>Ga0207889_1000021_pt1 | contig 203283 bp, 190 predicted proteins | sample LinPmetageLP47_FD_184058 | JGI IMG/M metagenome (GOLD analysis project Ga0207889, IMG submission 184058) | Marine viral communities from the Pacific Ocean - LP-47 (SPAdes) | ecosystem: Environmental > Aquatic > Marine > Oceanic | place: Pacific Ocean | collected 2011-06-12 | reverse complement strand
ATAAATATCCACAGAATACATCTCCCGCCCTCCGACTAAACGAAGGACACAAACTGGCGGAATTTTACTCCGCTACAACTGCGATGCGCAGCCGCTTCTGTGGCCCATTATTGATCCGCGTTTTACACGTGATACCGATGGCAGCGGGCGGCTCAAATGGATGCGAGAAGAAAAACGCGAACCTGTCGTACACCGTACAGATTTCCAGACGGAGCTGGGACCGCTGCTCCATAAGAAAGGCGTCTATGTCCTAGTCAGCGGCATCGGTAAACACATCTACCGTGTGCTGGTGCCTTACTCGAAATCCAAAGACATGCGTCCGGCTGAAGAGCCCGCGACATGGACGATGAAGTTGCGCGAAATTTTCGAAGACCAGGCGGAGGTCGCTCGGCAGAAGGACATCACAGCGCAAGAGGAGATGCGATTTGGAGAGCGAGAAACAGAGCATTCAATCGAACCAGACGACCGTGGAAAGGCCCGATGAGCTGATCTTGGCGGATGCAATATTAGCCGCAGCAAGACTGCATAACCCACCACCCACACAAAACGACCACATGCCGATCTCAAAACTTGAAGATCACCTTCTTATCAGAGGTTGGTTTGATGGCGGTGCCGTTTGCATCCATGCGGATGGCTACTTTCGGATCGACTGAATAGAGCCCGTTGCGGTTCTGTCGCTTCAGCAACCCGGTGTCTGCAAAACGGGATCGCCAACGTTGCACCGTTACGACTGTGGTCGACAAACGCTCAGCGCTGTCGTCCATACGCCCGAGGTAGCCGCTGTCTCGAATGTCCAGACAGATATCGGCAAGCACCCGGCAGGCGATGTTCTCTTTGGCTTTGTTGTAGTGGGCCTTGACCTGTCGGAAGAGGTCAATGTTCACGCCAAGGTCGCCCGGCTTTAACGCAGCCGCGTCAGGCGGTCCTTGGAAGAACGTGACAGGGGTCACGCCAAATAGTTCTTTTTCTTCAATCACCAGACACCCGTCTATTCCGCATGGTTCCGTCCCTGTAAATTTTAACATGCCATGCTTTCGAATTCACGGCTTTATAGACTCAAGTCGAAGCTTATAGCACTTCAGGAAAAACTTGAATCACCAATACCCTGCCGCGCTACACGCTCTCGGGACATTGGTGATACATGGTGTCTTAGATATTTCCCAAAATGCTTTATTGGAAGTGAAGTGTCGTGTCATCTTGATCCCGATACCACGTTCAGACGAGGGGAGGAGATCAATCAGCCCCGGTGGTGGGAGGGTCCACCGGGGCCGACCTCTGGGTCAGGCGGCCATCTGGTTGTTGGCAGCCTGGGGTTCGCGGGCGGACCAGAGCATCAGGTGGGTGACACCGTCATCACCGATCTCGTCGAGTGCGATCACGTTGGCGTAGATCGCCATGGCGCCCAGTTCGGGGGCCGCCATTTTCACCGACAGGTAGTCGTTGCCGGTGGTGTCGGAGGTCTTCTTCCAGGCGGCACCGATCTCGTAGGTACCATTGGCGAAGACGCGGTAGTCTGGCTGGTCGCTGTGGGCCTTTGCGTTGGGGACGATCGTGATCTTGGAGCGAACGGCCATTGTGGCAAGTGTGCCGGTGAAGATGTCTTTTTCGTTCTTGGTGAGAGATGCGAGTTTATTGCTCATTGTATTTTCCTCTTAAGTTGTCAGGAACCATTTCCTGATGACACTGGACCAGCATGGGTGAAGCCGAGAAAACGCACCGAGAAAACCCGGGTGGTGCGGCTCGCAGCCGGACAAGCGCAGCGCAGGAAGGCGAGAACTCGGTCGGGCTTTTCGACATTGCGTTTTGGAGCGCCCATGCCCAGTGGCGGTCAATCAGGAACTGGTCCCTGACAGCCGGTTGAAGTGAGGAAATCTTCTGAGCAATTTGCACCTCCACCCTTTAAGAACGAGGATGATGAAGCACACCCCTGCCCCAAACCCGGCCTGTGCAAGATCTTGGCCCCGACGCAAAGGCCCACAGCGATCAGCGTCGCCTTGCTTCGCCGCTTGGCGCTCAATCGTGTTGACGCCAGAGACCTGCCATCTCCACCGGAAACAACTGGTCTGCGAAAATGGTGCTCCGACGGTGCCTTTGGTCACACGCCAAATTGTTTGCGTGATGGGATCGGTGTCGCGTCGCAGGTGCCACCAGCTCTGGGCTGACCCACATCCCGGCAAACACCGGATGGCGCCAACCCTGAAGTCGGCCGGGAACCACCTTCGGGGTCGTTTGACCCTGCCGTCAGGGGTCAGCTCGAAGGTCGGTGGGACCGTCGATGTGTTTGTGTAAAAGATCGAACCGCAGGATGACCAAATCCACGGCACGTCGCCTCATATCCGCATCGTCGGTGAACGTACTCGTGCGGACATAGCCTTGGAAATGAACGAGGTCGCCGGGGGTGAGATGTTCTACAATATCCGTTCGAAGGTTATCCTTGAAACAAACAATGGTGTTCCATGCCGGTCGTTCCGGGCTGCGCGGCAGGGACTTCTGGCTGTCCAGGGTATGAAAGACCGTTAGGACGAGCGCCTTTTCGTAAGGCTTGATGGTGCCGATGCGCACGATCGCATCCCATGTGAAGGACCCGCTCATCGCTTATGCCTCCACGATCATGCCCATCACCGGCACCAGAGCGACGGGCCGCGCCGCCCGAATGGTTCTGCAAACCCGGCGGCGATCATGACGGGCCCAATCCCTCCTTCTCGGACCCAGATTTGGGCAAGATGACGACCGTATTGGTCTTGCCCGTCAAAGGCGATCCGGACCAAGCCAGTGTTGAGAAGTCGAGTAAGTTCAGCTGTTGCAGCCTGCGCGAGCTGGCGTTCATTCACGCAGCGCCCTTCAACCTCTGGCGCATCGATATCAAGCAAGCGAATTTTGGTTCCCTGATACCAGAATGTATCACCGTCAACCACGCAAGTGACGCGGCGCTCGTCGGGGCGACATTCTTGCCAGAGCACCTTGCCATTTTCCGCTATGGCCGAGACAGGTCTGATCAGGTTCGCCATGAGCAAGACCGCCAACACGCATATACGGATCACGCCCTTTTGCATTCCGGCCGGAACTCATAGAGATGCTGGAAGTCCGTGAGATGTCCATCTTGATGAAACGCCCCGTACACATCGGGCGCGTCGCCAGCATCACTGCTCAAAGAGATTACGTAGTCCTCGATGCCCTTCCGATAAGCCGGATCATCGACGGTATAGGGGAACGGTTCGGCAGCAACCACACGGCAATCCTGGACTGCGACGATGTACCAGCCTGTGGTGCGGAAATTGAAGGCTTCGATCTCGGCCTTGTTTAGGTAATTTGTGATTAGTGGCTGACAGAGGTCTTTGCCGACGGGCAGAGATGCGCGCGCATGAATGCTGATAACTTTCTGGCGGGAGCGTAGCCGGTTGGCGAGCATGAAGACGAGGTCGTCGTAACGGTCCTCGTCGAGTGCCCGCAGCAGGCTTTCCTTGAAACTGTCCTCAAAGCGCTTCACATCACTGCTCCTCAGAAATCAGGCTTTGATATCGTAATATATACCGTTATTTACGCGAGCTGTCCTGTGCTTTCGTAGAGGCTGTACTATCATAGCGTGTATCCGCCGATTGTGCTCTCAAGCTTTGATGAACAGCTCGCCTCGGCCTTTGACACAAGAGAACAGCTCGTCCCGAAGATATATCCGGAAGACGTCGTCGGACAAGGTCAGCTCATTGGACCTGAGATAGTCCGCCAGCTGGGTGAAGGCGTGCTCGGCGTCGCCATTTCGCAGCGCTTGTGCGATTCCCTCAAGTGCTACGTCACAGATAAATTCCGACTGCGTCATGTCATGCCTCCTCAGAGTTGAGGCATGACCCAAGCCGGGTGTTAGAAACCTTCCGTAAGAAAGGCGCGCCGCTTTTAGGCGCGAGCGCCCTGTACATGGCAAACGCCACCCGGCCGCTAAGGCCGTTTGGAGTTCTTACGGAGAGGTTTCTAAGCCTCACGCCCCGTGTGCGGAGCGCGTGAACCTTATGTGTCCGAAGGGGACGCAATGCAATGAAAACAACGTGACGGCGCTCATCAAATACAGAAACGCTGCACCGTTTCCCGCGCAGCGTTCTCGTTATATATAGCGATATCGATATACGGACTTCTGTGGTTGCCGCCCGTGATGCAAGAAGTTTTTTCCTTTGAACAAGTGATCGAGTGCGGTCTTCTGTCAGGCCTTGATGTGCGGCGCTTTCAGGAGCCGCGGGCCGGTATGGTGATCTGCGGATCAGGTCCAAATCTTACAAACGAGCTTTGTTGGCTCGAAGTCAGTAGCTGGTTTTCCCGATCCAGATCTGTTCGATCATTTCGCCCATTCGGGTCGTCGCCTTCTCACACTCCCTTCACCGGGTCAGGTCGCTGCGGCACATGTTGATCGTGCTGCCACGGCCGGCACCGGATCCCTATAGTCCTCATTCTTCGTCAGCATGGCCCAGATCCCGCGCGCCATCTTGTTGGCCAGCGCGATTGCCACCAGCATGCGTGGCTTCCTGTCCAACATCCGCGCCAGCCAGGATCCCTCGGCGATCGTCTTGCGCCCCATCCAGTTCAGTCGCGACATCGCCCCGATGATCAGCAGCCGACGGATATCGGTTTGACCGGCTTTGGAGACACGCCCTAATCGCTCCTTGCCGCCGGAGGAATGCTGCCGGGGGACAAGTCCAAGCCAGGCGGCGAAGTCTCGCCCCCGTTTGAAGCTTTGCATCGCGGGCGCGAATGCCTCTACCGCCAGTGCGGTCAGCGGACCGACCCCCGGCATCGTTTGTAACCGCCGGGCAGTGTCAGCCGTCGTAGCCATTTCTTTTGCTGTCTTAGTTTTGGCGTCGATCCGGATCGTTTGCTCTGAGATCTGTTTGACAAGATCCCCGCATTCATCGCGAACCAACGCGGGTAGATCGCAGTTCGGATCCTCCAGAATTACATCGAACCGCTTGATATTTCCGATTCCCTTTGGGACGGCGTGGCCAAACTCATAGAGTACCGCACGCAGAGCATTCACCAACTCGGTGGCTGGTGAACCAAACGCTCCCGGGCCCGAAACAGTACTGCTCTTGCCTGCTGCTCTTGCGACTTCGGCTCGACAAAGCGCATCTCGGGGCGCTGCGCGGCAATCCCAATCGCCTCGGCGTCGGCGGCGTCATTCTTCTGACGTTTCACAAAAGGTAGCACGTATTGCGGTGCGATCAGCTTCACGTCATGGCCAAGCCTAACCATCTCACGCGTCCAGTAGTGAGCGCTGCCGCAGGCCTCCATCACCACCACCGAAGGCGGCTGGTCTGCCATAAACTTTCGAAACTGCGATCGCGTCAGTTTCTTGCGGTATTTCAGCTGGCCCGTCATTGACGCACCGTGGAGTTGAAACACGGACTTTGCCAAATCCACCCCAATCATTGTATCGTTCATATCGCCGTCCTCTCCGTTTCGTGGCTCTTTCAGGACCACATCCTGGCACATTGCGATGCCGTCTGGGGAGGGCGGCAACCACCCCATCTTACAACAACGAGAGACCCAACATGGGCATCGGCGGCATCACGCCCGCTATGAAAATGAAAACAGCCGCCTGAATTCTACGGCTGAGCCCTATTAAAAATGGGGGGATTACCAACCGATCCGCGTAAGGATCCAACTTGCTTGGACGCGACGGCGTTTTGAACCTCGGTTCAACAGCATCCTCGCGGAGATACTTTTTGATGGTGTTGCGAGACAACCCTGTACGTCGGGCAATCTCTCGTATCGGCATCTTGTCACGCAATGCCCAGCGTCGAATAACACTCAAAAATCCCATGTCGATCACTCCATGTCTCCCTGAACAAAACCGTCAGGGCAATGTGTTCACATGGGTCAATTCTCAGTGACAATTTATGGGGCTGCCGGGTCAATTCTCAGTGACATTCAACACCCGGTCAAAGGGTTGATGTGGTTTGGACTGCACGCGCACCCGGCAAATGGTTGGTGCATTGGCAAATCCCCACCACACGACAAATAACAATGTTGAAACCGACGGAGCTGGTGGACTGACTATGTATATTGAGGTCACTGGGTGAAGCCAATCATGATTTAGGCGGCATATCCACTTCGTCTGCCGTGGGTGAAATTCACACCGATGGCGATTGTCTTGTTTTAAAACGCGTCGCCCCCTCAAGGCCCCAATAGTCTAATGCTATTTTCTGATCAACAGTTGTGGCGGCGGTTAAGCTACGATCTGGCTGCTAGCCTAGCTCGGCGACCTTATGATCCCTGTTACTCAAAAATTCGTCGACGCCCTCATATCGGATCTTAACATCTTCACGGCTTTGATAGTACCGGAACAGTTCACTTAGAGGGGCTGAGAAATCCTTGTAAGCCGCTATTACCGCGACCAATCCACCCAAGGACAGCTTCCCATTGATCACAAGGTATCCACCGATTGCATAGAAGAAAAAGGGTGTGAGCGAGGACAGAAAATTGTTGAGACTTTTCGCGAAAAACTTCGCCCGATGGATGCTCAACCGGATGCGTTCAATTTCCTTCAGGCTGCCCCCGACCGCTTTTGAATGGATGCCGCTCAGACTATCGGTCGTTGCCTGACTTCCAAGCTGGCCGCTGAGATATCGAACCTCGCCCATCCGCGCCCGCGCGAGCACATTGACCTTTCGTTGGAGCCGGGGGATCAACGCCAGCTGAAGTGGCAACAATGCAATTGCGGCAGCCCCCAGATACGGATCCTGCAGAAACATAAATACAAGTATTGTCAGGAACGTTCCGCCCTGAAACACGGGAAGCGCGAAGGCTTCTGAGGCAAAGCCTCCGATTGGCTCGACTTCTTGCATGATAATCGGGATCACCTCGGATCGTTGCTCCGTACCCGAACCACCTCTCCATCTGTAGTATATATTCAGTCTAAGCCGCCTCAGAAGCCGCTCTCCAACTTTCCCCTTATAGACATTCAAGCCATATTTCAGAAGTCCGCTTGTCATGATCGCGACAAGATACACCCCACAAAGAAAGAACAGATGTTCGGTTTGTGTTAGTTTGAGGCCGAACATAAAGGCGGTGTGTTCTGGTCCGTCAATGGCCCTGTTGATAATCCGTTTTGGTAATTCCAAGGTTGCATAGAGGATCGGTAGCGAGATCAGGCCCAAAACCACAAGGTTGAATTGATCCCGCCGTGTGTGGCGAAAGATCAGCTGAAAAACCGAGCCCGGAAGTCTGGACTGCAAGACCGTGCCAGACCTTTTCCCAGATACGTTCGTCGCGCGTTTCGCGATACTTTTTGCAACTCGTACCAGCACAACAAGAACAAGCGTCAATGGTGCCCAGATAAGGATAACATGAAGCACGACGTAAAAGGCGGATGATGTATCTTTTGAATGTTCATGGCCCAGCAGACCGCTTATCCATCCCAGCACATCTAAAATTGCTTGCATATCGGTGTCCAGTTTCGGGCCAAATTCTAGTTTCACGGGTTCATAGGCTGCGGTTGTTTAGTGCGCAAGCCAACAGACCCTGAGACTTTTTAAACCTTTCACGCCTTCAGGGTCCGAGCAAATGGCGAAAAATGCGCCCAAAGTAGCACTGCCCTGCAGTTTTTTCCCAACCTTCCAGCGTGGGACCGATTTACATAGCAGGTTCGTGAAGATAGCACAGTAGATAACGTAATCTCGAGAAGGAGTGGCTATGACGACTGATAAATCGAGTTTTTTGAACAGGCGTGGATTCATGTCGGGGGCTGTGGGGCTGGGATCAGCCGCGTTGTTCCAAAGTGTTATTCCATCCTACGCATATGCGAACGGTGCGCCTGCACAAACGTCACCAGGGGTCTATGACCTGACCATCGCAAAGAAGCGTATCAAAGTCGGCGGTCGTCGCGGACGCGGCGTGACGGTGAACGGCGGAATTCCGGGCCCACTGCTACGGTTCAAAGAAGGCGAAGACGTTACAATCAATGTTCGCAACACTCTGGGCGAAGACACATCGATCCACTGGCACGGGCTGATCCTTCCCAATGCGATGGATGGGGTTCCCAAGGTTACGTTTCCGGGGATCAAACCTGGCCAGACATTTACGTATCATATTCCGATCCGGCAAAGCGGCACCTACTGGTACCATAGCCACTCGGGTTTACAGGAACAGTCAGGACATTACGGGCCGCTTATCATCGACCCTATCCGACCTGATCCTTTCAAATACCAGCGTGACTATGTTGTCATGTTGTCTGACTGGACTTTTGAAAACCCCTATAGCGTGCTGCGCAAGATCAAGACGATGGGGTCATACTACAACTTCCAGAAACAGACAGTCGTCGATTTCATGCAGAGCGTCGGGAAAAACGGTGCCAAGGCGACCTTTGCAGATCGCATGCGGTGGGGTGCCATGCGTATGGACCCGACGGATATCGCCGATGTGACGGGTGCGACCTACCATTATTTGATGAACGGCATGACCGGCGGCGAAAACTGGACTGGCCTGTTCCGTTCGGGTGAGAAAATTCGCCTCCGGTTCATCAACGGTTCAGCAATGACCTACTTTGACGTCCGGATTCCGGGGCTGAAAATGACGGTGGTTGCCGCGGATGGCCAGAATATCAAACCTGTGCGCATCGACGAATTCCGCATCGGTGTGGCCGAGACATTTGATGTGATCGTTGAGCCAGACGGCAACAAGCCCTACACGATTTTTGCCGAAACTATGGACCGTAGCGGCTTTGCGCGTGGCACCCTTGCGCCCCAGATGGGCATGCAAGCAGGTATCCCTGCCCGACGCACCCGTCCTGTCAGAGGCATGGCTGCCATGGGTATGATGCCTGGCGGCATGTCGATGGATGGCGGCATGGCAAAAGAGCCGTCCACTGGTATGAAGGATATGAAAGGCATGAAATCCATGTCCTCTGATGGCATGGCAGGTATGACCAAGGGTATGGAAATGCCAACCAAGCCTGGAGGAGAATCGTTCAAGCATGGTCCGGATAAACATCTGCCAGGCAGTGCGATGGTGTCGATGTATGCAACCGATCAAACCGCGAGCCCCGGTATTGGTTTGGGAAACGACGGTCGTCGGGTATTGACCTACAAAGACTTGCGCAGTCTGGTACCCTACGAGGACAAACGTAAACCGGCCCGAGAGATCGAGTTGCACCTGACCGGCGTGATGGAGCGCTACATGTGGTCCTTCGATGGGAAGAAATTCTCTGAGGTTAAGGGACCGATCCAGTTCCGGCATGGTGAACGCCTGCGCTTGATTCTACGGAACGACACGATGATGGAGCACCCCATTCACCTACATGGCATGTGGATGGAGCTGGAGAATGGTCAGGGGAAATACCTGCCGCGAAAGCATACAATCAACGTCAAGCCAGCCGAACGGGTTTCAGTACGGGTCACTGCGGATGCGCCCGGGAATTGGGCCTTCCATTGCCATCTTCTCTATCACATGGAGATGGGAATGTTCCGCGTCGTAACCGTTGCTTGATATAGAATGAGGAAGTCCAAAGTGGAAAATACAAAAGTTAGTGGCAGGCACAAATTGACGATTTCGTCCCTGTGTCTTGGTCTCTTCGCAATGTTCGCGACAGTGCAGCATGCTGATGCTCAGGTGATGGATGAAGAAAAATTCGGCACCGTTACCGTTGATCAGCTCGAGATCAGGAATAATGATTCTGGCGGAAACACACTGAACTGGGACATTCAGGGCTGGTATGGTGGTGATCGTGACAAGCTGTGGGTCAAAACCGAAGGCGCGAGTACAACATCGTCCACCAAGGAAGGCGACGCGGAACTGCAACTCCTCTATAGCCGGATGATTGCTCCGTTCTGGGATGTACAGTTTGGTGTGCGTCACGATCTGAAGTTTGGGCCTGGCCCAAACCTGAACCGAACCTATGCTGTCGTCGGTTTGCAAGGGTTGGCACCCTATTGGTTCGAAGTTGAACCCGCGCTCTTCGTCAGCGAAAAAGGCGATGTATCGGCTCGCTTTCAGGGCACCTACGATCTGCTGTTTACCCAGAGGCTGATTGCCCAGGGACGCTTTGAAACCAGTGCCGCGCTCCAGGATGATCCGGAATTTGACATAGGCTCCGGCTTTAACAATGTGGGTGTTGGTATTCGCCTACGGTACGAAATCACGCGGGAATTTGCGCCTTATGTTGGTGTGTCCTGGAAGCGGTCCCTTGGAAACACGGCAGACTTGATCCGGGCCAAAGGAAACAATATTGACAATACATCTGTGAATTTTGGTATTCGTATGCGTTTTTAGTTCTCCACACCAATCTACAATCATCTTACCCATTCACCCTTGGATACCTGTCCAAGGGTGATTTTTTTTGCCTACAGTTTCCAGAAAACTGGCTTCGTTAGTCACGGCGGAGCGACCACATTTCGGACAAATGCAAATTGTTGGAAAAATGATGGACAAGAGCAAGACCCGCATGTCCGATCAAATAGGCCCAAACAAGATTGGCAAGGTTGAGGTGAATAAACATGACAACACCAACCAGACCGCCTGCGTCGGGATCACCGCTGTTTATAAAGTAATAGATTGTACCTGAAGCAGCCATGGCAGTAACCAGCAATAGGCCAAGCCCGTGTATCGCAGATGCCAGTGGAGCGTGGTCATCATACGGAGGTAGGCGCATCCTCCGTATGGCTGCAAAATGAAGCTTGGTATCAGACCAAAGTGCCGACAGCCGTACGGCAGACAACCACGGGAACATAAGGCCCGATGGTGCCTGTCTTTTGCGAAAAATGACCCCGAACCAAAAGAGAGTAATGAACGAAAATGCCGCCAAACCACCGTATTCATGCACTTCAAAGTAAAAATTCCCTGCTGCATCAGGCGCGGGGGCAGACAGGACAAGGCTTGTCAGCAGTTGATTTATGACGGCAATGGCCAGCCCTATGTGTGATATTCGGATCAGAAATCCATGTTTTCTCTGTCGTACAGAATGCGCAGCTTGGGGCATAAGCTCATAACCTTGATTATATTGAATTCAATTAATTATTATCGGTTTCGTGTCAAGAATTCAACGAATGTAAACAGTCATCTCTTTTGAGTGTGTCGAGACTGTACTGCAGCAGTCATTTCAGCCTGTGCCTTGACCATTTTAATACTTCGATTTTCGCAGAAATCCGACTTTGGTCTGAGAGGTACATGGACCTATGCCACCAACGTAGGGACTAAAAGCTGATGCGCCTGATGTTCGAATCCACAATATTGAGACTAGTTGAAACTCGAAAGCCAAGTTCTGGCAAACAAACTGGAGAAGAACATGAAACTTTCCAAACTCTTACTCACGACGTCTTTATGCACCATGGCAGCTTTGCCTGCTTTCGCCGAGGGAAGATCTTTCTCATCGGTGGACAGCGACAACAACGGTGTACTTTCGCAAGGTGAACTTTCAGCAGCTTTTGGCGCCGATGGCGCGCGCGCTGTTATCTCGGGCAGTGATCGGGACGGAGATGGCTCTGTAAGCATCGCTGAAGCGCAATCGTCACGGGGCGATAGCGAAAGTGGTGGGGACGACGATAATGGTCGCGATAGTGAAAGTGGCGGGAGCGATGGCGATAGCAGTGGGAACGATGGCAGTGACGGTAGCGATAGCGAAAGCGGCGGGAGCGATGGTGATAGCAGCGGAAGCGACGGCAGTGACGGTGGCGATAGTGAAGGCGGCGGGAGCGACAGTGGTAGTGACGGTGGCGACAGTGAAGGCGGCGGGAGCGACGGTGGTGATGGCGGCGATGGCGAAGGTGGTGGTGACGACTAAACCACATAATCGTCAGGCCATCTGACATAACTACTTAAAGGCATCCGCATTTCGTTAGCGGATGCCTATCATAATTCTGACAACAACGATTTTAAAGCATTGGCAAACATGGAACAAACGAGACATATCGCGGGGTTTTCGACCCCAATTTTCCGATTCAAATTTCCTGAAGCCGCACAGTTCAATCAAGAACTGCTTGAGGAGGGGTGCCGTTTGCGCACCGCCGATGAAGGGGTGTCGATGTCCAATCGCGGTGGATGGCATTCCACTGGAAACCTATACGCTCAAACGGCCCCTTGCATCCAAAGGCTCAAGGAGATGTCTCGGACTGCAGTGATCGGTTCAACAAGAAAAATGAATGCAAAAGCTGACCCGGACTCATTCGGGATAAAGCTGTTCGCATGGATGAACGCCAATCCGCCGGGTGGGTACAACGCCCCCCACACTCATCCGGGGGCCCATTGGTCAGGCGTCTATTATGTGTCCCAGCCAAAGGTTGAGACCGGATCTTCGGGAAAGATCGAATTTCTGGACCCGCGATCCGATTTGCCAAACTGGCAGATGCTGAAGATACCCGCGTTTGATCCCAAGATATCCATCCGTCCCGAACCGGGTGAGATGATCCTGTTTCCATCCTATCTTGTTCATTGGGTTCATCCCAACGTAACGGAAGAAGAGCGGGTCACAATCGCCTTCAACGCAATATTCCAAAAATCCAATTAGCTCTTGGCATCGGGGTCGCGACAAACGCATAATTCATGCATAAACCGTTGGTGCGGACACGGTGCCTATTCGCTGTTCCGCCACACTTCATGGCCAATAAGTGCCGCCTCGACCCGGTTCCGTGCATGTAGTTTGCCCATGATGACGGTCATGTAATGCTTGATCGTTTTCTCTTGCAGGTTGAGATCATTGGCCACTTCTTTGTTACTTTTGCCCTTTGAGACCAATCTCAGTATGTCTTTCTCCCGCTTCGTCAGATCGTCAATCGGTGATGCTGCTTTGGTGCCACCACCCTGCGATAGAAATGTCAGGACCTTTGACGCCAATCCGGCGGACACATGTGCCTCGCCCTGCGCCACACCTTTGAGAACACTACGCAGTTCTCGTGCGGAGACCCCTTTGAGGATGTAGGAAATCGCGCCAAACTTGAGGGCGTCCGCAACGTTTTCATCTTCCTCCGAGACGGTCAGCATCGCGATATGAGCGGCGCTTTTTGCTGCAGCTATTCGTTTGATTGCAGTCAGCCCACTGCCGGGCATCGACAGGTCAAGCAACGCAATGTCAGGCCGCTTTTGCTCGGCCATCTGCACCGCTTCATCAGCCGAGCTTGCTGTTGCGACGACCCGGAATTCACCGGTTTCTTCCAGACTGGTGACAACTCCATCTCGATAAATTGGATGATCGTCTGCAACAAGAATACGTATCGTCATTCTGCTTCCTTTGATATTGGAAGGACCAACCGGATTTCAGTGCCGACACCGTGTCTGGCGTCAATCTCGACCTGACCATTGAGCGTCGCGGCGCGGTCCGCCAAGCTGGGAAGCCCCTGACCCCCGTCCTCTCGCAGCCCCGTTTGGGACGTTTTGTCAAAACCACGTCCATTATCGGACACGATTGCAACAATCTGGCAATCACTGATTGTGAGGCTCACTTTGATCTGTGTTGCGCCTGCATGACGACTTGCATTGGCAAGTGTTTCCTGGAGAAACCGGTACACGCAGAGTTTTGTCGCATATGAAGTTGTCAGAGGGGCGTTCATCGTCACATCGAGCACCGCATCGGACCCGAATGCCTTGTTGTGATCATTCACAGCCTGTTTTGCGCAGTCTGAGAGATCGGCCAAAGCAAGATCAGGAAGGGCCAAACCACGAGAAATTGCACGTAATTCCTTCATCGCATTCGCAAGTGACTGCCTAACGGTATCAGCGTCTGCTGAGGGAGGAATGCCCGCGCCTTCCAGTCGCAGGCTCGCCAAAGATAAATGCTGTGCCACGCCATCGTGCAAGTCTTGACCGATGCGCTGCATGATCTTTTCGGATTGGGCTGTAGAACGCTGAGCAGCCTGTGTGACCCGTATTCGCAATGCTTCGTTGCGAGTCGAGAGTTCGCGGCTTTCAAGGAGCTGCAATTTTGCTTGTTTACGTTGCTGTTCAATAAGAAGGCTTCCGGCGTGGACGATAATGAAAAGCAAAGAACCGCTCAGTCCGAATATTTGAAGAATAAGAACCCAACTGTCACGTTTGGAATTTTCCAAATCGGCTGCCAAACCTTCGGCGCGCTGATAAAATTCAACAACAGTCAGGACATTGCCGGTGCGGGTGTCTCGTATCGGGACGTACACTTCCAACAAAGGAATGCCCAAGATATTTTCAGGATGATCTGCCTGGATTTCCAGCGTCTCAAATTGTGAGGATACCTCACCAGACCACGCCTTGATCAGCTCCGCTGACGGTTCAAATTTTTGTCCCGAAAGTTCTGGCCTAAATGAAGCTATAACCTCGCCTTCTTTGCTCCAGATATTGTACGTTACAACGCTCTCGCTCAATATCCCTTCGTTAAAGGCGTCCCGAAGAGCCAAACGGGTCATGTTCGAGATAGAAGCGCCTTCCGCCGCCGCCCCAGTGATCAATTCGCGGGGTAATAGGCTATCAATGTAAAGCGCTGCCGAAACGCCCGAATTTTGCACGACCCCTTGTTCAATGCGGTCTGATACCAGCGTTCCAAGCACATACGCCGCTACGGCCATTACCAAGCCGCCCGCAGCTAGAAACTGTAGAGATAGGATGCTAGAAAGGTGGAGAATTTTTTGTGACATTTCGCCCATTCTTCCGTGATGTGCGACATCGGCAAGGCCATCTACGGACTAAGGTCTGTCGCATATTCTGATCGAGAGATGCCGGCGACACTTCGCGATATGCAATAGAATTGCTCGAAGGACCTTATGCAGAAGTAAAACTACGCCTCATTCAAATCGCAACGTTAAATAGCTTCCCAACAACAGCGGTTGCGGCCATCGCCGCCCCACCCCAAAATGTGACCCTGATTGCGCCGCGAAAAAGGTTTGCTCCACCCGCTTTCGCACCGAACGCTCCGAGAACGGCCAAGAAAATGATCGTCGCAACTGAAACGTAGGTGCCGATTTGGTCAGCCGGTGCGACAAACACGATGATCAGCGGTGGCATTGCGCCGATGGCAAAGGTCAGCGCTGAGGTGAATGCCGCAAGCAGCGGTCTTGCCGTCGCCAGATCCGTTATCCCAAGCTCTTCGCGTGCATGGGCCCCGATGGCATCATGCGCTGTTAGTTGTTTCGCTACCTCTGAAGCCACTTCATCACTGACACCCCGGGCCGTGAATGTTGCTGTCAGTTCGCGCAATTCCTGATCGGGTTGGTCAACCAGCTCCTGTCGCTCCCGTGCAAGATCTGCTTGTTCAGTGTCCGCTTGAGAGCTGACTGAAACATATTCACCGGCAGCCATCGACATCGCCCCGGCGACCAGACCTGCTGTTCCCGCCAGCAAGACTTGGGGTGTACTACCTGCGGCAGCAGCCACACCGACAATCAAGCTAGCTGTAGAAACGATGCCGTCATTTGCTCCAAGCACGGCGGCCCGCAGCCAACCGATGCGCGATACGTTGTGATTTTCAGCATGCAGTGCCCTCATGTCGCAACCTTTTCTTCTTTTTGTTGATCTTCATCTGCCAAAAGCTCTTCAAGCAGGATGCTGAACAATTGGGCGCGGCCATCGACGCCCGCTTTGGCATAGACGCGTGTGGATTGCGCTCTGATCGTTCCGACTGCCGTCCCGCGGAATTCTGCAATCGTGTCGTTGTCAAAACCCTTCAGGATCAACATTCCGACGTCTCTTTCTGACGGGGTCAGCTTCCATTCGTCAAAGAAGGTATCAATGATCTGTGCCATTTCCCCACGTGCCGCGCGCAATCCGCGGTCCAGCATCTCCATGCGGCTCATCACGCCTCGCAGCTCAATCATCAGGAAAATGACCCCGGTGATCAGGACCAGTGTTGCGGCCGTCTCCATGTAGAAGTGAATTTCGTTGAAATACGCATCTTTTTTGAAATCGGACACGACATCGCTGAAAAAGAATGCCGCACAAAGCGCCTGCAACACGATGATGACGGCGAGCGTCACAGCCCGCCGTCTGTCCTTTTTTGGCAAATGTAAAACTGATTTCATTTGACGGCTGTACCCTTCGGAATACGTTTGCGCCCGTGTAGCATTGCCTGAACCAGCGGAACACCCGAGCGCCACGTGTCAAACACAACACCAGCGATATGCCCGGCTATTGAGAGCAAAAGCCAATCATACGCCAGCTCATGAATCTGTTCGACCCATGCAATTCCAAAGAATTTTACGGTGCCCATCATGTATCCTGTTGCCCCTATTACCAAGAGCGTTGACCATATATTATAGACCATCAGCGCCCCCAGCGGGTTGTGCGAGAGGTGAACCGTCCGGTCTCCCGAACGCATCTGACGTAGATAGCCCAACGCCCGGAACGGATTTGGTGGAAAGGCGGAGAACCGCGCAGACCGAGTGCCGATCACTCCCCAAAGCAGCCTTACGCCCACGAGCACCAACATCGTATATCCAGCCCAAAGGTGAATCGGACTGTCTTTGGCGACAATGGCCGCATTGATCAGTACCATCGATACGACGCCCCAGTGGATCAGCCGGACCAAAGGATCCCAGACCAAAATGCCCCGTTTATCGCGGGCACTTTTGCGCCCGCGAATTCCCTTTTGTTCCATCAGCATGACGGGATCACTTATCAACGATTTTGGTGACCAGACCCGTGGCCGGATCAACAAAAACTTCGCTGAGTTTGGCGTCCAAAACTGCGTAGGCCTCAATCTTGCCGTCTTCCATTTTCATCTTGCGGACTTCATAGCCCATCTCGACAAGGCTGGCTTTGACCTCTTCCATGGTTGTGCCAAGTTCGGCATCTTTGGCTACTTCGGCCGCAAAGGCAGGCAGTGCGAGGACCATAGTAGCTGCAATCAGAAATTTACGCATCGGTAGTTCTCCTATCAGGTTGTACCGCAACGGATGTTCCGGCGATGCGGTTTAATTGCACCCTGTGCAAAGAAGGTAATAGTGGTTCTAAGCTTATAGAGGTTGGCATAAGCGCTAGCTTATGCGCCATGTGCATAGCCCATTAGATTCTTTGACGGCTAATAGGCACCAAAACTCCCATCTAAAAATTCGAGTTCTTGCCTGAAACCCATGGTCATCCCTCAACATTTTTAGACGAATGTCAGAGCACAGCTTGTTAAACGCTAATCAATGCTGAAGACTTGGCATTATCACTCCGGGCTACCTAGCTGTCCTTTAAAAAAGGTCAGAGCCGACGTGCTGTCCCAGTCTGCCGGGCCAGGTTTGCGACCTATTTCGCGCCCTTCAGGATCGATCAGAAGGGTTGTTGGCATTGCAAAAATGCCAAGACTACGCATGGCTGATCCTGTCTCGTCAATGAAAATGCCGCCTTCATCGAGGCCAAGTTCTTGGTATAGGCGCTTAACACTCTCAAGCCGCCCTGCATCCGTTGAAAGGGCAACCACCTGGAATTGAGGTCCACCAAGTGCCTGCTGCAAGCCCTGCAGATCTGGAAGTTCCTTGCGGCAAGGTGGACACCAGGTCGCCCAGACGTTCAAAAGTACATACTTCCCTTTAAAACCTTCAAGCGTAAATTGATTGCCGTCTGTGTTTTCAAACGTAATTTTCGGCACTTCTTTGGGAGTTGAGTGAATGCCAAATACGAATTTTTGACCGTCCGCAAGTGCAGCACCTGTGAACATAGTCAACAGGATCAGCGACACAAAAGACCGGTGGATCCATTGTTTCATTCTACATCTCCGATCCGTGCCAGTATCGTGCGAATTGTTGTTCCGCCTTTGCGGGGGCTTGCAGTTGATTGCAACGGTTCAGTCCATGCAACGTAGACGCCTTGATCACCAAGCGTCATACGCGGGAAGCCAACCGTTCTTCCAGCGGGGCTGACGGCGAGGACGATGGGATGAGTGCAGCCTGTCTTTGGATCAGTGGCGCAAATCAGGATGGTTTCGCCTTTCGCTGTTTGTTCGACCCAAGTGATCAGTGCGGAGCCATCGTTGAGTTGAATGACATCAACCCTGCCGGATAGTGTGTTGCTATCAATTTCCAACGCCTCGCCGAAGGTCACGCCGTCATCGCTCGAAAATGCGACTTTGACTTTGGGAATGTCATTGGCCGCCGTGAACCATGCCACAACAGACCGGCGATAGGTCGCATCAATTGCCGGGCCGTTTACCGGGCAACCTTCGATGTTCCAGCCGTCTTCGCTTACTGGTTGAGGGGTGGACCATCCTTGCTGTGTTTGGCGCACAATTGAAATGTCCCGTATTTCTCCAAGCGATCGGTCACGATAGACAACAAGAACGTCACCACTTTCTGTGACAACAGCCGATGTCTGACAACACGTGCAAGTCCGCGCGTCGAGTAAGGTATCCTGTCCCATGCTACCATCTGCCGAAATTTCACGTATCCGAAGTTGCATGGCATTTTTCACGACATCTTGCGGAGCGTAGGTATCATAGCTCCGCCCATCCAACCAGATTACAGCAAATTTGCCGTCTTCGGCTGGCAGCAGTGTCACAAAACCGTGCTGACGTTGTGAACGGTCCTCGTGCGGAATTACACGTTCAGACCACGTCAAACCTTCGTCCCGTGAAAGAGCGATGTTGATGTCGTAGAAATAGTCGTCATCGCCATTGGCACGCAGCCAATGCGCGACAATCGTGCCATCTGCCAAAGCAACAGCAGATGGAAAGTCTGCCCAATTCACGAATAAATCGTCTCTTTCAACGACTGTCTGCGCTTCTGACCACCCGGCCCCATCAGAAATAGCAGTTTTTAAGGCAAAACCGTCTTCCTTTGGTTCTGTCCAGCTCATCAGGACACTCCCGTCGTTCATTGTTGAGAGTGACGGCTCGCGCGCGCCCTGGGCAACTGGTGCGCTCAGCTTATCAACCGATATGAAGAACGCGTCATCGGCGAAAACGTAGTCGGCATTTAACGCAAAAACCGCTATACTTGCCAGTAGGCCGACAACCGGACCATTTGAAATTCCTTTTCCCAAGAGCATTGACATACCTCCCTAATTTCCACGGATCATCGCGCCTGAGCCGATCCGGAGCAAACGCTTTGTGTACAAGCCGCACCTTCAAGGTGTTCGAAAAAATCTGTTGACCTTCCAGCGCAGGAAACTGTTAGGCGTCAACCAGAATGATAGGAGCTAACATGACAAAATTTTCCGTACCTCAGATGAGTTGTGGTCATTGTAAATCCTCAATAGAAAAAGCCGTTGCATCGGTGGATGCAGATGCGCGTGTAGAGGTTGATCTGTCCAGTAGAGAAGTCACTGTACAGAGCAACGCTGGCACTGAAACGCTGATCGCAGCCATGAAATCTGAAGGCTTCGAAGCGCATCATTTGGTCTGATTGCGCGCGCCACCCACGAATGCTTCTGTGGTTGCCGCCCGTGATGCAAGAAGTTTTTTTCCTTTGAACAAGTGATCGAGTGCGGTCTTCTGTCAGGCCTTGATGTGCGGCGCTTTCAGGAGCCGCGGGCCGGTATGGTGATCTGCGGATCAGGTCCAAATCTTACAAACGAGCTTTGTTGGCTCGAAGTCAGTAGCTGGTTTTCCCGATCCAGATCTGTTCGATCATTTCGCCCATTCGGGTCGTCGCCTTCTCACACTCCCTTCACCGGGTCAGGTCGCTGCGGCACATGTTGATCGTGCTGCCACGGCCGGCACCGGATCCCTATAGTCCTCATTCTTCGTCAGCATGGCCCAGATCCCGCGCGCCATCTTGTTGGCCAGCGCGATTGCCACCAGCATGCGTGGCTTCCTGTCCAACATCCGCGCCAGCCAGGATCCCTCGGCGATCGTCTTGCGCCCCATCCAGTTCAGTCGCGACATCGCCCCGATGATCAGCAGCCGACGGATATCGGTTTGACCGGCTTTGGAGACACGCCCTAATCGCTCCTTGCCGCCGGAGGAATGCTGCCGGGGGACAAGTCCAAGCCAGGCGGCGAAGTCTCGCCCCCGTTTGAAGCTTTGCATCGCGGGCGCGAATGCCTCTACCGCCAGTGCGGTCAGCGGACCGACCCCCGGCATCGTTTGTAACCGCCGGGCAGTGTCAGCCGTCGTAGCCATTTCTTTTGCTGTCTTAGTTTTGGCGTCGATCCGGATCGTTTGCTCTGAGATCTGTTTGACAAGATCCCCGCATTCATCGCGAACCAACGCGGGTAGATCGCAGTTCGGATCCTCCAGAATTACATCGAACCGCTTGATATTTCCGATTCCCTTTGGGACGGCGTGGCCAAACTCATAGAGTACCGCACGCAGAGCATTCACCAACTCGGTGGCTGGTGAACCAAACGCTCCCGGGCCCGAAACAGTACTGCTCTTGCCTGCTGCTCTTGCGACTTCGGCTCGACAAAGCGCATCTCGGGGCGCTGCGCGGCAATCCCAATCGCCTCGGCGTCGGCGGCGTCATTCTTCTGACGTTTCACAAAAGGTAGCACGTATTGCGGTGCGATCAGCTTCACGTCATGGCCAAGCCTAACCATCTCACGCGTCCAGTAGTGAGCGCTGCCGCAGGCCTCCATCACCACCACCGAAGGCGGCTGGTCTGCCATAAACTTTCGAAACTGCGATCGCGTCAGTTTCTTGCGGTATTTCAGCTGGCCCGTCATTGACGCACCGTGGAGTTGAAACACGGACTTTGCCAAATCCACCCCAATCATTGTATCGTTCATATCGCCGTCCTCTCCGTTTCGTGGCTCTTTCAGGACCACATCCTGGCACATTGCGATGCCGTCTGGGGAGGGCGGCAACCACCCCATCTTACACCGATGGTGTTATGCCATGGTGCCGCGCGCGCGATCGTTACCGAATGGCGAAGACTGCGTCAGCAGGCTTCGGGAGCGCAGCGAGTAGAGCGCGGCCGGAACGGCGCGCAATTCCTTTTTTCCAAAACGGACATAACCTCAGACGACGACAACCCAACACCTTCCATCAAACCGGCTGATCTCGTCGCTTGACTGTATTCAACCGAGGGTGCCGCTGATGCAAAAAAGTGTCGGCAAAGCTGCGCCGCTTCTCACCAAGGGCCATATCTGTTGGCTGTCACTTAAAACTGACCCGGTAGAGGTTAGAATTGTCACTGAGAAATGACCCATGTGCAACCGTGCCCCTGACGGGATTTGTCGGGGGTTATTGGAGTGATAGACATGGGATTTTTGAGCATAATTCGACGATGGGCTTTAAGGGACAAGATGCCCATTCGCGAGATTTCACGGCGGACTGGGCTGTCTCGTAACACCATCAGGAAGTATCTTCGGGCTGATATCGTAGAACCCAACTTCCGGACGCCTACGCGGCCAAGTAAGTTGGATCCGTTTGCAGAAAAGCTGTCGGGTTGGCTGCTGATGGAGCAGCGTAAGTCGCGTAAAGAGCGGCGTACTGCCAAGCAGATGTATGCGGATTTGGTGCAGCTTGGATTTGACGGATCATATGAGCGGGTCGCAGTCTTTGTGCGGGTCTGGAAAGCAGACCGGCAGCGTGCGCAGCAAACATCTGGTCGCGGGACATTTGTGCCGTTGGTCTTTCAGCCTGGGGAGGCGTTTCAGTTCGATTGGAGCGAGGACTGGGCCACAATCGGCGGCGAACGCGTCAAGCTGCAGGTTGCCCATATCAAGCTGTCGCATAGCCGTGCGTTTCTGGTGCGGGCCTACTTGTTGCAGACCCACGAGATGCTGTTTGATGCCCACTGGCATGCTTTCCGGGTTTTTGGCGGCATTCCGGGCCGTGGCATTTACGATAACATGAAGACGGCAGTTGATCGTGTTGGACGAGGTAAGCAGCGCGATGTGAACGCGCGTTTTTTGGCGATGACGAGCCATTATGTCTTTGAGCCTGAGTTCTGCAATCCAGCGGCGGGCTGGGAGAAAGGCCAGGTTGAGAAGAACGTCCGCGATGCGCGCCATCGACTGTGGCAGGTCGCGCCTGTCTTCCCAGACCTTGAAGCCCTGAACAACTGGTTGGAAGATCGCTGCAAGGCACTTTGGTCCGAGACGGCACACGGTAGTTTGCAGGGGAGCATTACTGATGCTTGGGAAGCCGAGAAGCCGGCGTTGATGCCTCTACCAAGGGCGTTTGACGGCTTTGTTGAGTTGAGCAAGCGCGTGTCACCTACCTGTTTGATAGCCTTTGATCGCAATCGCTACTCTGTCCCTGCGAGCTTCGCGAACCGGCCAGTCAGCCTGCATATTTACCCCGAACGGCTTGTGATTGTCGCAGAGGGACAGGTGGTGTGCGAACATCTGCGCATCATTGAACGATCGCACCGTTCGCCCGGGCGCGTCATCTATGATTGGCGACACTATTTGGCGGTTGTCCAGCGTAAGCCGGGCGCGCTGCGCAATGGCGCACCCTTCGTGGAAATGCCCGGGGCTTTCCGCAAGCTTCAAGGCCTTATGCTGCGCAAGCCCGGCGGTGACCGAGAGATGGTCGATATCCTGTCACTGGTTTTGCACCATGATGAGCAGGACGTACTCTGCGCCGTCGAGATGGCGTTGGAGGCAGGCGTGCCGACCAAGACCCATGTGCTGAACTTGCTTCACAGGCTGGTGGACGGCACTCAAACTGAGCAACCTGACGTGACGCCACCGACCGCGCTGTCGCTAAGCAAGGAACCCGAGGCCAATGTTGCGCGCTATGACGGGTTACGGCAGGGAGGTACGCGCCATGCGTCATGATCCTGCCGGTGCGGCTATCGTCATCATGTTGCGCAGCCTGAAGATGCCCGGGATGGCTCAGGCCGTCGGCGATCTGCTTGAACAGGGAGCACCTGCGTTTGATGCTGCTGTCCCGATACTCTCGCAACTGCTCAAAGCTGAGATGGCTGAACGTGAAGTGCGCTCAATCGCCTATCATATGAAGGCCGCCCGCTTCCCGGCTTACAAGGACCTCTCTGGCTTTACCTTCGCAGCCAGTGAGATCAACGAGGCCCTCGTGCGGCAACTGCATCGCTGTGAGTTCATGGACGCGGCTGAGAATGTCGTCTTGATTGGTGGTCCTGGCACGGGAAAATCGCACGTCGCGACTGCTCTTGGCGTTCAGGCCATTGAACATCATCGCAAGCGCGTGCGCTTCTTCTCGACGGTCGAACTGGTCAATGCGCTGGAACAAGAAAAGGTTCAGGGCAAAGCTGGAAAGATCGCTGAGGCGCTGATCAAGACGGATTTGGTGATCTTGGACGAGCTGGGCTATCTGCCGTTCAGTACCTCAGGCGGTGCTTTACTGTTCCATCTTCTCAGCAAGCTTTACGAGCGCACCAGCGTCATTATCACCACCAACCTCAGCTTCAGCGAATGGGCAACAGTCTTCGGTGACGCCAAAATGACCACTGCCTTGCTCGACCGACTTACCCATCGCTGCCACATCCTCGAGACTGGCAACGACAGCTACCGCTTCAAAGCCAGCTCCGAAACGGCGAAACAGAAACGAAAGGAGACACCAGCATTGACCACATCATGACCAACAAAGCATAACGACTGAGCGGGTCAAATCTCGGTGACAACACCGGGTCAGTTTTAAGTGACAGCCAACAGCCAGTGTCCCAAAACAACTCGAACCGCCGCAGAATTCTCTTTCTCGAGTCTCTCGAACAATGTCGCCATACCGTCGGCAATCGCTTCCACGCGCGGCGGCGTGTGTCGCGATCCGCGCAGATATACCGGATGATTGCGGTAACCGGCCAATGCGCCCGCCTTTAGAATACCAGCCGTCACAGACGGTCGAAACAACTCTTCATACCAAGTGTCGTGGTCTTGTCGGGCAACAGATCCCGCTGGCTCTCTCATCAATATTTTCTCTATCGACGCTCGTACGGATTGAAACGCTTGCCAGTAACCGCTGGCGGCAAGCGCATCGACATCCTTCTTGTGTTCCGCATTTCCAAGAGGGTCGAAAGACCCCTGCCGCACTTGCTCGATCAACTCTATGGTGACGGAATAACCTTCGATGGACAGTGAGTGATAGGCGTCGTTGACGTAAATGTCGTCGATCACCGCCAGATATGCCTCCTTGTCGGCCGGCATACCTGGTTCATCAGAAAATATCTCCATGATGGCGTCGCGATGTGTGTCCCACGCAGCATTGATCCGAGCCGCAAGTGGCGACCCGCCGATCTCAAGGGGCATTACGTGGGCAACATCCGCGAAGGGATCCCTTTCACGGACATCGTAGTCAGCGGCCTTCATCTTCTTGAGAATAGTGTCAGCCTCACTGTCACGTCCAACGCGACGCAACGCACCCGCGATCCGGCCTGCAGCCAAAACGTGCCCACCGTCGAGCAATTTGACAAGCAGGGGACCTGTGTTCTTCAAACCGCTCAGGACAATTTGCGCTTCCATTGCGTAGGATCTGTAGAATGCTTCGGGGACCTTGATTAGGGCGGCTTCGACGGACAGAACGAACAGCCCATCTTTTGTGACGATATCACTCTTCGGAGGCAGGTCCTTCCTGAGGTCGTACAGCGACGTGTCGAACGGCAAAATTGTGTTGTTGCCAGACCCCTTGGGGGCCCAAACGATCACCTGATTCGGGATGTGGGTACTCTCGGCATGCAAAAGCAAAGATTGCTCCGACGAAAAACACCACTCTACGCCATAGCGTTCGTGGCAGTACCGGCGGCAGAAATCCCAGAACGATGTGTACCAGAAGGTCGAGCGAGGCTGCAAGTTTTTCATTCGGGGACGCCATAGTACAAAGGTCACCTTCTTACATCAGCTTTCGGTTATTTACGCGTATTTATTGCTGTGTATTTACACGTAAAGTACGCCGTGTATATACACGTTTATTCTTCTGTGCAAACACACGTAAAGTCTGATGTGCATTTTCACGGGCATTCTGCCGCTCATTCAAGGAATCCAGTCATAAGGCGGCAACGGTCGCGACTAATCGAAAGTCAAAGCCCGACTAATTGAAAGCGTACAACCTCAGACGTGCAGGGTTTAACCTCCTAGTGTGCGTCTCTAACAGCCAAGTCGAGCTCTGGCAGGTCCCGCAAGCTCTGCAGATCAAACGTCGTCAGAAAAGTCGCAGTCGTCACAAAGGTATGCGGCGCGCCAGGCCGTGGAGAACGTGGCCCAGATGCAATCAGATCCTTGAAGCGCAGCCGGGCCAGCAGATCGCGGCTCACCTCTTTGCCGAAGATGTCCTTGAGACCTGCCCGATCAATCGGCTGATGATAAGCAATGGCGCAGAGCACGCCCATCTCCATCTCGGTGAACGCGAGTGTCTGTTCGCCAAGGTCGGCTGCTGCTTTGATCGCGTCGGCAAACTGAACCTTCGTCCGAAACATCCAACCGCCGGCGGTCTCCATCAATTCATACGGTCGCCCCACAAGCTCCGCCTGAATATCCTCGATGAGCATCTCAACAGAGGCCCCCTGCCCCATGACACGGGCCAAATCGTCTCGCCCAACGGGTGTAGCACTTGCGAACAACACCGCCTCTATCCGCCCCATCCATTCACGCCATCGCAGCTCTTGCGGCAGGTCCTCCAGCTCTCGATCAAAGACGCCTTCGCGTCCGGCCTCCTTCGGTTTTAAGTTCTGTCGTTTGGCACCGAAGGTCATGGTGTAATCCCGTAGAGCCGGAACGTCGACCGCCCCGTCAGTTCCCGCACAACGCCCAGTTCGACGAGCCGATCACAGAACCGGCGCGCAGCGCGATCGGTCATCGGAATGCTGGTGCCTTGAATTGTCGGTGACAGCATCAATGATGGCCCAATCGCATCCTCAGATAGGAACAGCGCGATGGCCGCGTCAGATCCTTTGGCCCGGAGCTTGGGAGCAACAGCTTCCAGCGACGTCGCTCGTGCTGCCAGATTTCGCGCCAACCGGATTGTGCCTTCGATGGATCCAAGAAGGCACTGCTGCACCTTCAACTCTGCACCCTGCCCGTCTCCAATCATTTCACGCAACATCGTTTTTGTGAGGTGTTGTGCTGTGACAGGCAGCACTGACGTCCAGTTCAATGCCCGCGCAAGGACGATATCCGAGAGCAGACACGCGATCCGTTCCGCCCGATCATTGACCTCGAGCACTGCGCGCATCACGGCAACACAGCCCGCCAACGGCCCCTGGGTCTTTCCGCAATTGGCACCAGACGCTACCCACCTCAAAACATCATCGGCAAACTCCGCGCCAACCAAACCTTGGGCTGTGACATGCCAATCACGCCCCGTCAGTTTGAGACGCGGTGCACCCCGCCAAAACGCCAAGATATCACCATCGGGGCCACGTGCCTCACCCGTCGGCGTCAGGTGGTAAGCGTCGCGGATATCAGCCTCTCGGGCCAGTCGTCCTTCCAATTTCGATGTCGCCGTCGCGGCAGAAAGCGCAAGCCGATTGCTCAGAAGTCCGAGCGGCACACCCTGGGACAGATCGCTTACCAGCTGATCCAGCACCATCAGCGCTGCCCCGGAGCGAAATGCCACAGTTTCAAGGGTTTCTGCACGCTGAGAGGTGACCCAAGCCGGCAGTTTCGGTAGGCTGTTCGAGTCGTCAGAGAGTACAGCAGGCTGATCAGTCATGCTGCAACACTATCTCAGCACGGCGCTTACATCCACAAAATACCTCTCAAACCGCCCCACCTTACAGCTCTTTTTCATGTCCAATAAGTTTGCATTATCGGACGTCAATATGTATGCTAGGCGACAGTTCAATTTCATTACTGGATTCACTGAAAAATGGCCTCAGAGGACGAGAAACAGACTACATCAAACTCTGGTGCATTGAGTATTGCTCAGGACGACGAGAGAGATCAAGAAAAAAGCGATGGGATCGCCCTGCCCTCTCATGCTGGGGGCCTCGCAGGCCTGGCTGGTTCAGGCGCGCTTGATCGCCTTGTTGATACCGCGCGGGATTACGCCCGCCAAGCGACGTCCGAGAACACCAACAAGGCCTATAAGAAGGACTGGGCACATTTCTCCAGCTGGTGCCGCAGACGTGGTGCCGACCCCCTGCCCCCGTCTCCGGAACTGGTCGGCCTCTACATTGCCAACTGCGCGGCACCGGATACCAAGACCTCAGCACTGTCCGTGAGTACCATCGAGCGCCGCCTGTCCGGCCTTGCATGGCAGTACCAGCAGCGCGGGTTTACGCTGGATCGCAAGAATCGCCATATTGCAACCGTACTAGCCGGGATCAAACGCAAACATGCCCGCCCGCCGGTGCAGAAAGAAGCCATCCTACGCGATGACATTCTGGCTATGGTCGCCACTCTGCCCCACGACCTGCGTGGGCTGCGGGATCGGGCAATCCTGCTACTGGGATATGCGGGCGGTCTCAGGCGGTCCGAGATTGTCAGCCTCGATCACGGCAAGGACGACACACCGGACGCGGGCGGATGGGTTGATATTCTTGACCAGGGCGCGCTTCTGACGCTCAACGCCAAGACCGGCTGGCGCGAGGTCGAGATTGGCCGCGGTTCCACCGTTCAAACCTGCCCTGTGCATGCAATTGAGCAATGGCTGCATTTCGCCAAGATCGATTTTGGACCTGTGTTCGTCCGCACGTCCCGTGATGGCACGAAGGCTCTGGAGGCGCGGCTCAGTGACAAACACGTCGCACGTCTGATCAAGCATACTGTTCTCGACGCGGGCATCCGCAGTGAGCTTCCGGAGAAAGATCGCCTCGCCCTGTTTTCGGGTCACAGCCTACGAGCTGGTCTCGCGTCCAGTGCCGAGGTCGACGAACGCTACGTCCAGAAACATCTTGGGCATGCCTCAGCAGAAATGACCCGCAAATACCAACGTCGTCGCGACCGGTTCCGGGTCAATTTGACTAAGGCGGCGGGACTGTAGGACCTCCCCTGCCCTATCAGGCGACGTTCTGCAGCTTTTGCACCTTGATGTCGTCCTCATGTCGCCGCGCCTGGGCCAGCTCATAACTTGTCTGCATGCGCAGAAGCGTGTCGGCCTTAATGCCAAAGGCTTTCTCGAAGCGGATTGCCATCTCTGCCGACAAGCCTGCATTGCCATTCAGCAAAGTGCTCATAGCCTGCCGTGAGACGCCAAAATGATCGGCGAGATCCTTCACGCTGATGGACGCAGGCTCGACGATCTCCGTCTTGAGCCAATCGCCGACATGAACCGTCAAAGACGGATGCATCTTAAGAGCCATGATAGTCCTCCAGTTCCATATCTATCAGCGCGCCATCTTCATTTATCTGAAACGTCAGCCGCCAGTTTTTCGTCACGGTCATCGACCAAGTGCCTTTTCGATCACCAGTCAGCTGGTGCAATCCATAATTTGGCGGCATGGCCAACTCTTCCAAGCTGCCGGCAGCATCGATGAATGCCAGCATTTTGCGGAGCCGACCCGTGTCGCCCACCAGACCTTTGGAGTTTCCTGTTTCGAAGAACCGACGAAGCCCTTTGTGGCCAATACTCTCAATTTTCATATCCGTACCTACAGAAGATTTGGTAATATGTCAAGTGTCACTTGACGCATGACACACCTCGCTAGAGTGCCCGCTCGCTCAATCTACCATAGAAGCTCCGATCGAGGTGCAATTCGCCCGTCTGCGCCTTCTGGACCATGCCCCTAAGATAGCCGCCTGGCGAGGAAACCTCTCCAGCGGAGTGCTTGTCGTAAATCAATGCGACCGCCGCGGCAGCAACTTCCGGTCCAAGGGCCTTTTGAGCCACATTCCAGGCGTGTTCGGAAATCCCAACCATCGGTCTGATCCTCGCGGCGGCTCTGTGAACCCCGTTCCAATCACGAATATATCCTTCCAGACCACGGGCCATCTCACCAAACTCCGGGCAGGTGGCCATTAGCATTGGCACGTCAATGTCAGACCGTCGCTTTCTGGTCTGGGTATTCCACTCGCCTTCCATATCCACTTCTTCAGGTCTTTCAACCTGCCCCTTGGGTGGGTTTTCTGGCACAACGCTCGCCGCGTGCTTTGTTTCAAAGCGACTACTAATTACAGGGTTAGGTTGGTTTGTAGTTAGTATGTGGGTGCCGTTTTCAGCACCCGTGGGTTTAGTATTTGAATAGAGAGAGATCACTCTAGGATCTAATCCTACAGCCTTATCAACAGAAGAGTCTGCGTCGGATTGATCTGGCCAGTCGAAAGCTTCCTCAAAGGTCTCTTCTACGCGCTGCTGAAGGGCTTTGAACCAGTCGACCAAGTTAAGTAGCTTCTCAGGGCCTGTCGTGCGCTTAGGAAGCTGCTTAAGCAATGTGCCGAACTCATCCTGTAGGTCACGCCACGGGCCTCTCAAGCCGCTCTCTAGCGCCTTCTCGATCTTTGCACGGATCACACGCCGTGTGATGGTAATTGAATTGCGCAAGGACTTGCAGAATTGCCGTTGTTTCTGGAGCTGGGCATGTAGTGCCTCAAACTCTTCTGCACGTGCCGCCAGAGGTGCCAGATCGAAGCCATAGGCCTCAACGATGTATCCATCCTGATCACGGGCACCATATCGCTTCCCGTTGGGGCTGTCTTTGATCCAGATGATACCGGCTTCACACAAGCGACGGACGTGTACACGCAGCGTCGTCAAGGAAAAGCCTGTCTGTTCCATCAGAAAGTTGTTGGACGGCCAGACAATGGGCCGCCTACCCTGCTCCCAGTCCTTTGGCTGCGTAACAGCGCCAAACGTATCCAGAAGCAACAGATCTTGGGACTTCAGTCCGATCGCAGCCGCAACCTTCTTAGCTGCAACGATTGCCTGTGTCTTGGGTATAGATAACTGTTCACCGGCTTGTGCGTGCTTTTCAGCGACCACAAGGCCCGGTGTCGGCTTGCGCCAACCTGTATGTGTCATGAGTGTTTCAAACCTCCAAAAGTTGAATGAAGGCAAAAGAATCCCGTTCACCAAATCGGTGTTGTTTCGTTGACTTCGATTCGCGGGAGAGTTATCTAAGTCTTGCAACAGAAATTAGATCAGCTCTCAGGCCGCGAGGTTTGGGGGCTTTTCTTTTGCCGTTAGATCACGTGACGTTCCTCTCTGCTCTTTGCCTCAATTGGGGTCGAACGCCCTTCCCTGTCGTTGCAGGTGAGCGTTTCATTTCTTCGACCCATGTTCATGTAGATAAGCTGCGATCATGTCGCCTAAGCCCTCTAGGCTCTGCTTATCCAAATCTATTCCCGCAGCGCTGACCGATAGCTTTCCACCTTGTGATGAAACAGAAAGCTTCTCTCGCCCGAATTTGCGTATGATTGTTAACTTCTTCGTTTTGGCCGTACCTTTAGCCGCCTTAACCGGACCCTTTACCAGATCAGCAACAACTTTCTCGAGCTCTCGATGGCTAAGCGCATAGACATTCTTGCACGCGTGCAAGATCTCATCGCGTGCCTTCAACACGGCCTTCCCCCTCGAAACGTGGCTTTCGTGCACACCGATGATGCTCGCAAAACTAACAGCAGTTACCTTCTTGTCAGGGTTGGAAGTTTCATAGCGATCAAACATCTGGCCAACTGATAGAAGACGCTCGAAAGCACCGAGGTTTTCGCGCTCTTCATTTTCTCTGAAGCGCATGAACAGCATCTCAAACTGATCGTCTGAAACCCCTCTCTTCTCCGGCGACGCCAAAATGGCCCTGACAGGTCGACCGAGCTTCTGAGCAATGGCATGCCGTCTACGACCGGTAATCAGAAAAAATGGAACGCCAGCACAGTTCTCTGGATCTAGCGGATCGGGCTGCCAGCTCGGATCGACAGGCCAGACCTGAATCGGTGTGTCTTGGCCATTTTGCTCAATGCTTTCGAGTAGGGAGTTGAAAGCATCCTGATCAATCCAATCATCTCGTCTATCCGTTCCAATCTCATCTTTGATTTGGGTAGGATCAAGTTCCAGCTCATGCTTTCCTTGTAGAATATGTCCTACGATCTCCGCACGCTTCTCATTCAGAAGGACTTGAGCGTCACTAAGGGCTCCCGCTTTCCAAGCGCTGCCTGAGCCGCCCATCCTAGGTTTCAGACCTGTGGAGGGCTCAGGTGCAGCGGCCCTTGCATCCTGAACGGGCTCACTTACTACGTCTTTGGGTGGAGCGTCAGCGGTCTCAGCTGATTTCTTGCGTAAAACAGAGCTACTGATCGAACGCTTCATTCTGCATCCTCCCCAAAGTCATAGAAATCTTCCATCCAGGCGTCTGCATAACCTCTTTCCAACCCGGGCCACAGACGTGAGACAATCGCATCGTTCACAGCATCAGCGTTGTCGATAAAACGATTGATGCCTTTCTTCTTGCCAGGCGTATCTGGCTCGTACTCATAAACTGACTGGTAGACGTCAGAGGCGTTAGAGATCGCATCTGAACGCAAATAGAATACGGGAAGCACTTCGTCCGGACAGTTTTCCAGCAGGTTGCTTACCTGCTTTAAATCCTGCTCATTTGTTCGTTGGACTATGGTTGGGAGCAACATATTTGCACCTGCGCCGATATCCAGCCGCTCATTCGCAAAAATGTGACGCAACATAGTCAGCAGTCCCGTGACAAATGTTGAAAGAGTTGCGATGTCGAACCCCTTCATCGTCTGAGGAATGATGAGTGAAGAAGAAGCTATGACGTTGTTGAGCTGGAAAAGAGTAAGAGCAGGCTGATAGTCAATGATGATGCAATCAAGCGTCTCGACCAGAGCTGCATCGAGCTTTGATTTATCTACTTTCCCATCACTCAATAGCTCGCTGGGTTTAGTGACCGGGACGTGCCCATCACGCCATCGATCAATTGCGTCCTTCAGAAAACGATAGAACCGTTTACCCGGGATATCTGCCCGCAGAATTCTTGCGATCTGGATTTCGCCCTCAGACGTTTCACCGTGAGCAGGCAACAACCGTATGCCAGGCCACGAAGTCTTCTTGAAGAAAGTATCCAACGTCGGTGCATCGTAGTCAGTGAAGGGAAGATCTTCGGTTGTCTGAAACAGACCCGCAAAATCCACCATAGTAGGCGTGTTCTCATCCGGCATGGTCGGCATCTCTTCGCCACCAACAAAATACAGTGTGATTGTACTTTGGGGGTCTGCATCCATGATACCCACGCGCATGCCGTAGTGCAGGCTGAGATATTGTGCGAAGTGCGCAGCTGATAGTGACTTCGCGGTGCCACCTTTTTGGCTGGCAAAAGAGATAACCGGCAGAGGATCTTCGGGCTTGCGCCATGCGAGATACTCGTATGGACGTTTTCCCGTACCTGCCAATAGCGCGCGGATGTGCATCAGCTCCTTAAGAGTGAAGACGCGCTCTCTACCAACGTACTGCCCTGCCGGAAAGTCATCATGATCTTTCGCCAGTTTTGTGAGGTGCTGATGACTAACATTGAGAAACCGCGCGCACTGGCGCATTGACCAAGAACGCTTAATGCGATCTCGCATCGTGAGCTCTTTGTTGACAGACACCATGGTCTTATCGAGCCCTCTGGAGAGCTCTTGCAAAAACTGTTCTAGATTACCGCTCATGTCGCATTCCGATTTTCCGATTCTCTTGTGGATTCGGTTCACACATGAACTAGCACGTTTTTTGATGTTTTGTATAGATACCGTACGCACATCAGACTTTCGCGCACGTTTCGGGCTAGTATACGGCGTCACCGCCCATCTTGCACGCGTGCAAGATGGGCGGTGACGCTGATATGATATCGCCTCCAGAAGGACACCAAGCACTATTCCACGCCCTTCAAATCAGACGGCAATGACACCTGCCGAAACGGTCCGGCAAACGATAGAACTGGAGCACGCCAAATCGGCGCTATCGAACTCTTGCACGCGTGCAAGAATCTCACATTTGCGATAGCGCTATTGGGGTATTCCTTTAGACACATATCTAATTCACATCTCTTCTAAGCGCATCAGATCCATAATCTACCATTGGCCGAAGCCGCGTATACGCCACAGCTGAGCGGAACGGTCCTACGAGTTTCGATCTAAATAAACGCAAGACGTTCTCCAGCGAGTAGTTGAAGTAGTTCGCACTCGTGAACCCCGCGATGGCAAACACCAGCATCGCAAACGTCCACCACCGGATATGGAAGACGAACAGTATGATGAAGAAGATCAACCGCGCATCGAAAAACATCAGATGCGGCCGCGCCATTGCATAGCGCCAATGCACCGTCGAGCGATAGATGTTGTATCTGTCTTCAGCCATTGCCTCGCTCCATCACCCTCATCTGTCCGGCCACACAACATTGCTGGTGAACAGGACGCCAATGATCTGACGCGATCTCAGAGTGATCAGCGGACCGTTGGGCGCACTCCGCACAAACTCTCCGGCCAGATCGTTACCAACTTCCGCCAATCCCTTATACAGCCCCTGTTCGATAGTGGCTGCCGGACGTGTGACACCTGTGACACCGCCAAGATCGATGAGCGATGTCCCAGGGTCCGACAGGGCGTCACCTACCCCAGATACAAAAGCCGCTGCGACGCGCGGCGCATATCGTGCGAACAAACGCCGGTCCACATCCGTTCGCACGGCGAGTGACTTCTGACGGGCATCAACCGCATAGGCAGATATCGGGATCTCGGTTCCGTCCTCAAGCACCGCGGAGTCAAACTGGACCATAAGATGGGTGTTGTTCTGATTTGGTGCAAACCTACCAAGCAGACGCGCGCCTGTCAGCGGACCTTTCCGAATTTGTGCGACCACCGGTCCCGGTGTGTCGCTGTCATTGGTGATGATGGTCGTGGCAAGAACAACATCGCCCGCACGGATGAGAGGCTCTGAGCGGGCAGGGGTGCTGGATTGTCGTATAGTACCCTCGCTCGTTTGACCCGCCACATCGACGTCTTCCACGGGCACAAGGTCTTCTTCAACTACGACGGTCACGGCTGAGGGCTGGGCAGTCCATGCGCCAAGCAGTCCTTGCTGCTGCGTCGCCATCAATTGGGCGAGCTGGTTGATACGGGCGTAGTCGGGTGCTTGAGGCTGGTTTGGGATCGGTTCGGCTTGCTGTCGCACGGGCTGCTGACGGTCAATGACCACGGTTCTGGGTTGCTGAGTTTCAACAGGTGCGTTTGCCGGGGGCAGGGGGCGGTTCGGGGTCGGTGCGATAGCAGGTGGTTTCTCATCAATCTGACGCAAGGGTTCATCGGGTGTCGCAATAAATGAGGTATCAGTGTCTTGCGCAGTTTGCGCACCGTCCTCGTTTTGTTGCCGCAGATTGTCCTGATAGCGCTCTGACGTGCGCAACTGATCTCCGGCTGGCGTATCATCCACGTTCGGTGTGCCCGCAACACGGCTCGGGCCAATGAGGTCAGGGTTCTTCCAAACCTCGAAGCCAACAGCTCCTCCAACAACCAACACGGTGAGTAAGGCAATGTTTCTAAATGACAATAGCCCGCCTTTGCGTCCGCGCGTGACGCGTCCTGCGTTGGCCCGATCAGCGGAATCAGCTGGATTGGCTGCAGAGCCAATCTCCGCTTCATCATTGTTTTCATTCGGTTCTTTTGAATTGCTCATTGGGAAATCCTCACTTTTGAGACGCGCCCGTTCGAAGAAATGAGCGCTACAGATGTGGGTCTGATCCGATAGGCTTTGACTTGACCGGGGCCGGTTAGAATGCGGGACGCAGGCGGCGAGATAATCGCATCTGCCGATTGCAGATAGATTGCGCCGTCATAGCTCCATGCCTTAACGGCTCCATTGTCAGTGGACAGGCGCACGGCATTGCCCGGAATATCCGCGCCCGTCGCAAACGCCATCATCACATCGTCGGAGGCCCGCGCGACCGGTTCGCTCTGGCGGGTCTGGAGAGGCCTTGAAGTCGCATTTGGCCCCAACCCATGCACCGTGAAGTCGCGGCGATAGTGTGTATTGAGTGAGTTCGTGCGCACTTCGAATACCAGCGGCCGGCTCTCACCCACGAGGGACACAACGATGTTGGAAAACCCGTGCGGGACGAGCGGCGTGACCGCCAATTGGTTGGAGCCTTCCTGCATTGCATAGACCTGAAAGCTATTCGGCTTGCCGATCACATAAGATGCGATGGGCCATGCAGCACCTGTCTGGTCGTAGAACGCCATGACGCTCACTGTGTCCGGACCAGTCAACAGGACCTCTGGCTCCTGTGCAGCATCGAGGGTGAGCCGCTTTGCGTCCGAAATAGCATGCGGGAACTGGCCTGACGGTGGCGTTGCTGCCGCTTTCTGGCTTTCATCAACGCGGCGGCGATAGTCCTGGATCATTTCGGGCGTCATCGGGAACTGGCTTTGGAGCGCCGCACCGTAGGCCGTGATCTCTTCGGGCGTCAGGGGGCGGTCGAGATCGTCCATGCTTTGCAGCAGCTCTGTGGCACCCACGATTGGGAAATCACCCGGTGGCGTCGTTTGCTGCTGTTGATTCGGTTGAAGGCGCTGATTGATCTCGTTCTGTGTGAGCGGCTCTGCACCGGTGGGCAACGGCTGCTGACCGGGTGCGTGTTCTGCACCATTCTCAATGGTGACAACTGTCGTGCCAGTGTCGGCACCCGGCAATGTCGCTGCCGGCCGGCTTGTGATCTGGGGCAGGGGGGTCTGAACCTCAGTTCCAGGCGGCACGGTCTCATTGCCATTCGCATCTCTTAGCACTTGTTGTGCTTGGATCGGTGTGATCATCAAACCAAGCAAAAGGGCGCTTCCAAGGCTCGTCGATTGGCAAAGTTGCCTCAAAGATTGATATGTAGGTCGCATCAGGCGCCTCCGGGAGCGGCGATGAAACGGGAGATTGCCATCGCATAGGGGGATTCATAGGTTTGCAGCCGTTCAATATTGACGGTGATCATGAAGTTCTGACCTGTCACCTCGGAAGCTGATTGGTAGGTTACGCGCAGTGGGATCTGTACGATCCATTCGTAGACCCCGCGGTCATTGATGCCCTCACGGACGATGACTGCATTATTGGCGACAGCCGTCGTGTTGAGACGGCGGGTCTGCACCAATTCGAGCATCTGACTTTTCTGCACGGCATCGACGAACTGATTCCAGCCAATCGGCTTGGTGAAATACTGCATCGCGTTGTTGAAATCGGCACGATAGTTCGCAAAGTCATAGGTCAGAGAGGAGGTCACTGCTTTGACCGCGAAGTTACTCACCTCAGCGGCTGATTGGTGCGGCTTGTCGAGAGGCACAAGCGGTAAAAGCTGGCCATCTGTCGTGGTCGCAAAGTAGCGCGGCTCGGGACGGTTGACGGCGAGATAGGCGGTTGATGCCGCCAGCACGGTAGTAGAGAGACCAAGACCGAGCGCGATCTTGGCCATAACCTTGTAGGATATCTCAAAGGTGCGTGCCGACCGCAGGATGGATTCAGCAGCGCCAAGATGTTCATTATCTGGCAGCATCAGCGCATCCCATCACTGGCTTGCGGCTTTGGCGACACTCAGAATATTGGTGGGAAGCTCTGAGAAGGCGAACTGCGCCCCTTGATCGGTTTCATAGAGGAAGAACGGGACACCCGGCATCTTGTTGGCGCGCATCCAATTGATGTTATCGACGATTCCTTGGACGACTGCCTTATCGGCCCGGGTGGCATCCATCTGTGCCACGGCGGCCGTCCCTCGCGTCTGCGAGGTCATATGCGCCATGAAAGTCTGCGGGATATCTTGAGAATGCAGAATCGACAGGGAGGTGTTGAAGCCTTGAACGCCAGTGATTGGCGCTGGAATGATCCGCAAATCGATTGATCCAGATGTAATTGGCCCCAGCATTTGATCGATTGTCCACTGACAGTGCGGACATTCTGGATCGGCTAACATGTAGACGACGGGCGCACCGGGGTTTGGCGTTCCCGCAGAAAACCAGATCCGTTCCTCTCCTGCCTGTTTGAAAATGGTGTCGATTCCCTCCTGAACCTGCGCTGAGGGTTGTTCAACCGCCGTAATCGGCGCTGAGGCGATTGTCTCCGTTGGTGTGTCTGTGGTCGCAGGATTAGAGAGCGGAGCGGCTTGGGGTGGTGCGTCTGCCTGCAATTGCGACAAGACAGGTGATGTCGTCCCAGTCGGTGCAACTGCCGTCGTTTGTAAACTTGGTAGAGACGTCATCGCATCTTGGGTCGTTGGTTCTGGTGTCGTCGAGTTTGGTTGCGGCGTGAGTGCCGTGTTCGATGTGTGGGCCAATGATGCAGGGGCAATCGGCAGCTTGGCATTTGGATCGGGCACGGTTGCGAGCAACGCTGCCGTGATGTCTTCGCCTTGCGGCCCAATGATGCGCCCTACAATTGTCAGGCCATCTTCCGTTGTCAGTGCCGTCGCAGGATTTCCATTCTCATCTTTGATCGCCCAAGCCTGCATCTCACCAATTTTCATAAGCTGGCGAACGTCGGGATCTGTTGTGGAGATCATTGTCTCGATGAATGAAGACGTGCCCGTGCATCCTGCAAATCCCTCTTTCCAACTATGGTCCTGCGCGTGGCCGATCGATGCGGTCCCCACCAACATGATCAAAGCGAAAGCGGTCATCGATTGGCTTCCGGTGCTCGCGCGGACTGCTTTTTGCAAGCCGCTGCATCGGTGACTTGTTCTTTTTTCTACATTGATCATCACTGAAATCCTTTTCTCGTGGGGGGCTATCAAAGTGCTTTACTACAAGGTATCTATCGTTATATATAACGATATACTTTTTATAGCCATAGCGTAATTGCGAGATACCCTGACCTAACAGTTCTTGCCCAAACGCCTCATCCGGAAGGATCGTAAATGTCAGAGTCGGACAGAGCATTGAATGTGATGCCGATTCCGCATGCGGACAGTTTCGCCGACCACTTCCAATCCCCGCGCGACACGCAAAACAGAAGCACGATATTCCTGGCACGTCCCGAAAGACCACTCGCGGAGTTCATCAACGGCTTCTTCAAGCTCTCTCTCGGTATTGCCGTCTTGGCCTTGGTTGGGATTGGCAGCGTGTTTGCCGTCAATGAGATGGAACCTCGGCGTGAGATCGCACCGCTTGTTGTCGCGTCGGTCGCACCAGAGCAGTCTGCGGAACTCGTCGCGCTGCGGACCGAGGTTGCGCTGCTCACAGAACTGGGCGTTGAGATGCGCGCTGAACTGGCGCTGCTGACGGGGCAGGGGGGTGTTCTGCCTAAGCTGGTCATCAGATGGCAGGAGCAACGCCGCGTGAATGCAGCACATGCCAACGCGATCCAGCAACTTTATTCCACCACGAGCCTTATCGGAACTGCGATGCCACCTGCCGACGCCGCCGACGCTGCCGCTTCAGACGAGAGCACCGGACGCCCCGTTCAAGTCACGTCTGTCGTGGCATCGCAGGACGACACCCCAAAACGCGTTGTGCTGATCCCCGAAGCCGAAACCGATGTCCAGCCGAACACTGAGGGTGGGGCAGGTGAATGATGAAGGCAATTTTCTATGGACGAGCTGACCGCCTTCTTCATGCGGGTGACAGACATCCTGCCACCGGCGCAGGCGTTCGTGGCAGCGCTCTGTTTCGCACTGGGCATTATCCTCGTCATCATCGGCAGCCGTATGATGCTGGTCACGGCGGAAGAACGGTCCCACGCCCATCACAGACGCCACGGTTACTATCAGGCGCTGACGTACATCGTGTTCGGTCTGTTGATCATCTCCCTCGATCTGACGCTCTCCGCCTGGATCGCGTCTCTTTACGGAGCGAGCAACACGACGGCCAGTGCTGCCAGCGAGATCATGGCCTATGCGCCAGAAATGCTGTCGCCCGTCTCAGGTACGCCGGGCGAAGCCATCCTGATCGCGCTTGTGCGGGTCGCGCAGTTCATCGGATTGCTGGCCGTCGTGCGCGGACTCTTTCTTTGCGTCAAATCGGCGGACATGCCCGCACAGGGCCTGATGGGCAAAGGCTTCATCCACATGATCGCAGGGATCATGGCGGTCGATCTGCCCCGCACCGTCGGTCTTTTCGAAAACCTCTTCTTCGGCTGAAATAAGGAACCTCTCCATGCGCACGAAACGATCCAAACCTGACAGACCAACCCTACCTCGCAAATCATGGCGACCTGTTCTCACGCGGTCTGCTCTAGCATTCGCCTTCGGAGCCGTCTGGGCAACGCAGGCTTTTGCGCAGACCTTTGGCGATATCTTCACCGAGATGCGCTCCAGCCAACTTGGTCCTGCCGCTGACATCCTCGGAACCATCTCTTTCGTGCTTGGCGTCGTCTTCGCGATTATGGCCGTGATGGCGATGATCAAACGGTCGCGCAATACCAATGACGGATCGGTTGAAAGTGGTCGCATCCTGATGCTCAGCGTCGCCGCTGCCTGCATGGTGGCGATCCCGACCTTCCTCAATGTCGGTGTCGCCTCGATCTTCGGCACCGGTGCGAACCAATCATCCGTGGATGCTCCTCTGCGGTCGTTGAACTAAGGGGCGTATGGATCGATGGTCGCATTCTGGCATCAAGCTGCAGCCCATCTGGGCCGGGGAGCGCTGAAAGCCTCTCTGGACGGCTATTGCCGTCTGGAGACCGCCCATGGTAAGACAGCACTTGTGGCTGACGACGGATCGATGATGTCGCTCTTTCGGCTCGACGGCTTCCGGTCCTTACCGGGAGAAGATGATGTCACCGAGGCCTGCGATAAGCTGCGTGTGGGTCTGTCACCGTTTTTCTCCAAACCCGGTTTGGCGCTGCAGTTCTGGTTCGGGCATTCGCCAGAATTGGGTGCGCGGGAGGTCGAGACGATCATCGATGACAGCGCGCGCGTCGCACGTGATAACGCGCTTGATCTGCATGATCTCCTGGATGAGCGCCGCAGACTGCTTCCATCCAAACTCTATGGCGAGCGGTGTTATCTGGCGCTGTGGTCAAGGCCATCCCTGCTAACAGCAGAAGACCGGAATGCCAGCCTGAAGCAACGCACGAAGGTATTAAACGCCGCGCCACCGATCTCCCTGGGTCAAATTCCTGACACCGCGCTCGAAGGGCTGGCAATCCGCCATGACAGCTTCGTTACGGCACTCGGCCGCGAATTCAACGCTGCAGGCATCGTGCTTGATCTTTTAAACAATTACGACGCGCTGAACGCCATCCGCAAGATCGTGGCTCCGGACACCTTGGGGTTCAACCATCCGTGGCGCGCGACTTTGCCGGGCGACTTCCTCAAAGCGCGGTTGCCGAGTCTTGGGCGTAATCTCAAGCGCAAGGACATTTCCAACCTCGTTTGGCCAAAGCTCTCGGAGCAAATTTTCACCGACCATGCCGAGGTGATCGACGGCAAAATCGTGCGTATCGGCAACACGGTGTTTTCAGGATTCGACATCGTGCTGCCGCCCGAGATCGTCGTGCAGTTCAATGAGCTGATCCGGCGTGTGATCGCCAACGGCACCAAGATTTCTTGGCGCTGCTCAATCCTCATGGAAAGTGGCGGGTTCGCGGGGCAGGTGTTTCGCGAACAGCTGGCACGGTTGCTGGCCTGGACGGCCCCAACCCATAATGGGCGCATCAAAGAGAGTTTCGAGCGGCTGCGTCAGACGGATGGTGACGGAAATACAGTCATCCGCTGGCGTGCCTCGTTCGCGGCCTGGGCGCCTGCCGACGAGGTCGGACAGTTGCGCGCCCATGTCTCATCGCTCCAAGAAATGGTCAAGTCTTGGGGCAACTGCCACACGAATGCGGTGGTTGGTGATCCGCTCGATTGCGTGATGTCATCCGCTCTGGGCCTCTCCACTGCCTCAACTGCCGAAAGCTGCGCTGCTGATCTTCTGGATGTCCTTGCTATGGCGCCAATCGTACGGCCCGCCTGTCCGTGGCAACGCGGCTCGATCATCTTCCGGACGGCAGACGGCAAACCGTTCCCCTATCAGCCCGGCTCCTCCAAACAGAACGCCAGCGTCGACATCATGGTCGGCACGCCCGGCTCGGGCAAATCGGTGCTGATGAACGCGATCAACCTCGGTGTCGCGCTGTCACCGCAATCTGGCAGGGGCGGCAACAATCAAGCGATCCTGCCACGTATCGCCATCATTGATATCGGGCCGTCCTCATCTGGTTTGATCAGCTTGATCCGGGACGCCTTGCCGCCGAACCGGCGGCATGAGGCCACGTTCCACCGCCTCAAGATGGTGGAGAAGGATGCGGTCAATCCGTTTGATACCCAGCTTTGCTGCCGCAAGCCTTTTGCCCATGAGCGCTCGTTCCTCGTCAATCTAATTTCCCTGATCTGCACGCCGGAAGATGCTGACGCGCCCTACGACGGTGTTTCGCAACTGGCCGAAGCCTGCGTGGATGAGGCGTATAGGTACTACTCAGACGAGGTCAGCCCGAAGCGGTATTCGCCAACCATGGATCTAAAGGTCGATGACGCACTCAAAAAGCATCATTTCGAAGTTGATGAGGAGAGCAGTTGGTGGGAAATTGTCGACTTTCTGTTTGAGAAGTACGAGCACCACGCGGCTGCCCTCGCGCAGCGGCTGGCCGTGCCGATCCTCGGCGATCTGATCCCGATCTCTAACGCGGAAACCGTGCGTCAGCCGTTCATCGAGATGCGGGTGCAATCGACGCAGGAACCGATGGTCGGTGCTTTCCAGCGTCAGATCACGGCAGCGATCAAGCAATATGTCATCCTGTCTAACCCCACCCGGTTCGATGTCTCAAACGCGCGTATCGTTGCCTTCGATCTGGCCGGAGTGACCGAGGCCACTGGCAAGCGCGGGCGCAAACAGACCGCCGTCATGTACATGATGGCGCGTCAGACACTGACGTCAGATTTCTGGCTTGATGAGGATGAGATCAAAGGGTCCGATCTGCCAAAGAATGTCCGCGCGCATCACTTGCTGCGGTTTCAGAACAACCGCCAGATGCCCAAACGCATTTGTATCGACGAATATCATCTGACCGGTGGGCTCGGCATCCGCGATCAGATTGTTGCCGATGTGCGGGTGGGTCGTAAAGCGGGGGTGCAGATCTCGCTTGCAAGCCAGTTGATCGGGGATTTTGACCATGCAATCGGCGAACTGGCGACCAACATATTCCTGTGCAACGTGCCAACGGCCGAGAGCGTGCGCACGGTCATGGACACGTATGATCTGCCCGCCAGCCTGAAACCCGTCATCAGCCGGTTGACCGGGCCGGAGCCGGGCGAAGGCGCGCCGATTGTGGCGATCTTCAAGCTGAAATCCCAGACCTATGTGCAGCATTTTTATAACCAGCTCGGTCCCATCGAACTCTGGGCACTGTCGACGACTGCCGAAGATACAGCGCTGCGCGCGATCCTTTACGAGCGGCTCGGCAGTGCTGAGGCGCGCCGCATCCTGGCCCGACGGTTCCCAGCGGGATCGGCAAAAGCAGAGGTCGAGGCGGAACTCGAAGGTTTGATGTCGTCCGGCAAGATGATCGACGAGTCCGCGCGCTCGAACGTCATTTCTCGCATGGCCGACGATCTCGTGAAAGGGGCTTTCCAATGAAATTTGCACGTCAACCTCCGCGCAATCGAACGCGCTCGGCATCTCATATTTTTTCCTGGCCGATCTACACTGTCGTGCTGCTGATCGTTATGTGGGCGCTCGCGGCCTTTGCTCAGGACACAGAGAACAACAACCAGCCGGGCGGCGACATCGCGGTTCAGCAACTTTCGTTCGCGCGCAACGACCCGCAAGCACTGAGCATCGCACGACGAATGTATGGCCGGGACTATACCTATGTGAAGGCGGTTCGGGTCTGGCTGGAAGCGCCAAATGATGATCCCGAACAGATGTTCCTGAAGATCGGCAAAAGCCGCAATTGTGAAACTGAATGTTTCAACGTCGCGCTGTTCCACAATGAAAAATGGCTGGAGATTTACCGCAGGCCGGCCGTCGACGCACTCGGGCTGTCAGCGGTAACACCGACAGGCATGCGCTCGATCATCGAAGACGGCCGTGTGTGGACTTGGAATGGGCAGGCCTACGCGCCGCAACCCAATCAAGAAGGCATGGTCGAGCGCGAAGCCGACGAGGAAGAGTTGGCCCTCGTGAGCAAGGAACTGGGTGCCAACATCGATGAGACGACAGCCACGTCTTTCGGACCACCAGAGGTCGTTGTCTATGAGGTCGATATACTCACCGGCGGCGAGAAAATCATCGTTGTCCACTCGCCCTACTTTTGTGGTCAATCGACATGCCCCGTCTTCCTGATCAACGATCTCGGCCAGTCTTACCGCATGATCCAGGCGCTTGAAGGCGTGATCGGCATTTCAAAGGCCTTGCGCGATGAAAACGGCTTTCGCGGGATCGAGACATTGAGCCGCGGCGGTGTGACGGTGACCTCGCCGTCGACCGGTGCGCCCATGGAGACGATCCCAATCCAACCCGTTGCGGTTGCGGGGACTGTCAAATGATCCGTCGGAGATTCATCCGGTATCTCGCGCTTGTGCTTGTTTTCTGGGCGGCAGTGGCACTTGCGGACGAATATGCCGATCTGATCCGCACACAGGAGTCTGGCGGCAATTATGGGGCGCTGAACACACAAGGGGGCACTGCGGCAGGAGCCTACCAGATCACGGCAGGAACGCTCGCAAGCCTTGGCTATGTGCGCCACACCGGTGGGTCGCGCGGCAGCTGGAGCAATTACGAATGGACATCACAGGCGACGGGTCAGGGCGTCTCCTCGCTCAGTGGGTTCTTGAACTCTTCAGCGGGTCATTCCTTGCAGGATCAGGCGTTCAACACGCTGACCACGCGCAATTGGTCCGCTCTGTCTTCTCAAACGCGGGGCTTGGCAGGACAAACCGTCAACGGAGTCGCCTTCACCGAAAGCGGTCTGTTGACGGCGGCGCATTTCCTTGGCGCGGGTGCTTTGAACAATTGGGTTCAGAGCGGGTTCGATCCAACCGTGTTTCCGCCGGAATATCTCACCGCAAACGGCTTTAGTTCCTACGCCGAACTGCAATCGCATCTGATGAACCGGATCGGGGCGGCGTCCGGCACGACATACGCGGGCGGTGCCGACACTGGCGGCACTTATGAACAAACCGATGGTTTTCCGGGCTTTGGGGCCAAGAGACCCATTCTCATTCGCGAAACACCTCCGTTTCAGGGTGAACGGACCAATCTTGGAGGCACTCAATGATGAAACTACGGAAGCATGACGTCTGCTACGTCCTAAGCGCGGCGTTGATCGCGGGAATGGCCCTGATGGGTACGCCACATGCGCAAGCCCAAGCCAACGATCAAATCCTGCAACTTTTCCCGTCCGGCGGTCAGGGCTGCAGCGATACGGTGAAGCTGAACCTGACAAACGCAATCCGCTCAGGCATTGAGGCTGAGGTTTTACGCGGTGAAGAGGCGCTCAAGAAACCGCATTCCATCGCGGCTCTTGGATGCCTAGACAACCTGCTCGACGTTAATCTTGATATCGCGATCCAGGTGCCGAACCTGCAGGGCATCTTCCAAGCGGCGGTCAGTCAGGCACAGGGCCAAGTCTGTTCCTTCGCCGAAGGTAAGATGAATGAGTTGACCTCGCAGATGACGAACCTCCTGCAATTGCCGAATTTCAACTTCCTGCCAATCGGTGGCCTGACCGGCAACTCGACGACGTCGATTGGCGGCGTGGATTTGAACACCGGCGGCGGCCAAGTCGGGCAAGGGGTCACCGACAACGGGACGACTGTGTCTCCCAACAATCTCGATGCGGTTTATGAACTTATCTATGGAGGTGGCAATGGCGGCTAATACCTTTGGAAAGATGACGCTCAGAAAATGGATGGCCCTCGCGGTGGTTTTGGCGGTGATCGCGTTCACCTTGCTGACCCAGTTCACGTCGTTTCAGGTTCCCGGGTCGGTGACCCAAGGAAAACCAGAGCCGACTGTCCATCCCGGCATCCAGCTTCAGGGCTCGACGGAGTCTCGAAATAACCTCGATGAAGTGAACGACATAGTTCGGGGGAAGAACCAGAATGGCCAGAGTGAAGGAACCGCAAATGAGAACTAAAGCTCCCAAGACATCCCTTCGCAGTGTGGCGCTCAGATCGACGGGTTTAAGCAGCGCTTTGTCTGTGTGTGCAACCGCCTGGCTCATTACGCTCGCGACACCAAGCTATGCCTTCGGCGGCTGTTCTTGCGGCGGCGTCCAGAACATCGTGCGCACGGCACGCATCAACATCAACAACCACACAACCGAGGTCGGAAACTACATCACCGACAACATCCTTAGAGGCGTGGCACAGCTGTCGGCCTATTCCAAACGCGAAACCGAAGCCACAAAACGCATTGCGGAAGGACGAGACCAGAACGCAGTACTATTGGAGCGACAGAAGATCAGGGCAGCAGCTGAGGGTGGACGTTACGATCCGGCCACGTCGGCGTGTATTGATCTCTCGGGTGTGTTGAACTTTGGCGGCGGCCAAACCAGCCAAGGCGTTGGCGGTATCGATATCGCGAACCTGTCACGCAACAGGTCCTACGGGAATGGGGCTGCCGGTGCGCCGGTCCGTTCCGGCGGTCTGGCCTTGGCGCAAGAGATCAAGCTCGACCGTGACAATCTTCGAAACGTCGGCGGGTTCGCCGATCCAACCTCCGACGTCCGGCTCCTGACCGAGGCGATCACCCTAGACACGTCTGACCAACAGGTCGCTCAAGCCTATGCGCGCATGATCAATAACATGATCGATCCCCTGCCACCAAAACCAGTCACGACCGAAGAAGCCAGAACACCAAATGGTCTCGCGCGGATCGCAGCACGGCAAGTCGACGCAACACGCCGCTCTGCCTCTCATGCCGTGTTCACCTATCTCGGAGACATTGCAACTCCAACTGGCGGGACAGAACTTGCGAGTTGGGCACGCAATGCAGCCGGTCCGGCCTATCCCAATGCAATCGGGGACAAAGTCTCCTCGCTTCAGGCGGTCGATGTCTTCGTGCATTCGCGGTTTGCCAATCCCGACTGGCATCAATCTATCGCCAAGATGTCGCCTGACGCGGTGATGCGGGAGCTGCTCCTGACACAAGCCCTCGATCTCCACGTCAACTGGATGCGGTTTGGTCTGGAGCGCCGCGTCGCGGCGGTGGAGGCGGCAAGCTTGGCTTCCAATATTGACGGAACCGAGGGTGCCGGCGGCGGTGCACCGCTCGGCAACTAGCAGACGAAGGCTCAATGATGGCGCGTGACAACAAAGACGAACCAAAGAAGGGCCGCACACGTCGCGCGGCCGGGTTCTTCGCGCGCCGGGGCCGCGTCGACAAGGCTTTTGAGGCCAGCAAACTCGGAGCGGATTTTATCGGCGACCTCGCGGACCGGGTTCGACCCAAGGCGCTCGATCCGAGAGGACTGACAGGACGCTATGACGATGGCGGCATCAAACGGTTCCAGGAGATGGCGCAGTCAATGAGCGAGGTCGAACTGGATCGTCAATATGAAGGTTGGCGGATGCAGCGTGCCTGTTTCCAATATGCGGGCCTACTTGCTGTGTTGGCCATTCCTGTGGGGCTGATCTTTTTGGGTATCAGCCGGATCTTCGTCATCAGCCTTGTCGCCCTGTTTTTGTTCTCGATGTTCCGAGCGGTTCGCGCAGACTTCTTTGCATGGATCATCGAGCAGGGTCGGTTCGGCGGCTTTTACGATTATATGACGTCGCGGCTGCCGCGGAACATGCAGATCATCATCCCAAGCCGGAAGCGCGATCAAATACAGAACCGAAAGCAGGGCCGGTGAGAGTTGCCTCAAGTCTCGCCATTGCGGCCACCCTTCTTCTTGCATCCACCGACGTCGGCCTCGCGCAAGAAATCAGTGTTCCTGACATCTTCAACGGCACGGGGGATGATCGCTCCAACACGTTCTTCAACCTGATCTTCGGCGACCTGTTTCCAGGACCAACCGCCAACAACCGCACCGTGATCTCGCTCCTGATGCTGTCGTTCAACATCCTGTTTCTGGCGGTCGGCGCACTCTTCCTGCTCTACAACATCTTTCAAGGCACTTTGGATTCTGCGCATGAAGGCATCGTGCTCGGCCAGAAATCCACCATCTGGGTGCCGATCCGGATCCTCACTGCCTTCGCTTTGCTGATCCCGCTCGACAATGGCTATAACGGTATCCAGCACGGTATCTCCTATGTGGTGCGCGCGGGCACCGCTGCAGGGTCATTCTTCTGGAACCAGACCGCCGACCTGATCATCGCCGACGAGGTTCCCATCGTTGGGACCGACTATGTCGGATCGGACGCGCGGTTCCTGCAACAACTCTGGCGCATGGAGTTCTGCCGCGCGGCGTATAACTTCGAGGTCTCGAAGGGCGGTGATCTGCAACTGGTCAGCGGCGGCAACTGGTCCGATCTGGCCCCCGCGCCTGCTACCCCCCAGATCGATGCCTACACGCCACAAATCATGACCTATTCAACACCTACGATCACGAGCGCCTGTGGGTCGGTAACGCTACCACCAGCCACGGCCGCGCTGAAGCGGATCAGTCCGGCGACGAACATGGATACCATCAACATCAATATGCGCGCGCTTATCGATACCCTGCGTACCGACATGCGCGGTCCGGCCGAGGCGGTCGTCGCCAAGATATCCGCGCGGGATCCGATCGTCGCCGGCGACTTCCCGAACCTTGCGACCATGATGGTGCAGCTGCGCCAGCAGCATTCCGCCATCGTAGGTCCCATCGTCAATCCGGGTGCCCTATCTACGCTTGTCCAGACCGAGAGTGGGACGCCGATTTCGCAACAGATCCGCTCCATCGGCAGTGACGGGTCCGGCGCGCTCTCCGCCCCCACCGCCATCGCCGGAGATTTGAAGACCGGTGGCTGGATGATGGCAGGCTCCTATTACATGCTGATCAGCAAAATATCTGGCGATGCCAACGCGGTTGCGGGCATGTTTCCGACGGCGACGCCGGGCACGTTGATCTCCACGACATTGAACGGCGGTGTCCAGAACACGCTGGCAACAGAGCTGGGCCGTTCCTACTGGTTCCAGAGCAACGCCGACCGGGACGCGCAGAAAATCCTGGCGGGGATCGGCGCAAGCTACAATGCGAGCGTCTCGGCCTGGAACGAGGCAGCTGCCAACGCAGGTCTGCGCGAATTCATCACCGAGCGCGCCTATGCGGGCGATGATGCGTCCTCACCAGAAAACTTCCTGCCACCACCCACAAACTTGCTGAAAGGTATTCAGCTGCTGGCCCCCGATACGATCACCGTCGATCCGATGATCGGGTTGATGGCCTATGCCTCGACGTTCTTGACCTACGCAGTGGTTGCGATTGGCGTTCTGGCAACGGCCTCAGCCGTACCCCTGTTCGGTTCAATCCCGGCGACGCTGGCCGCAATGACCAGTGGGTTGTTCCAGATCGGCATCTTCGCTGCGATATTCGTCGGGTTCGTCCTGCCCTATCTACCTGCAGTCATTTGGTTGATCGCCCTCCTTGCCTTCATGCTGCTGGTCATCGAGGCGGTGTTTGCAGCACCTCTTTGGGCTGTGGCCATGCTATCGATGGATGGGCACGGCATTTCCTCGAACATCTCGCGCAAGGGCTGGTCTTTGCTCCTGATGTTATTTCTGACACCGCTGCTGATGGTGTTCGGATTCCTGTTGGGCATGGTCTTGTTCCGGATCGCGGCGTTTTCACTTAACGGCATGCTGTTTGCTGCGCTCAGCTCGCAGATGGCGGCGGATCCGGGCGCGTTCGGCGTCCTGTCACAGTTCCTAACCATGGCTGTTCTGACCGTCTTTGTCGGATTGCTTTATGTCGTCATCATCGACTGGTCGTTCAGCCTGATCAACGTCTTTCCGGCACGCGTCTTCAAGTGGATCGATGGGATCGGTGACGATCTGGGGGCAGGGACAGCGATGACGGCAAAGGCCGCCGGAGTGGCAGGATCATACCAAGGAGGGGCCGCAACGGGCGGGCTGCTTGGCTCCGCAGGAAATATTGGATTGGCCAACAACAGAAGCCGACAGCCACGTCAGATCGGCAACAAGGCCTCAAAAGACAAATAACCATCAGCGAAAGAGAGTCATCGCGGCAAAGATGGCGATCCCGCCGTGATTTGGTTTGTGGGGGACATAGGCAGAACCACGGTACCCCGTTCGGTTTACCGTCAGATGCAAAACGATGACGATCGAAGTCAATTGCAGGAAGTAAATCGGTTCCGAAATTAAATGGGCCGGGATCGCGACCAGGCCATCAATAAACTCAAAGTGTTCTGAACTGCTCCTTTGCCACTCCTCTGCAAATGCTTCGACGGTATCCAGCAGATGGATCATAGCGCGCCAGAAATAGATCATCATACCGACAGCCAGCCATTGGCCAGCAAGATGCACCAAAAAGCCGATCTTGCTATGCGTCTGTCGTATTTTTTTGAACCATTTGAACATATTTTATTATGACACAAAGTGGGTGTTTTGACCACACAATTGATTGTCATGTATCGTAGCACCTAACGCTATTAGCGTTACATTTTGACAAGACTAAAGCTTGATCTGCCCTAGAAACCCTATCCCGGCCTGAAGAATGCCCGAGACATCCTCCACCTTCACAATTTTGCGTTGAACCAGTTTTTCGGCAGACTGTGTCATAGTCCTAGCGACCAGGTTTGGGTTGGAACAGCTGTCCGAGAATACCTGTTTAACAACATTCACCCACTCCAATGGTGGTACACTTAGGAACCGGTCGCGCACGTTGCGATCTAACACGAGATACTCACGCAGTGCGACGCGCCCATTGCCGTCTGCCGTTTTGACCAACCTCTGCCAGACGATCAGATTCAGCGACGTCATCAGATCAAAGGAGCGCGCCTCCTGCTCCTCGGGTGGGAACAGAAAGGCCATGCGCCGAAGCGCCTCGGCGATAGACCCCGCATGTGTCGTGGTGTTTACCAAATGCCCGGTCAGACAGGCCTCAATGCAAGCTTCCATGCTTTCCCGGTCTCGGCTTTCGCCGACATTGATCACGGCCGGTGCACGGCGCATCGCGGCGCGGACACCTTCCGCGAAGGTGGGAATGTTGCGACCAACCCCGATCTCGGACTGGCTGATGAAGGACGCAACATCGGCGGCGTCCGTGTTGATATCCCGGAACGTGTATTCAATAGGGGCCTGTAGATCGATAATCTTGCGAGATCGATCACGGTTCTCCAAATGGGAGCGGGTCATGGCCGCCATAGTTGTCGACTTGCCGTGGCCGGTCGCGCCAGCAACGACAATGATACCGCTCGCAGGTTCCAGATGATCGCGCAATTCTTCTTCCAGTCCAACATCGTCCAAGGTCGGTGTCGTATCGGGTAAGGCCCGAAGCGTGATCTGTACCCCATTGGTCCCGAACCGCTGTTCGCCGGTCGCGTTCACTCGGAACCGTTGACTGCGCTTACGGTCTATCTTCTTCTCATAAGAAAAATCCAAAGGCCGTCCCGCACTTACCAAGGACATCGCATCGTTGGCAGACCACAGATGGGCCAGCATCGCCTGCACTTCAGTGATAAGCAGACGGCGTTTGGTGGCGAGTTTTTGGTCGCCATGTAGCTGCACACGCATCCGCAGGTCAGCGCTAATGTTGATGTCAGACGCCCCCTTCATCGCGGCTCCTACCAAAAAATGATCAAAAGCCGTTAGATCGCTTTCGAACCGATTGGGCTCGTCTTTCAGGATGGTGACGTCAGTTTCGTTCGGATCATCAGGGTTGAGGTTGATCCTATCCAGGTCGATCATTTAGTCACCGCATAACGCCTCTGCAAAGGCTTCCACTGGCTCGGATCCCGGACAAACCGCGCTGAGCTGACGATTTGCACCCGACGTTCGCCGATGAAGAGTTCGTCCCCATCACCAGCGGACCGGCGCTCGCTGGACTGGATCACCAGTTCCTTGACCAAACCGGCCTGAACCATGCGGCGATATTCAACCATGCCGAGGTAGTCGCGCTTCAACCGGGAGAAATTCAGGCCGAGCGCCTCGTCGGCCTGTTCGACACCCGCCTGCCAACCCTCGGCGGCGAAGCGGTTGAACACCTGCTTTTCCTCCTTGTTTTGCGGCAAAAAATCATCGTCGGGCTCACTCGCCTCCTCAAGCGGAATAACAAGATAGTCACGCCATGTCGGTATGATCGTGACGATGCGCCCTGGTATCTCGAGGCGGTAGAATTCATCGGCTGCCACAGCAGACTGTCCGCTCTCATCCACATTGATGGCAGCCGTGGCGCGGCTCACGACGGGCGGGAGGATATATCCCGTCTCTCGGGGCGCACGGTAAGAAACCCTGTTGAAATCGAACGTTCGGGACAGTTTTGGGCTGTCGCGTTCCAACTGCCGCATGACTTCCCAGACACGATGCTGATAGCCAGCCTGCGCGGCATATGACACGGCAGCCTCCCGCAATAGATCATAGCGATCTTCTTCGACCGACGTCTCGTAATTCCCGCGTCGTGTGCGGACACTGAACTCTGCGAAGTCGGCAGGGGGCCTGTCGGAGCGAAACTGATCAGGACCGCCTATGAGGATTGGGTCAGGCTCTTGGAAATCTGCCTCTTCAAGCTGGAGAGTTTCGCACCCGGCTAAGACGAAAAGGGCCAAGAACGGCAGAAGGGGGCTGCGCAGATGGTGCATCATACTTCCGTGTCCTCGATATGGGGAACCGGGCTACCCTCGGGCCGACTATAGACGATCGTCATCGTCATTGCGCGTTGATCGACGACCAACGTTGCGCGCTCTTTGCCTTGAAAGAACGCCTCGCGCAGTGCGCCCATAGCGGGCAGGTCTCTTTGAATGAGTGTGATCATGATCGGCGCACCAGGTTTTTCACCTTGCGCGATCACCCGGTATCCGGTCTCAAGCGCCATTGTGGAGACGAAGTCTTCGATTGGGCCGGTGAACGCAGAATGCACGACCGTCATCAGGCGTTCATCTGCCACAACATCGGGATTTAGCAGCGTCGTGGTGCCCGTCGCATATGGCTCGAGCACACCATTGTAGAGACCTGCGTCGGCAATCTCGCGATCCACCACCGAAGTTTCCGCATCGATCAAAGCTGACAGGCTGGTGGTTTCAGGCGAGGTGGTGACTGCGCAAGCTGCGCAGCTCAACAGCCCGAAAATCAAAAATACGTTCTGGGCCAAGCGCATCCACATCCCCATCGTTCGTTATGTTTATCGTCAGGTTGATTCAAAAGACTGATGCTCTTCTATCGTTATATATAATGATACAAGAGCATAGGAGACGGCGGCTGCATAGGTGAATGGTATGAAGACAGCCCAGTTTGGGGATATTGCGCGAAAACTTGCCGTTCTTGCCGTAAAACCCGACACCAGTTTTGCGCTACAAGCTTTCCTCAACTCTTCAGCAACACGAGACATTGTCGATGTCATGAATGAAATTGATCTTCTGGCGCGTATCCTTGATGAACACGCGCCAGAGGGGAGGGAGCTTTAGCCCCCAATCCTTTTGACCGGAATGCCCAGCTTACGAGCTTTATCAACGAGGTTTTCGTGAATACCGGAGCCGGGGCAGGCGATGATACCCTTCGGCATGGTCTTCAAGAGTTTATCGTTGCGCTTAAAGGGGGCCGCTTTGTTGTGTGATTTCCAATCGGGACGGAAGACCACTTGGGTGACGCCTCGGTTCTCTGCCCAGAGGCTCGCGATGTGTTCGGCTCCGTTCGGTGTACCGCCATGCAGCAGGATCATGTCCGGATATTTCTCTCTTGAGCCGTCGAGGATGGTCCAAATCGCATCGTAATCCTGGTAGTCGCCGCCGGTGAAGGCGATGCGGGTGCCATCGGGACAGTGGATTTCGTTCTTCTTTCGTTGTTCTGCGGAGAGGAAGTTGCGGCTGTCGACCACCGAGGCTGTGAGGTTCTTGTGCGAAACCCGCGATCCTGATCTTGGCATCCAGATCGATCCGGTCTCTGTGTGGAAATGGGCGGCTGACGCATCCCGCATCGCCTCATAGGCATCCCGGTGCTCGACCAGTTTTTGTCCGCGCTCGATCTTGCGTTCCAACTCCAGGCTTTTGACCTCTGATCCGTCCTGGCATCGAACGAGGTCGCGTTGTTCGCATTCATTCTCGTCGAGCTGGCGCTCTAATCGGTTGAGGCGGCGATGAAAGATGTTGGTGAGGGACCAGAGCATCTCTTGCAGATCCTCTTCGAGCTGTGTGTCGGCGAGAAGCATGTGGCTCGCTTCGACCATGGAGCTGATGGCTATCTCAGTCTGGTCCTCTTCGGGCAGTGGGCGACGATCGATTTCGTCTTCGGGTGGTGTCGCGCCGTAGAGGGCGAGATCGTCGAGGACGCTGGCTGTGGCGCTTGCGTCGGGGGTGAAAGTGGAGGATGCGAGGGTCATGATCTGGTCCTTTTTTGAGGCTTTGGGTTTCGTCCTGATCCGATTTGGATGGGGCGATAAAAGGACCGTCAGCAGCCCGGGCGCACCCGAAGGGCCGTAGCGCAGCGAAGGACGGGCAGGGCGCGGAAATTTGTCTCGCGAGGAATGGGCGCGGCACGCGCGCAGGGGAAATTTACGGGACCTGGCCGTTGCGGCACGGGATGAGGGCGCCTTTGCGCCCGACCTGTCGGTCCATCGACCCCGGCATCCAAACGGAACAGGGCGCAGCGCCACCGCCAAAAGGTCAGTGCCTGATCCCATGCTTCCTTCCGGCCCCCTTACGCGGAGGGCCAGAGATCATGCTCAGATGCATGCGCATCGATGAAGGCCGCCAGCCGTTGGCGCAGCTGCGTCACGCCGTCCGTCGTGAGGTCCAGGTTGAAGTCGTCTCGCTCCGGGGTCAGGATGAGCGGTTCGATCCCGTCCGCATCGGCGCGATCTGCAAGCCGGGTTGCGGCGCGCGCGCCAGCCTCGTCGTTGTCGCGCGCGATCCAGAGCCGCCTGATCGAGGCTGGATAGGTGAAGGCAGCGAGATGGTTTGCTGTCAGGCAGCAGGCCAAAGCCGCCCTTGGAAGCGCCGTCCCGACGGACAACGTGTTCTCAAGCCCTTCGCCGGCGAGAAGATCGGTGCAAGATCTCGTTTCACCAAACCGGATCGCGTTGCCATGTAGGCGACCGAGTACACGTTTCGGAGCCTCGATGGCGGCCAGACCGCCCGTCCGCGCATTGAGAAAGACGCGCGAACATCCTGTGACCGTGCCCGCATTGTCGGTGATCGCCGCAAGAAGTGCCGGGATTTCCAGACGCGTCCCATCCTGGGCCCTGAGATAGACATTTGTATGAAACGCCAAGGCTGGCCCGAACCGGGCGATACCGCGACCGCGCAGATAGGCCTCGGCCAAAGTGTTTCTGATCGGCCTGCCATAGGAGAACAATTTGCGACCCGCTGCCGCCTGACGATTGGAGGCCACGGCCGGTTCATAATCGCTTGTTCCGTCATCTGGTATCACGGGTGCCTCGCCGAGATAGTCAGCGGCTTGCCGCAACAGATCTGGGTAAGCCACAGGTTCCAGATGGTAGTGCAACAGATCGAGCAAGTCGCCGTGATCGCCATTCTGATGGTCGGTCCACTTACCAGCTTTCCTGCTGCCATGGGATTTCAACCGGATCGTCAGGCTTCGCCCTTTTGCACCGGAGATATCTGCCATCTGCCAATAGTTGCCAACTTTGCGTCCTTCGGGAAACCAATGCCGACAGAACGCTTCGGCATGACGCGCCAGACCGCGGGCCAGAGCGCCCGGATCCAGTCTTTCAAACTTGCTGCCATAATTGGTCATGCAGCACTCCTCTCTCCGGATCCGGCTGCTGTGATCTTGTGGCGTGCCATGAGCTGATCCAAGACATGGGTGTCATGGGCCGGAATGAACAGGCGCGTGGCCCAGGAGATAATCTCGGTGAAGCATCCCATCGCTTTATAGCTTTCCAAAGCGGCCGTATTGTAACCGGTGAGTTCCAGCCGGTATTCGCTCATCACCCGTGATCTGCGCAGGGTTAGACCACCGGACAGCGGCAGGCTTTGGCCACGTGTGAGGACCGCGTCGAATATCTCATCGGCGGTGAGCTCGACCGAGCATTCGAGCCCAAGAGCTGCATAGACGTTGGCGAGTTGATCCTGTGTCACCATACGGCCAATCGCGCGTTCACCATCCTCGGCTTGCAAGCGGTAGATGCGCATGTTGTCCGTTGGAAGACGGTCCCAGATCGGTAGTAAGAGGCCGGAGATCAACGTGAGCTTGGAGACGGACGTTTCGGGCACCGCGTCGACCTCCTTGGTCCAGGCGCGTTCGAACTCAAAATCGCTAACTTCCTCCCAGTGGGACGCGGGCAGCTCAAACTCCAGCATCCGGTCTGTCGCCATCGGCCGCATCAATTCAACCCGTGCGATTGGCTCGCCCTCGTCCGTCATCAGGCTGGAGGTTGGGATGAGCACCGCTGCCCGTTCTGATTTGCGGTTGAGCATCCGTTGGGCATTGGGCTGCCTCAGACAAAAATCTTTGACCTTCACCAAAGTCAGTGGGTGGTTTCGGTCAGTTCGTTCAACTGTCAGCGCAGTCGCCTTCGCACCGGTCGCCGCGTGCTCAAAGATCGTCTTGCGGTCGATGATCTCGAACTTCTCTGCGCGCAAGGTCTCCAAACCGACCTCATAAGTGCCCGCCGCGATCGCGTCATCGATGATCGCTCCGAGTAATCCCCCGAAGCATTCAAAGATAGCATCCTGCATATCGATGGTCAGCGCCAGACACCGGTTTAGGAATTGCTGGATCGGCGGCAGCTGCTCTTTCAGCGTGCCGTCACTGTCCATGAGTGACAGGCCGGTCATCTCTTCGAACCTCGTCTGCGAACACGCGCTGATCCGCCCCTTTGTCAAATCCCAGAAGAAGTTGCGCAGGGCCTTGCGGGCATAGGCACTTTCGAGATTATCCTCAGTACGGAACATGTTCTGGCCGCCGGTCTCGCGCTGGCCTTTGGTGATGGCTCCGAGCGTGTCGAGCCGTCGCGCAATCGTCGACAGGAACCGTTTTTCGCCTTTGACGTTGGTCGCACAGGGTCGAAACAACGGCGGCTGCACCTGATTGGTGCGGTTTGTGCGGCCCAACCCCTGGATTGCGTTGTCTGCCCGCCAGCCCGGCTCCAGCAAATAATGCACCCGCAATCTTTGGTTCTTAACCCCAAGATCGGCATGGTAGGAGCGTCCTGTCCCGCCCGCATCCGAGAAGATCAGGATGCGCTTGGCATCGTTCATGAAGGCTTGCGTCTCGCCGATGTTGGATGATCCCGGCCGGTTTTCGACCTTCAGGCGATGATCGCGCGTGCGGACAATGCGCCGGGAGCGTCCTGTGACTTCAGCTACGTGCTCTTTCCCGAAATGCCACAAGATCTGATCGAGAGCGCCTTGCACCGGTGCCAGTGCTCCAAGCCGTTCGACCATGGCATCGCGTTTGCGTGCCGCCTCCCGGCATTCAATCGGGTTCCCATCACCATCACGCGCCGGACGGGATTTGAGGTTGCCGTCTTCGTCGGTGTAGGGCTCGAATAATTGGGTTGGAAACGAATGCATCAGATAATCGAGCACATATTCCCGCGGCGTGATGTCGACATGCAGATCATGCCATTCCGATGCCGGGATCTGCGCCAGACGCCGTTCCATAAGGGCTTCGCTTGTTGAGACGATCTGAACCACCGCCGATGCACCGTTCTCTAAGTCGTTCTGCATGGATTTGATCACGCTCGGGCATTTCATCGCGGTGATCAGGTGATTGAAGAAGCGCTGCTTATTGCTCTCGAACGCTGACCGGGCCGCTGATTTGGCCTGCACATTTAGCGTGCTGTCCTCGGCAGTAATGCCTGAAGCCTCAAGTGCCGCTTCCAGATTGGTATGGATCACCTGAAACGCTTCGGCGTAGCTGTCGTAAATGTCGCGCTGTGCCGGTGTGAGATCGTGCACCAGCATCTCGTATTCGACACCCTCGTAGGACAGCGAGCGCGCCAGATAAAGACCGAGCGCTTTAAGATCGCGCGAGATGATCTCCATCGCAGCAATTCCGCCCGCTTCCATGTCCGCGATGAACTGTTCGCGCGTGGCAAAGGGTGAGTCACCGGTTGCCCAGAGACCGAGACGAGAGGCATAGGCGAGATTGCCAACAATCGTAGCACCTGTTGCCGAGACATAGAGCACCCGTGCATCGGGCACGAGGTTTTGAAGTTTTAATCCGGCTAGACCTTGCTGCGAGGCCTGTTTGTCGCCCCGTCCGCCTTCCTTTCCCTTTTCGCCTGCAGCGTTCGCCATCGCATGGGCTTCATCGAATGCGATCACGCCGTCAAAACCTTTGCCGAGCCATGCGGTGACCTGATCGAGCCGGGAAGCTTTAAGGATATCGTCATGCTGGCGTTCGGCCGTGCGCAGCGTCGCATAGGTGACGAACAGAATGCCTTGTTCGAGGCGAATGTCTGAGCCCTGTTTGAACCGGGACAGGGGCACGATGTCAGAGACACGCCCGCCAATGGCAGTCCAGTCGCGGATCGCATCTTCGATCAGCTTGTCGGATTTTGAAACCCAGATCGCCCGCTTGCGCCCACGCACCCAATTGTCGAGGATGACACCCGCGACCTGTCGGCCCTTGCCGCAGCCCGTACCGTCCCCGAGGAACCAGCCTTTGCGCAATTGAAACCCGTCTTCGGCATCCGCTTCACACGCGATAAGGCGTTGGTCTTCGTCATCATGACGGAACCAGCTGCTCAAATGTTGCTCGTGGGCCTCCCCCGCGTATATGATGCTTTCGATCTGTGCGTCGGACAGCGCGCCGTCCGTGATCAGCTTGGCATGCAATTTAGGTCGATAGGAGGGAAGGGGTGGTGCGACCGAAGCCATGGCAGCTGATTGCACAAGGGCCGTTGGATGCGGATGTGCGCCTTCGATGGTAATCGACTGAACCTCATAACCTTCATAAAGCGCCTCGGTCAGACGGCTTGATTTTTCCGTCCAGAGTTTCGGTAGGTAGGCGATCTCTTCTGCCTCGATCAGATCAAATGGATGCCGTGCTTTCTCCGCCTCTACCGCCCGCACCTGGCTGCGCGCTTTATCTCGCAAAGATTGGATTGATGGTGACTGCACAACTGAGGACCTTGAAGCGTTTGCGGCCTGTTCAGTTGGCTCAAAAATCAAGCGGGGCGGACAATGGGCTTGCACCAAGGCCAGAAGCGCTTGCGAGCTTTCCGCCTGATCATGATAGGCGGCGGTCAGATCGGGGGTGAGACCTTCGCGCTTGTCGATGACCGTCAGGCGGGTTTCGGTCGTCGTGCCGTGGCGCGCGTAAACCCGGCCCGCGATCGGCGCGGAAAAGCGGATCGTAGCGATCTCGCCGATGCGCTTGAAGGCGGAGCGGAACGCCGTGTTTGCTTGAGAAACGTTGGCGCCGGAGACAACGACCAACCGGCCATCTGGCTGTAACCGATCAAGCGCCGACAGAACATGCTGTCCCATCGCGGCCTTGTAGCGACCTTCAACACTGAGTGCGGCGGAGAACGGCGGGTTCATGATGATAAGGCTCGGCGAAACGGACGCATCCAGCCGATCATCTATTGAACTGGCATCATGACGGCTTACTGCGGCATCAGGGAACAGTTCGCCCAACAGGTCAGCACGGACATCATCGATCTCGTTAAGATGAAGTTTTGCGCCCGCCAACTTCGCGTAGATCGCCAAGAGGCCGGTGCCGGCGGAGGGTTCTAGAACGACATCATCAGCCCGACATTGCGCAGCTTCGGCAACGATCCAAGACAGTGGCAGAGGCGTCGAGAATTGCTGCAGCTTTTGCGAAGTCTCGCTGCGGCGGGTGTGTGATAGTGCGAAGCCCGCAATCTTCTCCACAATTGCCAAGAACTTGGCGGGCGTGTCGCATTGGCGACGCATCAGTGCGCCATATTTGAGCAGCAGCAGGATCTGCGCGCATTCGCCGACTTCGTATCCGTCCTTCCATACCCAAGCCCCGGAGGCGTCAGAGCCACCAAAAGCGGCCTCCATGGCTGCACGCACGATCTTTTGGTCGAGCGCTTTGCCCTGTTCAAAATATGGAAGCAGTTGATGGGCCGCCTGAAGCAGCGCGGCGGCACGCGACGGCGCGCCTGCAGTAAGCATATCTGTCATGGGAAATCTCCAGGTCAAAGGGTTGCCACCCATCCCCGCAGAACTCTCTCTGACACCGGGGAGGGCTTGCCCTTTCCCCGGACCTTCCTCTCCCTCTTTGCGGAAAACCCATGCTGGACCGCGCCTAGCAATGAGGGAGGGTCGTATTCTTGTTCCTGAGACGGGATAGCAGATAGCCATCCCGTCGCTGATCTAACTCAGCTGCTGTCACCTGCTGGGTGGCCAACCCGCTGACATCAATCCGCCCCTTGCCAATAATGACTGTAATGATCTGATCCTGTCGGCGCAGCCAATAGAGCTCGCGATCAATAACGCGGGTGATCGCATTGATTTGCGCCTCAAGGCTGGTCTCGAGCATATTGATGGCGAGGTCTTCAGCCTCATCACGGAACCAACGTTGCTGCTGATCGAAGGACCCGGCTTCGCTATCATCCGATGGATTGAACAGAGCATGTTCGAGGAAATCGACGAGATCGGCACTGGTCGCCTTGGACGCCTTGGTGACGACGATATCAACCTCATCCAGACCCCAATCATCTTCCCCGAAGATCAACCAGTCCGTTGCCAGGGTCCATTCCTCGGTAAGGGGCGCATCTGACAATGTGCAATGGATTTCCAATTGATCTGGCCGCTCGATCATCGTGTGGCGTTTGCCCGGCTCGACGCACACCGTGTCAGTATCACCGATGATGCGGTATCCTTTGACCGACACCCGGGCCAGTTGGTCATACCAATCGTAGCCTTCAAATCCGACTTTAGGATCATAAAGTTTGGTTTCAGCACGCTGGGCGGAGAGCGCGAAGGCGAGATTCTGCTCCTCGATCGCGCCACCTTCTGAATCAAAGACAACATCATCTGCGTCAATCACTTCGACCTTGCCATAGCCATTTTGGTCGCTGTCCGCGTGGCTCGGCTCGAACACACGCAATTGCATCGCGGCTGGCGGCAAATGGATGCCAAACTCGGCGGCGCGCTTGAAATTGTCATAGGAGAGAGAATGCGGTCCAGCTGCTTTGATCAGTTGATAAAAGATGGTGCTGATATGGGTGCGCAGTTCGTCCATGAAGGCGTTCTCGACGATTTCCTTACGGGCGGGCAGAACCAGCTTGATATCTGTGCACTGGATGACATCCAGACGTGCGTAGTATGATCGATGGAATTCTTGGCCCACGCTCGGCAAGCGGCCATAGAGGGTCACTCCGTGAAAATTGACCGTCTCGTTGTTACGGAAACTGATCGGGCCGCGTTCATAGATCCCGATCCGAATGCCGTTCCACTCTTCGATGTGCTCGGCATCTGCGAGGAAATCTTTGCGCTCGACGCGCACGCCGTCGACCATGACGTCAATGAGCAAATACCGCGCTGCGTGGTTTGCGGCAGCGACATAGCTTTCGTTGGCTTTGGTGGCGATTAAGATTGTGGTCCCACCGTGGTTGGCGGGACCGTCATTACAAGCGATCGGAACCGCTCCGCCAAAACTGTCGGGTTGGGCATCGATCATCCAAGACTGGGACGTGCCCTGTTTCCGGGCGATAATCCTGACCCTGCGACCGGCCAATGAGAAGAACCCCAAGCCAGCAGCGTCTTCCAGTGATTGGACGTCGTGGTTCCACGCGCTTTGACCCAATGTGAACAGGTCTCTGGGATCTTTAAGACCGGGACCGTTGTCGATCAGGCAGATAACTGGACCGATGTTGGGATAATCGATCTGGCTCACTGAGATCTGTGTCGCTCCGGCGCGGCGTGCGTTTTGAAACAATTCGGCGAAGATGTCGTCGAGAGTCGCATTGAACAGGCGCGAAACCTTAGAGATCGCGTCATCCGCGACGCAGGCGTGAAACGTTGTTGGGATATTCATCGGAAGGCTCCTTGGAGAGGGGTGATGCCTTCCCGGAAACTCTCTCTCAGAGGGGGAAGGCTTGCCCTTCCCCAAACAGCCTCTCCCTCTTTCCGGCAGGTGCGCCGCCAAGCAAGACGCGCGGCGGCGTCAGGTCACCGACGATTTGGCCTCAGCCAGACAGTAACCGTCATAATCGCCCAGAAGCCCCCAGCAGGACGCAACTTCATCTTCATCCTTTTCGACGACGAAGCCGTAACAATTGCCAGTCAGATAATGGTCATAGGTTTGGACCTCTTGGCGCAGATGATCAGCAATCTTGGCGCGCAGGTTCTTTGAGACGCGGGTGACGCTGTATTCTTTGCGGATTTCTTCCAGCTTCACATAAATGTAGCCGACCTGGCCGGAATCCCACGGGCAATGAAACCCCGTGGTGTTCATGGTGATGCCACTGTGATCATAGAGATAGAGCGGCAAGATGACGGCGCGCCTCGACGCTCGCTCGAACAGGGCGTTGGTCGACAGATCAGTCTCATAAGTGAGGTCGCAGAGGTCGATCAGCAGTTCGCGGGGATCGCTATGGTCGTGTTTGTCGCCAAGATTGTAGCGGTGGTGCCAGCAAGTCATCGTGCCGAGATTGTCATAGTCGCGCGGGCTTTCGGGATCGGGGTCGTGGATGATCTTGATGGTGTGATTGCGGTAGCTTTCCTCATAGATGGGGTTTTCCATCGGTCTTCTCCTCTTTCCGGCAAAGACGAAAAGGCCCGCCGTGATTGGCGAGCCTTGGTCTTTTTATTAATGTTTTGGATTGATCAGGCGGCTGCGCTTTCAGCCTTCTCGGCTTCTGCCGCCTCAAACTGTTCTTTGCTCAAGAGGTTGAAATAGAGGTTTTCGGTGGCCTTTTTGAAGCCGGGCGGTTTGCGCGGCGCGAGACAGCGCACGGACGCGTTACAGCCTTCGCCATGTTCCATCGCGAAATGCGTGACCTGATCGACGAGATCGTCCATGCCGGCTGCGGTAAACTCTTTGCTGGGATAGGTGCCGCCGAAAATGTCGTATTTGGTAACGACGAAACCGCCATCTTTGTGGGCGGGGTGAAGCGTGACTTTGTATTCGCAGGGTTTAGCCATTTGTCTGGTCTCCGTGACGGGCGGGCCCGGATCATCCGGCCCCTTGTGAAACCCGTCAGACGGATAGGACCGTCCTCGATCACGAGAACGGTCCAAATATCAATGAGCGTTTTGCCGGTTTAGTATTCGGACGGGAGCAGCAGCGTCAGGACACGGCGCGTCCGTTTGGGATCGGTTGGTGTTTCCGCACCGTACTCGTAGTTTTCATCATACAGATCAAACTTGAACCAGACGCGTTCGCCTTCGATCTCGAGCACGCCCATCTCGTGCAACCCGTAAGGATCGCTGTCGGAGTCAAAGGCATCAAAAGTGACAAGCGCATCGATGAGAGCAGCGCGGAATTCATCACTTTGTGCGGCGATGCCTGCGGTCATGACGAGCTTGCCAGGTGGGACACCGGGTGCTTTGACCGATGCGGTCAATGATGTGCGGAAAGCATCGTTTTGTTGCGCGATGATCGCTGCAATCGCAGGATTGGTGACGTCCTGTTCATCTTGCGGTGCGGTAGATTGTGTTGCCTGGTTCATGATCTTTCTCCATGGCGGGATGGCCGACCCATTCGGCACTGGTTTGCCCGACAGCGCGATAGGACCGCCCCCGATCCCTTGGTGGGATGGGAACGATCCAAGAGCTGAACCTTTCGACTTGGCGTTAAGCTGCGTCGCTCATGAATGCGGGCAGGGTGTCTGCGTCAACTTCTACCGAGTTGAGTTTCGCCTGATTAGCTGCCTCTTCGCCAACAACCATTCCGTCTGGCAACCAGCGGGATGTCTTGGCAGCGGCCTGTGCCGTCAGACCAGCCGCCTCTTGCGGAGTGTCGCAGAAGGCCTGTTCCATCGCTTTTGCGATCTCGGCTTTGCGCAGCCCCGACTTATCGTCAGCCCAACGATCATCAATCAACGCCTTTGCCATATCGAGTGCATGGTCCTTCTTTACCCGACCCCAATATGTATCGGCCGTCGGACGCCAGCAGGCGGCAACATCTACATTGAGACGTGATCCGATTGCTTCGATCACAGCACTTGCGCCGGTATCGTTGGAGAGCTGTTGGTTCAGCGCATAGGCCGCACACCAAGCAAACAGCGCCTGTTTGTCAGGCTCAGGTAGCGCTGACAGTTGCGCTAGATCTTCCGGTGCCTTGGCCTCAAGCCATGCAATGTTGAGACCGTCATTGAGCGCCTCGAGCATGCGTTCAGCGACAGTGTCTTTCAGGGTCTCCCGGGAGGCCGTTGTCGTCGCGGGACGTAGTGACAGATCAAGAGGAGACTGGCTGCGATAGTTGCCAAGAACCGAGGTGACCATCGCATAGAGCATTGTGTCGTAGGCGGTGCCATAATCAGCCGCCAAATGCGCGCGGATGATCTGATGACGCGTCGCCCGTAGATCGTCAGCCAGAGACCGCGGCAAACCTTGGGCCTTTCGCGCCGCATCCGTAGCGTTCAAAGGCACGTCAGGTCGGGACATGGAGGCCGGAAGCTCGATGGCCGGCCCCGAAGCGCTGTTGCCCTCTTGAGGAGATGATCCTTCTTCGTCGTCATCTTGCACCGCAGTCTCAACAGGTTTGGGAATGTCCTCGGGTTTCACCAACCCGGTTTCCAGACGCGGCTCCCCATTGTGCGAAATGCTTACGATACATCCAGCGATTTTGTGATCGTCGTCGGTGTAGGCGACGTTGGCTTCCTGGATCGCCTCGATCTCGCGGATACGGGCCCAGATCGTTTGTTCCTCTTCCTGAAGTTCCTCTGTCCACGTCTCCTCATCATACTCAGATTCGAGAGCATCTTGTCGCTCTTGCAGTTTTGCCAGTTCGGCTTCGAGTTCGGGATCGGGATCGAGCGGTTTGGGATAAACCCGACCGTATGGACGAAAGCTATCGTAGTCGACGTCCAGACAGGCCTCCGCCCATTTCCACGTCTTGGTCGCGTCTTCGGCCAAATCCTGCAGTTTATCCATCGCCAATTTTTCCAGCAGGTCCGGATCTTCCAGATGCATCGCGTCGCGCTCGGAAAAGAGGTCCTCAATGACGGAACCGCCTGCTTGCTTGTATGCGTCGATACCGACGAACAGAGCCAGTTTGGAGGAGCCGGAATAGGATTTCTGGGTGAGATGGTTCCGGATCGAATGGGGGGAGGGATTGTAGTGCTGCTTGACTACCTCCCACGCTTCAACCTGGCGCGCGTGATCGTCGGTCAATGTGAAGGCCATGACGCAATCGAGCGACATCTCACCTTCCCGAAAAATCTGCATCAGGTCGGGTGATACCGAGGCGAGCTTGAGACGCCGGCGCACGAGATCGTTAGTAATCCCGAACCGTTTTGCAATCTCATCCTCAGAGCGACCCTTTTTGCGCAATGCAGCAAATGCCTCGAACTGATCGGCAGCATGCATGGCGGCTCGGATCATGTTTTCAGCAGCGGATGTGTCTTCGGCTTGGTCCGGGTCTTCGATCGAACACGAGATCGGATGGTTGGATTTGATGATCTTATCTTTGGCCAGCTTGTTCAGGGCCGCCAACCGTCGCCCGCCGGCATGCACATGAAACTTCGTGCCAACTTTGTGCACGAGAAGGTTCTGTTTGAGGCCGGTCTCTTTTATACTGGCGTAGAGTTCGGCATCCTGGTCTTCGGTCGCCGGTGTCTTGCGGACATTCTTTGGGCTGATCACAAGCTGGTTGAGCGGGATCATTTGCGGTTCCAGCTCTGGCAAGCTGGCAGCGCCAGCCGCCTTGGACTTGGCTGCGGATTTGGATTTAGGGTTGGTCATCGGAGAGCTCCTTCTTGGAGCCGGTCCGGGAGAGCCTCTCTCTCCCTTCAAAGCCCGGCAACCCGGGCTGACCTTCCTCTTCCTCTCTGCAGCATCAGGCACGGCGCGGAACAATCCATCAGAGTGCGGCGTCTCGTACTTTGCTTGCGGCCCAAAACCTAATTCGCAGGAGCTCTAGATGGGGCAGGGAGCTTTTATCACGAATAACGCGACGTGAATCCGGCAGCAGTTCTATGATAGCGAGGTGGCTAAGAAGCAAATGTGTTGGTAAAATTTTACCACCTGATAAAATACTGATAAGGATACTTATGTTAAATCCATTTAATAAACGATACGTCTGAGTTTCAGAAAACCGCTCTCAAGACGACCATCGTGGATTGCCGCCATGGCCGCCTGCGTGGATCGCGGGCGTCAATTCCAGTTGCGCTGCGGCTGGCGAAAGCTGGGTCCTTACTCATCCGGTGGCGCGGATCGGCTTGGGCGCCTTAAGGGTCAGCGAGACGTGCGAAAGCTGCTGATAGTCGGTGGGAGCTATTCGAGCCGAAGCGCTCAAGAAAACGCTTCGCCAATTTTCGAGTTTTGCAACGGCTTGGAAAGTTCTGGGGAACACCAGCACCGGTTGAGTCCGGTGCTGGGACGATGCAAAGCAGTCCGGCGATCAGTCGCTACGGCGATTGTCAAGAATTGTGTACAAGAAGACCGCAATTGCCGCCTTTATCAGATCGCCAGCCATGAACGGAAACAGCCCAGCACTCATCAATTCTTGTCCGTAACCGACAAAATTTCCCAGCCAAAAGAGCCCGGCGCAGTACAAAGCTACCGTTCCAAAGAGTACAGCGATCGAAGCTCTTAACGCTGGATGAAACCGTTCGAGCTTTTGAACGATCCATCCTGTTACTGCAGCAGCGCATGCAAATCCGATCAAGTAGCCACCCGTTGGCCCCATGAAGTAGATCGGCCCTGACGGTGCGGGCGGAGTGCCTGCAAAAACCGGCAAGCCAGCCAGGCCCTCCAGTAAGTACACACCAACAATCAAAGTACCGCGAACTGGTCCCAGAAAAAGGCCGAGGCCCAGAACCACCAGGGATTGGATCGACATCGGGACTGGGTAAAAGGGCACCACGATCTTTGCGGAGATTGTCAATAGAATGGTGCCAATGAGAATTATGGAGAGTTCTCGGGCCAGTCTTGCGACCGGTTGGCGTTGGATGGATTGGATAGGCATAGTGTCGTCCTTTTGTCAGAATATTGTTTTTCTTCGAGTGTTGTATTACATGCGCTTGGCAACTTCTTCCAGCATCACCTCGCTGGCCCCGCCGCCGATGGCCTGTACGCGGGCGTCCCGTGACATGCGTTCGACCGGAGTTTCCCGCATATAGCCCATGCCGCCGTGGAATTGCACGCAATCATAGAGCACAGTGTTCACGAGCTCGCCACAGTAGGCCTTGACCATCGACACCTCTTTCACGCAATCGCGGCCCGCAGCGTCCAGCCCGGCGGCGAAATAGACAAGCTGGCGACCTGCTTCGATCCGGGTCTGGCAATCAGCGAGGCGCTGGCGGATCGCCTGTTTGTCCCAGAGTACGCCACCAAACGCCTTGCGTTGTTTGACGTAATCCACCGTCATGTCGAGCGCGACTTGCGCCTCGGCGCAGGCCATCGCGCCCAGAACGATGCGTTCGTTCTGGAAGTTCTTCATGACCGAGTAGAAGCCTTTGTTGACTTCGCCCAGCACGTTTTCCGCTGGGATGCGGACGTCTTCGAATATTAATTCGGCGGTGTCCGAGCACAGCCAGCCGGTTTTGTTCAGCGCCCGACCAACCGAGAAACCCGGCGTGCCTTTTTCGACTGTGAACATGGTGATCCCGCGCGAGCCTTTTGCATCGGGATCAGTCTTGGCACCGACAAAATAGATATCGCCATGCACGCCATTGGTGATGAACATCTTGGTGCCGTTCAGCACCCAATCAGAACCGTCCTGCACCGCGCGGGTGCGCATGCCCGCCACGTCCGACCCGGCACCAGGTTCCGTTACCGCCACGGCGGCGATCTTTTCGCCCGAGGTGATTGAGGGCAACCAGCGGGCTTTTTGTTCTGGTGTGCCTGCGTTGTCGAGGTGTGGTGAAGCCATATCAGTATGCACCAGCACTGTGGCCGAGAAACCACCAAAAGTTGAGCGACCAACCTCTTCGGCTAAAACCACGCTGGACATCACGTCCAGCCCGGAGCCGCCATATTGTTCGTCATAGCGCATGCCCAACACACCCAGATCGCCCATCCGGCGCAGGACATCGCGCGGCACCATGCCTTTTTCTTCCCATGGGTCGGCCTTTGCCGTCACCTCGGTTTCGATGAAGCGGCGCAACTGGTTGCGGATCATGTCGAGGTCTTCGTTAAACGGGCCGGTGGCCGCAGTGATCATATCTTGTTTGGTCATGTTTTGTCCTTCGGATCAATTTTGACGAGGGGGGCGTGACCGGCGACCGTATCGCCCGGTGCACAATAAATCTCCGCTATCTCGCCCGCGATGGGTGCGGGCAGGCTTTGCAGCAGTTTCATGGCTTCCAGCACCACAAGCGTATCCCCGACCGCGACGGTATCGCCGGGGGCAACGCGTATTTCGACGACGGCGCCGGGCATAGGCGCGGACAGCAGGTCGGTACCGCTGGGACCATCAGCGGCGCGTTGCAGATGTTGATCCTCCAGCGTGCGCAGATCAATCGCCATCATCCCGGAAATGGTCTGCAGGTGTATGCGCCAATAATCGCGAATGCGTTCAACATGGGTGATGCGCGAGAAAGGAACGTCGCTGATGCGTCCGCTCAGGCGCTCGGCGGTCAGGGCGGCGGTCTCAACTGTGATGCTCTGACCGTCCGGCAACGTGGCGGCAAGCTCTGCCGGAGTGCCGGATATGCGGATCGGCTCATCCTCGGATGGGCCCCAATAGGACGCCGCACCGGGCCGTCCCGCAGGGGTCGTGAGCCGCCAAGCCCCAAGGCTTTCCCAAGGTGATGTGGCTGCCGGGGCAAGATGCAGATGCAGCGCCATTGCGGCGAGGCCTTTGTCGCTGGTGTCAGCGGTCGGCTGCGTCCAGCCGTCGGGGAACATTTCGGCCAATCCAGAGGTGTGATGCCGAAACGCCTGAAAATCCGCATGCGTCAACAGCGCCCGCTGATAGGACAGGTTCAGGCCAACACCGCCAACCGCAAAAGTATCAATTGCACCAACGGCCTGACGGATCGCCCCTGCCCTGTCCGGCGCATGGACGATCAGTTTTGCCAGCATGGAATCGTAGTGGTGTCCCACGACCGAGCCTGTCTCGACGCCGCCATCCAGCCGCACGCCGACGGGCGGCTTCCAAAGGGTGATTTGGCCTGTCTGAGGGCGAAAATTCTCGGCCGGATCCTCGGCAGCGATGCGCACCTCAATGGCGTGACCGTTAAACTGCACATCGGATTGGGTCAGCGCCAGCGGCGCGCCCTGCGCAATGCGCAACTGCCATTCAACCAGATCAATGCTGGTGATGGCCTCGGTCACGGGATGTTCCACCTGAAGGCGGGTGTTCATTTCGAGAAAGTAGTATTCCCCGCGCGCCGGATCATAAAGATATTCCACCGTCCCTGCCGAGCGGTAGCCAATGGATTGCGCCAGTCGCACCGCCGCGTCGCGCATGTCGTTGCGCACCGCGTCGGGCAGGTCGGCGGCGGGGGCCTCTTCGATCAGTTTTTGGTGGTTGCGTTGAAGCGAACAGTCGCGATCGCCCAGATGCAGCACGTTGCCATGGTTGTCGCCCAGCACCTGCACCTCGACGTGGCGCGCGCGCGGCGCATAGCGTTCAAGGAACACCGCCGCATCGCCAAAGGCACCTTTCGCCTCAGCCCGCGCAGAGGTGATGGCCTCGGGCGCGTCGTCCAGATCGGTGACAAGGCGCATACCACGCCCGCCACCACCCGCGCTGGCCTTGACCAGAAACGGCGTGCCAAGCGCCTGCGCCTCTTGCAACAATCGCGCGTCGGATTGATCCGCGCCACGATAGCCGGGCAGCACAGGTACGCCTGCCTTCTCAGCGGCGGCCTTGGCTTCGATCTTGGACCCCATCATGGCAATCCCGTCGGCCTCTGGCCCGATGAAGACAAGGCCCGCCGCCTCGACCGCAGCGGCAAAACCCGCGTTTTCAGACAGGAAACCATAGCCGGGATGCACAGCGCCTGCGCCGGTTGCGTGGGCGGCGTCTAAAATGGCGTCGAGGTTGAGATAGCTGTCTGCGGGCGCGGCCCCACCGATGCAGACGGCGTGATCAGCCTCAGCCACAAAAGGTGTATCGCGGTCAGCCTCGGAAAAGACGGCGACCGTTTCCAGCCCCAGCTTGCGGCATCCGCGCTGGATGCGCCGGGCAATTTCGCCCCGGTTGGCGATCAGGACACGGGCAAAGCTCATTTCTCCCGCCATGACGGAATGCTCTTGTTGAGGAAGCTGTTGATGCCCTCAATGCCTTCTTCGGTTTCCCAGGCGTCGGCCAGACGGTCGGCGGTATAGATCATGTTGGTTTCCAGATCGTGGGATGCGACATAGGCAATCAGCGCCTTGGTATCAGCCACAGCACCCGGTGCCGCCTGAAGGTGATTGTGCACCACGCTTTCCACTGCGGCGTCCAGTTCATCAGCTGCGACAACCTCAGTCAGCAGGCCGATCCGTTCGGCGCGCGTGCTGTCAAACAACGCCCCCGACAACATGGTTTCGCGTGAATGCACCTTGCCGATGCGGGCCACAACATAGGGTGAGATATTGGCGGGCAACAGGCCCAGCTTTACCTCAGTCAGGCCAAAGCGCGCGCCCTCAGCACCAATTGTGTAATCGCAGACTGAAATCATGCCGACCCCGCCGCCATAGGCCGGACCGTTGATGCGCCCGATCAGCGGTTTGGGCAGGGTATCAAGGCGACGCAGCAGATGCGCCAATGTGGCACTTTGGTTGACCCGCTCGGCACGGGTCTTGTCGATGTTGGACGAGAACCAATTGAAGTCTCCTCCTGAGCAGAAACTCTTGCCATTTCCGGTCAAAACAACGATGCGCACCGAGGCATCGGCGGCGAGCTGTTCGGCGGCCTCTGTCAGTTCAGCGATCAACGTCCCGTTCAGGGCATTGTGCTTTTCCGGCCGGTTCAGCGTCAGGGTCGCAACACCGCGGGTGTCGGTCGTGAGCTGGATGGTTTTGTATGTGGTCGTCATGGTATTGGCCTCACATTCTAAATACGGGCGTATGCCGTCCATCTTCCGGTACCGACGTCACGATAGCGAGGCATAAACCAAGAATATCGCGGGTCTGTCCCGGCTCGATCAGCCCGTCATCCCAAAGCCGCGAGGTTGCGTAATAAGGGTCGGACTGTTCGCCGTACTGGGCGCGCACCTGCGCCTCGATCTGGTCCATATCGGCTTGCATCTTATCAGCGTCGCCCCCTTTTTGGCGGCGCAGTTCCAGCATCACGTTGGTCGCAATATCGGCTGACATGGTGGCCAGTTCGGCGGTGGGCCAGGCAAACAGAAAATGCGGGGCAAAACCGCGCCCGCACATGCCATAGTTGCCCGCCCCGTAAGAGCCGCCCAGAAGGATCGAAAGGCGCGGCACTTTGGCAACCGACATGGCGTAAACCAGCTTGGCGCTGTCCTTGGCAATGCCGCCGCGTTCGGCCTCGGTTCCGACCATGAAGCCGGAGATGTTGTGCAGGAACAACAGCGGGATATTGCGCTGATCGCACATCGACACAAACTGCGCGCCCTTAAGCGCGCTGTCCGACAAAAGCGCGCCGTTGTTGGCGAGAATGCCAACGCGAAACCCGTGAATGCGCGCTGTGCCGCAAACCAGCGTTTCGCCCCAACCGGGCTTGAATTCGCGAAATTCGCCTGCGTCGATCATGCGCAGCAGAACCTCGCGCATGTCGTAAGGTTCCTTGCGATCAGCGCTGATCACGCCAAGCAGTTCTTCGGGGTCATGTGCAGGTGCTTCGGGGGCCGCGTCAGGTTGCATCGGGCGTGATTGGCCAAGCTCGGCCACAATGTCGCGCATCAGGGCAAGGGCATGGTGTTCGTCTTCGGCAAGATGGTCGGACACACCCGAGACACGACAATGCATTTCGGCACCACCCAGTGTTTCGCCATCGACCTCTTCGTTGATCGCCACCTTGACGATTGACGGCCCACCCAGATGGATGCGGGCGTTGCCGCGCACCATAATAACCTCATCCGACAGTGCGGGAATATAGGCTCCACCCGCCGTGCAACCTCCAAACACAGCCGAGATTTGCGGCAACCCGCTGGCCGACATATTGGTCTGACGATAAAAGGAATTGCCAAAATGGCGGGCGTCAGGAAAAACCCGATCCTGTTCGGGCAGATACGCTCCGCCACAGTCCACCAGATACAGGCAGGGCAGACGGTTTTCTGCCGCGATCTCTTGCGCGCGGATGTGTTTTTGCACTGTTTCGTGATAGAATGATCCGCCCTTCACCGTCGCATCATTGGCGATCACGACGCAGGGCAACCCGTGAACGATGCCAATGCCTGTCACGATCCCCGAACCGGGAACCTCACCACCGTATTGGCCGAAGGCAGCCAGCGACGATAGCTCCAGAAATGCGGTGCCCGGATCAACCAAAAGGTCGATCCGGTCGCGCACCAGAAGTTTGCCGCGTTTGCGGTGACGCTCGACCATGTCGGGGCGTCCGCCTGAGGCCACATCAGCAATCCGCGCGCGCAGGGTTTCGACACGCTCGCTTTGTACTGCGTGATTGTGGCCGTAGGTTTGGGATGCAGTTAGTAGTGTTGTTTCAAGACGTGCCATAGAAGCGAGATCCTGTTGTTGCTCGGGAAACCGTCACAGCTACTCGAAAATGTCAATCGCCAAACAAGACCCGACTGCACCGCCAAGGTGGCCGGTGCTAGATTACGAAGCCTCCACCGCAGATGATGTGTTGGCCTGAGATGAAGTTCGATTCAGGTGTGCAGAAAATGTACACCGCGCCTGCGGCCTCTTCTGGTGTTCCGACCCGGCCCAGCGGGATCATACGTTCCATCTGCGACAGAAGATCAGGATTCACGCCGACTTTGATCTCTTTTTCCTCAACCTTGATTGTGCTGTCGCCGTCCGCGCTGCCTTCGGTCAGGCGGGTGCGGATCGGGCCAAAAGCAACGGCATTGACGTTGACCTTGTAGCGGCCCCATTCCTTGGCCATCGTGCGGGTGACACCCAGAATACCGGATTTGGCGGCGGCATAGTTGATCTGGCCTGCGTTGCCACCTGTGCCCGCGATGGACGAAATGTTCACCACTTTGCGGAACACCTCTTGCCCGGCGGTGGCTTCTTCCTTGGCCTTGGCGCTGATCACCGGTTGGGCGGCGCGCAGGATCTTGAAAGGTGCTGTCAGATGCACGTCAATGATCGCCTGCCACTGTTCGTCGGTCATCTTTTGAACAACGCTATCCCATGTGTAGCCAGCGTTGTTTATGATGATGTCCAGCCCGCCAAAGCTATCGACGCCGGTTTTGATGAACCGTTCGGCAAAGCCGTCTTCGGTCACGCTACCGGCGCAAACCGCCGCTTCACCACCCGCAGCGCGGATCGCTTCGGCGGTTTCGTTGGCTGGATCAGCGTCCAGATCATTGATCACCAGCCGCGCCCCTTCCGAGGCCAGCTTGAGTGCGATTTCACGTCCAATGCCCCGGCCGGAACCGGATACCAGCGCCACGCGCCCGTCAAGTTTGTTTGTCATGTTCTATCCTTCTGGGTGGCGTTGTCAGGCTTGTTCATAAAGCGTGGTCACACAGGCCCCACCGAGGCCCAGATTATGCTGGAGCGCCAGCCGAGCGCCGTCGACCTGACGTGCATCAGCCTGCCCGCGCAGTTGCTGAACCAGCTCCGTGCATTGCGCAAGCCCGGTCGCGCCAAGCGGGTGACCCTTGGACAACAAACCGCCTGACGGGTTGGTCACGTATTTGCCGCCATAGGTATTGTCGCCATCATCAACAAATTTCGCCGCATCGCCGCGTGCGCAAAGGCCAAGCGCCTCATAGGTGATGAGTTCGTTGTGAGCGAAGCAATCGTGCAGTTCGACAACATCAACGTCATCCGGTCCGATGCCTGCTGCCTCATAGACCTGATCCGCGGCGTTCTTGGCCATCGTGAAGCCGACGACCTCACGCATGTCGTGCGCGTCGAATGTTTCAGGGCCGTCCGTCGTCATCGCTTGCGCCGAAATCCGAACAGTGCTGTCGAGGTTATGCTTGTCGGCAAATGCCTTGGAACAGATGATGGCCGCAGCCGCGCCGCAGGTTGGTGGGCATGCCATCAATCGGGTCATGACACCGGGCCACATGACAGGCGTTGCCAGGACATCTTCTGCCGTTACTTCCTGCCGGAACAGGGCTACTGGATTTTTGGCGGCGTGACGGCTGGCTTTGGCACGGATCTTGGCGAAGGTTTCCAGCGGTGTGCCGAATTCTTCCATATGCGCCTTGCCTGCGCCGCCGAAATACCGCAGCGCCAGCGGGATATCAGAATTGCCAACCAGATCGTCTGTCTCTTCGTCGAACATCGCAAACGGGCTGATCCGATCATTGAACATCGCCCCGATCGCGCCGGGCTGCATCTGTTCAAAACCAAGCGCCAAAGCGCATTCTACTGCGCCGCTTTCGACAGCCTGCCGCGCGAGAAACAAGGCTGATGACCCGGTCGAGCAGTTGTTGTTGACATTCACAACTGGGATGCCGGTCATGCCAACCTGGTACAAGGCGCGCTGTCCACAGGTGCTGTCGCCATAGACATAGCCCACATAGGCCTGCTGGATTTTGTCATAATCCAACCCTGCGTCCTTGAGCGCGGAATTGGTCGCTGCGGCTGCCATGACATCATAGCTTTCCGATTTTCCGGGCTTTTGGAACGGCACCATACCGACACCGGTGACATAGGCTTTATCTGACATTTCTTTCTCTCCCACGTTGGCAAGGCCCGCCTGAATCGCGCGCCATTCTATTTTCTACCATTTGTTAGATTTTACATCTGAGTGCCAAAATTTGTCAACACGAACACGCCGTGACGTTGGGTGCTTGCTCAATTTTCTAACATGTGTTTGGTTGCTTTCGTCGCGCGGCTTGAACGATAGGGCATTTCAGACTTTCAGGTCTGACACGACAGCCGATGGACATCAGGCGCATGGCGTACGCAACCATGGGCACCCAACCCATGAAAGGATAGAAGATGGCCTATTGCTATGAATTCAAAGGGTTTGTTCCCGTTGTTCCTGACGGCACATATGTTCACCCTCAGGCGGTGTTGATCGGAAATGTCATCCTTGGAAAGGGGTGCTATATCGGACCCGGTGCAAGCCTGCGGGGCGATTTTGGCAAGATCGTAATTGGCGACGGAGCCAATGTTCAGGACAATTGTATCATCCACTCCTTTCCCGGCCGTGATGCGGTGGTGGAAACCGATGGCCATATCGGCCACGGCGCGATTCTGCATGGGTGTGTCGTGGGTCGGAACGCTCTGGTCGGGATGAATGCCGTGATCATGGATGGGGTAGATCTTGGCGCGGAATCCATCGTCGGGGCGCAGGCCTTTGTGCGGGGCGAAACGGTGATCCCGCCGCGTTCAATGGTGGTTGGCGCGCCCGCAAAGGTGATCCGTGAGGTCAGCGAAAAAGAAGTCGCATGGAAGACCCGCGGAACAGCCGAATATCAACAACTGGCACGTGATTGTCTGGCCGGATTAAAGCCAGTTGACCCGCTAAAGGCGGTTGAGGCGGACCGACCAGATATGGCCCCCTCGGATGTTGTGTCGATACAAGAGGCGCGTCAACAGACGTCCTGACGCGCCGCTTACTTGGGCTTGGGACGCCAGAGCGGCGTGCCAGAGCCCAGACCGTTACAGACGGAAGATACCGTAGTTTGGGTCGTCGATCGGCGCGTTCAAGGATGCGGAAATCGACATACCCAGCGCATTGCGGGTGTCTGCCGGATCAAGAAGTCCGTCGTCCCAGAGTTCCGAGGTTGAGGTATAGGCTTCGACATCGCGGCGGAATTTCTCAAGCACAGGATCACGGATCGCGGCGATTTCTTCTTCGGTCAATTCCTTGCCTTCACGCTGAAGTTGCCGGATTTTGACGTCAGCCATGGTATTTGCCGCCTGATCCGCCCCCATCACGCCGATTTCGGCCTGTGGCCACATGAACAGCGTGCGCGCATCCCAGGCCCGTCCGCACATGCCGTAATTGCCCGCCCCATAGGAAGCGTTGGCGATCACGGTGAATTTCGGCACAACTGAACCGCCCTGCGCCATGAGCATCTTTGCGCCATCCTTGGCAATGCCGCGTTCTTCGTATTCGCGGCCTACCATGTATCCGGTGATGTTCTGCAAGAACACCAAAGGTGTGCGGTTCTGGTTGCACAATTGGATGAAATGCGCCGCCTTGAGCGAGCTGTCGTTGAACAACACCCCGTTGTTGGCCAAAATCCCCACCTTGTAGCCCCAGATATGGGCATAGCCACAAATCATCGTGGTGCCGTAATCGGGCTGGTATTCATGAAAGCGCGAGCCATCGACCATCCGCGCCAGAACTTCGCGCATGTCAAACTGGGTTTTCCGGTCTTTGGGAATGATCCCATACAGCTCCTTGGGGTCGTAGTATGGTTCTTCAAAGGCGGCGGTTTCGATGATGGTTTTTGGCGTGCGCTTCCACTGGCTGACAATCTCGCGGGCCAGTGAAAAGGCGTGCTGTTCGGTGGCGGCGCGGTAATCGCCGGTGCCCGAAACCGAGGTGTGCATGACCGCCCCGCCCAGTTCTTGCACGCCAACCTCTTCGCCCGTTGCGGCCTTGACCAGCGGCGGACCGCCAAGGAAAATTGCACCGGTGCCTTCGATGATGATGTTGTAATCGCTGAGCGTTGGCACATAGGCACCACCGGCGGTGCAATGCCCACCAACCACCGCAATTTGCGGGATATTGGCTTGGCTCAGCTTGACCTGATTGCGAAAGACCCGCCCGCCCAGATACCGGTCAGGAAAGACGCCGTGCTGTAACGGTAGAAAGCCGCCCGCACTGTCGCAGATATGCACAACCGGCAGACGGTTTTCCAACGCCACATCCAGTAGCCGCACGACCTTTTTGACCGTATGAGGATACCATGCCCCGCCCTTGACGCTGGCGTCATTGGCATGGATGGCGACCTCGCGGCCCTGCACAATACCGATGCCCGTCACCACAGCGGCACCGGGCACCGCGCCGTCATATTCGCGACACGCGGCAAGCGTGGAAAACTCCAGGAATGGCGTGCCGGGGTCCAGCAGCAGCTTTAACCGCTCACGCACGCCCAGTTTGTTCTGGCGCGCAAGGCGGTCAATGTCGCGTTGCGGGCGCTCAAAACGTGCGGCGTGCTGGCGGGCGTGAAACTCTTTCAGCCGCTCAGTCATGGCCGCATGATTGGCCTTGAAGTCGGGCGCATTGGTGTCAATCTGGCTTTCGATCCGGCGCATGATTATTCCTCCTCGGGGGCCAGCAGGGCGAGTGTGGCCTTAAGCCCAAAACTGTCACCTTCGGCAAATGGTATTTCAGCAACCACACCGTCGCGCGGCGCGATAAGGCTGGTTTCAAGTTTCATGCTTTCGATAACCAGCAGGGGCTGGCCTTCCTCGACCTGATCGCCGGGTTTGACGTTGACCGACACAACAACACCGGGCATTGGCGCAACAAGACGGTCACTGGCGGCGCCGCCTTCGTTACCGGCCAGCCGCTCGGCGGGGTCGACCCGTCCGATGGCGTATGTCTTGCCATTCACATGCACGAATGTAGCGTCGGGCCCAACGGCCAGCCGCACATCTTGCGCGTGCCCCCGTACCCGCAGCACATAGCTGCCCGGTGTCCCTTTGGGGTCCAACTGGCATGGGATCGCACCATCAGGCGTGTTTAAACTCATCTCGCTGCCGTCATGTGACAGCCAGCATTCGGTCTCTTCGCCGTCGATCTGGAATATCCGCTGCATCAGTTTCTCCACCCGCCCATTTTTCGGTGCATTTCAGGTATCTGCATCACATCGTTCACCAGCCGTTCATCCGACAGGGCGGCCGCAGCCATCAGCAGATCGCTGACATCTTCGCCCGGTGCTGTCAGCGTCTCGGCCTGTTCGGCCAGAAATCCGGTCGAGACATCGCCAGATGCGAAATCAGGATGGGCTAGGATCGCATCCAGATAACCGGTGTTGGTTGTCACACCGAGTATCACGTAGTTCTGCACCGCTTGCCGCGCGCGTGCGATGGCCAGCGCGCGATCATCGGCGTGTATGATCAGTTTGGACAGCATCGGGTCAAAATCGGTTGTGACCTTGCCGCCGCCCAGAATGCCGCTGTCGACACGCACGCCCTCGCCCTGCGGTTCGTCTAGCAACAGGATGTCACCAATTGCGGGGCGGAAATCTTCTGTTGCGTCCTCGGCGCAGATGCGCAGTTCGATCGAATGGCCGTTTTGCGGAATGTCAGCCTGCGCCGCACTCAGCCCCTCACCCGCTGCGATGCGCAGCTGTTCGGCCACCAGATCAAAGCCCGTCACCATTTCGGTCACCGGATGTTCAACCTGCAGGCGGGTGTTCATTTCAAGGAAGTAAAAGGAGCCGTCTTGCGCATAGATGAATTCAACCGTGCCAGCACCGCGATAGTTAACCGCGCGGGCGATTCCGGCGGCGGTTTCGCAGATGTCCAGACGTTGCGCCTCTGACAATGCCGGTGACGGCGTTTCCTCGATGATCTTCTGGAACCGGCGCTGGATTGAGCATTCGCGTTCCCAGAAATGCACAACATTGCCCTGCCCGTCACCCATCACCTGTACTTCGATGTGGCGCGGGCGTTCGATGTAGCATTCAACAAAAAGCCGCCCGTCACCGAAATAACGCTCACCCTCGCGGCGCGCGGTTTCGATCTCGGTTTCCAAGGTGCTGTCGTCGCGCACGACGCGCATCCCCTTGCCGCCACCGCCTGCCGAGGGTTTGATCAGCAGCGGATAGCCAACCGCGCGGGACCGTTCGACAAATGTTGCGGGGTCGTCATCTTCGATGGCCGAAGGGGCAACGGGAAAGCCGCGTTCTTGCACAAAGGCGCGGGCACGGATCTTGTCGCCCATCAGGTCGATGACCTCTGATGTAGGGCCAACAAATGTCACGCCAGCCTTTTCCAGCGCGGCCACAAAACCGGCATTTTCCGACAAAAAGCCATAACCGGGATGCACCGCATCTGCGCCAACGCGTGTTGCCGCCTCAACAATCTGCGGGATGTCGAGATAGGCGGCGACGGGGGTTGGGCCATCAATGATAACAACTTCGTCGGCAATCCGGTGCGCCGGCCCCTCTTGTTCCGCGGCATGGCGCAACACGGCTGTCGCTAGGCCGCGCGCCTTGGCGGTGCGCAAGACACGCGCCGCGATCTCGCCCCTGTTGGCAACCAGCAGTTTGGAAATAGTCATCTTGTTTCCTTTCATGCGCTCTGGGCAGAGCGAAGCCCGTCTTGGGTGGCCATGTCAGCCGGCACAGGGATTTCGATATCAAGCAGCATTTGCGCAAAGCCCTTGCCTTGCGGGTCAATCCGAACCGAGGCAATGCCGCCACCGCCCAGCGATTCATGCAGCAGGAAGTTCAGCGAATTGCTGCCGGGCAAATCGAAGCGTTCGACGCTACCCTCGCAAAGGTGGGCGAAATAGTCTTTCACTACTTCTTCGGTGAGCGCCGATCGAATAAAAGGCAAATACTCCGGTTTGCGTGCCAGAATACCGATGTTGGCGATATCGCCCTTGTCGCCCGAACGACCCCAAGCCAATTCAATCAGCCGGACCTTGATCGCATCGCTTCCAGCCTCGCGACTGTCTGCTTGCTGTGGGGCGGGGGCATTAAGCTGCACAGGATTGGTGGCCACGGTGACGGACACATCCTTACCGTCGACCTCAACCGTAACGGGCGTGTCAGCCTTGTCTTGCAGGAAAGAGAAGAGCCGCACCACCGGCTGCACTTTGGGGCGTCCGGCAAAGAACCCGGTCAGACCCTGCGCGGTAGAGATGGCCATCGGCGCAATTTCTCCGGCAAAGATATTGAGCGCGCGCCTGTCGTCATGCGCTGCGCCGATCTTGAGCACCACTTCGCGCGTTTGCGCGCGGGCGTTGGCACCGTAAGTGGCTTCGGCCCCCAGCACCTCGGTGCTGACCTGCCGAAAGTCGCCAAGGTTCTTGTCGCGAAAAATGCGGCGGCAACGGGTCAGGATCGCTTCGGCCACGCGCTCGGCCTTGGCCGGAGCGTCGATAGCGGCGAGCGTCAAAGTGGTGATCGCGCGCCAGCCGTCGGCGTGGGTCGCCGAGACCTTGTAGCTGCCAGTGCGCCCCAAACCTCTGCCGCCTTTGACCAGCACCTGGTCAGGGCCGACTTGTTCGAGCGTAACACCAGACCAATCGCAAATCACATCCGGCAACAAATAGGCGCGGGGATCACCGATCTCATAAAGCATCTGTTCGCCAACCGAGCCGGGCACAACCAACCCGCCGGTGTCCGGCGTTTTGGTCATGATGAAACTGCCATCCTCGGAAACCTCGACGATGGGCATGCCCATGTCGTCCCAGCCCGGCACGTCCTGCCAGTCGGTAAAGTTACCCCCCGTCCCTTGCGGGCCGCATTCAATCAGATGACCCGCCAGCGAGCCTTGGCTCAGCTTGTCCCAGTCTTCGTCGCCCCAACCGAATTCGTGCATCAAGGGGCCAAGCGCAACAGCGCTGTCGGCGCAGCGTCCGGTGATCACGATGCTGGCTCCGCCGCCCAACGCTGCTGCGATGGGACGGGCACCCAGATACGCATTCATGCTATAGATGTCGTCGGGGAACGCGGCACCAGAGAACATTTCCGTCTGGCCGCTGGCGCGAATCGCGTCAGCTTGCGCAGATAAATCATCGCCCAGCACAACGCCGATTGACAGGTCGATCCCCGCCTCGGCGGCCGCCTTGGCCAGCGCATCGCGACAGCCTCGCGGGTTCACGCCACCGGCATTGGCCACAACCTTGATGCCTTTGGACTTGATCTCGGACAACCACGGCACCAGCGCCTTGACGAAGTCCGGCGCATATCCCGCATCAGGGGTTTTGGCGCGCGCCCGGGCCATCAGCGACATTGTCACTTCAGCCAGATAGTCAAACACCAGATAGTCAATTTCACCTTTCGACACCAATTGGCCGACTGCTTCGGGCGTATCGCCCCAAAACCCGGAGGCGCATCCGATGCGCAGCTTTCGATCTGACATATTCTTCTCCTCCCGCCTTTTCAGCGGCCCGTCCATTCGGGTTTGCGTTTTTCAACGAAAGCAGCAAAGCCCTCGCGTGCATCTTCGGTTTGGGCCACCCGCGGCAACAGCGTTTCAGCAAAGCGCATCTGCTGCGGATAGGTCATGTCTTGCATCGCGTGATTGGCATATTTGCCCAGCCGGATCGCCGTTGGTGACTGTGCTGCAATTTGCGCAACCAGTTCCGCTACCTTGTCGTCCAGTCCGGTGCCCTCTGTCACATAGTTAACCAGATCATAGCGCAGTGATTCCTCTGCCGTCAGGGGCACGCCGGTGATGAACATTTCCATTAACCTGCGCCGTGGCAGGACACGCATCATCGGCGGCACGATGGTCAAGGGAAACAGCCCGATCTTCACTTCCGGTGTTCCGATCTTGGCATGATCCGCCATCACGGCCAAATCGCAAGCACAGACAATGCCTGCACCCGCACCCACGGCCACACCGTTGATACGTGCTATGGTTGGTTTTCGGCAGGCTTGTATTGTGTCGAACAATCTACCGGCAAAATGCACCGGATCAGCCGGATCTTGAACAAACGGACCGCCATCGCTCCCTGCCTTGAGGTCACCTCCCGCACAAAAGGCGCGATCGCCCTCGCCGGTCAAGACAATCACCCGGCAGTTGGGGTCAGATTCGGCGGTAGTAAGTGCGGAAATAATGCCTTCTGCCACTTCACGGTTCAAAGCGTTCCGCTGGTCCGGGCGGCAAATCGTTATGCGGGTTTCATGCCCATGCGCATGCCGACGAACGACATTATCATCCATATTCTTAACCATTCCCGAAACCTCCTCATTCTCCTGCCGACCTTGAATGCTACGTTAGGTCGCCAAAAGCTTGCCTTGATCTATTTTCTAACATGTGTTTGATTTTGGTCAACACTGCAGCCGATTTTTTCAAAAGGAAAGATGATATGACCAGCCAGACCGAACTTGCCATGGCTGATCTGGAGGCCATCAGGGCCAACTATTCGCTGACCGATGAGCAGCGCCAGATCGTCGACCACGTGGACCGGGTGTCGCGCGAGGTGTTGCACCCGCTGCAGGCGCGTATGGATGAAGAAGAATGGTGGCCCGATGGTTTGTTCAAGCAAATGGGCGAACTGGGCCTTCTGGGAATAACTGCGCCCGAAGAATTGGGCGGATCGGGCCAGAACGAATTCACTCAGGCTCTGGTGTCCGAAGTGATTTCGAAATGGAATCCCGCTGTGGGCCTGTCGCATGGGGCGCATGATAACTTGTGCCTGAACAACCTGCTGCGCAACGGTTCTGAAGAGCAGGTAAAGAAATATGTGCCGGGCCTGTGTTCCGGTGATCTGGTCGGGGCATTGGGTCTGACCGAACCCGGTGCGGGATCGGATGCGCTTGGCTCCATGGCGACCACGGCGCGCCGCGATGGCGATGATTATGTCATCAACGGCTCAAAGATCTACATCACCAATGGGCCAATCGCAGATGTGGTCCTGCTTTATGCAAAAACAGACAAATCCAAAGGTGCCAAAGGTATCTCTGTCTTTATCATTGAAACTGACAACCCCGGTTTCAAGGTGGCGCAGAAGCTGGACAAGATGGGCTTTCGCGGGTCGCCTACGGGGGAGCTGGTGTTTGAGGACTGCCGGGTGCCGGCCTCAGCCATGGTAGGCACCGAAAACAGCGGCGTCTCAGTGGTGATGAGCGGGCTGGATCTGGAACGCGCAATGGTTGCCTCTGTCTGCGTCGGTATGGCCGAACGCGCGCTGGAACTGGGTCTGGAGTACGCCCAGATTCGGGAGCAATTCGGCAAACCGATTGCAAGTTTCCAGATGATGCAGTCAAAGCTGGCCGAGATTTACACCGAAGTCGAAACCGCCCGCGCCTTTGGTTATCGCGCGCTGGCCGCCTGTGTTGGACTTCCCAAGGGTGCCGGGGGGCGTGGCGAGATCCACAAGCTGACAGCGGCGGCCTGCCTTTATGCGGGCGAAGCCTTTAACAAGGCCGTCACAGAGGCCTGCCATATCCACGGCGGCTCCGGCTACATGCAGGACACCGAAATCAACCGGTTGTTCCGCGCCAACAAACTGTTGGAAATCGGTGCGGGCACCAGTGAAGTCCGCAAAATCATCATCGCCGAAGAACTTTTGCGCGCCTGAGGGAGGACATGACCATGAACAAGCAATTACGCAACGACATCAGCCTTCCGACACATTTCATGTCGGAAGAACAGCAGGCGCTGGCCGATCAGGCTGGCAAATTTTTCATGTCCGAGTTTCATCACCTGAACGCGGAAATGGACGACACAGATGATCTGCCGCCCTCGGTTTTTCCCTCGCTGGGCAAGATGGGGTATCTCGGCCTGAATGTGCCACCAGAATTCGGCGGGGCGGGTCTCGATTTTACCTCGGCCTGCATCATTACCGAAGAACTGTCGCGCGCGTCGGCTGCAATCGGGCTGACCCATGTGGCGCATGACAACCTGTGCGTGAACAATATCTACCGCAACGCCAATGACGATCTGCGCCGCAAATATCTGCCGGGCCTGTGCGACGGCACGCTGATTGGCGCTTTGGGCCTGACCGAACCCGGCGCGGGCTCCGATGCGCTGGGGTCTATGCGTACCACGGCCAAAAAGGATGGCGACGATTACATCCTGAACGGGGCCAAGATCTATATCACCAATGGGCCGATTGCCGATCTGGTGCTGGTCTATGCCAAGACCTCGCCCGAGAAAGGGGCCAAAGGCATTTCCGCCTTTATCGTGGAAACTGACACGCCGGGTTTCAAGGTGGCGCAGAAGCTCAACAAAATGGGTTTCCGTGGATCGCCAACAGGCGAATTGGTGTTTGAAGACTGCCGTGTGCCTGCCAAGAACATGGTCGGCAAGCTGGACGGTGGGGTTGCGGTAACGATGTCTGGGCTGGACCTTGAACGTGCCATCGTTTGCTTCAATGCTCTGGGCATTGCGCAACGGGCGCTGGATATTTCCGTCGACTATGCCAAGACGCGCCAACAGTTCGGCAAACCGATTGCCAGTTTCCAAATGGTGCAGGCAATGCTGGCTGACATGTACACGCAGATCGAGGCGGCGCGCAGCCTTTCCCTGAAAACCGTCGCCATGTGCGAGGGTTTGGAAGAAGGCGAAGGTGGACGCGGTGAGATTCACAAGCTGACCGCAGCAGCGATTTTCAAGGCCGCCGAAGTCACGTCATTCGTGCTGGACAAGGCTGTCCAGATCCATGGTGGCTCTGGCTATATGCGCGATACCGAAGTGAACCGGCTTTATCGCACGGGCCGCGTGCTGGAGGTTGGCGCTGGCACCCAAGAGGTGCGCAAGCTGATCATCGCCGGCGAACTTTTGAAAGGCTGAGGGAAAGAACATGAGCGATCAAAAGACACCGCGCTACGCGCCGGATTTGATGGCGGGCCAAGTAGCCCTTGTCACTGGATCAGGCTCAGGAATGGGCCGGGCGACCGCGCTTGAAATGGCGGCTTGCGGGGCCAGACTGGCGCTGTTTGCTCGCCGCGAAGAGCCGCTGGAAGAAACCGCCGAGATGATCCGCGCGGCGGGGGGCGAGGCATTTGTTGTGCCCGGTGATACCCGCGATGAGGACAGTATCGAAGTTGCGATGGGACGCATCAAGGAGCACTACGGGCAGCTGGACGTTTTGGTAAACAATGCAGGTGGCCAATATATTGCCTCTGCGCGCGACATCACCAACAAAGGTTTCGAGGCAGTGATTCGCAACAACCTGATTGGATCGTGGCAGATGACTCGCGCAGCTGCGGATCATTTCATGTATGACAACGGCGGATCGGTTGTGTTTGTCACCGCGATATCTGCCCGCACCGCCCTTACCGGCTTTACGCATACTGTCGCTGCCCGCGCCGGTGTAACAGGTATGATGAAAACCCTGGCCGCTGAATGGGGCGAATACGGCATTCGTTTGAATTGCGTCGCACCGGGAACAATCAAGACCGAGGCGCTTGGCCGCTACCCTATTCAGCCTGAGCAATGGAAAAAGCTGAATCGCTCGGTTTTGAACCGAATGGGCATGGCCGAAGATATCGCCGGAACGATCATTTTCCTCGCGTCCAAGCTGGGTAATTTTGTCACCGGCGAAGACATTTACATCGACGGTGGGGAAACCCTGCACATGGGCCACGATGCCCGCGACATGATCAATCCCGACATGTTCGACAACCGAGAGCGCGGAGACGGAAAAAATGAGTAAGCCCTGTGTCCTTCTGGATATCAAAGACCGTATTGCCACAGTTACGCTGAACGATCCGGAACGGCGCAATCCGATCACCGGAAATGATATGATCGAAGCTCTTTTGGATACCTTCGCCAAAGTGCAGGCTGATCCTGAAGTGAGCGTCATGATCCTGACCGGTGCCGGTTCGGCATTCTGTGCAGGTGGTGACATCAAAGAGATGAACGACCCTGAGGGGGTCTTTCGTAAGGAGCCTCTGGCGGCGGCGCAAAGCTATGTCGACGGTGTGCAGCGTCTGCCTCAGGCGCTCTACAACATCGACGTTCCAACCATTGCGGCGGTCAATGGCCCCGCTGTCGGTGCGGGCTGTGATCTGACCATGATGTGCGACATGCGCATCGCGTCGGAAAAGGCAAAGTTCGGAGAGGTGTTCCTGAACCTTGGGATTATTCCGGGCGATGCCGGCAGCTGGTTCTTGTTGCGTCGTCTGGGCCATCAGCGGGCTGCGGATCTGACCTATTCGGGTCGCATGGTCGATGCCGACGAAGCGCTGGAGATTGGCATGGTGCTTGACGTTGTTCCGCATGACACGCTTTTGGATCGGGCGCGCGAGCGCGCTGCCGTGATCGCCGCGAAACCGCCGCGGGCGGTGCGGGTAGCCAAGCGTCTAATGCGCAATGCCGAGCGGATGGATCTGCCGGACTTCCTGAACTCCGCAGCCGCATATCAAGCTTTGATGCATCAAACCGAAGACCACCACGAGGCAGTCACCGCGTTCATCGAAAAACGAAAACCCAAATTTACCGGACGCTAAAGGAAAGATTGCATGGCTGACATCAGCAAAGAGAAGATGGAGCAAATCGCGCAGATGTGGAACTCGCGTGGCAAGGGGCTGATCACGCATATGGCGCTCGAGATCGAAGAAATTTCAAGCGAAGGTGTTCGTGTCCGAATGCCGTTCAACAAAGACTTTTGTGTCGATGCCGATCAAACTTTGCTGCACGGGGGCATTTTGACGGCGCTGCTGGACAGTGTGTTTGGACTGGCGAACTTTGTGGCCATTGAGGGGGTCAGCACCATGGCAACCCTTGATCTTAGAGTTGACTACTTGCGCCCGGCACAGTCGCGTGCGGATGTCATCGTGAGCGCGCATTGTTTTCGGAAAACCCGGCATATCGCCTTTAACTCCGGCAGCATCTGGTTTGACGGCCACGATGATGCGGAAATTGCCCGCGGCACAGCCTCATTTGTACTAACGCGTGGTGACGTCAGCATGTTCGACGCGATGACCAAAGGAACAACCTCGTGATAGATTTGCAAACCGTCAATGCCAACGTATCCCGCGTGCCGTTCTTCCGGTTTCTCAACTTCGAGGTGCAAAGCCTCGACAGCTTTCACGCCGCTGCAGAGATGACCTTTGATGCACGTCATATCGGAAATCCGATCATGGAGCATTACCACGGCGGCATAATTGCGAGCTTCATGGAAGCAACAGCGGCCATCGCCGTTCGTCCTGATTTCGCGAAAACTCCGGCCAAGCCGGTCAATTTGACGGTGGATTACCTCAGGCCCGGTGTGAAAAATCCGCTCTTTGCCCGTGCAAATGTTACCCGCAAGGGCAGACGCCTCTCGAGCGTGAGTGTGATCAGTTGGCAGACAGACCAAGCGAAACCCGTCGCAGAGGGGCTGTATCACTTCCTCTTGGTATGATCTGGACCTTGCCTGCGTTCAGTGAAACTCAACCTGCTAAATGGCGATTGCGTTCTTTCTGTCGCAGATCCCTTCGAGCAGTAGTTTGATCAACATTTCGGAAAACTCAGGAAGGGACAAATTCCCTTCCATTCCCGCCCTGTTCGGGTCAAACCATTCAACCGTCCAGTTCAAGGCACCCAACATCACCTGACGCAGGGGGACAATCTTGATATCCGATCTGATGGCGTCGTCATTCTGCGCGTCTCTAAGGATACTGTCCCAGAGTTTCCCATACTCATGTCTTATCTTGCCGTGTTTCTCTCTGAATTGGTTGGGCAACATGCCATAGCTTCTGATATTTGCAGAAGTGAACTCACTTGCCTGAAAGAGAAAATGCAAGTGGGTCCAGATGGCGGTCGCGATTCTTGCAGGATGGTCATAGGGGGCATCAAATTGATCTGCGGCGGCGGCGACACCAGATAATAGATCTTTTAGCCCGGCGTTGAGAACCTCGTCCACGATCTCTTCTTTGGATTTGAAATGGTAGTAGACGCTTCCCGCCTTCATATCCGCTTCTTCCGCGATTTGGCGCAGCGTGGTCGCTTTGTAACCATTGCCCCTGAGCATGCGAGCTGCGGCCAGCAGGATGTCAGCACGGGTTCTTGCCGCCTTGCCCTCTATCTCAGGCGCTTTAAAGGAAATGTCGCTATTCATCTTTTGGCCGCCCGTATCCGCACTGTGCTGCGAACACATTCCGTCCAGTATGAGGTTACTCATGCGTCCTGCAAGGAGATGCACGGGGTACCGGTTTACATCGTACCATTCGACTGTCCAGTTCATAGCGCTGAGAACAAATTGGCGGATCGCAGAGACAGAAATATCCTTTCTTAAAAGGTTGGCATCCCTGGCATCTTCAAGAAACTCACTCCAGATTTGAGCGTAAGACGCACGCAGGTCACGGTGCGGCGCTCGTGCTTTATCCGACAGCATCGGATAGTTTCGGATATTGGCGGATGTATAGTCGCTGGTCGTCAACAGGTAGGTCAGGTGGGTTTCGATGAGTTGTGCGAAAGTTTCCCGAAACCCCTTTGATTCGTCCTTTGCCGACTGGACGATCTCGCAGACCTTTTCGTGCAACGCCCGAACGCCAATATCGAGCACCTCACTCAGTATTTGGTCTTTCGACCCGAAATGATAATAGATGCTTCCGGCTTCGATACCGGATTCCTGCGCGATGTCGCGCATCGTCGTCGCATAATAGCCTTCATGCCGAAACAGCCGAGCGGACGCCGCAAGAATATCTCCACGCGTTCTTTCCGACTTGCTTAGTTCGTCATCGGTTTTCTTAATGGCATCAGAATTTTTCACCATTTGTTGTCGATACTTGTCAGCCACAAGGCTGTCCATTGCAATTAATCTAACAAATGTTAGAATACATGAAAGAACGCGTCGAATCAAGTTCTGACCAATGTGATAGCAAAAAAGGAGAGCCTCTAAATGCGAGGACTAAAGGGAAAACGCGTAATCTTGACTGGCGGCGGCAGCGGCATCGGTCGCGCAGTTTGTGAGCGGTTCGGTGAAGAAGGAGCCGAGGTCGCCGTTTTCGATATGAACGAAGAAGGCGCGCAGGAAACTGTTCAGCACATTTTGGACGCCGGCGGAAAAGCCTCGGCGTTCAAGGTGGACATTACCGATAGTGCTCAGGTCAACAAGGCGGTTGCCGAGTTTGAGACAGGTGGCCCGGTTGACGTTCTTGTCAATAACGCGGGTTGGGACGTGATCAAACCGTTCCTTGATACCGATGCCGATCTTTGGAAAAAGGTCATCGACATCAACCTGTATGGCCCTCTGAATATGCATCACGCAGTGCTTCCAGGCATGGTCAAAAACGGGGGCGGCCGCGTGGTCAACATCGCGTCCGATGCCGGTCGTGTCGGCTCTTCGGGTGAAGCTGTTTATTCGGCCTGCAAAGGCGGGATCATCTCGTTCACCAAGACCGTGGCACGAGAACTGGCGCGCAAAGGCATTCAGCTGAACGCTGTTGCCCCGGGCCCGACTGACACGCCCCTGTTTGCTCAGGTTGCCGAGGGCGAAGCGGGTCAAAAGATCGCAGAGGGTCTCAAGCGGGCCATTCCGATGAAACGTCTGGCCCAACCGACAGATTATCCCGGAGTCATTTGTTTTCTGGCGTCAGACGACGCCGGGTTCATAACTGGCCAAGTGATTTCGGTCTCAGGTGGCTTGTCGATGCACGGGTGATCATTGTTGGCAGCGCCTTCACCGGGCTCTGGCGACAAACCCTGTTGGAGAGTTAACTCCCTAACTGGCCGCGCCAACAGTGCGGCCTTTTTTTGTCGAAGAAAGGTGAATCATGTTCCAACCAGCCCCCGACATTCAAGCATCCAGTACACTAGCAGCGTTTTTGCAAGACTGCGGAACTGACAGCTATGAAGACCTCGCCCACCGCGCCAATACGGACCCAGACTGGTTCTGGCAGCGGCTCATTGAACGTGCGGGAATAAAGTTCTCTCAACCCTATACGGTGCTGCGGGAAATGTCTGATGGGCCTCAGTCGATCAAATGGGCCGTCGGTGGTACGCTCAATCTGACAGAAACCTGCCTTGACGCCCACCTTGCACGGGGCCAAGGCGAAAAAATTGCGATTGATTGGGTTGGTGAAGATGGCAGCCAACGCCGCTGGACCTATTCCGAACTTGCTGGGGAGGCTGCCCGCGTGGCTTCGGCGTTGGCAGAACGCGGAGTGAAACCCGGCCAGACTGTGGGCATTTACATGCCGATGATCCCAGAGATCGAAGCCGCGCTGCTTGGTATCGCCCGACTGGGTGCCATCGCGGTGCCATTGTTTTCCGGGTTTTCACCCCCTGCCATCGTCTCGCGCCTGCACGATGCCAATGCTGTTGCAGTGCTGACGGCGGATGCCAGCCCCAGACGGGGCAAGCCGGTCTGGATGGAGGCGACGCTGGCCCAAGCGTTGAATGAGGTGCCTTCGGTCCACACGGTGTTTAGCCTGCGTCGGTTCGGCGGACCGGTTGCCGATCCGACCCGCGATCTGGACTGGGCTGAAACCGTGGGCAACGCCAGCCCGGATTTCGCGGCTGTTCCTGTCAAATCCGAGGATCCATTCCTGATCGCCTATACGTCGGGCACGACTGGCCGGCCCAAAGGCGTTGTGCATACCCATTTGGGTGTGCAGGCCAAAGCCACGTCCGATTTTCTGCTGTGTCTGGACATGAAACAGGATGATCGGCATTTGTGGATGACCGACATGGGCTGGGTGATGGGGCCGCTTACTCTTTTCTCAGTACTCCTGTCGGGTGCAACGCTTGTTCTGGCCGAAGGCGCGCCCTCGTTGCCGGGTGATCCCTTTCGACTGTTGCGCATCGCGTCAGACTTGAAGGTCACGCATATGGGTGTCGCGCCGACATTGGTGCGCCAATTTATGACACAAGATCCGGTGTCACTGTCCGACTATGACTTGTCGCCCCTGCGCATCGTTGCTTCCACCGGCGAACCCTGGACCGACGACGCATGGCTTTGGCAATTTGACCACATTTGCAACCGTCGTGCCGTACCGCTGAATATCTCGGGCGGGACTGAACTTTTTGGCGCGATACTGACTTCAACCGTGCTGCACGAAATCAAACCCGGCGGGTTTTCCGCGCAGGCGCTGGGTGCCGGGGCCAAGGTGCTGCGCGAGGACGGCAGCGAAGCTGCGCCCGGCGAGGTTGGTGAACTGGTCGTAACCCAGCCGCCGATGGGCCTGACCCCGACCATATACGGTGACCGCGAGCGGTATCTTGAAACCTACTGGTCTACTTTCCCTGACATCTGGCGGCACGGCGATTGGGTGCGCTGCGACCCGGACGGCACATGGTATATTCTGGGCCGCTCGGACGACACATTGAACATCGCCGGCAAACGCATCGGCCCGCCCGAGATTGAGGCGGCGCTGACCGAAACCGGCAAAGTGGTGGACGCCGCTGCCATTGCCGCGCCTGACGATATCAAGGGCGTGGCCGTGGTCTGCGTCTGTGTTGCGGCACCGGGTGTGACCCCTGATGATGCCCTAGTCGAACAGCTCAGGAACCAGGTGGGTGAGGTTGTCTCAAAGCCCTTCCGCCCGCGTGAAATTCATTTTGTCGAGGCCCTGCCCAAGACCCGCAGCATGAAGACGATGCGCCGGATCGTGCGGGCGGCCTTCCTTGATGAAGATCCCGGAGACCTGTCGTCAATCAGCAACCCTGAAACGATCCAGCCCATAGCGAAGCTCAGAAAGGAAAAACCATGATCACAGTTTTTGGAGCCACGGGAACCACCGGCGCACCGCTTGTCGACACCCTTCTGGCCAAGGGTGCACAGGTGCGCGCGGTGACCAGCAACGCCGCCAAACTTGAGGGGCTTAAAGCCAAGGGCTGTGAGGCCGTCGCCGCGAACTTCACCGATACCGCTGCGCTTGAACAGGCCTGTGCCGGGGCCGAAAGAATCTATCTTGTCACACCCGCGCATCTGGACATGCGCCAGTGGAAAGCCAACGCAATCGCGGCTGCCAAGGCAGCAGGCGTGCAGCACGTGGTTTTGGCCACCGGGCTTGGCGCGTCACCCAAGGCCGGGCTGACCTTTGGCAAGTGGCATTCCGAAACCCAGGAACTGCTGAAGGAAAGCGGCCTTGACTGGACCTTTATCCAGCCAACCTATTTCATGCAAAACTTGTTGTGGCAGGCTGACAATATTGCAAAGAACAAGGTGTTCCTTGACGATCTGGGCGGGCCTGTGTCCTGGATCGACGCCCGCGACATTGCCGATGTTGCCGCCGAGGCGCTGACCGGATCGGGCCACGCGGGCAAGGGCTATGGCCTGACCGGTGCCGAAGCGCTTTCGGGCGAAGAGGTTGCCGCAGTTTTATCTGACGTGACCGGACAGTCGATCACTGCCGCGCCCCTGTCGGCGGATGACTCCAAGGCGGCGATGATGGCAGGTGGTATGCAGGACGAGGTTGCCGCCGCGATGGTGGAACTGGCCTCTCTCGCGCCAAAGGGCTACCTCGCGGGGATCGAGACCACGGTTGGCGATGTGCTTGGACGTCCGGCACGCCGCTTGCGCGATTTTGTGGCTGACAACCGGGATGCCTTCGTTCAGTGATCTGATGGCCGCGCCGTTTTATCTTGAGTCGCGCCGCCTCGGGGCGCCCCGGCGCAAGTCGAGAACCTCTATGTTTTCCGCGACAATGGCTTGCTAAGCGGTCGCGGAAGCGGGCAGTTCGCGACCGATCTGTTCACTCTTTCGGTAACCATTTCCAGTTCCACCGACACACAATGCGACCCGGATGTAACACTTGCACAACCCCGACCGAACTATTCCCGCCGACCGGCGCCGTTTTGCGGAATCATTGCCGGACTGCGCCTGTCGTCGCGACCAGAGCAGCTTCCCGCGCGCGAACGGATCAAAGCCCTAGCTGATGTCCTGAGGCGGGTCCGGGTCGGTGATGATGAATTACCCGCGCTGGTGGCTGTCCTTGATGGGCTGGCCCGTGATCTGACCTTTGCGCCGCGCCCGCATGCGGTCAGCGAGCGAACGGGGCGCCGCAAAATCCTCAAAGAGACCGGCATGTCACAGCGACGACTTGCCACGATCCGGCGTTTTCGTCATTTGCTTTGCAAATTTGGCGGACAGACCGGGCCACTGAGCGATCTTGCACTGGAAGCGGGGTATTACGACCAGCCGCATATGTCATCCGATTGCCGGGCTTTCGCCAGGCTTTCACCTGGTGCGCTTCGCGGTCGGGCCGCCCGGCAACCCTTTGGCCGTTTCTTACAAGAACAGCGACTGAAGAGCCGTCTAAGATTGGTCATCAACGGGTGATAAAAGGAGTGAATACAGATCATGCCGGAATTTAAACCGAAGGACCCTGATTTCGACACGCGGGTGCGTGACAGTTTTGACCGCCAAAAGGTGATGCACACGCTGGGGATCAAAATTGCGGAGCTTTCACCCGGTCGTATTGTTCTGGAGATGGCGCACAGTGATGCGCTGACCCAGCAGCATGGCTTCCTGCATGCCGGAATTGTATCGACAGCGCTTGACAGCGCCTGCGGATACGCCGCCTTTTCGTTGATGCCCGCCGAAGCGGCGGTGCTGACGGCAGAGTTCAAGATCAACCTGCTCAATCCGGCCGATGGCAAGCGGTTTCATTTCGTCGCCGACGTGGTGAAACCCGGCAGAACCCTTACGATCTGTGAGGCACGCGCCTATGCTCTGAAGAGACAAGAAAAAAAGCTTGTCGCTATGATGACCGGAACGCTGATGGCGCTGGCGGGGCGGACTGGCGTCACGGGTTGACCGGCCGCAGCAAATGCGCGCGGCCGGAACGTCGTATCGGGTAGTTCAGAGGCTCTGCGCCAAACGCACCCCTTCATCAATAGCGCGCAACGCGTCGAGTTCTGCAGCCTCTTTCGACCCGCCGATCATTGTAACAGTGGCACCATTGGCGGCGAGGCTTTCGGCCAGGGCCTGTTCCGGTTCCTGACCGGTGCAAAGTACGATGGTGTCTGCGGCAATGACCTTGGGTTCTCCGTCGACGAGGATATGCAACCCCGCATCGTCAATGCGGTCATAGACCACACCGCCCAAGGCCTCGACCCCGTGCTTGCGCAGCGCGTTGCGCAAAATCCAGCCGGTTGAAACGCCAAGCCCCGCGCCCGGTTTTGACGCTTTGCGCTGAAGCATGACAACCTTGCGGCGCGATTGGACCGGGGCCAGCGGATCGCCCGCCAACGCGCCCGATATGGCAAAGTCCGGGTCCACACCCCATGTCTCGCAAAACGCGTCGGGGCTCTGGGCCTTGGTTTCGGTCACAAGAAATTCAGCCACGTCATGGCCGATGCCCCCTGCCCCCATCACCACGACAGTGTCACCCGCCACGCGGTCACCCGCCAGTATCTCGGCGTAGGTCGCAACGCTGGGATGATCAACGCCCGGCAGGTCGGGGATACGCGGGGTCACCCCTGTAGAGATGACCACATGATCAAAGCCGCTCAGATCATCCACGCTGGCACGTTGTCCAAGGCGCAGCTTGACCCCGTGCTTTTGCAACTGACCGCCATAATAGCGCAGGGTTTCGTTGAACTCGTCCTTGCCCGGTGCCGCGCGCGCCAGATTCAGCTGACCGCCCAGCTTGTCCTGCGCTTCGAACAGCGTGACGTCGTGGCCCAGCATTGCCGCCTCAGAGGCCGTGGCCATCCCGGCAGCACCTCCGCCAACCACAGCAACCTTCTGTGGCGTGTCAGTCGGCGTATCGCGAAATTCTGTTTCGCGTCCGGCCCGTGGATTGACCAGACAGCCAACCGGCCGATCCGAAAAGATGAAATCCAGACAGGCCTGATTGCAGGCAATGCATGTGTTGATCTCATCCGCACGGCCTTCGTTTGCCTTCTTGACGAAATGCGGATCAGCCAGAAAGGGTCGCGCCATCGAAATCATATCAGCCTCACCAGATGCAAGGATGTCTTCGGCAAGTTCGGGCGTGTTGATTCGGTTGGAGGCAACCACCGGAATTGACACCGCAGCCTTTACGTTCGCTGCTGCCTTGCGCCATGCACCGCGCGGAACCTGATAGGCAATGGTTGGCACGCGGGCTTCGTGCCAGCCGATGCCGGTGTTCAGAATATCCGCACCCGCTGCCTCGATTTTGCGCGCGAGCGCGGCGATTTCCTCGGCTGGCGCGCCACCATCTACCAGATCAGCCCCCGAAATCCGGTAGATGACAAGGAAGTCAGGTCCGCAGCGTTCTCGCACCGCGCGCACGATCTCAACTGGGAAGCGGTGGCGATTCGCGGCGCTGCCGCCCCAGTCGTCTTCGCGCTTGTTGGTGTGGGTGACGGTGAATTCATTCAGAAGGTATCCCTCGGAACCCATGATTTCGACACCATCAAACCCCGCCTCTTGCGCATTGGCAGCGGCGTTGGCGAAATCTTCGATGGTGCGGCGAATGTCGGCGTCGGTCATTTCCCGCGGAACATAGCGGTTGATTGGGGCCCGGATTGCGCTGGGGGCAACGCAGCCTTCGATCTTGGCATAGCGCCCGGCATGTAGGAGTTGCGCACAAAGCAGGCTGCCTTCGGCCTGAACCGCCTCGCAGATCGGACGCAGGCTGCGCGCCTCTTCCAGATCATCAATACGCGGCCCTTCGGGATCAAACATGCCGTCGGCATTGGGCGAAAACCCACCGGTGACAAGAATCGCTGCCTCGCCCCGTGCGCGTTCGGCGTAAAAGGCGATCTGTTTGGCAATGCCGTCAGGCTCGGTCTCAAGCCGGGTGTGCATTGACCCCATAATAACACGGTTGCGCAACGTATGTTGGCCCGCACGGATCGGCGACAGCATTGTCGCAAAGCTTTTTCCTCGTCCATTTTGCATTGTGATCATCCTCCTCAAAACTACGCTTGATCTATATTCTAACATTTGTTAGATTTTATGAAAGAACATATTTTTCGGCCCTAGGGAGGAACACCGATGCAATTCCAACCAACAGAAGATCAAAAGGCTTTTCGCGAAACAGCGAACCGGTTCGCGACCGAGAGACTGGCTTCCAGTTATCTAGAGCGCGCCAGCAGCCACACCTTTGATCGCTCACTGATCAAGGAAATGGGCGCACTGGGTCTTATCGGTGCCGATTTGCCCGAAGAGTTCGGCGGACTGAACCAAAGCTCTGTCACGTCGGGGCTGATAGTCGAAGAAATCGCCTATGCCGACTTCAACGCAAGCTATGTGCAGCTGTTGGGGTCTCTCATGGGCGGCATGGTCGCCAAACACGCGTCAAAAGAGCTCGCGTTGGAATGGGTGCCCAAAGTTGTGTCGGGGGAAGCCGTCATTGGCCTGGGCCTGACTGAGCCGCGCGGCGGGTCGGATGCGGCGAACCTGATTCTGAAGGCTGAAAAATCCGGCAACGGGTGGCGGCTGAACGGCGAAAAGACCTCGATGAGTTTCGCCAGTCAGGCTGATGCCGCGGTGGTATTTGCCCGCACTGGCGATGCAGACGGCGGCGCACGCGGCGTCAGCGCCTTTTTTGTCGATCTGAACCAAGAGGGTATCAAACGCACCCATTTTGATGACATCGGCACCAAGCCTGTTGGCCGTGGATCGGTGTTCTTTGACGATGTGTTTGTACCGGCCGAAAATATGATGGCCGAACAGGACCGCGCCTTTGGCACAATCATGGCGGGTTTTGATTATTCGCGCGCGCTGATCGGGCTGGAATGTCTGGGTGCCGCACAGGCGTCGGTGGATGAAACATGGGCATATGTTCAGGAGCGCGAAGCGTTTGGTGCACCTATTGTGCAGTATCAGGGCGTGAGTTTTCCACTGGCGGAGGCCGAAACCCAACTGACCATGATGCGCCAGCTTTGCTATTACACGCTGGATCTGCGTGACCGGGGCATGCCCCACACGTCGCAAGCGGCGATGTGTAAATGGTACTTGCCCAAAACCGCCTGCGAGATCCTGCACCAGTGTCTGATCCTGCATGGTCACTATGGCTACACCACCGACCTGCCGCACCATCAGCGTTACAACGACGTTCTGGGCCTGCAGATCGGAGACGGCACCGCGCAGATCCAAAAGCTGGTGATCGCGCGTGAAAAAGTGGGCCGCATGGCCCTCCAATACGACAAAAAGGCGAAGGGAGCCTCGAAATGAGCGATCCTGTTATTGCCAGCATTGAGGGTGCCACCGGCATCATTGATCTGGCCCGCCCTGAGAAATTCAATTGCCTGTCACTTGACGTGCATGAACGCATCGCAGCTGCGCGCGCGGAATTTGAGGCGAACCCGGATATCCGGGCGATCCTTATCCGAGCGCAAGGCAAGCACTTTTGCACCGGTGCCGATTTGACGGAAGTGAAAGGTAAATTGAACGATCCCGCCGCGCTGGACCATTTCATCGCCTTTGGTATGAAAAACCTGCGTGCTCTCGAAGCCTCCTCCCTCCCTGTCGTCGTGGCAGTGCAGGGTTTGTGTTTGGCCGGCGGGATCGAACTTATGCTGGCATGTGACGTGTGTTTTGCCGCCGAAACCGCCCAGTTTGGCGATCAACATGCCCAGTTCGGCCTGATCCCCGGCTGGGGTGGGTCGCAGCGGTTGACACGGTTGATGGGGCAGCGCCGGGCGCTTGACCTGATGTTCTCGGCGCGGTGGCTTGAGGCTGGTGAGGCCAAGGAGGCCGGTTTGGTCAACCACATTGTGCCGGATGCGGATCTGCACAGCGCGGCACTGGAATACTGCCAGAAAATCGCCACACGTTCGCGCCCCGGTATCGCTGAGATGAAGCGCTTGGCACGCGAAGGTGCGGATCTTGGCATCGACCAGCAAATGCGGCTTGAGCGCGACGCCGCCGTGCGCGCGTTGCCCAGTGATGACGTGGCAGAAGGGCTCAGTGCCTTCGAAAACCGACGCGAACCCGAGTTTAAGAGCTGAGGAAAAGACATGGATTTCACTCTAAACGACGAACAGCGCCAGATTTACGAGTACGGCGGCCAGTTGGCACAGAAATACGACAATGCCTATTGGCTTGATCATGCCCGCAAGCATGAATTCCCACAGGAAATGTTCCAGCAGATTGCCGATGACGGATTTCTAGGGATCATGGTGCCCGAAGAATATGGCGGCGCAGGTCTGGGTATGACCGAAATGGCCCTGTTCATGGAAGGCACCGCGAATCACGGTATTCCGCTTTTGATGATGGTGGTCGGCCCGACCATGTCGCTGGCCCATATCGCCAGCCACGGTTCCGAATTCCACAAGAAAGAACTGCTGCCTGCTGCCTGTCGTGGCGATATCCAGTTCTGTTTTGCGATTACTGAACCGGGCGCCGGGTCCAACACGATGAAGGCGACCACGCTGGCCAAGCGCAACGGTAACCGGTTTAGCCTGTCCGGCGAAAAGACCTTTATCACCGGTGCTGAGGTGTCAGATTATTGCCTTGTGGTGGCGCGGACCAAACCCCACAACGAGGTCAGCCGCAAGACCGATGGTTTCACCCTTTTCGCAGTTGATCTAAAGAAAAAGGGCGTCGAAAAACAGCGGGTGAAAATCTCGATCCCGCTGCCCGAAGAACAATGGACCCTGTTCTTTGACGAGGTGGACCTTGGCCCCGAGGATATTGTGGGTGAAATTGATGAAGGGTTTTCCATACTGTTCGACAGTCTGAACCCTGAGCGGATCATCCTGTCTGCCCTGTGCTGCGGCATCGGTCGCTTTGCCCTGAACAAGGGTGTCGCCTATGCATCCGAGCGCAATGTCTTTGATCAACCTATTGGTGCGCATCAGGGTGTTCAGCACCCAATGGCCAAGGCGCACACAGCGGTTGAAATGGCAAGCCTGATGACCCGTCGCGCGGCATGGGAGTTTGACAACAAACTACCTGCTGGTGCCTCGTCGAACATGGCGAAATACGCCGCCGCCGAGGCCGGGATCGAGGCAGTAGACGCCGCACTTCAGGCCCATGGCGGATCGGGTTTCACCGAAGATACAGGCCTTTATGAAATGTACCCGCTGGTGCGCCTGCTGCGCACGGCACCCGTGAACCGTGAGCTGTGTCTCAGCTTTATTGGTGAAAAGGTCATGGGCCTGCCGCGGTCTTATTGATCGCGCAGCCCGGAAACGGAGGACAACATGGAATTTGGAATGCGCTTCCGGCGGCATGACGCCATCGGTAAAGTCAAAGATCGCTTTTGGCACGAAATTGAGGGCATGCCTCTCGACAAAGTTCACTCTATTCAGGAAGAGCTGCTGCGCGCGCAAATGGCCTATCTCAAGGCAAATTCGACCTTCTATCAGGAAAAGTTCGCTGAGGCCGGGGTCGAATTTGATGACATTCGCAGCATTAAAGATCTGCAAAAACTGCCCTACACCTACAAAACTGAAATTCGCGACAGCCTTGCGGCAGAACCACCCTTTGGCAAGCATTGTGCCGCACCGCTGGCAGAGATCATTCAGATGCAGGCCTCATCCGGCACAACCGGCAGCCCCTCTTATGTCGCGCTGACCGAAGCTGATTGCGAAATGTGGCACGAGATGACAGCGCGCTGCTTTTTTGCAAATGGCGTGCGTCCCGGTGACATGGTGCTGCATGCATTTTCGCTGGCCAAAGGCTTTGTTGGTGGCATACCGGTGATGCAAGGTTTGCAATACATGGGCGCAATTGATGTGCCGGTGGGGGCGGATGGCGGCGCGGAGCGGCTCTTGCGCGCCTGTGCTGACACGCGCCCGCGCTGCATCGTTGGCGCACCGAACTTTGTTCTGCATCTGGCCGAGAAAGCGCAAGAGGTGCTGGGCTGCAAGGCCAGCGAATTGGGCGTTGAACAAGTGATCGTTGGCGGCGAACCCGGCGGCGGCATTCCCGCCATCCGTGCCAAGATCGAAGCGGCGTGGGGTGCAAAATGTACCGAGATGCTGGGCGGCACTGATCTGGGCGTGACCTATTGGGCGGAATGCAACGCCCAATCGGGAATGCACATGGTCAACATGGATTATATCATCACTGAATTGCTCGACCCTGAAAGCGGCGAGATCATTCCGTGGGAAAAAGGTGCCGAGGGTGAGATGATCTATACCGCACTTGGCCGTCAGGCCAGCCCGGTGGTGCGTTTCCGTTCCGGCGACTATATCGAGGTCATCGACACCGAATGCACCTGCGGGCGCACCGGCCCGAAAATCCGTTGCACTGGCCGAACTGACGACATGCTGATTGTGCGCGGGGCCAATGTGTTTCCGTCAGCGATCAACAGTGTGATCACTGAAATGGTGCCAGACACCAACGGTGTTATGCGTATCGTCGCAGATTTCACAGGCCATACTACGCAAGGCGCGCTGACAGTGATTGTTGAACGCGGCCCTGACCGCAACGCCGCAGATGACGCCGCCCTCAAAAACAAGATCGAACAGCGCCTACGCGAAGCCCTTGTTTTCAAGGCCGATGTTCATCTCGTGGCGTCCGACACCTTTGAAAAACCCGGCGCAGCCAAGGTTGCGTTTGTTCTGAGAGAATATCCAGATCTGCCATGACAAAAATGAAATCCCTCCTCGACACCGGGTCCGACGACTTCCTGGAAAACGATGCGCGGTATCGCGAAAAAATTGACGAACTGCATGCGCTTCGGCGGACACAGCGCGTCGGTGGCCCTGAAAAGGCGCGCGAACGGCACGTTGAAAAAGGCAAAATTCTGCCGCGCGAGCGCATTGAGCGCTTGATCGACCCGGGCACGCCATTTCTGGAATTCGGAGAACTTGCCGGGTTGAACAAATACGACGGCGTCCCGCCGGGTGGGGGGATCATAACCGGAATCGGTGTGATTGAAGGCCGCCAGTGCATGATCATCGCCAATGACGCCACAGTAAAGGGCGGCACCTATTTCGGCATGACCTCCCGCAAGCATGTGCGCGCTCAGAAAATCGCATGGAAGAATCGTCTTCCGGTGATCACGCTGGTCGATTCCGGCGGCGCGTTTCTACCGGATCAAGAGAATATCTTTCCCGACGAAGGCCAGTTCGGTTCAATCTTTCACCAACAGATCGGCATGTCCGGTGACGGTGTGCCGCAGATCGCGGTGGTCATGGGGCCCTGCACAGCGGGCGGTGCCTATATTCCCGCACTCTGTGACGAAGTAGTGATCGTGCGCGGTCAGGGCTTTATGTACCTGGGCGGGCCAGAACTGACATTCGCCGCGACCGGCGAAAAGGTCGAAGCCGAGGAACTGGGCGGCGGCAAGATGCATTCATCCGTCTCCGGCGTGACCGATCATCTGGCCGAGGATGACGCGCATGCGCTCGCCATGACCCGCGATATCGTCAGCCATTTGGGCGAAAAGCCCCTGCCACGCAAGACGCCCCAGGAACCCCGCGAACCGGCTTACCCGGTCGAGGAAATCTACGGCATTGTCAGCCGAGACCCCAAGGTGCCGACCGACAACCGCGAGATTGTCGCGCGACTGGTAGACGACAGCGATTTCCACGAATTCAAACCGCTTTATGGTGATACGATCATGACCGGATGGGGCCGCATCAACGGCCACGAGGTCGGCATCATCGCCAACACCGGAGTGCTGTTCGTCGAGGCCGCTTTGAAGGCCACGCATTTCATCAATCTCTGCGTTCAGCGCGATATTCCGCTGCTGTTTCTGGCCGATGTGAACGGTTTTATGGTTGGTCGCGAGGTCGAGCAAATGGGCATCGCCAAGGCAGGTGCCAAGATGATCACCGCCATGTCCTCGGCGCGGGTGCCGAAATTCACCATTATCACTGGTGGCTCCTATGGGGCTGGGTATCTTGCAATGCTGGGCCGTCCGTTTCAACCCGACGCGATGTTCGCCTGGCCCACGGGCCGATCGGCGATCATGGGCCCCGACCAAGCCGCGAGCGTGCTGGCGCAAGTCCGTTCCCAGATCAACGAACGCGAAGGCAAGAGCTGGACCCCAGAGGATGAAGAAGCCTTTAAGGCCCCGATCCGCAAAGAATATGAAGACTTTCAAGGTGCGTATAATTTCGCTTCAAACCTCTGGATCGACAGCGTGATCGAGCCTTGTGAAACCCGCAACGTCATGGCGCTTATGCTGGATGTGACGTCGCGCAGAGCCAAGGTCGAAACCAATTTCGGCGTGTTCAGGATGTGAGGAGCGATCCATGAAAATCAAAACGCTTCTTATCGCCAATCGCGGCGAAATCGCCTGCCGGATCGCGCGCACCGCGCGGGCCAGCGGTATCACTCCTGTTGGCGTGCACTCCGATGCCGATGCCAATGCCCTTCATGTTCGCGAGATTGGACACTCCGTTTGTATTGGCGGCGGGCCTGCCTCCGAAAGCTATCTAAAGATCGACGCAGTAATTGCTGCCGCAAAGTCGGTCGGTGCGGATGCGATCCATCCCGGATATGGCTTTCTGGCCGAAAACGCCGATTTCGCCCGTGCGGTCGAAGCCGCCGGTATGGTCTTCATGGGTCCGACACCGGACACGCTTGAACGGTTCGGCGACAAGGCCAGCGCCAAAGAGGCCGCAGTGGCCGCCAGCGTTCCGGTTATTTCAGGTGCCGAAGGTGCGCGGTCCGATCCAGAAGAAATCGCAGACGAAGTGCGCGCGATGGGCCTGCCCGTCCTGCTTAAAGCGGTTGGCGGCGGCGGTGGACGCGGCCAGCGGCTGGTGACCGACGAGGCGACGCTGACGGAAGACATCGAAGGAGCGTTGCGCGAGGCAAAATCCACCTTCGGCTCAGAAGGGCTGCTGCTTGAACGGTTTCTGCCCGAAGCGCGCCATGTCGAGGTGCAAATCGCGGGCGACGGCAAGGGGCATGTGGTACACCTGTTTGAACGCGACTGCACATTGCAGCGACGTCACCAGAAGGTCATCGAAGAGGCTCCGGCCTGGGGTCTGCCCCGCACGCTGCTGGACAAAATCGCGCATGACGCGGTGCGTTTGGGTGAAACGCTTGACTATCGCGGTCTGGGCACGGTGGAATTTCTGGTCGCGGGGGGTGAATATTTCTTCCTTGAGGTGAACCCCAGAATTCAGGTGGAACACCCGGTCACCGAGGCAATCACCGGCTTGGATCTTGTTGCGCTGCACCTGCGCATTGCCGAAGGCACGGGGCTTGGCCTGGTGCAGGATGACCTAAAGATCAACGGCCATGCGGTCGAGGCACGGCTATATGCCGAAGACCCAGCGATGCAATTCGCCCCCTCGACAGGCACCCTGACCACGCTCAGCTTGCCGGGAGGTTTGCGGATCGACAGCGGTGTCGAAGAAGGCGACGCTGTGACACCGTTTTATGATCCGATGATTGCCAAGATGGTGGTGCATGCCGCCGACCGCGAAACCGCATTGGCCCAGCTGGCGACAGCGCTGGATCACGTCGCGGTTGAAGGGGTGCAAACCAACCGTGCCTTTCTGACAGCGCTGGCACGCAATCCTGAATTTGAACAGATGCAGGTTCATACGCGCTGGATTGATGGCAAACTTGGAGAATTGACGCAGGCAGGCTCCGTTTCGCGCCCCGCGCTGTGGAAGGCTGTGGCTGCTATCCTCTTTGTGGCGTCGTCACGATGTGACGGCAGCGCCAATCCATGGGAAAACCGCGATACCTTTACCGGATGGCGGCTTGGCCTTGGTGGCGATGTGATGGAAGCGGGGCAGCGGGTAACGCTGACCGATGCGACTGACTCTTCCGAAGAATTGCGCGTCGGGCCGATCAAGGCCGCTGACACCTACACCGTTCTGTCAGAAAGCGGCGATGCCACGACGCTGGCCATGCGTGAAATCACCCCGGGACGATGGCGCATCAGCCACGGCGATGACGTCTTTTTGATTGACGCACGCTTGCACGCGGGCGTGATTGAAATGGACACACCCGAGGGCCGTCTTGTGTTCCGCCCCGCCGCCCCACTGGCATTCGCTGGTGGTGATGCAGCCGCAGATCGTTCTGTGGCTTCGCCGCTCACTGGTATGATTGTCGAGATCAAGGTGGCCGACGGTCAGGACGTGGCCGAAGGCGATGTGATTGCGGTGATGGAATCCATGAAACTAGAAATCTCGATCCGCGCCGCAGCAGCGGGGATCGCCAGCAACATATCCGTCTCGAACGGGGACATGGTCGATCGCGGCCAGGTCATCGCCGAGATTTTACCATCCGAGGAGTGATGAGATGAGCGACTTTCCGAAATTTGTCGAGTTCAGAGAAGAAGGCCCACGCGAGGGCTTCCAAATCGAGAAGACGATCTATCCAATCGACCAGAGGATCGAACTGATCGACATGCTCAGCGAAACCGGGTTGAAGCGGATTCAGGTGGGCAGCTTCGTCAGCCCGAAATACGTGCCCCAGATGGCGGATACCGGCGAGTTGTTCCAGCGCATCAAACGCAAGCCCGGCGTGAACTACACCTCGCTCTGGTTGAACGACAAAGGTTTTCGCAAGGCGCTGACCGCGCATGAAGTTGATATCGACCCGCGCTTGTTGTTCTACCCGTCAGAGGCGTTTGCCCAATCCAACAACAATTGTTCCTCCGCCGAAATGCGCGAAAAACAACGTGACTGGGTCCGGCTTTATAAAGAAGAAGGCTATACCGTTGATGCGGCCTATGTGATGACGGCCTTTGGCTGCAACTTCGAAGGCGCCATCCCGCAAGAGCGTATTCTGGATGATTTCCGGTTTATTCTTGATCTGTGCGCAGAAGAAAACATTCCCGTTCCGATCCTTGTGGTTGCGGATACAATGGGCTGGGGCAACCCCGAAGCCGTCAAACGGATGATTGGCGCGTTGCGCGACATGGCCCCGGATGCACGTATCGGCATGCACATCCATGATACTCGCGGGCTTGGCATTGCAAATCTCCATGCGGCGTTGTCAATGGGTGTGGACATGTTCGAAAGCTCTGTTGCGGGTCTTGGCGGTTGTCCTTTTGCGGGTCACGGCCATGCGCGTGCGGCGGGCAATGTTTGTACCGAAGACGCCGTGTTTCTGTGTCACGAGCTGGGCATTGAAACCGGTATCGACCTGGACAAACTGATCGCCGCCGCTGCCAAAGCGGAAGAGATCATTGCCGCGCCGCTTATGGGCCGCGTCATGCACACCGGCGGTCTCGATAAATACCGCAAGGCAAGCTGAAGGAAGAAGATGATGACAAAGGCACTTGATGGAAAAGTAGTTCTGGTCACCGGAGCAGGTGGCGGCATTGGCCGTGATATCGCGCTGATGGCAGCTGCCGAAGGGGCCGCCGTGGTGGTCAACGATCTGGGCGCGTCGCTGAAAGGTACCGGCCAGACCGAAACCGCTGCGCAAAAGGTTGTTGAGGAAATCAAGGCTGCCGGCGGCGACGCAATTGCCGACGGTGGCAGCGTCACCGAACCGGACGCCGCGCGCGCGATGATCGAGGCTGGTGTAAAGGAATTTGGTCGCATTGACGCCGTGGTGAACAACGCTGGCATCCTGCGCGACGGTTTTTTCCACAAGATGTCTTTCGAGGATTTCGACGCAGTGGTTAAGGTCCATCTGTATGGCGCTTTCAACACCAGCCGCGCCGCCGCCGACTATTTCCGCGAACAGGAAGGCGGCGCGCTGGTCCACATGACCTCAACCTCCGGCCTGATCGGCAACTTCGCTCAGGCGAATTACTCCGCCGCAAAGCTGGGCATCGCTGCCTTTTCAAAGTCTGTCGCGCTGGACCTGAAGCGCTGGAACGTGCGTTCAAACTGTATCGCGCCCTTTGCCTGGAGCCGGATGATTTCTTCGATCAAGACCGACACCGAAGAGCAGAAGGCGCGGGTCGAGAAGATCAAGGAAATGACACCTGCCAAAGTCGCACCCATGGCCTGCTACCTGATGAGCGACCGCGCGGCCGACGTGTCGGGGCAGATATTCGCAGTGCGCAAGAACGAGATTTTCCTGTTCAATCAGCCTCGCCCCCTGCGATCCGTTCATTCCGGCGAAGGCTGGACCGCAGATGAAATCGCCGAGCGCGCAATTCCCGCGCTCAAATCGCAATTCACACCGCTTGAAGTTTCGGCGGATGTCTTTTCATGGGATCCGGTCTAATGGGTAAACGCAAAGAAAAAATCAGTTCCAAAATTGGGTGGAGCACACCTGACAAGATCAGCGTGCGCGGGCTGGACCTGCCGAACGAGATCCTGGGACACATGAATTTGGGTGATCTTGCCTTTCTGCAATTGACGGGTCGCAAGGCCACACCAGAGGAAAGCCGGGTCTTCAACGCTATTGTCATTACCTTGGTGGAACACGGCATCACGCCATCAGCCATGGCCGCGCGCATGACCTATATGGGCGCGCCGGAATCGCTGCAGGCGGCAGTTGCGGCTGGCTTGTGCGGTCTGGGCACGGTTTTTGTCGGCTCAATGGAAGGCGCGTCAAAAATGCTCTACGAGGCGCTGCCACAGGACAAGCTGGGCACTGGCGCTGACCTGGACGCGATCGCTCTGGAAACAGTCGAAAAATTCCGCGCCAAGAAGGCCATCGTGCCGGGACTGGGCCATCCGGTACACAAGCCCGTCGATCCACGCACCCCGCGCCTATTCCAAATTGCAGGCGAAAATGGCAAGTCCGGCGAATACATCGAACTGATTCAGAAGATTCAGGGCGTTGCCGAAGCGAAGTCGGGCAAGATGCTACCGATCAACGCCACGGGTGCCATCGGCGCGATTTGCTGTGAATTTGGTTTCCCTTGGAAGATCGTGCGCGGCTTTGGCGTCATGGCCCGCTCCATCGGTTTGGTCGGACACATCCTTGAGGAAAGCGAGAACCCGATATCCTTTGAATTGTGGCAACGCGCCGAAGAGGAAATCCTCGAAACCTCCGGCCCGGGGGTGGCATAAACAATGCAAACCTCGGCCCCCGACACCCATAACGATCTGCGCGACGCGCTTCGTGCGCTTTGCGCGCAATTTCCACCGGAATACCATCGTAAGTTTGGCGAAGACGGCGCCTATCCGGAAGAATTCGTCGATGCGTTGACCCGCGAAGGCTGGCTGGCGGCGATGATCCCAGAGGAATACGGTGGCTCTGGCCTTGGTCTGACTGAAGCCTCGATCATCATGGAAGAAGCGAACCGCTGTGGTGCGAATGCTGGTCACTTCCATGGACAAATGTATAACATGGGCACGCTGCTGCGGCACGGCTCGGACGCGCAAAAGCAGAAATACCTGCCCGGTATCGCCAGTGGCGAATTGCGCCTGCAATCCATGGCTGTGACCGAACCGACAACCGGGACGGACACCACCAAGCTCAAGACCACGGCTGTCAAAAAAGGCGACCGTTATGTGGTCAACGGTCAGAAGGTCTGGATCAGCCGCATACAGCATTCGGATCTGATGATCCTGCTGGCGCGCACCACGCCGCTGAAGGATGTCAAAAAGAAATCTCAGGGCCTTTCGATCTTTATGGTCGATCTGAAAGAGGCCATTGGCAATGGTATGGAGGTTCGCCCCATCGCCAACATGCCCGGCCATGAAACCAACGAAGTGTTCTTTGACAACCTCGAAATCCCGGCCGAGAATTTGATCGGCACCGAAGGGCATGGTTTCTACCACATCCTTGACGGCCTGAACGCAGAACGGACCCTTATCGCGGCGGAATGTATCGGCGACGGATACTGGTTTGTAGACAAGGCCCGCGCCTATGCTGGCGAGCGTATCGTTTTCGACCGCCCCATTGGTCAGAACCAAGGCGTACAGTTTCCCATCGCCAAGGCATTCGTGAATGTCGAGGCCGCCAATCTGATGCGCTTTGAGGCTTGTAAACGCTATGATGCGGGGCAGGATTGCGGGGCGCAGGCGAATATGGCCAAACTTCTGGCTTCCGAAGCCAGCTGGGAAGCAGCAAATGCCTGTATTCAGACCCATGGCGGCTTTGGCTTTGCGCGTGAATATGATGTTGAACGCAAGTTCCGCGAGGCCCGTCTTTATCAGGTGGCTCCGATCTCGACCAACCTGGTCCTGTCTTATGTGGGCGAGCATATCCTGGGTATGCCTCGGTCATTCTGAGGCCGGGAATATGACGCAGGTCGATCTTGACGCGCTCAAGCCTTGGCTGGGTCGCACCGAAACCAGGGAAGATATCCTGACGCCGGGCCTGATCGAGAAGTTCCGCGCCACTTTTGGTGCGCATATTTGGGATGGTGCGGGCGATGTTCCGCTGGGGATTCACTGGTGCCTGACACTTGATGCCATCCCAGGGTCTTCTCTTTCGAAGGATGGCCATCCCTCACGGGGTGGATTTCTGCCGCCGGTCGCGCTTCCTGCCCGTATGTGGGCCGGGGGCGATGTTACACATATTGCTCCGCTCCGGGTCGGGCAAACTGTCACCCGCCGCTCAACCGTCAAAGATATAACAGCCAAGACGGGCCGCAGCGGGACACTGGTATTTGTCGCTGTCGAACACGCGTATTCGAATGGCGATAAAATCTGCATCCGGGAAGAGCAGACGATAGTTTACCGGGACATCACGGTGCCCAAATCCGAAAAGCGCCCGCCGGTCGCGCCTGACCCGAAAACGCTCAGATCGCGGCTGACGCCGGATTCAGTACTGCTGTTCCGTTACTCCGCTCTGACGTTCAATGCACATCGCATTCACTATGACCAAGCCTACGCGACGGAAACCGAAGGCTATCCCGGAATTGTCGTCCATGGCCCCTTGCAGGCTACGCTGCTGCTGAACCTCGCGGCGGAAGCTTTGCAGGACCAACCCAATCGGTTTTCCTTCCGGGGGCTCGCGCCAATGACCCTGCCCTGCGAGGTGCAACTGCATTGCGAGCAAGGCGATGCCGCAGGGAAAGTCTGGTGTCAGGATGATACTGGCATGCGCAGTTTTTCCGCGGATTATGGCGCAATTTGAACGCTTCCCTCAGGTCAAGGAAGTACGTTCTTGAACTGTTTTTCTAACATGTGTTAGTTTTACGAATGCGCCTGATGTAACAGGCCAGGTAACCTCTAAAAAGAGAGGTCGGAGGAATGACAATGGAAGAAATCCGCTGCGCCCGCGAATTGGCGGTCTGTGAAAAGGTCATTGACCGCACAGCGTGTCGCCAGAATCCGCGGATCGTACAATGACCGCGGCTACGGGAGTTGTTTCAGCGCCCCTCGCGGTGCGCGATGCGACGTTGAAATTTGGCGGCGTAACGGCGCTCGACGATGTGAGCATCACCGTGAACGACAATGAATTGCTTGCAATCATCGGCCCCAATGGCGCCGGGAAGACATCTCTTCTGAACGTTACCGCTGGATTCTATCGCCCCCAAAAGGGCCGCGTCGAATTGTCCGGGCAGGACGTGACCGGGTTGCGTGTTGATCAGATCGCCCGGCGTGGTCTGGCGCGTACCTTTCAGGGCACCCATCTTTTTGCCGGGCAGACCGTGATTGAGAACATCATGATCGGTCGCCACATGCTGATGAAATCGAATGTGATTCAGGCGTTTTTCCAGTTCGGCCCCGTGATGCGAGAGGAATCGGAGCATCGCGAAGCGGCAGAGGAAATCATTGATTTTCTGGAGATCGAGGCGATCCGAAACAGGCCCGTGGGCACCTTGGGATACGGGCTGCGCAAGCGGGTCGATCTGGGACGTGCGCTGGCACAGGAACCGTCGATCCTGCTGATGGATGAACCGATGGCCGGTATGAATTCCGAAGAGAAAGAAGACCTAGCGCGCTTCATTCTCGATGTGCGCGAAGCGCGCAAGATTCCGGTGGTTCTGGTTGAACATGACATGGGCGTTGTGATGGATCTTGCCGACCGGATCGTCGTGCTGGATTTCGGAAGGGTTATCGCTGAGGGCACCCCCGAAGAGATCCAGAAGGACCCCGCAGTGATCAAAGCATATCTGGGGTAGCGGAATGGTCAAACAAAGAACAGCAATGGTCTATTCAGACCCCGCCGTCACGCAAAGCGAGACTCTGCCTCAGGTATTGCTCGCGCGAGCAACTTCCACGCCTGACGCTCTTGCGGAGCGCCACAAGCGTCTTGGCATCTGGCGTGAATTTACATGGTCCGATGTGCTTGGCAAGGTTCGTGGTCTTGCGCTCGGGCTGGAAGCCAAAGGCCTGAAAGCCGGCGATTCCGTCATGATGATCGGAGAGAACGAGCCCGAGCATTTCTGGGCAGAATACGCGGTGCAGTCGTTGGGCGGGAAAGTTCTGTCTGTTTATCCAGACCAAACCGCCGACGAAATTCTATATCTGGCAGAAGATTCCCGGACACGGGTATTTCTGGCGCAGGATCAGGAACAAGTCGATAAGTGCATCGAGATCGCCGAAAAATATCAGGGTGCAATTGCGATTGTATACTGGGATGGTTCGGGCCTGTGGGGATACGACCACCCGTTGTTGCATTCCTTCGATAGTCTGAGCGAAGCCGGACAAGAGATACACGCCAAAGACTCCTCCCGCTTTGAAGAACATATCAAACGTGGGCGCGCCGAAGATACAGCCTTGCTGTCCTATACCTCCGGGACCACGGGCAAGCCCAAGGGTGTTGTCATCAGCCATCGCTACTTGTTTGACAACAGCTCGCGGGTGATGGGCGCAATCAACATCGCGCCGGGCACCGAATACCTGACCTACATTTCTCCTGCTTGGGTGACTGAACAGATTTTCGGCCTGTCGATTGGGTTGCTTGGGCCAATGGTCGTTAACTTTCCCGAAGGCCCTGAAGATGTGCTCGCCAATATTCGCGAACTGGCCGTTGACGCGCTGGTGTTCAGCCCGCGCCAGTGGGAAAATCTGGCGTCGATTGTTCAGGCCAGGATGCTGGGTGCGGGAAAGTTCCGCAACGCGATGTATAATTGGGGGATGAAGGTCGGTCGCGACGTTCATGTTGAACGGTTGGAAGGGCGCAAGCCCAGCCTTTCCGCACGTCTGCAACTTCCCTTTGCCGAAGCGCTGGTTCTGCACCATCTGCGCGACAATCTTGGGCTTGGTAAAGCCAAGAACGCGATGAGCGGCGGTGCCCTGATGGCCCCCGACGTCTTTCGAATGTTCCATGCGATGGGGGTCAAGCTGCGCAACGTCTATGGCGCGACCGAGATCGGCCTGCTGACTGCACATATGGGCGAAAGCTATCAGCTTGAGACAAGCGGCAGCTGGATGCAAAGCAACACGAATTATGGCGAGCCGCTGGAGTACCGTGTTTCGCCCGAAGGTGAATTGCAGGTGCGTGGCGGATCAGGGTTTGGTGGATATCACGGCAAACCCGAAAAGACAGCCGAGGCGCTGAGCGAAGACGGCTGGTATGAAACCGGCGACGCGGTATCAATGACCGACGACGGAGAGCTTTTGTTCTTTGATCGGGTCAAGGACATGCGCCGCCTGGCGAACGGGCACAGCTACCCGCCGCAATTCATCGAAACGCGGCTGCGCTACAGCCCTTTCATCAAGGATCTGATGACGTTGGGCGATGAAGCCCGCGACTTTGTCAGCGCGCTGATCAACATCGACATGGAAGTTCTGGGACGTTGGGCTGAAGAGAACAAGATCAGCTTTTCGACCTATACCGATCTGTCGCAGAAACCCGAGATTCTGGAACTGATCAAAGGCGAAGTGGCGCGCATCAATGCGCTTCTGCCTGAAGGTTCGCGCGTGGCACGGTTTGCGAACTTTCCAAAAGAACTCGACCCGGACGAAGGCGAACTGACGCGCAGCCGCAAACTCCGGCGGACCTTTCTGGAAGAGCGGTATGCCAAACTTGTCGAGGCGATCTATGGCGGTGATGACCAGACCGATCTGGAAATTGCTGTGACCTATCAGGATGGCCGTCAGGGCGTGCTCAAGGCCATGGTTCGCGTCTCGGATGTTGAACCCACATCGAAGGCTGCCAACCGGCAGTCCAAAACTTAAAGGAGGTCGGCGAAAATGGTTTATTTCATCAATGACATCATAACCGGGGCTTTGATCGGCCTGCTTTACTCGCTTGTGGCAATGGGTTTCGTCGTGATCTACCGCGCCAGCAAAGTGTTCAATTTCGCGCAAGGCGAACTTGTGATCATCGGCGGTTTCATCGTCTGGTTCACTACGATGCAGCTTGGCCTCAGCCTTTGGCTGTCAATCCCTCTATCGCTGGTTCTTGCCGGTCTGGTGGGCTACGCGATTGAGCGGATTTTCCTGACAAAGCTGATCGGTGAATCAGTCTTTTCGATGGTCATGGTCACGGTTGGCCTGCTGATCCTGTTGCGCGGGCTGGTGCTGCTGCTATTCGGCCCCGCTGTCCGTCCCTTCCCGATTATCTTCCCGCTGAAACCACTGTTCCTTGGCGATATGCTGATCCCCATGAACCTGCTGATAGGTGGGATCATCACGATTGTCGCCGCGGTCGGGCTGTCGTGGTTCTTTAACCGGACCCGTTCCGGCCTGCGGATGACTGCGGTGGCGGAAGATCACGTCGTAGCGTCTTCGATGGGGATTTCCGTTAAAGGTTCAATTGCCTTTGCCTGGGTTCTTGGGGCGATCTTGTCCACCATCGGCGCAATGATCTTTCTCAGCGGCAAGTCGCTGACGTTCCTTGCCTCGGATATCGGGTTTGCCGCACTGCCAGTGGCGCTTTTTGCCGGGCTGGAATCTATCGGCGGGCTGATCCTTGCGGGGGTGATCATCGGTATCGCCCAAAGCCTGACAACCAATTACCTTGATCCGCTGATTGGCGGCTCCCTTGGCAGTGTCGTGCCCTACATCATCATGCTTGCCATTCTGCTGATCCGGCCCACGGGCCTGTTTGGCTGGCGCACAATCGAGCGGGTGTAAACCATGGATCCTTCTGGCATTTTCCCCACAAGCTATCGCACAGACAGGCGTGTCGTTCGCACACGCTGGCAAGCGATTGCACTTGCCGTGTTCATCGGTCTGATGTTGGCGGCCCCCTACCTTGCAAGCGGGCGCATCATCGCGGTGATGAACATGATGATGATCAGTGCGGTCATCGCCGTCGGGCTTCAGATCTGCACAGGCTACGCCGGCCAGATCAATCTGGGCCAAGCGGCGTTTATGGGTGTCGGTGCCTATACCGCGTCGATACTGGCCTCGAAAACCGGTCTCACGTTCCTGTTGACCATCCCACTGGCTGGGCTGTCGGCGGCGTTGTTCGGGTTTCTTTTTGGCCTGACTGCCGCACGGATCAAGGGATTTTATCTGGCCTTAACGACCATCGCTGCACAGTTCATCTTTCACTTTGCCGTTTTGAACCTGCCATCGTCCTGGATGGGTGGATCGAACGGCATCACCGTGCCACCTGCGGAAATCTTTGGATTTCGCATTGTTGGCGAAACCGCGCAGTTCTACATGAATTTCGCGGTTGCTTCGATCATGATCGCTGGTGCATTCGGCATCATCCGTTCACGCTTTGGCCGTGCCTTTGTGGCCGTCAGGGATGATGACGTGGCGGCTGGTATCATGGGGATCAATGTCGCGGCGACCAAGGCGAATGCCTTCCTGATTGGCGCGTTCTATGCTGGCGTTGGCGGGGCGCTCTGGGCCTATCTGATCCGCTTTGTCGGTGTAGACCAGTTCACCTTGTTCAACTCGATCTTTTTCGTCGCAATGATCATCGTTGGCGGAATGGGATCAATTGTCGGCGCTTTGGTCGGTGTCTTCGTCATCCGCATCATTCAGGAAGTCATCGCAACCGTCGGCCCCAACATTGCTGAATCGGTGTCTTTCCTGGGCGGCGACATCGTGTTTGCTGGAATGAATGTCATTCTGGGCGGTGTGATCGCATGGTCCATGATCCTTGAACCCAAGGGTCTGATGCACCGCTGGAATATCCTGAAATCATCTTACCGTATCTGGCCGTTTCCCTACTGATTGATGGAATGGCCTTCAACCTGGGAGGAAATACTATGACCTACAAAACAACACTCGGGCTTCGCGGCCTGCTGGCAGCAGGAGCCATGGCGGTTGCTGCCGCCATGCCACTGAAGGCGCAGGCGGAAACGACATACAACCTGGCGCTGCTTTCCGACTTTTCCGGTCCCTATGCTGACATCATGCCTATTCTGGCCGGTGGGCGCGAAGCCGTCTTCAAATGGTGGAATGCCACAAGCGGCAAAGAGCTTGGCGTTACGCTGAACTACAAAAACTACGAAACCCGCTATGACGCGGCACAGGTTGCCAGCCTTTGGCCGGGGATCAAATCAGAACTGGATCCGATTGCCGTGGTCGGGCTTGGCGGGCCAGATGTTGCCGCCCTTTCCGAACGCCTGCCGGAAGACAAGATTCCGATGTTCATGGCGACGGCTGCCTACGGTTTTGCCTGGAAGGAAGACGCATGGATTTTCAACCCGCGTCCGACCTATTCACATGAAAGCGCTGGCTTCCTCGCCTGGTTGAAAGAGAAGCGCGGTGGTGATGAGCCGCTCAAGTTCGCCGTCTTGGCCTCCGAGGCCTCGCCTGCCTATGTCGATATGGCAAAGGGTCTGGAGCTTTACGCCGAAGAGAACCCTGAAGAACTCGAACTGGTCGAGGTCATCTATACCGAAGTACAGCCGACCGATCTGACGACACAGATGCGCCGCGTTGCACGGTCAGGGGCAGAGGCGCTGATCATCCAGACAAACACCTCTATCGTGGTTGCGGCGAAACGTGGTTTGCAAGCCAACGGTGCCGACATCCCGATCATGATGAGCTCGCATAACGGGCTGCCTGCTTCTGGCGGTGCGCTTGGTGGTCTTGACCAACTTGAGGGCGATTTCGAAACCTACGGTATGGTGATTGCTGCCGATGCGGACACCACCGCGCAGCAATTCTACAAGACATTGGTTGCGGATCATGGCCTTGAAGCGCCTTGGAACGTTGTGACCGCCATGGGTGTTTCTCAGGGTCTTTACACCGTTGCTGTGATCCAACACGCGATCGAGGCAAATGGTGCCGAGGGCCTGACCGGCGAGATGGTGCGCGAAGCGCTCTTTGCCAAACCGATCACCACCGAGGAAACCCACGGGTTCCTGCCAACTCTGTCCTTCACTCCCGAAGCGCCTTTCCCACTGGAAGGTCTCAAGGTGAATGTCGGCACCGTCAAGGATGGCATGATCGCTATCGAAGCCACTGACGTCGACGTTCCTGACGTCCATAAATGGTAAACCAGATCCGGGCGCCGCACACGCGGCGCCCCACCTAATCCTTAACCCCGGGCACAATGACCATGCTGGAACTCAACAACGTAGAAGTGACCTATTCCGACGTCATACTGGCGCTCAAAGGCGTGTCCATGACCGTGCGCGAGGGCCAGTGTGTTGCGCTCCTTGGCGGCAATGGCGCGGGGAAAAGCACGACGCTCAAGGCCATTTCCGGAACACTGAAATCCGAAGACGGAACCGTTTCGGCGGGCTCCATCGTGCTGAACGGCACCCCGATTCAGAACATGGAAGCGTCGAATGTGGTTAAGAACGGTCTGATCCATGTGATGGAGGGCAGACGCGTGTTGCGTCATCTGACCTCTGAACAGAACCTGATTGTGGGCGGGCATATGGTGCCCAATTCGACCGAGCTGAAAAGCCGGCTGGATCATGTCTATACACTGATGCCGCGCCTTGCCGACCTGCGCAATCGAACCTCCGGCTTCATGTCCGGCGGCGAACAGCAACTGCTGCTGATCGGACGGGCCATGATGGCAAAACCCAAGATCATCGCAATCGACGAGCCGTCGCTGGGACTGGCGCCGATGATGATCCGGGATGTCTACGAAGTACTCAAACAACTTAAATCCGAAGGCACAACGTTCTTTCTGGTTGAACAGAACAGCGCCGCGGCGCTGTCAATCGCCGACTATGCCTATGTGATGGAAAACGGGCGCATCGTTATGGACGGCCCGGCTGACAAGCTGGCCGACAACGAAGACATCAAGGAATTCTATCTTGGTGTCACCGCGTCAGGTGAACGCAAAAGCTATCGCGACATCAAACACTATCGACGCCGCAAAAGATGGCTGGGATAGAAAAGGAAAAACAATGACAGAACTACTCGACATCAAGGGCCGCACCGCATTTGTAACTGGTGCAGGCCAAGGCGTAGGCCGTCAGGTAGCGCTTTATCTGGCTGAACACGGCGCAGGTGCCGTTGTAATCAACGATTTCCATGCCGAGCGCGCCGAAAGCGTTGCCGCAGAAGTAGAAGCGGCTGGCGCAAAGGCGCTCCCGCTCGCCTTTGACGTGTCCGACTTTGACGCCGTAGGTGCGGCGTTTGAAAAGGCGCAGGAGACCTTTGGCAACGTGGACATTCTGGTCAACAATGCGGGCAATGCCGGGCCGACGTCGCGGCTTGACGATCTTGTGCCGTTTTGGGAATCGGACCCCGCCGAATGGCGGCGCTGGATGGCCACCAATTTCGACGGGGTGCTGAACTGCACGCGTCACGCCATGCCGCTGATGGTCAAGGGCGGCTACGGGCGCATCGTGACTGTCATCTCGGATGCGGGCCGAGTGGGCGAACCCCATCTGGCGGTTTACTCCGGTGCCAAGGCTGGGGCGGCGGGCTTTATGCGCGCCATAGCAAAGGCTGGTGGCCGGTTCGGTATCACCGCGAATTGCGTCGCTCTGGGCGGCACGAGAACCCCGGCAGTCGCCGACCTGATCCCCGATGCCGAGACAGAAAAGCGGGCACTCTCGCAATATGTGATCCGCCGGCTGGGTGAGCCGGAAGATCCTGCCAGCATGATCCTGTTTCTATGCTCGGATGCCGCCAGTTGGATCACCGGACAGACCTATCCGGTGAATGGCGGGTATTCCTTTGCCTGCTAGAGCCCAACGTGGGCGGCCACCGTTAATCGGAGCCGCCCGCAAAGAAGCTTTCATTGTCAGCACCAATCTCCGGCGGCAAGCCCGAAATCTCGGATTCAAAGCCGTCGAACTTCAGCGGCTGGACCAGGAAAGTTTCCGTTTTGCCGCTGTCATGCGCAATGGTGCGCAGCAATTGGCGGGCGCGCACATGCGGATCCTCCAGCGTTTCGACCAGCGAATTGAGCGGGCCCCATGGCACGCCCGCGGTGTCAAACAAATCGCCCCAGTCGGCGCGCGACTTGCTGACCAGCACCGCCGCGATCTCTTCGCGCAGCGCGTCCTTTCGGGCGACACGGTCACGACCCTTCAAGCCCGCAAGGCCGGGTTTGCCAATCACATCGCAGAACGGTTGCCAAAACCAATCCTCATGCGCGATGGACAACGTCATCAGCTTGCCGTCCTTGCAGGTGAAAACGCCGTAAGCAGGTTCGGCGATGAATTCGCCCAGCGGCGTGCCATTGGCGGCCGGAACGAGGAAAGCGGTGAGCATGGAAACCACCGCGTCCGACATCGAAACATCCACGTAACGCCCCTGCCCCGTACGTTGGCTGGACAGCGTTGCCGACAAGATCGCAATGGCCGCGAACAGCGCCGCGCCGACATCAGCAAGCGGGACTGCCGGCAGCGGACCAGCCTGCCCGGCATCCGCCTGATCGGCCAACAGTCCGCCAACACCTTCGTAGCTCAGATCATGCCCCGCCCTGTCGCGGTAAGGACCGTCCTGCCCGTATCCCGAAATCGACACGTAAACGAGTTTCGGATTGACCTTGCGCATGTCCTCAAACCCGGCACCAAGAGCCGCGAGTTTTCCGGGCCGGAAGCCCTCGACGATAACATCAGCGGTTTCAACAAGGCTGCGGAACTGTGCCAAACCCTCGGTGGATTTCAGGTCAAGCGCCACGCTGCGTTTGCCCCGGTTCAATGCCCGAAACAACGGCGGGAACTGCCGCGCCGGATCGCCGACGCCCGGTCGTTCGATCATGATGACTTCGGCGCCCATGTCCGACAACAGCATTGTCGCATAGGGTCCGGGGAATTGTTCGGCGAGGCTGAGAATTTTCAGGCCGGCCAGAGGTGCAGTGTTCATATCGTGCTCCATGTCTTGTTTTTTCCGCGTGCGGGTCCCGGCCATAGCAGCGCAATGCGCCGCAAAAAGCAAGTCGAAAACCAAATTTTATTGTTATTATTCAGGAGGTTAATGTGACTGAAGCACCCCTAACCCTGTCCGTTGAACGTGTCGAACGAACTGAATGGATCACCTTCCAGCGAACCGAACAATTGAACGCCATGTCCACGCAGATGCTGCGGGAAATGACAGACGCACTTGAAAACGCGATTGCCGATGACGCGGTGCGCGCCATTGTCCTGACGGGCACTGGTCGGGCCTTCTGCGCCGGTGCTGATCTGAAGGAAGTGGTAGGCGCCAAACATGAACCCGGCGAACCCGACCTTCTTGACCTCGTTGATCATACCTTCGGATTGATGCGTCATGGCCCCAAGCCCGTGATCGCAGCTGTCAATGGGCTGGCCATGGCGGGTGGTCTGGAAATGGTGATGGCCTGTGATCTGGTCTTTGCCGCCGAAAGCGCGCAACTGGGCGATGCCCACTCCAACTTTGGGGTCTTTCCGGGCGCGGGGGGCGCTGCGATTATGCCCCGACGGATTGGTCTGAACCGCGCGAAATATCTGCTGTTTTCAGGCGAGAACATTTCCGCTCGAGAAATGATGGATTGGGGGTTGGTCAACAAGGTCGTTGCGGATGCAGAATTGCGTGACGCCGTGCAGGCTTTCACCAACAGGATCGCAGACAAAAGCCCCACCGTATTACGCCGCATGAAAACGGTCGCCAATCGGTCGCTGAACGTGGACGAAACCGCCGCTCTGGCCGAAGAGATGCTGAACCTGCGCGCGCACATGCGCTCGTGGGACATGCGCGAAGGGCTGACGGCTTTCAATGAAAAACGAAAACCGCAGTTTCGCGGTTACTGAAATCAAAAGGACAGACGATGCAGGACATATATGTCGTTGGCGTTGGCATGACGCCGTTTGGAAAATTCCGGGACAAGACCATCAAGGACATGACGGGCGACGCCGTCGCCGCAGCATTGACCGACGCGGGGCTGGCAGCTGAGCGCATTGATGGTGCGTTTTTCTCGAACGCGGTGCAGGGCCACATGGAAGGCCAGCACATGATCCGAGGCGAGATCGCGCTGCGGGAAATGGGCATTCAGGGCATTCCGGTGGTGAATGTTGAAAACGCCTGCGCCAGCGCCTCGACCGGGTTCAAACTGGCGGTCGATTTCCTTAAGGCGGGCAATGGTGATTGCTGTTTGGCCGTGGGCGCAGAGAAGATGTATTCCGACGACCGCGCGTTGATGTTTTCGGCCTTTGACAGCGGTTGGGACGTCAGCAACGGCGAAGAAGTCGCACAGCGTCTGGCCGATCTGGGTGCCGGGGTCGAGGAACCCGAAGGGTCAAAGTCGCCCAAGCCCTACAGTGTGTTCATGGATGTTTATGCTGGTTTTGCACGTTTGCACATGAAGACCTTTGGCACGACGCAGGAACAGTTTGCCGCCGTTTCCGCAAAAAACCATGCCCATTCGGCGCATAATCCACTGGCACAATACAGGGACGCGATGACTGTCGAACAGGTTTTGAGCGCACCGCCCATCACGTACCCGCTGACCCTGCCAATGTGCGCTCCGATTTCTGACGGCGCGGCGGCGGCAGTGCTCTGCACCGCTGAGGGGCTCAAACGTCTGGGACTTGATTCTGCCCGCGCGATCAAGGTCAAGGCCGCGATCCTGCGCTCTGGCACCGAACGTTCAGCCGAGGATTATGAAAATCACCTGACCCGCCTTGCAGCCCTTCAGGCCTATGAACAGGCCGGGCTTGGCCCCAAGGATATGTCGGTGGCCGAGGTCCATGACGCCACCGCTGTGGGTGAAGTGATCCAGATTGAAAACCTGGGCTTTGTCGAATTCGGCGAAGGTGGCCCCGCCAGCCTGCGTGGCGAGACCAGCATCGGCGGGCGTATCCCCGTGAACCCATCGGGCGGTCTGGAATCCAAGGGTCACCCTGTTGGGGCCACCGGAATCGGTCAGGTTTTTGAGCTGGTCACACAGCTGCGTGGAGAAGCCGGATCGCGCCAAGTCGAAGGCGCGAAGAATGCGATTGCCGAAAACGGTGGCGGATTGCACGGCGTCGAAGAAGCCGCCGCCTGCGTCACCATTCTGGGCCGCTGAAACAAAGGAAAAGAAAATGGAAAATGTGATCGCTGCCGCTCAGGCAATCTATACAGACGAACAACGCATGTTGCTGGAAAACTTCCGCAAGATGGCACTGGCGGAGTTCGCTCCGTTGGCCGAGAAATACGAAAACCTCGGCCATCCGCCAGATGCGGAAACCCTGAAAGCCCTGTTTGCCAAGGTCGAGGAATTCGGCCTGATCAGCGGCTTGATTCCTGAAGAAGCGGGCGGTGCAGGAATTGACCGCATGACGTATGGCATCCTTTACGAGGAACTCGCGCGCATCTGGGCCGATCTGGCGATTGCCGTCCTGATTCAGGGTCACGCCGTGTTTGCGGTCAACCTGCTGGGCGATGCCGCGCAGAAAGAGGCGTATCTCAAGCCGCTTTTGCGGAGCGAACGCATCTGCGCCACCTGTATCTCAGAACCGGAGGTTGGCTCGAATGTGCGCGAGGTCAAGACCCGTGCAGAGCGCAAGGGCGACAAGATCTTCGTCACCGGCCAGAAGCTGTGGATTTCCAATGGCGCGCAGTCGGATTTTGCCATTGTGGTCTGTAATCTGGACGACGGAATTTCCATGGTCATCGTTGATCGCGACAAGGGCGGATATGAAAGCCGCGAGTTGCGCAAGATGGGACTTGTCGGTGCCTCGACCTGCGAGTTGTTCTTTGACAATGCCGAAACAACGGAGGCCCACGTTCTGGGCAACTCCGGCGGCGGTCTGTTCCAGACGCTGAAGCTGTTTGAAAGCGCGCGTGTTTTCGTCGGGTTGACGAGCATCGGGATTGGTCAGGCGGCGCTGGAATGCGCGGTGAAATACTCCCAGGATCGTGAGCAGCATGGCAAGCCAATCGGCGGGCACCAGTTGATCCAGGGCTATCTGGCTGACATGGCTACTCAGCTGGATGCTGCGCGGCTTTTGTGCCAGCGTGGGCTGCAACTTTTGGATTTGGGCGTGCGCTGTGACACCCAGACTTCAATGGCGAAATGGTATGCGACGGAAATGGCCGTTGAGATCGCGGGCAAAGCGGTGCAGATCCATGGCGGTAACGGCATCACCAGGGAATTCCCGGTTGAGCGCCACTTCCGCAATGCCAAGGTCATGCCGATCCCCGATGGCACAACCGAAATTCAGAAGTTGGTGATCGGGCGAAACCTGACCGGGCTGAACGCGTTCTAAATAAGACTGCTCTGGCGGACAATGAGACTTTGCTTCGCGCAATCCTCAGTTCCGCCAGAGCGCAACGGCGCGACGATCAGCCCCGCAAAGCAGAAATGCCCAGTGCTCCTTGTGCCAAAAGCAGAGCCTGAAGCTGGTTTGTACCTTCGGCAATCGTCAGATGACGCACATCACGGTAATAGCGTTCAACCGGGAAATCGCGGGTATAGCCTGCGCCACCGTGAACCTGCAAAGCTGTCTCACACACGCGCAGCGCGGTGTCGGAATTGTGACGCTTGGCCATGGAACAGGCGCGCGAACGATCCGGTGCGTCACGGTCCAGCGCATCAGCAGCCCGGCAGGCAAGAAGTCGTGACGTTTCCACCCCGGCCATCATGTCGGCGATCATCTCCTGCACCAGTTGGAAGCCCCCAATCTTACGCCCGAACTGCTCGCGCTCACCAGCGTAACGCAGCGCCGCTTCATAGGCTGCAATCGACACGCCAAGACAAGTGAAAGAAACAAAGCAGCGACCCACGTTCAGATAATGCTTGGCAATGGCAAAGGCTTTGCCTTCATCACCAATCAGGTGATCGGCGGGAAGGCTCACGTCTTCAAACAGTAACTCGCCCAACGGGCAGGAGTTCATGCCCATGCTGCGCACCTCGCGGGATGTGAAACCGGGCGTGTCTGCGTCGACTAAAAACGCAGACACGCCCGCGTCTTCGCCTTCGCCGGATCGCGCAAAGACCACGCCCAGATCGGCACCTGTCCCGTTTGAAATATAAAGCTTGCGACCGTTCAGACGCCAACCATCGCCGTCGCGCCGGGCGCGCGTTTCGACATTGCTGGCGTCCGAGCCGACGTTCGGTTCAGTCAGTGCAAAGAAGGCAGTCTTGCGGCCTGAAACCAGATCGCCCAGCCATCTTTCCTGCTGTTCCGCCGTGCCATGTTGTGCCACGATCATCAGCACAAGGTTCGAGGTGCTGACAATGCTGCGCAGTGATGGCCAGACCTGCGACAACTCGCACAAAAGCGTGCAATAGGTCAGGTAATCGAGCCCCACGCCGCCCTGATCCTCTGGCAAAAGACCCCCCAGCAGGCCGAATTCACCCATCTTCCGCAGCACCTCGGGCGGGGGAAGGCGATGGGCGTCCTCATAGTCCTCGACCAGCGGTGCCACCTCAGCGTCAAGATATTTGCGCAAGCTGCGTCGTGCTGTTTCCTGCCAGTCGTCCAGTTCGAATTGCATTGGCCTTCACTCCGTCTCTTCGACTTGTCCCAATATCTCGGCCTGATGCTGGCCCACTGCCGGAACCTCATCGGCCGGGTCGCCAATGCCTTCCATCTGCACCGGAAAGGCCATCACCTGCGCTTCGCCCGCCATGCGCACGACACCACGCGCTTTCAGATGCGAGTCACGAGCCAGATCCCCAAGCGCGTTGATGGGGGCGAAAGGCACGTCCTCAGCCTCAAATACCTTGGCCCAATGCGCGAACGATTTCGCGCCGATCAGCGGTACAAGCGCGGCGTGGATATCATCTGTACGCTTCAGTCGCGTGGCAAAATCGTCAAGGACAGGATCGTCAAAACCTGTCATGCCCGTCGCCCGGATCAGACGTCGAAAGAAATGCGTCTCGATGGCACCGATGGAGATGTATTTGTCGTCGGCGGTGCCGAAGATGCCATAGGCGGCCCGGCGCAGGATGTCGGCCTTTGTAACGTCGCGCCCGTCACGGCGTCCGGCGTCCCACACCCCGTGGCGTGGGGCAACCCAGCTGGCCATCGCGTCGGTGATCGCCACATCCAGATACTGACCCCGGCCGGTGGTGTCACGCGCGCGCAACGCGGCGAGGATCGTGATAATCGCATAGGAGGCAGCCGACAGATCACCAATTGGCACACCTGTTGTATATTCAGGCGGTCCATCAGGTGCCCCCGAGATCGCCACGGCACCCGCCATGGCTGCGTAATTCAGATCGTGGCCCGGCCAGTCCCGCGCCGGTCCGGTCTGGCCATAGCCACTGATCGAACAGTAGATGAGCCCCGGATTGATTGTTGAAAGCGTTTCATAGTCGATGCCCAACCGGGCGGTCACGCCGGGGCGGTACCCCTCTATCACCACGTCTGCCCGCCTGGCCAACCGCAGGAAAGCCGCACGGTCGGGGTCATCCTTGAGGTTCAGGCAAATGCTTTTCTTGCCGCGGTTCACCGCCGTAAAGAGACCAGGGAACATTGCCCGCGCGGCGTCGCCCGAGGGGCGTTCAACCTTGATGACCTCCGCCCCCATTTCAGACATCTGCTGCGTGGCGTAGGGGCCGGGAAGAAGCTCGGTCAGATCAAGGACACGAAGGCCTGTCAGCGGTGCCGTGGCCGTCATTTCTTCTCTCCTTCTGCGTCTGCGCCGTCCGGTGTCGATATCCCAGCGAGTTCTGCCGAGTCGTCCTGTTCAAGGATCATGTCCCAGATCTTTTGACCCTGCGGGTTCTCCAACTCTTCCATCACATGCGCCAGCAGCCCTGCAGACCGGCCAATCAACGCAAAGGCGCGTGCCCAGATCGGGGCCAGCCCCATGTCCGACACGGTGGCACCAACCGCTCCGGCCGCGTTAATCGGCAGAAGGCGTCCAAATTCTTCGCAGGCGGCGGTTTCGACGGCAGCCATAAAGCGCCAATGCCGCCCATCAAACCCGTTTTCGCCAGCGATCCGGCGCAGGACCGGGGTGCGGGGGTCGCCATCCACATGGATTGGATGCCCGATGCCCGGCACAATCCGGCGCGCGGCACGAAAGGCCCGTACGACGTCTTGTGCACGGGCGGCAAAGGCCGCGTCGTCATCTTCGTCAGACAGCTCACCGATTTCTTCGCGCGTAAACGCAGCGGCGTTCTGCATGGTGCCAAGAAAATGATTCCCCGCGCCCAACAAGCCCGCAGCCACCGCGCCCTGAAGCGATTCCGGCGCGCCCAGAATGGTCATCCGTGCAGCGATGGCGCTGGGGGTCAAGCCGTGGTCTGTGGCGGTGACGATGATCGCGTTGGTCATCGCGCGCGTGCGATCATCGGGTTCCTTTCCTGTGGCGGTGAAATAGATCATGTCGATGAAATCCATTTTGCCGAGGACCTCATCCGCCAGATCGCGCCCGCGCACGTAGATGCGGTCCCGTGTGGTGAAACCGATGCCCGTCTTTACTGTCATTGCCTTGCCTTTCCTTGCGTGTCGGTTGCTGTCCGCAGGATCATTGCGTCCAGCACAATGGCACCCTCCGGACCAGCGCATACTGGGTTGAGGTCCAATTCCTCGATTTCGCCGCGCGCACCCAAGGCGGCCACAGTCACGAGAAGATCGGCAAGCGCGTCCAGATCGGCACCGGGACGACCGCGCAGCGGACCCAGCAGCGCTCGGCCGCGGATTTCGTCGATCATCGCCAACGCTTCGGTGCGCCCGAAAGGCGCGGCGCGGTGCGTCACGTCCTCCAGCGCCTCGACCATCACACCGCCAAGGCCAAAGCTGACCACCGGACCAAACACCGGATCGCGGTGAAGTCCTGCCATCACCTCGATCCCCGGCCCCTGTTCCATGCGTTCGATCAATGCGCGATCCAGCTTTTGACCCTGCGCCGCCAGCGCCGTGGTCATCGCGTCCCAAGCCGCCATCAGCGCTTTGGAATCCGTCAACCCAACGGCCACAGCCCCGGCTTCGGTCTTGTGCAGAAGGCCGGGCACCAGCGCCTTGAGGACCACGGGAAAGCCGATCCCGCGCGCCGCGTCGTTTGCGGTTTGGGCGCTGGTCACGACCCGGCCTTCGGGCACAGAAAGACCAAGATCGGCCAGCGCCGCCTTGGCCGCTGCTTCGTCCAGTTCGCCGGGCGGAAGTGCCGGCAGCGAAGGGGCATTCATGTCCGCGGGGCTCCAACCGCCGCGCCAGATCAGCCGCTTCAGCGCCGTTACCGCCTTGCCAAGGCTGCGAAAGGGCGCAAGCCCTGCCGCGTTCAGCGTGTCATAGCCTGCAGCGCGATACCCACTCATCCAGACCGGAACAAGTAGCGCCGGACAGCCCGGTGCCAGTGCAACCATATCATCGGCGGAACGGTCGGTGATCGGGCCATAATCAGCCGGGATGGGCACAAGAACCACATCGGTGGCCGGATCACGTGCGACCAGCGACAGACAGTCGAGGTTGAGCGTGTCCTGAGTGAAAACCTGGGTCGTCAGATCGACAGGGTTCTCTACTGCTGCATAGGATGGGGCCAGCGCGCGCAACCCTGCGCGGGTGTCAACGGCCAGTTCGGACAGGGTCAGCCCGACGCTGCCCACCATGTCAGCAGCCAATGCCGCAGTGCCGCCGGAAAAGGAATAGACGCAGATGCCCCCTCGACGGGCAATGCCCGCACGTTCGAACAGCGCCGCTGTGTCGATCAACTCGTCCAGATCATCCACCTCGACAATGCCATGCTGGCGCATCAGCGCCGAGGTAACTGGCGCTGATCCCGCCAGCGCGGCGGTGTGCGAACGGGTGGCAGCCACGCCGTAATCGGATTTGCCCACCTTCATGGCAACCACGGGCTTTCCCGCGTGGGCCGCGGCGCGTGCGGCGGCCAGAAAACGCGGACCGTCGCGAAACCCCTCAGCCAGCAGCGCGATCACTTTTATGTCGGGGTCCTTCACCATGTGATGCATCACGTCGGCCATGGTCAGGTCAGCCTCGTTCCCGGTGGAGCACCACTGGCCAACCCCGATACCGCGTTCGCTGGCCTGAATGAAGGACCGACCAAGCCCGCCGCCCTGCGTGATAAGTCCGATACCGCCACCCAATGTGTCGTTCTTGAACACCGGCGAAAAGGTGAGGCCAAGGCGGCGGTTGATATTGCTTAGCCCTGGCGAGTTTGGACCATAGATGCGCATCCCGCTTTGCTGCGCGATCTTTGCCATCTCGGCCTCTGCGGCGCGGCCAGCGTCCCCGGTTTCAGCGAAACCTGACGTGAAAACCACAGCGATAGCAGTTTGCGCGGCCGCGCAGTCGCGCAAAGCGTCCAACACTGCTTCGGCCGGGAGACACACCACCGCCACGTCAACAGGACCCGGCAAGGCCGACATTGCAGGATAGGCGCGCAGCCCATGAACCGTTTCGCGCCCCGGATTGACCGGGAAGATATCACCGTCAAAGTCAGAATGCCGGGCGAGGTTCAGCAGCGCGTCACTGCCCACGCTTCTGGGCCGTTCACTGGCCCCAAGGATCGCCACGCTGCGTGGTGACAACAGCCGCGAGAGATCGGGAAAATCACAGGCGGCCACTTGTTCAGGCACCTTGTGGTGCCCGCCGCACCAGCAGCTTCCAGACCCCTTCCACCACGGTTTCGTCACGCTGGTTGATGACCTCGCGGCGGAACGACAGGATGCCGCGTTCGGGCTTTGAGGTCTCACGCTTTTCCGCCACGGTGACGCGCACACCGATCGTGTCGCCGATGAAAGTGGGTTTGGGAAATCTGCACTGCATGTCGAGCAGCCCCAGTAGCGAAGGTTCAAGGAAGGTGTTCATCAGCATCCGCGTGGTTAGCCCCGACATCACCGACACCACCAGCAGCCCATGTGCGATCCGCTGGCCGAAAGCCGATCCGGCAGCATATTCGGCATCCACGTGCAGCCGGTTGAAATCACCAGAAAGGCAGGCGAAATTCGCCACGTCAGCCTCGGTTATGGTGCGGGTGGGGCTGTCGAACTGGTCGCCCTCGTTCAGGTCTTCCCAGTAGAGTTGCTGGCCCTTCAGGGCAGATAGGTCGGGCCGGGTCATTGGGTTTCCTCCTCTGGCAGTGTTAACACTGTCTCCTTTAGCTCGGTCTTGAGAACGCGGCCGGTCAGATTACGTGGCACCGCCGCCATGAACACCACGCGCCGCGGACGTTTGTAACGGTCAAGCCTTGACTCGGCATGGGCGATCACCTCCGCCTTGGTCAGTTTGGCATCCGGGGCGGGCACGATCACCGCGCAGATCGCTTCAGTCCAGCGCGGATCAGGCAGGCCGATGCAATGCGCCTCAGCGATGGCAGGGTGGCTCGCCAGCGCTTCCTCGATTTCGGGGGCGTAGACATTGATGCCGCCGCTTTTGATGATGTCGCGCTTGCGCCCGGTGAACCACAGCAGACCTTCAGCGTCGATCCGACCCAGATCGCCCACGGTCAGATAATCGCCGCGCCGGGTTTCGGCGGTCAACACTTCGTCTTTGTAATACCCGTCATAGCGGCTTTCGCTGCGGGTGCAGATCTCTCCCACTTCGCCCTGCGCCACTTCCTGGCCGTCATCGTCAAGGATCTTCAATTCGACGCCAAAGAATGGGCGACCAACGCAATTTCCGGACAGGTTACGCCGCAGGTCCGCAGCGGTGAGGTTGGCGTAAGGCCCGGCCTCACTTGAGGCGGCATAGATCATCAGGGCATCGCCAAATTTGTCCAGCGCGGCGTGCTTGAGGTCTGGATACATCTCGCCGCCACCCGACTGAAGCGTGCGCAGTGACGACAGATCAGCACTGGCAAAGCCCTCGGCCTCAACCATCCGCTGCAGCATGGCGGGCAGCAGCATGGTGGCGGTCAGCCGTTCGTCTTCGATCAGCCGCAGCGCAGCAGCACCGTCGAAGCGACGCATCAGATAAACGCTCGCCCCAAGGTAAAGCGGCAACAGTGTATAGGTGCAGCCCGCCGAGAGGCAGATCGGAAGCGCCGAAAGCGCGCGGTCGTCGGGTCGGAACCGCTGCTCGATGGCGCGTTCCTCCATGCCGAACAGACTGCGCAGTGCCCCCTTGGGCTTGCCGGTCGTCCCCGAGGTATGCAGCATGATCGTGGTGCCATCCTGCCCCTGCGGTGGGTCGGGCGGCGTGTTGGCCAAAAGGTCAGACAGGCGCGGCAGCCCCGGCGCGCCTTCAGCCACATCGCCCAGAGCGATGATATCGCTCACCACACTTTGGAACAGATCAGCATGCTCCAGCGCGGCCTCGCCCAGCAGCAGGGTCTTGCTGTCTGAGCGCGCCACCACTTCGGCCATGACATCCGGTGCGATACGATAATTGATCGGCGCGGCAACTGCGCCGAGCCCTGTCACCGCGACATAAGCGGCAAGGAAATCGGGGTGGTTTTCGGATATCACCGCCACCTTGTCATCTGGCCCGACGCCGCGCCGTGACAGTACTGTCATCATCCGTTCTACCCGGTCAAGAAAGTCCGCATAGCTCTGGCTATGGCCTTCGAACACCACCGCTGGTTTTGTCGGGAACCGACGTGCGTTCAGCCTGAGGGCATGGAGGAAAGTCATCGACATGGCCGCGTCCTCAGTTAAAGGCCGAGATCCCGAGGACCTCGCGGCCGATGATCAAAGTCTGGATTTCCGACGTGCCTTCCGGGATCAGCCCGCCACGCGTGTCGCGGAACAGCCGTTCGACCGGGTAATCAGTCGAATACCCCAGCCCGCCATGGGCCTGCAGCGCCATGGAGGCGACCTCATGCGCCGCCTCACTGGCATAAAGCTTGGCGATCGAACATTCCTTGCGCCCCGGCAGACCTGCGTCCAGCGCCTGTGCTGCGCGGTCGGTCAGGGCGCGGGCCGCCTCGGTGCGGATGGTCATGTCGACGATCAGCTTCTGCACCAGCTGGTAGCTTCCGATCACTTTGCCGAACTGCTTGCGCGTCTTGACGTAGTCCGTGGACAGGTCCAGCGACCGCTGCGCCGCGCCCACAGCACCCGCTGCCACATTCAGCCGCCCGTAATTCAACCCTGTGAGGATTGCCTTCAGGCCTTTGCCCGCCGGACCCAGCAGGTTTTCCTTGGGCACTTTTGCGTCATGGAAGGCCAACTGCGAGGTCGCGGTGGCCTTGATAAACATCGTACCTACCCGCGAGGCGTCGAATTGGGTTTCGTCAGGGTCTACGATGAACAGGCTCAAATCGCCATCACAGCCTTCGGCAAAGGTCCGCGCCACAAGAATGCCGACACGACCGTGAACACCGTTCGTTGTCCACAGCTTACCGCCATTGATCAGCCAGTGGTCGCCCTTGTCTTCAGCACGGGTCTGGACGGAGGCGACATCGGAGCCGTGGTCGGTTTCGGTTATCCCCACCCAGACCGGCATTTCACCGGCCATAATGGGTTGCAGCCATTTCTGCTTTTGCCGCGCGTCGCCCAGATGGTGCAGCAGCGCCGCGACAATGTTGACGGTATTGAGCAGCACCCGGAGCGAGAGCCAGCGATAGCCCGCCTCTTCCATCATCATCGCCCATGTTCGATAGCTCAGACCATAGCCCCCGGCCTCTTCGGGCAGAAGCCCGCCCAGATAGCCGAACTGGCGCAAGTCGCCCACCATCTTCCAGGGCAATTCACCCGCTGCTTCACATTCGGTGATCCGTGCCTCAGTCAGTTCGTCTGCCATGAAGCCCCGGATGCTGTCGCGCAGCATCCGCGTCTCTTGTTCCTGATCATCGGCGGATGGCGGTGCTTGCTCAGCCATATCGCCCTCCAGTGATGTGCAACGTCTCGCCTGAAATGTACTCCGCCGCATCGGACGCCAAAAACACCACGCCATTGGCGATGTCCTGCTCGTTGCCCAGACGCGGCACGGTGTTCATCGCCAGCGCGCGCGACTTGATCCGGTCGTAGTTGGGAAGCGCCTCGATCATATCAGTGGCGATGAAACCCGGCGCAATGGCGTTTACAGTCACGTTAAAACGGCCCTGCTCCATCCCCAGTGCACGGGTGAACCCAATGATGCCAGCCTTGGCCGCCGCATAGTTGGTCTGCCCCGGATTGCCGAGATAGGCGCGCGACGAGATGTTCACCACCCGGCCCCATTTCTGCTCCATAAAGTGCGGCACGACGGCGCGCGAACAGTTATAGGCACCCTTCAGGATTACGCCGACAACGGCGTCCCAATCCTGTGCGGGCATCTTGGTGATGTAATTGTCGCGGGGGAACCCGGCATTGTTGACAAGAATATGAACAGCGCCAAATTCCTCGATTGTGCGCGCAACAAGCGCATCAACCTGCGCCTCGTCCGTGACATCGCAGGCAATGCCAATGGCGGCAAAGCCGTCAGCTTCAAGCGCGGCGCGCGTGGCCTCAGTGGTTTTGGGGTCAATATCGGTGATCACCACCTTTGCCCCCTCCTTTGCCAGCGCGCGCGCTGTTACTGCACCGATCCCGCGTCCCGATCCGGTAACGATGGCCACCTTGTTCTTTAGTCCCAGTTCCAAATTTAGCTCCTTCAGATTTTCAGAATTCGCCCGAAAACACAGTCACGATTTCGGGAAAGAATGCGATCAGGGCCAAGACCGCGAACTCTGCCAATACAAAAGGCAGAACCCCGACAAAGACCCGCTTGAGCGGCACGCCAGTGATCGAGCTTGCAACAAACACATTCATCCCGATGGGCGGAGTAATCAGTCCGATTTCGACGGTCTTGGTGATCAGGATGCCGAACCAGATCGGTGAATAGCCAAGTTCCATCACCATCGGGAAGACGATAGGCATGGTCAGGATCAGGATGGCCAGCTGGTCCATGACGCAGCCCAGCAGGATGTAGATCACAATCAGGATCAGGATCACCATTCCCGGCCCGATCTCCAGCCCCTGCACAAATGAAACCAGCGCCTGTGGTGCCATGGTGAGGGTGACGAAATAGCCAAAGATATGCGCGCCGATGATGATGCTGAAAATCATCGCGGTGGGATGCGTGGTGCGTTCGAGCGCGCCCATGAAGTCGCGCCAGCCCATCCGTCTCAGCATCACTGCAGCGATCATGACCGCACCGAAACAACCCACTGCAGCGGCCTCAGTAACGGTAACGGCACCGGAATAGATTCCGGACACGATAAAGACGAACAAGAGCACCACCGGCCAAAGCTCGCGCAGCGACGCAAAGCGCGCGCGCCAGCTGTGGCTTTGTACCGGCGGTGCGAGATCGCGATTTATAGTCGCCCATGCCATTGTGATGCCAGCAAAACTGAGCGCGGTGATAAGACCCGGCAGAATGCCCGCAATGAACAATCCGCCAATCGAGGTTTCGGTGATGATACCATAGACCATCAGCACGACCGAGGGCGGGATCATGATCGAAAGCGTGCCTGCTGCCGCCACCGTACCCACGATCATGCCCCGGTCATAACCATATTTCTCGGCTTCCGGTGCAACGGTACGGGCCATCGTGGCCGTGGCGGCGGTGGATGAACCTGACACGGCACCAAAACCCGCGCTGGTGAAAACCGTGGCAACCGCCAGCCCGCCGGGAAGGTGACCCACCCATCTGTTGGCTGCGCGGAACATATCTGACGATATCCGGCTGGCCGACAATATCTCGGCCATCAGGATGAACAGGGGGATGGCGGTAAGCAACCATGATGCGGTGTTGCGATAGGGGGCGACCGACAAGATCCCAAGTGCCAGATTGAGACCCCCGATCAGATAAAGGCCGACAGTGCCGGCGATGCCCATTGCAAAACCAATCGGCATCCCGATGGCAAGAAGCACCGCGAGCAGCAGTGACACAGGTCCAAGAAATTCCATATTCAGATTGCCCGATCCGTTGTTCCGCGAAGCCGTTGCACGTCGCCGGCCGCATTCACGAGAAGACGCAGAACAATCAGCAGGCAGCCGATTGGCGCGATCACGAGGGTGGTGACAAGCGGCGCGTCAATGTCGCCCGAGGTGCGATATCCGTTGTCCCACGCTTTGAGCACCTCACGCGACGCGCCGTAGCAGACCAGCGCAAAGAACACGGCCGCCGCCAGACGCAGGAATATGTTGAGCCCAGCCCGCAGTCTGTCGGGCAAAGAATCAAACAAGATCCCTACCCGCACGTGACCATCGTGCATTTCAAGATAGCTCAGACTGCCGAACACAATGATGGGCATCAGGTATAGTTCGGTGGCCCCTATGACGCCCTCAATCGGGTCATTCAGAATGTAGCGTGTGAAGACCTGAATGAGGATCAGCACCAGCATGATCACCATAGCGGCGCGCGACAGCCAGTTTGCCCATGTATCCACATGGTCCATTGCACGCCCCAAAGGGCCGTGCAATCCGGCACTGGTCGGCGGCACGGGGCCGCCTTCCGGTTCAAGATCGTTTTGGTGCACGGTCCGGCGCTCTTATTGCTGCTGGTGCTTTTCGATATTCGCGCGAAAAGCCTCCAGTACCTCGTCAGCGGGCAAGCCGCGTTCTTTCAGACCTGTGACCCAGCTATCAAAGACTGGTGCCGTCGCGACCTTCACCTGTTCGCGCTGCGCCTCGTCAAGAACAATGACTTTGATGCCGCCATCCCGCATCTTGTCTTCCAGTTCAGCTGCTGAGCGGTCGGTTTCCTCAGCGACGCGCTGCATGGCTTCCTGTGCTGCCTGCTGGATTGCCTGCTGATGCTCAGGTGAAAGCCCTTGCCAGACCTCCTCGCTGATCACGTATGGTGCCCAGTAGACAAAGACATCCAGCCCCAGAACGGCGGTGTCGATCACCTCGTCAAGCTTGTAGGAATAGACGCTGGTGGTCGGGAAGATCGTGCCGTCAACCGTGCCGGTGCGGATGGCCTGATAGGTTTCAGGGCTGGGAATATCGACGGGTGCGCCGCCCAATGCCTTGACCGATTCCGCCATGTTCCCCGCGATGGTTTTCAGCTTGAGCCCGGCGATATCCTCCAACCCTTCAACATCCTTGCTGCGGGTGAACAGATTGTAGGTCGACGTCATAACACCCCAGACCGGACGCATCCCGTTGCCAAGGAAGTCGTTCTCCAGAATCGGACCAGACGTCACCGTGTCGAAGAAGGCTGGAGTTCCCACCGAGCTTTTCGAGAACAAACCGGGTAGCGTGTGGACGCCTGCCAGCGGCATCGTGCCACCGTTATAGGCTGGGGGGACATATCCGATGTCGACCACGCCAGATTGCACCATCGAAAACATATCACGCAGGGAGCCCAGCTGACCGGCGCCGAAGTACTGGAACTTGACCTCGCCATCCGTCAGTTCGGTCACACGCTCCATCCAATAGGTGGTGCCTGTCTCTACGATGTAATGACCCGGCGGAAAGGTGTCTGCCACCTTGAGTGTCACGTCGGCAACCACGGCCTGAGGTGCCAGTGCGCCCGCAATCACCAGCGCCGCGCCTGCGGCAAACTGATCAAATCTTGTCCTTAATGTCATGATAGAAATCCTCCCTCCGGTCCTGATTGACCTTATGGGGCCAGCCGATCATGGAGCCTCCGATCCGGTCAACGCGAAACCGGAGGCTGGGGCGCATCTGATGCCAGATCACACATATATGCGATTGCAAGAAACCAAATCGCAGACACGCGCCAACCATTGGTCAAGTGTGCCCGGGCATCCCCCGCAAGCACACTCAAACCAATCTAGAACCCCTCTGGCGCGGGGCCAAAAGCGGGGCGAATCAGATGTCGGATTGCGCTGCAGACACCTGCGGTTTTGGCCGTTGCCCGCTCTTGTCCAAATTGCGCACAATTTCTTCCCGCATGATTTTGACGATCTCTTTCTCTGATTGCAGAATGACGTCTTTGGGGGCTCCGACCCCAACGGCAAACAGACGAGAATCAAGGTGACTTGGGAAAGGCATAGAGATCAGGCCAGCCCCTTTGACCACCTGATCAACTGAGCGGTAATAGCCTTTGGCGCGGGTCTCAGCCAGCGACGCAATAAATACCTTGATATCCACGGCTGGCGTATCCGGGGCGCGGTAGGCGTTGATCTTGTGAAACAATCGGTACACTTCTTCGTCCCTGAAGCGGCTCATCAAAACCCGCCCAACGCCCGAGTTTCCCAGCGGACGGCGCGTGCCCAGAGAAACATGATGGATCGGTGATTTCTTGGGCCGGACCAATTGCACATACTCAGCCTCATCACCGTTCTTGGTGGCAAGCACGACAACCTGATTCGTGCGCTGAGAGATGGCCTTAAGCAACTTTTGTATCGTGCCCTCGCCATAAAGGTCCGGGTTCATCCAGGACCCCAAAAGGGGCACGCGTTCAGAAGGAAAATAGTTCTTCCTTTGGGCATCGTGCGTCAGGAAACCAAGCTTGACCATGCTCTTTAGAAGCGCCGAAGTGCTCGACTGCGGGTAACCCAGTTTCTTTGATACTTCCACAACCGATAACGGTCGGCGCACATCATCAAAATACACTAATGTCTGGCAGGTGCGGGCAACCGATTTTACGATATGGTCCCCACCTCCATTGATCGAATCTTGATAAACGTCTCCCATGAACACTCCCTCCGTGCGAATATGTGAACGGTATTCGAAAAAGAGAATGCCCCCGCAGGTAAACCCTGTCAATGGTTCGTTAGTGGCAAGTGGTTAGCTGAGCGGGGGCATGTAATAACAGAGCGTCTGACCGGGGTGTCAGCGCCCTTTTCTCTTGGCCGGGACGATCACACCGTCAGCAGCTACAGCCCCCTGCCCACTGGCAGCGACGATCAATGGATTGACATCAATGGTCTCAAGTGCCGCGCCATGATGGGCCGCAAAGGCTGACAGGCGCGAGAGCGCTTGGGCGAGTGCGTCAATATCGCGTTTGGGCGTCCCGCGGAATTCATCCAGCAGTTTGCGGCCGCGGATTTCGTCGATCATGCGGCGTGCCTCGGCTGGACCAAATGGAGCAACCCGGAAGGACACGTCTCCCAAAGCCTCGACCAGCACCCCGCCCAGACCAAACATGACCACCGCGCCGAATGCCGGATCCTGGGTCACACCCAGTATCGCCTCCAACCCAGGTGCTGCCTGTTCTGCCACAACCAGCCCATCGATTCTGGCGTCAGGCGCTTTCTCGGACGCCAGTTCAAGAATACGCGCCCCGGCGGCCCGGACCTCTTCGACCGATTGCAAGTTCAGCGCCACGCCGCCGATATCTGATTTGTGCAGAATGTCTGGCGACGCGATCTTTAGCACGACAGGAAAGCCCATCTCCTGTGCTGCCTCAGCTGCCGACTCCGGATCCTTGGCCAGAGATTCGCGCACGATTCCGATACCGGCCTCGGCAAGCAGGGCCTTGGCCTCGATCTCGTTCACCATATCATCCGGCAAGGGAGACAGGTCCGACAGTTCAGGGATCGGGTCGTCTTCACCAGCGCGCGCGAAAGAGCGTGCGAAATACCGCAGGGCAGCCATCGCACGGACCGCGCGGGTCGGTTCCTCGAACACGATGAACCCTGATTTTTCGTAAGCGGCCCGACCCTCTGGTTCTGTCAGCGAGCAGAACAGCATGGGCCGACCGGGATACTTTTCGCGGATACGCTCCAGCCCGGTCCGGATCGCTTCGTTCAGGTCCGCGACAAGGCCAACCGTGGACATAAAGATGATTGCCCCATCAATTTTCCCATCGCCAAACAATACCTCCATGTTGGTTTCCAACAGGTCGATCTGGTTGACCAGCTGCGCCGTCACATCAACCGGATTACGGACACCCGCAAAGGGCAGCACGTCTTTGAGCTTCTTTTGCGCATGATCAGGAAGGGCTGGCACGTCCAGATTCAGTTTCTCGGCTTCGTCAGCCATCAGCACGCCGACACCACCGGACACCGTGACAAGACCCAGTCGATCGCCCTGCATCATCGACGAAGATTCAGCGCAGGCGTAGGTCACATCGAACATTTCGTCGACCGATTGCGCCCGGTAGACACCGTACTGCCGGAAAGCCGCGTCATAGACCGCGTCAGAACCCGCCAGCGAGGCGGTGTGAGACTGCGCCGCCTCGGCACCAACTGCGCTGCGTCCGACTTTCATCATGACCACCGGCTTGGACTTGGCGCGGGCCAACTCCAGCGCCTCGACCAGCCTGTCACGATCGGTCGCGCCTTCAAGGTATCCCATGATCACACGGGTGTCGTCATCCTGCGCGCAATAGGCCACGGCATCTGCGAAATCTACATCGCAGGAATTGCCCGTCGTCGCCCAAAGGTTGACCCCCAGTCCACGCATCCTGACCAATGTCATGCAATACGACCCGAAAGCGCCACTCTGGCTTACAATCGACACGCCGCCCGGCTTTGGAAGATGGTGTTCAACCCCAGGCGTGAAGGTTGCGTAAAGGTTGTGGCGGACGTTTGCGATACCAAGACAGTTCGGCCCGACAAGTCGCATGTCTGCTTCGCGCGCAATGTCGACCATACGCGCCTGAAGCGCTGCACCTTCGTCATTTACTTCCGAGAATCCCGAACTGAAAATCACCGCCCCCTTCACGCCACGTGCTGCGCAATCTTCGACTGCCTTGACTGCCAGCGGAGCCGGAAGCGCAATCACCGCCAGATCGGGGGTCGATGGGGCCTCGGAGATCGACGGATATGCCGTCAGACCCTGCACCTCAGCTGATTTTGGGTTTATGGGCAGGATCGGGCCCTTGAACCCATGGCGTTTGAGAAAATCCACCGGCCGTCCGCCGATGCGCTTGGGGTCGCTCGACGCACCGATCACGGCTACAGATCGAGGGGCGAAAATGGCATCCATTCCGTCTATTCGCATGGGTCTTCCTTTGGTTTTTGGTATTAGTAGGATTTCGGCAGGCCGAGCGCATGTTCAGCAATGAACGACAGCACCAGTTGCGGGGTTACAGGCGCGATGCGGAACAGGATGGCTTCCCGCACCAGACGCTCAACATGGTATTCCTTGGCATATCCGAAACCGCCGAAAGTCAGCTGCGCGGTCTGCGTCGCCTTGACCGCCGCTTCTCCGGCGAGGTATTTGCCTGCATTGGCTTCGTTTCCGCAGGGCTTGCCGGCATCGTAAAGCGCGCCGGCGTTCATTGCCATCAGATTGGCGGCCTCCAGTTCTGCCCAGCAGGCGGCCAGCGGATGCTGCACGCCCTGATTCTGGCCGATCGGCCTGCCAAAGACGACACGCTCATTGGCGTAATCTGCGGCACGGCGCAGCGCATTGCGTCCGATGCCCACCGCCTCGGCGGCGATCAGCACCCGTTCGGGGTTCAGCCCGTGCAGGATCTGGCGAAAGCCCTGACCTTCTTCGCCGATCAAGTCCTCGGCCGGAATCGGCAGCCCGTCGATAAACAGCTCGTTTGAATCAACGCACTTGCGGCCCATCTTCTCAATCTCGCGCACTGTGACAAACGTCCGATCAAGATCAGTGTAGAAAAGACTTAGGCCTTCGGTTGGTTTCTTGACGTCTTCAATTGGTGTGGTGCGCGCCAGAAGCAGGATTTTGTCCGCAACCTGTGCGGTCGAAATCCAGACTTTCTGTCCGTGCACGACATAGCGGTCGCCCTGACGCACGGCACGGGTTTTCAGCTTGGTGGTGTCCAGTCCGGTGGTGGGTTCGGTCACACCGAAACAGGCCTTTTGCTCGCCAGCCACTAGCGGCGGTAGGTACTTCTTTTTCTGATCCTCGGTGCCGAACTTCACAACCGGATTCAGCCCAAAGATATTCATGTGAATCGCCGAGGCCGCACTGTTGCCGCCCCCGGATTCAGCGATGGCCTGCATCATGATCGCAGCGTCGACGATTCCAAGACCAGCGCCGCCGTATTCTTCAGGTATGGAAATTCCCAGCCAGCCATCGCGGGCCAGCTTTTGATGTAGCTCGTGTGGAAATCCGCCTACGCGGTCCCGGTTCAGCCAAAACTCGTCGTCAAATTCCTCGCAAATCCGCAAAACCGCATCGCGGATTCCCTGCTGTTCGGATGTCATCTGATAGGTCATTGTCTTCTCCTCATTTCTCTCTCACTGCTCTCAGCGGCCCGGCTCTTCTACGGTGCCTTTTTCGGTAAGTGTGTCGATCTGCCCGGCATCGTATCCGAGCTCTTCCAACACAGTGCGACTGTCCGCACCCAATTCGGCGCGCCCCAGCCAGCGTAGCCGCCCCGGCGTCTTGTCCAGCTTTGGCACGGGTCCCACTACCTTTGTGTCGTCGCCCTCTACGCCGACGATGTTCTCCCGCGCGGCGATATGCGGATCGGCCAGAATGTCATCGACGTCATAGACCATCGCCGCAACAGCATCGTGGGAGCGGAATATCTCGATTGCCTTTTGCGCGTCGTGCTGTGCGACAAATGCCCCGAGCCGCTCCACGATTTCATCCATGTGCTCAGCGAAGCCATCGAGACTTTGGAATTGCGGCTGCTCCGCCCATTCCTTTCCGCCAGCCGCCTCCAGCAGACGCCGCCCGGTTGCCGCGCTGCCTGCGCTGATCGTGACCCATTTTCCATCCCGCGCGCGGAACACCCCTGCCGGGGCATAGGAATTGGGTGCCTGAAGCCCGTTCCGATCAACCCGCAGACCCGCACCAGTGCGTGTCGGAACGTGATAATCAATCAACCGCAACAGCGGCTCGAATATGGCCAGATCAACCACCTGTCCCCTGGCGCTGCCATTCTGCACCGCATGAAGCGCCATCATTGCGCCGTAGGCCGCCATCAGGCCAGTGGTCGAATCCGCAGCGGGAAACCCTGGATGCATCGGCGCGCCATCGGCAAAGCCAGTCATGTGTGCCAGACCGCTCATGGCCTCTCCGGCGCGGCCAAACCCCGGCCACGAGGCGCGCGGCCCGGTTTGCCCGTAGCCCGATATCCGCACGATCACCAAATCGGGGTTCCATTCGTGCAAAACCTCTGGCGCCAACCCTGCCCTTTCAAGCACGCCGGGGCGGAAATTCTCAATCAGAACCTGCGCGTTCTCGACCAGCCGACGCAGCACCTCGCGGCCGTCATCTGTTTTCCAATCCAGCGCGACCAACCGCTTGTTTCGGGCCAAAGTCTTCCACCAGGCACCCACACCATCTTTGGTGCGCGTGCTGAGAACCCGCAGCATGTCACCCTGCCCCGGCCGTTCGATCTTGATCACATCGGCGCCGAAATCCGAAAGCAGAGCGCCGCACATCGGTGCAGCGATCACATGGCCCATTTCAATTACCCTGACATCGCTCAGCGGCCCATTACTCGTGCTCACGTAGTTGCCTCACTTTCCGTAAAATTGCGTCGTCAAGCATTAGTTTCCCGCCCGACACGGCAATTGTGCTCGGAACGGAAAACCATTGCGAGGACAATCGAACGTCCGTTAGATCGCGGGGACCTCAAAAAAAATTTCCACTTGACGGAGAAAAAAATGGCAGCGCCAAACAAGAATCAAATGCCTGATTGCCGACCTTCGGTGGCAGAGGCATTGGACGGATTGTTCAATCCTCGCACTATCGCAGTGGTCGGAGCATCCCGCAGCAAGGGCAAGCTCGGACAGGCCGTGATGGCCCTGCTGAAAAGCAACGGCTATTGCGGCAAGATCATTCCGGTTAACCCTTCGGGTGGTGAGATCGAGGGCCTTCCGGCAGTGCGCAGCCTGGAAGAGATTGAAGGCCCAATCGACGTGGTTGTTCTGGCGACTCCGGTTGGCGTCGCTCTTGATGCACTGGAAACCTGCACCCGTCTTGATGTGAAAGTCGTGGTTGGGGTCACGTCGGGATTTTCAGAGGCCGGAGAAGACGGGCAAGAGAACGAGATGCGCCTGCAGCGGGTTATGCAGAACGCGCCCTTCCGCCTGATTGGGCCGAACTGCGAAGGCGTGGTGCGCCCCGCGTCAGATCTGCAGCTGACCTTCAGCCCTATGTTTAACGGTCTCAAGCCCGGCCCTGTGGCTATGATTTCCCAGTCCGGCGCGCTCGGAGGCCTTATGGCGTTGCGTCTGGGTGAACGCGGTGTGGGTATCAATGCCATCGTTTCCAGCGGCAATGAAACGGATCTGACGGCTGCGGATCTGCTCGAATATCTGGGCAATGACCCGCAGACGCGCGTGGTTCTGTGCTACGTCGAAGAACTGCGCGACGGACGCCGCTTTGCCGAGGCGGCCCGACGGCTGACAAAGCAAGGAAAGCACGTTGTTGCGGTCAAGGGTGGGCGCAGCCGTGCCGGATCCCGTGCTGTCCAGTCGCACACAGGCGCGATGGCCGGAGACGACCGGGTAATCAGCGCGATCTTCCGCGAAACCGGGGTCATCCGCGCCCGAGAATCTGTCGCCGCAGTTGATGCGGTAACGGCCCTTGCTGCGGGCCGGCAACCTGCTGGCAACCGTGTCGGCATCATCTCTGTTACAGGCGGGCTTGGCGTCGAGATGACCGATCTGGCTGAAAGCTCGGGCTTTGAAGTACCGGTGCTGGATGAGGCGACACAGACCGCGCTGTCGCGCTATGTGCCATTCTACGGCTCGGTCTCGAATCCGGTCGATCTGACCGGCGTGGTGCTGGCCAATCCCACCTATGTGGGCCGCTGTCTGGAGGCCGTCGTTGCCGATCCGGGCGTCGATATCGCCATCGCAATAATCACATTTGTGCCAGATCAACAGTTCATTGAGTCCCTTGCCGAGGCGTTCGACAGCACTGACAAGCCGATCCTGATCGTCTGGACCGGCGCGTCGCGCAGTAATGCGTCGGGCGATGCGCTGCGCGAACGCGCTGTCCCGGTATATGATTCGCCAGCACGGGCAGCGTCCGGGCTCGCCGCACTGGCAGCTACAAAAGGAGAAGTGGCATGACCTCCAGAGAGATACTCGAAAGCTGGCAAAGTGCAGGGCGCAAGGTGGTCCACGAGGCAGACGCCAAGGATCTGCTGCAACGGATCGGCGTGCCGGTGCCGAAACGTGACCCCGCTGAAGGGCGCTGCGTTGCCAAGCTTTGTCACGACGACTATCCACACAAATCCGATCATGGCCTTGTCCAGTTGGGTCTGTCCCCCAAAGAGGCGAAACAGGCCGCAGCAGAGATGGCGGAACGATACCCCGGCGGAACGGCCCTGATCGAAGAAATGGAAGAGGACTCCGTTGCCGAGTGGATTATCGGTTGCAAACGCGATGACACTTTTGGGCCGATCGTTCTGGCAGGCCCCGGTGGCATTCTGGTGGAACTGATCGACGGCGCAGAAATCCGACTCGCTCCGGCAGAGCAGCAAACCGCTGAAGCGATGCTGGACGCCGGCCCCGGTGCCAGACTGCTGACGGGGCTGCGTGGTGCAGAACCTGCCGACAAGGGCGCGTTGGCGGACCTCATTTCACGCATATCTGTTTTCTTCGCTGAAAACGCCGATCTGATCTCGGAAATTGAAATCAACCCTGTGATGGTTCGGGCAGACGGGAAAGGATTGGCTGCTGCTGATGCCTTGATCGTATTGTCACCCAAGACGGACCAACAGGAGAATTTCACGTGATACGTCACCCTTTCGGAGAGTTGTCACTGGGCCAAACCGGCGTTTCAATCGGGCGGACCATGACAGAGAGCGATGTTGTCAATTTCTGCATGCTGACGGGAAACTGGCTCGAACTGCATTCCAACATCGAACATGCCAAAGAGGCGATTTACGGCCAGCGCCTTGTTCAGGGCAGCCTCGTGTTTTCCATCGTCAACGCGATGATCCCCTTCGACAGCTCCGTGCTTGCCGCCTTTTACGGCTGCGACAAGCTGCGCTTTCTGCGGCCCACCTTTATCAACGACACCCTTTGGGCTCGCGTCGAAATTATTGATCTGAAGGATCACGATGAAAAGCACGGCGTCGTGACCAGCAAGCTGGAAGGCATCAATCAACGCGACGAAACGGTCCTGCGCTGCGAGTTCAGCCTGCTGATCCGCAAAGCCCGCCTTGATCGCCCCGGCGAACCGCCAAAGGTGCGGGCCGCTCACGAAGAGAGCAAAGGAGAGAACGCATGAACTTTCTGACACCCGAACAGGAAATGTGGCGCACCACCGTCGAGCGTTTCATCGACGAGGAGATCGGCCGCGACTATATCCGCAAATGCGATATTGAGCGCGAATACCCCTATGAGGCCTATGAAAAGGTCGCCAAAGAGGGTTGGCTTGGCATTCTGTTCTCTGAAGAGAGCGGCGGGCTTGGCGGTGACATCATGGATTACGCCCTGATGTGCGAGGGGCTGGCAAAATACGGTTTTGATTTCTCGACCGGTCTGATGGTGGCCACCTTCACCGCAATGAACATCGAGAAATTCGGCACACCCGAACAGAAAGAGCGGTATATCCAGCCCTTCCTTGACGGCGACATCCGCTTTTCGATCTCTATTTCCGAACCCGGTGCCGGGTCCGACGCGGCCTCGACCAAGACCCGCGCGCGGCGCGACGGCAACGGTTGGACGGTCAAGGGGCAGAAGCTTTGGTGTTCTGGCGCAAAGGCAGACAATGCGATCCTTGCCATGCTGACACGCACCGACCCGGACGCGCCCAAGCACAAGGGGCTGTCAGTCTTCCTGATCCCCAACGACACTGAGGGTCTGGACATCCGCAAGCTGCCAACCCTGGCGCGGCGCGCAACGGGCACTACCGAGATTTTCGTCGACGATGTGAAACTGCCCGCCGATGCCCTGCTGGGCACCGAAAACGAAGGCTGGAAAATCATCACCGACCATCTGGAGCTGGAACGTGTCGCGGTCGCTGCCGCCTATGTCGGCAATGCCCAGACTGCAGTGGATGATGCCCTGCGTTACGCGCATGAACGTATCCAGTTCGACAAGCCGATCTTTGACTTTCAGGTGATCCGCCACATGCTTGCTGATATGCAGACTCAGGTCGACGCCGCTCGGTTGCTGGTCTATCGCGCCGCCAGCCTGGCCGCCGCCAAGACGCCCTGCACGCGCGAAGTGTCAATGGCGAAACTCTTTGCCTCCGAGACCCTGCAGACCGTCACGCGTAACGGTATGCAAATCCTCGGCGGTCATTCGATGCTGCCTGAGGCCGATATGGAACGGTATTTCCGCGAAGGGATGCAAAGCACTATCGGCGGCGGAACCTCGCAAATTCAGCGCACACTCATCGCCAAGACGATGCGACCGACCTGAGATCAGGACCGCATTGAGATACGACATGAAAACAAGGAGAACAGGCAAATGAAGAACGGACGCGATCCGGTGATCGTCGGCCTTGCCGATGCGCCCATCGAGGACGGCAAATTCGTCAACAAGGCTTCGGTTCTGGGCCATGCTGCATTGGTAGCAAAGGCCGCGGTCGAAGAAGCAGGCCTGACGCTTGATGATGTTGACGGTCTGCTGACCGCCGGCATGTGGGGGGTGCCGGGGCCCGGTCAACTCGCCACCGTAACGCTGGGCGAATATCTGGGCATCATGCCGACTTATGTTGACGGCACCAATATCGGCGGCTCTGCCTTTGAAGCGCATGTCGCCCACGCCGCGATGGCACTGCGCGAGGGCTATTGCGAGGTTGCGCTGATCGTTTACAGCTCAGACCAGAAATCCCTGCGCAGCCGCAATCTGGGCGGGCGTCCCTCAGTTCTGTCAATGCAGCACGAAACGCCCTACGGAATGCCTACGCCTGTAGGTGGCTACGCGATGGCCGCACAGCGTCACATGCATGAATATGGCACCACCTCCGAAAATCTGGCCGAGATTGCGGTCGCCACACGGAAATGGGCGCAATTGAACCCTGCAGCGACGCGGCGCGATCCGTTGTCCGTCGACGACGTTATGTCCAGTACGATGATCTCCGAGCCACTGCATCTACTCGACTGCTGCCTTGTCACTGACGGGGCGGGTGCCATCGTCATGACCACCGCCGAGCGGGCCAAAGACCTCAAGACCAAACCCATCAAGGTCAAGGGCTATGGTGAAGCACATACCCACTGGGCCATCGGGGAAATGCCCGACCTCGCCCGTCTTCTGCCCGCGCAAAAAGCTGGCGAAACAGCGATGAAAATGGCGGGCGTTAACCATTCCGACATCGACGTGGTTGAGGTCTATGACAGTTTCACAATCACGGTTCTGCTGACGCTCGAAGCATTGGGTTTCTGCAAGATCGGCGAAGGTGGTGATTTCGTGTCAGGTCAACGCACAGCGCCCGGTGGTGCCTTTCCGATGAACACCAATGGCGGCGGTCTGTCCGCGCTGCATCCGGGCATGTACGGGATGTTCCTGTTGATCGAAGCCAGCCGGCAACTGCGGGGTGATTGCGGTGAACGGCAGATCGCGAATGCCGAAACCGCGCTGGTACATGGCACGGGGGGCACGCTGTCCTCCGGCGCGACCGTGATTTTGCAGAAGGACTGAGCTGATGAGCACTGAAAAACCGCTTCCGGTGATCGACCACGACAGCGCCCCCTATTGGGGGGCTGCGCATGAGGGTCGCCTAGACATCCCGCTTTGCGGCGATTGCGGCAAGCATCACTTCTATCCGCGTGCAATCTGTCCGCATTGCTATTCCGACAACCTGAAATTCGATACGGTCAGCGGGCGTGGCGAGGTACATACCTTTACCATCGCCCGCCGCCCTGCCGGTCCGGCCTTTGCCGACGATGTACCTTATGTCGTTGCGTTGATCGAGCTGGAGGAAGGCCCACGGATGATGAGCCGGATCCAGACCGACGATCCTGAAAAAGTGCATATCGGGGCCAAGGTCGAGGTGACATTCGTGAAGGCCACGGACGAGGTCACTTTTCCCTATTTTCGGCTGATCTGAAACAGCAAACACAGCGCCCTCGGGACCAAACAGAAAGGGCCGCCGCAGATTACCTGCGGCGGCCCTTTCCTTTGCCATGTGGTGCGTTATGCGGTGTGTATGGTCCGCCGCTCTCCGTGCAGGAAGCGCCATGCCACCAGCCCGATAAGTGCTGCGCCGCCAACGATGTCAGCCATGGGCGCGGCATAGAATAGCAAAGCTGCCGCCGCCAGAAACAAGCCGCGCCCTATAGGGGTCAGCGTTCCCCGAAGGTAACCGCTCAACCCGACGCTGACAGCAAAGACGGCGGCACTTGCCACACCCAGATCCAAAACGATCTGACCGGTGCCGCCTTGCGCAAGAATGCCCGGTCTGAATACAAACAGGAACGGCACAATATAGACCGCCCCGGCAAGCACCAGCGCGCGGCCCGCCACCTTCCAGAAGTTGGCTCCGGCCAACGCGGCAGCCGCATAGACACTGGCGCAGACCGGTGGGGTGATGGCAGACAGGATCGCGTAATAGAACACGAACAGATGCGCCGTCAGTTCCGGCAGGCCAAGCCGCACGAGGCTTGGCGCAGCAACCGCCGCCGCCAGCACGTAGGAGGCAGTGGTTGGCACATCCATACCCAGCACGATCGAAAGCACAGCCGCCAGAATGAGGGCGACGATCAAACCCTGATCGGACACGGAAAAGAGCAGGTTCGAGATTTTGACCCCCGCGCCTGTCGCCGTCAGGACCTTGACCACAATCGCGGCGCAAGCCAGCAGCGCAGCGATCATCACCAGTGCCCGACCAGCTTCGACCATCCCTTTATAAACGTCCCAGAACAGGGCAACCCAACACGCCCGCAATCCCTGTTTCCGGGCCTCCGGGGCAAAGGGGCGCACGACCCCACAGCTCAGGATCAGAACAATGATCGCCGCCGCACCCGCAAAGCTTGGTGTATAGCCCTGAAACAGGAAATAGATCACGGTCGCGATGGGCAGAAACAACGGGATCGCCTTGTCGGGAGCCAGAAAATCAGCCGGTTTGGGCATTTCGTCTTTCGGGGTGGGCTGAAGGCCCGTCCGGCGAGCGTAAAGGTCCACACCCAGCCATATCGCGAGGTAGTACAGAAACGCCGGACCTATCGCTGCCACAGCGATCTGGCTGTAGGGAATGTTCAGAAACTCGGCCATGATAAAGGCCCCGGCACCCATCACCGGCGGCGTAAGCTGACCGGCTGAGGAGGCGACCGCTTCGACCGCACCGGCAAAGGCCGGGGGGTAGCGCAGCCGCTTCATTGTGGGAATGGTGATTGAACCGGTCGCCATAACATTGGCCACCGCCGACCCGGTCACTGTGCCGAACATTGCCGATGACAGGGCGCAAACCTTGGCGGGGCCACCAAACGTGCGCCCAGCAATCCAGGTGGCCATTTTCATGAACACGTCGGTCGCCCCAGTGGACAATAGCAACGCGCCCAGAAGCACGTATATTGTGATGACCCGCGCACCTACGTCCGCGAGATAGCCGAAAATGCCGGTGGTCGAGCTATAGAAGGTTTCGACCGCCGTGCGCGCCGAAACACGTGGCGGGCGCCAGCCCCCGTCAAGCAGATCGTAGCCGAAATAATAGTAGAGGACAGTGATCAGGGCCAATAATGGCAGGAACCATCCGATCACCCGGCGGGCCGCTTCAAGCGTGAGCAAAACGGCCAACAGCCCGGCCATTTTGTCCATCGGTCCGTACTGCACCATGATGTCGGAAAACCGATCCCGGTTGAGGATCACATAAAGGCACACGCCAAACGCAAGCAACCCAAGAGAGATGTCGATGGCCCGTTCCAGAGCGCTTCGACCGCCAGACCGCGACGCCCGCGCGGCATAAAGGAAAAAGGCACCGCCAAGGCCGAACCCAATAAAGATCGGTCGCTGAACCAGCGGTTCGAACTGTCCAAATAGGGCATTATAGAAATGCAGCCCGACAAATGCAGCAAATAACGCGCCAAGCGCCTGCGCTCCGCGCCGTTCCCAATGCGATGCTTCGGTCGATGTTTGTATCATTTCTACCCCCAAAATGGCGGGGCGCATGAGGCACCCCGCCTGACCCTTCCGTGTAGCCGGAAGTGGTACTGTCCGTTGTGCGAACTCAGTTGCCTACGGCTTCTTTCCAGTAGCGCGCTGCACCCGGATGATAGACGATTCCAGCCTCCATTGTCGCAACGGCATCAGCGGCGATGTCATAATCCGCCAGTTGCGGCCATGCTTCGACCAACAGTTCCATGTTCTGGTGGATGCTGCGGGATACATCATAGGCTGTTTCTTCGTCCATGACACCAGTACGGGTCAGGAAAAAGACGTTGAGCTTGGGCACCCGCATTTCTTCGGAATCCGGGATAAGCCCTTTGGGAAGGGTTGTGAAACCCACGCCCTCCATGGCTTCTACCGCCGCTTTCTCCTCCTCTTCGTTAAAGCCGATCAACCGCATCTTGGTGCTGGTCATCAACTCTTGCAGCGTTGCATCAACAGAGCTTGCAGCACCGTATTTGCTGTAGCCGATGATCTGGCGATTCTTGATGCCTTCCACCGCGTCACCGACGGCACCGTGTACAAGGTCGGCGTTGATGTCGAACATTGACAGCACGTTGGTGGTCAGGGTCTCGGCAGCCGATCCACGGATGCCGGGATTGAATTTCTTGCCATCCAAATCGCTGAGCGAGGTCACCCCGGAATCCTCGGTTGCGGCAATCAGCAGGACCGATGCGCTGTAGGGATACAGTGCAACCGTGTCCGGAATGGCGTTGCCTTCGAACTTGCCTGTGCCGTTGCGGGCCGAAATCAGGATGTCGGTGGTGGCCAGCCCAAGATCAATTTCATCCCGCGCCAGACGCAGGACATTGTCGACGCTGGCACCGGTTTCGATCACGTTGACGGTGGTATCCTCCAGGCCGGTTTCGATTGCCTTGCTCATCGCGACCGAAATCGTGAAGTGGCTGGACGTCGGGCTTGTGGTTCCCATCGTCAGGTCCTTGGCGGAGACTACTCCGGCCATCAGAACGGCGGTCAGCGCCGTCGCGGCACCGAATGCCGCCCGATATTCTGTCATCTTGAATTTGAACATTTTTTCTCTCTCCCAGTTGTTGTTAAAGCAGTTATTCTCATCCGACCTATCAAGCGCGCAGAGCGCCTGATGGGTCGATCCGCTCTCGCAGAACACGTAGTTCCTCCGTCGTGGGGGGAGGCGTCTGCGGCACGTCCCCGGTAGTTCGCAGATCGAAGCCCGTGTGGCGCTGGACCTCTTCGGCCGTATTGCCCGCGTGGACGGATTTCAGCCGCATCCGAAGTGTCGACTTGTCAAAATCCATAACCGCGCGTGGTGTCACGACAAATCGTGGACCCTCATTGGTCAGGCCAGCCTCGCGTTTCGCTTCGTGCCCCGTAAGATGGCCCGGCAGGGTGATAAAATCCACTTTTTCCACAAAATTTCGCACCGTGTGAACCGTTGGGCAGATGTAGAAACGTGTGGAGGTATGGCAGTAGGACAGGTTGGCAGCCCCCGGCCCGCGCATTTTGGGCGCATCAAGCGTGCCACCAACGTGATGCAAGTTGATGTTACCAAAGGCATCGTGCTGCAACCCACTGTGAAAGAAGAAGTCCAGCCCGTGATGGCTGTGGCCGAAAAGTTCGATAAACGTTTCAGCGGCCTCACAGCGGCCCAGGGCACGGTCGTCCAGCATGGACGGATAAAGACGCCCCGGCAGCGGATTAAAGAACATCTCTCCGCCGACTGTCAGGTTTGGTGCGTGCAATTCGCGCGCCAAGGCGATTGCGGCCATCGGGACCAAAGCCGCAGCGCCTGCCGCGCCCAACTCACCATCGGCCAGATCGCGGGCCAGCACGACAACCATCTGCTCAAGAGGAGAAATTGCAGCGCTCATGTTTTCCGTGCCTCCGCTTCGAGCCGGTTTAGATGCTTGGCACCCCCGATCGCTTCGATATAGTCATCGTGACTTTTTGGCCCGGTCACATGGCGCGCGATGTAGTCATCCAGCCCCGCGCGGTCGCCGGTACGGGCGGCGTCGCCAAGGTCGGCGTAGGCGTCAATATGATCCTCATCCATCGCATAATTGGGAAAGCTCGCCGTGGGGTGCGCGCCGTACGGCACCTCGACGACGGCATCAACATAGTGGGATGGCACCGTGACCCGCGACGGATCGTCCAGGATCACCTCGTCCGGCACGACCCTGTCCACGCTGGCAATCACCATGTCCGAGGCGCGCGCCATCAGTTGATCGGCATAAACCATCGTGCTGAGATGGCGCAGGTTGCCCCAGCGGTCGGCTTCCTGTGCGTGCAGAAATGTGACGCGGGGGCGGATTGGGCCAACAGCGTGGATGCGGCGGCCTGAAAAGGGGCAGTCGATTTCGCGTATCAGCGGATTGTGTTTCAGAACATCTGACCCGCGCAGCGCGTCGATCGGCTGAAAAGGCACGCCATGGGCAGACGCCATGAGGCCGCCGACCACGGTCAACGCATCCAGCGCGTGGGCAGTCACCTGCCCTGCCTCGACAGCGCTTCGGAAGTTGGGGCAAAGACGGTTTTCCAGTGTGACGCCGGGAATGAACACCTGCTCTACCGCGTCTGCCGCGATCATCAAATCAACGTCATAGCCAGCACCGGGCGACGAATAGACATGCAGACCATTTGCGCCCGCGGCCAACATCGCGCGCACCAATGCGACAGGCCGTCCCTGTTTGAACAGCCCGCCAAGGCAAAGCTCAGGACGTTCTCGCAATGCGTCCCGGGCCAGAAGCGCTGCATCCTGCAGGTCCGTCACCTTGCTGTGACGCGTGGGTTTTGTTTGGCCGTCCATCGTATGGTTCGCCGCTCCGATGTTTCTGCCCCCCAGACGGATTGCCGGGGGATATGTGCAAAGCAACTGTAAGGGAACGCGCCCATTCCGGCACCGTCCGGCAGGCGTGAGGCATCATCGAACACATATGTGCGATTGGCCGCGCCCGTCGCAAAGTGGGGCAATCAGAGAGGTCAGAGCAGCCCTGTGGCGACACCGCTGCCGACGATGAGAGTGATGAGGAGGATGCTGACAACACCAAAAAGGCCGTTCCAGCGCAAACCGATTGTCAGTGGCGGTTCTCCAACAATGGATGAGGCATAAACCACAGCTGTGATGGCCGGACCCATGCAGATGATGCTGCTCCAGCCGCCAGCCAACGAAAGGCCCAAAGCGAGTGGCGACAGGCCATCCACACCAACGCGGTTGATCACTTCTGCCAGCAACACCACTGATATCATCGGATGCACGCCCAACAGCCCCGTCAGGAACACTGTGAAGATCAACATAACAACAGTCAGGACAGGCCGTGAGGCAATCCAGCCAAGGTGGTCAGCAATCCATTCGACCGGGACAACCTCCAGCGCGACAAGACCAATGAAACCAGCCGAAGCGATAACGCTCATTTCGGTAGCGAACCCCGGTGCCTGCGCGACGAATCGGCGCGACAGATTGGAAATGTTGGCCGTGCCGCCGCGCAGACCCGACCACAAAAGAGCATAAACCGGAACGATGGTGATCAGGACGGTTTGAAAACTATACGGGGTCACACTGTCCAAAAATACAACGGTGGTCCCCAGAACCAAGACATGACTTGCGACAATCAAGGGGGCCCAATGGCTCCAGCCCGGCAGGTCTCCCGTCAGGGTCGGTGCCTTGCCACGTGCGGAGGGCGGGCGGCGCCATTCCACAGTGTCAAACAGCCACCCCAGTAAAAACAGCACCCCGGCCAACGCGATCCCGTACGGGGCCAGATATGACCATTCAAGCCCCGGAATGGTAAGGATCATGAGATTGAGAGCAATCCCGAACGGAGTCCAGAATGCAATCGAGGAAAACCCCCGCATACAGGCGCTTACCATCCGCCGCTTGCGAGCCTCGAACACAAATTCGTCCATTTCGTGCCGATGTGCCGCCAGCCCCTTCATAATGACCTCCAGCATCACCCCAAGCCCGCCGAGGTTCAAAAGCACGCCGAACATGTGCCCACCAGCCCCCAGAGAGGCGTAGCGGCGGGTCGGCGGCTGCAGTGTCAGGAATTCTCCGGAAACCTCCACAACAGGGTCCTGCGTGGCGGCAATGCGCAGGAAAGCGACCGCTGTCAGCAAAGAGGAGAGAAAGACGACACGCACTGCCGCTTCGGCAAAGATGTGGGTTTCGATACCATCGGCCAGCGCGAGTGCTGCAATCGCGAAGGCGACGATAAGCAACACCCATCCGACGCGGGCAATGTTGCGGTACGAGATCACAAGATAAGCGCCAAAGAATGGCACGACCATGATCGACGCGCCGCTGGCAGGAAAGACACCCTGCACGATGGCACCGCCAAGGCAAAACATCAGACAGGCCGCCGCAATCAGGTTACGCAACCCGGACTTTTTCAGAGCATCAACGGACGGCATCTGCACCCACTTTTCCGAAGGTGTCAGGTTTGGCCGTGTGAAAACCCAGAGGCACCCGCGCCAGGCACGACAGCCGCACAGCGCTGTCGAAATCTACAGCTTCTCCCGCGACGCCATGCAGCCCGCGCATATCGCCGCCGCAAAGGGGACGAGAACGGATGCTCATCGGAGCCGATAACCCCGTTTGTGGTGTTTCTTGAAAAGATCGTCTGACGGATAACGGTATTGCGCAATGTGTTGTCGCGTTTGCGCCCTTGTCTTCCAGACCATTCACGCCGAAATCCTCAGCCACGTTCGCCCTTCTACCCGCAGATTTTTTGACACGCTCAGTGCCAGAACCTAACACGGATTTCGATGAAGGATTGCTGACCTGTCTGCCTTAGTCCTGCAGGGATCACAACGTAAAAGTCCTATTTCAACACATATGTGGAAACAGGTGGTCACCTGAATTGATAGCACAACCCATTATGGGGCAAGGTGCAGGATCAGAGAGGATCAGCACATGATCAGTGATTTCACCTCCCGTTTGGTGCAGTTTATCGCAGCGCCGCATCAGCTGAACGGGACCGATGCAGAGCAGGCCGCGCTTTGCGTCGAAGATACGGTCGCTGTCATCTACGGCGGTTGGCACGAACCGGTGGTCCGCCAATTGGCGACGCTTGACACAGATGGGCCATCCACGCCGGTGGGAAACTTCAAAAAGGGCGGCATCGAACAGGCCGCATTCCTTAACGCGGTTGCTGGTCATGCGCTGGACTTTGATGATGTTCACACCCTCAGCGTCACCCACCCCAGTGTTGTGATTGTACCGGCACTGCTGACTTTGGCGGATGAACGGCCGCTGACAGCCGCCCGCGTCGGGCCAGCGCTGGCGGTGGGAACGGCGGTCAATGTCGCGCTAGGGCAGGCTCTGGGTTTTGGTCACTACGACAAGGGCTGGCACGCCACATCCACGATCGGGCCCCTGGCCGTGGCGGCGGCGGTCGCGCATCAGCTTGACCTTGACGAAGCCGCCATCGGCAATGCCCTGTCGCTGGCCGCATCGCTTGCAGGCGGATTGCAGATCAATTTCGGCGCGATGGCCAAGCCGATACAGGCTGGCAATGCCGCGCTTGTCGGATTGCGCGCCGCCCGCATGGCAGAGGCAGGCCTTTCCGGCGCACCAGATATTTTCGCGCCGCGCGGTTTCTTTGATCTTTACGCGGGCCATGACGGGCTAGCGGATGACCCCGCAGATGTGATGCCAAGGATTGATCTGGGCAGCGTGTCGCGCAAGCTTTACCCCTGCTGCTATCTCACGCACAGGATGATCGCCGCAGGGCGGCAGCTTCATGCCGAACGCGGTGGCGAGGCGGTGCCCGAGGGTGCCGTGATCGAAATGACTGTGCCCAAAGGCGTCATGGTGCCCCTGCATGTCACCGATCCCAAAGACGGAATGGAAGCCAAGTTCTGCGCCAGCTATACTCTGGCTGTCGCCCTGCATCAGGGCCAGGTCGGTCTTGCAGATTTCGATGGGGACTGCGCCCAACGTCCGGAAATTCGCCGCCTCATGGACAGGATAACCATCCAAACCGAACCGGATGCGGGAAAAGACCGCGTCGGCGTGGACCATGGATCTGTCCATGTCCGCCTGCGCAAAGGGAACGAAACGTTGGCCGAAACATCGGTCGCCGCGCATCCCGGTTCGCCCTCGGACCCGGCGACCCCCGCCGAAATTGGCGACAAGATCGCTGATTGTCTTGATAAATACCGCAGGGACGGAGGCGTGCCGCCCACCGCCGAGGCGTTCCGTCAGGATCTGCGCATACGGTTGCATCTGCCGTCTTTGCAGGGGTCGAAAGACACCGACGCGCGATCCCCCCATAGCCGGCACAACCAACAAGAAAACGGCGCTTCAGCCGTCAACCCGAGTACTGTCTGAAAGGACCACCTGATGGAGTCGATGATTTTTGACATGACCGAGCGGCTTTTCCGCGACCATGTCAGCCACGCCCTGCGCGAGAAGGCCGCTGCCGGGCAATGCCCCGAGGCGCTCTGGGCGCAGATCGAAGAGGCCGGGCTGCACATGGCGCTGGTGCCTGAGGAGGCTGGCGGTTTCGGCGTGCCCCCTGCCGAAGCGCTTGGGCTTGTGCGTATTGCCGGGGCGCATGGCCTACCCCTGCCGCTGGCTGAAACCTTGATCGCGAACGCGGTTCTGGCAAGGGCGGGTCTGGCCATGCCCGGCGGCAGGCTGACCATCGCTGAAGGCGAGGGGCTGCAACTGGAACGACGCGGTGATGCCGTGCATGCAAGTGGTCACCTGACACTTGTGCCTTTTGCCCGTTGGGCGGACCGGATCGTGACTATCGCTGCAATTGATGGGGTTGATCATGTTCTATCCCTGCCAGTGAAGGATTTGACCATCACCCCGGCGCAGGATCTGGCGGGAATGCCGCGCGACGACGCCGAAGTTGATCTGGCGCTGGCAAATGCCGACGCCGCCCCCCTGCCGCGATCGATGGGCGGGATGCACGGGCTGGGCGCGCTGGTGCGTAGCCTTGCCTCAGCAGGAGCGATGGAAACCATCCTAGAGATGAATGTCGAATATGCCAACGACCGGGTCCAGTTCGGACGACCGATCGGCAAGTTTCAGGCGATTCAGCAATACCTTGCGACGATGGCTGGGGAAACCGCCGCTTCGCGCACCGCCGCCGAAATGGCAGCCAACAGCTATGATACCCCGGCATTCGCACTCGCCGTCGCCGCCGCCAAAAGCCGCGCCGGAGAAGCCGCAGAGACTGTCGGGGCGCTGGCGCATCAGGTTCATGGGGCCATCGGCTACACGCAGGAACACGCACTCCACCATTTCACCAAACGTATCTGGAGCTGGCGCGACGAGTTTGGCACTGAATTGGACTGGAACCGGGAATTGGGGCGTGCCGCCCTGTCGAGCCCCGAAGACACTTTCTGGCATTTTATCACCAACAGCACTGCACAAGGCGCCCCGGCATGACACTCACCGCATTCCCCCCACCCCCACCCGGCGCCGATTACGACGAACTCAGGCAAGAGGTCCGCACGTTTCTGGCCGAAGAACTGGCCGATTTCCCACCTGAAAAGCGCGCGAAATCCTGGAACGGGTTCGACCGCGACTTTTCACGCAAGCTGGCACAGCGCGGCTGGGTCGGCATGACGTTCCCCAAAGAATACGGCGGTCACGCGCGCAGCGCGCTGGAACGCTATGTCGTGTCGGAAGAATTGCTGGCCGCCGGTGCGCCGGTAATCTCTCACTGGATCGCTGACCGTCAGAGCGCCCCTTTGATACTCTCCAAAGGCACCGAAGAACAGAAACGCCATCTCGTGCCGCGCATCGCAGCGGGCGAGCTTTGTTTCTGCATCGGAATGAGCGAACCTGATTCTGGCTCGGACCTTGCAGCCACGCGCACCGTCGCCACCGAAGTCGAGGGCGGTTTCCGGGTCAACGGCACAAAGGTCTGGACGACCTACGCACACGTGGCTGACTACATGATTCTGTTCTGCCGTACCGGAAAGAGCGAAGATCGTCATGGTGGAATGAGCCAGCTGCTGATCGATCTCAAGGCTACAAAAGACATCCAGATCAGCCCGATCATCGACATTGGTGGTGAGCATCATTTCAATCAGGTCATCTTTGACAACACGTTCCTGCCATCCGACGCCCTTCTTGGCGAAAAAGGTGAGGGCTGGTCGCAGGTCATGAGCGAACTGGCCTTCGAGCGTAGTGGGCCGGAACGGTTTCTGTCGTCATTTGCCCTGATTGAGGAACTGATTCGATTGCTGCGCGAAGACGCCAGCGAGGCGCAAGAGGCCGAGATCGGTCGTTTGGCCGCGCATCTGATGGTGTTGCGGCAAATGTCGCGGTCGGTCGCCGGGATGTTGAACGAGGGTCAGAACCCTGCGCTGCAGGCCGCCATCGTCAAGGATCTCGGCGCGCTCTATGAACAGGACATTCCGCGTCTGGCCCGCAGTCTGATGTCCCGCCCGGCCGTGCCGGGAGGATCCGACAGCTATGCAGCGGTGCTGGCCTATACGGAACTTACGGTGCCGTCATTCTCGCTTCGCGGGGGGACTCGCGAGATTTTGCGCGGCATCATCGCACGCGGACTGGGACTGAGGTGACAGGTGTCCGATCAACTTGGGCGGTGCCACTAGTGCAGTGCCGTTCCAGTTTGATCCGGACGATAGCCTAGCGCCATCGAAAGCTGTTCGGCACTTGCCTTGGCCGCCATCACGCACAGCTTTCGGTTCCTTTCGGCGCGTTCCAGCGGTGCGCCGACAACCAAGGCTCCTGCAAGATATCCATCGGCACGAAATACCGGAACGCCAACGCCAGCGGCGTCGGCATGCGCAGAACCCTCCGTCCGTGCGTATCCGGATTTGTGTATTTGAGAGATTATGCGCCGCAGAGCCTTTTCGTCGGTGATCGAATTGTCCGTAAGCGGGATCAGTTCAGTACGCTCAAAATACGCATCAAGTTCCTCGGGCGGGTCATAGGCCAGCATGACCAGACCCGATGCCGAACAGAACAAGGGTCGGTCGACACCTGTCTGCGCGACATACCGTACCGGCTGAGAGCTTTCGACAACCGATGAATAGGTTACGCGATCGCCATCCCTGACGGCATAAATGACAGTCTCGCCGGTTTGCTTGACGAGTTCTTTCATCACGCCACGCAATACCGACTCGAATGGGTGTTTGGCCAAGATCGTCTGCGCAAACTGGAATATCCTGGGCCCCAGAGAATAGGCGTCATTCTCGCGCATCAGATAGCCCTTCTCGGTCAATGGGCGCAGCAGCACCAACAAACTGCTCTTGGGGCAATCTAACGCGGTGCTGAGTTCTGCGAGTGAAAGGCCCTGGTCGCTTTGCGCAACCAGATCAAAGAGCGCCAGTATGCGATTTAGCGAGCGCGGCCCTTCAGACGAACGCGCGGCAGTTCCAATTCCGTCAGACTGCGCGGTTTTCATGTTCTTCGCCTCCAGCTACACAATGCGACGGGTACTAGCAAAAACGGGACGGCAGTCCAGCCAATTCTGGTCGCAATAGAACCGTCGTGCCGTATCGCGCGCGGCTTTATTCTTCTCCCGGCTCCTTATCCGTTGTGCGCGCCTTGATCATCCGCAAAGGCGTGTACTCCAGCACTTGTTTGCCGTTTTGGTTAAAAACCTTGTTCCGCGTCCGCACCAGTCCGCGATTGGGACGGCTTTTTGAACGGCGCGCTTCGGTCACCTCAACCTCGCAATGGATCGTGTCGCCTGCAAGTGTAGGCCCAAGAACCTTCAGTTCCATTTCCAGAAAGGCAAAGCCCGTGTGCTGCATCGTGGACTGTGTAAGCAGTCCTTCCATGAAGGTATAGACCAGCGCGCCGGGGGCGGCGAAGCCCGGAATATTGGATTCCTTTTCGCGGAAGTCACTGTTGATGAACAGGACTTCGAGCATGCCAGTGGCGCTGACGAAATTTGTGATGTCTGTTTCGGTTACAGTGCGGCCGATGGTCCGAAACCTGCGCCCGACGGGCAAATCTTCATAACAAAACCCAAGGCCTACAGTTTCCATCGCGCTCAATTCCCTTGTTCTATTCAACTTTCAGCGGGGGATCGACCATGCAAATCCTGTGACCTGAACACGCCCAGCTTTTCGAAGCGTAAGGGGCAATTGTTCGAACAATCAACCGAAGCGGGCTATTTTTCGGGTTTGACATTGATCAAGCACATTTATGATGAATCCCGCTTGCTGGTCCGTTTCGTCGTCTTCAACACCGCTTTGCACATATGTGGTTTTTCGTGAAGGCCAGCCGTTAGTGATTGGTCCGGCTTGACCGCCAACCTACCCTCATTGAACAGACACTCATTGTCCAAAACCGTAAGGAGGTAGTCCGGCATGAATTTCGGTTTTTCCGAGGAACAGGACACCATACGCGAAACTCTGGCCCGAATGCTGGGCGATCACGCCACTTTGGCGGGCGCACATGATCTGCTCGATCGTCAGGACGGTTTTGACACAACAACTTGGTCCGTTCTGGCTGACGGCGGATGGCTTGGCCTGGCCATGTCAGAAGCAGACGGTGGTTCCGGGATGGGCGCGATCGAACTGGCCATCCTTGCAGAAGAAATTGGCCGCTGCCTTGCCTCCGTACCTTTCATCCCGGTCCTGTGCCTGGCGGTTCCGGCCATTCAGTCCGCCGGGACCGAAAACCAGCGCAAATCGCTTTTGCCCGACATCGCCGCCGGGCGCACAATCATCGCGGCAGCGCTTGCCGAAGGCGAAGGCCTTGCACCCGACACCGTATCAGCGACGGTCGTGCAGGATCGCCTGTCGGGACAAAAAACGCCGGTGTCCTTCGGAACGGAAGCCACTCACGCGCTTGTTGCCGCGAAGGATGAAAGCGGCACAGCGCGACTTTATATTGCGGACCTTTCCGCTTCGGGTGTGACGACCTGTTCGCTGGACCCCATTGACGGCACGCGCCCGACGGCCGAGATCACCTTTGACAATACGCCCGTCGAATTGCTGCCCGGCTCGGATCCAGCGACGATCCAGCGCCTTCTGGACGGTGCTGCGGTGCTGGCCGCCTTCGAACAGATCGGTATTGCCGAACGGGCGCTTGCCCTGACCACGGCCTATGCTGGCGAGCGCCATGCATTTGGACGCCCGATTGGCGGCTTTCAAGCCGTCAAGCACCGGCTCGCCGACATGTTCGCCAAGATCGAACTGGCGCGGTCCAACGCATTCTTTGGCGTCTGGGCGCTGGCGAGCGGTGACAGCCGACTGCCTGAGGCCGCCGCCGTTGCGCGCCTCACCGCACTCGATGCCGTGCAATTCACTACCGAGGAATCGATCCAGCTTCACGGCGGTATCGGGTTCACATGGGCCGCTGACCCGCATCTGTTTCTGCGACGCGGGTGGCAGTTGAAAGCCGAACTCGGCCCGGTCGCCATGTGGCGCGAACGGCTGCTTGGTAATCTGGCGGACACCCCAAGGGCCGCGAGTTGACAGGGAATTTGACAGATGGATTTTAGCGACAGCCCCGAAGAAGCCTCGTTTCGCGCAAAAGCGCGGGAATGGCTGGAAGCCAACGCCACCCTGCGGGACGGCAGCGAAAAGGCTCAGGACCATTTCATGGCCCGCGACGCAGACGAGGTCGCGCGGGCGCGGGATTGGCAGGCCCGCAAAGCAGAAGCAGGTTGGGCCGGTCTGACCTGGCCCCGCGCCTTTGGCGGACGCGACGCCACCCCAATCGAACAGGTGATCTGGAGCCAGGAAGAAGGCCGCTTTGCCGTGCCGCCCAATGCTTTCCTGATCGGCATCGGGCTGGTCGGGCCGACGGTCATGATCCACGGCACGGATGACCAAAAAGCCGAGGTACTGCCGCGCGCCCTGACAGGCGAGGACATCTGGTGCCAACTGTTTTCCGAACCCGCCGCCGGGTCCGATCTGGCAGGCATACGAACACGCGCGCGGCGTGATGGCGACGACTGGGTGATTTCCGGCCAGAAAGTCTGGACGTCAGGCGCGCACTATTCCAGTCACGGCATCCTTTTGGCGCGCACCAACCCGCAGGTTCCAAAACACAAAGGCATGACCATGTTCCTGGTGGACATGTCCGATCCGGCCATCGAAACCCGTTCGATCCGCCAGATATCGGGCAGCGCCAGCTTTAACGAGGTGTTCATCGACAACCTGCGTGTGCCGGACAGCGCCCGGTTGGGCGGTGAATCTGAGGGCTGGAAGGTGGCGCTGACGACACTGATGAACGAACGATTCAGCATCTCAGTCGGTCGCGCCAGCGGCGGGGCCCGTGCAGAGGAACTGATTGCGCTGGCGGAACGCGTCGAACGCAACGGGCGCCCGGCCATCGAAGACGGCGAAGTGCGCGCGCGCCTCGCTGATTTCGTCGCGCGGCAACGCGGGCTCGAATTCACCTCCTACCGCGTCATGACGTCGCTTTCGCGCGGCGAGGCACCGGGGGAGGAAGGCTCGATCGGCAAGCTGCTGTTGGGCAAGCTACGCCAAGAGATGGGTGCCTTCGGGATGGAGTTGGCGGGAGCCTCGGCTGGCATTTCGGCCGCCGCCGCTGACGATACCGCGCGCTGGCGGAACGAATATCTTACCGCGCCGGGCAACCGGATCGCAGGCGGGTCAGACGAGATCCAGCGAACGATCATCGGCGAACGTATTCTTGGGCTGCCGCCGGAAATTCGCGTGGACAAGGACGTGCCGTTTTCGGAGCTATGAACCGAACGGCAGGTTTCGCCGACAAAGAATCAACAAGGAGGAGAAAGTCATGAAATTCAAATCAACAAGTATTGCCACCGCCGCCTATCTGGCGCTTGCCGCATCGGTCAGCGCACAGGAGATCGAGCTGCCCGACGTGATCGCCTGGTCTGCATACGACACCGGCTCAGCCGGGCATGCGCATTCCATCGCCATCGGAAACATGATGCGCAGCCGTTACGGAACAACGGTTCGGGTGCTTCCGGGACGCAATGACGTCTCGCGGATGACGCCCCTGAAGAACGGTACGGTGGATTATTGCCTGTGCGGCATCGCGTCTTATTTCGCAGGCGAAGGGGTGTTCCTGTTTGCCGCGCCCGAATGGGGGCCGCAGCCAATCCGCGCTGTGCTTCAGGCGGTTGGCGACTACGGTTTGGGAGTGGCGGTCGCCGCTGACGCTGGCATCGAGACAATACAAGACCTGAAGGGCAAGCGGGTCGGTCGCGCCGTCAGCTCACCCGCGATTGATGTCAATATGGAGGGTTTGCTGGCCTTCGCAGACCTGACATGGGAAGACGTGGAAGCTGTCGAGTTTTCCGGCTATGTGAACTCTCTCAAAGGCATTCTTGAAGATCGTGTAGATGCCGCGTTTGCGCTGACGACAACCACTGTGAACTACCAGATCGACTCAAGCCCACGTGGCCTGAAATGGCTTGAAACACCTGCGGACCAAGCCGAGGCTTGGGCGCGTTACACCAGCGTGACGCCCTTTGTCACACCACACATGGTGTCGGTAGGGCCCGCGATAGACCCCGCATCGCCGTTGCCCATGGCGCTATATCCCTATCCGATCCTCGTGACCCAAGCCGATCAGGAGCCGGCCGAGGTGCGCAACATCGTCGCCGCGCTTGATGCTGGGTTTGACGATTACAAGGACGCGGCCCCAGGTGCCAACGCCTACGGAATTGATCGCCAGATCTTGAACTGGGTTATGCCGTGGAGCGATGGAAGCGTTGCCTACTTCAAGGAAAAGGGTCTTTGGACACCCGAAGCGCAGGAAAACCAGGACAAACTGGTGGAGCGGCAAAAGGTGCTCGCCGACGCCTGGGGCGGCTTTGTTGAGGGCGCGCCTGACGGTGAGGAAGAGTTTTCCGCCGCCTGGATGAAAACGCGCGCCGAAGCACTGGAAGCAGCCGGGCAAGAGGTCTTTTTCCGCTGATAAGACGACGCGCGGCACCCCTTGGGTGAGGTGCCGCGCAAAGACAATCAACGCAGGTAACGGGGAAAATGGGCATGTCACAGGAAACGCTGGAGACGCCGACAGAGCAGGCGAGCGTGGGCACCATGCCCGCTTATCTTCGTTGGTTGCTTGCCGTCTCGGCAGTGCTTTTGTCCGCAGCGTCGATCAACCATCTTTTTAATCTCGGGTTTTTCCTAAACATCCGGCTGCTCGAAATTCATTACCTCTATGTGATGCTATTGCTGACGCTGCCACTGGTTTACCTTGTCTTCCCGTGCAGCAAGTCAAACCCGCATGGGACAACGCGATGGTGGGATTACTTTCTGGCCCTTCTGGCGCTGATCACATGCGCTTTCTTCGCCTATTACGGGCGCAGCGTGGTGAACAAAGGCTGGGATTTTTCAGCCCCCATGCATGCGGTGATTGCCAGCTTTGCCTTTTGGTTCTTGCTGCTGGTGGCCGCGCGGCGCACCGGGGGCTGGATGCTCTTTGCAGTCATCCTGATGTTTTCCATCTATCCAATGATCGCCAATTACGCGCCGGGCCCGATTCAGGGATTCCAGCGCCCGCCTGTCGAAACGGCGATCTTCCATGCCATGAGCGGCGAAAGCGTTTTGGGCATCCCGATGCGCAGTTTTGTCAATCTTGTTGTTGGTTTTATGATCTTCGGGGTCGCGATGCAGCACACCGGCGCGGGGCCATTTTTCATCGACATCGCCTTTGCCGCGCTTGGGCATGTCCGGGGCGGGCCTGCCAAAGTCGGCGTTCTGACCAGCGGGCTGACCGGATCAATGAGCGGCAGTGTGATTACCAATGTGCTCACCACAGGGTCGATCACCATTCCGGCCATGAAAAAGGTGGGCTTCCGGCCCAGCTATGCTGCCGGGATCGAAGCGGCAGCCTCAACCGGGGCCGTACTAATGCCGCCAATCATGGGGGCCACGGCCTTTGTCATGGCGAGCTTTCTACTGACAGACTACACCAACATTGTCGTTGCAGCGGTGCTGCCCTCGCTGCTCTATTTCTTTGCCCTCTTCGCTCAGATCGACGCCTATTCAGCGCGCAACGGGCTGAAGGGCGTGCCGCGCGCTGATCTTCCCAAATTTGGAAAAGTGCTGCGCGAAGGCTGGTACTTCCTCGCCGTCTTCGGGCTTCTTATCTGGATGCTGCTCTATCTCAAGCGCGAGGCGATCGCACCGTTCTATGCGACCGCGCTCCTGATTGCTTTGAACCAGCTGCTTTCGAAATTGCGCTGGGGGCGGAAGGAGCTGATGGATTTCCTGGTGGCGACAGGACGGCTGTTTGTCGAACTGGTTGCTATTCTCGCAGCGGTTGGGCTGATTGTCGGCGGGCTGGCAGTGACGGGCATGTCCGGCACGATTTCAAATGATCTGCTTTTCATCGCAGGCGGCAACACCTTCCTGCTGCTGCTTTTAGGGGCCCTGACGAGTTTCATCCTTGGGATGGGCATGACCGTAACAGCCGCCTATGTCATCCTCGCCGTGTCTCTGGCACCGGCCCTGATCGCGGGCGGACTGGACCCAATCGGGGTTCATCTGTTCATCCTCTATTGGAGCATGCTGAGCTATATCACGCCACCCGTGGCGCTGGCGGCTTTTGCTGCCGCAGCGATTGCACAGGCCCGGCCCTTCGCCGCAGCTTTTGAGGCGATGAAGCTGGGCACCATCATCTATATCGTGCCCTTCTTCTTTGTTCTTGATCCGGCCTACACCCTGCAAGCCGGGTTGATCGAAAGCCTCTTGACCATCCTGCGCGCGGGTATTGGTGTCCTGCTGATCTGCGCCGGATTGCAGGGGTATCTGCTGGGGGTCGGCCGTATCGAACCCGGCCCCATAGGTGCGATAGCACGGCTTTTGCTCGGACTTGCTGGACTGGCCTTTGCCCTGCCCTCGACCGCGATGCTGGCTATTTCGATCCCCGCTGCGGTCGGCATCGGCGCTGTGATCGCCGTGCTGGCGGCGGTCATCGTGGTGTTTTCGCGTGATCGGAAGGTCTCCTGAGATGAGCGCACAAGATGGCAAACCCGAGGTTCCCGCCCCGTTCAACGCCCTGCTGGGCGTTCGCTTTGTATCCTGGTCCGAGGAGAAGGCCGAATTGGAATTGGCAGTCACCCGCGACCACCTGAATGGCGCCTTCGCGGTGCATGGTGGGGTTTTCGCAACCATGCTGGACAACGCGGTGACCTTCTGCGCCGCCTACGCGGGCGAAGGCCAAGTTGGTCATCGCTGTCTCACGCTTTCGCTCACCACCAGTTTTGTTGGCCCGGCGGTAGAGGGCGACGTGTTGACTGCGCGCGCGCACATTTCCGGTGGCGGGCGCAAACTGGTCTTTGTGCAGGGCGAAATCGTCAATCAGGACGGGCGTCACCTTGCGCATGGCGACGCGGTGATCAAGCGGCTGTCGGCGCCTGCCGGCGGCAGTGGCACCCAATGAATTTTGGATATCGAAGAACTGAGGAGAAACAGAGATGAAAAACCCGTTGTCATTGGAAGACCAAGTAGTGATCGTCACCGGGGCTGGTCAGGGTATCGGTCGCGGCGTGGCGGAACTGGCGGCTGAACTGGGTGCCAAGGTCGTCGTGAACGATCTAAACGAAGACGGTGTCAAGGAAACCGCCGAAAAGATCGGCAGCAATGCCCGCGCCATCGTCGGGAACGTGGCCGACCCGGACTTTCCCGAAAAACTCGTGAAGTTCAGCTTGGACGAATTCGGGGACATCAACGGGCTGGTGAACAACGCAGGGATTGTGCGTGCCGCGATGATCCACAAGATGGACCGTGCTACATGGCAGCAAGTCATCGACGTCAACCTCACTGGCGTCTTTGCCTGCCTTCAGGCTGTGGGAACCTATTACAAGGACCAGGCCGAAAAGGACCTTGGAAACACTGCCCGCCGCGCCATCGTCAACATCTCGTCAGATGCTGGTCGCCGCGGCACGATTGGACAGATCAACTATGGTGCCGCCAAATCCGGCGTGCTTGGCCTTTCGATGAGCGCTGCGCGGGAATGGGGCCGCTACGGGATCAACGTCAACTCGGTCTGTTTCGGAATGGTCGAAACACCGATGACCGAAATGATCCGCTCGGACAAATTCGCCGACAAGTACATGGCGCAGATCCCGATGGGCCGGATGAGCACCCCTGAAGAAGTGGCGCAGCCCGTCTGTTTCCTGTTGTCAAACGCGGCATCCTACATCACCGGCCAGCACCTGAGCGTGAATGGCGGCTACCACATCGGATTCTGAGATGGGTGGTATAGAAAAGGGCCCGGGGCCCGATGCCGTCTTTGCCGCCAGGCTGGCAGAGGGCGTCTTCGAAATTCAAAAATGCGAAAGCTGCGGCACGCATGTCTTTCATCCGCGCGTGATCTGCCCGGCCTGTGGCAGTGCAGACCTTGAATGGGTCGCGCCCACAGGAAAGGGAACGATCTATGCGCGAACAATTGTGCGCCGCAAGCCCGAACGGGGTGGCGACTACAACGTGGTGCTGGTCGACCTCGAAGAGGGGGTTCGAATGATGTCGCGCGTGGACGGCATCGCGCATGACGAGCTTACCGCCGGGCTGAAAGTATCTGCCTTGATTGGCGAAGGCCCGGATGGCGAACCCGCCGTGGTGTTCCGCGCAGAAGGCGGTGCAGAATGAGTTTGCGGGGAAAAGCCGCCATTGTTGGTGCCGCGCTGGCCGGTTGCGGCGAGGCACATGGCAAAAGCGCGATGGAAATCACTGTTGAGGCCGTGCATGGCGCATTGGCCGATGCCGGGATTTCGCTTGGCGAGGTCGACGCAATCGCCACGTGCCAGCCGCTGGACATGTTGTCAGGGCTGACGCTGGCGCAGGAACTTGGGCTAAACCCCAAATTCACGATGAACAACCGCATGGGTGGCTCGTCCTTCCTGTCGCACACGCTTTGGGCTGCGATGCTGCTGGAACTGCGGCTGGCTGACACGGTGCTGATTTGCTACGGGTCGAACCAACGGACCGCTTCGGGCAAGCTGATGACCGCGCTTGGACTGCCGACATACGAGGCCCCTTACAAGCCGATGTTCCCACTGTCATCCTACGCACTTGCCGCTGACCGTCACATGACCCAGTTCGGCACTACGCGCGAACAGCTGGCTGATGTGGCTGTGGCCGCGCGCGGCTGGGCGCAGAAAAACCCCGAGGCGTTCATGCGCGATCCCCTGACGCGCGAGGATGTCATTGCCTCGCGTCTGGTCTCTGATCCGTTGCGGGTGCGCGATTGCTGCCTTGTCACCGACGGTGGCGGCGCGCTGGTGATGCGACGGGCCGAGACCGCAAAAGACCATCCCAAACCTCCGGTTTATCTGCTGGGGGGCGGTGAAGGCACGACGCACCGCGACATTTCCGAAATGGCGGATCTGACCGTGACCGGCGCCGCGCAGTCGGGGGCCGCGGCGATGAAAATGGCTGGCGTGCGCCCGTCGGATATCGACGTGGTGCAGCTCTACGATGCATTTACCATCAACGTGATCCTGTTTCTTGAAGATCTGGGATTCTGCAAGAAAGGCGAAGGCGGCGCGTTCGTTGAAAACGGCGGCATTGCGCCCGGTGGTCACCTGCCGGTCAACACAAACGGCGGCGGGCTGTCCTGCGTACATCCGGGCATGTATGGCATCTTCACGCTGGTCGAAGCCGTGCGCCAGCTGCGCGGCGAAGCCGGAGATCGCCAGATTGACGGTGCCGAGTTGGCGGTTGCACATGGAAATGGTGGTGTTCTGTCCAGTCAGATAACAAATGTTCTGGGCAACCAAGCCACGCTCTGATCACCTGATCAGACAAGACAAAAGCGGCCCTTCTTGCGAAGGGCCGCTTTGCGTTCCGGGCCAAAGAAACTTAGTTCGGATATGTTGTGAGATCAATCTTGGAGTAGATTTCCTGACGCAGAAGATCGGCATAGGGCTGTGGATTATCGCGGATGGGATTCAGTGGCTTCACCAGACCGTGCCACTTCTCGATCAGCTCCCGATAGGTCGCGATCAGCGCCTCCGGATCTTCGATGCCGCGTTCCTCGCGCGAGATGCGGGCGATTTCACTCAGATCGGTAGTGCGAAAATCAACGAGATCCTGAAGAAACTCGGGCGATGGTTCGTGGATCGTCAACCCAAGGTCGGCGGCTTCTGCCAGCACATTTAGATCGTCTGTTTCGTAATTCACCTCGCTCTGCGCCAGAGCCTCAGGAAGGTTCTTGGCGAATTGTTCACGTTGTTCAGCCGAAAGTGAGGCCCAGAATTTCGGACTGAGGGCAAAGATCGCCCCAGAGTGATAGGTGCCCAGAGGCAAGGTCGTAAGGTGCTTGGCGACTTCAATCAGGCTGTGACCCTTCAACGCACCGACCGGCTGCACCGCAGCGGTGACGACGCCATGGCTCATTGTGTCGTACATCTCGCTTGACGGCACGTTCACCGGCTCTGCCCCAAGCCGTGTCGACCAGCGGTCCCAGACCGACCCGCCGGTGCGCAGCTTGACGCCTTTCATATCCGCAATCTCGACAATCGGCACAGTGGTCAGCAGGACGTAGGGCGCTGTGCTGATCCCGCTAAGTGCGACCATACCGTTCTTGGCAAACTCGTCCTTGCACGGCTGGCAATGCAACATTACGAACTCGCTTGTTGCACCCGCCATCGCATAGTGGTCCTCGCCCAGAAGCGCCAGATCGGCAACAAGCTGTGCATAGGGCATTTCCGACCGGAAATAGGTCAGCGCCAGCAAACCTACATCTGCAACACCATCGCGCAGGCCGGACAGCGTGGGCTTGGGCCCTAGCAGTGCGCCACCGGTAAACAGTTTGAAGTCGAAGGCATCGGGAAATTCTGCCTCGGTCATCTCTGCAAAAGCGGCATGGCCACGCGAAGTCGCGTGATTGGGCGAGGTCCAGTTGCTTATCGTCACCCGTTTCTCGGCCAGGGCTGGGGTTGCCGAGATGACAGCACCCGTCGCGAGTATGGTTAGTATTTTCATCAGTTTCATGTGGTCTCCTCCTCTGTTTTTAGGGTCCCGGTGTTACACAGGGTTCGTCATGGCCACTGCGGCCGTATCAGTTTCCAAGGGTTGGCAGGAACATGATCAGTTCGGGAAAGGCGACCATGATGATCAGGACCACCACATCAGCGGCCAGAAACCACATGACGCCCTTGAAAATTTGCGAAATGGGCACCGCGTCTCCGACAATGCCCTTGATAACAAAGACGTTAAGCCCCACCGGGGGCGTTATCAGCGCCATCTCGACCAGCTTGGTCGCAAGAACGCCGAGCCAGATCAGACTGATATTATTCGCCTCATAAATCGGTAGTAGGATCGGCAGCGTCAGCAGCAGGATGCCCAGCGGATCAAGGATCATTCCCAACAGGCAAAAAATAATTGCTGTGCCGAAGACCAGCATCACATAGCTGGCCCCCAGATCTATCACCAGATCTGACATCGCTTCGGGGATACCGCTAATTGCCAGAAACCGGGAAAACAGGTTGGCCCCAACCGCGATGATAAAGATCGCCGCCGTCATCTTTGCGGTGTCCAGCAGCGCGATCTTTGAGACTCTCCAATTCAAGGTGCCGCGCGCTGCCGCGATCACAAAGGACAACGCTGCGCCGACAGCACCGGCCTGTGTGGGCGTGAATACCCCAGTGAACAGTCCGCCAAAAACGCCCAACACCAACAGGATCACAGGCCATGTTTCGCCTAGGGCTTCAAGCCGCTCCGCCCAGGTTGAGCTTTCGTCGAGCGAAGGCGCAAGATCAGGATTAATGCGTGCACGTATGATGATCACTGCCGCGTAGCCCAGCATGGTCAGCAGGCCCGGCACGATGGCTGCCAAAAACAGCTTGCTGATCGCGACCTCGGCAAAAATGCCGTAGATGATCAGAAGAATGCTTGGTGGAATGAGCGACCCCATCGTGCCTGCCGCTGCCACTACGGCGGTACTCAGACCGGGATCGTAGTTACGCTTCAGCATTTCCGGCACGGCGATCCGGCCCATTGCCGCAGCGCAGGCAAGGCTGGAGCCAGCCGCCGCCGAAAACAGCGCCGCGCCGCCCACGCTGGCAACCGCCAGCCCCCCCGGAAGGAACGACAACCAGACCCGTGCCGCCTTGAATATCCCGCGCGTGATGTCGGTCTGATAACAGACATAACCCATCAGCAGGAACATCGGGATCGAGCTTAACGTCCAGTGTGCGGCGAAGTCATAGGGCACCGCCGTCAGCAGACCGAAAGCCGCATCGCTACCCAGCAATGCCCAGAACCCGAAGAACGACACGATGCCCAAAGCCACCGCAATCGGAACACGCAGCAGAACCAGCAGAATGACAGAGACAATGCCGCAAAGGCCAATTTGAAAAAAACTCACCGTCGTGCTCCTATTGGTACATATCGTGATCAAGACGGGCCATACTTGCGTCCGTGAATGGTCTTTGGATCAACTTCGCCAGCAAAAGCAGCACCATCAGCGCCGCACCAAGCGGCAGAAAAAAGCGCCCGGGCCAGACGGTCACCGCCGCCATTCCCATTGATTTTTCCCCGATGGCGAATTTCTCGACGGCGTCTATCCAGGTTTGCCAAGTGAGCAGACCGTAGAACAATGCAGACAACCCCAAAGTCAGCATATCGAGCAGGGTTTGCCCCTTCGGCGGGATCAGATCATGGATCAGGTCAACCTTGATATGCTCATTGGTGTATTCGACAAAGGGAAGCGGCAGAAAGACGAGCCCGACCATGTAATAGTAGGACACGTAGTCCACCGTTCCCGGCAGTGGCTCTGCGACAAACTGGCTCAGGATGACATCAATGGTGACGTGGACCATCATCAGGGCCGCCAAAGCCGTCGCAACGTAGGTGATGATCCGTGACACCCATCCGAGCCGCGCAATTACTGGTTCCATCGCTGATTCCTCCCTATGTTGGTCAAGACACGCACCGTTTGGCTATGTCCCGCGAAAGTCCGGTTTTCTCTTGCTCAGAAAGGCGTCTATGCCTTCCGCGTGATCGGCGCTCTTGATGATTTGGCCCTGAATGATGGCCTCGGTTTCCAGAAAGCTCTCCAGCGAAGGCTGCAGCGCGGCGCGCATCAGTCGCTTGGCCCCGGCCAAGGCAAAGGTCGGGCCCGCAGCAAGGTCAGTTGCATAATCCACAGCAGCGGCATCAAGGGCCTCGTCGGGATGTACCTGGCTTGCCAACCCCAGGCTCAGGGCCTCTTGCGCCGGAACCAGCCGGGCCGAGAAGGCAAGGTCGGTCGCCCGCTGCCGTCCAATCAGATTCTGCAGGAAAAACGCAGCACCGCCATCCGGGGCGAGGCCGATCTTGCGAAAGACCTGCCCAAGTTTCGCTGTTTCGGAAAGCAGCAAGACGTCACAGGCCAGAGCCATGCTTAACCCGATCCCCACTGCTGGACCGCGCACTGCAGCCACCACGGGCTTTTCGCAGTTGTAGATGGACAGGATCATCTGGTGCGCCCGGTGCAAACGCGCACGATCACCCCAGACATCGTCTTTGCCCATGGTAGAGATATCCGCGCCCGCACAAAAGGCGCGGCCCTCGGCCCTCAGAAGCACCGCCCGAACCTCAGGATCAGTGTGCATCTGGCGAAAGCACTCCATAATCTCGACCCGCATTTCAAGGGTCAGCGCATTCAGCTTGTCCGGTCGGTTCAACGAAACGACGGCCAGGCCATCCTTGCGTTCAACTGTAATTTCATTTTCCATGACCGCCCCTCCCCAGGCGAAAATCTGTCAGTCAGCGAACAGCGCCCTTGCGATCCCGTTCTTGTGTATCTGGGTCGTGCCGCCGGTAATCGTCAGCATCCGCACATCCCGCACCATCCGCTCCAGCGGAAGCGATCCGAAATAGCCATAGCCGCCGAACATCTGCATGGCGTCGTGGGTCACGCGCTGCGCCATCTCGGTTGCCTGAACCTTGGCAATCGAAGACAGCGTCGGATCGGGTTGACCCCGGTCAATCAGCGACAGCGCGGAGTAACACAGCGACCGGGCGGCCTCGATCTGCACCTTCATGTCCGACATCATCCATTGCAGGCCCTGCATGGCCGACAACGTCTTGCCGAACTGGTTGCGGGTTTTCATGTAGTCGCAGGCAAGGTCAAACGCGCCTTCGGCCACACCAAGAGCCAGAACTCCCATGCCCACTCGGGTCCCATTGTAGACACCCAGCGGGCGGACAAAGCCGCTGGAATTCTCGGCCAGACCCTCTGTCACGATATTTCCCGCAGGCACCCGAACATCGTCAAAGTGGATTTCGCATTCGTTGCATCCGCGCGCGCCCATCTTCTGTTCAAGGATGTTCACCGTCACGCCGGGGCTGTCACGTTCCACCAAAACCGTACCGATGCCCCGCGCGCCCTTGCTCTCGCAGAATCGCGCATAAACCAGAAGATAATCGGCCCGGTCGCCGAAGGTCGTGAAGATTTTGCCGCCGTTCAGCACGAAGTCATTGCCCTCGGCGCGCAACGAGGTCCTCACCGCTGTGGCATCCGAACCTGCCTCTGGTTCGGTCCAGGAAATCGCGCATTCGATCTCGCCCGCCGCGAAGCGGGGCAGGAAAGCGCGCTTCAGTTCGTCGGTGCCGCATGTGGCGATGATCCGGGGTGACACGTTTTGATCGTGGACAATCAGCGCCGTATTGAAATCCACCTTCGCCAGTTCCTCCACCACCAGATAGCAATCGACCAACGAAACGCCGCCGCCGCCAAAATCCTCGGGGATGGTCATGCCCAGATAGCCAAGTTCGCTCAGGCGATGATGGTTCTCATCCGGATAGATGCCCTCGCGATCCCAGCGCGCCGCACGGTCGCGGAATTCACCCAGTGCCAGCTTGCGCGCCGCGTCTTTCAGCGCAATCTGTTCTTCGTTCAACAAGGAGGGGTGCATGCGCCCTACCCTCCCCGTCTCTGGTTGAAGCTGTGGCCATAGACCATGGCGGCAATCGTGTTGCGCAAGATTTCAACCGTGCCACCGCCAAGCGCGAAACCACGCGCGTCACGCACCATCCGTTCCAGCGGGTATTCGCGCGTATAGCCGTTATGGCCATGAATCTGCAGCGCCTCGTTCGTCACCCGCTGCGCCATTTCGTTGGCATAAAGCTTGGCCATGGTCGCATCCATCGGATCTGGAAAGCCGTTCGGCGCGGGGTTGGTGGCGGCGCGGTATACCATCAGCCGCGCCGCATGGATCTGCGTCGCCATATCGGCGACCTTCCATTGCAGGCCCTGAAATTCGTTGATGGGACGTCCAAATTGGTGGCGGATCTCGGAATATTCCTTGGCCGCCTCAAAGGCACCTTGCGCCAGCCCCACGCACATCGCCGCATTGCCCACACGTTCAGGTCCGAAACTGCTCATCAGCAGTGCGAACGAACGCGAGCTTTCCGGATCACCCTCGACCAACACGTCCTCCGGACCGGCCTTGTAGTTTTCAAGAATGATCTCAGCCTCGGTCAGACCCCGACCGCCCATCTTTGACGATATGTGGCCGATCCGCGCCCCGGTTTTTTTCAGATCAATGATGAAGGCACCGATCCCCTTTGCCCCGCTCGCCTTGCCGAAGCGGCAGAAGACCAGCGCATAATCGGCTACATGCGCGCCGGTCGACCAGCATTTGTTGCCATTCAGCACCCAGCCGTCGCCATCCTTTGTCGCTGTGGTACGCAGGTCGGTAACCGCCGACCCGGCCTCAGGCTCGCTGATGGCGATGGCGATGAATTTCTTGCCCGCCGCCATATCCGGCAGGAACCGCTTTTTCTGTTCGTCGCTGCCCAGAACGCTGATCGCCCGCGAAGGACCGTTCAGGTATAGCTGCGAAACCAGCGCTGTATTGAAGCAGACCCGCGCCATTTCCTCCAGAAAGACCGTGCCCTGCACCACCGGCGCGCCGGAACCGCCGTATTCTTCCGGGATGAACATGCCCAGATAGCCAAGCTCGGCCAACTTGTCGCGGTTCGCGGCTGGGAATTCCTCTTTCTCGTCCCAATAGGCAGCCTTTGAGGCGAACTCCCCTTCGGCCAGTTTGCGGGCCTCTGAGCGAAAATCTTCGAGTTCCGGATCGAGCTTGAACATGTCAGTTAGATTCCTTTGATAATGTGGAAAGCCTGGCCTGGCGCAGGGCGCTCAGAACACGCGCCGTATCGGCACCTGCTGTTGGAGCGGGCTTGGGCGCCACGCGTTCGTGACGCGCAAATTTCATCGGCAGCCCGGGTACAGGGACTGTGCCCAAATCCGGGTGCGGAAAGTCATGGATCATGCCGCGGGTCCGCATGTCGTCGTCCGACACGACCTCTGCGAGTGTGCGCACCGGGGCACCCGGCACACGCGCGTCGCTCAACGCTGCGAAAATCTCGGCGCGGGTATGCTTTGAGGTCCACTCTTGCACCCAACCATCGACCTCGGCACGCCGGGCACAGCGCGCGGCCCCCTCGGCCAGTTCCGGGTCCTCCGCCAGATCGGGGCGGCCCATTGCACGGCTCAGTTGATCCCAATGGCGATCGTTCAGGCACATGATCGCCACCTGCCCGTCGCGCGCCGAAAACAGGTCATAAGGCGCAACCTTGAGCACGGCCTGACTGTTGCCGGCACGGTCCGCAAACCCGTCGGGTGCCAGCAAAAGACTCGAGATATTCGACGCCAGCGCGTGATGCGCCACGTCTTGCATCGCGATTTGAACAAAGTCGCCGCACCCGGTCTTGTCGCGTGCATGCAGTGCGGCCATGATACCGCCGAACAGATGGATGCCGCCCAGAAAATCGGTGATCGCCGCCCCGCATTTCACTGGCGGGCCGTCAACGAATCCGGTCACAGACATCAGCCCGGTAAGGGCCTGAATGGGAAAATCCATCGCAGGTGCATCATGGAAAACGGAATCGGCGGCATAACCCTTGCCCGATCCCATAACCAATCGCGGATTACGGGCCGACAGTGTGTCCCACCCCAGACCCAGCTTTTCCATGGTTCCCGGCCGGGAATTCTCGATCAGCACGTCGGCGGTATCCGCCAGTTCCAGCAGCGCGGACCGCCCATCATCTGACTGAAGATCGAGCGTCACGCTTTGCTTGCTGGAATTCAGCATCATCGCTGCCGGGTTTTCAGTCCCGCCGGCAATGCCGCGGATACTGTCGCCGCCGGGCGGTTCGACCTTTATAACCTCGGCCCCCATGAGCGCGAACATCAGCCCACAATACGGCCCAAGGTAGACCTGCCCCAGGTCGATCACCCTGAGACCTGACAGAGGGCCGCCTCCAGCCGTCATGTTCCACTAAAGCGCGGCTTGCGCTTTTCCTTGAAAGACGTGACAGCCTCGCGGTGATCTTCGGTCTGCATGATAAAGGCTTCGGCTGTGGCCTCGATCTCGAGATAGGTGGCGAAATCGCAATCCATGCCTCGGTTCAACATCGCCTTGCCCAGCCCGAAGGCACGGGTGGGCCCTTCGGCCAGACGTGTGGCAAGCGCAGAGGCTTCGGCCTCAAGCGCGGCTTCTTCATGGATCGCATGGACGATCCCCATATTCTGCGCCTCTTGCGCACCAATCACCTGAGCCGTCATGAACATGGCCTTGGCGCGCTGCGTCCCGACCACCCGCGACAACAGATAAAGCCCGCCGCCATCCGGCACGATCGCCACCCGCGCATAGGCCTGACAGAACCGGGCTGACGGGGCGGCAAGGATCACGTCGGCCAGAAGCGCGATATTGAACCCGACACCAAACGCAGGCCCTGCAACCGCTGCTATCACCGGCTTTTCAAGATCATAGAGCATCTGTGTAACGCGGTGCTGTTGCTTCATGCGGTCGCGCATGGCCGTGGGGGTAGAACCAGCAAAGGTATTGATATCGCCGCCCGCGCAGAATGCGCCTCCGGTCCCGGTGATCAACAGTGCGCGGACACGTTCGTCATCCCGCACTTGCGTAACAATGCGCTCCATCTCCTTGCGTGCGGCCTGATCGAGCGCATTTTTCTTCTCGGGAAAGTCGAAGGTCATCCGACCGACACCGTCCGCGTAGCTGTAGTGCAATGGCACCGCATCTTCCTCCCGAATGAGTCGGCTGCAGACACGCTACTGGGGAGTTGATCTACCGCACATAGCTTGAGCTCGAAAAACAGACTTGTGTAAAATTCACGGTCTTTCCTTTTGTGATTGTGATCTTCTGGCAGGGATGTTTCGCTCGCCTTATCTGGCAACCAAACACTTCGGCGAAGCCTTGGCTTCGTCAGACCTTGTTGAAATAGCGAAGAGATTTGACCATGTACTCCGACACTCCTCTTGGCCGTCTGCGCCTGCCCGTGATCTGCTCTCCTATGTTTCTGGTGTCTGGACCCGAATTGGTCATCGCCCAGTGCAAAGCTGGCGTGATCGGCAGTTTTCCGTCACTGAACGCACGCGAAAAAGACGGGGAGCCTCCCCTGCTTGAGGCCTGGCTCAAACGCATCACCGAAGAACTTGATGCGCATAATCAGGCCAATCCCGACAACCCGGCAGCACCCTTCGCAGTCAACCAGATCGTACACAGGTCAAACGACCGGATCGAACGCGACGTCGAGATTTGTGCCCGTTGGAAGGTGCCGGTCTGGATCACCTCCATGGGTGCGCGGGAAGATGTGAACGAAGCGGCACATGGGTGCGGCGGTGTCGTACTTCATGATGTCATCAACAACCTGTACGCCAAAAAGGCTATCGACAAAGGTGCCGACGGGCTGATCGCGGTCTGCGCCGGTGCAGGGGGACACGCGGGCGCCCTGTCGCCCTTCGCGCTGGTTCAGGAAATCCGCGAATGGTTCGATGGTCCGCTGGCCCTGTCGGGATCCATCGCCACCGGAAGCTCCGTCTTAAGTGCGCAGGCCATGGGTGCCGACTTTGGCTATATCGGTTCACCCTTCATAGCGACGACCGAGGCTGCCGCCTCGGAAAATTACAAACAGATGATCGTCGATAGCGGGGCGGATGACATTATTTACACCAGCCACTTCAGCGGCGTGAATGCCAATTATCTCAAACCTTCTGTTCGGGCAGTCGGGCTTGACCCTGACAACCTGACTGGCGACGGGAACAAGCTGAATCTGGCCACCGGCGACATTCGCCCGAAGGCCTGGAGCGAGATCTGGGGCTGCGGTCAGGGTATCGGCGCAGTGGGTGCAGTGACAAGTACGGCAGAATACGTCGACCGTCTTGACCGGGAATATCATGCTGCAAGGAATGCGCTCTGCGCTTAACGCATGAAGGCGGCAGGTTGCCCTGACGCCTTCTTTCGCTGTTTCAGTCGTTTCTTACAAAGTTTTCGGAAACGGACTTAGCTGTCTTTCTGATTGACGATCAGGTCTGCATTCTCTGGCAACTCTGCAACAACGCTTATGGCGTCGGCACGAATCCTTGAATGCAGTTTAAAGGCCTCGGCGGCTGCAGTCTCGGCGGCGGATGCGTCTGCATCGTCTTCCAGCTCTAGCGAGATTCGGATCATGTCGCGATCGTTTTCGCGTGTCACCACAGCCTGCGCAGCCTTGGCACCCGGTGTCGCGATAACAACTTCTTCGATTACGCGAGGATAAACAAATATCTCGCGTACTTTCACCGCAGCACCGACCCGGCCCTGCAACGCGGAAATGCGGCTGACGCTGCCGTCCTCGTTGCTTTCGAGCGCAAAGGCGCTGTCGCCGGTACCAAACCGGATCATCGGCCACGTCGCGTCGCGTGCTGTCACCACAACTTCACCGGGCTCGCCTTGAGAGACCTGTTCACCGCTGAGCGGATCGCAGATTTGCACCACGCGGTCAGCGTGAACCACATAACCCTCGCCGCCATCTTCATAGCCAACAAGGCCCAGATCGGCAGTGGCATAAGCGGCCCATGTCGAAACGCCATAGTCTGCCTCGATCCGACGGCGCTTGGCCATCCAATCGCCCATCTCGCCACCAAGAAATGCGGTTTTCACCTTCCAGGCGTCGCGGCCATATGTTTCGATCACCTTGTCCGCCAATGTCAGGAAAAAGGCTGTCGAGGCGCAAATCGAGGTCACGCCGGTTTCAACGATGATCTGTGCCTGAAGCTCGGTATTGCCTACGCCGCCGGGGATGACGGTCGCGCCCGCGGTCTGTGCCGCTTCGTCGAACAACAGGCCCGCTGGCACAAGATGATACATCCACGTGTTCAGGATGACGTCCCCAGCGCCCACACCTGCCGACACGAACAGACGGTCCAGACCGTGGCCACCGCCGCCCGAAAGCGCCGGTTCAAAAATCGGGCCGGGCGATACGTAGATCCGCCCAACGTCCTTCAGATCAGCGGCGAGGAACCCACCAAAGGGCGGGTTTTCACGCTGGATCTTAAGCAATTCTTCTTTTTTCATCACCGGCAGACGCGTCAGGTCCGCCAAAGATGTCACAGCTGCCGGATCGAATCCGGCAGCTGCAAACCGGGTTTTCAACCCCGGTGCCTTTTCGGCCGCTGCAGCATAGGCTTGCGCGATGTCGTTATAGATACTTGCGGACATGTCTATGCCTCCTTCACACTGCGTAGCTTAGAGCGGGCAGTCTTTGCGGAAGTTTGGTGCGCGTTTTTCGCGGTGCGACAGCACACCTTCCTTGACGTCCTCGCCCATGAAGCCGAGCATCTCCAGCGCGGTAGATGCGTCGAAGATCGGGCCCGCCTGGCGCAGCCAGTTGTTCAGCGAATACTTGGTCCAGCGGATGGCGCTTTGCGAACCTTTCGACAGTTCGACAGCCGTATCAAGCGCGATCTGCTGCAATTCGTCGTCCTCGACACACATTGATACCAGACCGATGCGCTCCGCTTCTTCGCCAGAAACCGGCTTGCAGGTCATCAGGTAGTATTTCGCTTTCGCCATTGAGGTCAGCAGCGGCCAGATGATCGCGGCAACGTCACCGGCGGCAACACCCAGACGCGGGTGGCCGTCAACGATCTTCGCGCGTTTACCGGCAATCGAGATGTCAGCAAGCAGAGCCACGACAAGACCCGCGCCCGCTGCCGGACCGTTGATGGCGGAAATGATCGGCTTGTTGCAGTTGATGATGTTGTAGACGAGATCCTTGGCCTCTTTCCACGTCTTCATGATCTCATGGGAATCCCCGATCATCTTTTCGATCAGGCTGAAATCGCCGCCCGCTGAAAACGCCTTGCCAGCACCCGTCACGATCACCGAGTTGATATCGGGGTCGCGGTCAATATCGATCCACATATCCGTCATCTGGGTGTGGGTTTCGGCGTCTACAGAGTTAAACGACTCTGGCCGGTCGAAGGTGATGCGCAGGACGCGATCCTCCGGGTAGTCAAACTTCAACTTGTCATATTTTGCATAACGATCAGACATACTTCATTTCCTTTTTTCGATGTTAGTGTGGGTTCAGCCAGGCAATCCGAGCACTGCCTTGGATAGGATGTTGCGTTGAATTTCGTTCGATCCGCCGTAGATCGTTGTGGGCCGGGCCTTGTAGAAGCTCGACAAGACATCGACATTCACATTGCCGACCTGAAGCGGGCCAATTGTACCGCCATCGGGTCCCGCCGCTTCGATCATCAATTCGGTGATGCGCTGAAAGCACTCGGTCACCCAGATTTTGAGCATCGAGACATCCGCACCCAGCGTCTCACCACGCTTGAGTTGGTCGGCAAATCGAGAGTAGAGCGCGGCGTGATCCTCAACGTCGAGCGCAGCTTGGGCAAAACGGTCCCGGAACACCGGGTCGTCAAAAGCGCCACGGCCCCGGGCAAAACTCTCAAGTTGTACCAGTGCGTTCTGTGCCAGACTTGGCGAGCCGATGAAAATACGCTCGAAACTCAGCAGCGCCTTGGCCATCGTCCAGCCTTTGTTCAACTCGCCAACGAGGTTCTCCTTTGGCGTGCGGGCGTTGTCAAAGAACACCTCGCAAAATTCGGTTTCGCCCGACAATGTGGTGATCGTGCGCACGTCAACGCCAGGTTGATCCATCGGCGCAAGCAGGAAACTAATGCCCTGTTGTTTCTTTGGGGCATCCGGGTCGGTACGCACCAGCATGAAGATATGCGAAGCATCATGCGCCATCGTGGTCCAGATTTTCTGACCGTTGATAACAAACTCATCGCCATCGGTCTCTGCGCGGGTGCGCAGGTTGGCCAGATCGGACCCCGCACCGGGTTCGGAATAGCCCTGACACCAGATGTCTTCACAGCTCAGGATCCGCGGAAGCCAATAGTCTTTCTGGTCCTGCGTACCGAACTTGATGATCAGCGGGCCAACCATCTGAATGCCCATGTCGCGGCCACGGTTCACGCCCCAGCGTTGTTGTTCTTCGTAAAAAATCAACAGCTTGGACGCGTTCAGCCCCATGCCACCAAATTCCGCAGGCCAGGCTGGTGCGACCCAGCCTTTGGCATGCAGCTTGCGGTGCCAGTGTTCAATCTCGGCAAATTTCGGGCGATGCGCCAGATTGCGCAACTCCTCGGGGTATTCCGATTCAAAGAAACCGCGTACTTCCTTGCGGAACTCAGCATCGCTCATCGCGTTCCAATCCGTCATTGTGCTGCCTCTTCTTCTTCGCGTGCTTCAAACCAAATCCGTCTGTGATAGGCGTCATCGCCCAGCCAGGCGGACAGCACCAGCGCGCGGTTCAGATAGAGCCCAATGTCAAATTCGTCGGTATAGCCGACGGCCCCATGCAATTGGATCGCGTCCCGGGTAATTTTCTTGGCGGCTGTGGCCGCGCGCGCCTTGGCGCGGCTGGCCAGACTTGCGCGACGCTTGGGATCCGTTTCGCTGTCCATCTGGGCCAGAACTTCCCGCACGCCGGCCTGCGCGACCTCGCGCATGACATTCAGATCGACGGCGCGGTGCTGAATGACCTGAAAGGAGCCGATGGGTTTGTCGAATTGTTCTCTGGTCTTGATGTAGTCCAGAGTGATTTCAAAGGCGCTGTCGCTCACACCGACAAGTTCGGCTGCGGCAAGTGCCGTTGCATCGCTGATCGCCTCATCGAGCGCGTCGCGCACCGCGGGGCCTTCGGCGAGTTGCTCTGCCGGGGTGCCCGAAAAGGAAAGTTCACCCATTGAACTACCGTCAGCCTGCGCGCGTTTGTCGATGGAAAGCGCGTCTGCCATGGCATCGGCCAGAACCAGAACCGGACCATTGTCGCCTTCGGCCACAACAAGGAAACCCTGCGCCCCAGACGCGCCGACAACCCATGCCTTGCCGCCTGTCAATTTTCCGTCGGCATAACGACAACTTGCCTCCGCAGGGCCACCATTCGGCCCGCGCTCTTGCCACGCGGCAGCCAGAACGGTTTCGCCGCTAACAAGCTGTTCCATCTTGGCGTGATCGGGACAAAGTCGGCGCAAAAGACCAAGGCTCAGCCCGACTGTCATTACCACCGGTTCCGGAGCGATCACACGGCCAACTTCCTCGGCAATAACGCCACCGGCAGCCAGACCCATGCCAAGCCCACCGTGTTCCTCAGGAATGGTCACGCCGAAAACGCCTGCCTCGGCCAGCTCGCGGATCATGTCCGCGTCCCAGCCGCCATCGGCATCGCGCAGTTTTCTTGATCTTCCGCTGCCGCCAGCGCGCTCAAACAGGGTGCGCGCGCTCTCGCGCAGCATGCGAAGGTCTTCTTGGTCGCTGGAATGCATATCAGTCTGTGTCATTTTGTTTTCGCTGGATCATCACGGGGGTGTCGGTTGAAAAAACGACCTCGCCCTTGGGGTTTTTGGCGCTGAGCGTATAGTGCAGAATGCCTCGGTCGGGTTTGCTTTTTGATGGTGTGACGGAATTGATCGTCAATTCGATATCAAGAGGTTCATCCGGACGAACGGGCCGATGCCAGCGCAGATTGTCAAATCCGATACCGCCTATGTTGGCAACCGTGACCATGAAGTCCGTCATGATCGGCTTGAACACTTCAAGCATTGTCTGAAAACCCGAAGCGATCAGGCTGCCGTGTACAGTGGCCGCATATTCTTCGTCGGTGTGCAGCCGTTGTGGATCCCACTCATTGGCGAAGGCCTTAATAGCTTCCGCGCTCATCGGGTCGCTGCGGAACCGAAAAACCTCGCCTGGTGAAAAGTCATCTAGATATCTCAAGCGTTTCCCTCCTTCGCAAAACCGGAATCGTACCCGCTGGAGTCCTTGGAGATTCGCACGCGGTTGAACTGTTCCAGTTTCGGATAGGTTTCCTTGAATGCCACCAGGAATTCTTCCATCGGCGCGTCAAAGTAGAGTCCCCGGTCATTCACATATTCCATGTGCCGGTGGTCCTGTTCGTCGAATTCGTGAAAAAGAGCATCGTGATAGCCGTCGAATACCAGTGGCTTGACCCCGAATCGTTCACAAAGCTCCATGTTGAACGCAGGCGTAACCTTGTAGGGTTCTCCGTCCAGCCACAATTGAACGTAACCGTGATAGATAAACAGGTCGGTATCCATCAACTCTTGCAGCTTGGGCGTATTCAAGTGGTTGCGCACATCCGCAAACCCCAGCGCAGCGGGGATACCAACCGCACGCAGACAGGCCGCCAAAAGGATTGCCTTGGGCACGCAAAACGCCGCTTCCGCCCCTGCAATTTTGCTGGCGCGATACGAATCTTCATCCAGCGCGAAACAATAAGGGTCGTAGCGGATTTCATCGCGAACCGCTTCAAAAAGGCGGATTGCCTTTTCCCGGCTCGACGCGTCGGACGAAAGATCACTCAAGGCCGAAGACACAAAACCCTGCACTTCAATGCTGTCGCTTTCGACAAAATGCGATGGCATGACATAACGCTCAGCTTCTGCGGGCAAGTCTTTTTCGGGCTGTGACATTGGATCTCTCTTTTTCTAACAATTGTTAGATTAAGGCCTTGAGGACGGTCCGTCAACGAGATTCATTCTGTCTCTCGCGGTTCGGCGCCATAGCGGACATTGTCTTCTCCCAAGGGGGCTGCACGCCCCGCAGTGCCCTCGGAATTTCGGAATTCCGGCGCGATCGGCAATGGGAGGGCAGGCACAGTTTTGCCAGAAATATTCAGTTTCCGGTCAAACACGCCGCGCGCGGCAAAATGCGGATCAACTGATGCCTCGGCAGGTGTTTTCACAACCGAACAGCAGCAATCAGCCGCCACCAGCAGTGGCTCCCAGTAGGTCGAAGGCTGGCTCCCCAAACGCCGCGCCACTTCGGCGCTGCAGGATTCCGGATCGCTTCGATCATCGCGAAGCTCCGCTGGCTGGTCGATGACATCACAGAACGACTGCCAGAACTTTTCTTCTAGTGCGCCAACCGCAATCTGGCGCCCATCTGATGCCGAATACAATCTATAGCGCGCCAATCCGCCAGTCAGACGGCTGCCACCGCTTTTGATATTCTGTCCAGCAATCACGCCTTCGGCATGGGCCCAATAGGCAAAGGTAAACGCGCCCTCAGCCATGGCGATGTCCAGATGCGCGCCCTGCCCGCTTTCCTGCCGTGCAATCAGAGCAAGCAGAATATTCACCACTGCGGGATAGGTGCCGCCCCCGATATCAGCGACCAGCCCAAACGGTGTCGTAGGGTGCTCATCCGGACCGCGGCTCAGTGACAAAACGCCCGCATCCCCCACATAATTCATGTCGTGGCCCGCTGCGGTGGCCTTTGGGCCGGTCTGGCCATACCCCGTGATCGAACAATAAACAATTCGCGGATTAATGGCGCGCACTGCCTCATATCCCAGACCCAGCCGCTCCATTACGCCGGGGCGAAATTGTTCTACCAGAACATCGGCCTTCTCAAGCAAGGGGCGAAGAATATCCATCGCGCCCTTTGATTTGAGATCAAGCGCCACTGATCGTTTGCCGTGGTTCAGCACGGCAAACCCGATGCTTTCACCCTCGATCTTTGGGTCCGTATGTCGAGCATCCTCACCTGTGGCGGGGCGTTCGAATTTAACCACCTCGGCCCCGGCTTCGGACAACATAAGCGTCGCCATTGGGCCGGGAAGAAGGGTGCTGAAATCCAGTACCAGGATATCCTTGAGCGGTTGGGCCATTTTTTCTTACCTCACGCGAAACGCGCAGCTCCGTTGTTCAGTACCAACACATCGCGTGCCGGGACCGACGCGCGGAACCGAGCCTCGCCACCTTCTTCCCAGATTTCGAAACGCACGGTTTCGCCGGGATAGACGGGCGCAGAGAACCGGACATCCAGACCGACCAGCCGGGTGGCATCATAGTCAAGCGACGACTTGAAGATCGCCCGTGCCGCCAGACCATAGGTCGCCAGACCGTGCAGGATCGGGCGGTCAAACCCAACCGAGCGGGCGACATCCGGGTCCGCATGCAGCGGGTTAAGATCCCCGCTGAGACGATAGATGAGCGCCTGACGTGGCAGGGTATCAATATCACATACATGATCGGGTGCGCGGTCAGGCAGCGCCGCAGGGGCAGGACCAGCCTTGTTTTCGCCACCGAATCCACCGTCACCCCGGCAGAAGGCCGACATCGCAACGCGCGCCAGTTTCTCTCCGCTGTCGGCGTCAATGATGTCACGGCTTTGATAGATGACGGCACCCTTGCCCTCACCCTTGTCAGAGATGAAATCAATCTTGCTGCGGCCAATGATATTGCCGTTCACTGGCAGTGGCTTGTAAACGTCCAGCCATTGCTCGCCGTGCAGTACCTGTTGCCAGTTCACGCCAGTCTTGGGATTGCGCAGCCAAAAGCCGGGATACCCCATAGTGACCGCCATTGAGGGAACAGCCTTCAGACCGTCCTCATAAACATAGGCCAGTTCTTTCTTGTCGGTCGGATCCTCACCAAACCCCAGACCGAGCGCATAAAGGATTGTATCCCGCTCGGTCAGTGTCTGATTGATCTCATCAAAATCCCAATTCGAAAGTGCGTCGAAATCCAATGGCATTGTCGTTCTCCCTTGATTGCTGTCAGAGCGTGTTTTGTGATCCCAGAATGGCCGTGACCTGGCTGGACAGCACACCGCCGTTGCCATGTGCCAGCGCCACGTCGATATTGTTCAACTGAAGGCCGGGCGCATCGCCACGGATCTGGCGGGCTGCCTCGATCACCGTGAAAATACCGTACATGCCGGGGTGTACACAGGACAGACCCCCGCCATTTGTGTTGACCGGCAAGACGCCGTCCGGCGCGATACGTCCGCCTTCAACAAAGCTACCGCCCTCGCCCTTGCTGCAGAACCCAAGGTCTTCGAGGAACAGAATGGTGTTGATGGTAAAGGCGTCATAGAGCTCGACCGCCTGAATGTCGTCTGGCGACATCCCCGCCGCCGCAAAGGCGCGCTTGCCCGACTCGCGGGCAGCGGTCACTGTGAAATCCTTCATCTGCGAGATCTGCCTGTGCGAGCTTTCCGCCGCACTGCCCAACACATAGACAGGTGCCTTTGGGAAATCCTTTGCACGGTCGGCGCGGACCATCACGATCGCACCGCCGCCATCCGTTACCAGACAGCAATCGCGCACTGTCAGCGGATCACCCACCATGCGCGCGCCCAGCACGTCCTGGCGGCTTAGCGGGCCGCGCTCGAAAGCTTCGGGATTGTGCTGCGCCCAGGCCCGCGCGGAAACCGCCACATCGGCCAATTGTTCGCGCGTGGTGCCGTATTCGTGCATGTGCCGCGCCGCCGCCATGGCATAGGCAGAAATTGGATAGCGCGGGTTATACGGTGCCTCATAGGCTGGCGGGCGCGAAGCGGTCACCAGCTTGCCCGACGCGGTGCGTTGGTTGGAGCCATAAACAATCAGCGCGACGTCACACAGTCCCGCCTCCAACGCTATCGTCGCGGATGTCAGATAATTCACAAAGGACGACCCGCCCAACATGGTTCCGTCAACAAAGCGGGGCTGGATGCCAAGATATTCAGCGGCCATGAGGGCTGGCATGCTGTCTTCCATCATGGTGCAGAACAGCCCGTCCACATCGGAAATCTTCAGCCCGGCATCGCCAAGTGCCGCAAGCGCGGACTGCGCCATGACATCATAGGCCGTCAGCCCGTGCGCTTCACCAAAACCGGCATGTCCGGTTCCCACAATGGCGGATTTTCCCCGAAGTTCATTGGTCATGCGTTAACCCTCCACCGGTTTGAAAAGCACGAGCGGCGCGCCCTCGGCCTCGCCCACAAAGGCGGTGACGGCCATGTCGATGGCAACTTCATCGGGGGCGATTGCCTCAACCCGGCTCATCATCCGAACGCCTTCGTCAAGTTCGACCACGCAGACGTTGTAGTCGCCGCCGCGCTCGGGTTTTCGACGCACAACAGTGGTGGTGTGGACCCGGCCGGTGCCGCTGGCATGTTCCCAGGAAATCGCGGTCCCATGACAGTGGGGACACAGAACTCTGGGAAAGAAATGATAGGCACCGCAGTCGTCACACTTGGGCAGCAGGATTTCCTTGTTGGCGAGTGCGCGTTGGAAAGTCTGGTCTGGTCCTGTGGCGTCCGGCACCTGTGTTCTCCTTCAAACGAGCGAGCATCTGGTTAAGCGTACCAAATATTTCTAACGTTTGTTAGATTGTGTCAAGTGCCTAGGATCAACTTGCGAAATCCCGATGTCAGCTTCCAACCCTCGGCCAGAAAATTCGCCGAGGTTCCAGAAACATCATGCTGACCCGGTTCCGCAGGTTGCGGGTATTGCCGCGGCTCGACACGCTGAATGCCTTTGTCGCGCTGCATCACCATTAAGTCGGCAACCCTGTCAACGATGTCCTCGATCCAACGCGGTAAGTTGGTGGCCACGGCACTGCCTTGCGGGCCCGCCAGCGTTAAGAGACTGGGAAACCGGTGGACTGAACGCCGGGCTGCGAATTGCGCATGTTGACCTTATTTCTAACGACAGTTAGATTTGGCCAACCTATAGGATCGGATGAGCAAGCCATGCCAGATACGGACCCAGCCCCTCTTTCCGGCAAGCTCGTTGTCGCGCTCGAACAAGCGGTGGCAGCGCCATTTTGCACCTCGCGACTGGCCGATGCCGGGGCGCGAGTGATAAAAATCGAACGCAAGGGTGCTGGCGATTTTGCACGCGCCTACGACACCGCCGCGAATGGTGAAAGCGCCTATTTCACATGGCTGAACCGCGGCAAACAAACGGTCGCACTGGATATCAAAGCCGAGGAAGATCGCGATATCCTGCTCAGTATGCTGGAAAACGCGGATGTGTTTATTCAGAATCTCCTGCCCGGCGCGCTGGCCAAGCTGGGGCTTGATTCAGCCACTCTGCGAAGGAAATTTCCCCGGCTCGTGACCTGCGACATCACCGGATACGGCGAAGATGGCCCGATGCGGAACGCCAAGGCCTATGACCTTCTGGTGCAATGCGAAAGCGGTCTGGCCTCGGTAACCGGCACGCCGGACGCGCCCGGACGGGTTGGCGTTTCAGTCTGCGACATAGCCACTGGCATGACGGCCCACGCCGGAATTTGCGAAGCGCTGGTCGGACGCGACCACACCGGCAAAGGCAGCGGCGTGGCGGTCGCAATGTTCGACGTCATGGCCGACTGGATGGCGGTTCCCCTGCTTTTTCACGAATACGCGGGTCAGCCTACGCCCAGAACCGGGCTTGGGCATTCTGTCATATGCCCCTACGGCGCTTTTCCATGTCGGGGTGATGATCAGGTCGTCATATCTGTCCAGAACAGCCGCGAGTGGGACAGGTTCTGCGCACAAATTCTGGGGGATCCGGCGCTGGCCACCGATCCACGCTTCCACGACAATTCGGCCAGAATTCAGCATAAACCTGAGCTAGAGGCACTTATCAAGGCCGTGTTCGGATCACATGATCGCCCCGAACTCTTGAAGTTGCTGGATGCGGCGGGCATTGCCTCAGCAGCGGTGAACGATGTGACTTCTCTGTCCGATCACCCCCAACTCGACCGATCGACCATCGACACGCCTTCCGGGCCGATCAGTGTCGCGATGCCTCCGATACGGCGCAGCAACACGCAGGTCGCTCTTGGCCCAGCCCCTGCATTTGATGCGGACGGCGCTGCCATTCGTGCTGAATTTGGCCCCCGGCCCTAGAATATGAGATCAACAAAGATGACCAACAAAAAACAAACCTCGATCCTCGGGGGCGTCAGGATCATTGACCTGACCTCGATTATTTTTGGCCCGCTGGCGACGCAGATGCTGGGCGATCTGGGTGCTGATGTGATCAAGGTTGAAAGCCCCGAGGGTGATCTGTTGCGGCAGGTTCAGCCGTCACGCCAACCGCTGATGGGTGCCGCCTTTCTTGGTGCCAACCGCAACAAACGCAGCGTCGTTCTGGACCTCAAGACAGAGGGTGATCGCGACGAACTGCGCAAACTTCTGGCCGATGCTGATGTGATGATTTCAAGCATCCGGCCCGCAGCGCTTGCCCGCCTGTCGCTTGATCCCGAAGCGCTGCGGCGCGAAAATCCGGACCTCATCACGGTTTTTGCAACGGGGTATGGGCAGGACGGGCCCTATGCCGCCAAACCCGCCTTTGATGACATTGTACAGGCGGTCTCGGGACTGGCCAGCCTGCCCACGCTGCGCGATCCCGATGCAAAGCCCGACTATTCCCCGACCATACTTGCTGACAAGCTTGGCGGGGTGACCACAGCCTATGCCGTTATGGCGGCCTTGTTTCACCGCGAACGCACGGGCCAGGCCCAGCACGTCGAAGTGCCGATGTTCGAAACACTGACGGCCTTTTTGCTCGCCGAGCACATGGATGGTGCCACATTCGATGATGTCCCCAATGATTTTGGATATGCGCGGATGCTCGTGCCCCACCGCCGCCCGCTTGAGACTAAGGACGGTTTCGTGACCCTCCTGCCCTACACCAATCAGCAATGGGCGCGGTTCTTCACGGCGGTCGGGCGCGATGACATGGCGGAACACGTCTGGGTCACCGACTTGGACACCCGCAGCCGCAACATCGGCGCGCTTTATGATATGGTGGCACAGATCGCCCTGTCGCGGACAACGCAGGACTGGCTCGACCTGATGGAGACCATCGATATTCCCGCCATGCCAGTCCGCAACCTGTCTGATCTGCCTGCCGATCCGCATCTGGCCGCAACCGGATTTTTCCAGCAGGTCGACCATCCCTCCGAAGGGCCGATCTGGACCACCAGACCCCCTGTCCGTTTCTCCGAAACCCCGGCCCGGCACGATCACCGCCCGGCCCCGCGTTTGGGGGAGCATACCAAGGAAATCCTTGGCCCGGACGATGACTAGGGAGGTTCCGTTCAGATATCCATCGAACGGGCGATCAGTTCCTTCATGATCTCGTTGGTGCCGCCATAGATCATCTGTACCCGGCTGTCGGCATAAAGGCGCGCAATCGGAAACTCCATCATAAAGCCGTAACCACCATGCAGTTGCAGACATTCATGCATGACCTCGTTCTGCGTCTGGCTGCCCCACCATTTCGCCATTGACGCGGTTGCGGCGTCCAACTCACCGACCTCCAAACGCGCGATCCCGTCGTTGACAAAACTACGCAGCAACTCGGCCTTGGTCTTGCATTCTGCCAGTTTGAAACGAGTGTTCTGGAAATCCATGATACGGTTGCCAAAGGCCTTGCGGTCCTGAACATATTTCACTGTTTCATCGATGGCGAAGTCAATAAAGCCAAGCGCAGTGATGCCGATCATCAGCCGTTCCCACGGCAATTGCTTCATCAGTTGATAGAACCCCTGCCCCTCTTCCGGGCCAAGCAGATTGGACGTCGGCACACGCACATCCTCGAAAAACAACTCGGCGGTGTCAGAGCCTTTCATGCCCAGCTTTTTGAGGTTTCGTCCGCGACGGAAACCTTCGGCATCATCAGTTTCCAGAACGATCAGCGACACGCCCTTGGCACCCGCACCGCGATCTGTTTTGGCCACGACAACAATAAGATCAGCGGTATGTCCGTTGGTGATGAAAATCTTTGAGCCGTTGATTTTGTAGTGATTGCCGTCCTTTTCCGCATGGGTTTGGACATTCTGAAGGTCCGAACCTGTTCCCGGCTCGGTCATGGCAATCGCGGCCACGCTTTCGCCGCTGATCAGTCGCGGCAACCATTTTTTCTTCTGCTCTTCACTGCCGTAGGCCTCGATATAGTGGATCACGATGGTCTGGATGCCATAGCCCCAACCTGTGTCACCAGTGCGGCCCTGCTCATAAATGGTGATCGCATCAAATCCGATGTCACCACCGAACCCACCATATTCCTCAGCAATGGAGCCGCCCATGACGCCCTGTTCGCCAACTGTTGTCCAGAATTCGCGATCGACGATGCCATTTTCCACCCATTTGTCGATATTCGGAGCCATTTCCGCATCAAAAAGCTTGCGGGTGCTGTCCGCGAAGATTTTGTGTTCACCTGTAACCCAGGTTGGGGAGTTCTTGATCAGAGACATGTTTCTTTACCTACGGGGCTTTGTTTGGATTTCGTAAAATCTAACAAGTGTTCAATTTGTTGGCAATGATTCAGGGCCCTTACTAACGAAGCGTCACATGCCTGAGAATGTTACACATCACACTGCTTCAGGCGCGTTAAGACCCAACCCTGCACAAAAAAAGGCCCGCTGAGTTGAGCGGGCCTTTTTTGATTTTGAAGTGTTGTGTGTCAGAGTTTTTCGATCAGTTCCGGCACGGCGGTGAACAGGTCCGCAACCAGTCCGTAGTCGGCGACCTGGAAGATCGGGGCTTCCTCGTCTTTGTTGATCGCCACGATGATCTTGGAATCCTTCATCCCCGCAAGGTGCTGGATCGCACCAGAGATGCCAACCGCGACATAGAGATCAGGAGCAACCACCTTGCCCGTCTGGCCAACCTGCCAGTCGTTTGGTGCATAACCGCTGTCAACCGCCGCACGGGACGCGCCAACAGCCGCGCCCAGCTTGTCCGCCAGTTTTTCTATCAGCGCAAAGTCATCCTCTGACCCGACACCGCGACCCCCGGAAACAACAACGCCAGCCGAGGTCAGCTCAGGGCGATCGCTTGCGGCAACCTTGTCCTCAACCCAGGACGACAGGCCCGGATCTGCCGCTGCGGAAACGGTATCAACCGAAGCGGAACCGCCTTCGCCCGCCGCATCAAATGTCGATGTGCGGAAGGTGATGACCTTTTTGGCATCCGAAGATTTCACCGTCTGGATCGCATTGCCCGCATAGATCGGACGCTCAAACGTGCTGCCATCCACAACGCCTGATGCATCAGAGATGATCATCACGTCCAGCAATGCCGCCACGCGGGGCATCACGTTTTTTGCGTCTGTGGTGGCTGGGGCGACGATGTGTTCGTAATCGCCCGCAAGCGCCACGATGGTCGCGGCAGTGGATTCCGCCAACCGGTGGCCCAGTGACGCGTCTTCGGCAACCAGTACCTTGGACACGCCATCAATCTTGGCCGCTGCTTCGCCCGCAGAAGCGGCAGAACCGCCCGCGGCCAATACGGTCACGTCACCCAATGCCTTGGCGGCGGTGACGGCTTTGGCGGTGGCGTCCAGCGCCAATTCACCATCATTTACTTCTGCCAAGAGTAGAACAGCCATTATACAGCCCCCGCTTCTTTGAGTTTTGCGACCAGTTCGTCAACAGATTCTACCGTGATCCCCGCTGCGCGGACCTCTGGCTCTGCCGTTTTCAAGATTTCCAAACGGTTGGAGACATCCACGCCGTAATCGGCAGGTGTCTTTTCATCCAGCGGCTTTTTCTTGGCCTTCATGATGTTGGGCAAAGAGGCATAGCGCGGCTCGTTCAAACGCAGATCCACAGTTACAACCGAGGGCAAAGAGACCTCAATGGTCTGCAAGCCGCCATCCACTTCGCGTGTGACTTTTGCCTTGTCACTATCAATTTCGACCTCGGAGGCGAAGGTCGCTTGAGACCAGCCCAGCAGCGCAGACAGCATCTGTCCCGTGGCGTTCATGTCGTTATCAATGGCTTGTTTGCCGCACAGCACCAGACCGGGCTGCTCTTCGTCCACGATAGCCTTGAGGATCTTGGCAACGGCCAAGGGTTCGATGTCATTATGGACATCATCACTGGCGACCACGAGGATCGCGCGGTCCGCACCCATCGCCAGAGCAGTGCGCAGGGTTTCCTGGCTCTGCTTTACACCGATGGAAACAACGATCACTTCGTCTGCCTGACCCGCTTCCTTGAGGCGGATCGCCTGTTCAACAGAAATCTCGTCAAACGGGTTCATCGACATTTTGACATTCGCAAGATCGACACCGGAACTGTCCGCTTTGACGCGCACTTTTACGTTGTAATCGATCACGCGCTTTACAGGTACAAGCACCTTCATGAGTATTCTCTCCTTAGAGGATTGATAGGGTTACGACCGTTCTAGCGGTCTTTGAATTCAGGTTTCCGTTTTTCCGAGAATGCCTTCATGGCCTCTGGAAAATCATGCGCGCAGAGCAGTACACTCTGGGCATCACGTTCGATGTCCAGCGCTTCCAGATAGCTGCACTCAGCTGTGGCGCGCATCACGCGCTTTGCGGTCTGCACACCGAACATCGGATGTTGTGAAATCTCGCGGGCGATCTCAAGCGCGCGTTCCTCGACCTGTTCGGCCGAAACGCATTCTTCCACGACGCTCAGTTCCTTGGCGGTACGTCCGTCAATCTCGCGGCCCGTAAGAACAAGCATCCTCGCCACCCCCGCGCCAGCGCGTTGTTGAAGCAACCAGCTTGATCCGGTGTCGGGGCATCCACCAACACGGGAAAAGACCTCGCAAAGTCGTGCATCCTCGGCAGCCACAACAATATCCGCAGACAGGGCAAGGCTTAGGCCAGCCCCATAAGCGACACCGCAAACGGCGGAAATCAGCGGTTTGCGAAATAGATAAGCTGCACGTCCGCCATCATGAACTTTGTCGACCATTTCCAACGTGGCTCTGGCCCCCTTGGCCACTTCGGACTGAAAGCCGACCAAATCCCCACCGCTGCTGAAATGTTCGCCACCGGTCATGACCACGGCACGGACCGTATCATCGCGGTCTGCTTCGTTCAGATACGCCACCAATTCCTCGACGAACGCGATACTATAGGGATTACGCTTTTCCGGTTGAAGAAAACGCAGGATGCCGACAGGGCCATCCTTCTCAAAGCGAATAAGTTCAGTCATTCAAGCCTCCATCATGTCCCGGTCCAGACAGGCGCACGTTTTTCGGCAAAGGCCTTCGGACCTTCGATCGCATCATTGCTGGCATAGACGACCTCGTGCAGGCGCTTGCCCTCTGTCAGGCCCTCTGCGCAGCCCAGGTCCATTGTTGCGCGAACGCCGCCTTTTGCGGCGATCACCGAAAGCGGTGCCGCGCTGGCAATCCGCTTGGCAAGGTCATGCGCGCGGGCGCGCACAGCGCCCGGTGTATCTTCAAGATAGTTGGTAAACCCGTAACCGTGCAGACGCTCAATGGGCATCAAATCGCCTGTCAGAACAATTTCCATCAGCACGGGTTGTGGCAACATCGACAGCGCCGGAGAAGCCCATGGCGACCCACGCCCGATTTTGACTTCGGTAATGCCGACCTTGGTGCCTTTAAGGCCAATGCGAATATCGCAGTTCAGCGTCAGCATCATGCCTCCCGCCATCAAGGATCCGGTCATTGCCGCAATGATTGGTTTTTTGCAGTCCCGCATTTTCTCGTGAAACGGATCACGCATCTTGGACAGGATATCGACACCTTCATCTCGCGCGATCTGTGTGGCTTCCTTGAGGTCCAATCCGGCGCTAAAGACACCACAATCGGCAGAGGTCAGAATGGCAACGCGAATACTGTCATCCGCCTCGATCTTTTCCCAGGCATCCGTAAGCCCGTTCGTAGCGGCCACGGAGAGCGCGTTTTTCCGCTCGGGTCGGTTGATGGTGACAGTCGCGATACCGTCTTCAATCTTCACGTCAATGGGGCTCATGATGTCTGCTTTGTTTATTGGAGGATATTTGGTGCGAATGCGGGTGAGAGGCCCCCCGCGACAAAAAATCGCCGCGGGGGAGAGCAGGCTCACTCGACAGTGAACTTTTCAGAGCTTTCCTTGATCACGTCCCAAACCACGTCGAGGTAATCGGCGCTCCAGTCGGTCAGAGGAACCCAGGTTTCGCCATCCCACTGGTCAACGCGGGTCTTACCGCCGCCACCGTGGTCTTCCCCAGTTACCGTGAGCGGCGCCATGAGACCATCGCCGTCGAAATCGGAGATCGATTCATAACCGGCCTTCATGGATTCCGGGGTCAGCGGCCAGCCATTTTCGGAAATCGCAATACGTGCGGCTTCGAAACCAACCGAATAGATCGCCATGCCCGTATTGTAATACACGTCATGTACCAGACTCTCGGGTCCGCTACCCTTGCCCTCGGCGTAGTAGGTTTCCAGCATTGTCTTCACGATTGGAACTTCCTGGCCACCGGCCACGTTGGTTCCGCGCAGAATGCCTTTGGCCTCTGCCGCGCCGATATTGGAGATATCGACTTCGTTCAGCCAGTTGACGGACAGGTAGCGGTCAAGCGGGAAACGGTTACGGCGCATTTCTTTGAAAGCGACAACATGTCCGCCAGCCAGCAGCCAGCTGATCACATAGTCAGGCTTGTCGCGGCGAATTTTGCTCCAGGCACCCGACTGGTCGGAACCGGGCAGCGGAACGGGATAGAGTTCCAGTTCAAAGCCTTCTTTCTCGGCAAGGGTCTTCAGAATTTCAATCGGCTCTTGACCAAATGGATAGTCCAGATAGATGAACCCGATCTTTGCGCTACCAAGATCACCGTCCATCTGGCTCTTGATAAAGGCAACGTCGTTGGCTGCCTGCTGCCAATAGGTCGGGCCTACCGGGAACACCCATTCAAACACATCACCGTCTACCGCGTCACCGCGACCAACGAAGGATTGCATCAGAACGTTACCGTCTTTCATTGTACGTGGCAGAACGGCGTTCGTGACCGGGGTCGAGAGCATGTTGAAGATGAAGACACCGTCGCGCTTGAGTTGCTCGTAACATTCAACACCGCGCTGCGGTTCGTTGCCGTGATCACGAACTATAATCTCAATCGGGTGACCTTCGATGCCACCGTTGTCATTGGTGTACATCGCCAGATCCTGAGCGGCCTGCGCCACCTGAGGCGAAATGAACGTGTACGATTTGCTGAGGTCAAAGCAGAGTCCGAAGCGTATCGGTTCCTTGTCCTGAGCGGCGGCTACTGTCGCGCTTGTAGCCAGCACAGCGGTGAGGGCCACCGCCTTAATGTATTGTGTGATTTTCATCTTTTCTTTCTCCCGTTGGTAGAGTTTAAGGCGGCTTCTTTCCTTTACGGTCGCGCCGCCACCCCAGTGACGCAAACCTATTTGTTCACTGTCTATTATTGCTCGTATTTCGAGGAACTTTCCTTGACCACGTCCCACACTACATCGGTGTATTCCGCGATCCAGTCGGTCTGCGGCACCCAGGCCTCTCCATCCCACATTTCGATGCGCGTCTTACCGCCGCCACCGTGATCGTCCGCCGTCACCGTGATCGGTGCCATCAGGCCGTTGGCGTCGTAGTCTTTGAGCGTTTCCAGACCCGCCTTGTAAGAGCTTGCGGTGATCGGAAGGCCTTCGAGCTCTGCCGCTTTGCGCGCGGCTTCAAACACGATGGAATACATCGCCAGGCCGGTATTGTAGAAAACGTCCTCAGTTTTCTCCAACGGGCCAGAGCCCTCTCCCTTTTCATAAAGCTCGGTCATGATCTCTTGGCGCAAGGCCACGTCGGGGCCGCCAACCACGTTGGTACCACGCTTTAGACCAATGGCTGCCTCTTTGCCGATGTTGGCGATGTCGACTTCATTCAGCCAGTTGACTGAAATGTATTTCTCCATCGGAATGCGATTGCGCTGCATCTCCTTGGAGGCAACCACATGCGCCCCGCCCAGCATCCAGACAATCAGATGATCGGGCTTGTCGCGGCGTACCTTTGACCAAACACCAGCCTGATCGCTGCCGGGCAGTGGCACTGGGTAAAGATCAAGCTGAAAGCCCTCTTTCTCTGCCAGAGTCTGCAGGATTTCGATTGGCTCTTGGCCAAACGGATAATCAAAATAGACAAAACCAACCTTCACATCCGACATATCGCCGTCATGCAACTGCTTGATATAGGCAACGTCGTTGGCGGCCTGCCCCCAATAGGTTGGGCCAATTGGATAGACCCAATCAAAGACCGTGCCGTCCACGGCATCGCCACGACCAACAAGCGACTGCATCAGGATGCGTTCATCTGCCATGGCGCGTGGCAGAATTGCCAGCGACACCGGTGTCGACAGGGTATCAAAAACAAAAACGCCCTCGCGGCTAAGCTTGGAATAGCATTCAATCCCGCGCTGCGGTTCGTTGCCATGATCACGAATGATGACTTCCACCGGCTCGCCGCCGATACCGCCCTTCATGTTGACCAGCTTTGCAAGATCCATCGCGGCTTGAGAAACCTGTGGCGTGGCAAAAGTGTATGCTTTGCTGAGATCATAACAAACACCCACTTTGAATGGTTCGGCCAAAGCCTGCGACCCGGTTATCAGGCCTCCCATCATCGAAACTACGGCTAGCGCCTTGGTAAGTTGTTTCATCTTTTCCTCCCTGAACAATGTCTGTTTAGAACTTCAGCTCAGCCAACGCTTGCGGCGGCTGTAGTGTTTGACGTTGTGAAAATCGGTGCCTTCACCACCGCCAAGATAGAACTCTTGGATGTCGGAATTGGATTTGAGCGCTTCGGCGGTGCCGTTCATGACAACACGACCATTTTCAATGAGATACCCTTCCGAAACGATCTCCAGCGCGGCCAGAGCGTTCTGTTCCACAAGCAGAACGGACATCCCCTCCTCTTCGTTGATCTTTTTGAGGATGCCGAAAATCTCAGCGACGAGGAATGGCGCAAGCCCAAGGCTCGGCTCATCCAGCATCAGCAATTTTGGCTGAGTGACAAGCGCGCGGCCAATGGCCAGCATCTGTTGCTCGCCACCCGACAGGTAGCCGGCCAGCGAATTGCGCCGTTCAGCCAGTCGCGGGAAATAGGCATAGATTTTTTCCTTTTCCGCGCTCAGGACTGACCGGGACATGCCCGTCGGTGCAGCTGCTGTCAGGTTCTCGTCCGGTGTCAGGTGTTCAAAGACACGTCGACCTTCGATGACGTGACAGATGCCCATATCCACTCGATTCTGAGCGAGCATGCCGGTCATGTCAGTGCCTTCGAACTTGATCTCTCCGCGGCTGACGCGTCCGCGTTCAGCTTTCAAAAGACCACTGATCGCTTTCAGCGTCGTGCTTTTCCCCGCTCCGTTTGAGCCCAAAAGCGCGATCATCTCGCCTTTTGGCACCTGAACCGAAACACCTTTGATCGCCAGCATCACGTTGTCATACAGCACTTCGACACTGTTCATTGACAGGATGGGCTGGGCTTTGACCTTTTCTTGCATCGACATTCCTCCCTACTTTCTCAGCTGATCAAAGGGCCAGACCATCAGGTAGTCCCTTATATTGCCGTAGAGCTTTCCCAGCCCCAGCGGTTCGATCAAAAGAATTATGACGATCAGCGCGCCGTAGACCGCGTTCGGGATATGGGCGAGCGTTTCAACGTTGATTTGCATTCCAAGTGACAGGCTGCCTCCAGCGACGATCCCGTTCACCAAACCGGGTACAAGCAGGATCAGGGCGACCCCCAAATACGATCCGATGACGCTGCCAAGGCCTCCGACAATCACCATCGCCAGTACCTGGATCGAAACCGCGACCGAGAATTGCTCTGGAGCGGCGAGGAAGAAGAACGTCGCGACAAGCAGCGCTCCGCTAACACCAGCGATGAAAGACGATGCTGCAAAGGCCAGGATTTTATAGTAGAAACTGTTGACGCCCAGAATTGCCGCGGCAAAATCCTTTTCCCGGACCGCAACCAAGGCGCGCCCCAACCCGGTGCGTTTGAGGTTCAGCATGAAGATCGTCACCAACACGCACCAGCCAAAGGCGACATAGTAGTAGCCCGTGTCAGACGTGATGTCCTGCCCAAGCAGCGCCAATGTCGGGGCTTGCAACGATGCGTGTGAACCGCCCGAGATCGCAGGCGAGTGGGTCAATACCCAGTCCATCACAAACTGCATCGCAAGGGTTGTCAGCGCGAGATAGAGCCCCTTCACCCGCAATGCGGCAAAGGCGAACAGACTGCCGATCACCGATGATGCCAACCCGCCGATGATCAGGGCGAACTCCCATGGTACCCCAAATCGTGCGGCGTGGATTGCCGAATAGGCACCAACAGCCATAACAGCGGCATAACCCAGATGAAGCTGGCCAGCCCAACCTGTCACCAGATTCAGCCCAAGCGCCGCAGCTGTCCAGATCAACCAGGGCAGCATGTAACTGTTCAGATACAAAGACGGCAAAAGGAATGGTGCCGCCAGCCCGAAAAGGAAGATGAAGATCGCTAGATTGCGGTCAGCGGGAACCTTGAAGATACGGCTGTCCGATACGTAGTTGGCGTGATGGACACCAGAAAGTCTATAGAACATTCCTTACACCCTTTCGATGTCGTGGCGGCCAAACAGCCCGTGCGGACGGATCATGACCGTAAGGATGAGAACAGCAGCAACGATAAGTTCGCGGCTTCCGCCCCCAACAAGAGGATCAAGGAAATCAGCGCCAACGTTTTCGACAATACCGAGAATGATACCAGCGACCACAGCCCCCAGAATACTGTCAAGACCACCCAGAACAGCAACTGTCAGACCTTTGAGAAGCAACAGTGAGAGCGCTTGATCAACACCCTGAATTTCACCCCAGATGACGCCCGCAGCCACAGCTACGACTGACGCCAATGCCCAGGACAAACCAACGCCGCGTTCAACCGAAATCCCGACCGACCAGGACGCCATGTAATCGTCTGCGATTGCCCGCAATTTGATACCGGTGCGGCTGCGGAAAAACAGCATAAAGCCGACAAAAAGGCCGATCGCCACCCCTGCCCCGACAAGATGGATGCGACTGACAAAGATGTCACCAAGGAACAATGGATCATAGCTGACCCCCAGTTCTACTGACCGTGACGTTCCGCCCCAGATCGCCAGCGTTGTACCGCGCAGGAAAATATCAAGACCCAATGTCATCATCAGGATCATTACAACCGGGCGGCCCGCAAGGCGGCGCAGCGCAACCCGCTCAATCCCAAATCCCAGACCGAACATGATCAGGGCCGCAAACGGAATGGCCAGCCACAGCGGCAGGCCTGCGTCATTCGACAAGGCAAGAACCACATAGGCTCCAACCATCGTCAATCCGCCCTGAGCCAGATTGGGCACCGAAGATGCTTTGTAAATCAGCACGAGGCCGATGGCGAATAGCGAATACAGCAGACCCGTTAGGGCTCCGTTGATCGCCAGCTCTGATAGAAAGATCCAGTCCATTTATACCTCCCTGATGGGAAGGTTCTTTTCGACCTTCCCTACTTCCCCGGTCTCGTAAGTCACCTGCGCGCTTACATGGACCTCTTTTGAACCGTCATAGAGCGCCGCGATAACATCGGCATAGCGTTCCTGAACGACCTTGCGGCGCAGTTTTCTGGTCCGCGTGATTTCCCCATCATCCGGGTCAAATTCCTTTGGCAAACTGACGAAACGTTTCAACTGCAAGGGTTCAGTGACGGCCTTGTTGACCCGCTCGAACGCCTCGCGCAAAAGGGTGGCGACCTCGTCACGTTGGGACAAGTCGGCATAAGAAACGTATGGCACGCCATTCACTTCTGCCCAGTGGCCTACTGCTTCGAAATCCACGCAGACCATTGCGGTCAGTTCGTCCAGTCCCGACCCAAGTACAGCCGCATCCTTGATATACGGGCTGAACTTCAGGCGGTTTTCGATATAGTTCGGAACATAGCGTTCACCCCCGGCCGTATACATGACCTCAGACACACGCCCCAAAACCACCAGTTGGCCGTTCTCTTCCAGATATCCAGCATCGCCGGTCAGCAGCCACCCGTCTTGCAGGGCTTCGGCACTTGCCTCCGGCTTGTTGAAATACCCACTGAACACGCTGTCGGAACGCAACATGATCTGGCCGCTGTCATCAATCTTGATCTCGACTCCCGGCGCAGGCTTACCAACGGTGTGAAGCCGCACCTCATTCGGTGCCTGCATCGCGCTGATGGCACTGATTTCGGTCTGCCCGTAAAACTGGCGCAGTTTGATGCCCAGGGCACGGTAAAAGACAAAGGTATCTTCGCCGATGGCCTCTCCGCCAGTGAACGCGCTTTTCAGACGGCTCATGCCGAACTGATCCTTAATCGGGCCAAAAACAAGTGCCTCACCCAACAGACGGCCCAAAGGTTCTAATGCACCGCCACTCTTGCCATTCAGTTTCCGCGTCTCGGCCGCGATCGCCCGATCCATAAAGAAATGGTACAACCGCTTCTTTAGCGGCGTTGAATCCTCCATGCCGACCTGAATTGTGGTCAGCATCTGATCCCAACTTCTGGGTGCTGCCAAATAGAAAGTCGGAGCGATTTCCCGCATGTCCCGCACAACTGTTTCCTGTCGCTCCGGGACGTTGACGGTGAACCGGTACAAAAGCGCCGCAGCCACCGTAATGGCATAATCCCCGACCCAGGCCATCGGGAGATAGGCAAGGATATCCTCATCTTCCCCGAACGCGCCTGCGTCATGGCCATTCTTGGCTGCGCTCAGAACGTTTTTCTGGCTCAGAACAATGCCTTTTGGCTGACCGGTTGTTCCAGACGAATGCAGAAAGATCGCGGGATCGTCTGGCTTTGTCCGGTGCAAAATCTCTTCGCGACGACTGGGCGTTTCGTTCAGATCGTGCTGGCCAATTTCGATCAGGTGGTCCCATGACATAAGACCATCGTTTTCGTAAAACCCAAGCCCGCGCGTTTCAGCATAGATGATGTGTTCAATGCCGGTCGCGCCTGCATCGCGTATCTCAAGAATCTTATCGACCTGTTCTTGATCTTCCGCGATGGCGGCTACGATTTTAGCTTCTCCAAGGAAATGCTGAAGCTCTTCGAGCGTCGCACCCGGATAAGCTGGCATTGCATAAGCACCAAGCAGCGAAAGCGCCAACATGCCACCATATAGCCGTGCACGGTTATCGCCCAGAATGAGTACGGCGTTGCCCGGTTTAATGCCAATCTTCTCAAGACCGGCTGCGCAGGCCAGAATCTCATCGACGTACTCGCTCCAGGTGCTTTCCTTCCAAATCCCACGCTCTTTTTCGCGCATGGCGATGTTCGACCCGTGGTTTGACGCGTTCCGCGCCAAAAGTGTGCCAATCGTCTCGTTGATCGAATTATGCGATGTTGACCCCTCAGTCATGCGACCCTCCAACATATGCTTCGATGACCCGAGGGTCTTTTACGACTTCTTTTGGTATGCCACTGGCGATCATTTCGCCGTAATTCAGTGCTAGCATTCGATCACAAATGCCGATGATGACATCCATGTGGTGTTCGATCAGCAGGACGCTCACGCCCCGTTCTGCCCGCGCATCCAGAATGAAGCGGGACATATACCCCTTCTCTTCTTGGTTCATGCCTGCCATCGGCTCATCAAGGATCAACATTTGTGGCTCGGCCACCAAGGCGCGTGCAAGCTCAACTCGCTTTTTCAACCCAATCGGAAGCCCATCAACCAATTCGTTCCGGATGCTCTCGAGCTGCAGAAACTCGATCACCTCTTCGACGATCTTGCGGTTCTCGATCTCTTCACTTTTTGCGGCCCACCAATAAAACGCGGTGCGGAAAACGCCCGGGTTCATGTGGATGTGGCGACCCAGCAAAATGTTGTCGAGCACGCTCATCCCGTTGAACAGGGCAAGGTTCTGAAACGTTCGGGCAACCCCGAGTTTTGCAACCTTGTGGGGCGCTGTGCCCGTGATGTCATTTCCCGCCAGACGGATAGATCCGACATTTGGCGGATAAAATCCGGTGATCGCGTTTGTCAGCGTTGTCTTGCCGCTGCCGTTCGGCCCCACGAGGCCAAAGATTTCCTGGGGCTGAATGACCATGTCCACGCCGGTGACAGCGACAATGCCGCCAAATCGCCGCTCGATCCCGCGACACTCCAGTATCGCGCCATCACTGGTGCCGGTTTCTGTTTGTCTATTCGTCATCATCTGGCTCTTTTTTCCCCCACTAGGTTCGTAACTTGTCTCAGGAAATCCGGAAATAATCCGGTCGTCCTGTTGGCCAGGGATCTCCCCACATTTGCTGTCCACCATCGATGTTCAAAACTTCGCCGGTTACGAATTTCCCTGAACTGGCTGCCATATAGACAACCCCTTCAGCAACATCCCATTCGTCGCCAGCGTGTCGCATCGGGTTTGAGTCCTGGAAGGTTGCCGCGCCTTCTGGCGGGTAGTTCCCAAATCCATTGCTTTCGCAGCAACCCGGTGCCACGCAATTTACCCTGATGTCATGTGGAGCCCACTCCACTGCAACCGATTTGGACATGTAAATGACCCCGGCGCGCGCCGCGCAGGTATGGGCAATGCCCGGCATCCCGCGCCAGATGTCTGCCACAATACTAACGATTGCACCCGGTTGCTTGTGCTTCACCCAATGACGCGCGGTGGATTGCATCATCCACCAGGTGCCGTTGAGGTTGGTATCTATGACGGCGTTCCAGCCCTTGGGTGAAAAATCCAGCGCAGCTTGAGGGAACTGCCCACCTGCATTGTTCACCAAAACGTCAATTGAACCGAATTCCTGATTTACCTGCGCAACAAACTCTTCGACCTGTTCTGGGTCTCGAATGGTCATCGGCATGGCAAAGACTTTGCCACCAAGACTTTCAAGAAAATCCTTGGCCGAAGCCAGCTTTTCTTCATTACGTCCGTTAATGGCAAGATTGGCACCCAGTTTGGCGAAAAGGGTCGCAATCGCCAAACCCAGGCCGCCGCCTGCACCAGTTACAACAACTGTCTTGCCTGCAAACAAATCGCGTGCATAAACAGTTGAGCGTGTTGCAAGATCTTCTCGCGAAGATCCAAATTGCGTCTCACTCATGACGCCTCCTCCCTATTCCCCATTCGGGTTTTTTTATAATCTAACGTGCGTTAGAAAATTAATCAACCCAAGATTCTTCATGCTGTCTCGGCTTCGAAAGAACTTAGTAAGACTTTGGAAGTTCATGATTTTTTCCCGCGATGAACGATAAGAGCATCTGCGGGCTCGCTGGCACGATTCGGAAAAGCAGGGCTTCTCTGACCAGTCGCTCGACATGATATTCTTTGGCATACCCGAATCCACCAAAGGCAATTTGCGCCGCTTCGGTCGCCTCGACTGCGGCATCCGCGGCCCGCAATTTGGCAGCGTTTGCCTCCACCCCGCGCCAATGGATGCTGAACCCCCTGATCCTGACCGATGGGTCAACCGATAACCACACGCTCGTTGGCATAGTGCGCCGCGCGTTTCAGAGCCTTGCACGCAATGCCGAAGCACTCGCCATCCACAAGGATGCGGGCGCGGTGCTCATCAGTGCCGAATTTCACAACGGGATTGAGGCCGAATATGTTCACATATCCGCAAAATCTGGTCACCTATTTCTCTTTGTTCATCCGTCATTCGAAACGTCACGGTGTACCTGCTCGTCATCCAAGCTCACACGTCCCGCCTCGCAATGGGCGGTCATCCGCTCCTTGGGGAAGAAACGTGGCCCCTGCAAACCTCGCGCGAAAAAAGAAATTTCAAAGTGACCCACTACCCAATCAGGATAGCGCCTGTGTCCTGGGGCTGGAGGGTCAGAATGCGGTCAGCCAGCCGCGTGGCCTCGCGTGGGTCATGGGTCACAAAAAGCGTTGCGGGTTTCACGTCATCAATGAGCGAGCGCGTGAGGGTCAGCATGCGGTCGGCGGTCTCGGCATCCAGCGAGACGAAGGGTTCGTCCATGATAAGCAGATCCGGCTGGCCTGCAAAAGCGCGGGCAAGTGAGAGGCGGCGTTGCTGGCCGAGGGAAAGCTGGCCGGGGAAGTCAGGGCCTCTGCCTGAAAGTCCGACGCGGTCGAGGGCCGCGTTGGCGTCTGCGGCAGAGAGATCAGGGTGGATCAGGCGCAGATTGTCGCGGGCGGAGCGCCATGGGAGGAGTGTCGGCTCCTGAAAGACAATTGCAAGCGCATCGGGGCGCTTGACGGTTCCGTCAAAGCCGGAGTCGATGCCGGCGATGATCCGCAACAGGGTCGATTTGCCGATGCCCGAGGGGCCGACAAGAGCGACGGTTTCGCCTTTGGCTATCTCAAAAGCGATGTCACCCAGCACGGGGGTGTCGCCGTAGGATTTGGCGGTGATGTCGACCCTGATCATGCGCTGCGCCACCGGTTCGCGTGGCGTTCCGCCGGTTGCAGGATCAGCCATTCGACCAGCAGCATCACGCAGATGAAGGACAGCGCATAGACGAGCACCATCGCAACGTCGAAAAGCTGAAAGTAGAGGTGAATCTGGAAGCCGACGCCGGAGGAGCGGCCGAGGAATTCGACGACTAGCACGATTTTCCAGATCACGGCGACGCCAGAGCGGGCGGCGGCGGCGATGAAGGGGGCGAGTTGCGGGAGCAGCACGTGGCGCATCCGGGTGCGCCAGGGCATGCGATAGACGCGGGCCATGGCATCCAGCGCGGGGTCGAAGGCGCGGGCACCTTCGCGGATGACGACGGCAACGTTGGGAACTTTGTTCAGGGTCACGGCGACGATGGCGGCGGTCTCGTTCAGGCCGATCCAGAGGTAGCAGAGCACGATCAGGACAAGTGCGGGAAGGTTGAGAAAGATGACGAGCCACGGGTCAAGCCAGCGGTCAAGACGCGCGAAGCGGCCCATTGCCAGACCGAGGATCAGACCCAGCGACATCGCCAGACCAAAGGCCCAGATGACCCGCAGGAGGGTGGCACCCAGATGGGTCGGCAGTTCGCCCGAGGCAAGTTCAGCCACAAAGAGCGGAACCAGTGACCAGGGCTGTGGCAGGACCTGCGCGTCATCTGTGAGAAAAGCGGCGATGACCCAAAGCGACAGCAGGCCAAGAATGGAAAAGACCGGGGTAAGCCGTGCGTCAGTGGGGCCCATCACGGCGCTATTTCACCGGCGCAAACAGGCCCTCGGGCACGGTTGACGCCTTGCCCACCAGTTCCGCTCCGCCCAGTTCTGCCATCAGGGCCAGCATCTTGTCTGCCGCTGCGGCGTTGACGGGGCCACGCACGGGGATTCCTGCAATCCAGTCGGATTTCAGTTGATTGAATTGCGCGTCGGTTTTGGCGTTCATACGGGGGCGGATCGCGTCCCATGCGGCGTCATCGCTTGCCAGCTTGTCCTTGGCCGCGCGGCTGGCGTCATAGAACGCCTGCGCCAGATCGGGGTGATCGGCCAGAAAGCCCTCTTTCATATAGTAGCCCAAAAGCGGCGTATCGGTATCAAGACCAAGTGCGCGTCCTGCTGTTTCAACCGAAATCAGTTCGCGCATGCCGGAAGCCTTCATCTTGGCCAGAAAGTGCCAGAAGTTGATCGCCCCGGCCATGTCCCCACCCAAGGCGGACTTAAAAATCAGCGGTGGCGCGCCGTAGACCTGTTCGGTCTCGGTCTTGAGGTCAAAGCCGAATTCCTGCTGGGCATAGGCGCGCAGGATCAGCCATGATTTGTCCAGAGGGCCGCCCGCAATGCCAACCTTTGATCCGGCAAGGTCAGGGATTTTGCTGGCGGCACTGTCGCCGGGAACAACAATGCCGCCCACCGCGCGGGAATAGGGGATGAACACATAACCCTTACCCGCCGCGCGCTGCCGTGCCACCCAGATCCAGTCGGCGACAGCCATGTCGGCCTCACCGCCCTCAACAGCGATACGGGTGGCACCGTTGTCCGCATAGGGCTGCACATCAAGGGTAAAGCCGTTGTCGCGGTCAAAGCCGTTTTGCGTGATCGTCGCAAGTTCCCAGTTCACCGTCCCGATTTTCAGGACCGCCACCCGGATCACCGGAAGGTCAGAGGCCAGCACCGTCGATGCCAGCCCGATCAGTGCCAAAACGGTTATGACAAACTGGCGCATCTCGTGTCGCTCCTTGTTGGGACTGAACCCTATTCCGCCCGGCGGCCTGTTTCATTGAGGTCAGCGTCAAGTTCGATATCGAACTGCTTGCCACCTTTACAGATCACATCGTCCAACTCATAGCCGTCATCTTCGATCTCGATATCGGCAGGGTCCATCTGACATTCCATCTCGGCCAGCAGGGCTTCGATTTTTTCGACGGTTTCGGCATCAACGTGACCGTCAGCAGCAACCGGTCCGGCAAGAAGGGCCGCGATGCAAATTGCAAGAAAGGAAAGATGTTTCATGGGATGTCTCCGCAAGATTATTGAATGGAAAAGGTCACCGATTGCGCGTCGCCGGTCGAGCCGGGGATGCGCAGGGTGTGGCTGCCGGGTTTGATGGCGATGAACGAAAGCTCAGCAGTGCCAGCCTTGTCAAACTCAATGCTGTCGATGGCCATCGGACGGATCTCGATGCTGTTGATGACAATCTCATTCATCCAGATAGCGCGAAAGAACGCGGAGCCTTCGACTGCCAGTTCGGCAGAGCCGTCCGCGGTGATCTGCAGCTTGTAATAGGCCCCCGATTGCAGAGCGACGTCCTCGCCCAGCGGTTTGCCGGAGGCGAGCGTCAATTCAATCGTGTCGCCCCGGTTACAGGCGGCCAAAAGCCCCGCGAAACCCAGATCATCGCAGAGCGGGGCGGCGGAAAGGGGGGCGGCAAACACCGACAGAGCGGCGGCAAGTAGTGTCTTTTTCATTTGGGTCTCCCTTTGTTCGCGCTTTGGGTTATATTGAATCACCAATACCCTGCCACGCTGCGCGCTCTCGGGACATTGACGAGAAATGATATTTCTGAGGTTCCCAAAACGCATTAGTTTATTGTCACAACGCCCCAGGGCTGTTGCCCGACCTGCACCGATTTGAAGGCCTTTTCGCGGGCCACATCAATCACGGTGATGTCGTTGGAATTGCCGTTGGTGGTCAGCAGATATTTCTCATCCGGCGTAAAATCGAGCTGCCAGACGCGCTGACCCACAAGGATGTAATCAAGCACCTCAAGGCTTTGGGCATCAACGACGGCGACACGGTTGGCTGGCCCCAGCGCGACAAACAACCTTTTGCCATCCGAGGTGACCTTGGCCCCCACCGGTTGCAGCCATTCGGGCAGGACGCCCGCAACTTCAAAGCTGATCTTGCCCACCACGGTTGGGGTGCCATCCTTGGCGATGTCCATCGCGGTGACGGTGCCGCCGATCTCTGAAGTGACAAACAGGCGCGATCCGTCGGCGGTGTACTGGGCATAGCGCGGGCGCTGATCGACAAGCACGTTGTGCTTGATCTTGTAATCCTCGTGTCACTGTACCCTAATTAATCAGATTCTGCGGTTTCAGGGCATTTTGGAGCAATTCTGTACCCTTAATTGCAATATATCCACAGGCTGCTCGCTTCAGGATTTGACCCCTTTTGAGCGTTTCCAG
>Ga0207889_1000019_pt1 | contig 229008 bp, 189 predicted proteins | sample LinPmetageLP47_FD_184058 | JGI IMG/M metagenome (GOLD analysis project Ga0207889, IMG submission 184058) | Marine viral communities from the Pacific Ocean - LP-47 (SPAdes) | ecosystem: Environmental > Aquatic > Marine > Oceanic | place: Pacific Ocean | collected 2011-06-12 | reverse complement strand
AAGATATCGGTGACTATCTGATGGGTTACTACAATCACCACAGGCCACACAGCTACAACGGCGGAATAGCCCCTGCGGTGGCCGAAGAAAAACCTAAATCACTGTCCGGAATTAGTTGACCACTACAAAGACTCAGGGCAGGTTCCGGTAGAAATAGATGCCAGTCATCTTAATGGCAAGTTTGAAAAAATGCTGCTTTGGGTTGAGCTCAATCCTATACCTATGGTTTTTGAATACAACCCCGGTACACAAGGGCTGGCAAAAGTAGGGTTGAATATCCGCCTGGAGCAAGGCTCTCCTGTCAGGGTGGCCTTGTTAAGCCAGGGTGTATGGCATGTTGGAAGCACTTTTATTGACGGCGCAGGGGGAGGTTGTTCAACACCAGGTATCGCTAATTCCGGCAAGAATTGGTCCAAAGATTTTGGTCAGGTTAGAGGGCGCAGGTTTCCTGCCAAGCAGGGTAGTCGGCTTCGTTTTTTGATTATTCATCCGATGGAAAGCGGTCTCCTTCCCAGTGAGATCCCTTTCTATATCGAAGAGCTGAAAATCAGCAGTAAAGGGGAAACGGTTGCGGATATGAAATGGCATGCCTCCATTAGTGAAAATCCAGTTTTAACGATTGAAATGAAAGGCGATGAAAGAACCCCATACAAGATGAAGGCTAGAGATAACAATGCTAATTTACTGGAATCACAAATTTGATTATCGAGTCTTGTTATCGTTGGCTACTTTGTTTCTTGCGGCAATTTCGGCCCCAGTGCATGGAGAAGATCTTAATATTCATCAAGTTGCGGAAAATGTATGGATGGTCCAGGGGGTGCCAGAGGAGCTTAGTGAAGAAAATAGGGGTGACATAAGTAACAGCTCATTCATTGCCACGGGGAATGGGGTAGTGGTAATCGATACGGGGGCAACAGCTGCTTACGGTCGGAGGTTCAGAGAGGTTATTTCAGAATATACCGATGAGCCCATTCGCTGGGTGATCAATACCCACCATCACCCGGATCATATCTTTGGTAATAGTGCATTTTCAGATGTGCCGGTAATGGCGCTTTCTGAGACACGAAATTTGTTAATGAAACATGGTGATTTTTATCTCAAAACAGTGCACGAACGTGTGGGAAGATATAGCGAAGACACGGTTGTTATTTTACCTAGTGTTACTGTTGAAGGTGGGGTGAAGAGTTTTTCTGGATACCCACTAAAATTAATCAGGTTTTCTGGTCATAGTAGCAATGATCTCGTTGTATATGACCCTCTGACAAAAATTCTGTTTGCCGGGGACATGCTGTTTTGGAACCGCGCACCAACCACTCCTCACTCTCCTGGAATTGATATCTGGCTGGAAGAAATAGACCGACTAGCAGAGCTAAACCCAGCAGTGATCATTCCCGGCCATGGCCCTCTCGCTCGTGATTCGGGGCCGATTGAGCAGACACGTGCATGGCTTGTATGGCTTGACTCCCTGATGAGAGAAGGAGTTGCTGCTGGACGTTCTGCTAATGCGCTCATAGATAGTGATATTCCTGAACTGCTTTCTGATATCCCGATGGCAAAGTTTGAGCTAACCCGAAGTATTAGTCATTTCTATCGAAAATATGAAGATTCATGGTGGGAAAACTCTAACCGTTAAGACCAAATGAGGAGAAGAATTACTCCCTTGGTAGCATGCGTACTTGGGCCTCATCATCCTATTCTGACTATGCAGGCGCTACTTATCAAAGCGCGGACGTCAAGCAATTAGAAGAGGAATCAGGCAATGATTTATGCAAATCCTGGTAGCGAAGGTTCAGTTGTCTCGTTTAAAGAGCGTTACGAAAACTATATTGGGGGTGAGTGGGTTGCACCGGTGAAAGGACAATATTTCGATAATGTTAGTCCGGTAAATGGAAACGTTTTCTGTGAGGTGGCCAGATCAAGTGCGGAAGACGTGGATTTGGCTCTGGATGCCGCTCACCGAGTTGCTGGGGAATGGGGAAAAACCTCAGCGACAGAACGTAGCAACATATTGTTGAAAATCGCGGATCGTCTTGAGCAAAATATTGAATCTCTTGCAGTCGCAGAAACATGGGACAATGGTAAGGCTGTACGTGAAACATTGAATGCAGATTTGCCCCTGGCCGTTGACCATTTTCGTTATTTCGCCGGCTGTATTCGCGCTCAAGAAGGGTCTGCTGCAGAGATCGACTCAAATACAGTGGCTTACCACTTCCATGAACCCCTTGGTGTTGTCGGGCAAATCATTCCATGGAACTTTCCGCTCTTGATGGCAACATGGAAGTTAGCTCCAGCACTGGCGGCGGGTAACTGCATTGTATTGAAGCCTGCCGAGCAAACACCTGTTTCCATTCTCAAGATGATGGAGTGTATTGGCGATTTGCTGCCTGCTGGTGTTCTGAATGTGGTGAATGGGTACGGTCAAGAGGCTGGTCAGGCTCTGGCATCCAGCAAGCGTATTGCAAAAATCGCCTTTACCGGTTCAACCCCAGTGGGATCTCACATTCTAAAGTGTGCTGCCGAGAATATTATTCCCTCTACCGTAGAGTTGGGTGGTAAATCCCCAAATGTCTACTTCGCAGACATTATGAACGCGGAAGAATCGTTTATTGATAAAGCTGTTGAGGGTTTGGTCTTAGCTTATTTTAACCAAGGTGAAGTTTGTACTTGTCCTTCTCGCGCCCTTGTTCAAGAGAGTATGTACGACGATTTTATTGAGCGCGTACTGAAAAGAATCAAGACGATTAAGCGTGGTAATCCACTTGATACTGAAACTCAAGTAGGTGCACAGGCTTCTCGAGAGCAGTATGACAAAATTATGTCGTACATGAGTATTGCTAAAGAAGAAGGTGCAACGGTACTTGCAGGTGGTGGAAGTGAATCTCTTGAAGGGGACTTTGGCAACGGATTCTATATTCAGCCGACCCTTCTTAAAGGTCACAATAAAATGCGCGTTTTCCAGGAAGAGATTTTTGGTCCAGTTGTTGGTGTGACTACTTTTAAGGACGAAGCGGAAGCATTGCAGATCGCCAATGATACTGAATTCGGTCTTGGGGCTGGTGTATGGAGCCGCGATATGAACGTTGCTTTCAGGATGGGACGTGGCATTCAGGCAGGTCGAGTCTGGACTAACTGTTATCACGCTTATCCTGCACATGCGGCCTTTGGCGGATATAAGAAATCAGGCATTGGTCGTGAGAATCACAAGATGATTCTTGACCACTATCAGCAAACAAAGAATTTGCTGGTCAGCTACGATACCAATCCGCTTGGTTTTTTCTGAATGATTTCTCCTGGTCGTCTGTCTTGACGTCTTTTTGCCGCCCTTTGGGCGGCTTTTTTATTGTTGTGAGAAGGAAAGATGCTTGAGCTTCCTGATAAGCAAGATAATCCATGGACTGTTCTCTCGATAGGCAATGCCTGGAAATCCCTTCCATCCATGCTGTGGTCAGCCCAGGAGCCAGAATTCTCACCTGTGGAAGAGTTGATTGATATTTCGCCCATGGCACTCCGCTTATTACAGCTCGATGTTCAGCAACTCCGAACCCATGTTGAAGGCGTTTCAACGTTGAAAGGCCTGCATTCTGGAAGCATCCTCTTGCCCGGTATGTCCCCGTTGGCACAAAAGTATGCAGGACATCGCCATGGGATATTCAACGATCGTATTGGTGATGGAAGGTCTTTGCTCTTGGGGGAAGTGGCTACGCCGTTAGGCCGTATGGAAATGTACTTAAAGGGTGGAGGAAGAACCCCTTATGCTCTTAGGGGCGATGGTTATTTGGGGTTGCGTAGTGCGATCAAGGAATATCTTGTCAGTCACGCTCTCTATGGTATCGGGATACCAACCAGTCTTCCTCTAAGTCTTTGTAATCATAAAAGAAAAATTTTCCGTAATCAGTTGGAAAAGTCTGCAACCGTGATCCGCCTTTCTCCATCTCATGCTCGAGTTGGCCATTTAGAATGGCTGGCTGCCAGGGGGAATGCTGCAGGTATGAAGGCTTTGATTACTCACCTTGGTGGTTGTTATGGCGAAGGTGGTGAAATGAGCGTGGAGCAGTTTTTTAAACATTCTGTGCAACGCACGGCTCATCTTGCTGCTGCGTGGCAGGTCTGGGGGTTTGTGGCTGGCACACTGAATACAGATGATATTTCCGCTCTAGGTGTGACTCTTGATCCTGGCGCAGGAGCGTTTCTTGAATCTTGCCAGGCTTCACTGAAAGAAAATTGCGATGCAGTTGACAGTGTATATGCATTTTCTTCTCAGTCAGAATCTATCAGGTTTGGTCTTGAGGTGTTGGGTAGAGCATTACGACTGTTGCTGCACGAAGAGCAAATAAACACGATATTAGAGAGTTTTGATGATCAGCGTGAAAAAGCAATGCTATGTGGTATGCGCTCTCGCTTGGGATTGATGATGTCGAGAGAAGAAGATTCGGCGTTGATTAACCAGTGGTTGTCCATCCTGCATAGGAAGGGGGCAGATTACAATTCTTCATTCCGTTATTTAATGGAATGGAAAAATGATGAATCCAGTGACCACTATTTGGCAGATAAGTTAGGCCTTGATCGTAACGATAGAATCCTGACTGAGTGGTTAAATGCGTATCGGAAACGTCTTGAAAATGAGTGTTTTACCTATCGTGAACGCTACCGTTTCATGGCTGGAGTTAATCCGGTAATCATGCTTAGAGAGGCCGATATTTGTGACGTTAGTGCTGCTGTGGAGGCCGGCGATTTCATCCCTTTGGCTCGTTTGAGAAAGCGAATTACACAGCCGTACCATAATTTTCTTCAATAAAAAAAGGGTGAGAGCCTTGGCGCTCACCCTTTGATATTTAGGGATTATCAATTACAAGGCTACAGTGGCCCCCACTGCAAGTGTGTCAGTTGTTTCTATTTCGCCTGCTACTTCGTCATCCAGCTCAACACGACTGAAGTTGGTTACCAGCTTAAGATAATCATTGGCGGCGTAGCTTATAATTACACCTTTATTTTCGTAATCAATCGCTGTTCCACCAGTGACGCCATCATCTTCGGTCCGGCCATAGGTTCCAGCAACTCGCATTTTGCCGATTTGATAACCCGCTTGTATAAGGTAGCCATTGCTATCAACTTCCTGAAGTGGGAGTTGCCCTGCGTTATTAGTGAACAAGGGATGGATGCCTGTAGCATCAAAACCGGAAGCGGTGAGGGTTAAGTCAGCGGCTTTAATTTGAGCGCCGTAACCTACGCCTTCTGATGTGATATCAGCAACGGTATTATCTGTGTTTTCGGAGTTTTGATAAGCACCGTTAACCCATGTATAAATTTCCATCCCTCCAATGTCTGCCTGGTAGCTGATTTCACTTTCTACTCTTGGGGTGTCTTGATATGCCTTGCCTGGTGCACCCACTTCATTGGTGTCGTATGGGTCTAGAATGCCCACTGCAATGTTTAAGCCGCCCATTTCAGGGCTCCGCCAGGTAATCTGCGAGCTTGGGAAGGCGTAGGGATAACCGGTGCCGATACTCCCGAAAGATACGCCTCCGCCATCAACGAGGCCCACGACATCGCTGGAATGGCCAAACCCTGTGAGCAATTCGTCTCGAAGGATGTTGGAGCGGGCAAAGAGCCCGAAATCTTTACCAATAAGCACCTCACCGAAGCTGCCACCAATAGTTCCATAAAACTGACGTACATCAATAGCCGTGCCGGTGGCGGCAGTTTCACTGTCATTAATGGTGACCCAGAAGGATGACCTTGCACCCAGTGTAAGATCGCCTATTTCTCGTTTCATATTGAAGCCAATATAGTTTGGCAGGAAACCCATTTTAACTCTGGATTGTCTGCGATCGAATTGATCGCCGGCACGGTCTACGTCGTTGTTTACATAAAAAGCATTAATGTAACCGTCAGTGCTGAAGCTGGTTCCGTCATCGTCATACAGTGTTATTTCGGCATTGGCTGATTGCACCGCGAGGAAGGGCAGAAGGCATAATGCCGACCGGGATAGAGTTGCTACATTGGTTTTTCTCATCTTACGCTCCCTAAAGTTTCTATCATGTTGATAGCAACGAGTATGGGGAGCGTAAAATAAAGGAAGAATACCGCCTTGGTACTGTATCAAGTGATTGTAATATAGCGTTTGGTCGTGCGACTAAAGGATCAATTTAATAAAAAATATACTATGTTTTTTTCAGGGGAGGGGGGTGTATTTCAGGTAGGGAAGAATGGCTTCCTCCTGATCGGGAAAGAGAGCCTTTGAATCACCGTCAGATAATTTTGGTGAAATAATCGCGTTGTCACCAGGTTGCCAGTCTGCAGGTGTTAATACCGGGTAACGATAGGTTGTTTGCAGGGCGTCAATGGCACGTAGTAACTCATCAAAATTTCGACCGATGCTGGGGGGGTAATCCATTTTCAGGCGAATACGACCACGCGGATCAATGATAAAGACACTACGCACGGTCGTTACGTTGTTTGAGCGGGGGTGAAGCATGCCGTAGCGAGTGCTAATGGTTCGGCTCTGATCTGAGATAACAGGGAAAGACGGGCGAACGCCCTGGCTCTCCTCTATATCGTCTAACCATTCTTTTAGGTCATTCAATGGGCTTACAGCTAAGGCCAGCGCCCGTACGTTGCGTTTTTCGAAGGCGCCGTTTAGGCGTTGCACCGCAGCGAGTTCGGTGGTGCATACAGGTGTGAAACTTGCCGGGTGTGAGAATAACACCACCCAGTGATCTTGCCTCCAATGATCAAAATGCAACGCTCCCAAGGTTGTCTCTGCTTTGAAATCAGGAGCAGCATCGCCGAGCTGGAGCGCTTGGAGAGGCAGACTGAAAAGCAGTAACGTTGCTAGCCAATACTTCATGGTTACCACCCAACGGTTATCCCAGCGTATAAGGTCCGGCCTGGCGCTGGCTCAAAATAGCCGCGGTCTGCAGGGTTAGGTCGATCGCTGTTGGCATTGATTCGAATGTTGCTGTAGTAATCCCGATCGAACAGGTTGTTGATGCCTGTATGTACTTCCAGATCCCGCTGACCGAAATTCCAGCGTTTCCCAAACCGGGTATTAACAACCGTGTGGCTCCCGATACGTGTCTGGTTGGTATTCTCAGCATAAACCTCGCTGGCAAAGCGAACGTCGCCAATCACAAAGAAACCGTTTGCAGGGCGCCAGGCCGCTTCGGCAAAAATAATATGTTGTGGCAAACCCGGCATGTGGTTGTCGCTAACATCAATGCCTTGCTGCTGGTCGTAAAAACGCTCAAAACGATATTGGGCCCAGGTCCATGCCACCGTTGTGGTCAGCATATCCGTCGTAAAGTGTTCTAATGATAGTTCCAGACCTTCACGGCGAGTGCGGGCTGCATTCTCATAGTAAGTGCGACCGCCTACTTCATAGGGGGTTATTTCGTCTTTGACTGCAACGCTAAAGAGGGTGAGGTCATAGAGCAGTTTATCGCTAAGGGTACCGCGGATTCCCACCTCTTTATTAAGCGCTTCTTGAGGATCCAGATCAGGATTAAAGCCACCGGCACCAGAAGGGTTTGCCAATTCAGTAAAGGTGGGTGTTTCAAAAGCTGAACTGATGGAGGCATAGAGCGTGTGCTGGGGTAATGCATGCCAGGCTACACCGGCACTGAAACTCCCTTCGTTGAATCGCTGTTTGCCGCTATCGTCCCCATCTGTTAGGAAGTCATCCTCGATCTTAAACTCGATGCGATCGGCCCTGACTCCCAATGAGAGGGTGAGGTCTTCCGTGAGAAAGGTATCTGTTTGCACAAAAAGGCCGCTGCTGGTGGCAATTTGATCCTCGTCGGCGGTGAGCCCGGTAATCACTCCGTTGAAACTGACACCCCTACGGCCCCGGTCATCCTGTTGGCGATCTACATCAACGCCGACGAGATAGCGATGGCGTAAACCGAATAGATCCAGATCATGGTGATATTCGATGCCTACACCATAAAAGTTTCGTTGGTAGTCAATCAGGCTGCTACCGGGAAAAGGGAGCTGTTGGGTAAAATCGCGCTGACTAATGAATGCCTGTGTTTGTAGTACGCCGCCTGCCAATGAGGTATTTCGATAACGAAAGCCCAGACGTTGTTGGTCTACTTCTTGTCCAGCATCCAACCGCTTTGCCAGCATGGTCGATTGCTCTCTGTCTGTATGGGCTTGGGCTCGAGTCAGTCCGCCTGGATCTTCTGCATAGGGCGTGTCCAGCGCAGTCAGAAACAGGTCTATCGTCTGTTGGTTGTCTAGCTCCCAGCCAATACGGCTATTCAGCTGGTATTTTTCCACTGCACTCTGTTCGCGGTACCCGGTGTAGTTGAGACCGGTTACGCCGATATAGTAGTGAGCGTTGTCTTGCTGGCCGCCACTTTGAAGGTGAGCTTTGCGGTAGCCGTCCGCGCCACTCGACAATCGCAGCTCGCCGTTGCCTGTCATGTTTCGCCCGGACAGTGTCTCTATATCAATAACACCGCCTGTGGCATTGCCGTAAAGGACTGATGCTGGGCCGCGTAACACCGTTGCCTGATACAGGGAGTCCAGGTCGATGTTATCCACCTGTGATTGCCCATCCGGTAATGTCTCTGGAAACCCGTCAACGCGAATGCGTAATCCGCGCACGCCGAAGGGCGCCCGTGCGCCAAAACCTCTGATAGAGAGGCGCTGGTTCTGCGCAAAGTTGTAACGGTTTTGCATGTAGAGCCCTGGTACTCGGGCAAGGCTTTCATCAAGCTGAATATTTTGTTGGCCTTGCTGGGCGGTATTTGCGTCCACCACGCTCACGGCAGCAGGGGTGTCCAGCAGGCTGCGCTCCATCCGAGTCCCTTCAACCCGTATGGTTTCCAGTTCAGAGGGCTCGGCAAGGGTCGTCAAGGGCAGATTGAGTGTGGCAAGACCCAGTGCGATTCGCTTGATTGAGGGCATGGCAGCTACGGCTTTGTTGTTTGTGTGATCTTTACGCTATTTGCTAAAGCGTTTCTGCTCAATAGATACAGTGCGAAAGTAGTAGTCATGTTCTCCGTAAGTCGCAGTGTTGGGAATCTAATCGGTAATTAAAGAGCATAAAAAAAGCCGCTATACGCGGCCTTTTTTATGCTCGGGAAAAGAATTTAGTGGATTTTCTTGCCTTTGCGCTGGCTGGCCTGGGCATGTTGCTCGGTGAGCATGCCATCGGCACCGAACAGTTTTTCGCGCCATTCGTCCAGCAGGGCGTCGGTGTCGTGCTGGGAAGGGTGGAAGTCCCGCTTGAAGAAATCCAGGTACTGGGGCGCCAGTTTGGTGAACAACCCCTTGCGGCCGAACAGGAATTTCATGCCCTGCCAGTTGTTTTTCAGATGAAACAGGCGGCCGTCGGAAGCCAGCATGCGGGCCTGGAACACGGCCAGTACGGCAAAGAAAATCACGGTGGTGGGGATCATGGCTCCCGCACGAATAGCGTAACTACCGCTGACCTTTTCATAGACATCATAGGCGACGGTCTTGTGTTCGTTTTCTTCCAGAGCGTGCCACAACCACAATTTTGCGGTGGCTTCATCGAGGATTTTTTCCTGATGCTCATCCTCGCGCAGCAGCTGTTCGGCGATGATGGCGGTGTAGTGTTCCAGACATACAGTGGCGGCCAGCTGGAAGATTTTCGGGGTGCGTTTTTGCACCAGCCCCAGCAATTTGCCCAATGACTTGTCCAGCTTGTCAGTGGGGTAGCCAAATTTCACGCCCATTTCGTTCCAGGCTTCATGCTCTTTGCTGTGCATGGCCTCCTGACCAATAAAGCCGGCCACTTGCGCTTTCAGCTTGCCGTCGGTGATGTCTTTACGGTAGTGGCGCACGGAGTCCACGAAAAAGGCTTCGCCTTCCGGGAACAGGGCCGACAGGCTCAACCAGAATGCGCTCAGGAAAGGGTCATTGTCATAGAAGTAACGCGCCGTGGTCTTGTCATCGAACTGGAAGTCGAGACGACGGGGCGGAATATTGACGGTGGCGCCCAACGGGACTTTCTGGGCCTTTGCCTGGCCGGACGCAATGGTGGTGGATGCTGTTGTTGTCATGGTGTCCTCCTGATCTCTGGCGGCAGGGGCGCCGCTGAATGTCACACTGTGACATTGACTGATGTAACGATAGTCGGGGTTGCGGCGGATCAGGTAAATGGCAATTTAGCGCCCCGGGCGGGGCGCTATTGTCAGTACACAAAACAAGGCGTTTTGTGTCATCCCGTCAAGGGTGGGGCGTTAGCTGGGCAGGAACAGGGATTTGGTTTCCAGGAACTCTTCAAAGCCGAAGCGGCCCCATTCCCGGCCAATCCCGGATTGTTTGTAGCCCCCAAAGGCGGCCTGTACATCCGGGCCGGCCCCATTGATATGGACGTTGCCGGTACGCAGGCGTGCGGCCACCTGGCGGGCCTGGGCATCATCCCCGAAGACATAGCCGGACAGGCCATACTCGGAGTCGTTGGCAATCGCGACGGCATTGTCCACGGTATCGTAGGGGATCATCACCAGCACCGGACCGAAAATTTCTTCCCGGGCGATGGTCATCTGATTGTTCACCTCACTGAATACCGTGGGGCGGGCGAAGTAACCCTTGGTGATACCGTCGGGCTTGCCGGGGCCGCCGGCAACCAGTTTGGCGCCTTCTTCCTGGCCTTTCTCAATCATGGCCTGCACGCGCTGGTATTGGCGGCCATTGGCGATGGGGCCCATCACGGTGGCGTTATCTGCGGGGTCGCCGACCACGACCTGGTCGCAGACCTGTGTTGCAATGCGTTCGGCCTCGGCCAGTTGATCCGCCGGCACCAGCATCCGTGACGGGGCATTACAGCTCTGTCCGGTGTTGGTCATCATGGAGCGCACTCCGTGGGTAACAGCCTGCTCCAGATCGCAGCCTGGCAGCAGGATATTGGCGGACTTGCCGCCCAGCTCCAGCGATACGCGTTTAATGGTGCTGGCGGCTTCTCGGCTCACCGATTCCCCGGCGCGGGTGGAGCCGGTGAGAGACACCACATCAATGCGTGGGTCGCTGGACAGCAAGGGCCCGACGGCTGCGCCATCGCCATACACCATATTGAAGACCCCGGCGGGTACGCCGGCTTCGTCGATAATCCGGGTCAACAGGTTGGCGGACAGGGGGGCAAATTCACTGGGCTTGAGCACCATGGTGCAACCGGCGGCCATGGCCGGGGCGACTTTGCACATGACCTGGTTCATGGGCCAGTTCCAGGGCGTGATCAGGGCGCAGACACCGGCCGCCTCACGGCGGATCAGTGATTGGCCCGCGGTTTCTTCAAACGGGAACTCCCGGGCGATGCCCAGAGCGGTTTTCAAATGGGCAAGGCCCATGGGGGCCTGCACCTTGCTGGCCAGGGAGATGGGGGCTCCCATCTCCTGGCTGATGGCCTCGGCCATTTCCGGCAGGTGGGCCTGATAGGCTTCGAGCATTTTTTCCATATAGCCCAGTCGCTCTTCCAGTGACAGAGCGGACCAAGTGGGGAAGGCCTGGTGGGCGGCGTCGATTGCCGCATCAATGTCGGCAGCCTGTGCCAGCGGCAAGGTGGCAATCTGTTCTTCATTGGCGGGGTTGATAACGGCGTGGGTGGTGGCTCCCGGTGCGGGAGAAACCCAGCTGCCGTTGATGTAGAACTGCTGCAGCGTATCCATGGAATCGTCCTTTTATCGGTCTTCCATTGTGTGTGGTGGGTCAACATTACAATAATGGAACGTAATTTTAAAATATTGACCACCATGGCTGAAGCGTGACATGGTGAATGTTCCTGCCGTGCCCGCGCCCCCATTGTGCTTGAGAGAGGGACGTCGGGCCATGGCCGGTTTGAGCCGCGGGCAAGCGGTGTCTTAGGCAGGCGAAACGCTTTTTGTTATATTTGCGAGCCTAATACATAACTATAAATGGAATCGATGTCCGGTTAGCCGGAACAACCGGTTTCAGCCAACCCGAAGCCTGATACAGGAACGAGAAGAATGCGTAGAGCTGTTGCCGATCTCGGCGCCAATGATAAAGACCGTAATTTCGTCACGGCCCTGGCAAGGGGGCTGGATATTCTTCGTTGCTTTGGGCCTTCGGATGAATATCTGGGCAATGCGGAGCTGGCCAAGCGGACCAGCATTCCCCGCCCCACCGTATCGCGGATGACCGCGACCCTGACACAGCTGGGCTACCTGCGTTATGTGCCGCAGCTGGAAAAATACCGGCTGGGGCCGGGCGTACTGGACCTGGGCTACCGCTATCTGGCCAGTGAGGGGGTGCGGGATCTGGCGCGGCCTTACATGCAGGAGCTGGCAGATTCCACCGATTGCATGGTCGCCATTGGCGCGCCGGATGGCGCTCAGGTGACGTATATCCAGGTTTGCCAGGGCAATGGCCCACTGGTGCTGCGGCTGGATATCGGTTCGCGGGTGCCCATGGCCACCTCGGCATTGGGCCGGGCGTTCCTGGCGGCCACGCCGGAAGTCGAGCGGGAAATGTACTACGAGCAGATTCGCCAGCAGGACCCGGCGGCCTGGCCGGCGCTGGAGCGCAGCCTGCAGAGTGCCTATGACGAATATGAACAATACGGCTTCTGTACCTCTGACGGAGAATGGAACCGCGACGTGAGTGGCGTGGCGGTGCCGTTGATTCTGGATGGTGGCGCCCAGGTGGTGCCGTTCAACTGCGGGGGGTCATCACTGCGCTTGAGCCGCAGAACGCTGCTGGAGAATCTGGGGCCACGGCTGAAAGACGTGGTCGGGCAGGTCGCGCAGATGGTACAGGGCCGCGCCTGAACCGCTGAGCAGTGGTACCGGGCCACAGGTAAAACGAATGAGTGCGAGAGTATGAGTGCAGTTCCGCCCTCCAAAGGGTTTTCCCTGGCTGATGCCAATACCCGTTTTGATATGGGTTTCCCCTCCCTGGTGGGGTTTCATTTCCTGGAATGGGAAGAGGGCAGGGCCGTGCTGGGGTTGCAGATTGAAAACCGGCATTTGAATCTGGGCGGTGTCATTCATGGTGGGGTGTTGGCGACCCTGATGGATGTGGCCGGAGCCTGTGCCGGGACCTGGAGCCCGGACCCTGCGCACATTCGCAAGGCCGTTACCCTGTCCATGACCACCACGTTTACCGGGCAGGCCAGTGAAGGCTTGATCCGCGCGGTGGGTACCCGCCGTGCCGGTGGCACCCGGATCTATAACAGCACCATGGAAGTGTTTGATGAAAAGGACACGCTGCTGGCGCTGGGTGAGGCAACCTTCCGTTTACGCAGCGAGTAGTGTCCTTCCGCGTTATCTCTTGCCGTTTGCAGCCTTGAGAGGCCTCTGTCCCTTTTGTTTGGTAGGCCGGATTAGCCGCGTAGCGGCGTAATCCGACATTTGTCTGTATTTTTCAAACACACTAACGGCTGGCCACGTGGGTGGGCTGCTGTGCCTCCCAGCCGCCGCCGAGTGCGCGATACAGTTCTGTTTCATTGGTCAGCTGCTGCAGCTTCAGCGTCACCAGTTGCTGGCGGGCAGAGAGCAGGGTGCGCTGGGCGTCCAGCACCGCAAGGTAGTCATCTGCGCCTTGCTCGTAGCGTTGCTGCGAGAGCGTCAGGGACTGCTCGGTGGCGGTGACTAGTGCCTGTTGGGCCTGCTGCTGGCGGGCCAGGGTATCGCGGGCCTGGAGGGCGTTGGCCACTTCCTGGAAGGCGGTCTGAATGGCTTTTTCATACGTGGCCACGGCCTGATCCTGACGCACTTCAGCCAGATCCAGATTGGCCTTGTTGCGGCCGCCAGAGAATATCGGCAGGGAAATACTGGGGCTGAACGACCAGGCTTTGGAGCCGCTGTCGAACAGGCCAGACAATTCGCTGCTCATGCTGCCATAGGCGCCGGTGAGCTGAATGCTCGGGAAGAAGGCGGCTCGCGCGGCACCGATGCTGGCATTGGCAGCGCGTAGCTGATGCTCCGCCTGCTGCACGTCCGGTCGCTGGGTCAGGAGGCTGGATGATAGCCCTTCCGGTACCGGCGCCACCAGGGAGAGGGTGTCGCTGTTCAGGTTTACCGATTCCAGTGCGGGCAGGGGCCCGCCAACCAATACGGCCAGGGCGTTGTAATCCTGGCTGACCTGGCGCTCAAAGCTGGCCTGGTTGGCGCGGGCGCCTTGCAGGGCAATCTGTGCCTGTCGTACATCCAGTTCTGTGCCCAGCCCGCTTTCGAAGCGCCGCTGGATCAGTGCCAGCGAATTCTCTTGCGCGGCGACGGTTTCACGGCTGATCGCCAGATTCTGACGGTCGCTGACCAGGGTCAGGTAGCTTTGCGCCACCTGGGCCACCAGCGCCAGCTGGGTGCTGCGTTGGGCCTCTTCGCTGGCCAGGTAAGTTTCCAGAGACGCATCCTTGAGGCTGCGTACGCGTCCGAACAAGTCCAGTTCCCAGGCGGTGACGCCAACCTGAACACCGTATTGATCAGAAAGGGTGGAGCTGCCGGTGGATGACAGGTCGCCGGGCAGGCGCTGGCGAGTGCCGCTGCCATCCACGGACAGGTTTGGATACAGGTCGGCGCGCTGGATCTGGTACTGGGCGCGCAGGGCGGCCACATCCAGAACGGCCAGGCGCAAATCCCGGTTGTTATCCAGTGCGTTCTGGATGAGTTGTTGTAGCTCGGCGCTTTGGTACAGGGTGGACCAGCCTGGCAGTGTCAATTCGGCGGCGCCGTCAGCGGTGGTTTCGCCCAGCTGGGCGGGTACCGGTGAGGCCGGTTGTTCGTAGCTGGGGGCCAGGGTGCAGCCACCCAGCATCAGCCCGCCCAGGAGGGCGAGCGTCAGTGGGTTACGGGTCATCAGGGTTACTCCGCTTGGACTTACTCTTTGTCTTTCTTCTTGCCGTTGAGGGGCACGCCGGACAATTTGCGCACCGCCACGTAGAACAACGGAATGAAGAAGATGGCGAGGACGGTGGCGGTGAGCATGCCGCCGAATACCCCGGTGCCGATGGCGTTACGGGCGCCGGCGCCGGCGCCGGTACTGATCATCAGCGGGGTTACACCGAGCATGAAGGCCAGTGAGGTCATCAGAATCGGGCGTAGCCGCATGCGTACCGCTTCCAGTGTGGCCTTGAGCAAGTGCTCGCCTTTCTGCTCCAGCTCCAGCGCGAATTCCGCAATCAGAATGGCGTTTTTCGCCGAGAGCCCGATGGTGGTCAACAGCCCCACCTGGAAGAAGACGTCATTGTTCAGGTCACGGAAGGTGGCAGCCAGTACCGCACCCAGGATACCCAGTGGCACCACCAGCATGACCGCGAACGGGATGGACCAGCTTTCGTACAGGGCGGCCAGACAGAGGAATACCACCAGCAGGGAGATGATGTACAAGGCCGGGGCCTGGTCACCGGACTGACGCTCCTGGTAAGACATGCCGGTCCATTCGAAACCGAAGCCGGCGGGCAGCTTGGCAGACAGTTCTTCCATGGCATCCATGGCGTCACCGGTACTGTAGCCGGGTGCCGCGTTGCCCTGGATGTTCACCGAGGATACACCGTTGTAACGCTCCAGCTTGGGCGAGCCATAGGTCCAGTGGCCGGTGGCGAAGGTCGAGAAGGACACCATTTCGCCCTGGTTATTACGCACGAACCAGTCGTTGACGTTTTCGGGCAGCATCCGGTAGGGCGCATCGGCTTGTACATACACCCGTTTCACCCGGCCCCGGTCCACAAAGTTGTTCACGTAGCTGGAGCCCCAGGCAATCTGCAGGGTGTTGTTGATGTCACTGATGGACAGGCCCAGTGCCTTGGCTTTCTGCTGGTCAATGTCGATCTGGTATTGCGGGCTGTCTTCCAGGCCGTTGGGACGCACACCGGCCAGACGTGGATCCTGGGCGGCCATGCCGAGCATCTGGTTACGCGCCTGAATCAAGGCCTCATGGCCCTGGCCGGACTGGTCCAGCAGCTGGAAATCGAAGCCGCTGGCATTGCCCAGTTCGGGAATCGAAGGCGGATTCAGGGCAAACATCATGGCTTCACGGATGGTCGAGAAGTAGCCCATGGCGCGGCCAACCACATTGTTGGCGCCGTCCACGGACAGGTCCCGTTCCGACCAGTCTTTCAGGTTCACGAACGCCATGCCGGCGTTCTGGCCCTGGCCGGTGAAACTGAAGCCGGCCACGGTGAACAGACCATCCACGGCAGAGGACTCTTCGTTGAGATAGTAGTCCTCCATCTTTTTCAGCACGTCTACGGTCTGTTCCTGAGTGGAACCGGCGGGCAGGGTCACCAGGGTGAACAGGATCCCCTGATCTTCTTCCGGCAGGAAGCTGGAGGGCAACCGCATAAAGCTGAAGCCAAGCACGCCGACGATGATCACATAGATGAACAGGTAGCGGCCCCGGCGGCCGAGGATTTTTTCCACGCTGCCCTGGTAACGGCGAGTGCCACGGTCGAAGGTGCGGTTGAACCAGCCAAAGAAGCCGTGATCGGTCTGGTGTTCGCTGTCCTTGGCCTTGAGCATGGTGGCACACAATGCCGGGGTCAGGATCATGGCCACCAGCACGGACAGCACCATGGCCGACACAATGGTGATGGAGAACTGGCGGTAAATGGCACCGGTGGACCCGGGGAAGAAGGCCATGGGAATGAATACGGCGGAGAGCACCAGGGCAATACCCACCAGGGCGCCAGTGATCTGGCCCATGGATTTGCGGGTGGCCTCCTTGGGCGGGAGGCCTTCCTCGTGCATCACCCGTTCCACGTTTTCCACCACCACGATGGCGTCATCCACCAGCAGGCCAATGGCCAGCACCATGCCGAACATGGTCAGGGTATTGATGGAGAAGCCGAAGGCAGCCAGCACGGCGAAGGTGCCCAGCAATACCACCGGCACCGCCAGGGTGGGGATCAGGGTGGCGCGGAAGTTCTGCAGGAACAGGTACATCACCAGGAAGACCAGGATGATGGCCTCGAACAGGGTGTGCACCACTTCCTCGATGGAGATGCTCACGAAGGGCGTGGTGTCGTAGGGGAACACCATTTCCATCTTGTCGGGGAAGTAGGGTTCCAGCTCTGCCAGACGGGCACGCAGGGCCTCGGCGGTGTCCAGGGCATTGGCGCCGGTGGCCAGGTTGATGGCCAGGCCGGCGGCGGGCTGGCCGTTATAGCGGCCCTGCACATCGTAGTTCTGGGCCGCCAGTTCCACCCGGGCCACGTCTTTCAGGAAGACTTGAGAGCCATCCGGGTTCACTTTCAGCAGGATGTTCTTGAACTGGTCCACGTCTTCCAGACGGGTCTGGGCAATGATGGTGGCGTTCAGTTGCTGGCCTTCCACGGCCGGCGCGCCGCCCAGCTGGCCACTGGCCACCTGATTGTTCTGCACCTGGATGGTCTGGGTGATGTCCTGGGGAGTCAGATCAAACTTGTTCAGTTTGTTCGGGTCCAGCCAGATACGCATGGCGTAGGGGGAGCCGAACAACTGGATCTGGCCCACGCCCGGTACGCGGCTGACTGGGTCCTGGACGTTGGAGGCAATATAATCGGCCAGGTCTGCCCGTGACAGGCTGCCATCCTCGGAGGTGAAGGCCGCCACCATGAGGAAGGAGTCAGAGGATTTGGTGACCTGCATGCCCTGCTGCTGTACTTCCTGGGGCAGCAGCGGGGTCGCCAGTTGCAGTTTGTTCTGCACCTGTACCTGGGCAATATCCGGGTCGGTGCCGGGGGCGAAGGTCAGGTTCACCGCGGCGTTACCGAAGGAGTCACTGCTGGAGCTCATGTACAGCAGGTTGTCGATCCCGTTCATTTGCTGCTCGATCACCTGGGTGACCGAGTCTTCCACGGTTTTCGCCGAGGCGCCGGGGTAGTTACCGGCAATGGACACCTGTGGTGGCGCAACGGTGGGGTACTGCTCAATGGGCAGGGTGTAAATGGCCAGGGCACCGGCCATCATCATGATGATGGCGATAACCCAGGCGAAAATTGGACGGTCAATAAAAAATCTGGCCATGGGAATCCCGTTTCTCGTCGTTGCGCGTTATTGCGCTGCGCTTTGTGCCTCGCCGGTGTTCTCGGCGGAGGACTGGGGCTGTTCTTGCGGGGCGGCTTCGCCTGTGTTGTCGCCATTCTCGGTGTCTACCGGAGTGACCGGAGCGCCGGGCTGAATGCGTTGCAGGCCGTCGATAATCAGCCGGTCGCCGTCTTTCAGGCCATCAGCGATCAGCCATTGGCTTTTCACCGCCCGTTCGGTGCTGACCTTCACCTTCTTGGCCTGATCATTGCTGTCGATCAGCATGGCATAGGCCTGGCCTGTGGGATCGCGGGTGATGCCTTTCTGGGGCACCAGAATGGCGTCCTCGCGCTGGCCTTCCGGCAGGCGACCGCGCACAAACATGCCGGGCAGCAGATCGCTTTCCGGGTTCGGGAACAGGGCGCGCAACGTCACTGAACCGGTGCTTTCATCCACGGCAAATTCGGAAAATTGCAAAACGCCGGGTTCCTGGTAATGAGAACCGTCTTCCAGAATCAGGGTGATGCGGGCTTCATCCTCGCTGACTTGCTGCAGCTCGCCGGCTTGCATGGCCTGACGAAGCTGGCGCAGCTCATTGCTGGACTGGGTCAGATCCACGTAGATCGGATCCAGCTGACGAATGGTGGCCAGCGTGTTGGCCTGATTCGCCGTGACCAGAGCACCTGCGGTGACGCTGGAGCGACCAATGCGGCCACTAATGGGCGCTTCGATGGTGGCGTAGTCCAGGTTGATCTGGGCACTTTGCAGGTTGGCGCGAGCGGCTGCCACAGCGGCCTTGTTCTCATCCAATTGGGCCTGCGCTTCGTCGTACTCCTGCTGGCTCACCGCTTTGTAATCCAGCAGCTTTTTGAAGCGTTTGGCGCGCAGGTCGTTGGACTTCAGCGTTGCCTGGGCGCGGGCCAGCTCCGCTCTGGCGGTGGCCACGGCGGCCTGATAGGTGCGCGAGTCGATCTTGTACAGCGGTTGGCCGGCTTCCACTTCCTGGCCTTCCTCGAACAAGCGCTTCTCGATGACGCCGCTGACCTGGGGCCGCACTTCGGCAATCTGATGCGCAGTGGTACGCCCGGGTAACTCCCGATTCAGGGTGATGGTTTTGGCTTTTACCGTGACGAAACCGGCTTTGGGGGCCTGCTGTTGTTGTTGACCGGGCTGGCCGGCATCGCCGCAGCCGCTAAGCTGCAGGACGAGTGCGCCTGCCATCAGGGGGAGAATGAAACCGCTGCGCATAATCACCTCAGTGCTTGGAAACACGCTAAAGCACGCCACAGACCGGTCCCGTGCAGACGGACCAGTGACGCTTGCATGAAAATTGAATCAGGTTCAGTATATACATTCGACAATGTATGTATAGGCCTGTAGGCCAACTTGCACAAAAAAACCTTAATTCCATTTGGGAGCCTCCTATGGTCAGGCGCACCAAGGCAGAAGCGATGGAAACCCGTACCCGGATTCTGGATGCGGCTGAGCAGGTATTCCACCGCAAGGGTGTGTTGTCCGCCTCATTGAATGATATTGCCAGTGAGGCGGGCGTGACACGAGGGGCAATTTACTGGCACTTCAAGAACAAACATGATGTGTTTGTGGCCATGGCGGACCGTCGGCGCTTGCCCTTTGAGGCCCTGGCCCAAAGGGCGGAGGCGAATGACGAAATGGATCCGTTGGGCCGTCTGCGCGAGTTTATGGTCTATTTGTTGCAGCAAGTGGCACGGGACCCGTCACAGCGGCGGGTATTCGAGATCATGTTCCAGAAGTGCGAATTCAGTGGTGAGAACCTGGATCTGCTGCATCGTCAGCAGGATGCGTGCAATGACGCGTCCGACGGGCTGGCCACCACGTTCCGCAATGCCATGGCCAGAGGGCAGTTGCCTGCCGGGTTAGACGTTAGTCGTGCGGTGACCATGCTGCACAGCCTGCTAACCGGGCTGATTATGCACTGGCTGCTGGAGCCGTCGGGCTTCGATCTGGCGGAGTCTGCGCCGGATTATGTGGATACCTTTCTGTTCAGCCTGCAGCATTCCCCCTTCCTGCTCGGCGGGGCTGAAGCCCCGGCCTGACGGGGCGTGGTGCCACGCTTTCCCACCAATAAAATACTTGTCCGAATTTCCGATAGCCGGTGTGTGCCTTGGGCATACCCGGTGGTATGTTCTTGGTCCTCCTCCCTGTCTTCCCGCTTTTTCCCTTTGTTATATTTGTTTTCAAAAAACAAAACGTAGTTCCAAAATAGTATTGACGCTCTCCGTGGGCCGTGTCAGATTGACCGGCGAGTCAACACTTTGTATTCACCGATAAGCAGGCTGCGCTAGCCGGATCTTGTCGGTTTTGCCCGCTTTTTCCGGGCATCAACAATAAAAGTGGCCCTGTAGGGCTGCATTCGGGAGAGTAAGTCATGTCTGATCGGCATCATGCGGTCTGGCCAGAGAATATTCCCAAGCATCTGAGCCTGCCGCAGACCAGCCTCTATACCAATCTGGAGGTGTCTGCACTGCGTTACCCACAGCGGGACGCGATCAATTATTACGATAGCCCCATCACGTTTTCCCAGTTGAAGCAGCAGGTGGATGCCCTGGCGGGTTACCTGCAGTCACTGGGGGTGGAAAAGGGCGACCGGGTGCTGCTGTTCATGCAGAACGCCCCCCAGTTCATTATCAGTTACTACGCGATCCTGCGGGCCAACGCCATTGTGGTGCCGGTGAACCCCATGAACCGGGCGGCGGAGCTGGAGCACTATCTGGAGGATACCGAAGCCTCGGTGGCGATTTGCGGTCAGGAGTTGCTGGCGGCGATTGCGCCGGTGGTGGGCAAGGTGAATCTGCGCCACCTGATTGTGGCGGCTTACAGCGATTACATCGTCCGTGACACGGACCTGCCCCTGCCGCCGGAGGTGGAAGCGCCTGCGGTTGCGCTGACCGATCCGGCACACCTGGCCTGGAAGGACGTTATCGCCGCTGCCAGGAAACCCAGCGAATTGCTGGTCGGCCCGGACGATCTGGCGGTCTTCCCCTATAGCTCGGGGACCACCGGTGCGCCCAAGGGTTGCATGCATACCCATGCGTCGGTGATGGCCACCTGCGTGCAGGGGGCGGTGTGGAGCCATGGCACCACCGAGTCTGTCACCCTGGCCACGCTGCCGTACTTCCATGTGACCGGCATGCAGGGCTCTATGAATTCGCCCATCTATGGCGGTTCGCTGATTGTATTGATGACCCGTTGGGACCGCCGGGTGGCGGCCAAGCTGATCGAGCGCTACAAGGTGAGCCGCTGGGTGAACATTGTCACCATGGCCATCGATCTGTTGTCCGATCCGGAAGTGGAAAACTACGACCTGTCGTCGCTGGAAAATATCGGTGGCGGCGGGGCAGCCATGCCGGCGGCGGTGTCCGACAAACTCTTCAAGCTTACCGGCCTGCGTTATATGGAAGGCTACGGCCTGTCCGAAACCATTGCCGGCACTCACATCAATCCCACCGACCGTCCCAAGTCCCAGTGTCTGGGGATCCCGGTGTTTGATATCGATTCGCGCATCATTGATGTGGAAACCGGCAAGGAACTGGCGCAGGGCGAAGTGGGTGAGATCATTACCCACGGCCCGCAGGTGTTTCAGGGTTACTGGAAACGTCCGCAGGAGACACAGAAGGTTTTTCTGGAGCTGGATGGCAAACGCTTCTTCCGCACCGGAGACCTGGGGTACATCGACGAAGAGGGCTACTTCTTCATCGTCGACCGGGTCAAACGCATGATCAATGCGTCCGGTTTCAAGGTATGGCCGGCGGAGGTGGAAAGCCTGATGTACCGCCACCCGGCGATCCAGGAAAGCTGCGTGATTTCCGCACCGCACGAACGCCGTGGTGAAACGGTGAAAGCCTGTGTGGTACTGCGCGATGACATGAAAGGCACGCTCACCGAGCAGGCCGTCATCGATTGGTGCAAAGAGGAAATGGCGGCCTACAAGGTCCCGCATGTGGTGGAGTTCCGCGATGAACTGCCCCGTTCGCCCACCGGCAAGGTGATGTGGCGGGCCCTGCAGGAGCAGGAGTGGGCCGGCCATGAGGAACAGCAGGCATCGTAGATGACTGCACCCGGGAGCGTCTGGATTCAGGTGCTCCCTTGCGACCTGTCTAATGGTGGGCAGGCCGAGTCAGCTCCAGCATAAACAAATAAGCGGAAGCGCTACTCCGCGGAGCTGAATAACAACGCAAAACGAGAAACCGGTGCCTTACGTGGTCTGTAACCGCGAGGGAATGGCGGCATGTCGCCGGCGGGTTTCTCCCAAACAGGAGGCTTTGCCTTGGAACTGTTCTTTCAACAAGTGCTCAATGGCCTGACGCTGGGCAGCATCTACGGGCTGGTCGCCCTGGGGCTGACGCTGGTGTATGGCATTCTGCACGTACCGAATTTTGCTCACGGGGCGCTGTATATGGTCGGCGCCTATGTCTCGTATATCACCATGGTCGACTTCGGTGTGAACTACTGGGTGGCCATGCTGTTGGCTGCTGTAGCGGTGGCGGCGCTGGCGGTTCTGTGCGAACGGCTGGTGTTCAACCCGTTACGCGATGCGCCCCCGATTCACGACAAAATTGCGGCTATCGGCATCATGCTGTTTCTGGAAGCGTTGGTGCAGATGCAGTGGGGCGCCGAGTTCCGCCGCATGCCGACCCCCTATACCGAGATTCTGGATATTGCCGGCATGACCATTCCGGCTCAGCGGGTGCTGATTATTGCCGGTGCGTTTTCACTGATGGCGGTACTGCATCTGTTCCTGAAGAAAACCATGACTGGCTCCACCATCGTGGCCATGGCCCAGAACCGTGAGGGCGCCTTTCTGGTCGGCATTGATGCCAACCGGGTGGCGATGATGACCTTTGCCATTTCCGGGGCACTGGCGGCGGTGGGTGCGACCCTGTTTGCGCCGATCAACCTGGTCTACCCGGCCATGGGGCATCTGCTGATCATGAAAGCGTTTGTGATCATCATCCTCGGTGGCATGGGCTCCATTCCCGGTGCCATTGTTGGCGGCCTGATCATCGGCTTTGCCGAAGCGTTCGGTGGCTTTTATATCTCCACCGATTACAAGGACATCATCGCGTTTGCCCTGCTCGTGGTGATTCTCTCCATCAAGCCGACTGGCCTGTTCAGCAAGGGGGTCCACTGATGAACGCCCTGACCAAGATTTCCAATTTTTTCATGACCCCGGCGATGAAGATCGTAATGATCGTGGCGGCGTTGTTGTTCCCCTTTGTGGCGGGCAACGAGTACCAGATCTACGTGATGGCACTGGCGTTTGTTTGGGCCATTGCCGTGTACGGCATGAACATCATCACCGGCCTGTGTGGTCAGTTGAATCTGGCCCACGGTGGTTTCTTTGCCATCGGGGCCTACACCCTGGCGATTCTCACTGTGGATAATGGCTGGGCTTTCTGGCCGGCGTTTATCGCGGCAGGGGCCGTGGGCGCTATCCTCGGTTTTCTGGTGGGGGTGATCTCCCTGCGCCTGAAAGAACACTACTTCGCCATCTTCACCCTGTGCGTGGGCTTTATCATTTATCTGTTGCTGGATAAGTGGGAAGAGCTGACCCACGGTGCTCTGGGGATTATCAATATCCCTGCGCCGAGTGGCTTCGGGCTGGTGGACTTCACCGAGACCACCCCGTTCTATTACCTGGCGTTGGCGTTCATGGTGCTGTCCATCTGGCTGGCATCGCGGATCGCGCATTCCCTGTTGGGGCGGACCTTCCTGGCCATTCGTATCAGTGATGATCTGGCGGCGTCGCTGGGGATCAACCTGATGCGTAACAAGGTGCTGGCGTTTGTGCTGTCTACCACCTACGCCAGTGTGGCGGGTGCGCTGTATGCCGGCATGGTGCGTTTCATCGGCCCGGCGGAAGCCGAGGTGACACACACCTTCGACATGATTACCTACCTGTTGGTCGGCGGCATCGGCACCCTGATGGGCCCGCTGCTGGGCACCCTGGCAATTACCTGGCTGACCCAGTCACTGCAGTTCCTGGAAGAGTACCGGATGATCGTGTTCGGGCCGATGCTGGTGGTGCTGGTGATCTTCTTCCCGAAAGGGGTAGTGGGTTCCTTCCTGTCCTGGCGCGGTCGTCGCCTTGCAGCGGCGCACGATGCCAGCCAGACGAAAGAGAAGGCGGCCAGCAATGCGTCGTCCAACAAGCCCTCGGCAGCATCCACGCAGGAGGCCGGTAACCATGCTTAAGATTCATAACCTTACCAAGCGTTTCGGTGGGCTGGCGGCGGTCAATAACGTCAGCATCGAATTCGAAGCCAACAAGATCAACGCCATCATCGGTCCCAATGGGGCAGGCAAGAGCACCTTCTTCAATCTGGTGGCCGGTGCCATGGCGCCCACCGAAGGGCGTATCGAATACCAGGGCATGGACATTACCGGCATGGCCTGTGATCGCATTGCCCGGCTGGGCATTGCGCGCACTTTCCAGACCACCATGCTGTTCGATCAGTCCACGGTGCTGGACAACCTGATTGTGGGGCACCGTCTGCGCACCCAGTCCCGCCTTTGGGATGTGATCATCAATTCCAAACGCCTGCGTGATGAAGAAAAAAAGTGTCGTGCCCGGGCGCAGGAAGTGCTGGATTTTGTCGGCCTGTCTCACATCGGTCACCGCATTACGGCGGATATCAGCCAGGAAGAAAAAAAGCGCGTGGCGTTTGCCTTGGCGCTGGCCACAGATCCTGAGCTGGTATTGCTGGATGAGCCTGCAGGCGGGATCAACCCGGAAGAAACTGAAAATCTGGCGGCCCTGATTCGCAAGATGGTGGATCACGGTGTCACCGTCTGCCTGATTGAACACAAGATGGACATGATCATGAGCCTGGCGGACAAGATCATGGTGATCGACCATGGCGAGAAAATTGCCGAAGGCACGCCGGATGAAGTCAAAAACAATCCGCTGGTGATCGAAGCCTATCTGGGGAGTGATGAAGATGCTGCAGCTTAAAAACGTCGAAGCCCGTTACGGCAGCTTCAAGGCGCTGGAGCAGGTCTCCATGTCGGTGGCGCAGGGCGAACTGGTGGTGCTGCTGGGCGCCAATGGCGCAGGCAAGAGTACCTTGTTCAATACCATCAGCGGCCTGATCAAGCCATCGGCGGGCACCATCACCCTGGATGGCACCGATGTCACCGGCCTGAAGCCGTCGGGGCTGGTGCAGAATGGGGTGGTGCAGTGCCCGGAAGGGCGCAAGCTGTTCCCGGAAATGTCGGTATTGAAAAACCTGATGCTGGGCGCCTATGTACATCGCCGCAACAAGGCGGCCATTAAAAAGACACTGGAAGACGTGCTGGCACTGTTTCCGATTCTTGATGAAAAGAAGGATCAGTCTGCCGGGTCTCTCAGCGGTGGCCAGCAGCAAATGGTCGCCATCGGGCGCGCCATGATGGGCCGGCCCAAGCTGCTGTTGCTGGACGAGCCCTCGTTGGGTTTGGCGCCACTGGTGGTCAAGCAGATGTTTGAAACCATCAAGGGCATCAACGAACAGGGCACCACGGTTTTGCTGGCGGAGCAGAATGCGTTCGCCGCACTCAAGATTGCCCACCGTGCCTATGTGATCGAAAACGGTCGCCTGGTCATGGAGGGTGATAAAGACGCAATGCTGGGTAACGAAGCTATTCGCAAAGCCTATATCGGCGCGTAATTGTTATCCGGTAGCAGCGTGTGCGCTACAACATAATCAATTGCTACAACACAAGACTCACGGTTTTGAGCAAAACAACAACGGGAGAGTTTCATGGGTAACGGAAAACAGACTCTGGTTAATCGCTTTCGTCGCTTGGCCTGTGCCAGCGCAATCGCCCTGGCAGCCACAGGCGCGCAGGCGGCAGAAGAGGTCAATATCGGTTTCACCGGGCCTTTGAGTGGTGGTGCGGCGTTATACGGCCAGAACACCCTGGAAGGTTTGCAGATGGCTGCAAAGGAAATCAACGAAGCCGGTGGTTTCACCGTGGGTGGAGAGACCTACGAGATCAACCTGGTGTCGCTGGATGACAAGTATTCGCCCAGTCAGGCAGCGGTGAACGGCAAGCGGCTGGTGCAGCAGTACAATGCGCCGGTGATTTTTACTCCGCACTCCGGCGGGACCTTTGCGCTGCAAGCGTTCAACGAACGCGATGGTTTTGTGGTGATGTCGTACACCTCGGTGCCCACGGTGACGGAGAAAGGCAATGAACTGACCGTACGGATTCCGCCCACCTTTACCGGTTACATGAAGCCGTTTACCAAAATCGCCATGAAGGAAAACGGCAAGAAAGTGGCCGTGGCCAACGCCACTCACGACTATGCCAAATACTGGACCAAAGCCTTTGTTCCCACCTGGGAAGCCATGGGCGGCACAGTGGTGGCGGATAACCCGATGGACTACAACAAATCCGCTGATTTCTACACCGGTGTGAGCAAGGTGCTGGCGGAGAAGCCGGATGTGATGTTCATTGGTGGTGCGTCCGAACCCACCGCGCTGGTGGCGAAACAGGCCCGTGAATTGGGTTTCAAGGGTGGTTTCGTGATTATGGACCAGGCCAAGATGGGTGAAATGTCCAAGATCATCGGCGGCTACAAAATGCTGGAAGGGTCCGTGGGCGTGGTGCCGCTGACACTTTATGAAGAGCCGGGAGCCAAGGCGTTTGTGGCCAAGTATCACAAGCAGAACGCGGAGAAGGACCCTACCACTGAAGTGGCCTATAACTACTTCGCTCTGCACACAGTGGTTCAGGCCATGCAGGAAGCCGGTACCGTTGAAGATGCCGAGGCAATTCGTGGTGCTTTCAGCGCGGCGCTGAAGAGCCTGAAGCCGGAGAATAACCCTTACGGCGTGACGGCAATTGATGACAAGGGCGGCATGATGGCTGATCCGAATATCGCGACCGTGAAAAATGGCGAAGTGGTATTGCAGCGTATGTCTGAAGTGCTGGCTGAATAAGCCGTTATCACGAAAGCGGGGCGCCAGGCGCCCCGTTTTTCGGTCCCTTTTCAATAATGAAATTATATTCCGAAATAATTGAAACCCGCTTGTCTTTGCTTATACTGGTATGAATCTGATCCTTTCGAGTGCGGCCCGTTAACAGGGCTGGCGCTGCCTTTTACGCCGTACCGGCGATGCAGACTGGAAAGGACGTCCTGAGGAGAGTCGTAATGAGTAACCCGGTCAGCCTCAGTCGCGATAGCGACATTGGCGTTATCCGCATCAATTATCCCCCGGTAAATGCGCTGGGCCATGGCGTACGTGAAGGCCTGCAGCAATGCCTGCGTGACGCGCTGGCAGATGAACAGATTCGGGCGGTGGTGGTGATCGGTGAAGGCAAAACCTTCCCGGCCGGTGCCGATATCCGTGAATTCGGCAAGCCGCCCCAGCAGCCGGCGTTGCCGACTGTCATTGACGAATACGAAGCCAGCGACAAGCTGGTGGTAGCGGCCATCCACGGCACTGCGTTGGGTGGTGGTCTTGAAGTGGCGCTGGGCTGTGACTATCGGGTGGCGCTGGACAGCGCACGGCTGGGCCTGCCGGAAGTGAAGCTGGGGTTGCTACCCGGTGCCGGCGGTACCCAGCGTTTGCCGCGCCTGGTGGGCGCGCAAAAAGCGCTGGAAATGGTCGTCGGGGGTAACCCGGTGAAAGCCAAAGAGGCCCTGTCGCTGGGGTTGGTTGATGAGATGGTCAGCGGTGATCTGCTGGACGGCGCGCTGGCGTATACCCGTCAATTGCTGGCCGATAACGCCCCCCTGAGAAAACTCCGTGATCTGGCTGTGCCGGATGCGCAGGACGGTTTGTTCGACCAGTTCGAGCAATCCATCGCCCGTAAACAGCGCGGTTTCAAGGCGCCATTTTCTTGCATCAAGGCGGTGAAAGCGGCGGTGGAGCTGCCGTTCGATAAAGGCGTGGAGCGCGAGCGTGAGCTGTTCTTCGAATTGCTGGTGTCCCCGGAATCGGCGGCCCAGCGTCATGTGTTCTTTGCCGAGCGTGAAGTGGCCAAGGTGCCAGGTCTGGACAAGAACACCCCCAAACGTGAGATCAATCAGGTGGCGGTGATCGGTGCCGGTACCATGGGTGGCGGTATCGCCATGAACTTTGCCAATGCCGGCATTCCTGTGCGCCTTCTGGAAGTGAAGGAAGACGCGCTGGAGCGCGGTGTGGCGGTGATTCGCAAGAACTACGAAAACACCGCCAAAAAAGGCCGTATCACCGATGAGCAGGTGGAACAGCGCATGGCGCTGATTCAGCCCACCTTGAGCTACGATGATTTGAGTGATGTGGACCTGGTGATTGAAGCCGTGTTCGAGAACATGGATGTGAAAGAAGCGGTGTTCAGCGAACTGGATCGGGTGTGCAAGCCCGGTGCCATTCTCGCCACCAATACATCCACGCTGGACGTGGATCGTATCGCCAGCTTCACGCAGCGTCCGGAAGATGTCATGGGCATGCATTTCTTCAGCCCTGCCAATGTCATGAAGTTGCTGGAAAATGTCCGCGGTGAGAAAACCTCTGATGAGGTGATCGCCACGGTGATGGACCTGAGCCGCCGGATTGGCAAGGTCGGTGTGCTGGTCGGTGTGTGCCACGGCTTTGTGGGCAACCGTATGTTGCATCGCCGTCAGGCGGAAGCCGTACAGTTGGTCAATGAAGGCGCCAGCCCCCAGCAGGTGGACAAGGTATTGTTCGACCTGGGCTTTCCCATGGGGCCGTTCGCCATGTCTGACCTGGCGGGCATGGATGTGGGTTACCGCATTCGTGAAGAGCTGCGCAAGGAAGATCCGGCCAATGGTCCGGCACGTAACTGGACTGACGAGCTGGTGGAAGCGGGGCGTCTGGGCCAGAAAACCCAGGCCGGCGTATTTGACTATAAAGACGGCGATCGTACCCCTGTACCTTCAACCGCTGTGGACGGCATTATTGAACAATACCGCAGCAATAACGGCATCACCCCGCGTGAGATCAGCGACCAGGAAATTCTGGAGCGTTGCATGTACGTGATGGTGAACGAAGGTGCCAAAATCCTGGAAGAAGGTATCGCTGCCCGTCCACTGGATGTGGACGTCATCTGGATCTACGGCTACGGCTTCCCGGTGTACCGGGGTGGCGTGCTGTTCTGGGCAGATCAGGTGGGTGTAAAAGCCATCTTCGAAAAAGTGAACGAGATCTATCAACAAACCGGCTCGGATGTCTGGAAGCCTGCCAAGCTGCTTAGCGATCTGGCAGAGCAGGGCAAGGGCTTCTACAGCAAATAAGCATTAGCTGAGGTAATCATGGATATTAACTTTACCCCGGAAGAACTGGCGTTTCGTGATGAAGTGCGCGTCTTCCTGGATACCAAGCTGCCGAAAGAAATCGCCAGCAAAGTGAAGAACGGCCAGCATCTGAGCAAAGACGACACCGTGCGCTGGCAGAAAATTCTCAATGAACAGGGCTGGATGGCCCTGCACTGGCCGAAAGAGCATGGCGGCACGGGCTGGTCGCCGATTCAGAAGCACATTTTTGAAGAAGAATGCGCAGAGTACGGTGCCCCGAGTGTGTTGCCGTTCGGTGTGAACATGGTGGCGCCGGTGATCATCAAGTTCGGTACCGAAGAGCAAAAGCAGAAGTACCTGCCGCCCATCCTCAACAGTGATGTGTGGTGGTGCCAGGGTTACTCCGAGCCGGGTGCCGGTTCTGACCTGGCCGGCCTGAAAACCAAGGCGGTGCGCGAAGGCGATCATTACGTGGTCACCGGCCAGAAGACCTGGACCACCCTGGGCCAGCATGCGGACTGGATTTTCTGTCTGGTACGCACTGACCCCAGCGCCAAAAAACAGGAAGGGATTTCGTTCCTGCTGATCGACATGAAAACGCCGGGTATCACGGTGCGCCCGCTGATCACCCTGGACGGCGAGCATGAAGTCAACGAAGTGTTCTTCGATGAAGTGAAAGTACCGGTAGAAAACCTGGTGGGTGAAGAGAACAAGGGCTGGACCTGTGCCAAGTACCTGCTGACCTTCGAGCGTACCGGTATCGCCGGTGTGGGCCAGTCCAAGGCAGCCCTCAAGCACCTGAAAGAGGTGGCGCGCAAGGTACAGCAGAACGGTAAGCCGCTGATTGACGATCCGCTGTTCCGCAACCGTTTGGCCGATGTAGAAATGGAACTGATGGCGCTGGAAATGACCAACCTGCGTACTGTGGCTGCGGCCCAGGCCGGTGGTGTTCCCGGTGCAGAAAGTTCTTTCCTGAAAATCATGGGTACCGAACTGCGTCAGGAAATTACTGACCTGTTCCGCCGAGCCGCTGGCCCTTACGCCCAGCCGTTCCTGCCGGAAAGTTTCGAGGCGGATTATGACGGTGAACCGGTTGGCCCGGAATTCGCCAACACGGTATCCACCAAGTACTTCAATATGCGCAAGCTGTCGATCTTCGGCGGTTCCAATGAAATTCAGAAGAACATCATCGCCAAGATGATTCTCGGTCTGTAAGGAGTATTGAGCATGGATTTTAAACTGAGCGACGAACAGCGCATGCTCGAAGAAACCGTGGGCCGTCTGGTTCGCGATGGCTATCCCTTCGACGTACGCGAAAAAGCCCGTACCAGTGAGCTGGGGTATTCCGCTGAAATGTGGCAGCAGTTTGCCGAGCTTGGCCTGTTGGGCGTGCCGTTTTCCGAAGACTTCGGTGGCTTCAACGGCGGCGGCCCGGAACTGATGGTGGTGGCCGAAGGCTTTGGCCGCGGCCTGGTACTGGAACCTTACCTGGCCACAGTGGTGCTGAGCGGCACGCTGATCAATTCACTGGGCAGCGATGCGCAGAAAGAAAAACTGATCAGTGCGATTGTTGGTGGTGAGTTGCGTCTGGCACTGGCGGCTTACGAGCCGGAAGGCCGTTACGACCACACCCACGTGGCAGCCACCGCAGAGAAAAGTGGCGATGGCTACAGCCTGACGGGTAACAAGGCCGTGGTGCTCCACGGTGACAGCGCCGACCAGCTGGTGGTGATTGCCCGTACCGGCGGTAATGGCACGGACCGTGATGGTTTGTCTGCGTTTATCGTGGATGCCAACGCCGACGGTGTCAGCCGTCGCGGCTATGAGACTATCGACGGGCTGCGTGCGGCGGAAATTACCTTTAACAAGGCGGCAGCGGAATTGCTGGGCGAAGAAGGCAAGGCCATCGATGCGCTGGAAGCTTCCCTGGCGCTGGGCATTGTTGCCCTGTGCGCAGAAGCCACCGGTGCCATGGAAGTGGCCTGTGATCAGACGTTGGCCTATATCAAGGAACGCCAGCAGTTTGGTGTGGCCATTGGCAAGTTCCAGGCGCTGCAGCATCGCATGGTGGAAATGCGTATGGAGCTGGAAAAGGCTCGCTCCATGACCATCTTTGCGGCCTGTTCTCTGGGCGCTCCGGCCCAGGTTTGCGCCAAGCGTGTAGCCGCCGCCAAGGCGATTATCGGCAAGTCCGGTCGCAAGGTGGCGGAAGAAGCCATCCAGTTGCATGGCGGCATGGGCATGATGGAAGAAACCGCAGTGGCCCATTACGCCAAGCGGATTGTGCTCATTGATCACCAGCTGGGTGATCTGGGTTACCACATGCAGCAGCTGGAAAGCTTGCTGGATGTGGATGACGATGCAGCATAAGTAGACGAAAAGGGCGGCTTCGGCCGCCCTTTTTCGTTGTCTGTGGCGGTCGCTAACGACACAGGGGCGGCCTGAAACGACAATCCACGCAATGCGCTATTTGAAGCGGGCCTGCCTTCCCCCAGTGTGTGGACTGACTTTTACTGTTTTGCGTTTTACGGGAGAGAAAGCATGAGTGTGAATCGCCAGATTATTTTATCCGAGTACCCCAAGGGGATGCCCCAGCCTGAACATCTGCCTTTGAAAGAAGGCGCGATGCCTTCGCCGAAAGAGGGCCAGGTCCTGATCAAGACCATCTACCTGTCCCTGGACCCCTACATGCGTGGGCGCATGAGCCCGGCCAAGTCCTATGCGGCCAGCGTGGAGCTGGGTGATGTGATGCAGGGCGGCACCGTCGGCCAGATTGTGGAATCGCGCCTGGAAGGCTATGAAGCCGGTGACTACGTGCTGGGCTTCGGTGGCTGGCAGGAATATTCCGTGCAGGGCAAGGAGATGCTGCGCAAGCTGGACCCGAAACAGGTGCCGATCAGCACGGCGCTGGGCGTGCTGGGTATGCCGGGCTTTACCGCCTATGCGGGTCTGTTGGAAATTGGTCAGCCCAAAGAAGGCGAAACCGTGGTGGTGTCTGCGGCCAGCGGCGCGGTGGGTCAGATTGTTGGGCAGATCGCCAAGATCAAAGGCTGCCGTGTGGTCGGCGTTGCCGGTGCACCGGACAAGTGCCAGCACGTGGTGGACACCTATGGCTTCGATGCCTGTGTGAACTACAAGGACGACGACTTCGAAGCTCAACTGAAAGCCGCCTGCCCCAATGGCATTGATGTTTACTTCGAGAACGTGGGTGGCAAGGTGTTCGATGCGGTGATGAAGCTGGTGAACGACTTCGCCCGTATTCCCCTGTGTGGTCGCATTGCCCATTACAACGATACCGAAGCGCCCCAGGGGCCGGATCAGTTGCCCGCGTTTCTGACCAAGCTGCTGGTGAAACGGGTATTGATCAAGGGCTTTATCCAGTTCGATTATGCTCACCTGATGAAAGATTTTGTCCGCGACATGAGCACCTGGATGCAGGCCGGCAAAATCCAGTATCAGGAAGATGTGGTTGAAGGGCTGGAAAATACCGTGGATGCCTTCCAGGGACTGCTGCAAGGGCGTAACCGGGGCAAGCTGCTGGTACGGGTCAGCGAAGATACCTCCCGGTAATGGCAACAGTGGAGGCGCAGGTCCAGGCGCTTTTTGCTCTGCATGGCCCGCGCTACCGCTGGCTTGCAACGATAACGGTGATGCTGGGCACCATGTCCGTGGTGCTGGCATCCACCATTATCAATGTGGCTATTCCCACCATCATGATCGAGTTCCAGCTGGCGCAGGATCAAGTGCACTGGCTGGCGACCGGTTTCCTGGCAGCAATGACAGTGGGCATGCTGCTCAATGCCTGGTGTACCCAACGATTTGGGGCCCGTGGTGCTTATTTGTTGGCCATGGGCCTGTTTGTGGTGGTGTCCATTATTGGCGCTGCCAGTGAACATTTCCCCTTGCTGGTGGCTGCCCGGGTAGGGCAGGGCCTGCTGGCCGGGCTGATCCAGCCGCTGGCCATGATTACCATCTTCCAGGTGTTCCCTCTCAATCGTCGCGGTCAGGCCATGGGTATCTATGGGCTGGGTGTTGTTCTGGGCCCGGCCATTGCTCCGGCCATTGGCGGGGTGCTGGTGGATACGTTGTCCTGGCGTGCCGTGTTCCTGGTGGTGCTGCCGGCCTGTGTCGTGGGCATGGTCATGGCAGCCCGCTACCTGCCACGGCGTGAAGCCGAGGCGGACCCGGTTGCACTCGACAGGGTGGGGCTGATCTCGCTGGCGCTGGGCATCACAGCCTTGCTGTGGGCACTGGCCAATGGGCATCGCCGCGACTGGATAGACCCACTGCTGTTGCTGGCGTTTTTCGGTGGCCTGGGGCTGTCCGCGTTTTTTGTTTATTGGCAAACCCGTCTGCAGCATCCGTTAATGGATCTGCGGGTGTTTCGCTACCGGGGCTTCACTGGCAGTTTCCTCATGTCCATGGTGATTGGTGCCGGGGTGTTCGCTTCCACCTACATCACTCCATTGTATTTTCAGCAGGTGCTGGGCGAGAGCGCGGCCAGCGCGGGGCTGATGTTGATGCCGGCGGGCCTGGCCATGGCCTTTACCTTTCCGGTAGCGGGCCACCTGACCGACCGTTTCCCGGAAACGCGGATCATGGCAGCGGGGTTGGTGTTGTTTATCTTCAACATGGTGCTGATGGCCGGCGCCAACCTGGGCACGTCAGCGGTGTGGCTGGTGTGGTGGACCTTGCTGGGCCGGGTGGGGCTTGGGCTGATGATGCCGCCATCGTCCACCGGGGCTCTGGGGCTGTTGCCGCCGGCGCTGATCCCCCAGGGCTCGGGGATTTTTAATTTTGGTCGCCAGATTGGTGGCGCACTGGGTGTGAACCTGTGCGCTCTGTGTATTCAGTTTTTCAGTGAATCCTTTGCCCAGACTCGGCCGGATGCGTCGGCGGCGCAATCGTTCGAGGCGGGTTTTGATATGGCATTTCTGCTGTTGCTGGCCATCTTTGTGGCGGCACTGTTGCCGCTGCGCAGCATGCAGCAGGGCATGCGACATTTGGGAGAACAACGAACATGAACAAGACCGGGAATGACAAGCCGGACATTCTGGTAATTGGTGCCGGTGCTATCGGCAGTTTCTATGGCGCGATTCTTAAGCGGGCGGGTTGTACCGTGAGCGTGGTGCTGCGGTCGGATTATGACGCAGTAAAGGCCGACGGCTTTCGCTTTACCAGCCCTCTGGGAGAGCTGTCGTGGACACCGGATCAGGTCTATCAACCTGGCGATACCCCGGTACGACATCCGGATTATGTGTTGCTGTGCGTCAAGGTGCTACCCGGTGTGGACCGGGCTGAACTGGTGCGCCCCTGGCTGGGCGAGCATACCGGGCTGGTGTTGATTGAGAATGGTCTGGATATCGAACGTGAGCTGGCGGATGCCTTCCCGCGCAATCCTCTGGTGAGCTGTCTGGCGTTTATTGCGGTGAGTCGCACTGGCCCGGGCACCGTTAATCACCAGGCCTATGGGCAGCTGGTCATGGGCAATTTCCCCACGGGGTTTGATCACCATTGCGCGCAGTTGGCGGGCTTGTTCCGCGAGGGGGGCATCGATATCAACGAGACGGATGCGGTGGTGGGTGAACGCTGGCGCAAGTGCGTCTGGAATACCCCGTTCAATCCGTTGAGTGTGCTGGCCAACGGGGCCGATACCTTATCCATGCTTGATGCGCCAGGCGGTGAAGCGTTGATTCGCACCTTGATGGAAGAGGTGATCGCGGTGGCCCAGGCCGATGGCTACCCCATGCCGGACGGCATTATCGAGAAGAACCTGTCAGGAACCCGGGCCATGGGCGCGTATAAAAACTCCATGGCGCTGGATTATCTGAACGACAGGCCCATCGAGCTGGATGCGATTCTTGGCAACGTGGTCGCCATAGCGGACCGCCTGAATGTGCCCGTTCCCCATCTGCGCACTGTGCTGGTAACGCTGCGCATCCGGCAGGCATGACGATCTGCCACTGAAGCGAATCATATCAATCAGGCCGCAACATGATACTTATCGTCATGTTGCGGTTTTTTTTGTCACCTTTTTGTTAAGCAATAAATTGATCAACGCAAAAGCGCTCAATGAAGATCGGCCGGAGGACGAGCCTGTAAAAGAAGGGGTGAGCGCTTGAGACGGATACACAGGAAATGTCCCCGTATACCGTAAAAGTAGATAAAAGCCTGATTTTTGTAGATTTTTAAATTACAAACGCTAACGCGCAGGCACTGGCGCGCTGTCGCATGCATCCGTGACTATGTAGTCCGAAAACAAGAAAAGGGTGACATGATGCGTATAATAAAACTCCCCGCCATCGCCTGCCTGCTGCTGTTGCCATTGCTGCAAGCCTGTGAAGAAGAACCGGATGTGTTCGTGCCGCCGGACCCTGGCAATGCCCTCATTTACGCTTACCCCTCCAGTGGCATGGTGGACTTGCCTCTGGGAAGCAAGCTGCTGCTGACGTTTTCCAACGGTATTGATGAGGCTGCGGCCAGGGAAGATTGTCAGCCCGACGGTGACAACTTTGTCGGTGCGCTTTGCCTGGCGGACAGCAAAGGGAATCTTGTTGACCTGGCCAGTGCCGAGGTGTCGAACCGGAATCGGACCTTGACGTTTTCCATGGAAAACCTGCGTGCCGGTGAGCAATACCGCCTTTGGGTGTCAGCCGAGATTGCCCCGGGAGTGGTAAACCTGGGCCAGGACGGGCCGCTGATCACCTTCCGCACTCGCCAGTACCACTCAGTGCCTGATCAGGTGCCCGAGGTGTTGGTTATCAATCAGGAAAGCCCCGAGGTCTATCTGCCCGAGCCTGAAGGGGCTGAACGTTTTCCGTTCATGGATTTTTCGCCGGTACGCATCACTTTTACCGAGCCGCTGGTGCAAACCACCGTACGCTATGGTGACACGGTACAACTGGTGCATCAGGAATCCGGGGAGCTGGTGGATGCGCACATTCTGAGCGAGCGTCATTACATTACTCTCGACCCGAAAACCGATCTGATCGGCGGTGATACCTACACGCTGACGCTGGAGGGGCTGCAGGATTTTGATGAGGACGTGCTGGAGACGGTGGTTTATGAACTGACGCCCCGGTTATCCAAGGATGATGTGGCCGATCTCAATCCGCCGATCAAGCAGTTGATGAAAGCCCAGCCTGCGCTGGGTGATCCGGGGTACCCGGAAACGTCACGCCTGCACGGGCTGCCGCTCAACCAGTTCAATCTGGTCACCGAGGCCCTGGGCCTTACCCAGGTGGATGCCAAGCCGCTGGTGCTGGAAGGTTGGATGGGGCGCCCGGATGAGCATGTACAAGCCGTGCCGGTGGTGGCCCGCGCCGGTCAGCAGCTGCGTATTACCGGTATCGATCCAATCCTGCTGGGCGGTGAAGTGCGCACGCCCATGTTCACCGGTGACCTGATCGGCACCTTTGTCACTGACGTCACCGGTTACCTGACCACCAATCCCTATCGGCCCGAGGGCTTTCAGCCCGATGACGATTTTGCGCCGATGTATGTCCACATGAATTTCGATCTCGCCATGCATGCGGTGGAGCCACGAGGCAATGCGTCGGTTAACCAGAACCTGATGCATGTGCAGGCGGTCGGGGTGGTGGACGTAAAGGATGGCGCCCTGACTTTCGAAGTCTTCCGTACCCTGGAGCTGGATATCCTCAGTGGTGCAGCCAAAGTGAGTGCGGACTTTGCGTTGGGGGTGCGTGCGGATTCGGCATTCGAATTTGAACAGCTCAACCGTGATCCGCTGCAGGTTACCGGCTCCTTTCCCGAGCATAACCAAACCCAGGTAGAGCCGAGCAACAATATCATCGTGGTATTCAACGAGCCGGTGAGTGACGAGGGCATGGAAGGGGTTCAACTGTTCCGCCAGACCAGCAGCGAGCCGGTGCCGATTCAGGTACGCAGCAGTGGCTCCAATCTGGTGATCACGCCGCTCGATGAATTGGCGGCGGGTGAACGCTATAACCTGGATCTGGGCGATAACCTGAAAGACATGGATATCTTTGATCCTTCTTACCTGGAGTTTGTGCCCGGTGACGCCACCGACGGCAGCGGGCAGATTGTTTTTGATACCGCCAGCTACGCGGCCAACAACGATGCTCCGGTGCTGCCGCCGGTGGTGCTGGGGTTGTACCCCGGTATCGGCTGTGCCCTGGAAGACCGTGGTGTCGAGCGCCAGGATGCCCAGGGTAATACGCTGGAAATGGCGGGGCGCTGCGTGGGCGGTCTGGCCGACGACTCACTTTACTATCCCTTCTTCTATGACGTCAGCCGTCCCATTGAGGTGAGCTTCAATATGCCCATGGAGCTGGCGTCCATGACCTTCGGAACCATTGCAGCTGATGGTGAGTCCTGTGAAGGCGGAGCCATGTGTCTGGCTGAAGCAACAGAGAGCGGTTGGGCATCTATTCCGCTGTCAGCCCGCCGTAACAGTCTGCGTCTGCGTGCGGTACCGCCGCCCAACACCCTGGTGCCGGGCAGGGCATACCGGCTGGTGATAAACGGTGGTGACAATGGGGAGGACGTATTCCGTAGCCATGACCGATTCGACAATCTGGGTATCAATACGGATCCGCTCAATGGCATGGGCACCTGTGGCCCTCTGTCCAATGTGCCCTGCGAAGGTGGCCCACCCATTCTGATTGATTTTACCGCGACGCCGGATGTGGGGGCGGCCTATGCCACGGTGCTGACTCGCAAATACACGGACGTAAACGGTAACGGTGTTCAGGATGTTGACGAGCCGGGCGCAGAAAAAAACCATGCCCGGGGCTTTATCAAAAGCACCGGCGGTTTGATCGGCGGCGCCAATCTCGATGAGGGCGACCAGATCTTTACCAATGCGGCGCTGCCCATGGCGTTTCTGCCCAAGGTGCCGCTGGACCTGAGTTACATCGGTCTGGTGGATGAAGGGAATGGTCGCTGGTGTGCCACCGAGGAAGATGCCGATGGAGATATTTATTGCATCCAGACGGTGGGGGACACGGCTATTCCGGTGGAAATTAATGCCCAGCATGTCATGGGGACGTCGCTGGTTGCCAACGCAAACCTGGCCATTCCCGTGTTGGGCGATTTGATACCTCTGCCATTGGAAACGGGAGCGCTGGTGTTGCGTTTCCGGCCCTATGACGACATGCCGCCGCAGCCGTTGCGGGGTTTTGTCATCAACGCCATCGACCCGGACACCGGGGAGGAAATTGACGACCCGGTTTTTATTACCCGTCTGGATGCCTGGCTGGATGCGCCGGATGTGCGACTTTTCTCGGCGTTGCTCCCCGGCGGGGCAGCCATTCCGAATGTGGCTGACGCCAACGTGAGAAGCCTGCCGGTGTCTGCCTATCTGAACGGACCGGTGAAATTCCTGCGCAATGGCCAGATTACGCTGGAATCGAGTAATGCGTCTGCCATTGCTGCCTCTCTGAATCTGAGTATCGACCTGGGTGCCCTTATCCCGGTATTGGGTGACCTGCTTGATCTGATTATTGGCGGGGTGCTGCCGGAAGAGGGCGTTGGCTCACTGGAGCTGGGCATTGCCAAGGACGACTTCCGCATCCGGGTGGTCAACAATCCGGCCCACGCGCGCTTTACCTCGGCTGGCCAGGAAAACGCGGGAGATCGGTAATCATGAAAATAACAATGACCAATAAAAAACGGGTTTACCTTGCTGCTGTATTAACACTGCTGGGAGGCAACGCCACTGCCGCTCAGGAGCTTTACGGACCGGACTATCCCGGGGTGAAGTTCACGCAAAAACTGTTTGGTGAGGACCGGCTTTATTTTCGTCTCGGGGCTCTCTACATGAGCCCGGATGTGAAGACCAACTCGATCACCTTGAGCAACCTGTCGGAAATTGCTGAAGTGGCGGTGGAATCAGGCGAACAGGAAGGCGATGCCTTTAGTGACCCGCTGATGATTCCGGCGGCAACGATTGGCTATAAACTGCGATGGGGAGCCTGGGGTGGTGGTTGGTCAGTAGAAACGATGGCGGCCATGCCGCCGACTCTTGAGCTAAAAGCCAAGGGGCGCATTGCCGATGTGCCTCTGGTGACCGAAGCCAACGGGATTCCCACCGGTGTTCCGGCCTTGGGGGAAAAAGTGGCGGAAACCAAGGTGGCGCCGCCCATGGTGACTTTGGTGAAACGTTTTCGTAACGAGCGAAATTTCCGCCCTTATGCCGGGTTGGGAGTGGTGTATTTATTCACCTACGACAGCCACGTGACTAATCCCATTCTTACTGAAGTGGGCGAGCCGGAATTGGAAATCGAGAACAAGTTTGGCTGGGTTGGCCAGGTGGGGGTGGATTGGCGGATGACGGACTACTGGTGGTTGGCGGCGGATTTTAAATACATCAGCGTGAAAGATGTTTCGGCCACGGTGGAAAGAACTTTCATCCGGGCGCCGGGTTTGCCGCAGTACCAGTATGCTGAAGTGGGGGATGCGGAGTTCAACGCTGACATGAATGTCTATGCGTTCAGTCTGGGGGTGGGTTTCACCTTCTGAAGCGCGTTGCCAGTTGGGTTACGCCGCGTTGCGGCGTAACCCAACCATTCGTCAAGGAAACGAGGCCGGTGTCACTGGCCGTTTTCTATTTCCGCGAGTTGCTCCTTGCTCAGCACGGAAACACTCTCGGTGGTCTCATCGAAGACCACAAAGACCTGTTCCTTTTTCAACTGTTCGCGTACCTGCTCCACCTTGGTGGCGGTGGGAATTTCCGTGTCGCCGTAGTCGGTGCCGTCTCGCGTCACGAATTCTTCAATCAGGTTGTGAAGGGTATCCGGTGGCAGGTCTTTCCAGGGAACAATAATGGGCATATATCCAGTTCTATAAAAAAGTGAATATTGTCAGGGAAGCATTCGATGACGTGCAAAACCCTGAATTTCAGTTTTCTCTTTCGTTTTTAGCGTCAGGTATCTGGCGTGGAGCGTCACGCTTCCAGCCTATACCAACAGCAACTGGATGCCGGTGCCGACAATGACAATCCAGGATGTGAGGATGCCGAGCTGGCGGGGCAGGTTGGCGCTGCTGCGGGGCACCAGCATGCCATAGGCGTAGGACACACGCCCGGCCAGCAGCAGGATGCCGTAAACGTGCAGGGCGCTATTGCCGCCGCCATTGATTTCCAGCAATGCCATCAGGATCAGCGCCAACGGAATGTATTCCACCGTGTTGCCGTGGGCACGGATCGCGCGGTTTACGTCTTTGTGGCCACCGTCACCCAGGGACACTTTTTTTCCCAGACGGTAGCGAACCACGTTAGCGGCCAGGGCGACGACAAGAAAACCGCACAGGGCGGCGTACAGGGCGGTAATGGGCAAGCTGATTAATTGCATGGTTTCCACTCAGGTTGTTTTTTGCGTTTGCGAACAATAAACCGGGATGGGTCCAGGGCGTCAACCAATTGTGAGTCTACGGGCAGTGCTTGCCCGGTTATCAAATCGGCCAGCAGGTCGGCACATAGTGGTGTGCCAGTAATGCCCCGGCTGCCGTGGGCCAGGTTCAGGTACAGGCCGGTGGCCGCGCGATGCGGGTTGTCGGTGGCCACGGGCAACGGGCCGCACAGAGGAACAAAGTCGAGGCTTTGGCAACGAAAGGCCACGCGCCGGTCCTGGATGACAATGGCTTCCCCGCCTAGCGCCTGCCAGTGTTCGGGCAGGTAGTGTTTCAGTTGTGCCAGGTTGTCAGCGTCGTCTGCATCGGTGGGCCCGGGTTGGCTGTCGTGCAGATTGAAGGTGGCGCCTACGCAATGCAGATCATCCAGTGCCGGCGTCAGGTAGCCGCCATGGCATTGGGCCTGCTGCCATTGCCGGGAGGCCTCGGTGGCCTGGCAATAACTGACCTGGCCGCGAATGTGTTTAAGCGGTAGCCAGGCGAGGCCCGATAGCTGCTGGCTGGCACCGGCGGCGCAGACCACCACGGCGTTGGCGTACAGTTGGCTGCCATTGTCCAGCATGACGCTGGCGGGCGTGCCTTCGTGTAGTGAGGTCACGGTTTCACGAAGCAGGGTGATGCCCGGGTGATCAAGCAGGTGTTGGCACCAGCGATCCGGGCGCAGGTAGCCGCCGCCTACCAGTTCCACGCCATTGCCGGCCGGCGCCGGGCGCAGCAGGTCGGCAGGCCAGGCGCCGCTGTCCATGGCTGCGGTGAACTTGTCCCGTTGTTTGTCGTTTACAAAGTGCTGGATGACCCCGTTGAGCTGGCCGTCCTGATCGCTGGCGGGAAAGCCGTAATGGTGCAGCCAGCGTAACGCATGACGGTAGCTCACTTGGTAGAAACGGTTCTGTGGTGTCAGGTGCGGGCTGGCGGTGCTATACACCACCCCGGCTAGATTGCCGGACGCGCCGGCGGCAATGCCCCGGGGGTCCACAACGGTCACTCGCCAGTTCCGTTCGGCCAGGGCGCGGGCCGTGGTGGATCCGGCCAGCCCGGCGCCGATGACGATGGCATGCGGGCAGACAGGGGCTGCGGTTTCGGTCATGGCAAAGACGGCCCCTTTAATCGGGTGGAGATCGGGGCAGTAGACAGGGCAGTGATCATGGAACCTGTGTGGTTGGCGGCTTCGCAGAGCGCCTAGGGTAACACGTTGCGATTACGGGGCCGGCACGCTCTGGGCCGCCTTGAATTCTGCCAGTGCACGCTTTGCCTGTTGTAGCAGCCAGACGGTTTTCTGCCGATAACTGGCGTTGCTGATGCGAATGAAGTCGTCGTTGATCAGGGTGACCAGTAATGCCTGGTTCTGAATCGGGCGGTTGGGTTCTATCCAGCGCATTTGTGACTGGGCGCTGGGGTTGCCTTCCAGGTCGACCAGTCGCTCGCTGATGATGCTGAGCGCGTTGGCGCTGTCACTGAGCGCCTTGTCGACCCGGCGCTGGCGCAGCTCGCTGTAGTAACCGGCCACGGCGCGCTCGGGTTTCATGGTATCCCAGCCCGTGGGCAAGCCGGACAGGGTGAGCGAAAGCTGCTCCTTGCCATCCGGATCCCGGTAACGCAGGGTGCGCGCGTGCGCGGAGCTGATCTCTCCATCGAATTGCAGGCCGGCCAGGGTCTTGGGCGCCTGATAGAGCCCAAGCTGCGCCTGGCGATCGGGCAGTGCGCGGGCCTGATTTTCCGAACCCGTGGCTTTCAGGCTGGCCTTGTCCAGCTTTTGCACGTTTAGCGGTGTATCCGGGGTGTCTTCCACGGGCTTGCCGGCACAGCCCGCCAGTAGAAGCACCAGTGTGAAGGCAGGCAAGAGATAGCAAGCTTTTACATTCATGGGTCGCAGCATAGGGCAAGGTAAACATCTTGTTGTAAGGATATGCCGTTGTGTTCAGAGATGTGGCAAAGCCTAAGTAATGGCAAACTACGAGCATAACCGTTTTCAGGGCAGGCGGATGGAAAAGCCATCACATAATGTGTCGCCAGACAGATCGCAGTCAGCGCCGGGTTTGCCGGTTGTGGGCCTGCGAACCAGTGCGGCCATGCTGTTGCTGTTTGCGCTAATCACCGTGCCGTTCGCCATCGCATCGGTGCTTCTGATTCAACACCGCCTGGGTATGCTCGATACCTACGATACCATGCGTGAAGACGTGCGCCTGTTCGATGAGGGGTTGGCCGCGTTCCCGCCGCTAAATGACATGCGCGATCTGGCCCCGGCGGCAATTCATACCCAGGAGCCGGAAATTGTCTCCCGTTTTGAGCTCAGCCGCTCCCGTGCCGGCAGCCGTTTGCTGGCCTTCCTGCAGCTGGTCCGCCAACGCGATATTTCGGGGCTGAATGATCAGGGCGGCTTGCTGAACGAAGCCTGGCGCGACCTGACGGTGAAAACCGGTATTCCCCTGGAGGATGTGGTCGGCCCCTTCGATAACGTCAACCAGATTACCCAGCGGTTGAGCAATGCCTTGTCCACGGTGCTGTTTGTCTCGGATTTGTCGATTGGTGAGGGGCTGGAACCCAATGAGGTGCTGTCCCTGCCACTGGGGTCATTCCGCCAGGCCCAGGAAGATATCGGCCTGATTCGGGCGCTGGCCCTGTATGTGAGCCTGCGTGGTGGTTATCTGGGGGACAATGATGCCCGGCGCCTGGAGAATGCCTGGCAGCGATTGCAGCATCAGATGAGCATCATCGACAGCGAAATCAAGGCGCTGGTAGCCCGTACCGGTGCCATTGAGTTGCAGCAGCAATGGCGGTTGGTGCAGGGCGGCTTGCTGTCGTTTCTGGAGTGGTCCGAACGTGAGTTGATTCTGGCTCCACGGATTCAGGTGTCCTGGGAAGGTGCCTACGACCGCAGCCGCAATGCCATGAAATCACTGGACGGGCTGTCTGCCACGTTGATTTCACTGGCGGACCAGTTGCTCAACAATGCTCGCCAGGAGAAGGCCCGGGCCACGGTCTGGATGATGCTGGGGATTGTGTTGTTGTATGTGCTGGTGCTGGGGCTGGCGTTGTGGGTGTACCGGGCCAATTCCCGGGCGATCAATGCCCGTGCCGAGAGCCAGGCGAAAGGCCTGTTCCTGGCCCGCATGAGCCACGAAATCCGGACGCCACTGAACGGTGTGATCGGTCTGGCGGAATTGTTGCGCGAGACCGACCCGTCGCCACGGCAGCAGGAATATATCAGCCTGATTGATAGCGCCGGCCGAACCTTGACGGCGCTGATCAACGACGTGCTGGATTTTGCCAAAATTGAAGCCGGCAAACTGGAGTTGGTCGAAGAGCGCTTTGATCTGCCGACGCTGCTGGCGGAATGTGTGCAGATGTTCAATTTGCCGGCCAGTGATAACGGTACCCTGGTGATTCTGGATGTGGATCCGCACACCCCGTCGGATGTGGTGGGGGATGCGATCCGGCTGCGCCAGATCCTCATCAACCTGATTGGCAATGCAGTGAAATTCACCCGCAATGGGCGGGTTGTACTGTCGCTGGTGTGCCGTCGTCACGGCGGTGAAGCGCCGCTGTTCACCTTTGCGGTGACGGATACTGGCATTGGCTTGACCCAGGACGAGCAAACGCAACTTTTCCAGCGTTTTACCCAGGCATCTGCCAATACCGCCCGCCGTTATGGTGGTACCGGGCTGGGGCTGTCCATCAGCCGGGAACTGGTGGGGCTGATGGGCGGTGAGATTCATGTGCACAGTGCCCCGGGGCTGGGTTCCCGGTTCAGTTTTAGTATCCAGATGGCCAGCGAGCAGGATGAAATTCCGATGATGGCCGAGCTGCCGCCAGCCAGTTGGCTTTGGGATGTGCAGGGAAGCCTGGAGGATTGGCTGGTCGATGACCCACGTTTTGAAACCGTGAAAGTGGTGGAAAACACCGGGCAACTGGCGGAAGCGAACGGGGAAATCCGCAGTGGCGTTTTGCTGATCAATGGCCTGCCGGAACAGGCGTTGCTCGACGAAGCGTTGCAGATGGTGCGTCTGAACCCCGCCCGTATCCAGGTCTTGGTGTTGATTGGCATGCGTTGCGACACGCCGGACTGGTTACCCAGGGAGGTGCGTGTGCTGCGCCGCTCGGTGGTCACGGTCAATGATCTTCAGCAGTTACTGGGAAGCTATGTGCCGGGGGCAATCCCGATTGTCACCGAGCCGGTGGCAGTGGAATCCATTTCCAGCCTGCGTGTTTTGATTGTGGAAGATAACCCGGTCAATCAGATGGTTACCAAAGGCTATCTGGAGCGGCTGGGCATTGCGCACATCATCGTCGCGGAAGATGGCCAGCAGGGGGTCGACTGTTTTGACGCTGAGGATGGGGAGCTGGACCTGGTGTTGATGGATCTGGACATGCCGGTGATGGACGGGTTTACCAGTGCCCATCATATCCGCGAATTGGAGGCGAAGCATGGCTGGGCACCCTGTCAGGTATTGGCGCTCAGTGCCCATGCCATTAGCGAGCAGGGAGGCCGGGTTTCCAGGGCGGGGATGAACGGGCAATTGATCAAGCCCCTGTCTCTGGCGGCCATGAAGCAGGCGCTTTCCCAGTATCTGGGCGTTACGGCATAAGGTAGACCAAGGTGTCCTGCATGGCCGGCGGTAGCAGCGGCGCAGACCACACCAGCGCCATCAGGCTTGCCAGAATCGCGCCCTCAATACGCCAGGCCCGATGACGGCGTATGGCGTGAAACAGGCAGGCGACGACTGCCAACCCAAGGCCACTGAAAAAACTGGCCATGCTGACCAGCTGCCATTGAACATCATTGAATGTCAGGCCGATGCCGCAGGCGGTGAGTGCTGCAGCGCAAACGGTGAGGGATGAAAATGACGAGTGATGGTGAGTGGCTGGCATGTTCAACATCCGAAAGTAATCCCCGTGGTAACGGATGGTGCAAGCAAGCACCGTGCCGAAACCTGTCTTTTGTTCATCTGAAGGCTAAGCATTATTTATGAAACCTGTGTGAATGTCCTCAGCGCATCAGGTTAATGTTTGTCTTTTTTCTACCCCATTAATGATTAAAAATGGTTAACATATGTACGCATTAGTTCGTATAATGCCCGCCGCAATACTGGCAATCGTGATTTATTGATTTCTTGCTGTGCAAGCCAATGGGGGCTGGCAACAGAGAGAAATGGGGGAAATATGCGTATTTTTGCAATTATTCTGACTCTTTCCGCTGTGCTGCCCGCCCAGGCCCAGTTGAATCCGGGGATGGAGGGCCGGCTGTGCCAGGCGGCGTCCCAGGACAGTGCTTTTGGCGCGCTGGTGGATCAGTTGATTGAAACCGGAGAAGTGCAAATGACGGCCGGTGAGTCCCTGCTTTCCATCGATTGTCAGGATGGGCAGACCGTACTCACCCATATGGTCAAAGGTCGTCACGCGGAAAATCTGGAATATGCGGTGATTGATATGGGTCTGAGCCTGTCAGCGTCCCAGGTGAGTCTGAACGGCCAGACGGTGAGTCTGGGGGATGCCCTGGCGCGCCTTGGTGCTGACAGCGATGCCGCCACCCGGGACTTTGTAGATAGCTACCTGGATGATCTGGCCGACGAGGACTTTAATCCCAACTTGCGGGTCAGCCTGAAGTAAGCCCCCTTTCTGTCGGTTCGCGTTTCTCGTTTTTTCAGACGGCTGCATCCGCAGCCGTTTCTCCCCGGCTCCACACACCGCTATAATCGGCCCGCAGACGAATACCGGGGCCTCTATGTCAGACCAGCATGATCGCATTTACGCCACGTCCCACCAGCAGGTGGCGCGTTTTTCCTTCGACGATACGGTAGTGCGGGTTTTCCCCGACATGATTCGTCGTTCGGTGCCCGGTTACCCCACCATTATCGATATGATCGGGGTGCTGGCGGCCCGTTATGCCCAGCCCGATACCTGCCTGTACGACCTGGGCTGTTCCCTGGGGGCGGCGGCCACGGCCATGGCGTCGCTGACGGAAGAAAGTGGGAACCCGATTGTGGCGGTGGATAATTCCCGCGCCATGATTGAGCAGGCTGCCACTTTGCTGGCAGACGCCGGTCAGGCCCACCGGGTGACACTGGAAGAAGGCGATGTGGCCGAGATGGCATTCGCGCCTTGTTCCATGGCGGTGCTTAATTTCACGTTGCAGTTCATTGCCCCGCAAAAACGTGACGCCCTGATTCAGCGCCTGGCGGAGGCCACGGTGCCCGGCGGCATTCTGGTGTTGTCGGAAAAAATCCGCTTTGCCAATGAGGCCGAAAATGCCTTGCAGACCGAACTGCACCATGCCTTCAAACGCAATAACGGTTATTCCGAGCTGGAAATCAGCCAGAAGCGTACCGCGCTGGAAAATGTGTTGATCCCGGAGACCCTGGCCGATCATGAGGCGCGCTTGAAAAAGGCGGGCTACCGGCATATTCATGTCTGGTTCCGTTGTTTTAATTTCATCTCTCTACTGGCCGTACGCTGATGCTTACCGATTACCTTCAGGCCTGTGAACGCGGGCTTGAGCCCCTGTTTGCTCCGCAACCCTTGTCCGCCGTGATGACGCTGTCCCGGGAGCGTCTGGTCGACCGTCCCCACGGGGATTTGCCCCGTTGGCTGGCGGCACTGGAGGCGTTGCCGGTGGGGCCGGCGGCGTGTGCGCTGGACCAGGACACGCTGACCATTGGCGGGGTCGGTGAGCATGACACGGAGGCGGTGAAACAGGCGCTGCAGGGCTTAATCCCCTGGCGCAAGGGCCCGTTTGAATTCTTCGGCGTGCCGGTGGAGACGGAGTGGCGCTCGGACTGGAAATGGCAACGGGTGGCGCCACATCTGTCGCCTTTGGCGGGGCGACGTATTCTTGATGTGGGTTGTGGTAGTGGCTACCACTGCTGGCGCATGGCGGCGGCCGGTGCCAGTGCGGTCGTGGGGATCGATCCGACCATTCTGTTTCTGGTGCAGTACCTGGCGGTGCGGCGTTTTGCCCCTGAGTTACCGGTGTGGTTCCTGCCCCTGCGCATGGAAGAGCTGCCCGCGGAAGGGGGCCAGTTTGATACGGTATTTTCCATGGGCGTGTTGTACCACCGGCGTTCACCGCTGGATCACTTGCTGGAATTAAAAGGCGCGCTATGCGCCGGCGGCGAGCTGGTGCTGGAAACCCTGGTTGTGGAGGGTGACGAGCGCACCGTGTTGATGCCGGAAGATCGCTACGCGGTCATGCGCAATGTCTTTTTCCTGCCTTCGGTGGCCATGCTCACCCGCTGGCTGGAACGGTGTGGTTTTGTGGATGTGCGGTGTGTGGATGAAAGCAACACCACGGTGCAAGAGCAGCGATCCACGGACTGGATGCGTTTCCAGTCGCTCCCGGATTTTCTGGATCCGGACGACCACCGCCTTACCCGTGAAGGTTATCCGGCCCCTCGTCGTGCGGTGTTGGTTGCCCGAAAGCCGTAAGGTTTGGCCGTCGATGTCGTGCGCGTGGAGGCGTCGAGCAGGTGATCCACCAACTCCAGGCGCGCGCTTTCATCCAGTGCGTTGATGAAGGGGGTCAGGGTGTCGAGCAAGCCATCTTTGCGGGCCTGTGCCAGTAACGCATCGCTAAGCGCCTGGGGCTGGTTTGCTTCATTTTGTTGTGTGTCTTCCTGAGCCTGGGCCTGCTGGTTTTGTTGCCTCTGCGCCTGGGGGGAGAGGATGCGCTGGCCGCGCTCCGCGGGTTGGCGCAACAGCTTCAGGGTGTCGTTGACCAGTCGCCCGGTGCCTTCGTTGTCAGCGCCGCTGTGCACATGAACGGCAATGCGCACGTTCAGCGTGACGCGAAATTCATCAATCCTGAATTCGTGCTGGTTTAGCCAGTCCAGTAGTCGCCCGGCGGCGATGTCCGCGCCGTCTGCATGGGTGCCGGGCAGGGCCAGAAACACCACCTGATTGCTGCGCGTGGTAATCAGGATATCTTCACAGCGTTTGCGGTTATTCAGCTGTTGGCAGAATTGTGCGAACAGTGGGGCAATGTAATGCTCGCCAATTTCAGCCTGCAGGGTTTTCAGTTCCTGCAGGTCGATGGCAAGGAGTGCGAAGGGTTGTTTGTGTCGCCGGCAAAACGATAACGCCTGTTGCAAAACATGTTGGCTATGGCTTTCTGCACGTTGCGGGCTTGTCACGGCAGTCATTGGCACCTCGGGACCAGAGATTATGATGGCATCCTGCTCATGTTGTAGGCTTCCATTCCCGCTGACATAACTCTAGCGGGTTCACGGCTGTCCGGCATCGGGTGCATACTCTATTTAACAACAATGTCGGTCACTGTTACGCAAGCAGTTGCCAGCAAGCGTGGCCCGGAACGGGTTTCACTCAGAGGGATCAATCATGTCGGTTACCTGGATTGTCGCGTCGGCGCTGCTCAGCTCCCTGTTCACCCTGCTGGCTGTCGGGGTGTGGGCACATTTCTATTTTCAGCCCCGTTTGCGTGACAGCCTGCAACGGGAGCTGGATGAACAGGTGGAGAAGGCCGCACAAGTGCTTTCGGACCGGGTAGAGGAAGGGGTTCGCCGGGGCTTGGTGGAAGGGGTGCGTAATTTGCCCTCCAAGGAATTACTGGAAGGCGCCAGCCGCAACCTGGCGCGCACCAGTGCCGAGATGGTGGGGGAGCGCCTTGGACAAATCTTCGGGCGTAAAGACAAGCCCTGACGTTGGCCCGGTTTGCCGGTTCCGGGTTATAGCCTCAGGCGTGGTGCCTCCAGTATCGGGCTTTTATTGAAGACGTTTTGGCAATAAACGAATCACCAGGCAGGCGATGCCCAGGCTGAGCATGGCCAGGGACAGGAAGTCCTGTTGTAGCGCATGCCAGGTGGTTTCCCAGAGATCGGATGCCTTCATCAGCGATAGCAGAATCAGCAGCATGCCTGTGAGGGTAAAGAACTGGTCCAGTTTACGCGCTCGCTGAAATTCGCCGCGCAGTTGCCGCAGCTCATCAAGAATGTCTTCCTGCAACAATTGTTGTTGTGCCATCTGCTCAGCCAGCTGGCCCACTTGCCGGGGCAGGGTGGCCAGCTGTTCCAGCCAGACCGGATCTTCCCGGCGCAGCAGTGCCAGCAGCTCCTTGAGCCGTACGTGGTCGTCCAGCCAGTTACGGATCAACGGCCAGAGGCTGAACTGGTTGATCAGCTCGGCCAGTTGGGCCACATGGGCGTCGCTACCGGTGATGCGTAATGATTCGTGGTCTTCCAGTGGTTCGCTGGCAAACAACCAGTGGACCATGCCGCCCAGCGGGCCGCGAACCCGGATGTCCACATTGCCTTCGTAGTCGGTCAGCAGCTCGACGCCGTCTTCATAAATCAGCACGTACAGGACCGAACGCGGGCGTTCGGCACGGATGCGCACCACGGTTCCATGGAGGGCGGCGAGGCGTTCTCGTCCTTGTTGTGTCCCTGTCAGGGCCTGGTTAAGGGCACTTTCCAGGCCCCCGAGCACGATAAGCTGGGGGAAACTACCGGTTTCAGGCATGGTGGCAGCGCGGTCCTGTCTTTATGTTGGGCCGAAGTGATGTTTTCGGTCCCGTTTTGTTGCCAAAAATTACGCGATGTCGCTTATATTTGGCATGACGGCTCCCTATACTATGCATTTTCATAATTAAACAACATTGGCTTTTTTGACTTGGATAGGTGTACACGGGACCTGTTCGCCTTGGCACTGTCACGTTACAGTGCACCAGCCCTTGGAGGGGAGTTGTTTTTAAATGCTGGAATCTTTGCTTGCGTACCCGGATTTCTGGAAGTACGTCAGTATTCCGTTCATCGCTGGTGCCGTCGGTTGGACAACCAACTGGATGGCCGTGCAGATGACATTCTATCCCCTGGAATTTCTGGGCATCCGCCCTTTTTTCGGCTGGCAGGGCATTATTCCCTCCAAGGTCGAAAAGATGGCGGGTATCGTGGTAGACAAGGCGCTCTCGAAGCTGGGCAGCCTGGATGAGTTCTTCCGCGAAATGGAACCGGAAAAAATCTCTGCCCACCTCACCCGCACCATTCAGGTTCGTATCGAAGAATACACCGACGAAGTCATGACCGAGCGCAATGCGGTGCTGTGGGAAAACCTGCCGCTGTTGGTGCGCAAGCGGGTCTATAGCCGTGCCCGCCGGGCCATTCCGGCCGTCATGGACAACGTGGTTGACGATATCAGCCGTAATCTGGACAGCCTGGTGGACATGAAGCACATGGTTGTCACCCAGATGAGCGAAGACAAGCAGCTTATGGTCCAGATGTTTCGTGAAGTGGGCGACCCCGAATTCCGCTTTGTGACCAACTCCGGTTTGTATTTTGGTTTCCTGTTCGGCTTGATCCAGGTTCCTGTCTTTATCTTTATGCCGGAAAACTGGGTGTTGCCGCTGTTCGGTTTTATTGTCGGTATTGCTACCAACTGGCTGGCACTGAACCTGATTTTCCGTCCACTCAACCCCATCAAGGTTGGGCCATTCCGGATTCAGGGGCTATTCCTGAAACGTCAGAAGGATGTGGCGGAATCCTTTGCCCGTCTGTCCACGGACCAGGTTATTACCCTGCGCAATATTATGTACCAGGTGGTGAACGGGCCGCGAGGTGACCGTACCAAAGCGCTGATCAAACGCCATTTGAAACCGCTGCTGAACGGTGGCGTGGTGCGTACTGCCGCCCAGCTCACCGTGGGGCCGGAAGGCTACGCTGACCTGAAAAAGGCGGTGGAAGAAAAGGCGGTGGATCTGGCGGTGGAGCCTTTTGAGGACCAGGGCTTCAACAAGGAGCGCGGACAAATTGTGGAACGGCTCATGTCCGAGCGCATGCAGGCACTGAGCTCCGATGAATTTCAGGATTTGTTGCGCCCGGCCTTTCAGGAAGACGAATGGATCCTGATTGTGGTGGGTGGTTTCCTGGGGGCCATGGCCGGTGTTTTCCAGCTAGTGTTTATGTTTGGAGTCAGTTGAATGCAGGTGCTGCAGATAGACATGGCCACCCTTGGGTGGTTGTTGTTTGCAGCGGCGGCGGGCTCTTCGCTGCTCACCCTGATTCTGCTGGGTATTATCGGGCATTTCTGGTTGGCTCCCCGGGTTGAGCGCAAGATAGACCGGCGCCTTGAAGAGGGTGCAGCACAACTTGAAGAACGGTTGCGGCAGCGTTTTCTGGATCTGCTGACCGGCCGCTCGCGGGACGTTATCCGTGACAGGGCCCGGGATCTGGCCCGTGGTGTCGGTTTGATCAGTGGCCGTCGGCAAGGCGCCAGCGACAAGGATGATACCGGCGAATAAGATCTGAATAGCGCAGGCTGTCTGGATTTTGAGCACTTGGCATAACAGGAAGGGATCTCCTGACCAACACTGTTTTATTGTTCGACAATGCGCCGCTACCCGGCGTCACTACCCCCCTATAATTCACTCCGCGCGCTGATAATGCTTGTGTGTTGTTTTCCCGCTGCATTCGCTCGTGGAATTGCCTTCGGGAGTTTGGACCATGTCCGACCAAGAACAGAACCAGAACGAAAAAGACGGGCGTCAAAACCCGCTGAAAGCCCTGAGTGGGGCTTCACGAGACATTCGCAAGTACACCCATCAGATCTGGCTTGCCGGTCTGGGCGCCTTTGCTCGCGCCGAAGAAGAGGGCAGCGGCTTTTTTGATGCTCTGGTGGAAGCGGGCCGCGAAGTGGAGCGGCACACCAAGGACAAAACCGAGTCCCGGGTGGAAGAGATTAAAGAACGGGTTCGCCACCATACCGGCGAGACCATGGACAAAATGGAAAAAGCCTTTGATGACCGTTTTAACAAGGCTTTATCCCGTTTAGGCCTGCCCAACAAGCGGGAGGTTGAACAGCTTGAAAAACGGGTGCAGGAATTGACTCAGGCGCTGGATCACGCCGAGGAAAAACCTGCCCCGAAACGCCAGACTCGTAAAAAGAGTTAACGGCATTCAAACCGTGTTGTAGCGCACACCGCTAACCCCTTAGTGGTGTCTTTCAGCGGGTACCCTCCTTGGGTACCCGCTTTTTTTTGGTTAATCGCGGCATTGAGTGATCAGCCGACTTCAAAGCTTGTCTCATTATCCCGCCCTGGCAACCGCTGGACGCCGGATGCCCGACGACGGACGCTTGAATTCAAAACCTGAAAACCTTGGCCGCCATGCTTTCTGCCCAGAATGCATTACCCGATTAAGGAGATGCCACAAGAACGACAACCTCTCAGGCTATGGGGTTTTACGTCAGGCATTCGGCCTCGAGCGTTTGGCAAATTGCCGTTTATTCGCGATAAACCCATCAGACGGCGAAAAGCGAGTTATTCACCCTAATCCGTGAAGAACCTTTTTTTGGTCTCAGGGCGAGGGCGGGCGCTTGCCGGATTCAGTCGGGCTGATCGTTTTGGTCATTGAGGCGCCGGAAGGTAATGTGAAATAGTATTCCGAATACTGTTTCCCTATGGGCTGCCATGCACCGTCCAACGCTTCCGTTATTCGACCACGATCACGCGCTTGCCACTGAAGTCGTTGCTGGCCATGTGTTGGTGGGCAGCGTTTGCGTCTTCAAAGGGAAAGGTTTCCAGCGGCAGGGGCAGCAGGGCGCCGCTGGCAAACAGTGGCGCCAGCCGGTCATTGAAAATCTGCGCCAGGCGAATGCGGTTTTCCAGCGGCTGGCTGCGCATGGTCATGCTTTTCAGGGTCTGGCGTTTCATCAGCAGAGCACCAAGATTCAGCTCGGTGCTCAAGCCGCCAAGAACGCCGATATTCACCAGGCTGCCTTCTGCACGGAGGCCGCCGAGCAGGTCATTCCAGTCCGGGCCGACCATATCCAGAATCACCGCTACCCCGTCGCCGTGGGTAATGGCGTTGAGTTGGGTGGCGAGGGTACCGTCGTCACTCACCTGGGCGGCGAGGCCCATGTCGTTGGCGGTGTCGAGCTTGCTCAAGTCCCGGCTGCTGCCGATGGGTCGGGCGCCAAGGGTGTTGGCCAGCTGGGTAGCGGCAAGGCCTACTCCGGCGGTGGCCGGGCGCACCAGACACCACTGTCCCGGTTGCAGGCCGCCTTCCAGAAACAATGCCCGGTAGGCGGTCAGAAACGCTTCCGGCAGCGTGGCGGCGCGGGCAAAGTCCATGCCTTCCGGCATGGTCAGGGCTTCGCGTTCATGGGTGATCACCTGTTCGGCATAGGCGCAGCCGGGCACCAGCCCCATCACCGCATCGCCCACTTTCCGTTGCTGCACTCGCTCGCCCACGGCACTGACAACACCGGCATATTCGAGCCCGGGGATGCGGCTGCTGGTGCCCGGTGGCGCCGGGTAGCGGCCCAGCACCTGCAGCAGGTCTGCCCGGTTAACCCCAATGGCTTTGACTTCAACGCGGATTTCTTCCGGCCCGGGTTGCGGGTCGGGCAGGGTGTCCAGTTGTAGTTGCTGATCTTCAATACACCAGGCGCGCATGGTTGTGCTCCTATTCGCCGTATTTAGCAGTAGAAGGAAAACGTTATGACGACGTCCCCATTAATCTACCCGTTTACTGATCTGCCACCGGCAGGTCAGCGTTTCAAGGTGGCCGAAGGCGTTTTCTGGCTGCGTTTCCCGCTGCCGTTTGCGCTCGACCATATCAACCTCTGGTTGCTGGAAGATAACCAGGGTTGGGTGATTGTGGATACCGGCCTTGGTGTTCGGCGCAGCCGGGAAATCTGGCAGCAGCTGCTGACAGAGCAGCTCGACGGAAAACCGGTCACCCGGGTGATCGTTACCCACTATCACCCGGATCATCTGGGTATGGCGGGCTGGCTGCAGCAGCAGTGCGAGGCGCCGGTGATCATGAGCCGCGGCGAGTGGCAGCTGGCCACCAGTATTTGTGATGCCACCGATGCCCAGACCATTGAGCGCTTCAAGGGCTTTCTGGGCAGCCATGGGTTGCAAGGTGAAGACCTGGCCAAGGTGGCGGGCAAGGGGAACGGTTTTCGCCGGGTGGTGATGCCCTTGCCTGAGAGCCCCGAGTTGGTGGCCGAGGGTGACACGCTGACCATCAATGGGGAGCGTTGGCAGGTGTATATCGGCCGCGGCCATGCACCGGAGCATCTGTGTCTGTATCGCAGCAGTGACCGGGTATTGCTCAGTGGGGATCAGGTGCTGCCGACCATTTCCAGTAATTTGATGGTGCGCCCCACGGAGCCGGACGCCAATCCGGTAACCGCTTTTGTGGATAGCCTGACAGTAATCCGCGATGCATTGCCGGAAGACACGCTGGTGTTGCCCGCCCACGGTTTGCCTTTCCGGGGGCTGCATACGCGGATTAATGCGTTGGCGGATCACCATGCCGAGCAGCTGGACCAGGTGCATGCTGCCTGCCGTGAGCAGCCTCATAATGCCCATGATGTGTTGCCGGTGATGTTCAAGCGGACCCTGGATGTGCAGCAAATGATGTTTGCCATGGGCGAGAGCATCGCGCACCTTAATTGCCTGCTGGAGCAGGGCAGGGTGCAGCGCGAAGACCGCGATGGGATCTGGCTCTTCGCGGCCTGAACAAGACGGTTAGCTTCAAGCTACAAGGCGCGGAAAAACGGTATAGCCATCCGACCAGCGAGTTCCTCCGCGATGAAACTAACGCGGTAACGCGGGCACGGCCTGGCAGTTTATTCGTGGCTCGCTCGCGCCTTGTAGCTTGCAGCTTGCAGCTTGAAGCTTGTCACGACTTTCACAACCATTGCGTCATCACCCCAATCCACAACGCCAGCATTGGCACCACCAACACAAAGAACAACCCATTCCAGTGCCAGGCGATCCGGTAGGGGGAACGGTGAATCAGTTGGCTGAGCACCAGCATGGAGGCGGTGAACGGGGACGAGATCATCGACAGGCTCCAGGCGCACATCAACCCGACCGCCAGAATTCTCGGGTCCACCCCGACGCCGTCACCCAGCAGGGAGGCGAGCAGGGTGACAGAGACAATCGGGTTCAGGCCCACTTGCGCCAGCCCGACCACCAGCAACATGGCTGCCACGGCCATGGCGGCGCCTTGCAGATGGGTGGCCAGTAGCAGCTCGTGCAGGGCATGTTGATCCACCAGGGGGGTAATCAATGCGCCCAGGCAGGCGGAGCCGCCCAGCACGGCAATTTCTCCCCGATTGGAACCGAAGATCAAGCGCGAATGCCGGGCGAGCAAGGTGAGCGATCGGCGCAGCCCGGTGCCGCCCCCCAGTCGCCGCCTCTGCTTTGCCATCCACAGGATGGCAGCAAGCGGGCAGGCAATCAGGACGGCGACGGGCAAACGCAGATTTCCTGCCAGGGCGACGGCAAATACGCTCAGGGTGATCAGCAGGGCCAGCAAGGTGAAGCGAATCAGTGGCGATAGCGAGGGCGGCTGTGTTGCAGGTACCCGTTGCGCCAGTTGTTTGGGTCTGAGCTGCCAGTCCAGCCACCAGCCGAGCAGAAAAAAGAGCCCGGCGGTGGGCAGCGCCACCGGGGCCAGGCTGGTCCAGGTGAGACTGGGCATATTGGCCAGAATGACTGCCATGGTCACCCCCAGAGGCGATACCAGAGGGGCCAGGGCAAAGCCGCGCAAAATGGACAGCATCATCCGCCGTTCGCGGGCTTGCTGGATATCATCGTGGCCACCAGCGGCCTTGAGTGTATTGCTGCGCATCACCATGGCCCCGAACAGGTTCAGCACTCCGATGTTAATAATGATGCCGAACAGCGCCGTCCCCAGGGACAGTGTGGGGTAGCGTAGGGCGGGCTTCTGGCGGATCAGGGTCTGCCCGGCATCGCGAACCAGCCGCGAGCGCATGGCAGAGACGCGCAGCAGGCCCAGTGATGAAACGAAAGTGGCGAAAAAACAGAGGCGGTCCAGGGCCTGCAGCAAAACCGGAACAGGCTGGGCTTCACACCAGATAACAACGCCGGCCATGGCGATAACCACCAGCAGAATTCCCTTGGCCATCCGCGCTTGCCGGGGCCATTGCACCAGCAGGTAAAGCAGCAGTGTGACCCGCGCCAGCCAGGCCCCGGCGTCCAGATCGAACACCAGAGACAGTATTGTGCCGATCATGCACAGGGGGAGGGTGTAATCGAGGGGGCGGGTCAGGGGCATGGATGAGTTGAAAGTGTAAAGTTTAAAGTTGAAACGCGAATCACTGTTGCCACCAATCGAACAACGCCGGCGCCGCGCCGACAGGTGTTATTCGCGGTGCCGGCATCGCGAATCGGCCAGTGGTCGCGGGCACTGATTCCATCAGTTACCTTTGGCATGGAACGCGTGTTTGAACTTTCCACTTTGAACGTTCAACTGCTTTTCGCCTGCCGTGCCAGTTCCCGGGCGATGACGATCTGCTGGATCTGGGTGGTGCCTTCATAAATGCGGAACAGGCGCACATCGCGATAGAAGCGTTCCACCGGGTAGTCGGCCATGTAGCCTGCGCCGCCGTGAATCTGCACGGCACGATCGGCCACCCGCCCTACCATTTCCGAGCAGAACAGCTTGCAGCAGGAGGCGTCCAGGCTGACCCGTTCTCCCCGGTCCTTGCTGCGGGCGGCTTCCAGTACCATGGAGCGGCCGGCGAAGGCTTCTGCCCGGGAGTCAGCCAGCATGGCCTGAATCAGCTGGTGCTCGATGATGGGCTTGCCGAACTGTTTGCGCTCGGCAGAAAAATTCACCGCATCCTCGATGAGCCGGTAGGCAACGCCCACGCAGATGGCGGAAATATGCAACCGGCCCCGGTCCAGCACTTTCATGGCGGTTTTGAACCCCTTGCCTTCCTGTCCACCGATAATGTTCTCTGCGGGGACCCGGCAATTTTCAAAAATGATGTCGCAAGTGTGGGCGCCTTTCTGGCCCATTTTCACGTCCGCCTTGCCGCGGTTAATGCCGGGGGTGTCGCCATCGACGATAAAGGCGGTAACGCCGCCACCGCCTGGGATATCCGGGTTGGTGCGCGCCATCACGGTAAAGAGGCCGGCGTGGGGGCCGTTGGTGATAAAGCGTTTGGTGCCGTTGAGGATATAGTGGTCGCCGTCTTTTTCGGCACGGGTTTTCACCGCGCCGGAGTCGGAGCCCACGTCCGGTTCGGTCAGGCAGAAGGCGCCGATCACCTCCCCGGTAGCGAGCTGGGGAACGTATTTCTGTTTCTGTTCGTCGGTACCATCAATCAGGATGCCCTGGGCGCCGATACCATTGTTGGTGCCCATGAGGGAGCGAAACGCAGGCGAGGTGCGACCCAGTTCAAAGGCCACCATCACTTCCTCTTCCATGGTCAGCCCGAGTCCGCCAAGCTCTTCCGGAATCGACAGTCCGAACAGGCCCATGGTCTTCATGTCGGCGACAATGTCGTCGGGAATGGCGTCACTTTCGGCCACTTGCTGTTCGGCGGGAACGAGCCGTTCGCGTACAAAGCGGGCAATGGTGTCAGTCAACTGCGAGAGGATTTCGGCATCACGAATCATGGCTGGGTCCGGCGGCTATAATGTGGTTCGGGGCGGTAACGGCAGATTCTTGTTGGGTGGTTGCGGCCAGGGGAGGCATGTCCTGTGACTGCCCGGTTGCACCACTTGCATCGCACTCTGTCACGGCCTATTCTGCCCGTCAAGTTTCAAAACATCATTCCGCATAGCGGACGAACTGGCTGCAGCACGCTCCAGGCAGCACGCAACAACGCGGTGGAAGCCATTGGATTTGGTGACCTTTTTGCGCGCGCCCCACACTGACTCGTGGGCACGGCCGTGACGTCTGGCCGAGGGCGTTTACGCGTTGCTGCGTGTTGCATGGAGCATGCTGCGCATTCGGAGAATGTAATGCTTGATGCCTATATTTACGATGGTCTGCGCACTCCCTTTGGCCGCCACGGCGGCGCGTTGGCGCCGGTGCGGCCGGATGACTTGCTGGCCGGGGTGATCCGCGAGCTGGTACAGCGCAATCGTTTCGAGCCTGCGGGCTTTGAAGACGTGGTCATCGGCAACACCAATCAGGCCGGTGAGGATGCCCGTAACGTGGCTCGCCATGCGGGTTTGCTTGCCGGCCTGCCGGAATCGGTGGCGGGAATTACCGTGAACCGTCTCTGTGGCAGTGGCCTGGCCGCGACTCTGGATGCCGCCCGTATGGTCACTGTGGGGGAGGGGGAGCTGATCATTGCCGGTGGTACGGAATCCATGAGCCGGGCGCCTTTTGTCATGGCGAAGGCGGAAAAAGCGTTCAGCCGGGATATGACGATTTTCGACAGCACCATTGGTGCCCGTTTCCCCAACCCGACAATCCTCCAGCAGTTTGGTGGCGATACCATGCCGGAGACGGCACAGAATGTGGCTGAGGATCTGGGCATCAGCCGTGAATCCGCGGACGCCTTTGCCGCCCGATCCCAGCAGCGTTACCAAGACGCCCGTGAGCGGGGCTTCTTCCGTGAAGAAATAACACCGGTAACGGTGCCGCAGGGCCGCAAGAAAGACCCGCTGACGGTGACTGACGACGAGCACCCGCGTCCGGGAACCGGCGTGGACAAGCTGGCCAAACTGCCGGCGATTGTGGACGGTAGCATTATTACTGCCGGCAATGCGTCGGGGGTGAATGATGGGGCGGCGGCGCTGATCGTGGGCTCCCGAGCGGCGGGAGAAGCGGCTGGCATTGCCCCCCGTGCCCGTATTCTGGCGGGGGCCGTTGCTGGTGTGGCGCCTCGGGTCATGGGGCTGGGGCCGGTTGAGGCCTGTAACAAGGCATTGGCCCGGGCCGGCCTGACGCTGGAGCAGATGGATGTCATCGAAATCAATGAGGCATTCGCCGCCCAGGTGTTGGGCTGCTGCAAGCAGCTGGGGCTGGCTGGCGATGATGAACGTCTGAACCCGAATGGCGGCGCTATAGCTGTGGGCCATCCGCTGGGTGCCTCCGGCGCCCGCCTGGCCCTCACCGCCACGCGGCAGCTGGAAGCCATAGGCGGTCGCTATGCCCTGGTGAGCCTGTGTATCGGGGTGGGCCAGGGTGTGGCCATGGTGATTGAAAGACAGTGAACAATTAACGATTCCGCTGCGCGGACATTGTCTGATGAACATGTCCGCTCTGCGGGAATGAACCGAACAGGATTGAAGATGCAGAGATTTGATTGGAAAGATCCCTTGTTGCTGGAAACCCAGCTCACTGAAGACGAGCGAATGATCCGTGATGCGGCGCAGGATTACTGCCAGAGCAAGTTGATGACGCGTGTGCTTGAGGCGAATCGTCACGAGATTTTTCACCGGGAAATCATGACGGAAATGGGGGCACTGGGCTTTCTCGGCCCCACCATTCCTGAGCAATATGGTGGCGCCGGCGTGAACCATGTCAGCTATGGCCTGGTTGCCCGTGAAGTGGAGCGGGTGGATTCCGGTTACCGTTCAGCCATGAGCGTGCAGTCGTCCCTGGTGATGTTCCCTATCTACACCTTTGGCAGTGAAGCGGTGCGCGAGAAATACCTGCCGAAGCTTGCCACCGGTGAATGGGTGGGCTGCTTTGGCCTGACCGAGCCGGACCATGGTTCTGATCCGGGCTCCATGAGCACCCGTGCCAAAAAGGTGGATGGCGGTTACCTGCTAAATGGGGCCAAGACCTGGATTACCAATTCGCCGATCGCGGATGTGGCGGTGGTGTGGGCCAACCTGGACGGCAAGATCAACGGCTTTGTGGTGGAGCGGGGCTTTGACGGCTTCAGCACCCCGAAGATCGAAGGCAAGTTCTCTCTGCGTGCATCTATCACCGGGCAGATCTCGCTGGACGATTGCTTTGTGCCGGAAGAAAACCGGTTAGACGTGGAGGGCCTGAAGGGGCCGTTCAGCTGCCTGAACAAGGCGCGCTACGGGATCAGCTGGGGCGCCATGGGAGCGGCGGAATTCTGTTGGCATGCGGCTCGCCAGTACACCCTGGACCGCAAACAGTTTGGCCGCCCCCTGGCGGCGACCCAGCTGATTCAGAAAAAGCTGGCTGACATGCAGACCGAGATCACCCTGGGCTTACAGGGCGCCTTGCAGCTGGGCCGGTTGATGGATGCAGGAGACTGGTCACCGGAAATGGTCTCGCTGATGAAGCGCAATAATTGTGGCAAGGCCATTGATATCGCCCGTCAGGCCCGTGACATGCATGGCGGCAACGGGATCAGCGATGAATACCATGTGATTCGTCATGTGATGAACTTGGAAGCGGTGAATACCTACGAAGGTACGCACGATGTTCACGCCTTGATCCTGGGCCGGGCACAGACCGGCTTGCAGGCCTTCGGCTAACAGGCGAACCCTGCCGCTCTTGCCCTGAAGGTGTGTGCTTGAGGGGCAGGGTGGCAGTGGCGAACCGGATAGGGGAAGGAAAGTGGCTTGTTATATGCACGGCTGTACCAGGGTGTCACCCTTGGTAACGTGTGGCTGCCCCAATTTTGTACACAGTTTTTTGTCAATGCTCTTTTTCTGCAGAAAAAAATGACAACTACGTTAAATACCCATAAAAAATAGCGTAACTTGTTGATATTAAAATGAAAAAATGATTGATCAAAAAGTGATCATGTCGTCCTGAGGCGTGATTTTTGGGTGATGTTGCAATGTTTTCTACCGTCTATGCACAGGGTTATCCACAGGATCTGTGGAAAAAGTCTGGCAGTCAGGGAGACACTAATCTGCCATAGACCGAAAACACAGGTTCGTTATGACAGATATATGATTTGTCTGGCGCTTTTGCACAAGCTGATCGCTCCCGCCATTTTGCCAACAGGGTCAACCTCTTTCTGTGAATAGCGTAAAAAAACACCAATAAGTCACTGAATAATCAATGGTTTCTGATTCGCGTAAAAATAAACCAGTTTGCGGGAAGCGGCGTATGCCGGGCGCTTCGGGGGCTTTTAGTCAGGTTGTTCACAAAGTTATGCACAGCTTTTGTGGAATACTCCCCAGCACAGAAAAAAAATCATCATGGGCTTGACCTTTCGTTGTTTGTCCGAGCCTGTGTTCGCCTGGTGAAAAACCACGCAAGTCGCTGGAGGGCCTGCCACCACTGACTTTGGCCGCGTTATCCGACACTCGCTAACAGTGTTATCCACAGATGCCGTGGATAGAAAAGCGGGTGTGAGTAATTGTGTCGGTGTTAACAGGCTGATGCCTGCGATGTGTTTATCTGTGGACTGCAGAACCAAAAAAGGCGCCGTGAGGCGCCTTTTTTGTGCTTCTTTGCAACGAGTGCGCTAGAAGCGGTACTCACCACCGTCGATGCCGTTTTGCGTGGCTTCGTCCAGTTTCTGGTAGCAGCTTTCACCAGGCAGCAGCGCGTACACCGCGTTGCTTTGTTGGCTCAGGTCATACTTCTGTTCCTTGAGCTTGTTTTTCTGGTGCTTGAAGGTGCCCGTGGTTTCCATGGCTTCTTCGTTGATACGCAGGAAAACCGGAATGGCGTAAGGCGGCAATTCCCGCTTCAGGTACTCACACAGGCCCTGGAAGTCAAAGTCGCTGTGGTTACCGGTCAGGCGGATCTGGCCCATGCCGGCACGGCCGTTGGTGTTGGGAATCTCCACACCGTAGACCACGGATTCCTGGATGCCGTCGTAGCCATCGAGAATCTGTTCCACTTCGGTGGTGGATACGTTTTCACCTTTCCAGCGGAAGGTATCCCCGAGGCGGTCCACGAACTGGGCGTGGCGGAAACCGATATCGCGCATCATGTCGCCGGTGTTGAACCAGGCATCACCTTTGGCGAACACATCACGGTAGATGGATTTCTCGGTTTTTTCCGGGTCGGTGTAGCCGTCGAAAGGGGTCTTCTCGGTGATCTCGCCCAGCATCAGCCCGGATTCACCCTTGCCGACCTTGATCATATGGCCTTTGCTGTCACGCACCGGCTCGTCACGCTCTTTGTCGTATTTGACGATGGCGTAGCTGACCGGAGAGAACCCTACGGTGTTGTCGAAGTTGAATACGTTGGTGAAAGCCACGTTGCCTTCCGAGGAGGCATACAGCTCGACCACACGATCAATGCCGAAGCGGTTCTTGAAGTCTTTCCAGATGCTCGGGCGCAGGCCGTTACCGACGATGGTGTGGATCTTGTTGTCCTGGTCGTTCGGCTTTTCCGGTTGCTCGTGCAGGTAACGGCACAGCTCGCCCACATAGCCGAAGGCGGTGCAGTTATGGCGGCGAATGTCGTCCCAGAAACCACTGGCGGAGAATTTGCGCGCAATGACAATGGCGCCGGCACTGGCGATCACGGACGCCCAGCAGATCACCATGCCGGTGGCGTGGTAGAACGGCAGGGTGGTGTAGATGCGGTCATCCTTGGTCAGGCGTACGGCGGAGAAGCCGAAGCCACCATAGGCTTTTTCCCAGCGGCCGTGGTTGAAGACCACCGCTTTGGGCAGACCAGTGGTGCCGGAGGTGTAAATGTAGAACAGCGGGTCGCGCAGGAAAGTCTGCTTGCTGGACGCCGGGTTCTCACTGGAGCAGTCACGGCTTTCGCTGGCCAGGTTCTTGTAACCCGCGGGGGCTTCACCGGGGTTCTCCAGGGTGTTCTGATCCGCAAAGAAGAAGAAATTGTCTTTCAGATCCAGATCACCGCGGACTTCTTCCACGGCATCAATCAGTTCTTCGCCAACGATGGCGGCTTTGGGTTTCACCAGATTGAAACTATGGATCAGTACCTTGCCGCGCTGGGAGGTATTGATCAGGGCCGCGCAGACGCCCAGCTTGGCGCAGGCAAGAACAGTGGCCAGCAGCTCGGGGCGGTTTTCCACGTTGACGGCAACGGTATCGCCTTTTTTCAGGCCGATAGAGGCCAGGTAGTCTGCCAGGCGGTTGGCCCAGGCGTTGAACTGCTTGTAGGTAAGTTCTGTGTCCTGGTAGATCACGGCAGCGCCATTCGGGTTCATGCTGGTGGCGCGCTCGATAGCAACGCCCAGCCCCAATGGCTTGCTGGTGTCAGTGATTTTCGCCATCTTCGAGCCCTTGATCAGGCCGGGAAGATTGGTGATTACCTCTGGAACCTTGGACAGAAGCTTGGGCAACGTGATGATGTCGGCGTTGCTCATAGGATCTCCATTGTCTGTGTTCTTGGAAGGCCCGGAAAAGCCGGGAGCCCAGTGTTGGCAAGCGGGCGCTTACCTTAACCGTAGCACCAGGGCAGGGCAAGCGCCCTGCCCGGTGGCAGTGCCCGGGGAAATTGTTGGGCCTCGTTTTGGCCCAATTTGCCCGGTGCAAATTATTGGAGCACAGCGGAGCATCCCTCTCCGTGGCTAAATTGTCACTGACCGGATGTGACAGCTGCATCCGGAGTGACGGTAACCAGCAATTGCTGGCGTTTTACCTGGCTGCCGGGGCTCAGATCAAGCGCCTCTACCTTGCCGTCGCAGTCTGCCTTCAGGCTGTGTTCCATTTTCATGGCCTCCATGACCACCAGAACCTGCCCCTTGCTGACGGTATCGCCGGCTTTCACGTTCACGTCGATAATGGCGCCGTCCATGGGGGCACGGACCAGGCCGGAACCGGCCTGGTCGCTGCTGCCGGCAGCGGTGTGGGTATCATCGGTGAAGCAGGCGGTGCGGCCCTGACATTGCAGCCAGTATTGCTTGCCATCCTGTAACACCTTGACGTCCACAGCGACGCCGTTGACGGCCACGCGGTTGTCGCTGAGCGGCGCCAGGGTGATGGCTTGTGCCGGGTCGCCGACGCTGATCTGTGCCGCGTCATCCTGATAGCGGATGTAGAGCGTCTGGGTGTGCTCGCCGCAGCGCAGGGTGACCGGCTGTGCGCCCAGGGTGCTGGAGTGCCAGCCGCGCAGGGCATCAGAGGGGGTTTCGCTGCGACAGTGATACAAAGCCGCCAGTGCCCATAGCAGGGCGTCCGGGGCATCGCCGGCCAGGCTGCTGTCGTCGGCAAAGTCATCACCAATAAAGGCGGTAGTCGCCTCACCACGGGCAAAGACCGGATGGGCGAGGATTGCCGCCAGGAACTGGCGGTTGTCGTTGACGCCCATCAGGGTGGTGTCTTGCACGGCACGAATCAGGCGGCGACGGGCGTCTTCACGGCTATCACCCACGGCAATGATCTTGGCCAGCATGGGGTCGTAATGGCTGCCGATTTCGGCACCTTCCACGAGACCGTGGTCGATGCGAATACCGTCACCACTGGCCGGTTGCCAGCGCAACACCGGGCCGGTTTGCGGCATGTAGTTCTGCGCGGGGTCTTCCGCGTAGAGGCGAACCTCCATGGCGTGTCCGGTGAGCTGTACCTGATCCTGGGTTAAAGGCAGGGGCTCGCCGCGCGCCACCTTGATTTGCCAGGCGACCAGATCCAGGCCGGTGACCAGCTCGGTGACCGGATGCTCTACCTGCAGTCGGGTGTTCATTTCCAGGAAGAAAAAGTCGCCCTCCGGAGCAAGCAGGAATTCCACCGTGCCGGCGCCCACATACTGGCAGGCCTTGGCCGCCTGCACGGCGGCCTCGCCCATGCGTTGGCGCAAGGGTTCGTCCACGGCCGGGGAGGGAGCTTCTTCCACCACTTTCTGGTGACGCCGTTGCACCGAGCAGTCGCGCTCGCCCAGATGGATGACGTTACCGTGGCGATCACCGAATACCTGGATTTCCACATGCCGGGGCTGCAGGACAGCGCGTTCCAGGATCAGCTCGTCACTGCCGAACGCGTTTTTGGCTTCCTGACGGGCGCTTTTCAGCTGAGCGCTGATATCACCGGCGTCGGTAACCACGCGCATGCCCCGGCCACCCCCACCGGCACTGGCCTTGATCATCAACGGCAGGCCGATGCGCTCCGCTTCCTGTTGTAGGCGCTCATCACTTTGCTCTTCGCCCTGATAACCGGGGATACACGGCACGCCAGCATCCTGCATGGCGATCTTGGAAAGCCGTTTGGAACCCATCAGTTGAATGGCGTCTTCATCGGGGCCGATAAAGATAATGCCTGCCTCTTTGCATGCCTTGGAAAAGGCGGCATTTTCGGAGAGAAAGCCGTAACCGGGATGCACCGCATCGGCGCCGGTTTGCTGGCAGGCGGCGAGCAGGGCGTCCATGTTCAGGTAGGAGGCGCTGGCCAGGGCCGGGCCGATGCAGACCGCTTCGTCAGCCAGTTGCACATGACGGGCACCGGCATCCGGCTCGGAATAGACCGCCACGGTCCGGTAGCCCAGGGACTGGGCGGTGGCGATGACCCGGCAGGCAATCTCGCCACGGTTGGCAATCAGGATTTTTTCAAAGCTCATTGTGATTCCTTACCGGTGTTCCGGTTGAAAATGCTTTCCCGCACAGAGCGGCGCTTTAGGCGCGAACAGCTCAGGAGCGAGGAGCCTGTGACGAGTACCAAATGCAAAACGAAGCCCATGGTTCCGGGTTTTCGCGACTCGTTACTCGCTCCTCGCAAGGTGTGCTCTTATTGATTCCAGGCCGCCGGGCGTTTTTGTACGAACGCCATGGTGCCTTCCTGGCCTTCCTCGCTGTTAACCGCCGCAGCAAAGTCGGTGGCGGCCTGGTCCAACAAGGTATTCATGGGAATGTGGCTCACGTTCAGCACCAGCTCCTTGGTAACCCGGTTAGCATGGGGCGCGCAGCGACGCACCGCCTTCAGGGTGTTTTCCAGGGCGGTATCCAGGGCGTCGCTGTTGTCAGCAACCTCATGCACGATACCCAGCCGCAAGGCTTCGTTCCCTTTGAAGCGTATGCCGGTCAACGCCAGGCGGCGGGCCTGGGTCAGGCCGATGCGTTCCACCACAAAGGGGGCAATTTGTGCGGGGATCACGCCCAGCCCGGTTTCCGGCAGGCCGAAAGTGGCGTCTTCGCTGGCGATGGCCACGTCCGAGATACACGCTAGGCCGAAGCCGCCGCCAAGGACAGCCCCTTCCAGCACGGTGATTACTACCTGTGGCTGACGGTTGGCTGCGGTAATCATTTCCCCGAAGCGGCGGTTCAGTGTCTGGAAGGCATTATCGTCGCCGCCGGCGGCCTGCTGTCGCGCTCCGGCCATGTCCTTGATGTCGCCGCCGGCACAGAAGTGCCCGCCAGTACCGCGCAGAACGATGGCGCGAATGGTTGTATCGCCGGCCACGCTTTCAAACACCGCCATCAATTCGTTCACCATGGTCAGGCTCATGGCATTGCGGCTTTCGGGCCGGTTCAGCGTGATATGCAGGACGGGGCCGTCAAGGTTGATTAGCAAGGTTTCGGTGCTGGGTAAGCTCATGCTTCACCTCGTTGTTTTCTGTAGGAGCGTCGCTGGCGGCGCGATTCTCCGACCGTTTTTGATCGCGCCGCCAGCGACGCTCCTACGGATGGGTTTTGCCTGCTGTTATTTTTTCTTGCCCGGCAGAATGTCCATGGTCTTGCAGATAATGCCCAGCATGACTTCGTCGGCGCCGCCGCCGATGGAGCCCAGGCGACCATCACGGTAGAGCTGGCCGGCGGGGTTTTCCCACATGAAACCATTGCCGCCCCAGTACTGAAGGCAGCTGTCGGCCACTTCGCGGCTCAGGCGGCCCACTTTCAGTTTGGCCATGGAGGCCAGCTGCAGGACGTCCTTGCCGTTCACATACATTTCGCAGGCCTGGTAGGTGAGGGCGCGCAGGGCTTCCACTTCGGTCTGCAATTCGGCCAGGCGGAAATGCACACTCTGGTTATCGATCAGCGACATGCCGAAGACTTTGCGGTCCTTGGCGTAGGCGATGGTTTCATCGATCACATGCTCCATGCCCTTGAGGCTGTTGGCGGCGGCAAACAAACGCTCTTCCTGGAACTGCATCATCTGCATCATGAAGCCCATGCCTTCCTGACCGATCAGGTTGCGCTGGGGCACGCGCACGTTATCGAAGAACACCTGGGCGGTTTCCGAAGAACGCATGCCCAGCTTGTTCAGAGGCTTGTCCACGGTGATGCCGGCGGCATCCTTGGGCACCACGATCAGGGATTTGTTGACGTGGGGCTTGGCGTCGGAGGTGTTGGCCAACAGGCAGAAAAAATCGGCACTGGGCGAATTGGTGATCCACATTTTGGTGCCGTTGATCAGGTAGTCATCGCCGTCTTTGACCGCGGTGGTTTTCACGGCTGCCACATCGGAACCTGCATGGGGTTCGGAAACCGCGATGGAGGCCACCATGTCGCCGGCGATGGCGGGGGCCAGGTAGTCACGACGCAGTTCATCGGAGCCGAAGCGGGCGATGGCTGGAGTGGCCATGTCGGTCTGTACACCCACGGCCAGCGGTACGCCGCCACAATGGACGCGGCCCATTTCTTCGCTCATAACCATGCCGTAGGAGTAGTCCAGCCCCATGCCGCCAAACTCTTCCGGCTTGGTTACACCGAGCAGACCCAGATCGCCCATTTTCTTGAACACTTCATGAATGGGGAAACGGCCAGCGTCTTCCCATTCACGGACATGGGGGTTCAGTTCCTTGTCGACAAAATTACGGACTGTACGGCGAAGTTCTTCGTGTTCCTGAGTGAATTGCATGGGAGGCTCCCTGTTGTGTTCGTTATGTTCGGTTGTTTGAGTTGAAAGTTAAAAGTTAAAAGTTCAAAGTTGAAACGCGGCACTGGTATGTCATTGACTGAAGCCATTGGTAGGCGCGCTGAATTTTTTGTACGCGGGCAGAGCCGTGTTCGTTTGCCACTGCACAACTCGCGCTTTTGAACTTTGAACATTCAACTGCCTTTAAAGTCTCGCCACCCCGAATGAATTCGGGTGTAGCTGGCGCTGTTCTGCGTCATCGCAAATATCCAGGGCGTAGGCCACCACCCGGCGAGTGTCGCGGGGGTCGATAATGCCGTCGTCCCACAACCGCGCCGTGCCGTAGAGTGCCGTGGACTGGCTGTCGAGTTTCTGGGCGGTGGTCTGCTGTAGCATGTCGAGGACTTTCGGGTCCGGTTCGATACCGTTGGCCCGCTGTTTTCCCTCGGCCACAATGCGCAACACCATGCCGGCCTGCTGGCCACCCATGACCGCGACTTTGGAATTGGGCCAGGCAAAGATGAAGCGTGGATCCAGTCCCCGGCCGCACATGGCATAGTTGCCGGCGCCGTAGGAGCCGCCCACCAGCACGGAAATTTTCGGCACCCGTGCGTTGGCCACAGCCTGCAGCATTTTCGAGCCGTTCTTGATGACCCCGTTCTGTTCTGCGTCGGTACCGACCATGAAACCGGTGGTGTTGTGAAGGAACAGTAAGGGGCGACGGGTCTGGTCACAGAGCTGGATAAACTGGGCGGCCTTGGCTGCACCGCGCGGCGTAATCGGGCCGTTGTTGCCGATGATGCCCACGGGGTTGCCTTCGATCGTGCTCCAGCCGCAGACGGTGGCGCTGTCCCATTCGTTCTTGAAGTCCAGGAAATCAGAACCATCAACGACGCGGGCGATGATTTCGCGTACATCGTAGGGTTTCTTGGCATCGGCGGGGACCACGCCGAGCAGTTCTTCCGGCGGGAATTTGGGTTCTTCATGCTCGGGAGCGGTTGCTGCCGCCCGGCGCCAGCCCAGTAGTTTCACCAGATCCCGAGCCTGGCTGATGCCGTCTGCATCGGATTGCGCCAGGTACTCGGCTGTGCCGGCCGTACCCGCATGCATCTCTGCGCCACCCAGTTCTTCGTCGGTGGCAATTTCCCCAGTGGCTGCCTTCAGCAGGGGCGGGCCGGCCAGGAACATCTTGGCCCGTTCGCGAACCACTACCACGTAATCAGACAGGCCCGGTTGATAGGCGCCGCCGGCGGTGGCGTTACCGTGCACCACGGTAATTTGAGGGATGCCTGCGGCGGACAGGCGTGCCTGGTTGGCAAAGGTGCGGGCGCCATCCACGAAGACTTCTGCGGCGTAGTTCAGGTTGGCACCGCCGGATTCCACCAGGCTGACCACCGGCAGTTTGTTCTCCAGCGCAATGCGCTGCAGGCGCAGGGTTTTGTGCAGGCCGGAGGGGGAAATGGTGCCGCCCTTGATGGCCGAGTTGGAGGCGGTGACCAGGCAACGGACACCGGACACATAGCCAATGCCGGCAATGGTACTGCCTCCGGCTTCGGTGCCGTCCTTGTCGTCGTGCATCTTGTAGCCGGCCAGATTCATCAGGCTTAAAAACGGGGAGCCTGCATCCAGCAGCCGGGAGATGCGTTCGTGGGGAAGCAGCTGGCCACGTTTTTCAAACTTGGCGCGTTTGCTTTCCGCGGTATCCACCACGGCCTGTTCGATGGCACGGAATTCCTCCACGGCCGCGAGTAAGGCGTCGCGGTTCTGGCGGTATTCTTCGCTGTTGGGGTCAAGTGCGCTGTCGAGAGTCGCCATTAGAGATCCTTGAACACGTCCGGGGTGGTGGCACGGTGGAAGCCATCGAACGGCTTGCTCTTGTCGTGGGCGGGCAGCGGGAAGATCGCCACATTGCCCTGGCTGGCGGCGCCGTCGATGCGCAGGGTGTCGCCGCTGATAAAGGCGGAAGCATCGCTGAGCAGGAAGCAGATCGCGCCGGAGACTTCCGATTCATTGCCCATGCGTTGCAGGGGCACAGCGGCGCGCAAGGTTTTAAGCGTCTCTTTAAAACCATCAGGGTAGGTGTCCATGCCGCTGGACATGATCCAGCCCGGTGCGACGGCGTTGACGCGCACACCGCAGCTGCCCCATTCGTAGGCAGAGGTCTGGGTGAAGTTGACCATGCCCGCGCGAGCGGCGCCGGAGTGGCCCATGCCCGGCATGCCGCCCCACATGTCGGCGACAATGTTGACGATGGCGCCGCCGTTTTTGTTCATGCCCTGCAGAAACACTTCCCGGGCCATCAGAAAGCCGCCGGTCAGGTTGGTGCGCACCACGGTTTCCCAGCCTTTCTGACTGATCAAGGCCAGCGGAGAAGGGAATTGGCCACCGGCGTTGTTGACCAGACCGTGGACCACGTCTACAGCCTTGTAGACGTCGCCGACGGTGGCTTTTACCGCTTCTTCATCACGGATATCACAAGAAAAGCCCAGCGCCTGTCCGCCGTCTTCGGCAATTTCGGCGGCCACGGCATCCAGCTTTTCCTGTTTGCGGCCGATGAGTACGACACGGGCGCCCAGGGCCGCCAGTTCGTGGGCGGTGCAACGGCCAATGCCGGAGCCGCCGCCGGTGACAATGATGTTCTGGCCGGCAAACAGGTTTTCTTTAAAGACGGAACGGTATGACATGTTTTAGTCCTTGAAGTCCTAAAGGTGCCTGCATGCGTCACGCTGCATGCAGCACGCTAAAATCAACGTTATTTGCCTACTTCGTCAGCGATGGTCTGGCTGACGGAGATAGGCATATCCAGTAACTGCTGGGCAAAGGCCTTGCCTTGCGGGTCAATGCGCAGCGAGGCGATGCCGCCGCCGCCCAGGGCATTTTTCAGCAGAAAGTTGAAGGCATTCATGCCCGGCATGGACCAGCGGTGAACGCTGCCTGCGTCCGGATCCAGCACGTGCTGCATGTAAGTGGCCACGGCTTGTTCGGTCAACGCCGCATTCAGGTAAGGCAAGTATTCCGCCTTGCGGGCGATGACGCCGATGTTGGCATGGTTGCCCTTGTCACCACTGCGGGCCCAGGCCAGTTTGACCAGTGGCACTGTGGTGCCGGTGTCAGTATCGCCGTTGGCGGTGCCGTAATCCGTGTCCTGGGGCAGGGCGCTGGCATCAAAGACCTGACCGGTGGGCATGTCGACGGAGTGCGTGTTGCCGTCCAGATCCACGGTGGCGGTGACCGCGCTTTTTTCTACCAGGGTAGAAAACAGGCGGATGCGCGGGATGGGTTTGGGGCGCCCGCCCACCAGGCCGGAAAGGCCCGGTGCCATGCCGGTGGCGGCCTGGGCGATTTCCCGGGCAAACAGGCCCAGGGCTTTCTTGTCATCGTGCAGGGCGGCGATTTTGACCACCACTTCACGAGTGTCCGCGCGGCGGGCATTGGCGCCATAGGTGCTTTCGCTGCCGAGCACTTCCACACTGGTATCGCGGAACGGGGCTATGCCGAGCTGCTGAAAGAGGCCGGCCACTTTTTTGAGTATGGCGTCGGCAACCACCTGGCCTTTGGCGGGTGCATCGATGCCCCCCATCAAAAAGGAGGCGGTAATCCGGTTGCCGTCCGGGTAGGTGGCGGAGACTTTATAGCTGTCCGTGGGGGGCAGGCCCCGGGCGCCGGAGACGCTGACCCGATGCTCGCCGACCTGCTCCAGTGTCACCTGGGTAAAATCGCAGACCACGTCTGGCAGTAAATAGGCCCGGGGGTCGCCAATTTCGTACACGATCTGCTCGCCCACGGTGGCGCAGGTGACCAAACCACCGGTGTTGTCAGGCTTGGTGATCACAAAGTGGCCATCCGCATGGCATTCGGCCACCGGGAACCCCATGTTGTGGAAGTCCGGTACGTCGCGCCAGTCGGTGAAGTTGCCGCCGGTGCATTGGGCGCCGCATTCGATCACGTGCCCGGCCAGTGACCCCTGGGCCAGCTTGTCGTAATCCTCGGCGGACCAGTCGAACTCGTGCATCAGCGGGCCCAGCACCACGGCGGAGTCGGCAATGCGGCCGGTGAGCACGATGTCGGCGCCGGCATCCAGCGCCGCCTTGATGGGCAGGGCGCCCAGGTAGGCGTTCATGGTGACCGTCATGGGGGGCAGGGGGGCGCCACTGTCCAGTTCGGTTACGTTGGCAAAATCGTCGCGGCGTGTATTCAGGTCGTCCCCTTCTACCAGGGCAATCTTCATTTCCACGCCTGCGGCCGCAAACGCTTTGTGCAGGGCATCGCGGCAAGCACGGGGATTTACGCCGCCGGCGTTGCTGATCACCTTGATGTTTTTCGCCTTGATGTCCTTGGCCAGCGGGGCCATCACATTGGTGACAAAGTCGTGGGCATAGCCTGCGCTGGGGTCTTTCATCCGTGCCCCGGCCATGATCGACAGGGTCACCTCGGCCAGGTAGTCGAACACCAGGTAATCCAGCTCGGTCTGGTGAACCAGCTGGAAGGCAGCGCTGTTGGTATCGCCCCAGAATCCGGCGGCACAACCGATGCGAACAGGCTTTGACATGGTGGCTCCATTTGCGTGTAAGTTCATGGTCTCGTAAGCTACCAAGCAAGCGCTTGGTTTGTAAAGGGCTTGGAGGGTCGACGGCGCATTTATTCGAATGCCGCTGTAGGAGCGCCACTTGAGGCGCGAACAGGCTTTGCAGAGACGCGAGTTGCGGAGTCGGCGCTCGGGAGTTGGGTCTTTCTTTTGAAACTTGCTCCGCGTAACTCGAGCCTGAGTGGTTCGCGCCTCAAGTGGCGCTCCTACAGTTTTTATAGGGAGCATGGTGATGGTGCTGCCCTTGCAGCTTGCAGCCCGGAATCGGGATAATGCGGGGATACATAAAAGAGGGTACCAATGGCTGAGTCACTGGCAATTAATGGAATCGATGATTCTCCCCGCGGGCGTCTGCTCAGTGCGGCAGCTCACCTGTTTCGGGACAAGGGGTTCGACCGCACCACGGTCCGTGATATTGCGGCGTCGGTGGGGATTCAAAGCGGTTCCATCTTTCATCACTTCAAGACCAAAGAGGATATCCTCTATGCGGTGATGGAGGAGGTGATTCACTTCAATACCGAGCGGCTGCGCCAGGCGGTGGCGTCCCATGCGACCGGCAAGGAGCAATTGCGGGCGCTGATTCGGGCGGAGCTGCAGTCCATTGTGGGTGATACGGCTGAGGCGATGACCGTGATGGTCACCGAATGGCGTTGCCTGAGTGCAGACAAGCAGGCCCGAGCACTCAAATTGCGCGGTATTTATGAGCAGCTGTGGCTGGATGTATTGTCGGAATTGCACGATCAGGGCGCATTCACCACGGACCCCTTCATTATTCGTCGTCTGCTGACGGGGATGACCGGCTGGGCGCCGAACTGGTTTGATCGCGAAGGCCCGCTGAGCCTGGATGACCTGGCCGATATCATGCTGGCCCGGGTCATTGGTGAGTCCGCACCATGATTGGTAATGCCATAGCCTGGGGGAAAACCGGTTACTCCATCATCGAGGAGGGCGAGCTGAACCGGCAGACCTGGGCGCTGGATGTGCATCATTACCTGATTGCCAAACCCAATGGGCAGTCTTTGCCGGGAAAATTCACTCTGGAAGAGGCAAAAGCGAGAATCGAGGCGCTGGAGGCAGAGTAGATCGTCCGCGGTGCTTTTCATGGATCGGTGCCATTTCGCCGCTTTTGTGTCCGTTTTGTCCAAGTTTTAGGCGTATCGCCCATTTTCTAGGCAAACGAACGGCTTTCTGAAAAAAAGCCGTTGACACCCCCGGCCCAATCCCTAAAATGGCGCCCACTTCGCAGCGCGAACAAGGGTGATTAGCTCAGCTGGGAGAGCATCTGCCTTACAAGCAGAGGGTCGGCGGTTCGATCCCGTCATCACCCACCATATTTAGCAAGTGAAAGAATTCCGTAAGGGATAAGTGGAGCGGTAGTTCAGTTGGTTAGAATACCGGCCTGTCACGCCGGGGGTCGCGGGTTCGAGTCCCGTCCGCTCCGCCACTATTCAGCAAGAAAGGCTCTCCTTCGGGAGGGCCTTTTTTGTATGTGAAAAACGCTGCAAGCTCCTCGCAACACGCTGCATGCCTGTAACTTGCTGTTTTCTTCTTTGCTTTTCCGTGTTGCCTGCCGCGTGAAGCGTGCAGCGCCTATTTCATGAACTTGTCACCTTCTTTCTGTCTAATTTCATGGACGACATGTGAAACGATAGAAGGAGAAAGGCAATGGATGATTATCTGGAAGAGCGTCTGGAAGAAAAACTGCTGATGGAAAGCCTGGAAGAGTGGCTGGAAGATGATGATTGGGCAGATGACGGCGAGGAGTTGTAATCCTTCGCTGTTCTCTGCCCCTCTTTGGTTACCCCTCCGTTCATCCCGCCTCATCTCTGCCTGCCTTTTCTGCCGCAACGTGACTTCGGTACTGTTCTGATGGCGTCGTCTGACGCAAGCTATTGGCGTGACTTTTGTTTAACTGCCTTTCAGGTCACACTCTTTCCATAAGGCCTGACTATAATTGGCAGCGCCGCGACTGTGGGTGTCACTTTTGGGAGTGACGCGATGTGCGACGCATCTGCCTGCGGCGGCCACCTATAAAATAATTTCAAGGGAAGGACCGGCACCATGGCTGCATCCTCTGTTACCTCGGAAGCGATTCTGTTTTTTGATCATCGGGGTATTTCCAAAAGCATGCTCTACGCAGATTTCGAAGCCATTCTTGACGGGATGGTCGGGGTGCCTGAGTTTGCAGACAAAGAGGTGCGGGGCGCCTATTGCCTGGTTAACGGCCAGTTGCGGGTGCGCTCCCTAGTGTTGTTTACCATCGATTTTGATGAAGACGGAATGGCCGATACCACCTGGAATGTGCCATTGCGCCACCTTGCGGAACACGCAGGCCAGGGGCCAGATATGGGAGCGGGGCCGGTTCGTCTTGCGTGTCGCAGCCAGTGCCCGGTGGCCTGGCATCAGGACCAGATGTGGGATCCGGGAATGAAGCCCGGTGCCAACGACTTTATTGCCATCCGTGATTCCATTCGTGAGCGAGGCCCGAAAATGGGGCTGGAAATGGATGACGAGATGGATGTCGCGCCTCCGCCCGTGGTGGGCACATCCGCGCCAACGATCGCGCCGGAAACGGATGAGTCGCAAAAGAAAGCAGACCAGGAGCGTGTCCGCTTGGCGCGCATTATCAAGGAGCTGCGCCTGCGGGTGCAGACCCTTGAGAATACCCAGTCTGAAGACGCCGCCAAGGTGCGGTACGCGGCCCAGCAGAAAGAAGAAATCCTCAATGCCCAGCTGGAAAAAGTGATGGGGCAGTTCAAGGCGATCAAATCCCAGAATGGCGCCTTGCGGGAGCAGAATGAATCCCTGAAAGGGCAGCTGCTATCCCTGAATCAGAGCCTGGAAGAGCAGAGTCGCCGCAGTGAGCACCAGGGAAGCGAGATGGAGGTGCTGACGGAGCAATACAAGCTGGCGCTGGAGCAGCGGCTGGAGGAAGAGCGGGCGAAGATGTCGGAGCAGTTACATGCGCTGGAAATGGATGTGCTGACCCGGGATGACCTGATTGGCCAGCTCCGTGGGGAAATCGCCGAACAGAAACGCAATAAGGCAAAAGACGCCAATAGCGGGGCGCAGAAGACCCTGGAGAAGCTGGAAGAGCTGGGGCTGAGCTTTATCGCCTTTCACCCCGGCGCGGGGCATATCTCCATCGCGGCGGACCAGGTGGCCAGCTACATGGAAAACCCCATTGCCTTTGCCGCCCGCAAATGCCTGGTCACCGAAGACCATTACCGGGCCTGGTTGGCGCACTATGAAAGCCCCACCTGCCAGGTTCCCGTGGGGGCCGATGAGACGCCTTGTGGCAAGCGGGTGATCCGTGTGGAAGTGCCCAACCAGTTCAAGCCCGGGGTGTCCGATTGCAACGCCAACCGCTGCCCGAACTGCCGCAATGATTCCGCTATCGACAATGTGCTGCGTTTCCGTTGAGCGAATAACTGTGAACTGGTTCCGCTAGGTGCTTGATTGGTAAGATTTTTGCAGTACTTTTTTCTGATCAGGGCTTTGGCCCGGCAGCATTGCAACAACCATTGCAACAACAAGAACATCGGGAGTCGCTGTTATGGCGCAGGAATCCATCGATAAAAGCCTGTTACAGACGTTTGTGCCGGTTAATGCCCTGTCCGGCGATCAGCTGGACTGGTTGCTCGACCAGCAGGAAGTGTGCCGCTATGCGTCAGATGATGTCCTTTTTTCGCTGGGTGACCAGGATAACACCACGATTTATCTGCTCAGTGGCCGGGTAGAGCTCACGGATGAAGAGGGTAAAAGCCATACGGTAAGTGCCGGTGATACCGCGTCCTGGCATCCGCTGGAGCATGCTCAGCCCCGCCGTAGTACCGCGAAAGCCGTGGGTGAGGTGAGCGTGGTGCGTTTTGACAGCTTCCGGCTGGATACCATTTTGTCCTGGGATCAGTCGGCGGGTTACGTCATTCTTGATATTAATGCCAACTCCGCCTACCAGAACGACCGGGAATGGATGATCCGGTTGCTCAAGTCCAAGCTTTTCCACCGGGTGCCGCCGACCAATATTCTGGAAATTTTCCGTCGCCTCAAAGCCACCCGCCACAAAGAAGGCGAGGTGATTATTCGTCAGGGAGAGGCGGCTGATTGCTGCTATATCCTGAAAGAAGGGGTGTGTGAGGTGTCAATCGGTCTGGGCGAGGGCGAACCGACTCCGGTAGCCATGCTGGAAGAGGGGCAGTGGTTTGGCGAAGAAGCGTTGTTATCAGGCAAGCCACGTAATGCCACGGTGACCATGGCCACAGACGGTGTGCTGATGAAGTTGGACCGGCAGGACTTTGATGCTCTGCTGCGTGAGCCCATCATCAACACCATGCCGGGGGATCAGGTACTGTCTTCTGCCGAGAAGGGCGCCTGGTGGCTGGATGTGCGCACCAGTGATGAATTTGATCAGGAGCATCTGGTGGGGGCCACCAACATGCCGCTGAATGTGTTGCGCCTGAAATCCCGCCTGTTGGACCCGGGCAAGACCTATATCGCCTACTGCGATACCGGGCGACGTAGCGCCACCGCCGCTTTTCTGTTAAAAAACGCCGGCCTGGATGTGATCGTGCTGGATGGCGGCCTGAATGCCAATGCTGGTACCCTGCACGAGTACCTGACTCAGGGGTAGCGCTTGCCGGATGGTGAGGCTGCCCGATTTTCGGGTTTCGCATCACCCAACGCAGCTTTACCTGAATGAGATCCCCCTGTGGCGCAAGAGAAATTTCGCAATATCGGATTAATTGCTCGGTCGGAAAGTGAGCAGGCGCTCTATTCATTGCGTCAGCTGATCCACTTTCTGCATGGCCGCGATTGCACCGTCATCCTCGATAAACACATTATCGGCAATCTGCCGGAGATGGGTTTGCAGGCCGCCAGTGCGTCGCAAATGGGCGAGTCCTGCGATCTGGTGATTGTGGTCGGGGGCGATGGCAGTTTGCTGGGCGCTGCGCGCATTTTGTCCCGCTATAACGTGCCGGTACTGGGCGTGAACCGCGGCCACCTGGGTTTCCTTACCGATATTCTTCCTTCCGAAATCGAATCCCGGGTTGGCCAGGTGCTGGATGGTGAATACAGCACGGAAAAGCGCTTCCTGCTGGATCTGGAAGTGCGCCGGGGCAAAACCGTGGTGGGTGAGGGCAGTGCCCTGAACGATATCGTGTTGCTGTCGGGTGACAGTGTGCACATGATCGATTTTGAATTGATGATCGACGGGCACTTTGTTTATGGACAGCGCTCCGACGGCCTGATTATCTCTACACCTACCGGCTCTACCGCCTACGCCCTGTCCGGCGGCGGGCCCATCATGCATCCCAAGCTGGATGCCATGGTGCTGGTTCCCCTGAATCCCCATACCCTGACCAGCCGCCCGCTGGTCGTGGCCGGTGACAGTGAAATTAAAATCCACATCACCACGGAAAAAGTACGGCCCCTGGTCAGCTGCGATGGCACAGAGGGGATTCGTCTGCAGGTGGATGATGTGATTGCGATCCGTAAAAAACCGCATCGTCTACACCTGATTCATCCTCCGGGGCACGATTTTTATCAGGCGTGTCGGTCCAAGCTGGGCTGGAGCTCCCGGCCTGGTGACAATAGTTAATAGTAGCTAATAGTAAAAAGCCGAGCCGCGCTGTTATTCCGTTGTTTAGTCATCTTCGCATGGTGAATCTGTTCGGGATAAATAAAGCGGGTCGCAGGCTGCAGATTTTTGAAGAGTGAAACCAATGAACTACCAAAGTTTTGAAGACCTGATTGCTTCCATGTCTCCGGAGGCCTGCGACAACATGCGCCGTGCGGTGGAAACCGGGAAGTGGGCGGATGGCCGCGTTTTAACCCGTGAACAAAAGGAATTGTGTCTGCAGGCGGTGATTGCCTGGGAGCAGCAGAACCTGCCGGAAGAGCAGCGCACCGGGTATATGGAGCAGGCCTGCAAGAGCAGTGAAGAAAAACCGGAAGAACAGCCAGTAATCTTGCGTGGCCCGGATACGCTGCAGTAAACATATTTTAATTATTTGAATACTTTTCGTCGATGACCGACGAGTCGTCCCTGAAAAAACGCCTGCCGGCGTTTCCCGCCATTATTTTTCTGTTCCGCGCGTTTGTGGAAAAACGGAATTAATGTATTCTTCCTAGAAACCCCGCTTCGGTAGTGGGGTTAGCGTAGGCACAAATAATTCGTTTGGCTAAAGAGCCTTCTGCTGCTTGTATCAAGCCCCCCTGAGTGTAAGTGCAGGCAACGGCAGGAATTAGATAATAAAAAGTGGTTTGGGAGAGATCATGAATACTTATAAAAAGGTACTGCCTCTGGCAGTGGCTATGGCGCTGGCTGCCTGTGGCGGCGGGAGCGACACGGTACCGGACCAGAGCGAAGGAGCCACCTTCCACGGTACATACCCGAAATTTAACCCCGTTACATCGGATCTGCCTCTCAATACTGATCTGATCTTTGCCGATGCGCCTACCAGTGATGGCACGGCGAATGTGGGTGTCGCCACGAACCCAGTGGAGGCGGCAGTTAATGGTCTGGACGGTTTCTCTACCAATGCCTATTTCGATATTGCCTTTGAGGGCAGTATTGATTCTGCCAGTGTCTGTACGCTGACAGACGCTACCGTCAAGATGGCGTGTGCTCTGCCAAACGTCTTCCTGTTGCCCCTGAATACCGGTGCAGGTGACGCATTGGATCCGTCCAACATTGATCCCATGTCGCCGGTTCTTTCTGCAGCGATTACACCGGTTACCGCATCCGTTGTGTCCCTGGATGGCGGCACCAACAATGTGTTGAGGGTTATCCCTGAGCAGCCGCTTCAGGCAAAAACCAAGTATCTGGTGTTCGTTACTAACACAGTTATGGATGCCAATGGTGATCCGATCAAGGCATCAACAGCCTATGATTTGCTGGGTGAAAACGAGCCTGCAGTGTCGGGCTCACTGGCGGCGGTCCGTGGTGCAATTCAGGGCTGGGAAGCCATTGCTGGTGGTGTTCTTGCAGTTAATGGCCTTGCTGCAGACCCTGTGTCTGGTAAAGACCAGGTGGCTATCTCCTACACCTTTACAACCACTGATCCAATCGCGCCTTTGGTCGGCATGGCTGCACCAAGAGCAGCTTTGGCTGGGTTGGGTGTGCCATCCGCGAGTATCAATGGGCTGCAGGCAGGCGGGTTCTTGCCCACGCCGGTAGAGTCTGAGCTTGTAGGTGTGCCTGCAGCGACAGAAACAGACATCGGTGGTTTGACAGGGCTTCCAGCTAATATCGCCAATCTGTACACCGGTTATATTCAGCTTCCCTATTATCTGACCACCCCGGAAACTACCGCCAGCGCCAGCTATACTCAGGATAGCTGGGTGCCGGATGCCACGTTGGCGGGCGCATTGGGTATGAGTGTGCCACAGGATGTGGATGGTTCTACCAATGTCACTTACCGCTATCCGTTTGCCACTGAGCAAAGCCTGGAGACCGTGCCGCTTCAGGTTACGTTGCCGGGCTCTGCAGCGGGTGGGGGCGCTTGTGCGGCTCCGTATCCTGTTGTGATCTATATTCACGGGATTACCAGTGATCGTAGCTCTGTGGTTGCGCTTGCCCATAGTCTTGGCAATGCCTGCGTGGCGACGGTAGCGGTTGATTTGCCCTTGCATGGCGTAACCAACAACACCGGTTCACCACTCTATGGTCTGAATGTAGAAAATCCTGCCGGACTGGGTGCGGCGTTTGCCGGGTTGGGTGAAAATGCGCCCCGTGAGCGTCACTTCAATGATGCGGCTGGTTCTGGTGGTCAGTTCATTAATTTGGCTGTACTTCAGAATACTCGCGATAACCTGCGTCAGTCGGTCATGGATATGCTCAACCTCAATGCCAGCCTGACAGTGATCAGCGATAATCTTGAGGCTCAGACGCTGGGCAGCCTGGATACTTCTGACGTGAAAGTGGTTGGTGTGTCTCTTGGCGGCATCGTCGGTTCCGTTTATGCAACCGTAAATCAGATGTCGATTGGCGCTGATGGCATGGCAGGTTTTACCAGCAACCTCAAGCCGCTTAGCGGTGTTGTATCGTCTGCTTCTGGTGGTCAATTGACCCAGATTCTCGCCAATTCCCTGGCGCTTGGTCCTACCGTAAATGCGGGTCTGGCGGAGGCAGGAGTGAATCAGGGCACGTCAGATTATGAGAAGTTTCTGTACGCAGCACAAAGCACTGTTGATTCCGGTGACCCGGTGAACTTCGCTTCCACGTTGAGCGGCATCGGTGTGCCGGTACTGATTCAGCAGATCAAGGGTGGTGGAGATGCCAGTGGCCTTGGTGATACCAAGGTCTACACTGCGGACAAGGTTATCCCTAATAGTGTTGACGGTGCGCCGTTGGCCGGCACCAGCCCACTGGCGACTCTCGCTGGTGCGTCATTGCCAAGTGCGGCACCGGGTGCGTCTTCAGCAAATCTGTTGACCAGTCTGACTATTGGTCATCACGCCTCTCTGTTGCGACCGAGTGAAGATGGTGTGACGCCGGCTACCACAGGTGAGACGCTAGCCACAGGAGAGCTGCAGACTGAAGTGGTCTCTTTTGTGCTGGATCCGACCAACATTGCGGTTGGAACTGCGGGAAGCAATGCCGCGTCTGCATTCGTTGAGGTCGACGCACCGTAGCTCCTTTTATCCTTCCGTTAGAACGACAACACCCCGCTTTTGCGGGGTGTTGTCGTTCTGGGGACGCGTTAAACTGCGCCTTCATTGATTCTTCCTGTCAGGAGTTGTTCTCATGGAAATTGGTCATGCAGCCGTCGCTATCACACGCCTTCAGGATTATTGTCCTCCTGCCTATCTGGTCGATAGTGTGGCACTGGATGTAGATATTCGCGATGGTGTGACCACGGTGACCAGTAGCCTGTCTCTGCGTCGCAATCCTGCCTCTCCTGACGCCACAGTAATGGCTTTCAACGGTGAAGGCCTCCTCTTGCGCACTCTGGCGCTGGATGATGTGGTGCTCGATAGCGACCGCTATCACTATGAGAACGGCCTGTTAACCGTTGAGGGGTTGCCTGAAGCCTGTACGCTCACCTCCGTGGTCGATATTGAGCCGGAAAAAAATACCGCGCTGGAAGGGTTGTACCAGTCCAATGGCATGTACTGCACCCAGTGCGAAGCGGAAGGCTTTCGCCATATTACGTTTTTCCCGGACCGTCCGGATGTTCTGTCTCGATTTACCACTACGGTGCGGGCGGACAAGCAGCGCTATCCGTTGCTGTTATCCAATGGTAACCCGATAGATCAGGGGGAAGAGGGGGGTCGCCACTGGGTAACCTGGGAAGACCCGTTCCCGAAACCCTGTTATCTGTTTGCGCTCGTAGCCGGAGACCTGGCGTGCCTGGAAGACACTTTCATGACGGTATCCGGCCGCAAGGTGGCATTGCGTCTGTATGCCGAGCATCGTGATCTGGACAAGCTGGACCATGCCATGGCGTCGCTGAAAAACGCCATGCGCTGGGATGAGCAGGTTTACGGCCGGGAATACGATCTGGATATCTACATGATCGTGGCGGTCAGCCACTTCAACATGGGGGCCATGGAAAACAAGGGTCTGAATATTTTCAACACCTCCTGTGTGCTGGCGCATCCCTCGACTACCACAGACGCAGGGTTCCAGCGGGTGGAATCCGTGGTGGCTCACGAATACTTCCATAACTGGTCCGGTAACCGGGTGACCTGTCGCGACTGGTTCCAGCTAAGTCTGAAAGAAGGGTTTACGGTCTTTCGCGATCAGCAGTTTTCGGCGGACATGAATTCCGCTGCCGTTCAGCGGGTGGAGAACGTGGACTTCCTGGTGAATCACCAATTCCCGGAAGATCAGGGGCCCATGGCTCACGCCGTTCGTCCGGAGGAATACCAGAAGATTGATAATTTCTACACCCTGACCATTTATGAAAAGGGCGCGGAAATTGTTCGCATGCAGTATCACTTGCTGGGGGCGGAGAATTTCCGCAAGGCGACAGACCATTATTTCGAAGCGAATGATGGCAAAGCGGTAACCTGTGATGACTTCGTAGCCAGCATGGAGGCCGTTTCCGGCCGTGATCTGGGCCAGTTCAAGCGTTGGTACAGCCAGGCGGGCACGCCGGTGCTGACCGTTACCGACGAGTACCGTGAGGGGCAATATCACCTCACTTTTCGGCAACATACTCCTGCCACTCCGGGTCAGGAGGACAAGCAGCCTCTGGTGATCCCGATCCGTCTGGCCCTGTTGGATGACCAGGGCGCCCCCTGTGCGCTGGACGCGAACGGGCAGGGTGAGCAGGTCATCATTGTGGACCAGGCACAAGAAACCGTGTCTTTCGCGGTGCCTGAGGGCGTGACGCCTTCGTTGCTGCGCGGCTTCTCTGCCCCGGTGGTGCTGGATTATGACTACACGCAGGCGCAGCTGGCACGACTGCTGGCTTATGACAGTGATGGCTATTGCCGCTGGAATGCGGCTCAGCGCCTTTACTTCGCCGCCCTGGATCGGCTGGTGGTTGAACCCGGAGAGGCGGATGCAGAAGCTGCGGCGCTGGTGCCCGTGCTGGAGCAAGTCATTGCACGCAGCGATGAAGATCCCGCTCAGGCCGCGTTGTTGCTCACCTTGCCCAGTGAAGTGGCATTGGGTGACCGGCATACACCCTTGAACCCGGCATCCATTCATCTGGCTCACCGTGCCATGAAACGGGCATTGGGCAAGGCCTTGCAGTCACACTGGCTGTCTCTGGCAGAAAACCTGCTGGCGACGGAATTGAGCATGGATGGCCGTGCCATGGGGCGACGGCAATTGCGTAATCTGGCGCTGGACTTTTTGGCAGCAGGCGGACACGACGAAGCGGCGCGATTGGCGGTTGAATTGTTTGAGCTTCCCCTGTGTATGAGTGAAGAGCTGGGGGCGCTGAAGGTGCTGGTGCACCATGACTTGCCGGGGGCGGACCAGGCTCTGGCGCAGTTTGCTGAACGGTGGCAGGAGGAGGCACTGGTGATGGATCAGTGGTTCGCGGTGCAGGCCACGGTGCCGGGCGAGCAGACAGTCGATCGGGTCAATGGTTTGCTGGAGCATCCTGCCTTTGACTGGAAAACGCCGAACCGGGTGCGGGCTCTGGTGGGAACATTCACCAATGGCAACCCGTCGGCCTTCCATGCGGAAAGTGGGGCGGGGTATCGCTTGTTTGCCCAGGCGCTGTCCCGGTTGGATGCGATCAACCCGCAGGTGGCGGCCCGCCTGGCCAATGGCGCGGCGCGCTTGCCCAGGCTCGAACCGCAGCGGCGGGAGCGGCTGGCAGAAGTACTTGCTAATGTGCAAAAAAATTCATCCGGTAACGTGGCAGAAGTGCTGGGCCGCATCCTGTCATCCTGATTCTGCGGACCTCGCCGGATGGAGCTGTACGGGGCCAATAAAGGGATGACCGGCTAGTCGTTAATAATAGAGTACACAGGGGATTTATTTTTTTTCCTGATGTGTAAGAATTATGCATTAGCTCGGGCGGTGGTTTGTATCAGGAAGAATGATGGGACCTGCTGCAAATGGGAGCTGCTGTTGCCCGAGTAAAAAACAATAAAGCCATGCGCATGGCAATTCGGAGAGCTACATGAATAATAATCACCTGCGTAAAACCAGGCTGGCTATGGCTGTTGCCAGCATCACTGCCCTTACCGGGCTGTCCCTTCCTGCTTCAGCGGTTCAACTTGATTTTGAAAACCCGGACTGGTCGGGCCGGTTGGATACGACCTTGTCAGTTGGTGCCCTGTTCCGGACGGAGGGGCAGGATTCCATGCTTGCCGCCACCGGTGACGTGGTGGACATGACCAAGGCCGGTTACGGTTCTCAGATCAACAAGAACGATGCCAATAATAACTACGATACGGGCCTGGCCTCTCTGGTGTACAAAATCACCCCGGAGCTGGATCTGAGCTGGCAGGGCAAGTACGGCATGTTTCTGCGTGGCACCGCCTTTTATGATCAGGTGATTATGGGCGGCGACCATAATGGCGGTGTTCTGAATGCGTCTGCCCCGTATGTACCAGGAAATGGTTTCAGCCGTTACGCGACCTATTCGGATTATGCGAACAATGGCACGGGTGACGACTTTACCCGTGATGCCGAGCGCTACGCCGGCCAGCGTGCGCGTATGCTGGATGCGTATGTGTGGGGCAACTTCGATATGTTCGATCGCCCCCTGAACGTACGTCTTGGTCAGCAGGTGATTAACTGGGGTGAGGCGCTGTTCATGCAGAATGGTGTTAACACTGCCAACTATTTTGATCTGAATGCCTTGCGTCTGCCGGGTTCTGAAATCAAAGAGGCCTTGCTTCCCCTCAATAGCTTGTACTTCTCCTACGGCTTGACCTTCAATGCCACCCTTGAGGCGTTCTACCAGCTGGACTGGAAGAACTCGGAAGATGCGCCAACGGGTACCTACTTCTCCACTCATGACGCCTTCCCGGGCAAGGGTGCAGACAACGTAATCATTGACGGGCGGGTCGTTGCTCTGGGCGCTAACGCTCCGGGTCTCGAAGGGGCCTTTGCAGGTTATACCGCTCTTAACTACTCCGACTATCAATACGAAGCGACTCAGGTGACGGTAGACCGCATCAGAGACAAAGAAGCTTCAGACAGTGGTCAGTTTGGTCTGGCATACCGTTATTTTGCTGAAGGCCTTAATGGCACGGAGTTCGCGCTGTATTACACCCGCACCCATGCGAAGACGCCGGTTGTGGGGGCTCGTCTGAATAATGTCCAGGCGGCACAAGGTGGTGGCGCGGCAGCGATGCCATTGATCATCGACACTGCAGAATATCAGATGGCGTACGCCGAAGATCAGGACATGATTGGTGGTAGCTTTAACACCAGTATTGGCAGCATGTCCCTGGCCGGTGAAATTGCTTACCGTCCCAAGCGTGCGATTATCAACGAAGCGGGCGATGACCTGATTTCTGCCCTGGCAGGAGCCGCTGGTAAATCCGCAGGTTTGCTGGGCCCTGATACTGTCGTGAGAATTGAAGATCTGACCGGTCACTGTGTGCGTGCAGAAATGGGTGGAAGCTGTCTGTCCGGCGATACAGTAGTCACTGATAGTGAGCTCTATTACTTCTATGACGAAGTGGAGAGCTACAACGGCTCTCTTGTCAGCATCTTTAACTTCGGTCCTACATTCGGTTCTGATGGCCTTATCGCCTTGCTGGAGCTGGGTGTTGAGCACATCGAAGGGCTGGAAAGCCCGGATGAAGAATACAACTCAACAGCGGCAATTCTGGAATCAGAAGCACAGATCCTGAGCCCGGATGATCCGAACAAGTACAACCTGGACCCCACCTCCTGGGGCTACCGTGCGGTGCTGAAGGCGGATTACAGTAACGTTTTCGCGGGTGTTTCCATGAGCCCAAGTGTACGTTTTGCCCATGATGTAAACGGTAACTCTCCGATTGGCGGCAACTTTATGGAAGATCGTAAGGCAGCCACCCTGGGCGTGAGTTTCCTGTACTTGAACAACCTGGAAGTGGCCATGTCTGGTACCACCTTCTGGGGCGCCAAATATTCCAACAAACTGGCCGACCGGAACAACGCTTCGGTTTCTGTTAAGTACTCTTTCTAATTTGTTCCAGGCCGGAATGCCGGCCTGTTTTTAACGGAGAGCAATCATGTTGAAGAAATTGACCGCAATGGGTGGTGCACTGGCACTGTCTCTGAGCGTAGCGGCCAATGTGCACGCTGGTGTTTCCAGCCAGGAAGCGGCGAAGCTGGGTAAATCCCTGACGCCATTCGGTGCACAGATTAAAGGCAACGGCAAAGCGATCTCTACAGGTCTGGGTATCCCGGATTACACCGGTGGCATTCAGCGCAAGGATATTCCCAAGGAATACACCCGCCCGGGCCAGCATCACCCGGACCCGTACAAGTCTGACAAAATCGCCTTCACCATCAACGCCCAGAACGTGTCCCAGTATGCGGACAAGGTGCCGGATGGTGTGCAGGCTATGCTGAAAACCTACCCGGACACCTTCAAGCTGAACGTGTATCCGAGCCATCGCTCCACGTCTGCACCGCAATGGGTGTACGACAATACCAAAAGCAACGCGACCAAAGCCAAGCTGGGTGAAACCGGCGTGGATAACGCCTTTGGCGGTATTCCGTTCCCGATTCTGAGTGGTAGCAACGAGCAGAAAGCCAAGCAGGCAATCTGGAATCACATTCTGCGCTGGCGTGGTCTGTACGTGGTGCGTCGTGCGTCAGAAGTGGCCGTTCAGCGTAGCGGTGCCTACTCGCTGATTACCTCGCAGCAGGAAGTGTATTTCCGTTATTACGATCCGAAGTACAACTTCGACTCCCTGGATAACATCATTTTCTACTACCTGTCCTTCACCAAAGCGCCGGCACGTCTGGCCGGTGGTGCGGTACTGGTACACGAAATGCTGGACCAACAGAAAATGCCGCGCCAAGCGTGGGGCTACAATGCCGGCCAGCGTCGCGTGCGTCGTGCACCGAACCTGGCTTACGACACGCCGATTGCGGCGGCCGATGGCCTGCGTACGGCAGACGACACCGACATGTATAACGGTGCGCCGGACAAGTACAACTGGAAGCTGGTTAGCGATAAGCCAGTAGAAATGTTCATCCCGTACAACAACTACAAGCTGGACAGCCCGGATGTGAAGTACGAGACCTTGCTGCAGAAGGGTCACGTCAATTCGGATTACCAGCGCTGGGAGTTACACCGTGTCTGGGTGGTGGAAGCAACCTTGAAAGAAGGTGAGCGCCACATCTACGAGAAGCGTCGCTTCTATATTGATGCGGATTCCTGGCAGATTGCCGCCATCGACCAGTACGACCGTCGTGGCGAGCTGTGGCGCGTCAGCCTGGCTTACATCAAGAACTACTACGAAGTACCGACCCAGTGGACCGCTCTGGATACGTTCCACGACCTGCGTGCTCAGCGTTATCACGTGCAGTTCCTGGATAACGAAGAGTCAACGATGCTTGATTACAGCCAGCCGGTACCCGGCGACCGCTATTTCCACCCGGCAGCGCTACGCCGCCGCGGTCGTTAATTATAAAAACGCCGGCTCCTTGAAGCCGGCAATGCAAAACGACCGGGAGGCCGCCCATGGCTCCCGGTCGTTTTGTGCTCGGCCCTGAAAAAGGGCCCTCGGGAAGAGTAAGGGACAATGAAAAAAACAGTGCTAATGGCTTTTTCGGCCATACTGTCTGCGCCCCTGCAGGCAGATTTCGTTTCGAATGATGCGCCTCTGGTCACCGCTAACAATTACCTGGATATCGCCTATGCCGATAGCCGGATTGTTGCTGTGGGCGACCGGGGTAAAATTCTCTATTCCGATGATCAGGGCGATCACTGGAAGCAGGCGGTAACGCCATCTGAAGTATTGCTTACTTCGGTGTGTTTTGCTGATGCTCGCCACGGCTGGGCGGTTGGCCACGATGCGGTGGTGCTGGGCAGCGATGATGGTGGGGAAACCTGGACCGTGCAGTACAGCGACCCTCTGGGTAGTGGCGAGGATGATGCGGCGCCGGTTGAGGAGGAGCTGGATGACTACGCCATGGATGATCTCTATGGCGACCCGTACGGTGATGATGCCTACGGTGATGAAGGCGACGATCTCTATGGCGATAGTGCTGCCATGGCACCGGTAGATACATCCGGTGCACCGTTGCTGGATGTGTTCTGCGATAGCCGTGATCGTGCGGTTGCTGTGGGCGGGTATGGCTACTTCCTGCGAACCACCGATGGTGGCGAAACCTGGAATAAAGCCCTGGATAGCCTGGATAACCGTGATGGCTGGCATTTGTATGACTATGCCGCTGCCAAAGGCGGAAACGATCGTTATGTCGTGGGCGAAAAGGGCGTGATGTTCCACTCTGCCGACAAAGGTGTGAGCTGGGAAAAACTGCAAAGTCCTTACAGCGGTACCCTGTTCGGGGTGACGGCGATTTCTGATTATAAAGCTTTGACCTATGGCCTTCAGGGCAATGTGTGGTTGACGGCTAATCGGGGGCGCAGCTGGGCAAAAATTCCCTCAAAGCTGAGCCGCGGCGTGAACGATGGCACCGTACTGGCGGATGGCACTGTGGTGCTGGTCACTAACGCCGGTGGCATCCTTACCAGCCATGATGGCGGTCAATCTTTTTCCCTGCGGTTCTTGCCGGATCGCGATTCTATCTCCGCAGTTCTTCCCCGTGATGCGGGTGGCATTCTTGTCGCCGGGCAGGGTGGGTTGCGTGTGATCGAAGACGTTAAATAAGGGGCACAGCAATGTCAGGTCGCATTTCCAAAAGTATTGCCAGTGGGCTGTTCGCTGTTCGGCCCCTGATTCTGCTGGCCTTTATCGCAGCCACCGTGCTGCTGGGTTTCCAGGCCAGCAAGATCGAACTGAACACCGATATCCGCAAGATGGTCCCGCTGGATCATCCTTATATCCAGAATTTCCTCGAGCACCAGAATGATTTGAGCCTGGGTAATGACGTCCGCGTGATTGTTGCGGAAACCCAGGGCGATGACATCTTCAACGAAGACTATGTCAACGCGTTGAAAGAAGTCACTGACGAAGTCTTTGCACTGGAAGGCGTTGATCCGAGCAAAATCCGTTCACTGTGGACCAGCAATGTTCGCTGGAACGAAGTGACCGAGCAGGGCTTTCAGGGCGGGGAAGTGATTCCTGCAGGCTATGATGGCTCACAAGATTCACTGGAACAGCTGCGTACCAACGTGCTGCGTTCCGGGCAGGTGGGTCGTCTGGTTGCCGATAACTTCCAGTCCAGCGTGGTGCACGCTTATTTGCTGGATGCCTTGGGCGATGACGGTGTCGATATTCCGGCCCTGTCGGCCCGTCTGGAAGAGATCCGTGGCAAGTATCAGGATAAATACCCGAACGTTCGCATTCACATTGTCGGCCTGGCCAAAAAAGCCGGTGACGTGATGGCAGCGGCGGAAGAAGTGGCCATGTTCTTCTTCTTCACCCTGGGGTTGATCGCACTGTTGCTGTTGATCGACACCCGCTGCCTGCGCAGTGCACTGACCGTGACGGCCTGTTCCTTTGTGGCCGTGATTTGGCAGCTGGGCATTGTCAGCAGCCTGGGCTTCACCATTGACCCGTATTCCATGCTGGTGCCGTTCCTGGTCTTTGCCATTGCGGTATCACACGGTGTTCAGATCGTTAACACCCTGGCCAACTATGCAGCAGAAGGGCGTAGCTCGCTGGATTCGGCTCGCTCTACGTTCCAGGCGCTGTGTGTGCCGGGCATGGTGGCGCTGGTGTCGGATGCCATCGGTTTCCTCACCCTCTACATGATCGATGTGGGCGTGATTCGTGAGCTGGCCATGGCGGCGAGCATCGGCGTGGCGGTGATCATCATTTCCAACCTGGTCGTTGTCCCGCTGGTATTGTCTTACCTGGGCGTGAGTGGTGCTTCCATTCGCAAGATTCAGGCAGGGGAAAAGAAAGATCACCCGCTGGCGGGGCTGTTTGCCCGCTTTACTCGTACTCCGTTGGCAGCGCTATCTATTGTTGTGGCTGTTGCGGGTTATGGTGCCGGTATTTATCTCAGTCAGGATCTCAAAATTGGTGATCTGGACAAAGGGGCCCCCGAATTGTGGCCGGACCCGTGTGAAGACATGGATTGCCCGCGCGGCTATGAGCCCAAGCCTCGCTACCGTTACAACCATGACGTGAACTTCCTGGTATCCAATTACTCGGTAAGTGCGGATGTGCTGGTGATCATGGGCAAGACACCGATGGAGTCCTGCAATACCTATCAGGCCATGCAGACCGTGGATGACCTGGCGTGGAACCTGCGTAACGTGGAAGGAGTGCAAGACGTCACGACCATCGCGTCTGCGACGAAGCTGATCTCGACCAACATGAATGAAGGGTCCATGAAATGGGCGACCATTTCCCGGGATCAGTATGCGCTGAATAACGTTATGAGCTTCATGCCGGACAGCCTGTACAACCTGGATTGCTCCCTGACGCCGGTTTACGTGTTCCTGGACGATCACAAGGCAGAAACACTGGAGCGCGTTACCGGGGCAGTGGCAGAGTTTGCCGAGGCCCGTAACAACAAGGATGTGATGGAGCTGAAGCTGGCCTCGGGTAACGCGGGCGTGGAAGCAGCAACCAACCAGACCATCGCCGCCAGCCAGTACCCGATGCTGGCTCTGGTTTATGCGGTGGTGTCGGTGCTGATTCTGATCGCTTTCCGTTCTTTCCGTGCGGTGATTTGTATCATCGTACCGTTGGGGCTCACCTCGATTCTCTGTCAGGCACTGATGGCTCACCTTGGCATCGGCGTAAAAGTCGCCACTCTGCCGGTGATTGCTCTGGGTGTGGGTATCGGTGTGGATTACGGTATTTATATCTACAGCAAGCTGTCTGAATACCTGAAGCAGGGTATGGAGCTGGAAGAAGCCTACAAGCAGACCCTGAAAACCACGGGTAAGGCGGTGGCGTTCACCGGTATTACCCTGGCGGTAGGTGTTGTCTTCTGGGTATTCAGTTCCATCAAGTTCCAGGCGGACATGGGCATCCTGCTGACCTTTATGTTCCTGTGGAACATGATCGGCGCCCTGTGGCTTCTGCCGGCTCTGGCTCGCTTCCTGCTCAAGCCGGACCCGGCCCGCGCCAAACTGCGCAGTTAACTGGCGCGCTGATTTCGTTGGTTATGTTCAAGCCCGGCTCTGCCGGGCTTTTTTTGGTTCTTCGCGGATTAGAGTGAATAACCACGCTACTCGCCGTCTGATGGATTTATCGCGAATACCCGGCACTTTGCCAAACGCTCGACGCCGAATGCCTGACGTAAAACCCCTAGCCTGAGAGGCTGTTGTTATCACGGTATCTCCTTTGAGGGGTATTTTGAGGAATAGTCAGGGCCATCATTCAGGTAATTATCGGGTAAGGCATTTTACGCAGAAAGCATGGCGGCCAAGGGTTTCAGGTTTTGAATTCAAGCGTCCGTCGTCGGGCATCCGGCGTCCAGCGGTTGCCAGGGCGGGATAATGAGACAAGCTTTGCAGTCGGCTGATCACTCAATTCCGCGATGAACCTTTTTTATGCCGTTTCGCGGCTGCAACACGGTTTTCGCTACATGCAGCATGCCCGATGTAGTGGGCTGTGGGAGCGGGTGGCTCATGGGCCGGGACACCATTCGCCCACTGTCGGACACAAAACATCGAAGTCACCGGAACCGTTGGCTATAATGCCGCCGATTACCACCGATCGGGCTCTTTCATGCTGTACTCCCTGGCACGACCTTTACTGTTCTCTCTCTCTGAAGAGCATTCCCACGAGTTGACGCTGGCACTGCTGCGCAAGCGTGCGGGCAAGCTGTGGCCTGGCACGGTGCCGGCGGCGCCCAAAGAAGTGATGGGAATCGAGTTTGCCAATCCGGTGGGGCTGGCTGCAGGGCTGGACAAGAATGGTGACTGCATCGATGGGCTGGCTGATCTGGGTTTTGGCTTCCTTGAAGTGGGGACCGTTACGCCACGTCCGCAACTGGGCAATCCTCAGCCGCGCCTGTTCCGCCTTCCCCAGGCCCAGGCCCTGATCAACCGGATGGGCTTCAATAATCTGGGAGTGGAATATCTGGTAGGGGCGGTGAAACGTAGCCGCTATAAAGGAGTGCTGGGGATCAACATTGGCAAGAACAAGGATACCCCGGTGGAAGATGCGGTTCAGGACTACCTGATCTGCCAGCAGAAAGTGCACGCCTATGCCAGCTACCTGGTGGTCAATGTGTCCTCACCCAATACGCCGGGTTTACGCACCCTGCAGCACGGTGCGGCTCTGGATGAGCTGCTGGGTACGTTGCGCGAAGCCCAGACGCGCCTGGACCAGGAACACCGTCGCCGGGTGCCGCTGGTGATCAAGATTGCCCCGGATAACAGCGAAGAAGAGCTGCAGGGGATGGCAGAAGCCTTTGTGCAGCACGGAATCGACGGTGTATGCGTGGGTAATACCACCTTGTCCCGCGAAGGCGTGCAGGGCCTGAAGCACGGAGAGGAACAAGGTGGGCTCAGTGGCGCGCCGCTAACCCCCATTGCCAACCGGGCGCTGGCTGCCATGCGCCATGCGCTTAATGGTCGTATCCCGATTATTGGCGTGGGGGGCATTAATAGCGCCGATGATGCACTGGAAAAGCAGCGTCAGGGGGCGGATCTGGTGCAGATTTACAGCGGTCTGATCTACCAGGGCCCGGGCCTGATCGGTGATATTGCCCGGGCCTGGCCGAAAGGCATTTGAGCTACACGCTCAATTGGATGAAAGAGCTGAAAAGTTTCCTGATCTAAAGCTTTATACGAAGCCGCTGTAGGAGTTCCCTTTCAGGGGACGAACCTCGCGTAGCGAGGGTGTTCGCTGTGGTGAAAGGGTTTGATTGTGACGGACATTAAAAAGGGCCCGGGTGGGGCCCTGTGGGTCGGCGCGCTGAACGCGTCGGCGTTGTGAAACTGGAAGAAATTAACCGATATTTTTCAGATTCTGAATGCTGGCGACGCCGAGCATTCCGTGAGCAAAGTCAGTGCGACCTTCGCGCCATCCCCCCATCCAGTTGGTGCGTGCCTGGAGCGTGCCAAACGGGCAGTCTTCACGGGATTTTCCATCCAGGCCGGCGTTGTATCCCCGGTTGTAAGCGCGGTCGTCTTTACTACGTTTTTGTCGCTTCATAAACGCTTTCCCTTTCACAGATAGCGGTACCGAAAAATGGCCCCTCGGCTAAAAACGTAGCCAAGTAGCGGGGCCGACACATTCAGTATGGGAAAGCGGTAAGGTGGTGTCGAATACCATGTAGCAATATGGTCAGTGCTGGTTAAGCATATGACGTATAAAGGACAGGTTGATGACCGTTTGTGTAATGCCATGAAAAACAAGTAGTTAGTTTTTCGCATAGGGCATGAATCAGTCACTTAAGAGGATTTGGTAATGGAATTTGTGGCCACCTGCATGCCAGGCCTGGCAGATTTGCTCAGTGACGAATTGTCTTCACTGGGCATATCCGTAACAGAAGCCGGGCGGGCTCATGTGAGTTTCTCCGGGGGCTCGGCGGACGCCCTCAAGGTGTGCCTGTGGTCTCGCCTGTCCGAGCGGGTGCTGTTGCATCTGGCGACGCTGGGGGTGACGCCGGACATTGCTCCGGAAAAGCTGGCGGCTAGCCAGGACTGGCTGTCGCTGGTAGCGAATGACGCCCCTGTACACGTGCATATTGAGCACGGTGCGGAAGTGCGTGGCGATAACCGGATCAGTGCCAAGCGTTTTATCCAGGCGCTGCCCGAGCAGTTTGCGATTTCCCGGGAACCGAAGGGCAGTTGTTGTATCCGTGCCCGTCTGGACCTGAACGAGGCGCACTTGTGGCTGGACCTGGCCGGTGAGCCCCTGCATCGCCGCGGCTACCGCCTTGCGGGCGGTCGGGCGCCACTGCGTGAAACCCTGGCGGCGGCCATGCTGTGGGCCATTGGTTGGGGTAAAGCAGAGCGACCCCCTGCCTTGCTGGACCCGTTCTGTGGCAGTGGCACCCTGGTGATAGAGGCGGCCCTGATGGCTGCCGGGCGCGCCGCCGGTGCCCAGCGTCAGCACTACGGCTTCCAGCACTGGCGGGGTTGTCGTCGCCAGCTGTGGCTGGATGCCCAGAAGGAGGCGGGGGAGAGCGCCAATCGTCCGGTGCCGGCGCTGTCGTTGAAGGGGTTTGATGCTGATGGCAAGACGTTGCCGTTGGCGTTGCAGAATGCCGAGCGCGCCGGGGTGCGCAATGCGATCCATTTTGAGCGCCGGGAGCTGGGTGCGTTGCGACCGCGTGACTTTGCGGCCAACGGCATTGTGGTGGGCAACCCGCCCTGGGGCGAGCGTCTTGACGAGAAGCAGCAGGCGGGCTGGCTACACTATGCCATCGGCCGGATTCTGGCGCTGCGCGCGCCCGGTTATCAGGCGTTGCTGTTGGGCGCGGATGTGGACGTGATGGACCGTTCCGGCATGAATCTGGAGCGGCAATGGCGCTTGAAGAACGGGCCGTTCAATAATTTTATTCGCCTGTATTCACCGCGTAAGCCGACGCCACCTGTTGTGGCACAAGTCGCTGACGAGGGCGCATTCAATGTCCCGGAAGGTGCGCAACCGTTACTTAACCGTTTGCGTAAAAACGGCAAGCACTTGCGTCGCTGGCTGGAACGGGAGGATATCCAGTGCTATCGCCTTTACGATCGTGATCTACCGGAATTCAACGTGGCGGTGGATATCTATGGCGACCAGGTGCTGGTGCAGGAATTCAAGGCGCCGAAAACGATTGACCCTGAAAAGGCCAAAGCGCGGCGTGACTGGGCGGTAACCGCGGTCCGTGCTGCCCTCGGTGTACACCGTGAGCAGGTGCACTTGCGCACACGCGAGAAACAAAAGGGCAACCAGCAATACCAGAAGCTGGACACCCAGGGGCACTACCGGGTAGTGCGTGAAGGCCAGGCTCAGTTGCTGATTAACCTGCAGGACTACCTGGATACCGGTCTGTTTCTGGATCACCGCCCCACGCGTTTGCGCATTGCGGAGCAGGCCAGCGGGAAACGCTTCCTGAATCTGTTTGCCTACACCGGGTCGGCCACGGTGCATGCTGCCGTGGGCGGCGCCAAACGCACGGTGACAGTGGATTCGTCGAAGCGTTATCTGGACTGGACCGCCTGCAATCTGGCGGCCAATGGCTTCTCCACCGACCAGCACGAGCTGGCTCGTATGGATGCCATGCGCTGGCTGGATGAGTGCAAGGAACAGTTTGATCTGGTGTTTTGCGATCCGCCCACTTTTTCCAACAACAAATCACGCAGTGATTTCGTGGTGGAAGAGCATCATGGCGATTTGATTCGCAAGATCATGCGTTGCCTGGAACCGGGTGGGGTGCTGTATTTTTCCTGTAATTACCGCCGTTTCCAGATGGATGAAAGCATCAGTAAGTGGTTTGACGTGGAAGATATTTCTCGTTGGAGTATCCCTGAAGATTTCCGCCGAAATGAGAAAATCCATTACTGTTACGCGATTCGTCATGTGGAGGATGCATGACGGTTGTGCTCTACACCACGCTGGGTTGCCACCTGTGTGAGCAAGCGAAGGAACTGGTGGCCATGGTGAATCCGGGGCTGGTGCTTACTCCGGTGGATATCGCTGAGGATGATGCCTTGATCGAGCAGTATGGTGAGCGGATTCCGGTGTTGGTGCGCGAGGGCAAAGAGCTGGCCTGGCCGTTCGGTGTGCTCGACGTGCAGCAGTTCCTGTCCTGATGTGGGGGCCGGGTGGTGCCGTCCAGGCTTCCTGTGCCCTTGGCTAAACCCGGCCCCCAACCTCTGCGGTTCCGTGATGGAATGGCGTCCCGGTTAGCGAAATAACGCTAACGCATTTTGATAGGTCATGGCGGCTACGTCCTGTGTCTGCTGCCCGCGTAGCTGTGCGACACGCTGGCCAATCCAGGGGAGTAGCGCCGGTTCGTTACGGCGTTTTTTCGGGGGAGGCTCCGGCAGGTCCCGGGGTAGCAGGTAGGGGGCGTCAGTTTCCAGCAGCAGGCGCTGATCCGGAATATTGGGCACCAGTTCTGCCAGTGGCTTGCCGCGGCGCTCGTCGCAAACCCAGCCGGTAATGCCGATATGGCAATCCAGATCCAGATAGTCAAACAGCGCCTGACGCGACCCGGTGAAGCAATGCACGACGGCGCCGGGCAGATCGTCGCGGAACGCTTTCAGGATAGGCAGAAAACGCTCATGGGCATCGCGCTCATGGAGGAAAACAGGCAGTTTCATCTCTGCCGCCAGCGCTAGCTGGGCCTCGAAGGCGCGCTCCTGGTCCGGTCGCGGAGAGAAGTCCCGGTTGAAATCCAGTCCCATCTCACCTGCGGCTTTCGTCTGCTCATGGGCGAGCAACTCGTGCAGTTCTTTTTCCAGGGCAGGCGAGTAAAAGCGGGCGCTGTGCGGGTGCAGCCCGGCGGTAGCAAACAGGCTGGGATGTTCGTCGGCCAGGGCAATGGCGGCGCGTGACTCGTCGATGCTGGTACCGGTAATCAGTTGCCAGGCAACCCCGGCCGAGGCCGCCCGCTCAATCACCGTTTCGCGATCGTCGTTGAATTGCCGGTCGGTCAGGTTAACCCCGATATCGGCCCATTGATCAGACGCGGTGTTCTGCGTTTCCGAAGGCGTGTTGCTGTGAGGTGCGGTCATCGGTGTCCTGTTCAGATAGCTGCTCGCGCAGGGATTCTACCCGACGACGGTTCGCACCTAAATCCCAGTAGCCTGTCCGCGAGGCCGAGCGCACTTCCACCACACCGTTATCGCGAACATAGAAGGTCACATCGTCCACAAACCGCAGAACCCGGCTGGTGAAGCGCGCCTGGATGCGTGATTGACCTACCACGTCATAGTCCACACGGGGCAGGTTGCCAAGCAGGCTTTCCAGCTTTTTCAGGCTGCTTTGCCGGTCGGCGCCTACCTGTAGAGGAGCGACTCGCTTATCGGCCTGGGTCGCCAGGCTGGACACACAGTTGGGTGAGTCCGGACAGGGCGCAAGAAGATGGGTATCAGCCATGGCAAATGCACTCCATACAATCAGGCAAGTGCCTATACCCGTGTGGATACAGGCTTTAATAAGAGTTCGGATCACGAATCAGCCCCACGAAAATGCCTTCGATGATAAGTTGATCAGCGGGCACCTTGATCGGCTCATAGGCTTCGTTGGCCGGCAGCAGGGTGGCGCTGGATTTATTCAACTTTAAGGTCTTCACCGTGACTTCTTCGTCAATGCGGGCCACTACGATTTCACCCGTGCGCGCCACATTGGATTTGCGTACCGCAATCAGGTCACCGTCGAAGATACCCGCATCTACCATACTGTCGCCCTGTACCTTCAACAGGTAGGTAGGGCGTTGCTTGAACAGCCCCTGGGGGACCGGCACGGTGCGTTCCACGTTTTCGATGGCTTCGATGGGAACGCCTGCGGCGACCCTGCCGACGATGGGCAGTTCTTCTTCGCCCCAGTAGGCGTTATCCAGCAGCTGAATGCCCCGCGAGCGGTCACTGTGCAGCTTGATATAGCCCTTGCGCTCAAGGGCACGGAGATGATCCGAGGCCGCATTCTTGGACTGGAACCCCATGATGTCGGCAATCTCTGCACGGGTGGGGGCCATGCCGCTGTCCGAGAGGCATTCGCGGATACAATCGAGAACCTGCTGCTGTCGGTCGGTAAGTTTGCTGCTCATAACCTTCTCCCTGTTTCCTGCAGAGTGGAGTGCCTGCCGGTGGCCGTGCAGGCAACCTTGCCGGGGTCGTATTCATCCCATGCCTGTCACGGGTGGCTGTAGGCATTTGTATGGTTGCGTGCCTGGGCTTGTAAGTCGTGGCTGACAGGCAGTGCTACATTCTGGATGCTAGCACAGGCACTGATAATATGAACAGTGTTATTTGAACAGTTGTCGGGCGAGGTTTTATCCCGCTTTTACGTCCATGTCGTTGCTCTGTTAAGGCGCGGGTACTAGCATGTGGAGTTGATAGAAATGCCATCAAGACAGTGGGGATAATGGATGGAGCAGGCCAATAATAACGATTTCGGCCAGCAACGGCGGCGCCAGCTGTTGGCTGGTGTGCCGTTTTTTAATGAAATCGCCCGGGATGATCAGGACGAATTTGAACAGCTTGAAAAGACTACCCGCCTTTGGGTGGCGGCTTCCGGAGAAAGCGTCATTCGGGCCGGTGATGTGGATTCCACTCTGTATTTTCTGCTTCGGGGGCAGCTGGAAGTACTCTCGGACACCGCGCCGGAATCCCCGCTTTATTATGTATCTCCGGGGGAGGTCTTCGGCACCCTGTCCATGCTGTTAGGGACACCGCGCAGTGCCACGATTACGGTGGCAGACAACGCCCGCGAAGCGGTGTTGGCGAGCCTGGATTTCAATGAATTCAATGACGATGATGGCCCTTATTCGCTGGCGACCCGATTGGCGTTTTTCCATATGATCGTTCACCACATTCGCTGGACACTGGAAGTGAAGCGAATGCAGGCGCCGACCCATGAACTGGTGCATTCCATGCGCAAGCTGCCGGTTTTTCACGGAGAGAAGAACAGCCCGGAAGAGCTGGCCGCGTTGAAGGTGCAGGCCCAGGGGCTGGCTGAATTGCTGTGCCGCTGGAATGGAGAAGGGCAGGCGAGCACCGGCACACTACAGCTGACCTGATTCACGCTTGCGTCAGCTTGCGTGCGGAATTCCTTTACGGCTCGTTGTGGCTACTGATCGACCTTGACGGCCAGTACGTCGCAATGAGCCCCGGGCACCAGGCCGCGTGCGGTTGAGCCCAGCAGCAGGGCCAGGCCGCTGCGGGTATGGCTGCCCACCACGATCAAATCCGCTCCTATCTTGTCCGCCTTGTCGAGAATGGTCTTTTCGATGGACCCCATGTCCACATAAACGTTGGCTTCGGGAATGTTGTATTGCCCTGCGTATTTGTCCGCCATTTCACGGGCCTGTTTCATCAGGCCGCTTTGCAAGTCCGTCACATCCATGGGCACATCCGCCCCGTAGGCCAGGGCCAGTGGTTCGATGACATGGATCAGATGCAGCTCACCGTCATTGCCTGACAGCACGCCTGCTGCGCGGGACAGCACCTGGGGGGATTCGTCGCTGCCATCGATGGCAACCAGAATTTTGCGGTAGGGACTGGGCACGGTTCTCTCCCTGAAAACGTGAGGTTTCCTGCAGTATAGCGCGCTTTGTCGGGGTTGCCAGCGGGCTGTTTCACAGATGAGGGTTGCCCTGACCGGTCTGCCTGTACTACTACTAAAAAAGGAAAACGGGGGCACTTCCTGCTTGACCCGCCTATACCGGCGCTGTCTAAATAGCGCCCATCACGAGCCTTAGACCGGATGTTGAGTACCTGAGAATGGGAAAATCGTTAGTAATTGTGGAGTCGCCTGCCAAGGCCAAGACCATTAACCGCTACCTGGGCGACGACTTCATCGTGAAGTCCAGCGTCGGCCATGTGCGGGATCTGCCGGTCAGTGGCGGCTCCAAAAAGAGCACCCCTCAGGAGCGGGCCAAGGAAGCGGCCTACACGCGCTCCCTGCCCAAGGAGGAGCGGGATGCCTATAAAAAGAAGAAGGCCAAGAAGCAGCTGGTTAACCGCATGGGGATCGACCCGGAAAAAGGCTGGGCGGCCCACTATGAGGTGCTTCCCGGCAAGGACAAGGTGGTCGACGAACTGAAACGCTTGGCTGCGAAAGCAGACCGCATCTATCTGGCAACGGATTTGGACCGCGAAGGGGAGGCGATTGCCTGGCACCTGCGGGAAGTCATTGGCGGAGAGGATGACCGGTTCGACCGGGTGGTGTTCAACGAAATTACCAAGAAAGCGATCCAGGCGGCGTTCGAAGAACCCGGCAAGCTGGATCTGCACCGGGTAGAAGCCCAGCAGGCCCGGCGTTTTCTGGACCGGGTCGTGGGTTTCATGATCTCCCCGTTGTTGTGGGAAAAGATCGCCCGTGGCCTTTCTGCCGGCCGGGTACAGTCTGTGGCTGTGGAGCTGGTGGTAGAGCGCGAACGTGAAATTCGCGCCTTTATTCCGGAAGAATTCTGGGAGCTGTATAGCGATACCCACAGTGGTGATGGCGAAGCCCTGCGTTTGCAGGTGGCAAAGCATAACGGTGTGGCGTTCCGTCCTAACAATGGCGACGATGCCGGTGCCCACAAGCAGGCACTGGAAAACGCCGGCACACTGACCATCAGCCAGCGTGAGCAGCGGCCCACTCGTTCCAAGCCCTCCGCCCCGTTTATTACTTCCACCCTGCAGCAGGCCGCCAGTACCCGCCTGGGCTTTGGGGTGAAAAAGACCATGATGATGGCGCAACGGCTTTACGAAGCCGGGCACATTACCTACATGCGTACCGATTCCACCAACCTGAGTTCCGATGCGGTGGCAGCCTGTCGGGAATGGATCGGTGAAAAGCTGGGTGACAAATACCTGCCTGATGCGCCGCTGTCCTACAGCAGCAAGGAAGGCGCCCAGGAAGCGCACGAAGCCATTCGTCCTTCGGATGTGCGGCGTACCTCCGATTCCCTGAAAGATATGGAACGCGATGCTCAACGCCTCTATGAGTTGATTCGTCGTCAGTTCATCGCCTGCCAGATGCCCCCGGCGGAATACCTGAGCTCCACCCTGACGGCCACCGGCAACGGTTACGAGCTGAAAGCGAAAGGGCGGATCATGAAGTTCGATGGTTGGACCCGCATTCAGCCGCCGGCTTCGCGCAAGGGCCAGGAAGACACCCTGTTGCCGGATGTGAAAGAAGGCGATGTTCTGTCTATCGATAACGTGGATGCCAACCAGCACTTCACCAAGCCGCCAGCCCGTTTTACCGAGGCGAGCCTGGTCAAGGAACTGGAAAAGCGCGGCATTGGCCGCCCGTCCACCTACGCAGCGATCATTTCAACGATTCAGGATCGTGGTTATGTGCGTCAAGACAACCGCCGTTTCTACGCTGAAAAAATGGGCGACATCGTTACCGACCGTCTGGTGGAAAACTTCCCCAACCTGATGGACTACGGTTTCACCGCCAGCATGGAAGAAACCCTGGATGAAGTTGCTGAGGGGCAACGGAACTGGCAGGACGTGCTGAACGAATTCTACAAGGATTTCGTCAGCAAGCTGGATGCCGCCCAGGGCGAAGGCACGGGCAAACAGGCAGTGGGCGGCATGCGCGCCAATCTGCCCACCGATACGGATATTGAATGCCCCACCTGTGGCCGCCCAATGCAGATTCGCACCGGTTCCACCGGCGTGTTTCTGGGCTGTTCCGGTTACGGGTTGCCGCCGAAAGAGCGCTGCACCGCCACCATGAATCTGCTGCCCGGTGAAGAAGCCGAAACGGTGAAGGCAGACGATGATGAAGAAGCGGAAACCAATGAACTGCGCAGTAAAAAGCGGTGCCAGAAGTGTGGTACGGCCATGGAAAATTACCTGATCGACGAAAAGCGCAAGCTGCACATCTGCGGTAACAATCCGGATTGTGATGGCTATGTGGTTGAGAAGGGTGAGTTCCGCATCAAGGGCTATGATGGCCCGGTGTTGGAATGTGAAAAGTGCGGTAACGACATGCAGTTGCGCACCGGTCGATTCGGCAAGTTCTTCAAGTGCACCAATGACGAGTGCGGCAACACCCGCAAGCTGCTCAAGAGTGGCGAGCCGGCTCCTCCGCGTGCGGACCCCATTCCCATGCCGCACCTGCAATGCCAGAAAGTGGATGATCACTACCTGTTGCGTGACGGGGCCTCTGGCCTGTTTCTGGCCGCCAGTAAATTCCCTAAAAACCGGGAAACGCGCCCACCGCTGATTGAAGAAATTCAAAGCGTGGCCAAGCAGCTGGATCCGAAGCACGCGTATCTGGCTGAGGCTCCCGCCGCCGACCCGGACGGCAACAAAGGCGTGCTGCGCTACAGCCGCAAGGCCAAAGAGCAGTACGTGATGAGCGAAATCGACGGCAAGGCCACCGGCTGGATGGCCTTCTATCGCGACGGCAAATGGGTCGAAGAACAGACCAAGAAAAAAGCCCCCGCGAAGAAGAAGGCGGCTGCCAAGAAAAAGGCAGCCAAGAAGAAAGCCCCGGCCAAAAAGGCCGCAGCCAAGAAGTAATCCAGCAAGCATCACGCTTCACGCATGCAGGCGATAGCCTGCGTGTCGCGTGGTGCGTGCAGCGGAGTGTTTTATGTCCAGAATGGTTCGAGACAACACCGTAAGCGGTTTGCGCGAGCGGATTTACTTTGCCAATGCCCTGTTACGCCAACTGACCCACGAGCAGGCCGAGGCCTCGCCCACCGTGCGCCTGGCGCTACGCGGGGCGGTGGTGTTTCATCTGTATTCGGTGCTGGTGGGGCTGGCGCGACAATCCGGCAAGACCTTTCAGGTAGACGGTGCGGACACCTTGTTCAGCCTGGCGGCGCTGGAGCAGGCTTTTCGGGATGCGGGGGTTGAAGCGCCAGAGATCGCTATTCTGGCCCGCGCCCGTGCCGACCGCGGGGATCTGATTGCCTGGCTGGATGGGGAAATGCAGACCGCACTGGGCGCCGCAGGCCTGGCTCGCCGCCCGGCGCCACCCAGCGAAGAGAATGCCCTCAACCTGATGGCCGAAGACCGCTACGCGCCTTTGGCCGAAGGGGATCTCCAGCGCCTTGCCGACAGCGTGACCCGGGTGGGCGAGCTGGTGGAGCATTGCATGGGCTACCTGGAAGAGTGGTGAAGGTCAAAGGTTAGGTGACAGTGGATAGTGGACAGTTGGCAGTGCGCGGCTGAGCACTTTCATTCGCTCCAACGTAAGAGGCCGCGCCCGGAAAACGGGTGCGGCCTCTTACGTTGGAAACCAGAAGCACCGTAGGGGCACGTAGCTGTCAACTGTCCTATCAACTGCCAATTATCTTTTGGCCCCTTCTGGCATCGCTGTTTCTATCCAGATCGCTATCATGGTAAACATGCTGTTGTCCGCTTTGCCGGCGCAGCCCCAGACATGTACACCGTGAGGAATGCGATGAACGCCCGTTTACTGCCCGCCGCTTTGTTAATGGCCCTGGCCGCACCTGCCGTATTGGCCCAGACCCCGGAAGAAAAAGGCCTGGAGATCGCCCGGGAGGCGGATAGCCGTGGCGAGGGCTTTGGGGATTTTCAGGCCGACATGAAGATGGTGCTGATCAGCAAGAGTGGCCAGACCTCGGACCGGGAGCTGCGCGTGAAGACGCTGGAAGGCACCGGCGAGGAAGAAGGCGACAAGAGCCTGACCATCTTCGATACCCCCCGTGACGTGCGCGGCACCGCCATGCTTACGTTCAGCTACAAGACCCGCGACGACGACCAATGGCTGTATCTGCCCGCGTTGCGCCGGGTGAAGACCATTGCCTCACGGAACAAGTCCGGTCCTTTCATGGGCAGTGAATTCAGTTTTGAAGACATGCGCGGCCAGGAGGTAGAGAAGTACACCTACAAGTATCTGCGCGATGAACCCTGCGGCGAACTGACCTGTTTTGTGGTCGAGCGCTACCCGCAAGATGAGGACTCCGGCTACACCCGGCAAGTTTCCTGGATCGATCAGCAGGAATACCGCACCTGGAAAGTGGACTATTACGACCGCAAGAAAAGCCTGCTCAAGACGCTAACGGCCAGTGGCTTTTCACAGTATCAAGACAAGTTCTGGCAGCCCGCCAAGATGTCCATGGTTAACCACCAGACAGGCAAATCGACGGACCTGTTCTGGAGCAACTACCGCTATGACACGGGGCTGAGTGAGTCAGACTTCAACAAGAACAGCCTGAAGCGCGCTCGTTGATTTCTTCCGCCAAGAATATGAAAAACGGGTTGGCTACGGCATTGCTGTTGGCAGTGCCACTCGTCTCCTCTGCGTGGGAATTCCGCGGTGAAGTGGCGCTGGAAGGGCGTTATTTTACCCAGGACTCTCCCTATCCCCAGGCGGATTATTCCACTAATGGGTCCGGCTATATCAAGCCGGAAGTTTTCCATGAGTGGAACAATCGTGATGACCTGTTCACCTTTATCCCCTATGCCCGGGTGGATGAACATGATGCGGAGCGCACCCACTGGGACATCCGTGAGCTGTCCTGGATTCATGTGGGCAATGGCTGGGAATCCCGGGTGGGTATTCGCAAGGTGTTCTGGGGCGTCACCGAAGGGCGCCACCTGGTGGATATCATCAACCAGACCGATCAGGTGGATCAGGTGGATGGCGAAGAAAAACTCGGCCAGCCCATGATTAACCTGTCCACGGTACGGGACTGGGGGATCGTCGATGTGTTCGTGCTGCCCGGTTTCCGTGAGCGTACCTACGCGGGTGAAGAGGGGCGTCCACGTACTCCTTTGCCGGTATCCGATAACGCGCAGTACGAATCCTCGAAAGAAAACCAGCGTGTGGATTTTGCCATCCGCTACCAGCAGTACTTCGACAACGGGCTGGAGCTGGCCCTGTCGCATTTTTCCGGTACCAGCCGCGACCCGCTACTGATTCCGGATTCGCTGACGCTGGCTGAGCTGCAGGCACTGATCGCCACCGGGCAATTGCCGTCGGGGAGCGACCCGGAATTTACCCCGCTGTACAACGTGATCGACCAGACCGGCCTGGAGCTGCAATACCTGAATAGCGGCTGGCTATGGAAGCTGGAGGCGATCAGCCGGTCCGGGCAGGGCGAGCGCTTTAATGCCGTGGATGGCGGTTTTGAATATACCCAGGTCGGGCTGCTTGATACGGCCACGGATCTGGGCTGGATTGTGGAGTACATCTGGGAAGACCGGGATGACAGCTTGGCGTCTCCTCTGGCCAGTGATGTGTTGCTGGGAACCCGGTTTACCTTCAACGACGTAGCTTCCACCGAGATACTCGCCGGCATCATCTATGACACCGAGGACGAGGAGAAAGCGATCAGCCTCGAGTCCAGCCGTCGTTTCGGGAACAGCTTGAAAGTCAGCCTGGAGGCCCGTTTTTATACCGATACCGGGAAGCCGCAAAGCGCCTCGCAACTGTACCGGGATGCCCTGCGCAATGTGAATACCAACCCTGGGCTGGGGCCGATCAGTCGTTCTGACTTTATCCAGGCGGAATTGGTGTATTACTTCTAGCGGTTCCCCTGCCGCTGGACGCCGGATGCCCGGTTTCACGTCAGGCACCGGCGTCGAGCATCCGGCGCGGTGCGAGCTATTCGCGATAAGCCAATCAAACGGACCGAAACCGGTTGTGCACTCTTATCCGTGAGGACGCTTTCCTTCTTGACCCTCCTATCAGCCAAACGTATGTTTGAAACGTATGTTTTGAACACACAGGGCAGGGTATGGCACAGGCGGGGACAGTAGACCGGATTCTTGATACCGCAGAGGTATTGTTTGCCCAGAAGGGCTTCGCGGAAACCAGTCTGCGTGCCATTACCAGCAAGGCCGGGGTGAATCTGGCGGCGGTGAATTACCATTTCGGCTCCAAGGAAGCGCTGATTCAGGCTGTTTTTGAACGGTTTCTGACACCGTTTAGCCTGGCGCTGGATGCCAAGCTCGACGAGATGGAAGCCTCCGGCATCCCCGATACCCCCGAAAATGTGCTGGGGATTGTGTTCCGCCTGGCGCTGGGCACACATCCCGAGGACCCCCAGCGAGCCGCCATCTTCTTCCGCCTTTCCGGGCAGGCGTACAGTCAGCCACAGAGCCACTTGCGCGAATATCTCCACCAGCACTACAGCGCGGTCTTTGCCCGTTTGCAGCGCCATCTGCAACAGGCCGTACCGGATGTACCGCCCATGGAACTGTTCTGGCGCGTGCAGTTCAGCCTCGGGGCGGTCATTTTCACCCTGTCGGGCATGCAATCGCTGCAAAGCATCAGCAAAGCCGATTTCAATATGGACGCCAGCACGGCGGATATCACCAAACGCTTGCTGCCGTTTCTGGTCGGTGGCATTCAGGCAGAAGTGCCGGATCAGCCGTTGCATACGGGCAAGTAAAGGCGGCAACGGGTGGGCTGACGCGCTGATGTGCTAAGGGTTCGCGTTGCAACTTCGCACTTTCAACTTGAAACTATCCCCATGGAATTGATTATCAACTTGTCTGAACAATGGCTGGAGCTGCGTGGCACGCGGACCGAGCGCTTTGCGATTTCTTCCGCCGCTAACGGTGCCGGCGAAGCCATGGGCAGCGGCGCCACGCCCCGAGGTGCCCATGTGGTCAGGGCCCGTTTCGGTGCCGGGCTACCGCCAGGGGCGGTGCTGCTGGGGCGCAAGTTTTCCGGTGAAGTGTTCGACGCCGAGCTGCGCGCCCGCTTTCCCGAGCGTGACTGGGTGCTGAGTCGCATTCTTTGGCTTGGCGGCCTGGAACCAGGACAGAATCTGGGCGCTGACGTGGATAGTTTTCGGCGCTTTATTTATATTCACGGCACACCGGACAGTGAGCCCATGGGCACACCTGCCTCCCACGGCTGCATCCGGATGCGAAATGATGCGGTGATCCGTTTGTTTGACCAGGTGCCGGTGGGTACCCGGGTGACGATCACCGATTAATGTCCTCTGCCCACAAGGTTGCCATGTCTGTATCCGCCTCCCCGTTATTAATGCTCGATCTGGAAGGGCTTGAGGTCAGCGCCACGGAAAAAGACATGCTGGCACACCCCGGTGCCGGTGGTCTGATTCTGTTTACCCGTAATTATGCCAACCGCGAACAGCTGGCCGAACTGGTGCGCCAGGTCCGTGCCGTACGTCCGGACATGCTGATCGCTGTGGATCAGGAAGGCGGGAGAGTGCAACGCTTCCGCGACGGCTTTGTCCGCCTGCCATCCATGGCGGCGCTGGGGCAGCGTTATGACCAGTCTCCCACAGAGGCGGTGCGCGAAGCGGCGCTGCTGGGAGAGCTGATGGCATCGGAGCTGACCGAGCTGGATATCGATATCAGTTTCGCGCCGGTGCTGGATCTGGACTACGGCAACAGCTCGGTGATTGGTGATCGCAGTTTCCATGGTGACGCAGATGCCATGATCGCCCTGGCTGGCGCCTTTATTGATGGGATGAGCGCCGCTGGCATGGCGGCCACGGGAAAGCATTTTCCCGGGCATGGCCATGTGGTTGCCGACTCGCACCTTGAATTACCGGTAGATCCGCGTCCGCTGGCGGACCTGGAAGCGGCGGATATGCGCCCCTTCATGGCGTTGGCGCCTAAACTGGACGGCATCATGCCCGCCCATGTGATCTATAGCGCGGTGGAGCAGCAGACCGCTGGTTTTTCCCGTTATTGGTTGCAAACGCAGCTGCGCGAGCGGCTGGGTTTCCGGGGCGTCATTTTTTCCGATGACCTGTCCATGGCGGGTGCCCACGGTGTGGGAGGTTATCCGCAACGGGCGCAGGCGGCGCTGGATGCCGGTTGTGACATGGTGCTGGCCTGCAATTGCCGTGAAGGGGCGGAGCAGGTACTGGACTTCCTGGGGACGAACCGGTTTCAGGGCCAGGTGCCGGCAGCAGGGCTGCGTGCCCGGCCACGCTTGCCCATGGTGCCGGAGCGCCGGGCCATTGCCACTGAGCTGGCCGCTGCATTGCGCGAGCAGGCGGCAACCTAAAACAGACTCTCACTGAACAGTAAAAGCGAAGGAAGACATTAATGAACTGGGACTGGAATCAATTGCTGCAGTGGCCAACAGTCGAGACACCAATGGATATCTGGCTGACTCAGCTTTTTATCATTGTGCTGTGTACTGTCTCCATCAATTTTATTCTGATGCGTAGCATCGATGTGGCAGAGCGGTTGATTGGAAAAACCGAAACCCTGTGGGATGACGCCTTGCTGGAGGCCGCGCGTATCCCGGTTCGTCTGGTGTTCTGGGTGATTGGCTTGTCCGTGTCCATGGAGCTGTTGCAGGCGGTGTCCGCTGAGGAAAACGCCTTGTTTGAGTTAGTGCCCCAGGTGCGTCGTATCGCCTTTATCATCATTATCGCCATGTTCCTGAACCGGTTTGTTTCCTATACGGAAAAAAACCTGATTGATCCGGGGCGCATGCGCAAGCCGATGGATCGGTCTACGGCCGCTGCGGTTGCCAAGCTGTTACGGGTATCGGTGATTATTACCTCTCTGCTGATCATTTTGCAGACACTGGGCTACAGCATTTCCGGGGTGCTGGCCTTTGGTGGTATTGGTGGCATGGCGGTGGCCTTTGCGGCCAAGGATCTGCTGGCCAATTTCTTTGGCGGCATGATGGTCTATCTGGACAAGCCGTTTCGGGTCGGGGATTGGGTGCGTTCACCGGATCGCTCTATCGAAGGGAGCGTGGAAGATATCGGCTGGCGCCTGACCCGCATCCGCACCTTTGATCAGCGCCCCCTGTATATTCCCAATGCCATGTTTACCTCCATCGTGCTGGAAAACCCGTCGCGGATGTACAACCGCCGTATCAATGAAAAAATCGGCATTCGCTATGATGACTGGCAGAAGATGCCCGGCATTGTTGCTGACGTGCGCACCATGCTGATTGAACATGAAGACCTGGAAACGGAAAACCGTACCCTGATCGTGAACTTCGATAGTTATGGGGCCTCTCACCTGGAGTTCTTTATCTATACGTTCACCAAAACCACCCAATGGGTGCAGTACCATGAGATCAAGCAGGACGTGTTGATGAAAATCATGAACATTGTCCATGAGCATGGTGCCGAGTTTGCGTTCCCCACGCGCACCCTGCATCTGGTCAGCCAGAATGATGATGGCCCGGCCACGGGCCTGGAAGACAACAACCCGGAGGACGCACAGCATGTCCAGCGCTGATGAATTGCAACAGGAATTGATGAGGGTTCGGCGCAACGCCATCGAACTGCATTCCTCCGATCAGGTACAGGAAGCCATCGCCAAGCTGGCTTTCGAAGTGACCGAAGCCTGTTCCGGCAAGGTGCCGGTGTTCGTCACCATCATGAATGGCGGCATGATCTTCGCGGCGGAACTGGTCAAGCGTCTGGATTTTCCCCTGGAGATGGATTACCTCCACGCCAGCCGTTATCTGGGCGCGACCAGCGGTGGTGATGTGGAATGGATCGTAACCCCCAATGCCACCCTGGAAGGGCGCCACGTGGTCATCGTGGACGACATTCTGGATGTGGGATCCACGTTGTTGTCGATTATTGAAGCTTGCAAAGCCCAGGGCGCGGCATCGGTGAAAACCTGTGTGTTGGTGGACAAGCAGCACGACCGCAAGGCCAGGCCGGGCCTGAAAGCCGACTTCACCGCGCTGGAAGCAGACGATTATTACCTGTTCGGCATGGGCATGGATTACAAGGGATTCTGGCGTAATGCGCCGGGCATTTATGCGGTAAGAGAGAGCGACCTCTGATGTTGGCCTTTATTGGTGGTACCGGCCTCACGCGCATGGATAACTTGCGCATCATCGATACGCACACGGTGGAAACCCGGTTTGGTGCACCTTCCGCACCGGTGCTGGAAGGGGAGCTGGATGGCCAGCGGGTCCTGTTCCTGGCCCGCCATGGTGATCCGCATGTGTTGCTGCCCCATCAGGTGAATTACCGCGCCAATCTGGTGGCCCTGAAAGAAGCGGGAGCCACGGCGATTGTGGCGGCCAATGCGGTGGGCGGCATTACCGCCCAGGCGCCCACCGGGGCACTGGTGCTGCCGGATCAGATTATTGATTACACCTACGGCCGAGCCATGACCCTGTTCGATGATCTGGATGAGCCGCTGGTGCATGTGGATTTCAGCTGGCCGTTTGATGTGACATTGCGCAATGCCCTGAAAGCCCGCCTGGCGGCGGCAGAACTGAGCTGGAATGATGGCGGTTGCTACGGTGCAACACAGGGGCCCCGGCTGGAAACCGCCGCTGAAATTGCCCGCCTGGAGCGCGATGGCTGCGATATCGTCGGCATGACCGGTATGCCTGAAGCGGTGCTGGCCCGGGAGCTGTCGTTGCCTTACGCCATGCTGTCCCTGGTGGTCAATCCGGCCGCCGGCAAGTCCACCCATGAAATTACCATGGCGGAAATCGAAGCAGTCATCCACGATGGGATGGCCAATGTGCGCCAACTGCTGGCGGACTTTGCTCGACATTATTCGCCGTCATAACCCCTATTCAGGCAACCGGTTTGTCAGGTTGCTTGCTGGCATAAGGAGCATGCATCGGTGACGTTGCTGATTATATTCGCCACCATTTCTATCGGTTTTTCCTTTGTGTGCTCCGTACTGGAAGCGGCACTGCTATCCATTACGCCCAGCTTTATTGCTGGCCTGCGCGACACTAACCCGAAGCTGTATAAAAGCCTGCGCGGGTTCAAGGACGATATCGACAAGCCCCTGTCAGCGATTTTGACCCTTAACACTGTGGCGCATACCGTTGGTGCTACCGGTGTTGGCGCCCAGGTGGCCGTGGTGTTCGGGGAGGCCTGGCTGGGGGCGGCGTCGGGCATCATGACGCTGGCGATTCTGGTGTTCTCCGAGATCATTCCCAAAACCATCGGTGCGAAATACTGGCGTTCACTGGCCACCATGCTGCCGCCCACGCTCAAGGTCATCATGGTGTCGCTGTTACCGTTTGTCTGGCTGTCCAAGCTGATTACCAGCCGCATTGGTGGCAACGAACATGATGTGGATGTACGGGCGGAAATCCGGGCCCTGGCGGACATGGGCGAGGATCAGGGCGCGCTGGATGACGATGAGCACCGGGTGATTCACAATATTTTGCGCCTGCATGATATCCGGGTCGGCACCATCATGACCCCGAGCACGGTCTGCCGGGTAGTAGAGCCGGGCCTGACCGTGAGCGCGTTCAAGGAGCGGGAGAAGGGGCAGCCGTTTTCCCGTTACCCGGTGATGAGCGCCAGTGGTGAAGCGAAAGGCTATATCCATAAATCCGATTTGCTGGATAGTGGCCCGGACCAGACCATGCAGGCGTTGGCCCGCGAAGTGTCCATGGTGCATACCACGCTCAATATCGAAGACTTGTTTAGCGCCATGTTGACCCAACGTCAGCATATGGCGGTGGTTTATGATGACCACGGCACCTGGGTGGGCCTGATCACCCTGGAAGATATTCTGGAAAGCATCCTGGGCCGTGAAATCATGGATGAAACCGATAACGTGGCCGACCTGCGCCTGTATGCGCGCCAACGCTGGAATCGGCGGCTGAAAAAGCAGGACAAACCACAGTAAGGCATCGCGCAACGCGCGCCGAGAATGGAGGAGAGCATTATGACCGGCATTTACCAAGACAATAGCGAAACCATCGGTAATACCCCCCTGGTGAAGATCAATCGCATCACTCAGGGCAATATTCTCGCCAAGATCGAATCCCGTAACCCGGCGGGCAGTGTGAAGTGCCGGATCGGCGCGTCCATGATCTGGGACGCAGAGAAGAGCGGCAAACTGAAGCTGGGTATGACGCTGGTGGAGCCCACCAGTGGTAACACCGGCATTGCGTTGGCCTATGTGGCTGCGGCCCGGGGCTATGATCTGGTGCTGACCATGCCGGACTCCATGAGCCTGGAGCGTCGCAAGATCCTCAAGGCGCTGGGTGCCAAACTGGTGCTGACGCCCGGCCCGAAAGGCATGCCTGGCGCTATCGCCAGGGCAGAAGAGCTGGTGCAGGAAAACCCGGACAGCCACCTGATGCTGCAACAGTTCAACAACCCGGCGAACCCGGCGATCCACGAGAAGACCACCGGTCCGGAAATCTGGGAAGCCACCGGTGGTGACATCGATGTACTGGTGAGCGGGGTTGGCACTGGCGGCACTATCACCGGGGTGGCCCGTTACATCAAGAACAGCCAGGGCAAGGCCATCACGGCGGTGGCGGTGGAACCGGATTCTTCCACCATGATCTCCGCCGCCCTGAAAGGCGAAGAGCCGACCCATGGCCCCCACAAAATTCAGGGCATTGGCGCCGGCTTTGTGCCGAAGAACCTGGATATGTCAGTGGTGGACCGGGCGGAGCAGGTCAGCAACGAAGAGGCCATGGAGTGGGCCCACAAGTTGATGCAGGAAGAAGGCATTCTGGCGGGTATTTCCTGTGGGGCGGCCATGTGTGTAGCGGATCGTCTCAGCCAGCAGCCGGAATTTGCCGGCAAGACCATCGTGGTGGTGCTGCCGGATTCCGGCGAACGTTACCTCAGCTCCCCCTTGTTTGCCGATACCTTCACTGAACAGGAGCTCGGCCAGTAGTCCGTCGAGGTCAGTTTGTAGGTCGGCTTAGGCGAAGGCGTAAGCCGACTGTCAATATTCGCCGCCCGGTTTATGTCGGCTTACGCCTTTCAGGCTAAGCCGACCTACGACATGTTTTGGACTCCTTACCGAGGTGGCCAGTAGAGATTCGAGAGTAGAATGTGGTGTGCAGTTTGGGTTGCCCCCTGTGAGCTGTCCGGGCTGAGCGCTGTACTGTCAGCGGCGGGCAGGGTATAACTGCATCATAAGCCCGTACACGGGCAGTTTCCGCCTTCAGGCGGTATTGGGGGAACACCATGAAATACCTCGCAGTCATGCTCTGCGGTGCCACATTGCTCAGTGGTTGTTACTTTGAAGAAGATGACATCAGCAGCAGTGATCGGCAGGAACAACTTCCTATTGTGCAGAATGATGCGCCGCAAGGTACCCGCGTAGTGCCGGGCGAGCAGGTCATGAGCAGCGGCCGCTATCGCAACGACATTCAGGTGGCCAATGGCGCTGCCGCGATCAAGGCGACCAGCGAACATTACGGCACCACCGCCGAAATTTCCGTTATTCAGTAATCACCGGTTTGAGCCGTAAGCCGGCCCGCCGTCCGAGCGGCACCGATGGCACCGATGGCACTAGCGGTGCATCCCCGTTATCCTTGCCGGCCGGATTCAGGCTGGTGGTTTCATGTCAGATAAAGCAGGGGCAGGCACAACCGAGGTCGATGTGGTGGTTATCGGTGCCGGCGCAGCCGGGCTGATGTGTGCGGCCACGGCGGCCTACCAGGGCCATCGGGTGCTGGTGCTGGACCATGCCAACAAGGCCGGCAAGAAGATCCTTATGTCCGGCGGCGGGCGTTGCAATTTCACCAACCTGAATACCACACCGGAACATTTTGTCTCCGCCAACCCGCATTTCTGCAAATCGGCTCTCAAGCGTTACACCCCCTGGCATTTCCTGGAACTGGTGGAGCGCCATGGTATTGAGCACGTGGAAAAAGCGCCCGGGCAGCTGTTCTGCGCGGATTCGGCCAAAGACATTCTCGGCATGCTGCTGACGGAATGTGAGTGGGCCGGAGCCGAGATCCGCCTGAAGACCGATATTCGACGCGTCAGCCAAACGGAATCGGGCTTTTCGCTGAGTACCAGCGGGGGGACCGTCCAGTGTGCGAAGCTGGTGGTGGCCTGCGGTGGCCTGTCGATTCCCACCATGGGGGCCAGCGGTTTTGGCTACCAACTGGCGGAACAATTCGGGCTAAACGTTCTGCCCACCCGTGCCGGCCTGGTACCCTTTACCCTGCAGCCTGATGACAAGGCCTGGCTGGCTGACCTGTCAGGCATCAGCACCGACGTGGTGGCGCAAACCTCAGCGGCGTCCTTCGCCGAGCCCATGCTGATTACCCATCGTGGCCTGTCCGGGCCTGCCATGTTGCAGGTTTCCAGCTTCTGGACGCCGGGCCAGCCGGTGACCGTGGATTGGTTGCCCCAGGTGGCAGATCCGTTCGAGCAACTGGTGGAAGAGCGCCGGGCACACCCCAACCGTGGCCTGGAACGATGGTTGCGCCAGTACTTCTCCCAGCGGCTGGCGGCTGCACTGGCCGAGCAATTCGGCTGGCAGGGCAATCTCCAGCAGTTCAATAATGAAAGGCTGGCCAGTGTTGCTGCGACGTTGAAAGGCTGGGCGTTCAAACCCTCAGGCACAGAAGGCTATCGCACCGCGGAAGTGACCCTGGGCGGGGTGGACACCGATGCCATTTCCTCAAAAACCTTTGAAGTGAAAACCGTACCCGGGCTGCATTTTATTGGCGAGGTGCTGGATGTGACCGGACAACTGGGAGGCTTCAATTTCCAGTGGGCGTGGGCCAATGGCTGGTGCACGGGGTTGGCGTTGTAAAGCGCTGCTCTGGTGGGCGATTGGATGCAGTGAACGGTGGCCTTAAAGCTTGCCCCCCTGATACCCCCTTTCTATGATGAAGGTTAATAAGCGGTGCGCGGGCAGGTGGGGTGGTGGTGAGTGACACGGATAATGATGAGCTAATCGGGCAGATTTACGAAACCGCACTTTCCCCCGGCGACTGGGTGGATCTGGTCGATACCATTACCAGCTGGACAGATGTTCCCTCAGGCCCACCGTCGGGCTCGGTGAGCACCGATATTGATAGCCGCAGAACCCCTGCCGAAGTCGAAGTGCTGATCAATCATCTGGATCGTGCCGTGCGTAGCAGTGCGTACATGCATGCGCTTGAGGATCGCACCCGTATCCTCAACGACATGTACAACCAGATGCCCTGGCCCATGCTGATGCTCGATGAGCGAATGGGGGTGCTCGAATGCAACCCGGTGGCGGAACAGGCGTTGTCCAGCGGCCCACTGGAGATCCTGCCGGACCGCTCTTTGCAATTCAGTGACCGGGAGCTGCGCCAGTCGCTGAAACGGGTGATTTCACTGGAAGCGGGGCGGGAAACGCAGCTTCTCAACTCCCAGCAAGACTCGGTTTCCTTACTCTGCCTGCCAGTGAAAAAATCCGATGCGCCGGGCAGTATTTCTCAGGTACGAACCATTGTCTGGGTATTGGCCGGACAGAGTATGGTGACACCTTCGCCGGAGATGCTTCGTTCCGTCTTTCACATTACCCATGCAGAATCCCGGCTGCTGCACCTGCTGTGCAAAGTCGGCAATCTGAATCAGAGTGCCGAGCTACTCAATATCAGCGTGCACACGGCGCGTACCCAGCTCAAGTCCACCATGAGCAAACTCAACGCCAGCAGCCAGGTGCAATTGGTCAGCCAGGCCATGGGGCATGCCCTGGTGCAAGCCGCCCGGTTGCCGCAGGTGCAAACTGAGCGTGAATTTACACTGACGTTACCCGACGGCCGGGTACTCAGCTGGTACGAGTATGGTGATCCGAATGGGCGCCCGGTACTGACGCTGGATAACCTGGGGGCTGCGGTGCCCGACCATACGTTTTTTGATGGCTGGTACCGGGAAAAAGGTTTGCGCATGATCATGATCGTGCGCCCCGGATATGGCATTTCTACCTACAAGAAGAACTTTGAATTTCGGGATTTTGCTGACGATATTCTGGCCCTCTGTCAGCACTTGAAAATTCAGCGCCCGCCGATGGCCGCGTATTGTGGTGGTGGTCCCTATGCCCTGTGCGCAGCAGCTACGCATCCGGAAATTTTTGAGCGGCTGGGTATTCTTGCCAGCACGGTTCCCATCGAGCACTTCGAGCTGGATAAGCTGGACCGCTTGCACAAAATGTTCCTGCAGCTTTTTCGTCGTGACCCGCGTCTGTTTGTGTTGATGGGCAGGCTCGGGTTACGCGGCGTGCAACATGCACCGGAAAAGTACTTTGCCAAACTGGCCAAGTCTCTCTGTCAGCACGATCAGGACGTTCTCGGCAATCCGGATTTACTGAGTCGGTTGATCAAGTGTATGCGGCGGAGCCATTTTCAGGGGGCAAAGATCCTTATCGATGAATACCTGCGTCTGCAGTTTCCCTGGAAAGTGGATCTGGGTGACATCACCATTCCTGTGATTCACTGGCATGGTGAAGATGACCGCATTATTTCTATTGGCAGCGCCCGCGGTTTGGCGTCCGAGATCCCCGGTGTGAAATTCCGAAGCTTTGCAGGAATGGGGCGCTTCATGATTTATGCCGTTTGGGAGGATTTTCTCAGCGAGTTGCTGGAATTGCCGGCGGCTACGGAAAACGGGTAACCGCCTGCGGGGCGGGTCAGGTGCTTAGGCAATACCGGGGAACTTTGCCTTGAAGTCCTCGGGTACGGGCATCACGCCGTGATTTTGGTGATCAAAAAACACGAAGCCCTGCTTGGCCAAGACCACCAGTTGCCCACTGGGCTGTTTGGTTACCCGAAAAATCAGGTCTGCCCCGTACTTGTTGAAATCCATCAGCCCCACTTCAAACTGCAAATCGTCCTGCGCAAAGCTTTCTGCACGATAGCTGGCTACCAGGTCGGTCACCACAATGCGCTCCTGGCTGTAATCGATATCGCAGAAGAATCGGTAGCGAGCTTCGGAAAGCAGCGAAATCATCTGATCATTGCCCACATGTTTGCCGGTATTCAGGTCGGTCATGCGCACGTTGATGGTATGGGTATAGAGAAACTGCTCGGGCAAATCGAGTTTGACGCGCGCCATGGGAAGAAGCTCCGGTGGAGTGGGGAGGGCGCTAATTTTAGGTTATTCGTGGATTAGAGTGAATGGCTCGCTTTTCGCCGTCTGAAGGATTTATCGCGAATACCCGGCACTTTGCCAAACGCTCGACGCCGGATGCCTGACGTAAAACCCCATAGCCTTAGAGGTTGTCGTTATTGCGGAATCTCTTTTGAGGGGTGTTTTAGGGATTGCCTGGGCCATCATTCAGGCAATAATCGGGGCATGCATTATGCGCAGAGAGCATGGAGGCCAAGGGTTTCAGGTTTTGAAGGCAAGCGTCCGTCGTCGGGCATCCGGCGTCCAGCGGTTGCCTGGCAGCGATCTGACTAATTGGCTCAACGGGAGCGTGCTACCGTTCTGGCTGCGGCGAACAATAGTGCCGACTATCCATTATCCAAGGAGGATCCATGGCCAAATCCAGCTGGCGCCCAGCGCATATTCCTGACCTTACCGGCAAGACCATACTGGTCACCGGTGCCAACAGTGGTATTGGCCTGGAAGCGGTGAAGCTGTTTGCCGCCAACGGCGCAGAGGTGATCCTGGCATGCCGAAACACGGCCAAGGCGGAAGCGGCGGTGGAGCAGGTCAGAGAGCAGACTCCGGATGCCAGGTTGATTGTCATGCCGCTGGATCTGGCCGATCTGGCATCGGTAAAGGCGTTTGTTGTGGCGCTGAAAGAGCGTATCAGCAAGCTGGATATTCTGCTCAACAACGCGGGCTTGATGGCGCCGCCGCTACAGCGCACCAAGGATGGCTTTGAGATACAGTTTGGTACCAATCATCTCGGCCACTTTGCGCTTACCGGCCCCTTGCTGGATCTGCTGGAAGCGGCGCCGGCCCCGCGCATCGTCCAGATCTCCAGCCTGGCGCACCGTAGCGGAAAGATCATGTGGGGGAATCTCAATGCGGAGAAGCGTTATTCCCGCTGGCCGTTCTATTGCCAGAGCAAGCTGGCCAACCTGATTTTTGCCAAGGATCTGCACCGCCGTTTGCGCAAACGCGGCTCAAACATTCAGGTGATGGCAGCTCATCCTGGCTACTCGGCGACCCATCTGCAGGACACCATTCCCGGCGGCGGCCTGTTCAACAAGGTTATGGCCCAGCCAGCCGAGATGGGCTGCCTGCCGGGGGTGATGGCGGCCACCAGTGATGAGGTGGTCTCCGGAGGTTATTACGGCCCGGATGGAAAAATTCTCGAGCTGCGGGGCTACCCTGCACCGGCCTTTGCCCGAAAAATCACGGATAACGAAGGCCTGGCGCAACGGTTATGGGACGAGTCCGAACGGCTCACGGGGGTTCGCTACCTGAATACACAGGGGCATTGAAGAGCGCGCGGCATAAGCCGTTATGAGCCGCTATGTGGGGGTGGCCCTGTCCCTCCCAGGCTTCAGGATTCCCTTTTCATCTCCTTCCGGTTGCCGCTTCGCAGGTCCCTGCCTATGCTATTTCATGGCTAACGGAATCGGGAACGGCTTTGAAAAACGACAATGATGCGTTGATCGGCAAGATCTATGAAACCGCGCTATCCCCGGGGGACTGGGTCGAGTTGCTGGATACCATTGCCGGCTGGACGGAGTCGGAAGATGGCTCGCCCGGCAAGAAGAGCACGGCAGAATCGGCTCTGGTGCCTGGCCCGGCACCGCGTCGTGCAGAAGTGGAAGGCCTGATAGCGCATCTTGAGCGAGCGGTACGCTCCAGCTCGTACATGCATGCGCTGGAAGACCGCACCAATGTGCTCAATGCCATGTACAACCAGATGCCCTGGCCCATGCTGATGCTGGGTGAGCAATTGCAGGTGCTGGAATCCAATCCGGTGGCGCAGCAGGTACTGGCCGAGGGCCCCGTCCAGCTGCGCGTAAACGGTACCTTGAGCATTGCAGACAGGGAGCTGAAACAGGCTCTTGAGCGGGTGAACCGGCTCGCGGAAGGGCGAGACACGCAGCTGCTCACCTCACCCCAGGACGGTATCTCACTGTTGTGCCTGCCGGTGCAAAAATCGGATGCGCCCGGGGTGATCGCCCAGGTGCGCACCATTGTCTGGGTGCTGGCGGGGCACAGTGTGGTGACGCCATCGCCAGAAATGTTGCGTTCGGTTTTCAATATCACCGAAGCAGAATCCCGGCTGCTACATCTACTCTGCAAGGTTGGGGATCTCCAACAGAGTGCGCAATTGCTGAACATCAAGATCAGCACTGCCCGTAGCCAGCTGAAATCGGTCATGGGAAAGCTCAACGCCACCAGCCAGGTGCAGCTGGTCAGCCATGCCATGGGACATGCGCTGGTGCAGGCTGCCCGTTTGCCCCGACTGCAGGATGACGACGAAGAGTACACCGTCACCCTTGCGGATGGGCGAGTGTTGAGTTGGTACGAATACGGTGACCCCAAGGGCAGGCCGGTACTGACGCTGGAGAATCAGGGCGCCTCGATGCCTGATCATACCGTGTTTGAAGACTGGTACCGTGAGCGCGGCCTGCGAATGATTCTGATCGTCCGGCCCGGTTATGGCATTTCCACCTATAAGCCGAATTACCAGTTCAAGGATCTTGGCCGGGATATCCGGGCGTTGTGTGAACACCTGCATATCCGCAAACCGCCCATGGCGGCGTATTGTGGCGGTGGCCCTTATGCACTGTGTGCCGCGGCGGACTATCCGGACCTGTTCGATCGGTTAGGCCTGCTGGGCACGACGCTGGCGGGGGAGCATCTTGAGCTGGACAAGCTGGAGCCCATTCACCGGATGAGCCTGCAGATTTCCCGCCGCGATCCTCGCCTGTTCATGTTGGTAGGACGGCTGGGGGTGCGTGGGGTACAGAAGGCCCCGGAACGCTTCTACAAGATGCTGGCGCGGGGCATGTCAGCGTCGGACCAGGCGGTGTTCAACAATCCTGATTTGCTGGCGCGGACCATCAAGCGGACTCGCCGAGGCCATTTCCAGGGGGCACGCATCATGATGGAAGAGTACCTGAACCATCTCAAACCCCTGGGGGTGGATCTCAAGCAGATTACCGTACCGATCCTGCAGTGGCACGGTGAAACCGATGGCATTATTTCCATTGAGGGCGCGCGCCACCTTGCCGCAGATTTACCGAACGTGCAGTTTCGTAGTTTCCCCGAACAGGGGCACTTTATGGTCTACGATCTGTGGCAGGATTTCTTGACCGAGCTGCTGGAACTGGATGCTCCAGCATCGGCCTGACGTGTTCAGGCCCGCGTAACGCGAACCAGCATGCCGAACAGGGCATGGTCGAAATAGTACACCTGATGGCCCGCCAGGCGGCGTTTTTCGTCGATATCCACGTACAGGCGCTCGCCGTTACTTTCCGTGTTAAACCAGATCTGTGGTGTTACATGGAGATAGCGGGATTTGCTGAACTGCAGGGTGCCTTCCAGTTCCGGTATTTCGCCGTCTTCGGTGGGCAGTGTCTGCCCGCCGCGTACATAGACCGGCAAGGTTTCCGCCTTGCTGCCGATGGGTTGCTCCCAGGCGGCATGATACAGCTCGCGGTAGTCACCGGTGCCTTCCATGCGTTCCAGCATATAGCCAAGCACTTCGTCGTCCTGGGACAGCGGCTGCCAGGCGCCCCGGGCAACGGCATCCGGGTCGGCCACTTCACTGGTTTCTGGCTGGCCAATGGGCACGGCCTGTGAGGCATAGTGAGGCTGCAGGCCGGCCGCCCAGATTTCTTCACTGCTGGCATTGTTTTGAGCAAACACCAGCACTTCCACTTTGTACCATCTTTGTGCGATAGCGGTGTTGCCCAACAGAACCAGAACAACCAACAGTAAAGCGCGATGCATTGAACACTCCTTGTGCCGCCTGCCGACCAGGCGTTGATTTTGGGGCCGACTATACCCCAATAAGCCTGGATTGCTCACGGGCGATGGGGCGATCGGCACGGTTTTTGTGACAAGAGTGCGGTTTGAGCCGCTCTCAGATACGCAGGCTGAATGTGTATTCAGCCTGCGGCGCCTGTCTGGATACTTTGAGCTGCGAGGCGCGTGAGCAGTTCCTGCACCACTTGAATACGCTCTTCCGGGGTTTCGCTGTCTTCCACAAAACGCAGGGCGTTGGCGCCTTCCAGCTTGAAGCGGTTGGGGCCGGACTGGACCAGCTTGACGATGGTGAGCGGGTCCACCGGGGTGCGCTCACCGAATTCCAGCTTGCCGCCGGTGGCGTGGGCGTCCAGGCGAATAATGCCCAGCCGCTCTGCCTGCTGGCGTAGTTCGGTCACGGCGAACAGGTTTTTCACCGGCTCCGGCAGCAGGCCAAAGCGGTCGATCATTTCCACTTGCAGTTCTTTCAGTCCCGCACGGGTTTTACAGCCAGCGATGCGCTTGTAGAGCGTGAGGCGGCCGAACACATCGGGCAGGTAGTCTTCCGGGATCAGTGCGGGAATACGCAGGTTCAGTTCCGGGCCGCCGCTGAGGGGTTTTTCCACATCCGGTTGCTCGCCGCGTTTCAGTGCTTCCACAGCTTGCTCCAGCATTTCCATGTAGAGGCTGAAACCGATGGTTTCGATGTTGCCGTGCTGCTCTTCACCGAGCAGTTCACCGGCGCCGCGGATTTCCATGTCCTGGCTGGCGAGCATAAAGCCGGCGCCCAGGTCGGTGGCTTGCTCGATGGCTTCCAGCCGTTTGATGGCGTCCTTGGTCATCACCTTGGGGCTGGGGGTAATCAGGTAGGCGTAGGCCTGGTGGTGGCTGCGACCCACCCGGCCACGAAGCTGGTGAAGCTGGGCCAGGCCGAGCTTGTCGGCGCGATCGATGATAATGGTGTTGGCGCTGGGCACATCGATGCCGGTTTCGATGATGGTGGTGCTTACCAGCACGTTGAAACGACGGTGATAAAAGTCACTCATCACCGCTTCCAGTTCTCGTTCGCGCATCTGCCCGTGGGCAATGCCAACGCGGGCATCAGGGACCAGCTTGCGGATGTCCGCTGCGGTTTTCTCCATGGTGTCGATATCGTTGTGCAGGTAATACACCTGCCCGCCGCGCAACAGTTCACGCAGCAGCGCTTCCTTGATCGCAGTATCGTTGTGCTGCTGCACAAAGGTCTTCACGGAGAGGCGTTTTTGCGGCGGTGTGGCGATGATGGAAATATCACGCATGCCGCTCATGGCCATGTTCAGGGTACGCGGAATCGGGGTGGCGGTGAGGGTGAGAATGTCACACTCGGCGCGCATTTGTTTCAGACGTTCCTTGTGGCGCACCCCGAAGCGGTGTTCTTCGTCGACAATAATCAGGCCCAGATTGTCGAAGGCCACGGTTTCCTGGAGCAGCTGGTGGGTGCCCACCAGAATATCCACTTTGCCTTCCTTGAGCCGTTGCAGCACCTGGGTCTTTTCCTTGGCGCTGCGAAAGCGCGACAGCACTTCTATATTCACTGGCCAGTCGGCGAAACGGTCAGTGAAGGATTCGTAATGCTGTTGGGCGAGCAGGGTGGTGGGTACCAGTACCGCCACCTGGGTCTGGTTTTCCACGGCCACGAAGGCGGCGCGCATGGCCACCTCGGTCTTGCCGAAGCCCACGTCACCGCAGACCAGCCGGTCCATGGGCTGGCTGGATTGCATGTCGGCGACCACTGAGGCGATGGCGGCTTGCTGGTCCGGGGTCTCCTCGAAGGGAAAGGCGGCGCTGAAGCGATCGTAGTCATTCAGGTCCACATCGAACTGGCGGCCTTCGCGAGCCTCGCGGCGGGCATAGGTGTTAAGCAGTTCGGCGGCCACGTCATGGATTTTTTCCGCGGCTTTCTGGCGAGCCTTGGTCCATTGCTCGGTGCCCAGGCGGTTCAGTGGCGCGGTGTCGCCGCCCCCGTAACGGCTGATCAGATGCAGGGAGGAGACCGGCACATAGAGTTTGTCGCCGCCAGCGTATTCCAGTAGCAGGAATTCGTGTTGCTGGCGGTGCACTTCCATGTGGGTGAGGCCGAGATAGCGGCCCACGCCGTGCTCCAGATGGACCACCGGGGAGCCCACGGTCATTTCCCCCAACGAGCGGAATGCCTGTTCGGCGGCGCCATCGTCGCTGCTGGCTTTACGGCGCCGACGTTGCAGCACCCGTTCGCCGTACAGGTCGTTTTCGGTGACCACTAACAAGGCGTGTTCCGGGGCGTAGAAACCGGCGTCCAGCTCGCCCCGGGTCAGGCTCCAGCGCGCCGGGGTGGCGATGAAGTCTGGCCAGTTGTCTTTCATGGCCGGCTGGATCTGAATTTTCTGCATCAGTTCCAGCAGCGCTTCCCGGCGCCCGGCGGTTTCCGCACAGATCAGGATGTGGGTGTCCGGGTGCGCGTCGGAAAACGTATGCAGCAGGGCAAGCGGATTATTGGCGCGTACATCGGCGGTGAGCGCGGGCATGGGCGCCACATCAAAATGAATGGCCTGGTCCACGCTGGGCGCATCGCTAGGGGCCTGACGCGCGCGCGGGTGCTGTTTCAGGGCCGCGTTCAGTTCGTCCGGGCGCAGGAACAATTGCCAGGGAGCCAGAATCGGGCGGTGAATATCGTGGCGGCGGGATTCGTGGCGCTGTTCCACGTCCTGCCAGAAGTGTTCGATGGCGTTCTGGCAGTCGGCCAGTTCTACCAGCCGCACATCGTCGGGCAGGTAATCGAACAGGGTGGCCATCTGTTCGAAAAACAGCGGCAGATAATATTCCAGGCCGGGTGCCGCCAGACCGTCCGTCACGTCCTGATAGAGAGGAACGTGACGGGTATCCACGTCAAAGGTATCACGGAAGTTGCTGCGGAAGCGGGCGATGCCTTCGGCGCTGAGAGGGAATTCCGCCGCAGGCAGCAGGGTGATGTCCTCCACTTTGCCGGTGGAGCGCTGGCTTTCCGCTTCAAACAGGCGCAGGGATTCGATTTCATCATCGAACAGTTCGATACGGAATGGTTGCTCGGCGCCCATGGGGTAGATATCCATGATCGCCCCGCGCACGGCAAACTCGCCGTGTTCGTACACGTTGTCCCGCTGTCGGTAGCCGCTGGCGACCAGTCGGCTGCGGGTGGCTTCCATATCGAAGCGATCGCCCACCTTGAGCAGGAAGCTGTTGCCGGTGATGTGGATCGGCGGCGCCAGGCGCTGCATCAGCGTATTGACCGGCACCACCAGAATACCCTTGTGGGTGGTGGGCAACTGGTGCAGAACCTGAATGCGGTCGCTGATGATGTCCTGGTGGGGGCTGAACAGGTCGTAGGGCAGGGTTTCCCAGTCCGGGAACAGCATCACCGGCGTGTCGCTGCCGGCCAGATAGAAGCTCAGGGAGTCGGTGAGCTGCTGGGCGCGACTGCTGTTGGGCGCCAGGATCACGAACAGGTGGTCTTCGCTGCGGGCCAGCTCGGCCAGTACTGCGGCCATGCTGCCGGCATTGAGGCCGGCCCAGTCTTTGTAGTGCTCTCGCCCGCTGGGAAAGAGGTTGCTGTCGGGGAGTAGCTTCATCGAGACCCGTTCCTGCGCATTCGGTGAGATATCAGGCGGCGTATTGTAGCCAAGGGTGACGGTGCCGTCAGCGCCGTCTACACTGCGGGCATCATTTGGGGGAGGTGGCATGATCACATTACAACAATGGAAAGATTGTGAAGGGCAGGCGTTCGCGCTGGAAAATGGCGATAGTTTGACGCTGGCAGAAGTGAATGTGCCGGTGTCTCCCGAGGGCTGGGAGTGCTTTTCACTGCTGTTCGCGGGCCAGTTACAACTGGAGCAAGGCGCGGTCGTTATGCGCAACGAGGCGCTGGGTGAGGCGTCCGTGTTTCTGGTGCCGGTGGGGCCGCTGGGCGCCAGCGATGGCACCTACCATTTCGAGGCGGTGTTCAATCGCCAGCTTGCCAGCGCATAAGCAGGTAGACGCCCTTGTCTTCCTGCTCCTCAAAGCCCAGCCGAAGATAGAGTCGCCGCGCCGGGTTGTTGGTTTCCACGTGAATGGTCAGGGGCTTGCCGGACTGGCGAGCCCGTGATTGCAGGGTGGAGAGAATCTGTGATCCCAGCCCTGTACCGCGAAAGGCGGGCAGCAGGGCGATGTCCACAATGCGAATTTCCTGTTCCCAGTCCGAGACATACAGCCGCCCGGCGGTCTCCCCGTTTAATTCGATCAGGTGCCGTTCCGCTTCCGGGTAATGCTGAAGATAATGTTCGTGCTGCGCCTTGGCCTGCAGGGCCAGAAAGGCATCTTGCTGCGCCTGGGGCCAGCCGGTCTGCGCCACTTCTTCCTGGCGGGTGCTGGTGTAGATGGCCAGTAACACCGGGGTATCGCTGTCACTGGCCGGGCGTAAACGGTAGTTGTGCATTACGAACGGGAAGGGTAAATGCCGAACTCGGCCACAATGAAATTCACAAACAATTGCGATGTGGCCGGTTCTGCGCCCAACGGAAGTGCATCCCAGGTCTGTTGTGTTTTCCCCAGGCCGCGATCAATGCTGACGCTGGTGGTAGCCGCAACCGCACCACTGGCATTGCTGCCACTTTTGGTGCCCAGGCGAGCCTGAGGAAGCCCCGGGCCCGTGCCTGCGTGTACCGGGGAGCGCCCACGGCAATCCGGTAAAGCGAAGGTGGTTCTGCCGTCGCCACCGTAATAGGTGCCGAACAGGGAAAACAGCGCGCTGTTCTGCGATATCGCTAACAGCTGGCCATCACAGAATGCCCAGCTTCGCGGGGCAAAATTGCCGGCAAACATGCGAATTTCGCCTACAAAGGGTTCAGACATAGGAGCCTCTAGCTGCTGCTGGGAAAAAGCCCTTGCTGGGCGATGACAAAGTTCAGCGCGATGGTGTCCATCTGCGCGCCATGGGTGGCAACGGAGGTTGTGTTCAGCGTGCTGCCCAGATTGCGATCCAGGGTCAGGCTGTCCAAAGTGTCTCCGTTGTCGGCAGATCCGCTCGGGCTGCCTCCTTTGTCGCCTTGGTTGATGTTACCCGTGCCGGGATGCATCGGAGTGCGACCGCGCAGTTCCGGAAGCGCAAAGCTGGTTCTGCCGTCGCCGCCGTAGATGGTGCCCAACAGGGAGAACAGGGCCTGATTCTGATTGATTGGCAATATCTGCCCATCGCAAAAGGCCCAGCCGCGAGGGGCAAAGTTGAAGCCGATCATGCGGATTTCAGCGAGAAAGGGTTCGCTCATCAGTGGAGGCTCCTAGCTTCTGGGTGGGAATAGCCCTTGCAGGGCAATAATAAAGTTCACGCCCAGATATGGGTGGCGTTGATCGCCAGCGGGTACTTTGGCGGCAATAGTGCGGGTGGTCTGGCTGCTGCCGAGATTGCGGTCAGGCGTGATGCCCTGCACAACCTTTACGGTCGACGCGCTATTTTGCACAACCTGGCCCAGTCTGTATGACGGCAGTCCGGGGCCCTGACCGGGGTGGGCGGGTGCCCGGCCTTGCAGGTTGGGCAAGGCCATTGTGGTACGGCCATCGCCGCCATAGGTGGTGCCGATGAGGGCGAACAGGGCGGTGTTCTGGCTGATCTGTAGCAGTTGCCCATTACAGAATGCCCAGTTACGCGGAGCAAAATTACCCGCAAAGATGCGGATTTCGGCGACAAAGGGATCGCTCATAGTGGCCTCATACGCTGATCAGCAGGTTACTGCCCGGTTGCCAGCTCAAGTGAGCCAGCTGCTGAGCGCCGGTTTGGGGGAGTGCCAGCAGCGGGCTGGAACGATCTGCCCAGCAGAGCTGTTTCTGGCACCGGTCCAGGACCAGTAGCTGGTCGTTGACCGCGGTCAGCCCGCTGGGCATGTTCATGGCGCTCACTTCACTTCCCAGGCTGTGGCCGGTCAGAGTGAAGTGATGCAGCCGCCGGTCACCGAGAGTGAGCAGGCTGATGCGATCCCCGGTCCTGGCCAGCGAAGCAGGGCCATTCAACGGGCGATCGCTTTCCACCCACTGGTTCGCCCCCGTGCGCAGATTCAGGCGCATCAGGCGGTGGCCGTGTACGTCTGCAATCAGCGCGTGTTCGCCATGAAGGACAAAGTCAGCAGGCTCCAGCAGCTCGGTCAGGTCGATTTGGCGCGCCTGTGAACCGTCGGGCCGGAACCAGCGGAGCTGGCGCTGGCCGCGATCCAGAAGGACAACGTTGTCGCCATCCAGGGCGGCGGCCACGATACGGGTTTCGTAGACTGCGCCGGTAGTGAGGCTCTTAATGCTGCCATTGCGTTGCCACAGGGCCTGGCGACCATGATCGCTGACCTGCAGTCGCTGGTTGTCGCCCAAGGCAATGGCGCGGGCGCCATTGACCAGTTCTACGCGGGTGGCAGTGGCACCCGCAAGCAGAGGGGTGCTTAACAGCACGCCGGCCGCGCCCCCTGCAGCGATGAATTGCCGTCGGGTGATGGCCATCAGTTGGTGACCGCGCAAGTAATGGTGATAGAGGCAGGGGTTGCCACCGCGCCGGTTTGCCAGGTTTCGCAGCTGCCACTCCAGGTGCCAGCGGCACTGGGGTAGCTGTTGGTGATGTAGCTATCACTGGCGCACTGAACACCGCCAGCCAGAACGACGCCGCTGCTGCACTGGCAGCTTGTCGCGCTGTTACAGGTGTTTTGGGCAACATTGCTGGTGCTGAATGTGCCGGCGGGGCCGGTCATGCCAGTGGGGCCCATTGGACCTTGAGGCCCCATGTTGCCGGCCGCACCTTGAACACCTTGTGGCCCCTGTGGACCAATGGGACCAATGGGACCAATGGGACCAATGGGGCCAGCAATACCGTCTACGCCAGCTGGTCCGACAGGGCCTGCAGGCCCTTGGGCGCCAGTATCCCCTTTGGGGCCGGTAGCGCCGTTAGTACCGGCGATACCTTGAGGGCCGACAGGGCCTTGCGGTCCGGCTGCGCCAGTAGCGCCAGTAGCACCGGCGGGACCCGCAGGCCCTTGGGCGCCGGTGTCCCCTTTGGGCCCGGTAGCGCCGTCAGCACCGGCAAGACCTTGAGGGCCAACAGGGCCTTGCGGTCCGGCTGCGCCATCAACGCCATCAGCACCAGCAGGCCCCGCGTCACCGGCATCGCCTTTTGGGCCAATCAATCCGCTATCCGGGCCAACCCATTCGCCGTTTTCATTAATCAGCAGTTGCCCGCCAATGCTCAGGGAGAGCGGTTCAATATCACCGGAGACCTGTTCGGCTTCACGCGCCTGCAAGGCGTAGGGGACGCTACCGGTGGTGACCGCAAGGCGTGGCGTCATTTCGCTGTCGCCATCGATGGCCAGACCCAGTTCTACCTGATCGCTGCCGAGCAAATCGTCGGGCAAGGAATTGTGTGGTTCGGCGCCGAGAACCACGCTATAGCGGCCGTCTTCGGCGGTGATTACCTGGGTTTCAGTCCACAGTACTGCGCCGAGCCCCTGGGGATCGGTGGCCGTGCCGCCAGCGGTTTGATATTCCGTGGTTCGCCCGGACATATCGTAAAGGGTGACCACCACATCAAAGGTGCCGTGCAAAGGGCGCTGGCTACTAAGGTCGGTGAGATATCCCTGAACTACCAGGCGGGAAGGTACTTCTGCGTGGGCAGACGTTGTGGCAAGCGCACAGAAAACCCCTATTGCCGCCAGGCAATAGCGAAGTGATTGAAGCATCAGATTGTCCCCCAGGAGATGCAGAAGGTCGGGCCTTCTTTAGTCGTTGAAGACATATTAGGCATTTCTTTGTTAAACAAACAAGCTGTATCCGCTATTGCGCCTGCCTACTTTCCAGTATGTCGTCAATCTCAAAATTCTTTTTCGTTGCAGGTAGTATGGCGACCATGGGTTTTATTGCGCTGAGGATTGGCTATGAAAGCACCGGTTCAGGAGCTGATGGGTCTGTTTGACCTGGAACAGTTGGAGAACAATTTGTTTCGCGGGCAGAGCGAGGCCAATGGCCAGCGCAGCGTGTTTGGGGGGCTGGTGGCCGGGCAGGCGCTGCTGGCGGCATCGCGGACGGTGGATGAAAGTCGCCCTGTGCATTCGCTGCATGCTTATTTTCTGCGTCCGGGAGACTTCAATATACCGATTGTCTATGACGTGGACCGTATCCGTGACGGCAAGAGTTTCACCACACGCCGGGTGAACGCGATCCAGCATGGCCGGCCGATTTTTTCTCTGGCGGTGTCCTACCAGGTGGCCGAGGAAGGCGTTTGTCACCAGGCGCCGATGCCGGACGTGCCGGGCCCGGAGGGGCTGGAAAACGATGAGGCGATTCGCAGGAAGCTGGTGGATCGTTTGCCTGAGCAGTACCGGCAGGATTTTCTGACCGAGCGTCCGGTGGAATTCCGCCCGGTAACGCCGCAGGATTCCATCTCCTCTGAGCCCAAGCCGCCGATCCGAGAAGTCTGGTTCCGGGTGGTGGATCGGGTCGAGGCCGACTCCATGACCCAGCGGGCACTACTGGCCTACTGTTCGGACTTCGGCCTGATGGGCACCGCCATGCTGCCCCACGGGATGAATTTCTGGCAGCCGAATGTGCAGTGCGCCAGTATCGACCATGCCATGTGGTTCCATGATGACTTCCGCATTGATGAATGGCTGCTGTATCGCAGTGATAGTCCTTTCGCAGGCGGCTCCCGTGGCCTGAACTTCGGTTCCATCTACCGTCAGGACGGCACGCTGGTGGCGTCGGTGGCCCAGGAAGGGCTGATGCGTTTGCACCCCTCTGACAGCCCGGCGGAATGACACAGCTGATCGACCTGCTGGAAGAGGTGCGCGCTTGCCGGCTGTGTGAGCCGCACCTGCCTCTGGGGCCGCGGCCAGTGGTGCAGGCCGGGGAGGGCGCCCGGCTGTTGATCGTGGGGCAGGCGCCGGGGACGCGTGTTCATGAAACCGGTATCCCCTGGAATGATCCGTCCGGTGAACGGTTGCGCGACTGGCTGCAGATCGGCCCTGAAACGTTCTACGACGCGGACCAGGTGGCGATTGTGCCCATGGGGCTGTGTTACCCGGGGCGCGGGAAAGGCGGCGATCTGCCGCCGCGCCCGGAATGCGCGCCGCAATGGCACGGGCCGCTGCTGGCGGAGCTGCCGAATCGGCGTCTGACGTTGCTGGTGGGGCAGTACGCCCAGCGTTACTACCTGCCGCAGCCGGGTAAAACGCTCACCGATAATGTGCGGCATTTTGCCCGGGCGCTGGAGGCGGGGTTTTTCCCGCTGCCCCATCCCAGCCCCCGCAATCGCCTGTGGCTGCGCCAGCGGCCCTGGTTTGATGAGGAAGTGGTGCCGGTGCTGCGCGAACAGGTTGCCACCGCTTTGCAGGCACCGCCTGCGGGATGATAAGGCTGATGCACTGGCGGTTTGTTTCGGCCAGGGCCAAATCATGGCGCGCAATATCCCCGTAACCCGGGTGGATAATGCGGCTTTTTGGCGCTATTATGCGCGCCCCGAACTCCACCACCGCAGGTGGGCCGGGAAGCAGGGCAATGACGCCGCTTCCCGCCGCCTGAACCCAAACTGAGAGGGCCATCTCCGTGAGCAAACTGGAAGACCATTTCGGACGCTGGAAAAATCGCGAAGAAATTGCAGAAGCCATGATCCCCATGATCGGCCGCCTGCATCGTGAAAAGAACGTTACCACGACCGTGTACAGCCGTTCCCTGGTCAACAAGTCTGTTATCCAGATTCTGAAGAGCCACCGTTTCGTCAAGCAGGTCGAAGATTCCGAGCTGTCTGTGGTCGATACCTTCCCGATTCTTCAGGAAGTGGCGAAGTCGGATCTCGGCCCTTGCCGGATTGATGTCGGTAAACTGGCGGTGGAGTACAAAAAGGACAATCGCGGCCTGTCTATTGAAGACTACGTGCGCGAAGAGCTGGCAGAAGCGGTGAGCAGCAAGGTTGGCATGCCTGAGCGTACCGATGTGGTGCTGTACGGCTTCGGTCGTATCGGCCGTATTCTGGCCCGCCTGCTGATCGAAAAAGCCGGTTCCGGCGATGGCCTGCGCCTGAAGGCTATTGTGGTACGTGAGTCTGGCAAGGGTGACCTGCAGAAGCGCGCCAGCCTGCTGCGTCGTGACTCCGTTCACGGCCCGTTCGCCGGCACCATTGCCGTGGACGAAGAAGAGAATGCGATCATCGCCAATGGCAACTTCATCAAGGTGATCTACTCCAGCGACCCGTCGTCCATCGATTACACCGATTACGGCATCAGCAATGCCGTGGTAATCGACAACACCGGCAAGTGGCGCGATGAAGAAGGCCTGTCCCAGCACCTGCAGTGCAACGGCGTCTCCCGTGTGATGCTGACTGCGCCGGGCAAGGGCAACATGAAGAACATCGTTCACGGCGTGAACAATGATCTGATCCAGGACAGCGACAAGATCATTTCTGCTGCCAGCTGTACCACCAATGCCATCGTTCCGCCGCTGAAAGCGCTGGAAGACAAGTTCGGCATCGAGTTTGGCCACGTGGAAACCGTGCACTCCTACACCAACGACCAGAACCTGCTGGATAACTTCCATAAAGGTCCCCGTCGTGGTCGTTCTGCACCCCTGAACATGGTGTTGACCGAAACCGGTGCGGCCACTGCTGCCACCAAGGTATTGCCGAATCTGGACGGTAAGCTGACCGGTAACTCCATCCGCGTTCCAACCCCGAACGTGTCCATGGCGATCCTGAACCTGACTCTGGGCAAGGAAACCACTCTGGAAGAGCTCAACGATTACCTGCGTTGGGTGAGCCTGCATTCTCCGTTGCAGCGCCAGGTGGATTTCGTAAGCAGCCCGGATGCGGTGTCTACGGATTTCGTCGGCTCTCGTCACGCCTCCGTGATTGACGCGGAAGCGACCATCGTGAATGGCCGCCACTGCGTGCTGTATGTGTGGTATGACAACGAGTTCGGCTACAGCTGCCAGGTGCTTCGCATCCTGCAGCAGATCTCCGGGGTGGAATTCCCGGCGTATCCAAAGGACTGAACCCCGGAATGAAGAAGCCCGCCCTGCGGGCTTTTTTTCGGTGCATTTCCCGTTTTTTTGTCGCACCAAAATGGTTCCATGCGACAAAAGGCGGGTCTGACGGTGCTGGCGAACAGGCAGGTACGACTTTATAATGTGCCCGCCGGGTTTTTGTCGGCATCCATTGCATATTCCGGAATTTGCGAACATCCCCGGTAATTCCCTGCTTTTCAGGGCGATCTGGGGGTGTGCCTCGACTTCAGCAACACGCAACGTGGGCGAGAAACTATGATTAAAATCAGGAAGGGCCTTGATCTGCCCATCGCTGGTGCACCGCGCCAGACGATTGAGGAAGGTCATCAGGTTCGTTCTGTTGCCGTGCTCGGCGGTGACTATGTGGGGATGAAACCCACTATGGAAGTCCGCGAGGGAGACGTGGTCAAGAAAGGCCAGCTGATCTTCACGGACAAGAAAACCGAGGGTGTGAAATACACCGCTCCTGCTGCCGGTAAGGTGATTGCGATCAATCGTGGTCACAAGCGCGTGCTTCAATCCGTGGTGATTGAAGTGGCAGACCAGGAAGATGAAGTCACCTTTGCCTCTCACAATGCCGATCAGCTGGCTTCCCTGGACCGCGAAGCGGTACAGCAACAGCTGGTGGATTCCGGTGAGTGGACCCTGCTGCGTACCCGCCCGTTCGGCAAGGTGCCGGCACCCGGCAGTACTCCCAATTCCCTTTTCGTTTCCATTCTCGACACCAACCCCCTGGCGCTGGACCCGGCGGTGGTGATCAAGGAAAACGAGCAGGCCTTCCGCAATGGTCTGGTGGTGCTGAGCCGCCTGACGGACGGCCCGGTATGGGTGTGTCGTGGTCCGAACACGGACCTGCCGAGCTTTGCCGGTGGCCAGGTGCGTGAAGAAGCGTTTGCGGGCAAGCATCCGGCTGGCAATGTGGGCACCCACATTCACCACCTGGATCCGGTGGGCCTGCACAAAACCGTCTGGTCCGTGGGATATCAGGACGTGATTGCCATTGGCAACCTGTTCACTGACGGCAAGATCAGCTCCGCCCGTGTGGTTGCGCTGACCGGCCCGCAGGCAAAAACACCGCGTGCTCTGCGCACGCGTGTTGGCGCCAGCGTGGACGATTTCGTTCAGGGCGAGCTGAAAAGTGGCGATAACCGCCTGATCTCCGGCTCTGTGCTGAACGGTCACAACGCCCGTGGCCCGGTGGCCTGGTTGAGCCGTACCACCAGCCAGCTGACGGCCCTGCGTGAAGGCCATGAACGTGAGCTGCTGGGTTACATCTCACCCGGCACCAACCGTTTTTCGGTAATGAACATCTACCTGTCCAAGCTGATGCCGGGCAAGCGCTTCAACTTCACCACCACCACCAACGGCTCCGAGCGTGCCATGGTGCCGGTGGGGGCCTATGAAGAAGTGATGCCGCTGGACATCCTGCCGACGCAGCTGCTGCGCGCATTGATTGTTGGTGATACCGACAGCGCCACGGCCCTCGGTGCCCTGGAGTTGCTGGAAGAAGACCTGTCCCTGTGCACCTTCGTGTGCCCGGGCAAGTATGAATACGGTCCGATTCTGCGCGACAACCTGACCACGATTGAGGCGGAGGGCTGAGCATGGGTATGAGAAAGTTTCTGGATGACAAAGTGTCCCCCCATTTCCATGAGGGTGGCAAATTCGAGAAGTATTACACCTTCTACGAAATGTTCGACACCATGCTCTACACCCCGGATTCGGTAACCCGTTCCGCGGCCCACGTGCGTGATGGTCTCGACCTGAAGCGGATCATGATGACGGTGTGGTTCTGCACCTTCCCGGCGATTCTGTTCGGTCTGTGGAACACCGGTTATCAGGCCAACCTGCAGATTGCCGAGCTCGGTGCCAGTCCGCTGGCCGGCTGGCGCAGTGATCTGGTGGCGGCGCTGACCGGGTTTGATCCGGCCAGTATCTGGGCCAACGTGCTGCATGGTGCGGTCTACTACATTCCCATTCTGATTACCGTCTACCTGGGTGGTTTCATCTGGGAAGGCCTGTTCGCGTGGAAGCGCGGCCATGAGGTTAACGAAGGTTTCTTCGTGACCGGTATTCTGTTCACCCTGATTCTGCCGCCGTCCATTCCGCTGTGGCAGGTCTTTTTGGGGATTTCCTTTGGTGTCGTTATCGGCAAGGAAGTGTTCGGGGGAACCGGCAAGAACTTCCTCAACCCGGCACTGGTTGGCCGTGCGTTCCTGTACTTTGCCTACCCGGCGCAGATGTCCGGTGATGCAGTCTGGACCGCCGTGGACAACTTCTCCGGCGCGACCTCCCTGTCTCTGGCTGCCTCTGGCAGCCTGAACTACGCGGCTGGCCTGACCGGTAACGCCCTGACTGAAGGCGCGGCGGCGGCCACCGCCAGCCTGAGCTGGATGAATACCTTCCTGGGTAATATTCAGGGCAGCATCGGTGAGACGTCCACGCTGGCTATCCTGATCGGTGGCGCGGCCCTGTTGATGACCAAGATCGCTTCCTGGCGCATTGTGCTGGGCGTGTTCCTGGGCATGGTGGGCATGTCTGCGCTGTTCAACGTGATTGGGTCCGAGACCAATGCCATGTTCGGCATGCCGTGGTACTGGCACCTGAGTGTGGGCGGTTTCGCCTTCGGCATGATCTTCATGGCCACCGATCCGGTGTCTGCGTCCATGACCAACACCGGTAAATACATCTTCGGTGCCCTGATTGGTGTGATGACCGTCCTGATCCGGGTAATCAACCCGGCCTTCCCGGAAGGCATCATGCTGGCAATCCTGTTCGGTAACCTGTGTGCGCCGCTGATTGACTACTTTGTCACTCAGTCAAACATTCGCCGTCGTCTGCGTCGTACCGGGGGAGAAGTGTAATGGCTGGAAAAAATGAAAGCGTCGGCAAGACCCTGCTGGTTGCCTTCCTGGTGTGTGTGGTCTGCGGTGTGGTGGTTGCTACCGCCGCCGTGAGCCTGCGCCCGGTGCAGAACGAAAACAAGCTGATCGACAAGCGCATGAACATCCTGCTTGCCGCTGGCATGTACGACGCTAGCCAGGACGTGAACGAGCAGTTCAAGTCCATTGAGCGCAAGTTTGTCGACATCGACAGCGGTGACTATGTCGAAATGCCGGAAAGCTACGATCAGCGTACCGCCGCCAAGGACCCGGCCCAGTCCGAGCGCCTTAGTGGCGACGTGGACATCGCCGGTATCAAGAACCAGGCGGAGGTGGCCGAGGTATACCTGGCCCGTGGCGATAATGGCGAACTGAGCCGTATCATCCTGCCGGTTCACGGTTATGGCCTGTGGTCCACTCTCTATGGTTTCCTGGCGCTGGAGCCGGACGCCAACACCGTGGCCGGTCTGGGTTTCTATGAGCATGGCGAAACCCCGGGCCTGGGCGGTGAAGTGGATAACCCCAAATGGAAGGCCCTTTGGGAAGGCAAGAAGCTGTACGGTGATCAGGGCGAGGTGGAAATCCAGGTCATCAAGGGTACGGTGGAAAGCAACACCCCGAATGCTGAACACAAGGTGGACGGCCTGGCCGGCGCTACCCTGACCAGCAAGGGTGTCAGCAACCTGCTTCGCTTCTGGGTCGGCGAGAACGGCTTTGGCCCCTACCTGAAGCGCATGCGGCAAGGTGGCGGTGATGTGGCAGAAGCCACGGATGCCGTTGAATCCAGCGAGCAGCCGGAAGGAGACGCGTAATGGCGGAGAAAACCAAGGACATTCTGTTAGGTCCGATTTTCGACAACAACCCCATCGCGCTACAGATCCTGGGTATCTGTTCCGCGCTGGCGGTAACCAGCAACCTGAGTACTACGGTCACCATGTGTATCGCATTGACCGCAGTAACCGCGTTCTCGAACTTCTTCGTAAGCTCGATTCGCAACAGCATTCCTTCCAGCATCCGGATCATCGTGCAGATGACCATTATTGCGTCGCTGGTAATCGTGGTGGATCAGTTCCTGAAAGCCTATGCCTACAGCATTTCCAAACAGCTGTCGGTGTTCGTGGGGTTGATCATCACCAACTGTATCGTGATGGGCCGTGCGGAAGCCTTCGCCATGAAGAATCCGCCGATTCCGTCCTTCCTGGATGGTGTGGGCAATGGCCTGGGCTACTCCGCGATCCTGCTGGGTCTCGGCTTTACCCGTGAGTTGCTGGGTGCCGGTAGCCTGTTCGGTCATCAAATTCTGCCCAAGGTGTCCGAGGGCGGCTGGTACATGACCAACGGCATGATGCTGCTGCCGCCGAGCGCTTTCTTCCTGATCGGGTTGTTCATCTGGGCCATCCGCGCGTGGAAGCCGGAGCAGGTAGAGCCGGACGACTTCAAGATGAAGCCACACACCCGTGTCAGCGACGCGTTTTAACGGAGACGAGGAATGTTTGAACATTATCTGAGCCTGTTCGTCCGCGCCGTCTTTGTTGAAAACATGGCGCTGGCCTTCTTCCTGGGCATGTGTACGTTTATTGCCGTATCCAAGAAGATCTCGACTGCTATTGGCCTGGGGATTGCCGTGGTGGTGGTACTGACCATCACCGTGCCGGTGAACAACCTGCTGCTAACCTACCTGCTTGATGAAGGGGCGCTGGCCTGGACCGGTGTACCGGCGTTGGCCGAGCTGGATCTGCGTTTCCTGGGGCTGCTCAGCTACATTGGCGTTATCGCCGCGCTGGTGCAGATTCTGGAGATGACCCTGGACAAGTATGTGCCGAGCCTCTACAACGCGCTGGGTATCTTCCTGCCGCTGATTACCGTGAACTGCGCCATTCTGGGTGCTTCCCTGTTCATGGTGGAGCGTGACTACACCCTGGGTGAGTCCATGGTATACGGCGTGGGTGCCGGCACCGGGTGGGCGCTGGCGATTACATTGCTGGCGGGTATCCGCGAAAAGCTCAAGTACAGCGACGTACCGGATGGTCTGAAAGGTCTGGGCATCACTTTCATTACCGTGGGTCTGATGTCACTGGGCTTCATGTCATTTTCCGGCGTGCAGCTGTAAGGGGAGAGTTGAATCATGAGTGTTGAGATTATTCTCGGTGTCGTCATGTTCACTGCCATTGTGCTGGCGCTGGTGGCGGTGATTCTTGCTGCCCGTTCCCGTCTGGTGGCAACCGGTAACGTACACATCGATATTAACGACGATGCCGAAAAAGGCATTGATGCGCCCGCCGGCGGCAAGCTGCTGGGCACCCTGGCCGACCAGGGGATTTTCCTGTCTTCAGCCTGTGGCGGCGGCGGTACCTGTGCGCAGTGTCGCTGCCAGGTACTCGACGGTGGGGGAGACATTCTTCCCACCGAAGAAGGCCACTTCACCAAAGGGCAGATTCGCGATGGCTGGCGCCTGAGCTGCCAGGTCAACGTGAAGCAGGACATGAAGATCCAGGTGCCGGAAGAATTCTTCGGCGTGAAGAAGTGGGAGTGCGAGGTTATTGCCAATAATAACGTTGCCACTTTCATTAAAGAGCTGACGCTGAAATTGCCGGAAGGCGAAAACGTGGATTTCCGCGCGGGTGGTTATGTGCAGCTGGAAGCGCCGCCGTTTGATGTGAAGTTTTCCGACTTTGACATCGACGAGGAATACCGCGGTGACTGGGAGCGTTTCAAATTCTTCGACTTGAACACCAAGAACAACGAAGAAGTGATTCGCGCCTATTCCATGGCCAACTACCCGGAAGAAAAGGGCATCCTGAAGTTCAATATCCGTATCGCGACGCCGCCTCCCGGGTCCAAGGATATTCAGCCCGGGATCATGAGCTCCTACGTCTTCAACCTGAAACCGGGTGACAAGATCACCGTATTCGGACCCTTCGGTGAGTTCTTCGCCAAGAAAACCGATGCGGAAATGGTCTTCATCGGTGGTGGCGCGGGTATGGCGCCCATGCGTAGCCATATCTTTGATCAGCTCAAACGGTTGGATTCCAAGCGCAAGATCAGCTTCTGGTACGGTGCGCGGAGTGTGCGTGAGTGCTTCTACAATGAAGAGTACGATCTGCTCGCGGACGAGAACGATAACTTCGAGTGGCATCTGGCCCTGTCGGATCCGCAGCCCGAAGACAACTGGGACGGCCTTACCGGCTTTATCCATAACGTGTTGTTCGAACAGTACCTGAAGGATCATCCGGCTCCTGAGGACTGCGAGTACTACATGTGTGGTCCGCCGATGATGAACGCCTCGGTAATCAAGATGCTCGAAGATCTTGGTGTGGAACCGGAGAATATCCTGCTGGATGACTTCGGCGGATAATTCCAGACGCCGGCCTTCGGGCCGGCGTTTCTTTAAGTTGAAAGTTCAAAGTTTAAAGTTGAAAAGGTAAGCGGTGATCTTGTGCATTTCCCTGCGAAATTGCTCGTCGCGGCTATAGCCGTGTCAGCGTGGAGCCTGGGCAACGCGCGTTTGAACTTTAACCTTTGAGCTCGCTCCTGCTAACCACCGGAACATGACAATGCCTCGCATTCTTCCTCTGCTGATTGTCTCCCTGGCGCTGCTGCTGACGGGCTGTGATGACAGCAAGAATCGCCTGTCTGTACTCAGTGGCCCCACCATGGGGACGACCTGGAGCGTCAAATACACCGGCACCCCGGATGAAGGCGTGGAAGCGTTGAAAGGGGATATCGAAGCGGCGCTGGAGCAGGTGAACGCGGAGATGAGCACCTACCGCCCGGATTCCTCCCTGAGCCGTTTCAACGACGCCGAGCCGGGGACCCTGATGAACCTTCCCGCGGATACCGTAAAGGTGCTGCTGGCCGCGTTCTCTCTGTCGGAACAAACCGGCGGCGCCTATGACGTGACGGTGGGGCCGCTGGTTAACCTGTGGGGCTTCGGACCGGACCCGGACCGGTTTGAGCCACCAGAGGCCAGCGAAGTCGAGACAGCGAAGGAGCGGGTTGGCTGGCAGAAATTGCTGCTCAGCGAGCAGCAACTGCTGCAGCCCGGCGGCGTCTATGTGGATCTGTCATCCATTGCGAAAGGTTTTGCGGTGGATAAGGTGGCGGCCTTACTGGATAGCCATGGTGTGAATAACTACCTGGTAGAGGTCGGCGGAGAACTGCTGGGCAAGGGCAGCAAGCCCTATAAACAGCCCTGGCGGGTTGCGGTAGAACGCCCGATTGCGGGCGTCCGCGAGGTGGAGCAGGTGGTAGACCTCAAGAATATGGCCGTGGCCACCAGTGGCGATTACCGGAACTTCTTTGAGTCGGACGGCCGCTTGTATTCCCATACGATTGATCCCCGTACCGGTTACCCGGTAGAGCATCAGTTGGCCTCGGTGTCCGTTTTGCACAAAAGTGCCATGATGGCTGACGGTCTGGCCACCGCCATGACGGTGCTGGGCCCGGATGAAGGAATGGCTTTCGCCAAAGACCATGAACTGGCAGTCTTTTTTATTGTCAGAACCAATAAGGGCGTGGAAGAGTTATCAACTCCCGCCTTCGATGCAATTGTGGAGGGTAAGTAACATGTTCATGACCATTGTGGCAGCAGTAGTTTTCATTGGCCTGCTTTTCGCCGGCATGGCTGTGGGCGTGATTCTTTCCAACAAGCCGGTCAAAGGCTCCTGTGGTGGCCTGGCCTCACTGGGCATGAAACAGGACTGTGAAATCTGCGGCGGTAACGACGACGAATGTGAAGAAAATGCCCGCAAGGTGAACAGCGAAAAAGCGGCTACCCTGGGTAAAGACGTGATGAAGATGTAAGCCCGCGCCCGGCCACAAGAAGCCCGCCCCGTGCGGGCTTTTTTGTGCCTGAACGACCCGTAGGAGCGTCGCTGGCGGCGGGATAACAGCAGTCGCGAGTTTCGAAAAGCAAAATCTCAAAGAGCGGAAGTGTCAGGTTTTCGCGACTCGAAACTCGCTTCTCGAAACGGTTTTATGGCGACGCTCAGCAAGGCGTTACTCACGGGCGGCTCAATATCACCGCCGTGCGCAGCTTTGCCTGGCCGTACTGTCGCATCTGATCAAACTTTTCCCGTGTGATGGGCACATGCTGGCAGTCCATAGGCACCTGGTCTTCGCCGGGGTCCGGGTCATGAATGTAGAAGCATTCGTTGTCGCTGCCGCTGATGGCGACCCAGTGTGGAGCCTTGCGGCCATCCAGCCGCCAGGTGCTGATCAGCACCAGTACGATGCTGCCGGCGGTAATGGCCTTGTCCACCTCATTGGCGCCAAAATCTTCGTAGTGGACAGGGATTCCTTGCCGCGCACATTCGCTGACAAAGTGATCGTGCACAGTGGTAATTACCGTTTTTTTATCGCTATCACGCACTGAATCCACAAACAGGGGGCCGGTCTGGTTACACCAGACGCGGGCGTTGAGGCCCCGTTGCCGGGCGGCCAGCGCCAGCCCCAGCGGATGGCAGCCGCCATGGCCTGCGGTCATGAAAATGGTGGTGGCTTCGCGCCACAGCAACAGTTCCTCTGTGGTCGTGGGCGTTTGCTGTTTCAGCGCGGCCAGGGCCATCAGCAGGCAGGCGGGGCCACAGGTGAACGGGGTGGTCTGCTGGACCCAGGGCAAGGGTTGAGGAGCAGGGTTGCCGCGTTGATTGGCGGGCGGGTTGCCGGGTTGATAGTGCAGCCGCTTTTGGTAACGCAGGGCGTCTTCGTGATCCTCGTAATAGTCCGCCGTCTGGGCAAACAGGCGGTAGCCCAGGCGTTCATACAGCGCGATGGCCGCGGCGTTATCCCGGCGCACTTCCAGTCGCAGGAACAGACGCCGCTGCTGGTGCGCATAGTCTTCGGCGGCTTCCAGTAAATGCTCGCCGAGTTTTTTGCCCCGTTGCTGAGGATCCACTGCAATGGAGTAAAGCCGGGCAAGACGCGTACCGGGCTGCAACAACACCAGCGCATAGCCAGCCAGTTGCTGTTGTTCATCCAGGGCAACGATCAAGCCGGCGTGCTGGCGTTTAAGCCATTTACGGAAACTGCGACGGGACAGGCGATCAGAGGTAAAACAACGCTGTTCCAGCGCGGTGAGCGCATCCAGATCGTCGGGAAGAGCAGGGCGGAGGGAGAAAGCGCACATAATCCTGTGTCCTTGAGAGCGTTCAGAATAAGGCAGCGCGCATTGTCCCGCCAGCATTATTCATGCGCCGGGTGGTGGTGGCCTGGCGGTCAGCGCGGCATACTGACTACAACCAACAGGGAGGGTATCGATGCACAAGCAGGATCCGGTGAGAGGATTGATTTTGTCCGGCGGCGGGGCGCGGGGCGCCTACCAGGTCGGTGTCCTGGCGGCGATTGCGGAGATGGTGCCGCGCGGTGCTCCCAACCCGTTTCCGATCATCTGCGGCACCTCGGCGGGGGCGATCAATGCGGCGGCGCTGTCAGCCAATGCGGGCAACTACCGCGCTGCGGTGCGAGGGCTGGAACGGGTCTGGTCGAACATTACCGCTGAGCAGGTCTACCGTACGGACCTGTACGCCTGCCTGCGTGGCGTGATGCGCTGGTTTTTCTCCGGCGTGGCCACGGGCAAAACCCCGGAGCGCAGCTCCCTTCTTGATAACACGCCACTGCAGCGGTTGCTGTCGCTGGTGATTAATTTTCGCCGTATCCAGGAGAGCCTGGATCAGGGGCACCTGCGGGCGTTGGCGATTACGGCTTCTGCCTATGCCAGTGGCGAGTCGGTGAGCTTTTTCCAGGGCGCTGACGAGCTGCCCGAATGGATCCGGGCGCGCCGCAAAGGCAAGCGTTCGCGCATTGGGGTGGAGCATTTATTGGGGTCGGCGGCCATTCCTATCCTGTTTCCGGCGACCAATGTGGATGGTGCCTACTACGGCGACGGGGCGCTGCGTCAGCTGGCACCGTTGAGCCCGGCCCTGCATCTGGGCGCCACGCGCTTACTGGTGATTGGTGTCTCCGGCAACGTCAGTGCCGGGCATCAGCGTCGGCTCAGCGGCTATCCTTCCATGGCACAGGTGTTGGGGCATGTTTTGAACAGTGTATTCGTGGATACGCTGGAAGGGGATGTGGAGCGGCTTGAGCGAATCAATCACACCCTGTCTGCTCTGGGCGAGCGCACCCGCAGAAAGCACGGTATCAAGCTGCGAGAAGTGGATGTGCTGAAAATTTACCCCTCGCGGCCCATTGATGAAATCGCGGCGGAGCATATCCGTGAATTGCCCCGCACCTTGCGATTCTTCCTGCGCAGCTCCGGGGCGACCCGTTCCCCCGGGGCCAGTGCCATGAGTTATCTGCTGTTTGAGCCCGGCTTCACCAATGCCTTGATCGAGATGGGGCGCAAGGACGCCATGGCCCGTAAAGAAGAGATCATGGCGTTTCTTAACGATCAGCCGTTAATGGAGGCGGCTTCCGAAGAGCCGTAACGGTGTTTGCGGCGGAAGTGGCTGACAAAGCTGGTGGGGAAGTCAGTGATGATGCTGTGCACTTTCAGTTTGGCCAGCCGTTCGGCTTCGGTCAGGTCGTTCACCGTCCACACGGACACTTTCAAGCTCCGTCGTTTGGCCCGGCGCATCAACGCCGGGCCTACCAGCGAGTAATGTGCGATCACCCAGCTGCAGCCCAGCCCTTTGGCGCGGCGAGTGGGTTGCAGGTAACGATGCTGGCACACGTAACCCCGTTCGATATCCGGGGCCATGGTGCCGATCATGCGTAGAAAGCCGGTGTGGCTGGACGTGATCACCACCCGTGATTGCAGCTGCTGATCATGGATCATGTGCGTGAGGTGATGAGCCAGCTGGTGGAGGACGGTACGGTCTGCCCCTTTCACCTCGAACTGAAAACGCATATCCGGGCCGCAGAGTTCAACCACTTCCTGCAGTGAGGGAATGCCGGTGGGGCTGTGCCAGCCGGGGGTATTGCGGCGGGCATCCATCACGCCAAGCTGGGCACGGGTGTACTGGCGTACATTGCCACGGACACCGGTGGTGCGGGTTACGTCGCTGTCGTGCAGCACGATCAATTGGCCATCGGAAGATAGCCGCACGTCCAGCTCCATTTCTGTCACACCGGCTTCTATTGCCACTTGAAAGCTGGCCAAGGTGTTTTCTGGCGCTTCGCCGCGGGCGCCACGGTGGCCTACCAGAGCAGGGTAAGCAGAAGGGTTCGTCAGGTCGGTCATTGGCAGTGTCATAGCGCAATTCTTTGCGAGAAAGATGACAGCGCTGTGACCTGGACACAAGAGGCAGTGTTGTCATTTTTGTGACTTGAAACTGTTTTATTGTTTCAACGTTTCTTCCCTTCGAGCCTGATCATGCCAACGCTGTTGAAACGTTATACCGCACTGTTTGCCGCCAGCTGGTTCCCCGGTTACCAGGGCCAACTGCGCGGATTCTCGTTGCAGCGGCTGTTGGTAATGCTGCTGTTCTGGCCGGTATTCCTGCTGGTGCAGGGAGTCAATGGCATCGGCCTGGGGCTGGATTATTTGCTGTTTCCTGATTTTCGTCGCGTCCAGGTGCGTGAGCCGCTTTTTGTGGTAGGCGTGCCCCGCAGCGGTACCACCTTCCTGCACCGACTGCTGGCCATGGATGAACGCTTTACCACCACGGCCCTATGGGAGCTGCTGTTTGCCCCCTCGATTACTCAGCGCTATTTCTGGACCGGCGTCGCTCACCTGGACAAAGTGATCGGCCGCCCAGGGGCGCGGCTTTTGTTTTGGGCGGAAAGGCGTTTGTTGGGCGGGCTGGACGGGGTGCACAAGACCGGGCTGCTGGATCCGGAAGAGGATTATCTGGGATTGATCCCGGTGTGGGGCTGCTTTCTGCTGGTGCTTGCGGTGCCTGTTCCTGCCCTGTGGCAACTGACGTTTCTGGACCGCGATGGCCGCCCGGAAGAAAAGCAGCGATTGATGCGCGCTTACCGTCGTTTTATTCAGCGCCACCTTTACTTCCACGGCCCGGAAAAAAACCTGCTATCGAAGAACCCATCGTTTACCCCGTGGATGGAAACCCTGGCCGACGCCTTTCCGGATGCCCGTTTTATCGGCTGCCTGCGCAGCCCCTCTGCAGCGGTGCCATCGCAGGTGAATTCCATCCTTATAGGAGCGCGCCTGTTCGATGGTCGCGACACCACCGCCTACTGGCGTGAAGGGTTTCTGGCAATGCTGGAATACTACTATCGACACCTGCTGGAGGTGGTAGAGCAGATGCCGGAACAGCGCCAGGCGCTGTCGGTGATGGAAACCCTGGCATCTGCTCCTGGCGAGACCGTACTGGGTTTTTACCAGCGGTTTGGTTGGCAGCCCGACACGCAATTTTGCGAGCGTCTGCAGGAGCAGGATCGCAAGGCCAAACAGTACCGCAGCGGCCATCATTACAGTTCGGACGAACTGGGCATCAGTCCCCATGAGCTGGTTGATGTCTTCGGCTGGGTCTATGAACGTTTTGGATACCCGCTCCCCAACACTGATGAAAAACCGCTGTAGGAGCGCCGCTTGAGGCGCGAACCAAAATAGTTTCGAGTTGCTAGAAGCGAGTTTCGAAAAGCAAAAATCCATTCGCGGGTTTCGATTTTCGTTACACGCTTCTCGTGACTCGCAGCTGATGAGGCAAGCAGATTCGCGCCTCAAGCGGCGCTCCTACAGCGTCGTTGTAGATGTCACGGAATCGCGCCGCCAGCGACGCTCTTACAGCGAGTTAGGGGTTCGTTACATCTTGTCGCAATTACACCGTCATGGCGCGTCCATCCTGTCACATTCCCGACATGAGCGGCCCGGATACTGCCGGCCATGGATACCAAAGAGCTACGCATACTGTTTGTGGTGGATGCGATCAAGGGGCGGAATGGCGTCGGCGCCTACTTCCAGGACCTGGCCTCGCATCTGAAAGATCAGGTGGCGCAAGTGGAACTGGTGCAGCCCTGCATGCAGGATCCTCATCCTTGCCAGGGTGCGTCCATACCGATTCCCGGCGACCCCACCCAGCGGCTGTTCTTTCCCAAAGTGCGTGAGCTCAGCGCGCTAGTCTGGGAAATGAAACCGGATGTGATCGTCATTCCGGGGCCCGGTATTTTCTCCATGATCGGCTACTGGATCGCCAAGAAATGGGGGATTCCGGTGTGCGTTACCTTCCAGACAGATTACAACCGCCTGGTGGAGTTGTATTGGGGAAAACGGCTGGCGCGGCTGGCTGGCGGCTTTCTCAACTGGGTGAACCGCACCCTGTTTCAGGGCAGCGAAACCGCTGCTACCATCTGCGAATCGATGATCGCCCAGGCCCGGGCAGCGGGGGCGCGCAATCCACAGCTGGTGGGCACACCGTTGGCCCGCGAATTCGTGCATACGCCAGTGGTCGAGCTGGACAATACCGTGCAGCGGGTCTGTTATGTGGGCCGGCTGGCGGCGGAAAAGAACATTGAATCCTTCCTCGCGCTGGCGTCCCGTCGCCCGGACCTGCAGTTTGAAATTGCCGGCGACGGCCCGCTACGCGGCAAGGTGGAAAAAGCCTGCAGCGAGCAGGGCAACCTGCATTTCCACGGCTGGTGTACCCGAGAGCAAGTGGTCAGCATGCTGGATCGCTGTCAGGTACTGGTGTTGCCCTCATCGGTGGAAGCCTTTGGTACGGTAGCGCTGGAAGCCATGGCGCGGGAGCGGTTGGTAATTACCACGCCGGCCTGCGGCATCAATGAATGGCCGGCATTGGCCAACGGCCTGTGGATCATGGACGAAGGGGAAAGCCTGTTCGATACCCTTGATCGCCTGCAATCACTCAGCCCGGTGACGCGCTCGCTTAAGGCCGGCCAGGCCCGCCAGGCCGCATTATCCATGAACGACCATGCGGTGACGCAGTGGACGGCGGTGCTGGCCCACTGTGCCACGCTGGCACCCAACCCAAACCCGGCGCTGCCTTCTCCTACCCTGGCATTGCTGCGCCGCCTGAGCAGCAGTTATATCCGCAATGCGCTCTGAGCCATTAACCGCACTGGTTTCGATTCACGATGTGATGCCCGAGACCCGCACGCGTGTCACCGCCATGCTGGCGCGGCTGAACCTGCCCGCCCAAGCGGTGACCTTGCTGGTCGTTCCCGGTAAAGACTGGCAGGCAGAAGACCTGGATTGGTTGCGAGCTCTGCAGGAGGCGGGGCATCCGTTGGCCGGCCATGGTTGGTCTCACCGTTGTCAGCCACCCATGACGCTTTATCACCGCTTGCACAGCGCACTGTTGTCACGGGATGTGGCGGAGCACCTGTCGTTCTCCGGCGATGGCATTCAGCGGCTGGTGTGGGACTGTTATCGCTGGTTTATCCGTAACGGTCTGACCCCATCGCCATTGTACGTGCCGCCGGCGTGGGCATTGGGCGCGCTGACCCCGGCACAGCTAGCCGGGTTGCCGTTTCGGTATGTGGAAACCTTGTCTGGTGTTCACGATACCCACAAACACACCTTCACCCGACTGCCGTTGGCAGGTTTTGAAGCGGACACCGCGTTTCGCGCCTGGACGTTACGCTTTTTCAATGCCATCAATATCAGCCAGTCCCGCCGCTCCGGAACACCGATACGCATCGGGCTGCATCCGGACGATTTTGAGTTGCGGCTTGCCGGTGAAATTACGCCGTTGATAAAAGCGGTGACGAAGGCTGTGGCTTATCCCCAGGTACTGACGAACGTCAAAGTCGATCCAGGTAGTCTTAGTCTGCTGTCCACTACCACTTTAATATCCTTCAAATATCCAAAAAAAACCCGCCAGAAGGGCGGGTAAGCGTACTGTGACGTACTCGGTCTTTCGCCACGGTACATTACAGATATGGCGCAACAGATATGATATGGCACACGAAATTTTCATCGTCCATATTAGCGGACTTTCAGAGTGATGAAATACATATAAATCAAAAGCTGAGTTCAGGAATTTTGTGAAAAATAAGTAAACTCAGCTTTTATAAAAAAGTATTTCCCTATAAATAAGATAAATGCATGAAATAACATGATTTCTCATGGTTTATATTTTTGGATGTTAGCTTTTGTATTTTTGTTGTATTGATTTTCTGTTGTTTTGTCCATTGTGGTGATGTCGATAAGGACAAAAAAGGTTCTTGACAGTATCGGCAAAGATTGAGGGAGGGATAACTCCTCCGTGATTTTATCAATAAAGATATCAATGGAGAATCCAATGAAACTGAAGAAAACAATGATCTTTGTCGCAGTAAGTTCAGCGATGGTGCTGAGCAGCAACGCCATGGCCGCAGAAATCCGTGACAACTCCGGTGCTGTGGTGAGCTCTACCCCTGTGAGTGCCACATTTCGTGGCGCGAGCGCGTTGACCCAATATGGTATTCCGGTCAACTGTACTTTAGAGCTGGATGGTAATGTGGATTATTACCCGGCTGGAACTTATCCCAACCATACAGGAGCCATCATTGAAGTAACGGGTGGTAACGTTACTGGTGGCGGTTTGTGCTCTGCTGTTGTGCTGAATTTCAGTACCAACTGGACTGCTGTGGCCGATAACAGTGATGCTCCGACAGACTCGCCGAATTTTGTCGACCCGGTATCTCTGCAATTCAGTAACGTGGATGTCACCGGTCCTCTCGGGGCCTGCGGTGGTAGCACAACACCGGTTCCGGCCACATTCAGCAATGGAGTCAGCTCCTACCTGGATGAGTCAGAATTTACCTTCAATGCGGCTATCGGAAATTGTACGGTGAATGGCACGCTGCAGAATATCAGCCATCCCGGGGATGACATTAACGTCTGGTAAGAAGACAGACATAGCGGTAAAAAAGAGGGAGCTTGGCTCCCTCTTTTTTTTGGGTCATTGCACATTTTATGGAAATGGGTTGATCTATTGCGGAAGGGAGGCTAGTCAACACTTTTTTGCTATTACTTAAAGCTTTATATTGATCCCGCATATGTTGGTATCTGGAATGAATTTGACCTGCTCCTCGGAATCAGAAAGACGGAAAATGCGAAGGAAGGGAGCGGGGCCTCCCCAAGCATTCTTGCCATGGGGTCATGGCAAGAATGTCCATATTATTCAGCTTGGCTAAAAACAGCTTTATCAATAGCCGCACTCCCCGATTCCTGCAAACCCGCGGTTAACCTTTCCTTCCGATCTACTATTTAATAGGGTCGGATACGTATTGAAGATAGTTACCATGAGCAGGGATAGTCAGCAAAATCTCGCCTGCATAAGAACCGTCATTGATCTGTACACGAATATTCAAGTCGACAGGTTCAAGATTATACTGCTCAATGACCATTCGCCCATCGGCCAGAAACTTTACTTCGCCCGAGAGGTTCATGGTGATCGGATAGCTCAGCAGATTATGGGTTGGATCTGTAAAGTTAAGTGCCTCTTTTAGTTCAAGCCCTTCCATGTAGAGATCAACCGTTGCTGATAAGTATGGCTTACCATCGACTTCATGAATCCATCCGGTAATGGGTTGTGTACGATCTCCGTTCTCGTCTTCTTCATAACGCATCCTCAGCAATTGAGCTCCACTATATGCTTTGATCAAATTGCTAACGTTCAGGAGTCGCTGGCGTATTTTCAGGCCGGTACTCATGATCTGTCCCGGCCAGATTTTGACTTTCAGGCCTTGACCGTCCACATATTCCTGCGTTACTTCCGCCGCGAGGGCTCCGGTGAGATAGGTGAATTTTTGTTCGGGGCATTCCATGGGAACACCATAGACAAAGAAATCGAATGGTGGGTCATAGGGGACGGCTTCCGCGTATCCGCAACCCACATTGGCGCCATTGATTACGGGTACTGGTTGTTCCAGTGGTGTATTGCCGTTGAAGCGGCGCGATAACACCTTGGCGCTGTTGGGGGGCGGGAGGACACCATTGGGATCCAGTTCCTGATCTGCCTCAGGGTCCAGAGGTTGCCCGGCAGCGGACGGTTCTTCAAACGGGTATTGATAGTCGGTGTAAAGGGGGATGGCAAAAAAATCCGGACCATCTGATACAACTTCGTTGATATCGTGGACAAAGTTGGCATTGCTGTCATAGCTGGGCTGATTGCTCAACATCTGCAACACGTCTTCAGTGCTGCTGCCCCCCCTGAAATACTGAACCATTGCAGGGCCTCCTCCGTTGCTGGCAATGGCACTTTTGATGACCTGATATTCTCGTTCGGGAGGGAATAGCGCTCCAGCCTGAGGGGCAGTCACCGGTTTGATCTCAACGCTGCCCAGCACATTGGTTTGCAGTGGGAACCCATTCATATCACAGATGGATTCACTGCCATCGCACTGTGCCTGCGCAGACATGCTGTCGCCATTGGAACCCAGGGTGTAACGATATAGTGAGCCGGGCTGCCAGGGAGACTCCGGCCAGAAAGAGAGGCGTTGGCCCTCCAGTCTTATATCTCCGTCGACGCTGGCAAGTGTAGCGCCGCTTTGGTTGATTTCCTCCACGATAAAGCTGCTGCCCAGCACGACGGATTGTGGATCGATGGGCCGGGAAAACTCAACGACGATTGGACGGTTGGCTGACAATTGAGTAACAGGGATGTGGTCGTCTTCGGGTTTGATATCATAGGCGCTACCCGTATCAATACCGGGAAAACCGCCTAGACAACGACCCGCATCATTGTTGGCAAGGTCACGGGTGGCCGGGTCCAGAGCACAAGGAAAGCCCGGGATCGTGGCCAGAACAATGGGGGAGCGTTGTTCCACTGGTTCTAACATCCCGGTAAATGGGTTGGTCCGCTGTTGTACGATTTGGGTCAGCTTGAAAGGAGTCAGTGAAGGTGGAACCAGTAGATTGCCAGCCAGGTCGGTGATTTCTGTCCCCAGTTGCACTTCATAGCTGAAAGACATCTGGTCATTGTCGCGTTGCAATGGCGTATCCGGTTTGATCACCACAGCAGCTCCATCCTGATACCACTGGCTGTCAATTTCACTGCCATTTTCGAGCAGAGTAATATTGCCGTCGAGAGTGTCGCTATTGAGTGGCTCACTGAAATTGAGGATGACGGGGGCGTCAGGCTTTTGCAGAGTGCCGTTTCCCCCCGGTTGCCAGCTTTGCAACTCCGGGGGCGTGGTATCCGCCACCTGTTCTGGCGGGTTTAGTTGGTCCCGGTAGGCTTCCATGTGGAAGCTCAGGGTGCCGTAACCCCTTTCCAGGCCAAGGATATTCGGCTCTACCATGCTGACCGCATCAATGGTCATGATGCCGTCGACTACCAGGGCGGTACCCACCAGTTCGATATGCAGAATGTCCTGGGTGACGCCGCCGTTGGCGGTGGGGTCTTCGGTGGACATGGCCACATCCATGAACAGGCGCACCTGCCGGGGCGCATCGGCCCGCTGTGTGTAGGGGTTAGGTAGCAGGTAACCGCTGGCATCGGACAGGAAGTGCACGTTAACCGCACCGGTGCTGAAACCGGCGGGGACTTCGCCGCCAATATTCACATCGATACTGCTGCCGGCGAGAACGGTGCTGCGGGGCACGGTGAAGGGGGTGACCTCCGGGTAGTTGGGCACGAAGGCCAGTTCAGCGTGAACGTCCCCCCCTTGTTGGGTGGCATTGTCGTCGCCCAGCAGGGTGGCGTTAATGGGCACCTCGTTAATCGGCAGGCCGGTGAGTGGCGACAGCAAGGCGCGGTTGGCCGAGTCACTGACTTTTTGGACCATGACTTCGCGGGGGCGGGAGTCTTTGGGGGTCAGGGTGTAGCTGTCGGCAGCCAGTGCATTGCCTGCGGTGCTGGCCAGCCCGCTCGCCAGTGTCAGGGTGTAGTTTTGGCCCGGTGTCAGGTCACTGGTTGGGTCGAGGGTGAGGTAGGGGCCGTCTACCAGTACTCGGGCTTCGACCAGCTCACCGCCGGGGCCGCTCAGGGTGAGGGTGTCGGTGCTGTCGTTGCCGTATTGAACGCTGGCCGGGTCCAGCGGCTGGGAGAACTGCAGCCGGAGTGTGGAGAAGTCCATGACCGGTAGCGCTTGCCCGTCGGGCACCAGGCGGCTTAGCGCAAAGTCGCTGCTTGCCAGTACCTGGCTGCGTGGCCCTTCTTCCAGGGCGCGGGTGGTAAAGCTGAAAACATGGCTGTCGGTATCGCCATCCACTAGCGGCAGGCCATCGACGACGACGGTGTAGCGCGAGAGTGGTGTCAGCCGGGTGTCGGGGGTGAGCACGAGGCCGCGGCCGTTGTCGATTTCGCGCAGGGTGTAGCTCAGGCTGGTGCCGTTGCGATTGCCCTCGTGCAGGGTGATATGGCTTTGTGCGCTGCTGCTGTTCACCGCACTGGTGAAACGCAGGATCACCGGCGCAGGTGTGGCAATTTCGGTTTGCCCTTTGGCCGGGTAGCTGTACACCAGCGATTGGCTGCCGGCGTTCCAGGTATCGGTGTTGGTGCTGCCACTGTCTTCGCCGCCGCAGGCGGCGAGCAGCACGGCGGAGGTGAGGGTTGCTAGCGTTTTTTTCATTATAGCCTCCGATTAAAATTTCATGGTCATGGAGCCGGAGAAGACACTGACGTCCCCTTCGGTGGTGACGGTTTCATAGGGATTCACTGGCACCATGGGGTCGGTGGAGGTGAGCTCGAAGTCCCGCTCGTCGATCATCTGGTACTGGTAACCGAAAGACAGTGATAGCGGGTAAGCCAGAACAGGCGGATCACGCAGTTCCAGGGTGGCGCCAAGGCCGATGAGGGTGCGGTCCGCATCCAGGTAGTTCACATCCAGGCTGCGTTTGCCTTCCAAGGGCGACTCCTGGAAGGCGACGCCGCCGGTGAGGGTGAGCATGTCATTCACCCGGAATTCGCCCCCCAGGCGCGGGATCAGCACATCCTGGAAGTTCAGGTTTGCCTGGTCCTTGATGGTGTCACTTTCGAATTCATCACTGAGATCGGACCAGGCCTGGTATTCCAGGGTGAGCCCGAGCCGCCAGCGGTCGCTGCGGTACAGCATGCCCAGGGAGGTGATATCCGGCTGGTAAGCATCCAGGGTGGCGATGGCCAGGTTGAGGCCGGGGGAAGGAATGGTGCCGGGAATAATGGTGGTGGCTTCGACCTTGGTTTCGGTATTGGAATGGCCGCGGAAGGAGAGGGCGGTCTCGATACCGTCAAACAGGCAGTCGCCGCCGCCGCAGAAGGTTTCGGCCCAGTTCACGTTCATCCCGAAAATCGGGCGTATGGAGGGCTTGGCGCTGACATTGAGGCTTTCCAGGCTGGTGTTGCCCTGCAGGTCCGTATAAGCGTACAGCTCGGCGTCCGCGTGCAAGGTGACGCGGGCAGTCAGCCCCACGTCGATGCCGCGCAGGATTTCGGTGGCGCCCCCCAGGTTCAGGAACAGCGGCTGGCGGCCGTAACTGAAATATTGCCCGCTGTTGGAGGTGCTGGAGTTAAACGCCAGCATCTCTTCGCCGTATTTTTCTACCCCCGCGATAAAACCAAAATAAATGGGGTGCTCGCTTTTTGTTAGCGAACTGAGATTCGTTTTCATCCCGATAAGTGTTTGCTGGGAGGGGGTGTCCTGAATCACGTCGCTACTGCGGCCCAGCGGTGCTGCGCCTCCCTGGCTGCTGATGCGCAGATCGTGATCGGCATGTAACAGCCCCAGTGTCAGTTCCCCGCGCTCGTCATGGGCCAGGTAGGCCGGGTTGTAATAGGTAGCGGATACATCGCTGTTGAAGAGCGAGAGTGCCTGGGCACTGGCCACATCCCCCGGTAATACACCGTAGTTAGTACCAATATTGCCCATATTGGCCATGGCGGTTGGGGTGAGGGCGATAAAAGCAAGCGAAGTCAAACCGGCGTGCCGGAAAGATGGCATTTTCATATCACGTTTCCCTGTTGTTGGTATCTGTTTTTGTTGGTTAGTGGTTGTTCGTGAGACTTTTTACGTTTATGTATAGGACCTGTGAACGAACTTCAGACTAGGACTTGGGTGCATCTTTTAAAAACCGAAAAAAATAAAAACTACTTTTAGGAATAAAAATGACGGTAAAGCTGATAAAGGAATTCAGCGTGTTTGTGCAGTTGGTCAAAGCGGGGAAGATGACCGATGCGGCGCGGGTATTAGGGATGTCGCCAGCGACCATTAGCCAGCGCTTACGCCACCTGGAACAAGAGCTGGGGGTGCGGTTGGTCAACCGTAATGCCCGGGCGATGAAGGTGACCGATGAAGGGCGCGCCCTGTTTGAGCGGCTGGATGGTTTGATGGGCGACCTGGAGGACACGGCCGAGGCGGTGGTGCAGCTTGCCAAGGGGCCCCACGGCACCTTGCGCGTGTGGTCCACCATGGGGTTGGGGCGCAACCGTATTGCGGTGCTTGTGAAAGAGTTTATTGCCCGCTTTCCAGAGGTGCCGGTGCAACTGTTTCTGGGCGACAGACCCTATGATTTCGTGAGTGAAGGGCTGGATGTGGCGATTGCCATTGGGCAGCCGGAAGACTCTTCTCTGGTGGCCAGAAAGCTGATGGACAACCGCTGCCACTTGATCGCTTCGCCGCAATATCTGGCCACGCACCCTGCGCTGAAAACTCCGGAGGATTTACGCGACCATGAGTGCCTGATTCTGGATTGCCATGCGTCGTTCAAGGACTTCTGGCCGCTGTACGATGACCAGGGGGACCGGCATGCGGTCAAGGTGCACGGCAGGCTGCATACCGATCATAGTGAAGTGTTATTGCAATGGGCTGTGGACGGTATGGGTATTGCGTTGAAAAGTGCCTGGGATATTCAGCCTTACCTTGATGATGGACGCCTGGTGGAAGTGCTGCCGAATTATCGCCCGCCAGATCTGGATTTTTATTTGGTTTACCCGGAAAGGAAGTGTTTACCGGCGAAGACTCGGGTTTTTATGGATTTTCTTTTTGAGAAAGTCCCCGCAGGAAAGGGGGAGCATTAATCGTCTGACGGGCGTTTTTTCCTGAATATAAGTTTTATTTTTTTGATGGTGCTTTCGCTCTTGTGCGAGACAGAATCGCTATTTTTAGCCCTCAAAAAAGAATAATTGCTGCTTTCCCCGCACGATTTTCGTCATTTCCGCTCTGGTTATTGTGAAATCCATTCTCAATGGCGTGATTTATCTGCCTGACAAGGAGGTAAAGGGGCGCGCGTATTATTGTTGGGCGGTTTCCGTGCGCTCTGTGGTCAGGGAAGCGAGCTGCCGTGCCCAGTGCGCCAACACACCCAGGCCGCGCTGAGCATGCAAGGCGTTCTTTAGAGGTTCCCTAGCAGCCTGCTAGTCCCGGTAGCGTTTGCGCAAGTCACCATAGGCGTCTACGCGCCGGTCGCGCAGGTAGGGCCAGATGCGGCGTACGGACTCGCTGCGTTGCAGGTCCACGTCGGCCAGCAGCACCTGCTCGTTGTCGCTGTCGGCCTGGGCCAGGAATTCGCCCTGTGGCCCACAGATAAAGCTGTTTCCCCAGAATTGAATGCCGCTGTCGTCGGCCGGGCTTTGTTCAAAGCCGGTGCGGTTGGCGACCAGCACCGGTAAACCGTTGGCGACCGCATGGGCGCGCTGAATGGTGATCCAGGCGTCCAGTTGGCGCTGTTGCTCGTCCTGTTCATCGGTGCGGTCCCAGCCGATGGCGGTGGGGTAGAGCAGTAGATCCGCGCCGGCCAGCGCCATCAGGCGGGCGGCCTCCGGGTACCATTGGTCCCAGCACACCAGCAGGCCCAGTTTGCCCACGCTGGTTTCGATGGGGCTGAAGCCGCTGCGGCCATCGTTGAAGTCTGCATCGCCGGGGGTGAAATAGAATTTTTCATAGAAGCCCGGGTCATCCGGGATGTGCATCTTGCGGTAGATGCCGGCCAGGCTGCCGTCTTTTTCCAGCACCACGGCGGTGTTGTGGTAGAGGCCGGTGGCGCGCTTTTCAAACAGGCTGCCGACGATGACGATGCCCAGCTCTTTGGCCAGTGCACCCAGGGTTTCGGTGCTGGGGCCGGGGATGGATTCGGCCAGATCAAAGACGCTGGTGTCCTCGGTCTGACAGAAATACAGGCTGCGGTGTAATTCCTGCAGTAGCACCAGTTCCGCGCCCTGGGCGGCGGCCTCGCGCACCTGCGCCAGGGAATGATCCAGGTTGGCTTGCAGGTCGGCGGTGTTTGTTTGCTGGATAACGGCAACACGCATGGGCATTTTCCTTGTACTGGGGCAGGCCAGGCTCAGTTTTGACCGGGTTGTTAACAGGCTTAAAGCGCGCCTTGCGGCAATTGCATGGTGACACAGTGCAGGCTGCCGTGCTGTTCGATCAGTACCCGGCAGTTGACGGCCACCACCGTGCGCGGCCCGGATACGGATTGCAGGGCATTCAGTGCTTGCTGGTCGGTGTCGCAGCCATAAATCGGCACCAGAATTTTCTCGTTGGTGATCAGGAAGTTGGCATAGGTGGCTGGCAGGCGTTCTCCCTCGCGGCAATACTGGGCAGACGGCAGGGCCAGCGGGACCAGGGTCAAATCATGCTTGTCCGCCAGGCTCTGCAGTTCCTGTTCCATGGCGGCGAGACCGGGGTAGTGGCTGTCGCGGGTATCCTGGCATTGCACATAGACCAGGGTTTTCTCGTCCACAAAGCGGGCGAGGGTGTCCACGTGGGCGTCGGTGTCGTCGCCTTCCAGTTCGCCATGGTCCAGCCACCAGATGTCTTTGACGCCCAGTTGTTGTTTCAGCTGTTCGGTCAGTTCCGCTTCTGAGAGGTCCGGGTTGCGATTGGGGTTGCGCAGGCAGTGGCGGGTGGTCAGCAGGTTGCCATGGCCATCGGTATCGATGGCGCCGCCTTCCAGCACCAGGGCGTGGGTTTCCTGGGGGAGCTGCCAGGGCAGTTGCTGGTTGAGGGCGTTGTCCTTGTCGGCGGCGAACTTGCCGCCCCAGCCGGTAAAGGTGTAGTCCAGCAGCTGTGTCTGCTCGCCGTTGCGAATGGCGATGGGGCCGAAATCCCGGGCCCAGGTGTCGTTGTAGTCGGCGATCACCACCTGCAGGCGCTGGGCGTCGATGCCCCGTGCAGCGACCTGAGCGTGAATATGTTCACGGGTGTGGGCGTTACGGCACACCAGCAGCACATGCTCGTGATCAAGCAGGGCCGCGAGGATATCCAGATAACAGGTTTCGGCGTCGGCCAGGTGGTCGGCCCAATCGGTATGGGCGTCGGGCCAGGCGAGCAGGACCCCCCATTGGGGAGTCCATTCAGGAAGAAGTTGGCGCATAGCGAAGAGTGTCCGCAGGGTTGGCTATGCGCGCGAGTGTGCTACTGGCGGGCACCCCAGTCAATATAGAAACCGCCGTCATCGGCCGTGTCTTTTACGTCGTTCGCCGCGTTCTCTGCGGCCTGTTGGGTCTGCTCTGCCTGCTCGACGTGTTCTTCCACGTTTTGCTCGGCTTGAGCCTGGGCAGCCTGTGCTTTCTCGTTGGCGTCATCAACGGCGCCTTGTGCTTTGGCCTGGCTGTCTTCTACCGCTTGATTGGCCGCTTCGCTGGCCTGGTCAACGGACTGCCGGGCTTCTTGCTCTACGCTGGCCGCTTTCTTCTGCGCAGCCTGTTCGGGCGTGTCTTCGCCAGCGATGATGATGCGGCCAGTGACGGGGTCAAAGCGGAATTCGCCTTCGTCGGTGGCGCCAGCGGCGGGGGCTGTTGTCTGGGTAGGAGTACTTGCCTTGGTTGCAGCGGCGGGGGCCGTTTCAGCCGTTTTTGTCGCTGGCTTGGCGGTGTCGGGTGCGGCGGGGGCGCTTTCCGTGGTGGCTGCGGCTTTCGTTTCCGGTGCAGGGGTTGTGGCCTGGCCTGGTGTGGTAGCGGCAGGCGTGGATTGTGCCGGGCTGCTGGCCGGGGTGGCGTCGTTGTCGCCTTCGCTGACAAAACGGCCGGAAACCGGATCGAATACTGGCGCACCCTGATCATTGTTGTCGCTGGTGCTGGCTGAAGATGCCGGTGCGTTGGTGGTCGCTGCGGTTTTTTCTTCCGTTTTTTCTTCGATGGGGGGCAGGGTATCGACCTGCTGGCCGGAGACCACATCCGGTGCGGCACTTGCCGGTCGATCAACGACGGTGTGCAAGGCGGTGTTGTTTTCGAAGTAGACGGTGAAGCCGTTGTAGAACCAGCGGGTGATGGCGGGGCTGCCCACCGGGCCCTTGCTCTGGTTGGGGGCGCCGAATTCTGCGCGGACCTGGGATTGGGACATGCCGCGTTGGGGAACGTCGGCCGCCAGTGAGGCAGCGGGCATGGCCAGCGCAGCTGAGGCCAGCAACGTCATTATTTTTATCTTCATTTCTTCCCCCGGCGAGATTGTATTTTCTTTCGATATTAGAAAGTTAGGTAAACTTATTCAACCATTTTGCTAGCAGGCGAACGCTGACGCCGATCACAAAGCGGAGTGCCGGGGTCTTTGCGCCGGCTTCCGGCGGTGATGGCCGTAGTATTTGCTCCGGGTTTCGGGTTAAATGCGCTGCATGTTTCGACCTCTATCCTTCTATGTGGGTCTGCGCTATACCGGCGCCCGTGCCCGCAACAGTTTTATTTCGGTGATTACACTGATTTCCGCACTGGGCCTGATGTTGGGCGTAGCGGTGCTGATAACGGTGCTTTCTGTCATGAACGGCTTCGATCGTGAGCTGCAGACCCGCATTCTGGGCATGGTGACGCACCTCTCGGTGCATGGCCGTGAGCCGGTGCAGGATTGGCAGGCGCTGGCCAACCGGGTGGATCATCACGACGAGATCCAGGCGGCGGCACCGTTCGTGCAACTGGAGGGCATGCTGACCCATCGTGGCAATGTGGCCGGGTCGCTGATCAACGGCATTGAGCCTGATGCCGAGCGCAAGGTGTCCATCGTCGGCGATTTCATGCATCAGGGCGAGCTGGAAAGCCTTGAGCCGGGTGAGTTTGATATGGTGCTGGGCTATGGGCTGGCGCGGCGCTTGGGAGCGGAGCTGGGTGACAAGGTGACCCTGGTGCTACCGGAAGCCACTATCTCGCCAGCCGGGGTGATGCCTCGTTTCAAGCGGTTCACCGTCACCGGGATTTTCCGGGTGCGGGCCGAGGTCGATTCGCTTTACGCCTATGTGAATGTGGCGGACGCCGCCAAACTGGCTCGCCAGGCGGGCACAGTGCAAGGGGTGCGGCTGAAGCTGAACGACCTGTTTAGTGCCTCGAATCTGGGCTGGACGCTGCAACAGGAGCTAGGGCCGAATTACTACACCAGTGACTGGACCCGCAGCCACGGCAACCTGTTCCAGGCCATCAAGATGGAAAAGACCATGATGACGCTGTTGCTCAGCTTCATCGTGGCGGTGGCCGCCTTCAATATCATTTCCAGCCAGGTGATGCTGGTGACCGAGAAGCGCGGCAACATTGCGGTGTTGCGCACGCTGGGGGCGTCACCGGGCACGATCATGCGCATTTTCATGGTTCAGGGCACGCTGATCGGGGTGGCGGGCACTTTACTGGGGACCGCGCTTGGGGTACTGCTGGCGACCAATGTGAGCAATATCGCCGAGTGGGTAGAGAAGACCTTTAATACCCGCTTGTTTGATGCCTATTTTGTGAATTATCTGCCGTCCGAGCTGCAGTGGTCCGATGTGGGCACCATTGTGGGGATCGCGCTGTTCATTAGTTTCTCTGCCACCCTGTATCCTTCCTGGCGCGCTAGCCGGGTACAACCTGCGGAGGCGCTGCGTTATGAATGATTCGACGCCTGTCCTGCATGCGCAAACGTTGGTGAAAGCCTACGAAGAGGGCAATAACGAACTGGAAGTGCTCAAGGGTGTGGACCTGACCGTGCACAAGGGCGATATCCTGGCGATTATCGGTGCGTCCGGTTCAGGTAAGTCGACCTTGCTGAATCTGCTCGGCGGGCTGGATCACGCTACCCGCGGGTCGGTCTCTATCGCAGGCACTTCGGTGGCATCGTTGAATGACCGCGAAACCGGGCGGCTGCGCAACCGCTACCTGGGGTTCGTTTACCAGTTTCATCATTTGTTGCCGGAATTTACCGCGCTGGAAAATGTGGCCATGCCATTGTTGATCCGTGGCGAAAAGCCGGCGGATTGTCAGGCCCGGGCCGCAGCGATTCTGGAGCGGGTGGGGTTGGGGCCTCGTCTCAAGCACAAGCCTTCGGCGTTAAGCGGCGGTGAGCGTCAACGGGTGGCGATTGCCCGTGCGCTGGTGACCGAGCCGGCACTGGTAATGGCGGATGAGCCCACCGGGAATCTGGATGAGCGCACCGCTGCACAAGTGCAGGCGCTAATGATCGAGTTGAATGAGAATCTGGGCACGGCGTTCATGATCGTGACCCACGATAGGGAGTTTGCGTCCCGCTGCCCGCAGCAATATGAGCTGCACGACGGGTTACTGCGGCGGCTTTGAGTCGTCGCGGGCCTCGTCGGCCTCACGTTTTGCCTCTTCTTTGGCGTTTTCCTTTGCTTCCTGTCTGGCCTCCCGGCGTTCCGCCCGGACGCGCCGGTGTGCCCGCAGGTTCCAGCTACGAATCACCGCCAGCCGCCAGCTGACCTTCACTGCCAGGTAGGCCAGCCCACCGAACAGGAATGCGCACAGCAACGAGCCCACCCACAGGGGAATCAACTGCTCCACAAACCAGGCCACGGTAATGCCTTCGCCACTGTGGGGCGGCATGCCCAACAACCAGGCGCCGATGCGGTAGGTGAAGTAGAAAATGGGGACATAGGTGACCGGGTTGGAAATCCAGACCAGCATCACCGACAGTGGCAGGTTGCAATGAAAACGTACCGCCAGTAACGCGGCTAGTCCCATCTGCAGGGGAATGGGTAGTAAACCGGAGAAGATGCCGATAAAGGCCGCGCCCGCCAGTGAGCGGCGGTTGATGTGCCAGAGGTTGGGGTCCGACAACACCTCCCCGAGAAAGCTCAACGACTTGGTCTGCCGAATGCGTTCGGGTGTTGGCAGGTATTTGCGGAATATCCGTTTTGGCATGAACTCGCATCTACTGGCTGGGGTCGGGAGCGTCTGGCTGCCCCGGTACATTCTGGCTGGCGTTATCTTGCCGTCCACGAACGCACTCTATCAGTTCGTTGCTATGCCCGGTACGTTCGTGCCGGGATTAACCGCGAAAAAAGTGGGGCAAAAGGGCGTGTGTGCTCCCTTCCTGTTTCCCCGCGGGCGCTATTATGCCCGCATCGATAAAAAAGGCATACTCCTTCGCTGACGGCTTTCGGGATTGTTGGGTTCGTCAACAGAATCGTCATGTTGTGATGTCTGTTGAATCGTTTTCACGTCGTCGTTTCAGAAAATACCGCGGAGCAAGGATGCGTATGTGGTTGACGGCAGCGGCCATGGTGGCTGGCTGCTGGCTGGGTGTGTTATGGCCGTTGCTGGTGCTTTCTGCCGTGGCAGCGGTGGGGGGGTGGCGTTACCGTTCCCTGTGGCTCGTCTGGTTGGTGCTGGGCTACGGTTTCGGCGTTTGGCAATTGCACCAGGGATTGGCACAACGCCTGCCTGCAGAGCAGGACCGGGCGGTGCTCAGCCTGCAGGGGCAGGTGCGGGATATTCCGGTTACTCGCCGTGAATTTCGCTTCGGCCGCTGGCAGGTTCGCCAGCAGATCCATCTGACGGTGTGGGGCAGTGAGGCATGGCCCGGCACGCACCAGGTGGTACTCAATAGCTACGCGCCTTCGGTGTTGCTGAGCGCGGGTGACCGGGTGGCTCTGGATGCAGAGCTGAAGGTGCCGCGTGGCGTGTATAACCGGTTTGGTCCGGACCGTGCCCGTGCCGATCTGTCCGCCGGGGTGGATGCCCGTGGCAAGCTCGAGCGTGTTTCGATAATCGCCAATCATGGTGGCGTGGATGCCTGGCGGGAGGCGCTGTCCTCTCGGGTGGCGGCATCGGTGTCTGGCTCTCCCTTCGGCAAAGCGGTATTGCCGGCGTTGGTTGTTGGTGACCGTGCCGGGCTGCCGTCGTCTCTCTGGCGTACCTTTCAACTCACTGGCGGGGCTCACCTGCTGGCCATTTCCGGGCTGCATATTGCCATCGTGGCGGGGTGGTTCTGGTGGCTGGGCAGGGCATTGCTTGCGCCAGTGCTGCAAGGCGTAATTCCTGCGCTGCGACGATATTCGCTGCAGCAGCTTGCCTGGCTGCCGGGGCTGCTCGGTGCCATGGGGTATGCGGCACTGGCGGGCTTCAGCCTGCCCACCATGCGTGCACTAGTAATGCTGATCGTGGTGGCACTGGCCCAGTGGTGGCGAGTGCCGGTTTCGCTGTGGCGCGCGTTGGGTATGGCCTTGTTGGTGGTGTTGTTGATCACGCCGCTGGCTGCGTTGTCAGCGAGCCTGTGGCTGTCATTCGGTGCGGTCGCCTGTATCGCCATGTTGACCCGCAGCCATGCGCCCTGGCAGTTGATGCTGTTGCTGCCGGTGGTGATGGCCGTGGCGGGTGCGGTGCTGTTTCAGCAGTGGACACCCAGCGCCCCGCTGGCAAACCTGATTCTGGTTCCGCTCTACACCTTGTTGGTTATCCCCGCGGCATTGCTGGGGGCGCTGTTCCAGCAGCCCTGGCTGTTGGGTGCTGCCGCGACCGGGGTGGAATTTTCCGTGTGGGTCATGACATGGCTGGCGAATCTGGGCGTGCCGTCATGGCTCAGGCTGCCGTCCATGACCGCAGGTATTGTCCTGATGGTTGGGTTGATGTTGCTGCTGATGCCTTTTTTGCCGTTTCCTCGACGCTTGCTGCCGCTTTTCCTGCTGCCCTGGTTGACGCAGAAGCCGGCAACACTGGCGCCGGGGGAGTGGTCACTGACGGCTTTTGATGTGGGGCAGGGGCTGGCATTGGTAATACGTACCCGTGAACACCTGCTGATTTATGATGCCGGGCCGTCCTGGCCCGGTGGCAGCATGGCGGCCCAGAGTATGAGGCCGTGGCTGTCGGTGACGGGGCAGCAGGTAGACCGCACGGTGATCAGTCATGGTGACAATGACCATGCCGGCGGGCTGACTGACTTGCCGGCATCAGGCCTGTTGCTCAGTGGCGAGCCGCACAGGGTGCCAGGTAGCCAATTATGCCAGGCCGGTGATCAGTGGCGCTGGGACGGCGTGACCTTCACGGTGCTGTGGCCCCGTGAATCAGGTCGGGAAGGGAATGGCGCCAGCTGCGTGCTGCATGTGGATGGGGCCTTTGCCTCTGCGCTGCTGCCTGGCGATATCGGCCTCCAGGAGGAATACCGTTTGCTTGGGGCGTTGGCGCCCGTGGATCTGTTGGTGCTGGGGCATCATGGCAGTAAATCGAGCACCAGCGATGCCTTGCTGCGTCAGCTGCAGCCTGATGTTGCGCTGGTCAGCGCCGGCTACCGCAACCGGTTCCGTCACCCTCATCCGCAGGTGCTGAATACGCTGGATAGCGCGGGCATCACAGTTCTGCGCACGGACCTGGATGGCATGATTGTGTTTCGACAGGGGGGCGTCGATAATGGCCGGCTTATAACAAAATGGCGACAAGCGTATGCCCGGCCCTGGCATGGACCGGCTCGCTGGCGTTTTTGGTAACCCGATTTGTGAGCAAGGGGAGAAGTTAAGGTGCAAGATCTTGTGCAGTCCGGGGGCTGGATGATGCTCCCGATCTTGATCTGTTCAGTGGTGGCGCTGGCCATTGTGGTTGAACGTTTCTGGACCCTGCGGCCCAGCAAACTGGCGCCAGCGGATACGGTTCCCCAGGTGCAGACGCTGCTGAAACGCGGCCTGCTTAATGAAGGCAATCTGGTGAAGCTGCGCGACAGCTCGCCGCTGGGTCGCATCCTGGCGACCGGCCTGGCCAATGCTCGCCATGGTCGTGACATCATGAAAGAAAGTATCCAGGAAAGTGCCACTGGTGTGGTGCACGAGCTGGAGAAATTTCTCAGCACCCTGGGCTCTATCGCGGCGATTACTCCGCTGCTGGGCTTGCTGGGCACCGTGGTCGGCATGATCGATGTGTTTGCGGCGATCATGATTCACGGCACTGGTGACGCGGCACAGCTGGCTGGTGGTATTTCCCAGGCACTGCTGACCACTGCAGCGGGCCTGGTGGTTGCTATTCCGGCAATCTTCTTTCACCGCTTCTTTGTACGCCGGGTAGAAGAAATTACTGTGGAGCTGGAGCAAAGCGCCGTTCATGTGGTGGATCTGGTACACGGTGATCGTGAGGCAGAACCGGGAGAGAAGGCGTGAAATTTCCCCGGCCCAGCCAGGAGGAGATCAGCGTTAATCTGACACCCTTGATTGATGTGGTGTTCCTGCTGCTGATTTTCTTCATGGTATCGACCACGTTTGATGACAAGACACAGTTGTCGATCACCTTGCCGGAAGCCGATGGCGCTCCGCAGGCTCAGGTGGATGATCAAGTTGAAGTGACGATTACCTCCACGGGCGATTACCTGGTGAACGGCGAGAAGTTGGCAGCCAGTGACAGCAATGCGCTGCGTACTGCGTTGCTGCGTCTTGGGCAGGATAAAACGGATCAACCGTTGCAAATTTATGCGGACGCCAATGTGGCGTATCAGGCTGTCGTGCGTGTTTATGACGTGGCCGGGCAGCTGGGTTTTGTTAAGCTGTCGCTCACCACTCGCGAATCCCCCAACGAGGCAAAATGACTCAACCCCTTTCCTCCGAGGACGTGTGGCCTACCTACAAGCGGCTACTGAGCTACGTCCGCCCTTACTGGTTCATGCTGATTATCAGCGTTATTGGCTATGCCCTGTATGCCGGGACCCAGGCAGGGGCGGCACAGCTGGCCGGTTACTTGGGGGAAACCATCGTCAACCCGACCGATGCGCGCGTGCTGATCGTGTCGATCGCGCCATTGGTGTTGGTGATTTTCCAGGGCCTGGGCCAGTTCATGGGCAGTTATTCCATGAACTGGGTGGCCCAGCAGATCGTGTATGTGCTGCGTAATGATGTATTCGGCCATGTGCTGAAATTGCCCCAGTCGGAATACCACCGCAATGCGTCTGGCCGCATCATGTCGAAGATCATCTTTGATGCGCAGCAGGTCACCAGTGCCGGTAGCGATGCCATTATCGTGATTATCCGCGAAGGTCTCACGGTGATTGGCCTGTTTGGTTTTCTGTTATGGCAGAACTGGAAGCTGACACTGATTCTGGTGGCCGTGGCGCCGTTGATTGCCCTGGTTATGAACGTGACCAGCAAACGTTTTCGGAAAATCAGTCGTCGGATTCAGTCGTCCATGGCGAACATTACCCATTTTCTGGGTGAAGCCATTGAGGGCAGTGGCGAGGTTAAGATCTTTGGCGGGCAGAAACAGGAAGCAGACCGGTTCCACAATGTCAGCCGCAGTTTTGCCAAGCAGAACGTAAAGCTCAATGCCAGCAAGATTGCTAGTACGGTCATCGTGCAGTTGTTTGTGGCGGTGGGCATTGGGGCCATTACCTATCTGTATATTCACTTGATGGGTGAAGACCTGACCGTGGGGGGCTTTCTCTCCTACATTGCCGCCGCTGGTATGATCCAGAAACCGCTCAAGCAGCTCACGGATGTGAACGTGAAAGTGCAGCGGGGCGTAACGGGTGCGGCCAGCCTGTTTGAATTGCTGGACACCGAGCAGGAAGTGGATACCGGTACCTATGCGGTGGCTACCAAGGCTGACGGTAATATCGAGTTCCAGGGTGTGACCTTTGGTTATGACCCGGCCTCTCCGGTGGTGCGGCATCTTAACTTTTCCATCAAGGCCGGTGAGACGGTGGCGCTGGTTGGCCGCTCTGGTGCGGGTAAAAGCACCATCAGCGCCATGCTGCCACGCTTTTTTGATCCGGATCAGGGGCGCATTCTTCTCGACGGCATTCCCCTGGATGAGTACCAGCTTGGCGAGCTGCGCAACCAGATTGCCATGGTCAGTCAGCGGGTGGTGCTGTTTAACGACAGCGTGAGAAATAACATTGCCTACGGCGAGCTGCGCAGCGCGGATGACGCCACCATCATAAAAGCGGCGCAGGACGCCCACGCCTGGCGCTTTATTGAACAGCTTGAGCATGGCCTGGATACCTTGCTGGGCCAGGATGGTGTGCAATTGTCCGGTGGCCAGCGGCAGCGGATAGCGATTGCCCGCGCGCTGCTCAAGGATGCGCCTATTCTGATTCTTGATGAAGCGACCAGTGCGCTGGATAGCGAGTCTGAGCACCACATCCAGCAGGCCCTGGAGCAGGTGATGGAAGGGCGCACTACCCTGGTCATTGCCCATCGCTTGTCTACCATCGAAAAAGCGGACCGCATTATGGTGCTGGATCAGGGCCAATTGATCGAGCAGGGCTCGCACCAGGAATTGCTGGAAAAGAACGGGCTCTATACGCAAATGTACCGGATGAATTTTTCCGAGGAGTAAGCGGACGACATGGGGTCACTGAGCGAATGGATTCAACAGGGTTGGTATAAGGGCAGCCCCTGGCTGGTTCCACTGCGGCCTCTGTCTGCGCTGGTGTCTCTTGAGGCGCGGCGCCGTCTGCAACAATTCAGGAAGCAACGCCCAAGCCCTCCCGTCCCGGTGTTGGTAGTGGGCAATATCACCGTGGGGGGAACAGGCAAAACCCCATTGGTGATTGCGTTGGTGGAAGCGGCGCGCTCCCGGGGCTTGAAAGTGGCGGTGGTATCCCGCGGCTTTGGCGGTAAAACCGAACAGTATCCCCAGCATGTGTCCGCTAGCAGTGATGCGCTGGACGTAGGGGATGAGCCGGTGTTGATAGCTCGCCGTACCGGCGCCCCTGTGGTGCTGGATCCGGACCGGCGCAATGCGCTGGACGTGGCGATTCGCGAGTACGCGCCGGATCTGGTGATCAGCGATGATGGCTTGCAACATTATGCTCTGCCGCGCAGCGCCGAAGTGGTGGTGGTGGATGGTCAGCGTGGCCTGGGTAACGGCCGCTGCCTGCCGGAAGGTCCATTAAGAGAGCCTGCCACCAGGCTCAAGGAAGTGGATTTTGTCATCAGCACTGGCGGGGGATGGACCGGTGCCTATCCCATGATCATGCGCCCGTCAGGCATGACATGCCTGGCCGACGACCGCACTCTCAGCCCTGACGACTTCCTGCGCCAACATCCCCAGGTCCATGCGGTCGCTGGTATCGGTAATCCCAAGCGCTTCTTTAATCTGCTCAGTATTCTGGGGCTCAGCACGACGCCTCACGTTTTCCCCGACCATCATGCCTATCAACCGGCGGATCTGGCCTTTGCCGATGGGCTGCCTGTCCTGATGACAGAAAAGGACGCGGTGAAATGTGCCCCCTTTGCCGAGCCCCACTGGTGGTTTCTTCCGGTGACCGCGAGCTTGCCGGACGGGTTGCTGGATCAGATGATTGATCGGGCGTTGGGAGTGAACGGTAAAGAGAGTTGAAAGTTTAAAGTTCAAAGTTGAAAAGCGCGTCTAAAGCGGGAGTGACTCCAAGGCTGTGCCCGCGTACCTAACAGCGCGAAATGGAAAATTATCAAAATCTGCGCTGAACATTTTCGCGTTTTAACTTTGAACTTTACACTTTCAACTTCGGCCCTGATTTTTTTCGAGGTAGTGAATGAGTTTTTACGTAGTGGTGCCGGCGCGGTATGCGTCTACCCGTTTGCCGGGCAAGCCGTTGGCGGACATTGCCGGTAAAACCATGGTGGAGCGGGTGGCGGAACGCTGCCAGCAAAGTGGTGCTGATCAGGTCTATGTGGCCACTGACGATGCCCGCATTGCCGATGTGCTGGGTGACACCGTGCCGGTGGTCATGACCCGTGATGATCACCCCTCCGGGACGGATCGTCTTCAGGAAGTGGCTGCAAAACTGTCGCTGGCTGACGATGACATTATCGTTAATGTGCAGGGTGACGAGCCATTGATTCCTCCTGCGGTGATCAATCAGGTAGCGGCCAATCTGGCGGCGAACCCGGACTGCCAGATGGCAACGCTGTGTGAAGCCATTGAAAGCGCGGAAGACCTGTTTAATCCCAATGTGGTGAAGGCGGTTTTCGATGATTCGGGCAGGGCGCTGTATTTTTCCCGGGCGCCGGTGCCATGGCACCGTGATGCCTTTGCCGATGGCAAACAGGATATGTCCGCAGGGCAGTGGTGGCGGCATATCGGGATCTACGCGTACCGGGTAGCGTTCTTGCATCAGTATGTGCAATGGCAGCCGGCCACACTGGAAAAGCTGGAATCTCTGGAGCAGCTACGGGCCATGGCCAATGGCGTGGCCATCCACGTGGAGCCTGCCTGTGAGGCAGTGCCCGGTGGGGTCGATACCCAAGCGGACCTTGATCGCCTGCGGGCGCAGCTGGGAGGTAAATGATGGGCGTGTCGGTATTGTTTGTTTGTCTGGGGAATATTTGCCGTTCACCCACCGCTGAAGTGGTCTTTCGTGAACGCGTGAAGGCTGCAGGCCTGGAAGATCGTATTCGTATTGATAGCGTTGGAACCGGCGATTGGCATATCGGCAAGGCGCCGGATCCCCGCACCCAGGAAGCGGCGTTGCGGCGGGGCTATTCCATGGCGTCCTTGCGCGCCCGGCAAGTCAGCCCGGCGGATTTTGCGGACTTTGATTGGGTGCTGGCCATGGATGACGCCAACCTGGCGGATCTGAAGGCCATGCGACCAGCATCGTATCAGGGCACTCTTGCCCGTTTTCTGGACTATGCACAGCACACTTCGGTGCGGGAAGTGCCCGACCCTTATTATGGCGGCGAAGACGGATTCGATACCGTGCTGGACTTGATTGAAGATGGCGCTGAAGGATTGTTGAGCCGCGTGCGGGAGCAACTGTGAGCCAGGCGGCGCCACCGACCGGTTCGTTCGAGCAGATCTGCGATGCGGATCTGACGTCCCTGAATACCCTGCGGTTGCCAGCACGAGCCCATCGTCTGGCCCGCCCGACCACGCTGGATGCATTGTCACAGGTGCTGGCGGAGCGTAATCCGGCAGAGCCGCTTTTCGTGATCGGTGAAGGCAGTAACCTGGTGATTCGTTCTGATCTGCCGGGGCTGACACTGAGCCTGGCTATTGATGGCATGGCGCAGGTGAAGGAAGACGACACCCATGTCTGGGTGGCCGCCGGTGCTGGCGTGCACTGGGATGATCTGGTGGACTGGACCGTTGAGCAGGGCTGGCAAGGGCTGGAAAACCTTTCCTTGATTCCCGGTACGGCGGGGGCGGCACCTTTTCAGAATATCGGTGCCTATGGCGTCGAGTTGTCCCAGGTGCTGGAGCAGGTGACGGTGATGGATGTGGTCACCGCCCAAGTAGACCATTTTGCCGGCCATGAATGCGAATTTTCCTACCGCGACAGTCGTTTCAAAAGCCGTGATCGTGGCCGCTATATCATTACCGGCATCGAGCTTCGTCTGAATAAAACACCCCAGTGTAATGTGAGCTATGGGCCGCTCAAGGCGCGCTTTGGCCACTTGTCGCAAGCGGATATTTCCCCCGCTGCGGTTCGCGAGCATGTGATTGCGGTGCGTCAGAGTAAGCTGCCGGATCCTGCCGTGTTGGCTAACGCGGGCAGTTTTTTCAAAAACCCGGTCGTAACCAAAGAGCAGGGTGATGCGTTAAAGGTGCGTTTTGCGGATTTGGTGGCGTACGCACAAGCGGATGGCGTGAAACTGGCAGCAGGGTGGCTGATCGAGCAGGCCGGCTGGAAGGGTAAGCGGTTGGGCCCTGTTGGTATGCATAGCGAACAGGCGCTGGTGCTGGTCAATCATGGCGGTGCCACCAGTGCGGATGTGGTGGCGTTGGCAGAAGCGGTGTGCGCTGACGTGCAGGCGACGTTTGGTGTGTCGTTGGAGCAGGAGCCGGTGCTGTTACCATAGCCAGGAGCCCCAGAGCCCCCATAGACGGATGGGATGCATGAGACCCATGGCCACAATTGATTTCAGCATGTAGCTGGAGCAATACCCGATTATTGTCTGAATGATGGCCCTGACAGCTCCTCAAAGAAACCCTCAAAAATACCTCTCAAAAGAGATACCGCAATAACGACAGCTGTTCAGGCTAAGGGGGGGTACGTCAGGCATCCGGCGTCGAGCGTTTATTCGCGATAAACCCTTCAGACGGCGAGAAGCGTGTTGTTCACTTTAATCCGTGAAGAACCATAAGCCACAAAAAAGCCCGCACGAAGCGGGCTTTTTTGTGGCTGGAATGTCCTCAGTCTTCCGAGGACGATTCCGCTTGTTGCGCCTTGGCAGCCGCTTCCTGGGCAGCGAGCTGCTCACGGCGGCGCTGGCGTGGGTCGTTGCTGGCGCGGCCCTGCTCGGCAGCAGCAGGCTTGGCTTCGGCTTTGACCGCTTTCACTTCCGTGGCACGGCTGGGCAGCTCATTGCTGGCCGGTGCCGGCTTGGGCTTTTCTTCCGCCTTTGGCGCCGGGGCTGCCGGGGTCGGTTTGTAGCCCGGGGAGCGCGGATCATTGCTGGCCCGGCTTGGAGCTGCTGGCTCGGCGGCGGGGGCTTCTGCTTTGGGGGCTTCGGCCTCTACCGCTTTCTCTGCCTGCTTTTCCTCTACCGGTTTGGTCGGCGCTGGCGCCTCAGCCGGTTTGGCCGCTTCTGGCTGAGCTGCTGCTGGCGCTGCCGGAGCGTCTTTGGCGGCTTCCGCTTGTGGAGCGGGTTGCGTCGCTTTCTCGGCATCGGCGGTTTTCGGGGCGTCAGTCTTGGGCTGCTGCGGCTGGCTATCGGCCTCCGGCTTTTCCTGCGCCGGAGCAGCGGCAGCCGTATCGCTGTTGCTGGTTGCCGGCTGAACGGTGGCCGGCTTGTCGTCCTGGGCTTTCGGTGCAGCGGTGTTTTGCGCGGCCGGGGCCTGGGCGGCAGATTGTTGCTCGGCAGCAGGTTGCTGCGGCTGAGCCGGAGCGGCGGTCTGTTCCTGCTTCGGTTCAGCTGCGGCTTGTGGCTTGCTGGCCGCCGGCTGTTGCTCGGCCTGAGCAGCCTTGTCGGCTACCTCTTTTTTAGCCTGATCGTCGGCCTTCGCTTGCGCAGACGGCTCCTGAGCCGGAACCAGCTTGGCAGGCGGGTGACCTTCGTCATCCACGGGTGCGGGCTGTTCGTTGCGTGGACGGGCCGGTTTGGGCGCATTGTTGCGCTGCGGTTTGTCCGCAGAGGCTTCAGCTACCGCACTCTTGCCGTCGCTATTGTTTTCCCCTTTGCCAGGACGCTGGCGTTCGCGTAGCGGACGATCGTCCTTGGCATCGGTGCGGCGCGGGGCTTTCGGACCCTTGTCGCTGCCTTTGCTCTCGGCGTTGTCAGCAGCGTTGTCCGGCTTGCGGTTATTACGCGGCTTGCCGCCGTCATTTGCCTTGTTGTCGGGCTTGTTGTCGTTACGATTTTCGTTACGACCGTCGCCACGGTTGTCATTGTTGCGGTTGTTGCGACGGTTGTCGTTGCGACCACGGCGTTCGTTGCGGTTGCCGTCGTCCTTGTTGTCGCCACGGTTGTCACGATTGTCGGAAGAGCGATTGTCCGCCTGGCGGTTATCGTTCTTGCGACCACCGTCCTTGTCGTTCTGACGTTTGTTGCGGTTATTGCGATTGTCGTTATCGCCACCTTTGCCGCCATCACGCTTGTTGCGGTTGTCGTTCTTGCCGCGGTTATCGTTGTTGCGGTTGTCGTTACGGTTACGAGTATTACCACCACGGCCGCCACGGCTGTTCTGCTGCTGGCGCTGCTTGTTATCGCCTTTGCGCTGGGGCTGTTCTTTCTTTGCCTTGGCCGGCTTGGGCTCAGCGGTAAAGACCTGGGCGAGCCAGGAGAACAGACGTGCCAGCAGGCCCAGGTTTTGGACCTGTGGCGTCGGTGCGGCAGCCGCGGGCTTGGGCGGCGGCGGGGCGGTGTCCGGTGCCATCAGTTTGACGGCCGGTTCCTGGGTCTTGATTTCCGTGTCCTGGGCGGAGGCGATATCCGCATCCTTGTTGCCTTCCAGCAGGTCCATCTCATGGCTCAACTGGGTGCTGGTCTGGTCATCACGGATGCGCTCCACTTCGAAGTGAGGCGTGTCCAGGTTCTGGTTGGGGATGATCACCACGCGGACGTTGTGGTTCTTCTCAATGGCACGCAGGGGATCGCGCTTTTCATTGAGCAGGTAGGTGGCCACGGCCACCGGCACCTGTGCCTGGATCTCGCCGGTGCGCTCTTTCATCACTTCTTCTTCGATAAGACGAAGGATGCTTAGCGCCAGGGATTTCACGTCACGGATGTGGCCCTGGCCGTCGCAGCGCGGGCAAACAATGCTGGAGGTTTCCCCAAGACTGGGGCGCAGGCGCTGACGGGACAGTTCCAGCAGGCCGAAGCGGGAGATGCGACCCAGCTGGATGCGAGCGCGGTCCGCTTCCAGCGCATCGCGCATGCGGTTTTCCACGTCACGCTGATTGCGCGCCGGGCCCATGTCGATGAAATCCACCACGATCAGGCCGCCGATATCCCGCAGGCGCAGCTGTCGGGAAATTTCCTCTGCGGCTTCCAGGTTGGTCTGCAGGGCGGTCTCTTCGATATCCGCACCCTTGGTGGCACGGGAGGAGTTGATGTCGATGGAGACCAGCGCTTCTGTCGGATCGATCACGATGGAGCCACCGGAAGGCAGCTTCACTTCCCGCTCGAAGGCGGTTTCGATTTGCGACTCAATCTGGAAACGGGAGAACAGCGGGGTCTCGTCGTCGTACAGTTTGATCTTGTGCTGGAAGTCCTGCATGACCTGTTGAACAAAGCCCTGGGCTTCGTCATAGACTTTCTTGGAGTCGATCAGGACTTCGCCGATATCCTTGCGCAGGTAATCACGGATGGCACGAATGATGACGTTGGATTCCTGATAGATCAGGAAAGGCGCCTTGCGGTCCTGGGAAGCCTCATCGATGGAGGTCCACAGCTTCAGCAGGTAGTTCAGGTCCCACTGCAGCTCTTCAGCGCTGCGGCCCAGCCCGGCGGTGCGCACGATGACGCCCATTTCGTCGGGAATGGTCAAGGCGCCAAGCGCTTCTTTCAGCTGCGCCCGTTCTTCCCCTTCGATGCGGCGGGAGATGCCGCCGGCGCGGGGGTTGTTGGGCATCAGGACCAGGTAACGGCCAGCCAGGCTGATAAAGGTGGTGAGGGCGGCGCCTTTATTGCCGCGCTCTTCCTTGGCCACCTGAACGATGACTTCCTGACCTTCCTTGATGACTTCCTTGATGTTGATGCGACCCTGGATGTCCTTGGGGTCTTTCTGGAAGTACTGGCGGGAAATTTCCTTGAGGGGAAGAAAGCCATGGCGCTCGGCACCAAAGTCGACAAAGGCGGCTTCCAGGGAAGGTTCTACCCGAGTGATCTTGCCTTTGTAGATGTTGGCTTTTTTCTGTTCCCGTGTGCGGTGTTCGATATCCAGGTCATACAGACGTTGTCCGTCGACCAGTGCCACCCGAACCTCTTCAGGATGAGTGGCGTTAATAAGCATACGTTTCATGGTGCTACCACAAGTTTGTGGTGGCATGGGGCAGGGCCGGGTGTAACCGGTAGCAGACCAGGGGGAGTGCTGTGGCAGGCATGTCACGGGTTGGGCGCACGCTGGGCGTGTGGATCGCTTTCCTTGGTGATCGTGTTGCCTGAGTCAGCGGCTCTCCGAGTTGTGTGCAATGTTTAGTGCGTAATCATGCTGGCAGTTGGCCAGTCTGTAATGCTTCACGCGATTGCCGTGGTTATCCTCACACAGCAATGTGTAAACTCTTGTCTGTCTGTTTTCCAGGTCGTTTGACCGGCGCTGCAGGCCACCATCGTTAATGTTCAGGGCCCGTTTTTCGGGCGCTGTAAATGGGTCTTCTGCAGCGTGTGCCCAGTTCCGTGTGGGTATTTCCCGTGTGGAAGGTGGGCCTAACGCTTTTTCTGTGACCTGGGGGCGGGCTCTGTCTTCATCGGCTGTAGCCGGAGAGGGCCGAACGGCGAATGTTCGCTGCGCGTCGCCGTTGCCTATTCAGGTCGACGCTTGACTATAGCAACAAAAGGCCAGCCGGATCAATCAGATAGATTGCTGAGCTTCCCCGCGCCAGATGCAGACATTTCCGCCGATCACGCTTAGAATCGCGCCATGTCAGAAGATACCCCCGCAGCGAACCGGGTGACGTTTGTCACCATTGATGAAGGCCGGCACGGTCAGCGCCTGGATAATTTCCTGTTTACCCACCTTAAAGGGGTGCCCAAATCCCGTGTTTACCGGATTATTCGCTCCGGTGAGGTGCGCATTAACAAGGGACGCGCCAAGCAGACCACTCGCCTGGCCAGTGGTGATGTGGTGCGTATTCCGCCCATTCGTACCAGTGAATCCGCCGCGCCGCCGGCGGTGAGCGAAGGGTTGGCCGAGCGCTTGCGGCGGGCCTGTGTCTATGAGGATGACCAGCTGTTCATTTTCAACAAGCCGTCAGGCCTGGCGGTGCATGGTGGCAGTGGTGTCAGCCTGGGGCTGATTGAGGCCCTGCGGGTGATGTATCCCGATGAAAAGGAAATGGAGCTGGTGCACCGGCTGGACCGCGATACCAGTGGATTGATTATGGTGGCCCGTCGGCGCTCGTTTCTGCGCAAGCTGCAACGCCTGATGCAGGGCGGCCAGGTGGAAAAGCGTTACTGGTTGCTGTGTCAGGGCTTCAAGGGCAAGGAGCGCACTCTTGATGCGCCCTTGCTGAAAATGATGAATGGCAACGAGCGTATCGTGCGGGTTTCCCGTGAGGGCAAGCCTTCGGTGACCCATTATCGTCTGCTCGAGCGGTTTGCCCAAGCGCAATTGGTGGAGGCCACTCTGGAAACCGGTCGCACCCACCAGATTCGGGTGCATAGCCAGTTTGGCGGCTTTCCCTTGTTGGGGGATGACAAATACGGAATTGCCAAAGGAGAAGCGTTGTTGGCCGAAATTGGCCGTCGCCGCCTTTGTCTGCATGCCCGCACCCTGGTATTTGTGCATCCGAACACGGGCAAGCGGCTGACGGTTACCGCACCACTGGATGACGATTACGAGGCGATTCTGACGGCCCTCAGGAGCCAGCGATGAATAATGCGCGTCCTTATGACCTGGTGATTTTCGACTGGGATGGCACGGTCATGGATTCCACCGGCCGCATTGTCAGCTGCATGCAGTTGGCGGCGTTGGATCTGGAGCTGCCTTCCCTGGCTGACCCGGTGGTATGCAGTATCATCGGGCTGGGTTTGCCGGAGGCCATCGCCACGCTCTATCCACAGCTGGACGATGCAGGGATCGTCGCCATGCGTGATCGCTACGCTTTCCACTTTATCGCCGCCGAGCAGACCCCCAGCGCCCTTTATCCGGGGGCGGAACAGGTACTGACTCACTTGCGCGAAAGTGGCTTTAAGCTGGCGGTGGCCACTGGCAAGAGCCGCAAGGGGTTGCAGCGGGTGTGGGGGAATACCGGTCTGGACCGTTATTTTCATGCCTCCCGGTGTGCCGATGAAAGCCAGTCCAAGCCGCATCCGGCCATGGTGCTGGAGTTGCTGGAGACCATGGCTGTGCCGCCAGAGCGGGCCGTGGTGGTGGGCGATACTACATTCGATCTGGAGATGGCCCGTGCTGCCGGGGTTGACCGTATTGGCGTGAGTTATGGCGCCCACCCGGTTGAGCAATTGCTCCCGTGCGAGCCTTTGGCGGTGATAGACCGATTGGACCATTTGCTACCGCTGGTGGGTTTGGCGGCGTCTGAATTTGTAATGGAGAGTGTGTGACTATGGAAAATCAGCCATCTTCCCAGCCCCCGCAGAATGAGCGGGAATGGAAGCTGATCGAGAAATTGCTGGGTCAGGCCCAGGATGAACAGCGCAAGTCCCGCCGTTGGGGCATCTTTTTCAAGGCGCTGACCTTTATATACCTGTTTACCCTGTTGGTGATGGTGATTCCGGGCAAAACCGGTTCTGCGGTGACCATGGCGGAAGAGCACGTGGGGATTGTTGACGTAAACGGTGTGATCGCGCCGGATCAGGATGCCAGTGCAGACTTGATCGTCACCGGCCTGACGCGGGCGTTTGAAGCGGAAAATACCACTGCCGTACTGTTGAAGATCAACAGCCCGGGTGGCTCGCCGGTGCAATCAAACCAGGTGTACAACGCCATCAAGCGGCTGCGGGCCGAGTACCCGGACAAGAAAGTGTATGCGGCCATTACCGATGTGGGCGCCTCCGGGGCCTACTTTATCGCCTCCGCAGCGGATGAAATCTATGCAGATCCGGCCAGTATCGTCGGCTCCATTGGTGTGATCATGGCCGGGTTCGGGCTGGAGCAGGCTGCCGACAAGCTGGGCGTGGAGCGCCGTGTGCTGACCGCCGGCGAAAACAAGGACCTGATGGACCCGTTCTCGCCGATTCAGCCGGCCCATCGCAAGCATGTACAGACCATGCTGGATGATATTCACCAGCAGTTTATTACTGCAGTGAAAGAAGGTCGCGGCGATCGTCTGAAAGTGGATAGCCACCCGGAACTGTTCTCGGGGTTGTTCTGGACCGGTGAGCGGGCACTGGATCTGGGGCTGATTGACGGCCTGATGAGCCCGGGGCAGGTGATCCGTGAGGTGGCCGGTCAGGAAGAAATGCTGAATTACAGCTCCAGCCGTTCACCCATGGAAGAGTTTATTCGCCGTTTTGGTGTGTCCATTGGTGAAGGCATGGCGGCCCAGTTGGGTCTGAGCGCCTCGCCGGTGATTCGTTGATCATATATAGCTACGAGCTACGAGAAGCTAGAAGCTAGAAGCTAGAAGCTAGAAGCTAGAAGAGGCGAGTTCCGAGAAAGAGATAGTGCTCGGAACTCGCCTCTTTCCTTATTATATAGGCAGCTGAATCCCTTCGGCGGCCAGGAATTCTGTCAGCACGATCAATGGCAGGCCCACCAGTGTATTTGGGTCGCGCCCTTCCAGTGCCTTGAACAATACAATGCCCAGCCCTTCGGATTTGAAGCTGCCAGCACAGTTCAGGGGCTGTTCGGTATCCACGTAGCGTTCAATCTGCGCCGGTTTCAGGGTGCGGAACTGCACATGAAACGGGTCACAGGCCACCTGGCTGCGGCCGGTGGCGGTATTGAGCAGGCAAAGGCCGGTAAGAAAAGATACCCGCTGACCGCTGGCGGCGCTGAGCTGGCGAATGGCGGTGTCCCGGTCGCCGGGCTTGCCCAGGACCTGATCGCCGATCACGGCGACCTGATCGGAGCCGATAATCAGCGTGTCCGGATGCTGGTCGGCCAGCGTCAGGGCTTTTTCCCGGGCCAGGCGCATTACCAGGGCGGTAGGGCTTTCATCCTCATGCCGGGATTCATCGATATCCGGACTTTGGTGGATAAAATCCAGCTTCAGCTTGTCCAATAACTGGCGCCGAAACGGCGATGAAGAGGCGAGTAACAGGGTAGGTGTCTGGTCAGTCATGGGGGTCTCCGCGCGTTGCGGGGGCAAGTGTAAGGATTATTTTTTCATGACGCACGAAAAACCCTGTTGACTCAGGCGCTTAGTGCCTCACATTAACTTTGACAGCAGGGCCTCACGGCCCTAGAATTGCGCGCTTATGTTTTCAGGGCAACTGCCACAGTTCCTCGATCCTCGCAAATATGCGGATCAAGGTCGCATCGTTGAAGGCCAGCTTACCGTTGGAGACCTGCCTCGCCTGCAGGAATACCGCGAAAGTCTGGACCAGCCAGTAGCAATATCGCTGGCATTCGATCGTGATGATGAGGGGCATCGGCGTATCGAGGGCGAGGTTAGCACCGTATTGGTGCTGCCATGTCAGCGCTGCCTGGAGCCCGTGAGTTATTCTGTTACCGCCCATATCGACGTGGCGCTGGTGTGGAATGAGGATCAGGCCAAGGCATTGCCGGGGCGATTGGACCCTTGGTTGGTTGGCGAAGAACGCATGGTTCTCACCGATCTGATTGAAGAGGAGCTGTTGCTGGCCATGCCACTGGTGGCTCTGCATGACCCTTGCCCGACAGCTTTACCGCAGGACCGCGGTGAACCTGAGAAACACGAAAACGCGGATAATCCTTTTGCCGTGCTGGCCAAATTAAAAGGTCAAGGCAAGTAAATTCAGGCTGAATAAACGCCCGAGGAGCTCGAAATGGCTGTTCAAAAGAACCGTAAAACCCGTTCCAAGCGCGGCATGCGCCGCTCTCACGACGCGCTGCCCGCTGCTGCGCTGACTGAAGACACCAACACTGGTGAAGTGCATCGTCGTCACCACATTTCTCCGGACGGCATGTACCGTGGCCGTCAGGTGATCAGTCAGGGCGAATCTGACGACGAATAAGTTGTGCGAAAACGGGAGCTGCGGCTCCCGTTTTTTGTGCCGGCCTGGTCTCGTGCTGCCCCTGTGCAGTAAAGACCAGGCTTTCGTGGCACACTTAAATCCTCCTTCGGGAGGATTTTTTGTAAGTGGATTTGTGATTGAAGGCGGGAACATGTCGCCGCCGAATGATTTTTGTCAGAATGCCTCCAAATTTGAATAAAGGAAGCAGCCCATGCCGGTTGTGACGCTAGCAGTGGATGCCATGGGGGGTGATCACGGCTTGTCCGTAACAGTGCCCGCCGTGGCAGCCATGCTGTCTCGCCATGCGCACATGCACATCATTCTGGTCGGTCAGCCTGAACCCCTGGCCGATGCCTTGTCCCAGGCCGGCATCGCTGACCACCCCCGTATTACCGTCCAGCCTGCCTCTCAAGTGGTGGCCATGGACGACCCGGTTGCCGTTGCTCTGCGGCAGAAGAAAGACTCATCAATGCGTGTGGCCATTAATATGGTCAAGGAAGGGCGTGCCCAGGCAGCGGTCAGTGCCGGTAATACCGGTGCCCTGATGGCGGTGAGCCGCTTTGTGCTGAAAACCCTTCCAGGAGTGGATCGGCCTGCCATCTGCACGGCGATTCCCACGGCCAATGGCCACTGTCACATGCTTGATCTGGGTGCCAATGTGGATTCCGAGCCTGCTCACCTGTTGCAGTTTGCCCTGATGGGGCAGGCGGTTGTGCGTGCTGTGGATGGGGTGGAGCACCCCCGCGTGGCGCTGCTCAACATCGGTGAGGAAGATATCAAGGGCAACGAACAGATCAAGGAAGCGGCGGGCCTGTTACGCGAAGCCGATGACCTGAACTATGTGGGCTTTGTGGAAGGGAATGGCATTTTTGCCGGCGAAGCGGATGTGGTGGTCTGTGATGGTTTTGTCGGCAACGTGTCGCTGAAAACCATGGAAGGCGTGGCGAAAATGATCGGCAACATGCTGCGTGAAGAGATCAAGCAATCCTGGTTACGCAAATTGTGTGGCCTGTTTGCCTTGCCGGTTCTGGTGGGCCTGAAAAAACGCATGGACCCGGACCACTACAATGGCGCCAGCCTGGTCGGCCTGCGTGGGGTGGTGGTGAAAAGCCATGGTGGCACCAGCAAGGAAGGCTTCGCCTGCGCGTTGGAGGTAGCTCAACTGGAGGCGCGACGCAATGTGCCCTCACTGATCAGTGATGCACTGAGCCAGGCCAGCGCCGACTGAAATCTGCGTCGGGGTCAGCTGGCCCCGATGCTGTTCATACTTTGTTTCAGGCCCGACCGGACAGCGAAAGCGAAAGCCGGCATACTGCGGCCTGCCTATTTTTAAGGGGATGTTGAATGTCGAAGACAGCCTTTATTTTTCCCGGTCAGGGCTCCCAGAGCCTGGGGATGCTGAGTGAATTTGCCGAACGTCCGGCAGTGAAGCAGACCTTTCAGGAAGCCTCCGGTGCACTGGATCAGGACCTCTGGGCGTTGGCCCAGGAAGGACCGAAAGAGGCACTGAATCAAACCGAAATTACCCAGCCCTTGCTGCTGACCGCAGGCGTTGCCCTGTGGCGGCTGTGGGAGCAAAGCGGTGGTCCGCGGCCGAATGTACTGGCCGGGCATAGCCTTGGTGAATACAGCGCGCTGACCTGTGCCGGTGTTATCAATCTGGGCGACGCCGTGCGGTTGGTCCGCACCCGTGGCCAGCTGATGCAGAAGGCGGTGGGGCAAGGTGAAGGCAGCATGGCCGCGATCCTGGGCCTGGATGATGAGCAGGTTCGCTCTGCCTGTGCGCAAGCGGCGCAAGGTGGTGTGGTCGAGGCAGTCAATTTCAATGCGCCTGGACAGGTAGTGATTGCCGGTTCCGTGGACGCGGTCGAGCGCGCGATTGTGGCCTGTAAAGAGGCCGGGGCGAAACGCGCCATGGCGCTGCCGGTGAGCGTGCCTTCCCACTGTGCGCTGATGAAACCGGCGGCGGAGCAACTGGCCAATACCTTGAACAGCACGCGTTTTCATGCGGCGGAAATGCCGGTTATCAACAATGTGGATGTGGCCATGGAAACGGATCCGGAGAAAATCCGCGATGCGTTGATTCGCCAGCTTTATTCACCGGTGCGTTGGGTGGAAACCATTCAGGCGCTGAAAGAGCAGGGCGTGGGGCATCTCTACGAGTGTGGCCCGGGCAAGGTCCTGTCTGGACTGGTAAAGCGCATTGATCGCGATATGGCGGCGCGCCCGCTGGAAACAGAAGCCGCTTTCACGGCGGCTCTGCAAGGAGAATAAGAATGTCAGAGAGACGAGTGGCGTTGGTTACTGGCGCGAGCCGGGGCATTGGCCGGGCAATTGCCGAGCAGCTGATTGCTGACGGCTTCTTTGTTGTCGGCACAGCCACCACGGAAAAAGGTGCGGCTGCCATTGGCGATGCGCTGGGTGAAAACGGTGCGGGCAAAATGCTCAACGTGGCCGACAAGGCGTCAGTGGACGAGACCCTCAAAAGCATTAACGATGAATTTGGTGCCCCTCTGGTGCTGGTGAATAACGCCGGCATTACCCGCGACAACATCATGCTTCGGATGAAGGAGGATGAGTGGGAAGATGTCATCAATACCAACCTGAATTCCCTTTATCGCGTTAGCAAGGCATGCTTGAAAGGCATGACCAAGGCGCGTTGGGGCCGGATCATCAATATCAGTTCGGTGGTCGGTACCATGGGCAACGCCGGGCAAGCCAACTATGCGGCGGCCAAGGGTGGTGTAGAAGGTTTCTCACGGGCGTTGGCCCGCGAGCTTGGCTCACGTAATATCACAGTGAATTCTGTTGCACCGGGCTTTATTCAGACGGATATGACAGAGGCTTTGCCGGAAGCCCAGAAAGAGGCGCTTTTGCAGGGGATTCCCCTGGGGCGTTTGGGGCAGCCGGCGGAGATTGCCAGTGCAGTCGCCTGGCTGGCCAGTGATGGCGGTGGTTATGTAACCGGAACCACTTTGCACGTCAATGGGGGCATGTTTACCGGGTAGCTCAAAAAATGGGCATCCGAACGTTTCTGGGAAAGCTGGCTAATTGACTGTTTTCGCAGAAGAAAATATTTGGAAAAACTTCAAGGGAAGGCATCGGTCCAGTCGGCTTGCAAGCGCAAACAGCGTTCACCTAGAATAGCCGCTGACAGGTGCTAGCACACCATTAATCAGGAGAGTAATACGATCATGAGCAGCATCGAAGAACGCGTAAACAAAATCATCGTTGAGCAACTGGGTGTTAAGCCGGAAGACGTAAAATCAGAAGCGTCCTTCGTTGAAGATCTGGGTGCAGACTCCCTGGACACCGTTGAGCTGGTGATGGCCCTGGAAGAAGAATTTGAAACCGAAATTCCGGACGAAGAAGCTGAGAAAATCAGCACCGTCCAGTCCGCTGTGGATTACATCAAAGCGCACAGCTGAGTTCGGTTGTTCGAATAACAGAAAAGCCGCAGGTTCAATGAGCTTGCGGCTTTTTTGTGGCCAGAATATTTGTGGCGACAAGTGACGTTTTCTTACATTACGGCGACCTGTTACCGGGCCGCTTGTAGTAATCTTGTCGCATTAAGGCCGTTAAATGGCGCCAAAATAATGGATTGGGAGGTATCGGGTGACGTCACGTCGAGTCGTTATTACAGGGTTGGGAATGCTCACGCCGCTGGGAGTCGATGTGGCTTCTACCTGGGAAGGTATCAAGGCGGGCAAGAGTGGCATTCGTAACATCGAGCACTTTGATACGGAGCCTTTTGCTACCCGTTTTGCCGGCCTGGTGCCTGATTTTGATATTTCCGAGTATCTGCCTCCCAAAGATGCCCGCAAGATGGACGTCTTCGTGCAATACGGGCTGGTGGCGGCCATTCAGGCGGTGCGTGATGCCGGCCTGGATATGGAAAAGGAAGATGCCGAGCGTGTGGGGGCGGCGATTGGCTCTGGTATCGGTGGCCTTACCAATATCGAAGACAATCACCGCAAACTGCTCGATTCCGGCCCCCGCAAGCTGTCGCCGTTCTTTGTGCCTGGCACCATCATCAACATGATCGCGGGTAATCTGGCGATCATGTACGGCATGAAAGGGCCCAACTTTGCCACAGTAACGGCCTGTACCACCGGGACCCATAACATTGGTTTTGCTGCCCAGCAGATTGTGCTGGGCCAAGCGGACGTGATGGTCGCCGGCGGTGCCGAGAAAGGCTCTTCGCCGCTGGGGCTGGGTGGTTTCGCCGCTGCCCGCGCCCTATCCACCCGCAACGATGACCCGCAAGCCGCCAGTCGCCCCTGGGACAAGGACCGGGATGGCTTCGTGCTGGCCGATGGTGCCGGCGCGGTGGTGCTGGAAGAGTACGAGCACGCCAAGGCCCGTGGTGCCACGATTTATGCGGAGCTGGCCGGATTTGGCATGAGTGATGATGCCTATCACATCACCTCCCCGGCAGAGGGCGGCGACGGCGCCATGCGCGCCATGCGTAATGCCCTGCGAAATGCAGGGGTCGAGCCGGAACAGGTGGATTACATCAACGCCCACGGCACCTCCACCCAGATGGGCGATGTGGCAGAAGCCATGGCGGTGAAAACCCTGTTTGGTGATCATGCCTATAACCTGGCGGTGAGCTCCACCAAATCCATGGTTGGGCACCTGCTGGGGGCGGCGGGGGCCGTGGAAGCGATTTTCTCCATTCTCGCCATGCGTGATTCGGTGGCGCCGCCCACCATCAATCTGGATAACCCGGACGAAGGCTGTGATCTGAACTTCGTGGCGAACCAGGCGCAGGAACGCACCATCCAGTACGCGTTATCCAACTCGTTCGGTTTCGGTGGTACTAACGGGACCCTGCTGTTCAAGAAGGTGTAATGCCACTGAATCCCCGTGACCGTGGTCTCGCCTACGGCGACGGTGTTTTTGAAACCGTGCGCGTGGCTGCCTCCGGCGAAGTGCCCCTGTGGTCGCGCCACCGTGCGCGCATGGTGGCCGGGCTACACGCGCTGGATATTGCGTTACCCGATCAATCCCGACTCGATGCTGCTTTGAATGAAGGGGTCGCCGTTCTCGGCGGCGAGGCTGGCGTGGTCAAGTTGACGGTCACGCGCGGCGTTGGTGGCCGTGGCTATTTGCCGCCTGCATCGGCAAACCCCACGGTGTTGTGGCAAAGTGGGGAGCTGCCAGCCTGGTCTGAACGGCTTCGCCGCGAAGGCTTGGCGCTGGGGCTCTGCCAGACGCCGCTGTATTCTGAGCCGTTGGCAGGATTCAAGCACCTGAACCGGCTTCCCCAGGTGATGGCCCGCCGCGAAGTGGCGCGGCAGGGGTGGGACGAAGGGTTGTTGCTCAGTACCCGCAGGCAGCCGTTGGAAGCCACCTCCATGAATCTTTTTGCCCGGTTCGCCGATCACTGGTGGATGCCTGATCTGGCTGCCGCAGGAGCGGGTGTGGCCGGCGTCATGCGAAGCCACCTTTGCGACACGTTGCAACAACGGGGTGAAAAGGTGATTTGCGATCTGCGGCCGCTGTCACAGCTGCGCACTGCTGACGGGCTGTTTCTGTGTAACAGTATTGTCGGCGTGCTCCCGGTGCGTAAACTGGCGCAATGGCATTGGCCGGTGCTGGCATCGGTCCGGGAACTGCAACAGTCGACAGAAACCTTTTTGGCCGGCTCACTGAAGGGCTAATAACCGCACTATGCGAAAAAAAATCCGTATTTTTGGACTGCTGGTTGTCTTGCTGGTAGTCGCTGTACCTGTGGCGGGGGCCTGGGTCAGCAGTTATCTACACCGCCCATTACCGGTTTCTGAAACATTAACGGTGGAGGTGCCCCGGGGCGCCGGTTTAAGCCGGGTGCTGTACAACCTCAATGATGAGGGCATCCTGGGTAAGGGCCTGGAAGCTCGCTTCCGCCGTGTCGGCGCGCGCCTTTATTCTGCTTTCACCGGCATGGATGGCCGCATGCATGTGGGCGAGTATCAACTCAAGCCCGGTGATTCGCTGTTGTCCCTGCTGGAGAAAATGGACCGGGGCGATGTGCTGCAACGCAGCCTGACTCTGGTGGAAGGTTGGAACTTCCGGGAGCTGCGTGCCCGGTTGGCCTCTCTGGAAACGCTTGAGCACCGACTGGAAGGGCTGACAGATGAACAGGTGATGGCGGAACTGGGTCGCCCGGACCGCCACCCGGAAGGCTGGTTCGCGCCGGAAACCTATTTTTATACCCGCGGCACTGCAGACCTGACCATCCTGGCCCGGGCGCTGGCGCGTCAGGAAAACATCCTTGATGAAGCCTGGCAGCAGCGGGCCAAGGATCTGCCCTACGACACGCCATACGAGGCGCTGATTATGGCGTCCATTGTGGAAAGAGAAACCGGTGTGCCGAAAGAGCGTCCGGAAATTGCCGGGGTGTTTACCAATCGTTTGAACAAGGGCATGCGCCTGCAAACCGACCCGACGGTGATCTACGGAATGGGAGAGGACTACAAGGGCAATATACGTCGCTCCGATCTGCGCCGTGCGACTCCGTACAACACTTATGTGATTCGGGGATTGCCGCCCACGCCGATTGCCATGCCCGGCCGGGAAGCGATCCTGGCGGCGGTGAACCCGGGGAAAACCGAGTCCCTGTATTTCGTGGCGCGGGGTGATGGCAGTCATTCCTTTTCCAAAACCCTGGCTCAGCACCGCAAAGCCGTGCGTGAGTATCAGCTGCAACGCCGAGAAGGCTACCGTTCTTCACCCGGAGGCGGGCAATGAGCGGCCGTTTCATCACCCTGGAAGGCGGCGAGGGCGCCGGCAAAAGCAGCAATCTGGAATGGCTGGCCGACGCTCTCAGAGCCGCCGGCAAGACGGTGACAGTGAGCCGCGAACCCGGTGGCACCGCCTTGGCGGAATCGATTCGTGGTGTACTGTTGGCGCCCGGTGATGAACCTATGGCGGATGATACGGAGTTGCTGCTGGTGTTCGCCGCCCGCGCGCAGCACCTGGAGCAGAAGATTCGTCCGGCACTGGCCCGTGGTGAATGGGTGCTGTGCGACCGTTTTGTGGACGCCACCTGGGCTTACCAGGGGGCAGGGCGCGGGCTGGACAGCGCAGCCATTGCTGACCTGGAAAGCCTGGTTATTCGCGACACCCGCCCGGACATGACCGTACTGTTTGATGTGCCGGTAGAGGTGGGCATGGCACGTGCCGGCAAACGTGCCGCTCTGGATCGCATCGAACAGGAAGACCGGGCTTTTTTTGAACGTATCCGCCAGTGTTATCTGGCCCGTGCGGCCCAGGAGCCCAGCCGGTTCCGCACCGTGGATGCGGGGCAGCCGTTGGGGTCGGTACAGCAACAGCTGGGCGCGATAGTCGAGGAGATGCTGGCATGGCCGTAACCGGCGCAAAAGTTCAGGCACCGTGCCCCTGGCATGGCGATGCCATGGCGCAACTGCTTGACCAGCACGCGCAGGGGCGGTTGCCCCATGCGCTGTTGCTGACCGGTGCCAAAGGCATCGGCAAGCTGCGCTTGGCCGAATCCCTGGCTCAGACCCTGCTTTGCGAGAAACCTTCCGCAGGGCTGCCCTGTGGCCACTGTCAGGGGTGCCAGCTCAGCACCGCCGGCACCCACCCCGATCTGCACCGCCTCAGCCCGGAAGAAAAAAGCAAAACCATCAAGATTGATCAGGTCCGCAAGCTGGTGGGGTTTGCCACCCGAACGGCGCAGTACAGTGGCTACCGGGTTGCCATTATCTATCCGGCGGAAGCTCTCAACCGCAATGCCCAGAATGCCTTGCTGAAAACCCTGGAAGAGCCGGGCGCGCAGACCCTGTTGCTGCTGGTCAGTGACCAGCCGACGCTGTTGTTGCCCACCATTCGCAGCCGTTGCCAGCAGCGCACCTTGCCGCTACCGGAGCAGGACCAGGCGCTGCAGTGGTTGCAGAGCCAGGTGGGCGAGAGCGCCGCCTCGTTACTGGATGCCGCCCAGGGCGCGCCGCTACAGGCGCTGGCACTGGAGCAGGCGGACTGGTTTGCCGACCGGGCCCGTTTGCTCGATACCCTGGTCAGTGTGGCGGAAGGGCGGCAGTCGGTGGCGCAAGCGTCGCCAGTGCTCGCCAAGCATGACCCCACTGAGATGGCCGGGGTGATTTATGGCTGGTTGTCACGCTGTCTGCATCAGCGCTTCTCCGGCCAGCAGAGCGCCGATGCATCCCTGGCTCCACTGCTGGATCGACTCAGCAAGGCGGTGCCTCCGGCGCGTTTGTTGCGGGCCGCCCAGCGGGTGCTGGAAGGCCGCCGTGCCTTGCTGTCTGGCGCTAACCCCAACAAGGAATTGCTGTACGAGCAGTGGTTGCTGGTGCTGGTGGGCGTTGACGCTGCGGCGGCAGCGCACTAACCTTTATCAAAGATTAATAATAATTTCGTAAGAGGCTCGCTCATGAAAATGCCCGGCGGTCGTAGTGGCATTCTGTCGCTTTCCATCAAAGACAAAGCGGTGCTGTACTCGGCCTACATGCCGTTCATTACCAATGGCGGCCTGTTCATTCCCACCGAAAAGCAATACAAGCTGGGAGAAGAAATCTTCCTGCTGCTCAATATCATGGACGAAGCCGACAAGATTCCGGTGGCGGGCAAGGTGATCTGGATTACGCCCAAAGGCGCTCAAGGCAACCGTAGTGCCGGGATCGGCGTGCAGTTCTCCGACCAGGATGACACCGCCCGCGTCACCATCGAAAACCACCTGGCAGGCTCGCTGGAGTCGGATCGACCGACGCATACGATGTAATAAAATGCCGGAAGCCGGAAGCTAAAAGCTAAACCCCAGCGTCGCGTTATTCAGTTTTAAAGCGGCAATACCCCAAGGTATTGCCGCTTTTGCGTTTAGCATCCTGCGTCCGGCATCAAGCGTGGCCTCGTGCGGCGTGTCGCATGTTGCCTATCTCCTCTACAATATCGGCGTTTTTAACGTTGGAGCCTGTTGTGACTGCTACCCTTTTTGTGGATTCTCATTGCCATCTGGATCGCCTGAATCTTGACGCCCATGGTGGCGATTTCGAGGCGATGATGGCGGCCACGGCGCAGGCGGGGGTCAGCCATATGCTGTGTATCGGTGTGGATCTGGAAAGCTTCCCCCAGGTGCAGGCACTGGCCGAGCAATATGAGAACGTGTTTGCCAGCGTTGGCGTACATCCGCTCTACAAGGAATCCCGTGAGCCGCAATCCTCCGAGTTGGTGGAGCGGGCTGCGCACCCCAAGGTGGTGGCCATTGGCGAGACCGGGCTGGATTACTTCTATGCCAAGGAAGAGCGGGAGTGGCAACAACGCTATTTCGTGGCCCATATTCAGGCGGCCCGGGAAACTGGCCTGCCGTTAGTCGTGCATACCCGTGGCGCCAAGGAAGACACGCTGGCGTTGTTGCGTGAGCATGGCGCTGGCCAGGTGCGCGGGGTGCTGCACTGTTTCACCGAAGACCTGGACATGGCCTTGCAGGCCATTGAGTTGGGCTTCTATATTTCCATTTCCGGTATCGTGACCTTCCGCAATGCCCAGGCCCTGCGCGACACCGTGAAGCAGCTGCCGCTGGAGCGGCTGCTGATTGAAACCGACTCGCCCTGGCTGGCGCCGGTGCCGTTCCGTGGCAAACCCAATGAACCGCGTTATGTGGCGCATGTGGCTGAATGCGTGGCCGAGCTTCAGGGTGTCAGTGTGGCGGAGCTGGCCAAGGCCACCGCGGATAATTTCTTTTCCCTGTTTAACAAGGCGCAGGCATGAATCTGTATGCAATGGTGGCGCTGGCAGCGCTATGTGGTGGTGCTGTGGCGGCACTGTTGGCGGTGCTGATCGAGCGGCGACGGGCGGCGGCCCGCGAGGCGGCATTGGTGGCCGAGAAACAGGCGTTGAGCGAGCCGTTGGCCCAGGTGCCCCTGCTAAAACAGCAACTGGAAGGGCAGCAGCAGCGACAGCGCGATACCGATGCGCAGTTGCAGCAGTTGGGCGCTGAGAAAGCGCGTCTGGAAGAGCGTCTGGCCGGCCAGCAGGAAAAACTCGCCTTTTCCGAGCAAAGCCGCAATCAGTTGAAACAGGAGTTTGAAAACCTGTCAGGGAAAGTGCTCGATCAGCGCGGCAAGCAGCTACAGGAACAGCACCAACAAGGCCTTGATGGCATGCTCAAGCCGTTTCGTGAGCAGCTGGCGGATTTCCGGCGTCGGGTGGACCAGATCCACAGTGACGAGACCCGCGCTCAGGCGTCCCTGATCGAACAGCTGGGCCACCTGAAAAGCCTGAACCAGCAGATGCACGAAGATGCCCGCAACCTGACCGATGCGCTGAAAGGGCAGGCCAAAACCCAGGGGAACTGGGGTGAAATGATTCTGGAGCGGGTGCTGGAGTCTTCCGGCCTGACCCGGGGCCGTGAATACGAAACCCAGGTCACCCTGAAGGACGAGAGCGGCCAGCGTCGCCTGCCCGATGCCATCGTTCACCTGCCGGAAAACAAGGATGTGGTGATTGATGCGAAAGTGTCTCTGGTTGCCTATGAGCGGCTGTCTTCGGCGTCTACGTCAGAGGAGCGCGAACAGGCATTACGTGATCACCTGACCTCACTGCGAAGCCACATCAAGGGGCTGGATACCAAGGATTACAGTGGCCTGGAAGGGATCCGCAGCCTGGATTTTGTGCTGCTCTTTATTCCTATCGAAGGCGCCTTCATGGTGGCCATGGAGCAGGATTCCAGCCTCTATACGGATGCCTTTGCCCGCAACATTGTGCTGGTTAGCCCGACTACGCTGTTGGTGACCCTGCGCACCATCCAGAATATCTGGCGCTATGAATACCAGAACCGCAATGCCCTGGATATTGCCGATCGTGCAGGGAAAATCTGCGATCAGGTGTCACTGATCGGGGAGTCCATGGACGACCTGGGAGACAAAATTGGCAAGGCCCAGGTGGCATGGGACACCACCTTCAAACGCCTCAGCAGCGGCCGCGGCAACCTCTACCGTCAGGCCCAGCAACTGAAAGATCTGGGTGCAAAAGCGCGCAGGGCGTTACCGGAACCTGGCGATGAACATGATGACGGGGCGACGGTGACGGATCAGTCAGGGACGAAAGAGTAACATCAAAACGTAAAATGTTTACCATTATAAGCAGTAAATTTTAGAGGGTTTTGCTGCAGTGTAACTGCTTGCAATTTGATGAATTTTGTCGCTAAAAGTGGCAAAAGTTGGCGAAAAATGACTGAACTTGGTGGTCATTTTTCAGCATCTTTAGGTACGTATGTGCCACCATTGTAATATCAGAACTGGGTCACAGGATTACGCCGAAAACCTTAGTTAGTATGCGCTCCGTAACGTAATGCTAACGAAAGGTAATCTTATGTATCGTTTGATGTTCGCCCTGATGCTGGGGATGGGTCTGGCTCAAACGGTATCGGCGCTTGACGCTCAACCTCGGATCATCGGGGGACAGGACGTAGCAACAATCCGGCCGTGGATGGCCGAAGTGGAAATCAGTCGATCCGGAAATCCCGCTTATGGCGCCACACTCTGTGGTGGCACCCTGATCGCACCCGGCTGGGTGCTGACGGCGGCGCACTGTGTGGTGACCTCCAGTGGCGCCACCCTGCAGGCGGGGCAACTGTTTGTGGCCCTGGGGAGCCTGGATCGGACGGCGGCCAACCCGGCGGAACGCCTGGCGGTCTCTTCGGTGCGGGTACACCCGGGTTATCGTGCTGTCACTTTCCACAACGATCTGGCGCTGTTGCAATTGGCCTCGGACAGTACTGCCAGGCCACTGGATCTGGCCAAAGCGCAGACCGTGTCTGCGCTGACCCGGGGCAGCAGCGACGAGGCCCTGCAGATAATGGGCTGGGGGTCCACGTCTCCCAGCGGCAATGGCCTGTCCGACTCCCTGCGCGAAGCCCGTGTGGATTATGTGTCCAGCGGCTATTGCGCCAGCCAGTGGAGCAACCTGAGCGGTAACCAGATCTGTGCGGGTGAAATGAATCCCCAGGGTGTCGCCCAGGATTCCTGTCGTGGTGATAGCGGCGGGCCTTTGGTGTACGGCGAGCCGGGGCAGCAATGGCTGGTTGGTATTACCAGCTACGGCCATGAACAGTGCGCCACCGCCGGCGTGCCTGCAGTCTATACCCGTGTGGACCGTTATCTGACCTGGTTGGAACAAACCACCTCGGGCAGCCTGGTGGATCTGGCGCTCACCGGCAGCACCGCTGACACCTATAGCAGCCCGGGGACTTCCGCCACGTTGCGCACCGCCATCGCCAACACCAGCCAGCAGACCCGGGCCAATAACGTGGGCCTGCGAATCACCCACAAGAACGGGCTTACGGTCCGGGTTCCCGGGCTGACCTGTGTGAAGAACAGTGGCTATACAGACTGCCGTGGCAGTGCGGACCTGTCGCTGGGGCAGGAGACCTCGACTTACAGCGTTGGCCTCAGTGCCAGTGGCCGCTGGGTGGATGAAGTGCGTGTCGAGCCGATCAGCAGTGTGTCCCACGATTATTTCGCCAGCCTGGGGGAGAGTTTCAAGCTGGTATTCAGCAATGAACCGGATGTGGTGCTCAGCCTGACCACGCAGCGGGGCAATGATGACCTGGTGCGGGTCAACGCCCAGGTGACCAATGCGGCGACTCACCAGGCGGCGGCGCGGGTGCGGGTCGGCTTTACCTTGCCGTCCGGGTGGAGCCCGGTGTCACTGCCTGAGAACTGTGCCGGGGGCGGCCTGGTGCAATGCGGGCTTGGCGATATGTCGCCGGGTGAAGTGGCGTCCCAGCAACTGATTCTGGATGGTCAGGGTGACGACAGCCTGGTTGTACAGGTGTGGACCGATAACGGGGATTACCCGGCGAACGATAGCTCGGCGAGCACCCATCCGGCCCAGGCGCGCAACAGTGCGTCCACTGGCGGTACTGCCAGTGGCGGGAGTGATGGTGGCGGTGGCGGGGGCAGTCTGTCCTGGTGGCTGCTGGCGCTGCTAGCCGTGGTGTCCGTTCGGCGGCTCCACCAGTGACAGGTGGCGCTGACGTTCCGGCGCCAGCGCACCCTGATTGCCCTTCCAGGGCAGGGCATCAATCCCCTTGGGGATGGCATCCAGCTGGAAGGGCGCCTTGATAATCTCGAAGTAGGGCGAGTGGTCGAAGTCCGCAGCAGTAATGGCTCTGGGTTGCAGCCGGAGCAAGCGGGCGGCGGGTTCGCTTTCCTTCACCAGCGGCATTACCGGGAATTGCACAAAGCTGAAGGCATCGGCGACGACGGTGCCGCTAAGCGCCTTGATCAATTCACCGGCCCAGCGTCGGAACAGGCCGGTGCGCCAGCGCAGGGGCAGCCAGCGCCAGGGAAGCAGGGTCATCATGGCCAGTGCGCCCCAGGACTGGGCGCCCCCGGCGCCAATCCGGCTGATGGCGTAGCGGAGAACATCCTGGGCTTCATTGTCGCTCAGCCCCTGTGCCCGGCAGACGCGAATCTGGCGACCTTCCAGCGCGGACAGCGGTTCCACAATCAGCCCCCGTTCCAGGCGGGCATCGATCACCAGCTGGGTATCCGGTTCGCAGGGGGTGTAGTCCGCCAACAGGGCGCGCAGGGCCGGGTCGGCCACGTCGTGCAGGCGGCCAATATAAAGCACCGCGCGGGCGTAGCGGCTATCGCCGATGACCTTGAAGGTGCGGTCTACGCTGCTGTGCCCAGCTACCAACAGCACGTCACAGGATTTCAGCACCGTGCGCAGGCTTTCCAGGTCTGCACTGGGCTGGCCGCTGAACTGCTCATCCCGCTGCAAACGGCGGCAAATCCATTGATAGAAGGCCAGCTGTCGGTTCATCTGTGAGGCTCCGGTATCCATAACGAGGCGCGTATGAGGTTCAGGAGCTTACAGCAGCTCCAAAGCCTGGTCGATGACCGAATCGGCAGTGTAGAAGTGTGGCGAAAAGCGCACGCCACCGCCGCGTTCTGCGCACACTACGCCGCCTTTTTTCAGGCGCTGGAAGGTGTCGCCCGGGACTTCTTCGGGCAGGCGGAACGTGACAATCCCTGCCCGCCGTTGCGGGGCCGGGGCACTGAGTAGGATGGCGCCTTTGTCGTTCAGCCCTTCGATCAGCCTTTGCACCCGTTGTTGCAGGGCATCGGCCACGGCGTCCATGCCCGTGTCCTGCAGCAGTGACAGGGAGGCATTCAGGGCATGGGCGCCGAGCATGTTCGGGCTCCCGCATTCAAAGCGTTTGGCGGTGGCCGCGGGCTGCCAGTCCTTGCGGGTGTAATTGCCCGGATCGGCCACCATATGCCAGCCATGCTGACGCAGAATCAATTGATCCTGCACCGCGCGGCGGCAATAGAACAGGGCAAGCCCTTCCGGGCCGAGCATCCATTTGTGGCCGTCGGCCACCACAAAATCTGCGTTTACCTGCTCTGCAGAGAACGGCAGCGCGCCGAGAATCTGGATGGCGTCCACACAGAAGAGTATGCCCCGGGCACGGCAGGCGGCGCCGATGGGAGCCATGTCCATTAGCAGCCCTGTGCCGTACTGGACAGCGGAGAGAGACACCAGGCGGGTGCGTGGCCCCATGGCGTCAATGACATCCTGCTCCGGGTTGTCGCCCTCCAGATTGACCTCGATCACTTCCACGCCCTGGTTGGCCAGGGCTTGCCAGGGAATTCGGTTGGACGGGAATTCCTGATCACTGATGATAATCTGATCACCAGCCTGCCACTCCAGGCCCTGGGCAATGACAGACAGACCTTCGGAGGTGTTCTTGAGCAAGGCGATCTCTTCGCTGCTAACGCCTCCCACCAGCCAGGCCAAACGCTCGCGTAGCTGCTGCTCGACTTTCAACCAGTGTGGATAATCCCGCGCGCCGATGAACACGTTCTGGCGGGCAAATTCGGTTACCGCGTCCTGAGTACGTTGTGGCCAGGGAGCGACAGCCGCGTGGTTGAGGTAAAGCAGGCCGTCCTGCTGGGCAAATTCGGTGGCGAGGTCCGGGGGGCTCCCGTCAGAGTTGGCCATGTTGTGTTGCCTCCGTGCGCTGGGTTGAGCGGAATGCGTGGCGGAAAACCATGACGCTATGCTAACCGGCGCCAGGTTTCCATGAACAGGTTATTGGCGAGATGCAGTCGGCGATGCCACGGGTTGCTATCCGATATGCGTATAAAAAGGGAATGCGTTAGAATTGCGACTGTTCAGTCGGCTTTAGGCCCGCATACCCGGGCGCAAGGAGAAATAGATGGGTGATCTGGAAAAAGCCACACGCAAGGCTCAGGAGTTTCGTCAGCGCGAGCGTGAGATTCTCGATGCGGCTCTGGCCCTTTTTCTGGAAGAAGGCGAAGACCGGGTAACCGTGGAAATGATTGCGGACCGGGTGGGTATTGGCAAAGGTACTATCTACAAGCATTTCGAAACCAAGAACGAAATCTACCTGCTGCTGATGCTGCGCTATGAGGAAGACCTGGCCGGCGTGTTCCAGCAAATTTCCGATGCGGATAACAAGGAACGCCTGGCGCGGGAATATTTCCGTTTCCGGATTTCCGATCCCAAGCGCTATCAGTTGTTTGATCGGCTGGAAAACAAGGTCATCAAGGACCATGCCCTGCCTGAACTGGTGGCCAAGCTGCACAGCATCCGTGAGGCCAATTTTGCGCGGCTCACGGATATCGTGAAAGCCCGCATGGAAGAAGGGTCACTGGAAGACGTGCCGCCGATGTATCACATCTGCTCCGCCTGGGCATTTGCCCACGGCGCCGTGGCGTTGATGGAATCGCCGTTTTACCAGAAGCAAATCGACGACAAGGATGACTTTCTGGATTTCCTGATCGAAATCGGTATTCGCATGGGGAACAAGGGCCAGCGGGGGCCACGATGAAACAGGCCGAAGAGCTGCTGGCATTATTGGAAAAAGCCGCCGGCGATGAAACCGGCCTGCCGCCGGTGCATCAGTGGAAACCGGAACGCCATGCGGATATTGATATGCGCATTGCTCGTGATGGCACCTGGTTTTATCAGGAGTCGCCGATTGAACGGGAAAGAATGGTGGCGTTGTTTTCCACCATTCTGCTGCGCGAAGACGATGACTATTTCCTGATTACACCGGTGGAGAAACTGCGCATTCAGGTGGACGATGCGCCCTTTGTGGCCACGGAAGTACAGCAGGTGAAAGAAGCCGGAACCACGAAACTGATATTTACCACCAATGTGGGCAGCCATGTGGTTGCCGGCGCAAGCCATCCCCTCTGGGTGAACACTGACAGCGAAACCGGCGAGCCTTCTCCGTACCTGTGTGTGCGGGATAATCTCAATGCGCTGATCGGGCGCTCGGCGTTTTACCAGCTGGTGAATTGGGCGTTTGAGGAAGAGGGAAAGCTGTTTGTGGAGAGTAATGGTCGGCGCTTTGAGTTGGGCAGCTTGGGGTAATTAATAGTTAATAATGAATAATTAATAGCTGCGAAATAAGTGTCGATTTCATGGTCAGCGCATGTAGGAAATCTCTTACGCTCTCTTGATGTATTCCCCATTACTCTGGATAGGCTCAGCTGCTAGCCTCTGCCCCTGCTGGTTAATAGACTAATAATCTAGGGGGCTGCATGGGGATGCGGGGCGCTTCATTAGGAAGTATTTACTATCTTTTTCTGTCTTTCTGCCTTCTCTTTATTTCTGGAGCTTGGGCAAGCACTCCTTCAGGAGTCGAGTGGCTAAAGCAGCAGCAACGCCAGGATGGCGCCTTCTATACAGATCAGACGAGTTCGACTGAATACCAGGCAACAATTGAGTCGCTATTGGCATTAGGCGACTTGGAAAGCCTATCCGATACACAGCGTGACTCGGGAGTAGGCTTCTTGTTGCAGCCTGATCTCTCTTCCCACTCTGAATTCCATTCCAGAATGGATCTTCTGGCAGAGCAATTCGGGCTAACGGATACCATCGATTCTGGCATTGTGTCAGAACGAATCGCCTATAACGGCGGTGTTGGAGGCTATGCGAGCCATGATGGGAGTGTGCTGAATACTGCCTTGGCTCTTAATGCATGGGCGTCAGGAGATTCTGTGTCGCCTGACAAGCTTGATCGAGCCATCACTTTTCTTCTTTCAAATCAGCAAGCAGATGGCGGTTGGTCTGAAACTCCCAATTTTACTAACACTTACGTAACGGCTATAACCAGCCAGGCTTTGCAGCGTTACCGGTTCCGATATCCTGTCGGGGCCTCGATATCTGCAGCTAGTGAATATCTTCTCGCTAATCAGAGTAGTGATGGCTGGGGAAGCATCGTGGAGACTGCATTGGCATTGCAGGCTCTTATTCCTGTCATTACCGACAGCACTCGCTACCAAACGGGCCTGGAAAACCTGAAGGTCGGTCAGACAGAGAATGGCAGCTGGGGCGGTGATGTGTTTGCTACAGCTCTGGCGTTGCGCGCCCTTTATCAAGTCTCCACCGCTCCAGAACCCGTTGACCCCAGTGTTGGAAGCATTGAGGGGCAGGTCATCGACAGCAATACCCGCCAGCCCATAGAAAGCGTAGTAGTCACTGCTCAGGGAGATAGTAGTTATAGCGCAAAAAGTGGCCAAGATGGCCGTTTCCGGCTGACCGATATGGAGCCGGATGATTACTCCCTGTCCTATCAAGCTAGTGGGTTTCAGGGGGTGAATCAGAGTGGCCGGGTTGGGGCAGGCCAGCACCTGAGTGTAGGGACTATTGAAATGAGCCCGCTACCTGATAGCGGGCTCATCAGTGGGGTGATAAGGGATGCCCAAGGGGTTCCAATTCCCGGAGCGCAGGTCTCTTTGGCTGGGGCTTCAGCCGGGCAAACCGTTTCGGATGAAAATGGCCGGTACCTTCTATCTTCCCTGCCAGGCGGCATTCAATTAGCGGTCAGTTCGGAGGGCTATGTGACGGTCACTGCTGCCGCTTCTGTTGTGGCTGGAAGCCACCTTAATTTCTCTCCCGTGCTTTATCTGGAAGGTAATCCTCCTCCACAAGATGTTTCCGTTCAAGGCAAGGTTGTCGATTCTGATACGGGCGAAGGATTGGGGAACGTATTTGTAGAAGTGATTGGAGTAGGTAAAAGTGCAGAAAGCAAAAGTGATGGTTCTTTTTTGCTTCAGGGGCTGGAAACCGGGCAGAAGCATCTTCGTCTTGTTAAGGGTAGCTATGAAACGGTAACTCTTAGCTTTGCCTCCGTTGTTGGAGCTAATGATTTGGGCAAGATTTTGTTGCTGAAGAATAGTGAAGCAACAACGCTATATGGGAGGGTTTTTGATAACGAAACGGGACATCCTTTGTCAGGTGCCAAGGTTAGCGTTGGTGGAATGGAGGTCGTAAGTGGCGAGAATGGGGGGTACCGACTGGAAGGCCTTCCTGAATTGGAATTTGATGTTTCGGTTTCGCATGCAGGGTACTTAACTAAAGTGTCTAGCTTGAAAGCTGGTTCTCCTGGCCAAATTAATTATGACTTAATGTTAGATAAGGCCAGTGTTGATGGGGTTGTAATAGAGGATATCGGGAAAGATAGGCTGTTGTATGGAGCTTATGAGAAAGCTCTGTTTGATGCGGATTTATATAACGGTGGAGATAGAGATGTGTCTTTGAATCTCTATGCCGAAGTGTTTGATGGCAGTGGCTCTGTGGTTTCTGAATTCTCTGTCCCGGCGGGAAGTGTAACTATCAAATCCAGGGATAGGGTCTCCCGTGAATTTGACTGGAATACCTCGAATTATAAGGCTGGCGATTATACGTTGCTTATAAAAGCTGTTGATGATTCTGATTTTAGAGTGTTGCACGAGTCCGAGATTGGTTTCTATATCGCTGAAAGCCGAGAGATCCAATCAGTTGGCTTGGCTGTTTATCCTGATAATGCGGTAGCTGGTGAAACTAAAGAAATTGGGTTTGCCGGTAAAGTTTACTATCGAACAAATTTGGGGTTTGAGGCGAATTTGCGTCTTAGGGTTACTTCCCCAGATGGGCAGATTCTTGTTGAGAAAAATAAGAGCTTTACTCTTGATGAAGTAGGGATTGTCAAAGATTTTGATTTGGGAAGAGAGTTGATTTCCTTTGGTGGATACGGAGGTTATCAGGTTGAATCCGATTTCTGGGTTGACGGTAATCTTGTTGATGAGTCTCTCAAGACGATCTATGTGGATCCAGATTTCAGGATAGTTCCTTCAATAAGCTTTTCCGCGGAGGATTTGGTTCCAAATGAACCGATGGAAGTTAATGTAAGGCTGAACTTGAAGGCAGAGAGTGAGTGAGGGTGTTATGCGTGTTTTAGCGATACGATTAATCTGGTCTGTCTTCATTTTCTTCAGCTCTTTAGGGGTTGTTGAAAGCGCTGAGCTTGTTCAGGGGCTGGGAGGGGAATCTGGCTTTGGCGATTTGGCTATGGGAAGAAATGATGATGGCTCTTCGCAACGGATAGATATCACATCGGTCTTTCCGGAAGGCGTTAATTTTTTCTCAGGTAAATATGCGAAAATGCATATTAACAATAATGGGAATGTAACGTTTGATAACCGAGTTTCTTCATTTACACCATCCCCTTTCCCGATAGCGAATCGCCCTATGATTGCCCCATATTGGGGTGATGTAGACACGCGAGGAGGGCTTTCAGATAGCGAGGATCTCCACTCAAACCAAGTTTATTATGCGTTGTTAGGCGATGGCCGTATTGTGGTTACGTGGTATAAGGTCGGTTATTACAGTGCTAATAAAGATAAATATAATACGTTTCAACTGGTTATGACGAACAGGGGTGATATTGGCTCTGGGGATTTTGATGTTGAGTACCGTTACTCGAGATTGGAGTGGACTACCGGCGACGCTAGCGGTGGAAGTGGTGGTCTTGGTGGTGTGCCCGCACAAGTTGGTTTTGATGCGGGGGATCAAGAAAACTACTATGCGCACCCTGACTCTTTAACAGAAAATGTCTTGGGTCTGGTTGACACGAGCAATGTGGGAGAATCAGGGGTTTGGCGTTTTCAGGTTAGAAATGGTGTGGTTGATGAGTCTCCTGATGAGTTACTTTCAGATGTAAGTGTGAAATTGTCAGTCCCGCTATCTGTTGATGTCGTTTCTACTAGCTTCTCTCAAGCTCCAGTTTCTTCTTATAAAAATGGCGATGATTTTGTTTATGAGTGGGGCTTTGAGAGCTTTCAACTTTCACAATTGGAAGAAATTGACTTTGACTTGAATGTTCCAGGGGCATCGCCGGGAAGTGTTGTGCCGGTGATAAGTGAAGTTTTTCTATCCTATTACAATTCAAAAGGTGAACATATAGAGAGGGTCTTGGGAGGGGAGAGTTTAAATGTTTTACAGTACTCGTTTTCTGGCTTGGTAGATGTTGACCGGTTCTCTTATACGTATAACCAGAAAGTGAAGATTGGTTCTAATATAAAAAGCTTAAGTGGCTTTGATTCGGAAGTGGATGCTGCAATAACCATTCGTGATGCTTCAGGGTTTGTTGTGGCGGATGTGCAACAGCTGTCAGATTTGTATGTGCCAGCTGGGTCACAATTGAGCCTCGGCGATTCAGAATGGAATACAGGGAATGCCTATTCTGGTGAATATTCCGTGCATTTGGCTCTGTATGGGCAAGAAGGTGAATTGGTAGGTGAGATAAATAAGACGTTCGTTATCGTGCCGCCAACTGAGGCGCAAACAGCAGCAAAAATCACAACGGATAAGAGAGATTACTTTCCTGGTGAAGTTGTTGCTATTCAGCAGCGAGTGAGTAACCCGGCCCCAAATGCCCAACTGAATGGTGCCTTGACCAGCACTGAAGTATATTCGCCAGATGGGACTCTGATTTGGGATAAAGAATCATTATTGCCTCAAATAGGGCCCGGCAGTCTTTATGATGACGAATATGATCTCGATTTTTCAGGCACTCCCGGTGAATATTCCATTGCACTAAATGTGTATGACCCTGCAGGTGTACTTTTAGCTGCAGACAATGCGTCATTCGACATTCTTTCTACTGCTTTAGATGGCGCAGGGTTGAAGGGTGATATCCAGATCAATGCGGATCCGATGTTTCGATCCGAGTACCTGACTATCAATACTACAGTGCGTAATGAGGGTAACGCGGACATGTCGGATGTCCCGGTAACCCTCTCCATTGTCGACCCTGAAACAGAACAAGTAGTCGCCCAGTGGCAAAGCCGTGTGGATGAGCTCCCCATTGAGGAGAGTGATGCAAGTAGCCAGTCGTGGCTTGCCTTGGCCCCCATTGGTGCGACCTATGCGGCTGTCCTTACAGCTCATGTGGGTGGCAATGAGCGTATTCTTGCCACTCGTACCTTCTCCATCGCCGACAAACTACCAGCAGCCTTTTCCCTTGAAGGCAAGGGGCGCCTGCTGGCCTTGGTCGATGGGACGGCAGCAGGATCCTGTCAGGGTGTGGGTCAGTTGGATCTGCACTTCCAGCCTGATGTCGTGCTGCTTCCCCGGGATCAGGTCCTGCTGGAAGTCTACTCCGCCGGCGGCGATCTTCTTGATGCTGAAACGGTGTCGATAGGCCAAGCCTCTGGTGTACTTAACAACAACCCGGGCACCAAGGCCGATGTGGCAATACTGCGAAGCAGTGCCAGCCATGTGGCCTTCACGTTGGCGCCAGTTAACCAGGCAGAGTTGTCGTCTCCTGTCCGGGTTGTGGCAACCCATTGGCAGAATGGTAATCCCGTTTTGCATGACAGTGGACTGCTGACCCCTGACTGCCAGTCGCTTTATGCCGGGTTGCAACAGGAAAGCTATGTCATCGATCAGGTGCTGGCGATTGATAGCGCGGAACCCTATGGCCCGGATGGCGCACCCACCGCCTTGTCTCAGCGTCGCTTCCTGCAGCAATTGCTGGAAGAGGCTGGTTGGTCCTATACCTTGGTCAGCACGGCGGACGACTTCGTTCGCGAGTTCGAGACCGGTGGTTATACCGTTTATGGCTTGTTCCATGAAGCGGTCAAAATACCGGAAAGCACACAACATGAGCTGGTCGGTGCCGTAGCTGATGGCGCCGGACTGCTCTATGCCGGGTATCACGACAAGCGTAATGGCCGGCTGGAATCAGCCTTGGGCATCAGCGCTCGTGGCAAGCTACCCAAAGTTCGGGGGATCGCTCTGGGTGATTCGCCCATCCATGCCGGAGAGGACAGCTTTTCTCTGGCTCTCCACGGCAAACCACTGCGTGTACAACTGAATGGCGCCAATGCGCTGGCGCATTATTTGCCGTCAGGGGGCGTATCCGCCACCGACTATGCCTATGGGCAGGGGCGGGGCGTCTACATGGGCTTCGATGTCTTGGCGGAAGCCACTGTCGCGGGGCTTGAGAGTGCCCAGGCAAGTCTGATTGCCCGTGCTCTCGATCATATCCACCCGCAAGCGCTGTCTCCCGTGGCAGGAAAGGTGATCCCATTGAGCTTAACGCTGACCAACCAGGGGCTACCTGTGGCGGGTCAGGTGAGTTTGATCTTGCCGCCTGGCTTCGAGGCAGTTGACGTGGGTACAGGCCGCCTGGCGGATGATGGCAGCCTGCTTTGGCCCTTCCATATCGAAGCAGGCCAGGAGCAGCAATGGCAATTCTGGATCAGGCTGCCGGATCAGCCCGGGGAAATCAGATTGCAGGGGAAAATCGACGTGGGCACAGATCAAGGCTTGGTGGAATACGGCCCTGTGGGGACGGGGACCACTCTGGACGTATTGGGGCAGTAAGGGGGAAGAGCAATGACATCGAGAACAGATCAGGATTACGGTAAGCGTTTGCTTCATGAAACAGTAGAGCGCCAACCTTTGGAAGAGGCCCCGGCCATCGAAGTATTGCGGGAATCACGCCGCTTCTTCCGAACCGTTGCCATCAGCATTCTGGCGCTCTTCCTCAATGCGGTCATCTGGCCTTCCTGGGCCCTGGCTATCGAAACCGAGCGGCAGAAAGAGCAGCATCGTCAGACACAATGGGAGGCCAAGAATCAGCACCTGCACCAAGTGCTCAAGCACGTGCGCGACAAGACCAACGACCGTAAAGCGGTAATTGACCGTCGCCTGACGGAAGAAGGGGGCACACTCGATAATGTGCTGACGGCCATTGGACTAAGCCAGCTAACCCTGGAAGAGACCAGTGATCTCGCCTGGCTGGCCAAGCGTGCCGACAAGCTGCACCAGAAAGCGCTCAAGGCATTCCAGAAAACAGAGCAGAGACTGAAAAACAAGAACCTGCCTGCCCGGGTTCGCCAACGCAATGAGCACGCAAAGGCGGAATATCAGAGCCGCTACGAAGCCATGCAGGCGCGCCTGTCAGCCCTGCTTGATGCGGAAAGCCTCAGCGAACAACAGGAAGCAGCAGCTTCCCTGAAACAATGGATGGACGGCTTCACGCTCAGCAAGCCTCGCGATCCTTTCGATCCCAATAATCTACCCTGGAGCACCCCGGACCCGAGCCAAACGCCAAAACCGGCGGAAAGCGCCGGCGAGCTGAGCGCCCGCAGCGGGTTTCCGCTTTTCGAGCAGGGAGTGCAACTGGCCAGTAATGTCATCACTCCTGATATGCTGGGCAACCCCGGCGGCCCCACCGAAGATGACCTGGCCGCAACGCTGGACGCACCCCTTTCCGAAGCCATCAGCGCAAAAGCTGAAGAGCTGGACGATGACCCGGTAAAGATCTACCAGTGGGTACGCAACAATATCGAGTTTATCCCCAGTTACGGCTCCATACAGGGGGCGGAATACACCTTGCAACATGGCAAGGGCAACGCTTTCGACACTGCCAGTCTGCTCATCTCGCTGCTGCGGGCGGCCAACATTCCGGCACGCTACGCCTTTGGTACCGTACAAATGCCTGCCGACAAGGTGATGAACTGGGTGGGAAATGTGAACACCCCGGAAGCAGCGGGGAACCTCTTGGGGCAGGGCGGTATTCCCAACATCGGTATGGTTTCCGGGGGCAAAGTTAGCCATACGAAGCTGGAGCATGTCTGGGTAGAGGCCTGGATCGACTATCAACCCAGCCGGGGTGCCGTACACCGGATAGGCGATAGCTGGGTGCCCATGGATGCGAGCTTCAAGCAGTATGAATACAGCGAGGGGATGGCCCTGGAAGAACAGGTGCCCTTTGATGCGGAAGGCCTGGCGCAGACTATCAAGGAACAAAGCACCATCAATGAAGAAGAAGGGTGGGTGCAGGGTGTGCCACAGCAGGCCATGGAAGATTCCCTGACGGACTATCGTGCCCAGTTGGAGAGCTTTCTGGAGAACCAGGCTCCGGATGCTTCAGTAGGCGATGTGCTGGGCACACACAGCATCAAGGAGGTCATCCACGAACAACTGGCAATCAGCCTGCCTTATGAATTACTGACCCGTAAGCTGGTGGCATCCGAACTGCCGGACAACCTGCGCTGGAAGTTCCGGTATCAACTCCACACCAGTCTGTATGGGACGCCAGGCACCCAGCTATTGAAAATCGAGCAGCCCACCGTCGCCCTTGCCGGCAAGAAGCTATCCCTGTCCTTCAAGTCGGCCACCCCGGATGATGAGGAGACTTTGGCCAGCTATTTGCCGGAACCGGATGAAAATGGCGAGATCGACCCCAATGACATACCGGATACCTTGCCGGGCTATCTGATTGCACTGACCGGTGAGTTCGCTATAGGCGATGATATAGCGGCGACGGCAGTAAGCAATACAGCGATGGGTGAAGAACTGCTCTCAGAAATGGGCTACTGGCAACCGGACCGTGGCTGGAAGACCTCACGTAACCAGCCGGTAGCGGGCGAATACCGGGCTCTGGCGCTGAACCTGCAAGGCATCAGCCAGCAACAGGCGCAAGCCCTGCAAACCGATCTGGAGTCTACCCAACAGAAGCTGGAATCAGAGGATTTTGCCGGCTTGACCAAGCAGCAAGTCGTGGGTGACCTGCTGTATAGCACCATTCTGAGCTACTTCGCCCTGAACGACGTGCAGGATCAGATCGCCCAGAAGCAAGCCAACAGCATAGGCTATCGTGCGCCGAGTTACGGTTTATTCAAAACGAGCATGACGCCGCAGTATTGGTTTGGCGTACCAAGGGATGTGAAAGCCGATGGTTTGACCATGGATGTGGATCACATGACCGGCACCAGGGTTGATAAGGAAAATGACCATCAGCGCTGGGTTTCCGTCAATCGTGCCCAGGGCGCCAGAATGTCGGCCATGGAGCACCTGGTGCCGGAGAAGATGTTCAGCACCGAGGAGGCCCCGGCTCATGGTATCAGCGCGGTTAAAGCGGTCCAGATTGCGGCGGCTGAGGGCCAGAAGATCTGGACGATTACTCAGGATAACTTGTCTATCGCCCTTCCCAATTTACAGCTTTCCAGTGAAATAAAGAGCGATATTCGGAATTCTGTGAATGCAGGCAAAGAAGTAACTGCGCATGAGAGGCCAGTTAACTTCTTTGGACGTCAATCTACTGGGTATACTGTGATTGACCCGCACACAGGAGCTGGTGGCTACCTCATCGGGGGTGGAGAGAATGGTTCTGATACATCAACGGATTTGGATTCTTTGAAATCTTGGAACTTCTTCTATGGGGTTGTGGCTAGGTTGTTTAAATTAACTGATAGTGCTAGGTTTTCATCAGTTTTTGGTTTTGTCGCTACCTTGTTAAGTGTAGGGCAGCAGTGCTCATCTAGAGATACGCGGGATATTATAATAGGCGCAACTTTGTTGGCTCTTCTCTCTATATTCTTTTCTGCGATTATTATCGGTGTTTTTGCTCTGGGGTCTATTTTCTCAACAATATTGTTTGTGATTGTTTCTCAGATACAGAAAATGATATTAGATGCAGCAATATCTCGCAGGAGGGGGTGTCAATGACGCCATTTCCCTTTGATAACGATAACTTCTATGTCCAGTTTTTCTTTTTGACCATGTCTGGATTCATGATGGGCTGCTTCTTTTGGTATGTACTATTCGTAAAGATTAGAAAGTGGGATAGAACAAAAGGCGTGATAATAAAGAAAATATGGAAAAAAAGCAGAGTTAATAATGAGGTGTCGGGATCGGTTGATGTTCAGTACGAATATACGGTTGACGGGAAAAGATATAAAAATAATAAGGTGGGCATAAAGGATAGTGCTTTTCCTCTCTTTTTTGTTGGGCAAAACCCTAGGTTGGCGAGAAAAATTTATATTCGATCCTTGTCTAATAAGAAGATTTGGATTTATTACGATAGAAAAAAACCTAGTATTAGCTGTCTTGATCTTGGTATGGATAAGGGGTTCTTGGCTTTTATGTTTTTTTGTTCCTTGGCTTTTATAGTATTTGCTTGGTATTGATTTTTAATCATCTTTTGGCATCAAGGAACTCTTGGCCGGCTATCTGATTGTCCTGGCTGGTGAGTTCGCCATAACAAGACCGTGGACACTCAGAGCACCGGGCAAAGCAGGTGGTAAATCAAACAATGCAAGTCCGCTATTTGGTAGAGATGCACCGTCGGAACACAGAGTCATGGGCCTTTGAGGAAAATGGAAAGCTGTTTGTGGAGAGTAATGGTCGGCGTTTTGAGTTGGGAAGCCTAGGATAATTAATAGTTAATAGCTGCGCGATAAGTGTGTAGTCGTAACATAAGCGCATGAGGCCGCGCCCAGAATATGGGCGCGGCCTCATGCGTTGCAAACAAGATAATAGGGTATCGCGCGTTATTAATTATCTCGTCGCAACGCTGATAAGCAGCAACACGGCCAGGACCACCACCGCGCCTTTCCACATCCGTAATTGCCGAATATTACTGTCCGCTACCGGTTTATTGCTGCGTACCGGGCGGCGCAGTGCGTCGCGAAATTCTGCCGCATCGGTAAACCGCAATTTCGGTTGCCGTTGCAGGGCTAACTGCAAGACGTTGTTGATCCAGAGCGGAATAAACGCATTGTGGCCTTGCAGGGGAGGAAGCGGGCGGTGCACCGATTTTTCATAACGGCCTTGCCAGGGCAGGGCGCCGGTGAGCATTTCATGAATAATGACGGCGGTGGAGAACAGGTCGCTCTGCTCACTGGGCGCTTCGCCTTCCACCAGTTCCGGCGCACTGTAGTGCCGGGTCCCTAACGGAATGCTGGCGGTGTGCTGTTCCATGCCGCGGCAATGGCAGCTGCCAAAATCCACGATGCGGACCAGCCCCTCGGTATCCACCATGATGTTGTCCGGTTTCAGGTCCCCGTGAATTACATCGGCACGGTGCAGGGCCCGCACGCCATTGAGTAATTGATCGGCCAGATACAGTTTTTCTTCAACCGGTGCATCCGGGTGTTCCTTTAACCACTGCTTCAAGGTCACACCGTCGATAAATTCCAGGTGCTGGTACAAACACGAGGGGTTGTCGGGCACGGGCAGGGCATGGAGTAAATGCGGGTTGCGTAACCGATTGCCCACCCAGCCTTCCATGACGAAACGCTCCAGGGCATCGCGGTCATCTTCCAGATTCACCGAGGGCGTTTTCAATACCGACTGTTTGCCGTCGTTGTCTTCCACCAGATACAAATGGCTGCGCACACTGGCATAGAGCTCCCGTTTCACGGTAAAGCCGTCGATGCGGATACCGGCAGACAGTGGCGGTGGAAGCGGCAGGTTGCCACGCTGTTTGAGGGTTTCATCGGCACTGGCATCGGGCAAGCCTTCCACGTGCAGTACCTGGCAGCTGAGGTTGTCATCACTGCCGTTGGCCAGCGCCGCTTCCACCAGGGTTTGCGCCGCCAGTTCCGGCTGGTTGGCGCCACGCAAAATACCCTGCATGCGTGAGCGAGTGAGAAAGCCGTGCACGCCATCGCTGGTTAGCAGATAGACATCGCCCACTTGCAGATCGCTGTTGCTGTAATCCACATCCAGACGTGTGTCACCGCCCATAACGCGGGTCAGTACCTGTCGATTCTCGCCGATCATGCGGCTGTGATCCCGGGTCAGGCATTCCAGCTTGTTGTTGCGCAGGCGCCAGACACGGGAGTCGCCCACCTGAAAGATGTGGGCGGTGCGTGAACGCAAAATCAACAGGGACAGTGTGCACAGATGACTTTCCCCGGCCAGGGTTTGTCGGCAGAGCCAGCGGTTCAGGGCTTCCAGCACCCGCTGGGCAGAGCGGGGCACGCTCCATAGTGCCGGGGTGGCGTAGTAATCGCTGATAAAACCGAGCACACAGGATTCCGCCGCTTCCCGGGCCGCGCCCGCACTGGACAGGCCATCGGCCAGTGCCGCCACAATGCCCTTGGTGCGCATCAGCGAGCCTTCCGGTATCTGCATGGCCAGGGCGTCCTGATTATGCAGCTTGGGGCCGCTGTCACTGAATTGGCCGATACGCACCCGTGGGTGCAGATCCGGTTCGACCGGGGGGGCTGCCATGTTTGCCGGGGCGGTGGACGCATCCATCGTGTTGGCTCCTGTGCCGTTAACGAGCGGTTCTTGTTTATCTATGGAGTGGGCCGGCATCCCTGCCGGCCTGGTAGCTACTTCGGAGGGAAAACGTTATCCCACCTCAATCAGCTGAACATTGCCGTCGTCATCAATTTCCGCAATGTGACCCTTGGGTTCGTCCAGGAACTGAACCGCGGCCAGAGACACTGCTGCGCTGGCGGCAATCACCAGGAAGAACGTGGACGGATCGACGAACGTGAGCACGGTCAGGAAGATCACCGCACCGGCATTGCCGTAGGCGCCGACCATGCCGGCAATCTGTCCGGTGAGCCGGCGTTTGATCAGTGGCACGGTGGCAAACACGGCGCCTTCACCGGCCTGCACGAAGAACGAGCAGCACATGGTGGCGATCACGGCCAGCGCGATGGGCCAGCTGCCAGCAATCTGGCTCATCATTCCGTAGCCCACCATCAGGCCACACAGCATGATCGCCAGGGATTTCTTGCGGCCAAACTTGTCAGAGACCCAGCCGCCGCCCGGCCGTGCGACCAGGTTCATAAAGGCGTAGCCAGACGCGAGCAGGCCGGCGGTCACTGCAGACAGGCTGAAGGTGTCGGTGAAGAACAGCGGCAGCATGGAGACCACGGCCAGTTCTGAACCAAAGGTCACCATGTAGGCCAGATCAAGAATGGCCACTTGCTTGAAGCTGTAGCGGTCGTGTTCCTCGACGCCGGTTTTCAGGCGTTCATGGTTAACGCGCCAGGCCTGCCCCAGCTGCACGACTGCCAGGCTGACGATCAGCGCGGCCAGCATGATTTGCGTGGTGGTACCGAACAGATCCAGATTACTGGGGCCCAGGCGCCATACAATCACCAGCAGCGCGATATACAGCGGCAGGCTCATCAGCAGGTAGAAAAACAGGTCCTTGCGGGTGCTGACTTCCAGTGCACTGGCTTTTTTTGGTTTGAAATAGGAGGCGCCCGCCGGGGTGTTGCGAGCTCGCCACAGGAAGAAAACACCGTAAGCCATCGCCAGTGCACCGGTGCTGGCAATTGCCCAGCGCCAGCCATTGTCACCGCCGAACAGCAGCGCCACGGTAGGAAGCGTAATGGCCGCAGCGGCAGAGCCGAAGTTGCCCCAGCCGCCATAGATCCCTTCGGCCAGGCCCACTTCCCGGGCTGGAAACCATTCACTGATCAGGCGGATGCCGACCACGAAGCCAGCCCCCACAAACCCCATCAGCAGGCGGGTGACCGCCAGTTGTTCGAAGCTGGTCGACAGGGCAAAGGCCCAGCAGGGAAACGCGGCGAGTATCAGCAACAGGCCGAACACCCGCCGTGGGCCAAAGCGATCCACCAGCGAACCAATCACGACGCGGGCAGGAATCGTCAATGCCACGTTAAGAATCAACAGCGCCTTGATCTGTTCTGCACTTAGATCGAAGGCTTCGCGCAGGTGGCCCATTAAGGGCGCGTGGGAGAACCACACTACAAAGGTAATAAAGAAAGCGAGCCAGCTCAGGTGCAACAGCCGGATGCGTGGCGCGGAAAAATTCAGCAGGTTCAGCTTGTCGGCGCTCATGGTATCTCCATACACGGAAGCATTGATGACAAGTGTGGATAAAGCAATCTGCGTGCCAGTTTGTAACGTTATGATTTTAATGAATTAATTTTGTTTTCTTGTGCGTTTTCAGCAAGCGGGGTGCCTGTTGGTGAAACGACAAGCTGTAGGGTGGTGCACGAAAAGTGTTCGTGATTGGGGCATTGCCCCCTACCCACAGAACCGGGATGGAGCCCCGGTCCTGTGGGTGGATCATGGATGAGAGGTGCGATGAAGTGCGCGCATGTGGGGCCATTCAGCTCACTTCGATTAACTGAACGCGGCCATCTTCATCCACCTCTGCAATGTGTCCCTTGGGTTCGTCCAGAAACTGGACGGCAACCAGTACGGCAGTGGCACAGGCGGCGATTACCAGGAAGAAGGTGCTGGCATCCACAAACGTCAGGGCGGTGAGAAAGACCACGGCGCCGGCGTTGCCGTAGGCGCCGACCATGCCGGAAATCTGCCCGGTAAGGCGGCGTTTGATCAGTGGCACAGTGGCAAAAATGGCACCGCCGCCGCCCTGAATAAAGCAGGAGCAGACCATGGTGGCCGCCATGGCGAGCAGCACAGGCCAGCCGCTGTTGATCTGGCTGAGCAGCACAAAACCCATCAACAAACCGCAAAACAGAATAGTCAGGGATTTCTTGCGGCCAATGCGGTCAGAAAGCCAGCCGCCGCCGGGGCGCGCCACTAAATTGGTGAAGGCAAAGGCGGACGCCAGCAATCCGGCGGTAACCGGAGTGACTTCGCTGAACGTGTCGAGGAAGAACAACGGCAGCATGGAATTCACTGCCAGTTCCGAGCCGAACGTAATGAAGTAGGACAGGTTGAGAATGGCTACCTGCTTGAAGGGATAGCTGTCCTGTTCCGGGGCGCTTTGCTGCCAGCGTTCGCGATTGACCTGCCATATCTGTGATAACTGAATGGCGGCCAGCAAACTGACAGCGACGATGAAAATGGCCTGGGTGCTGTTGTCGTACAAGCGGAATCCTGCCGGGCCCAGCCGCCACACAATAATGTACAACGCGATGTACAACGGCAGGCTGGCGCCAATATAGAAGAACAGGTCACGCCGATTGCTGACTTCCAGCGCACTGGCTTTTTTCGGTTTGAAATAGGAAGCGCCGGCGGGGGTATTGCGCGCGCGCCACATAAAGAACAGCCCGTACAGGAAGGAGATAAAGCCGGTGCTGGCCACCGCCCAGCGCCAACCGTCTTCGCCACCAAAAAACAGGGCCAGGGTGGGAAGTGTGACGTAAGAGGCAAAGGCACCGAAGTTTCCCCAGCCGGCATAAATACCTTCAGCCAGGCCCACCTCCCGGGCGGGAAACCATTCACTGATCAGGCGAATGCCGACCACGAAACTGGCGCCCACAAAACCCAGTAGCAAGCGGCTGATCGCCAGCTGCTCAAAGCTGTTGGACAAGGCAAAAGCCCAACAGGGCAGAGCCGCACTCATTAGTAGGGTGGAGAAAACCCGCCGCGGGCCAAACCGGTCCACCAGGGAGCCGATCACCACGCGTGCCGGAATCGTCAGGGCCACGTTCAGAATCAGTAGTGCCTTAACCTGTTCGCCGCTCAGGTCGAAGACGTCGCGCAGGTGCCCCATTAAGGGGGCGTGGGAAAACCACAGGGCGAAACTGATAAAGAACGCCACCCAACTTAAATGGAGAAGGCGGATTCGTGGCAATGAAAAATTCAGAAGATTGAGTCTATCTGCGCTCATGACTACTCCATGCATGGGCGGTTAACGGTGGGGGGGTGCGAGCAACTCCTGTGCCAGCCAGTTAACTGTTTGATTTGTCTTGGGTAAGCGGTGTTGTTGCGAGGGAAATGCACCGGCTGTGCGCAAAGGGAGAGCGCGATTGTGGTTCATATCGGTGCACATAAAAGTGCATTCATCTCGTGCACTGGCGCATTAAAAGAAAGCAGGTTTTTTGTGGTTATTCGGAAAAAAAGAGAATAAACCCATAAATTACATAGAGTTATAAAGTTGGCATAGGGATTGCTGTAGTGCGGGTGTCAGTTACGCACCGCGAGGGTGAGCCTTATGGCAAAGCAACAACTTCTTCTGATCGGCCACGGGATGGTCGGACAACGTTATCTGGAGTCTCTGGTGGCCCAGGGTGGCCGGGAGCACTTTGATATTACGGTACTGTGTGCCGAGCCGCTGCCGGCCTATGACCGCGTAGGGCTGACCAGTTACTTTTCCGGCAAGACCGCCGACGACCTGTCGCTGGTGCCGGAAGGCTTTTTTGAAGAGCACGACATTACGCTGAAACTGAATACCAAGGTGGATGCGATTGATCGGGCTGCTAAAACGGTCACCACCAACACCGGTGAGACCCTGCCTTATGACAAGGTGGTTCTGGCCACCGGTTCCTATCCGTTCGTGCCGCCGATTCCCGGTAATGATCGCGATAACTGCTTTGTGTACCGCACCATTGATGACCTGGATGCCATGATCGCCGCCAGTAAAACCGGCAAGGTGGGCACGGTTGTCGGTGGCGGCCTGCTGGGCCTGGAAGCGGCCAAGGCGCTTCACGATCTGGGCCTGGAGACCCATGTGGTGGAATTCGCCCCGCGCCTGATGGCCGTGCAGGTGGATGATTTCGGTGGCGGCCTGCTGAAAGACAAGATTCAGGAATTGGGCGTCACCGTGCACACCAGCACCGGCACCCAGGACATCGTGGATGGTGAAAGCTGCACACACCGCATGAATTTCGGAGACGACAAACATCTGGAAACCGATGTGATTGTCTTCTCCGCGGGCATTCGTCCCCAGGACGAACTGGGCCGGGCCTGCGAGCTGGCCATTGGTGAACGCGGCGGCATCGTGGTCAACAACCATTGTGTCACCTCCGATGAGCACATCTATGCCATTGGCGAAGTGGCGTTGTGGGAAGGTCGCATCTTTGGCCTGGTGGCACCGGGTTACCAGATGGCCGAGGTGGCCGCTGAACACCTGATGGGCAAAGCCGAACAGCAATTTGCCGGTGCGGACATGAGCACCAAGCTGAAACTGATGGGCGTGGACGTGGCGTCCATTGGTGATGCCCACGGCAACACGCCCGGTTGTCGCAGCACCGTGTTCATGGACCAGACCGCCGGTGTCTACAAGAAAGCGGTAATCAGTGAGTGCGGCAAGAAACTGCTGGGCGCTGTGCTGGTAGGGGATGCCGCAGATTACGGCAACCTGTTGCAGCTTTGCCTGAACGAAATGGACCTGCCCGGTGACCCGTCTGCGCTGGTGGCGCCCATGTCTGATGGTGCGCCGCTGCTGGGCGCCGATGCACTGCCTGACACAGCGCAGATCTGTTCCTGTAATAACGTTTCCAAAGGCGATTTGTGTGCCGCCATCGACGCTGGCGCCCAGACCGTGGGCGACCTGAAAGCCTGCACCAAGGCATCGGCTACCTGTGGCGGTTGTTCCGCGCTGGTGAAGCAGGTGCTGGACAGCGAGCTGGAAAAACGCGGTGTGGAAGTGAATAACCACATTTGCGAACACTTCGCGTATTCCCGTCAGGAAATCTATCACCTGGTACGCGTCGGGCAGATCCCCACCTTTGACGAGCTGCTGGAAAAACACGGTAGCGGTGACGGCTGTGACATCTGTAAGCCGACCGTGGCCAATGTGCTGGCTTCCTGCTGGAACGACTGGGTGCTCAACAAACCCCATGCCGGGCTGCAGGACACCAACGACTACTTCCTGGGCAACATGCAGCGCGACGGCACCTATTCCATCGTGCCGCGCGTGGCGGGCGGTGAAATCACCCCGGACAAACTGATCGTGCTGGGGGAAGTGGCCAAGCAATACGACCTTTATACCAAGATCACCGGCGGCCAGCGGGTGGATTTGTTCGGTGCCCGTGTCGAGCAGTTGCCGGAAATCTGGAAAATCCTGGTGGATGCCGGTTTTGAAACCGGGCACGCCTACGGTAAATCCCTGCGCACGGTGAAATCCTGTGTGGGCTCCACCTGGTGTCGCTACGGGGTGAAAGACTCCGTGGGCACCGCCATCCAGGTAGAGGACCGCTACAAGGGCTTGCGCAGCCCACACAAGATCAAGATGGCGGTGAGTGGTTGTACCCGCGAGTGTGCGGAAGCGCAAAGCAAGGACGTGGGCGTGATCGCCACCGAGAAAGGCTGGAACCTGTATGTGTGTGGTAACGGCGGCATGCGCCCGCGTCATGCGGATCTGTTCGCGTCGGATCTCACCGATGAGCAGCTGATTAAAACCATCGACCGTTTCCTGATGTTCTACATCAAAACGGCGGATCGCCTGCAGCGCACCAGCGTCTGGCTGGAAAACCTGGAAGGCGGACTGGACTACCTGAAAGACGTGATCCTGAACGATTCCCTGGGCATGGGCGACGAACTCGAAGCGCAGATGCAACACGTGATCGAGACGTATCAGTGCGAGTGGAAGTCCACCATCGAGGATCCGCAAGCTGTGAAACGCTTTAACCACTTCATCAATGAGACCGCCGAAGCGGATGACAACCTGGCCTACGTGCGTGAGCGCGGCCAGCGTCGTCCCGCCTACGAGCATGAACGCATCGAACTGGTCGAGGAGGCGTAAGCCATGAACAGCGCAGTGACCGTGGAATGGAAAGCAATCTGCAGCGTTGACGACGTATTGCCGGGCACTGGAGTGGGCGTGCGTCTGCCCTCTGGGCAGGCGGCATTGTTCCGCACCCGTGATGGCAATTTCTATGCGTTGGACAACATGGACCCGTTTAGCCATGCCAACGTACTCAGCCGGGGACTGCTGGGCTCGTTGGGTGACAAGCGTGTTGTCGCCTCACCGCTGTACAAGCAGCACTTTGATCTGGAAACCGGGCAATGCATCGAAGACGACAGCGTCAAGCTGACCGTGTACCCGGTGCGTGTGCAAGGTGATGTGATCGAACTGGCCACCCCGGCCTGAAACAAATCGACAGGGCGACGTGCGAATGAAGCGACTGGTTGTAGTGGGTAATGGCATGGCGGCTTGCCGCCTGCTGGAAGAGCTGACCCGCCTGGCACCGGATCTGTATCAGATCACGGTGGTGGGGGATGAGCCCTTCGCCGGCTATAACCGCGTCATGTTGTCGCCCCTGCTGGGCGGTGGCACCGATGAGAAAACCATTACCACGCATCCCCACCAGTGGTATCGGGATCGCAATATTCGCTTGATAACCGGCACCCCGGTGGTGGCCATTCATCGCCGCCGCCGGCAGGTGGAAACCGCCGCCGGGCACCTGCTGGATTATGATCGGTTGTTGCTGGCCACGGGGGCCGCGCCGCGCCAGTTGCCGGTGGAAGGTGTCACCCTGGATGGTGTTGTCAGTTTTCGTGACCTGTACGACGTGCGCCGGTTGTTATCGCTCCCGGCTGCCCGGGTGGTGGTTGTGGGCGGCGGTTTTTTGGGTCTGGAAGCCGCGGATGCGCTGGTGAAGCAGGGGCACGACGTGACTCTGGTCCACAGTCGCGGCCATCTGCTCAACCAGCAGCTGGATGAAAGCGCAGGGCATCGCCTGCAACAGGACCTGGAGGCCCGCGGGCTGAAGTTCGTCATGCAGGCGCGTACCCAGTCCATCGAAGACAACGGCCAGGGCGCGGTTGCGGCTGTGCACCTGGCAGATGGCCAGCGGTTGCCGGCGGATTATGTGGTGCAGGCGGTGGGCATTGTGCCCCGTGCCGAGCTGGCCGCCAGTGCCGGGCTGACCGTGAATCAGGGAGTGCGGGTGGACGACACCCTGCAGACCTTTGATCCGGCCATCTATGCCATCGGTGAGTGTGTGGAGCACCGCGAGCGCACCTTTGGCCTGGTGGCGCCGCTGTACGAGCAGGCGTCGGTCTGTGCCAGCCACCTGGCCGAGCTGGGCCATCGCCGTTATCTGTACGCGGATTCCGCCACACGATTAAAAATTTCCGGTATTGATCTGGTGTCCTGTGGCGATTTTCTCGGTAACCGGGACAAGGGAAAAGACCACGGAGAAACCCTGCAGCTGAATCTGCCCGGCAGCTACCGGCGTGTACAGATTCGCGATAACCGTGTGGTCGGCATGGTGTTGTACGGCGATGTGTCTGACGCCCCGTTTTTCGAAAAATTGTGGAAAGAAAAGACGGACATCGGCGCGCTGCGTGAAACCCTGTTGCTGGGCGAGGTTTTCTGCAAACGCCCCGGCGACAGTGATGAGCATTCGGAGGAAGTCGCTGCGTGAGTGTTGAAGCGAAGATCCAGGAAACGGAGCCAAAGAACGCCCCGTTATCTACCTGTACGACCTGCCCGTACTGCGGCGTGGGTTGTGGTATCCGCACCGACGGCGTAACCCTGAAAGGGGACACGCAGCACCCGGCCAATGCCGGGCGGCTCTGCGTCAAAGGTTCATCGGTACTGGAAACCCTGGGCGATCAGGACCGCCTGCTGAATCCGGAAGTGGATGGCGAGGTGGTGTCCTGGGACCAGGCGCTGGATGAAGTGGCAGGGCGGTTCCGCCGCATCGTCGACGAGCACGGCCCGGATGCGGTGGCGTTCTACGTTTCCGGCCAGCTGCTGACAGAAGATTATTACGTGGCCAACAAGCTGATGAAGGGCTACATCGGCAGCGCCAATATCGATACCAATTCCCGCCTGTGCATGAGCAGCGCCGTGGTCGCCCACAAGCGGGCGTTTGGTGAAGACGTGGTGCCCGGCTGCTACGAAGATCTTGAGCTGGCGGATCTGGTTATCCTCACCGGGTCCAATACTGCCTGGGCACATCCCATCGTGTACCAGCGCATCGTGGCCGCCAAACAGGCGCGCCCGGACATGAAAGTGGTGGTGATTGATCCTCGCCGCACGGCTACCTGTGACCTGGCTGATCTGCACCTGGCCATTCGCCCGGGGCAGGACGTGCCGCTGTTCAATGGCCTGCTCACCTGGCTGGACGACAACAAGGCGCTGGACCAGGCCTACATCGACGCCCACACCGAAGGCTTTCAGGCGACCCTGGAAACTGCCCGCAGCCAGGGCAACGATTGGGAGGCACTGGCCGCGAAGATGGGCGTGAGCAAGGTGGACCTGACCACGTTTTACCACTGGTTCGCGGCCTGCGAGCGCACGGTTACCGTGTTCTCCCAGGGCGTGAACCAGGCCCGCAACGGGTCTGACCAGGGCAATGCCATTATCAATGCCCACCTGGCCACCGGCCGTGTCGGCAAGCCCGGCGCCAGCCCGTTTTCCATCACCGGGCAACCCAACGCCATGGGGGGCCGGGAAGTGGGGGGGCTGGCCAATCAGCTGGCCGTGCACCTGGATATCGATAACCCGGCGCACCACGCCGCCGTGGCGGACTTCTGGCAGGCGCCGGCGTTGGCCACAAAAAATGGTCTTACAGCGGTTGAATTGTTCGAGGCGGTTTCGAGCGGCGAGGTGAAAGCCGTGTGGATCATGGCCACCAACCCGGTGGACTCCCTCCCGGAAGCGGACAAGGTACGCCAGGCCCTGATGGCCTGCGACACCGTGGTGGTGTCTGACTGCGTGGCGAGCGGTGACACGCTGGCCTGCGCGGATATTCGCTTGCCGGCCCTGGGCTGGGGCGAAAAATCCGGCATGGTCACCAACTCCGAGCGGTGTATATCCCGGCAACGGCCGTTTGTCTCCGCTCCCGGGCAGGCCAAAGCAGACTGGTGGATCATTACCGAAGTGGCCCAACGCATGGGCTTTGCCGACGCCTTTCCCTACCAGCATGAACACGATATTTTTGCCGAGTACTCGGCGCTCACCGCGGTGGCTGGCCAATTTGGCAAGCGGCTGGATTTGACCGGAGCCGCGGATCTGAGCGCCGACCAATATGCCCAGTGGCAGCCACAGCAGTGGCCGCTGAACGGCGACCCTCGCTGCTATGCCGACGGCCAGTTTTCTACCCCCAGTGGCCGGGCCCGTTTTGTGAGCTGTGAAAATCCACCCGTGCGCCAGATCGGCGATGCCTTCCCGATTATTCTCAACAGCGGGCGGATTCGGGACCAGTGGCACACCATGACGCGCACCGGCCGTGCCGGGCGCCTGTTTGCCCATCTCAGCGAGCCCTTTGCGGCGTTGCATCCCCAGGATATTGAGCGTTACCGGCTGCGGGAGGGCGGCTTCGTGCGCCTGACCAGCCGTGTCGGTGATGCGTTAGTGCGGGTCACCCGCGATACCGGGCAGCGCCCCGGCACCGCGTTTATGCCCATGCACTGGACCGATCAGTTTTCTCGCCGCGCCCGGGTGGATGCCCTGGTGCCGGCACGTCTGGATCCGCATTCCGGCCAGCCGGCGTTCAAGCATACGCCGGTGAATGTCAGCGACTGGCAACCCCGCTGGCATGGCTGGTTGTTCACGGCGGCGTCCCCACCCGCTGTGGAGTACTGGGCCCGAGTTCCCGTCGATGCATTTTTGCAGGCGGGCCAGGTACAACGCTATCGGCTGGCCGGCGATGCGGACCTAACCGAACAACAGCTCCACGACTGGTTGCCGCAGGCGGCGCAGTGGCTGGCGCTGAACGATCCCGCCACGGGGCATTACCGGCGCGCGGCGCTGGATAAGGACGGCCGCTTGCTGGCCTGGCTGGCCATTGGTGAAACCCTGCCGGTGTGTGACGTGGATTGGCTGGCGGACTGCTTTGCTGTGGAGGCGGACATCCAGCACATGGCGATCCTGGCCGGGCAACCGGCGGATGCCGGCCCGGATCTGGGGCCAGTGATTTGCAGTTGTTTCCAGGTCCGTCAGAAAACCATCGAGGGTGTGGTGGAAGAGGGCGCGGATTCCGTGGAAGCCATCGGCAAAGGCTGCCAGGCGGGCACCAACTGTGGTTCCTGTATTCCGGAGCTGCGGGGCTTGCTGGAAACCTGCACCAGCTGATTTCCCCCTGGCATCATTTTGCTTGTAACGCGGGTTCCCGTTTCGCATCTTATCCACTGATTCGAAACGGGAACGACGATGAAAAGCCTTAAATCACTGTTTATCTCCACGTTTATTTCCCTGGCGGTGTTCACCACCGGCATGGCGCTCTGGCAACTGTTTACCGGTGGCGGCTGGCCGTGGGCGGTATTGCTGCTGACCTGTGTCCCCTCGGTGGGATTCTTCAGTTATCTGTTCGTATGGAAACCGGCTCGCACCAGCGAGAATTTGCCAACGGTATTTTGGCCGACCTTGCTGGGTACGCTGGCGGTCATCAGCCTGGCATTGGCCGGGCAGGCCTGTGTGGTGATGGTTAGCCTGGCGATTCTCAACCTGCTCGGGGTGCACGCTTATATCCGCTGGTATAGCCGCTACGGCACTCGCGAGGCGAATGTGGCACTGGGTGAACCGTTGCCGGCCGTCACCTTCACGAACCTGGAGGGCAAGCCGGTAACCGTGGCGGATTATGCGGGCCAGCCGATGGTGATGTTGTTCTTCCGCGGCAACTGGTGCCCGTTGTGCATGGCACAGATTCGTGAAGTGGCAGCGCAATATCAGTCACTGCAGGCCCAGGGGGTTCGGGTGGCATTGATCAGCCCGCAATCCCATAGCCAGTCTGCGGACCTGGCGAAGCAATTTCAGGTGGACTTCGAGTACCTGAGTGATGATAACAACCAGGCGGCGCGAGCCCTGGGCATTATGGATGCCGGCGGTACCCCGGCCGGGCTGGAAGCGCTGGGTTACGACAGCGATACGGTCATGCCAACGGTGTTTATCGTCGATGCCGAAGGTCGGCTGGTGTATCAACACCTGACAGACAATTACCGGGTCCGCCCGGAGCCTGAGCTGTTTATTCAGGTGTTGCGCGAGAAGGGCCTGATTGACAGTTAAAAGCAGGGGCGAGCTACGAGCTACGAGCTACGAGCTACGAGCTACGAGCTACGAGCTACGAGCTACGAGCTACGAGCTACGAGCTACGAGCTACGAGCTACGAGCTACGAGCTACGAGCTACGCTCGCTTCGATAAAGAAAGGCGGAAAAGTTCCTCAGCATCTGCTTTTCTACGAAGCCGCTGTAGGAGCACCGTTTAGGGTGCGAACCGAGCGAAGCGAGAACATCGTCCGCAGGACGATCCAAGCTAGAAGCTAAAAACCTGCCGCTTTCTTTAATCATCCGGTCCTTTCAGGGAAAGCTTCGGCAATTCCTCACCGCATTGCAGGCAAAAGCGGGCATCGGGCTCGTGGGAATGGCGGTGGCATCCTGGGCATTCACGCTCATAGCGCATGCTCACCCGGGCAGCGGAAATTTCGGCCGTCACAATCCCGGTGGGCACGGCAATAATCGCATAACCGGTGATCATGGCCAGTGAGGCGATCAGTTTCCCCAGGCCTGTCTGCGGTGAAATATCCCCATAGCCAACCGTGGTGATCGTCACAATAGCCCAGTAAATGCTCTGGGGAATACTGGAAAAACCATTCTCGGGGCCCTCCACCACATACATCAGGCTGCCGAAAATAATAATCACCACGAACACGGAAAACATGAACACGGCGATCTTGCGTCGGGTGCGGATCAAGGCAATACCCAACTGGTTGGCCTCGCCCATGAACTTGGCCAGTTTCATCACCCGGAATACGCGCAGTACGCGCAAGGCCCGGATGGTGAGCAGGTAATTGGAGCCGGGGATCAGCAGGCTCAGGTAGGTGGGGATAATCGACAACAGATCCACAACGCCAAAAAAGCTGCGTGCATAACGGAGCGGCCGTTCGCTGACCCACAGCCGGATGGTGTATTCAATCGTAAACAGAATGGTGAAGAACCATTCGGCGGCGTACAGCGCGACACCGTATTCTTCGTGCAGGCTGGACACACTGTCGAGCATCACGGCAATAACACTGCCCAGAATCGCCACAATCAGAATGATGTCGAATAACTGCCCGGCGGGGGTGTCGGTGCCGAAAATAATGTGTTGCCAGCGTTGCCGCAGGGTTTCCATACGCGGGTTGAATCCTTGACCGTGGATGAACAAAGTGTGACTTATTGTGGCTTGTTCAAGCCGGGATGACCACTTAGGCTCAAGTCTCCACTGCGGGACGGCCAAAAGCATGGCAGACAACAACAAGAAACATTATCCGGCCCGGAGCTGGCAAGGAAAAGTGATCACCCGGACCATCAAGGGTGTGGTCAAACCGGTGGTCAGCCGTATCCGTTTTAGCCGCCGTTTCATGAAATTCTCTCAACTGGGGTTTGATGCCGTTACCCTGGCTTTACCAGTGCCTTCGTCAGTGCATATTGCCCGCGCTCATATGGGGGGCGTCCCCGGTGAGTGGCTGATTGCCGGGCGCAACGTGCGCAGTAATCGGGTAGTGCTGTATTTTCACGGCGGTGCCTATTTTTTCGGATCGCCCCGTTCCCATCGGGCGGTGACCTGGCGGCTCAGCCGCGAGTGCCGCGCCAAAGTGCTGGCGCTGGATTATCGCCAGCCCCCGGACTGGGCCTACCCTGCACCTCTGGAAGATGCGGTGCGCGCTTACAAGGCGTTGCTGGATACCGGTTACCGGCCGGAGCATATCGTGCTGGCGGGGGATTCCGCTGGTGGCAATCTTTCTCTGGTCACCTTGCTGCGATTGCGTGAACTGAATCTGCCGTTACCTGCTGCGGCTGTGCTGATCAGCCCCTGGGGCGATCTCACCTGCAGCGGAGAAAGCATTCATCGCAACGCAGAAAGCGATCCGTTGATCCCGCTTGGTGCATTGCGCTTTGTGGCCAAGTCCTACAGCCGGGGCCAGGATGCTGCTGCGCCCTTGCTGTCCCCCGTGTTTGCCGATTACACCGGGTTGCCACCATTGCTGATTCAGGTGGGCAGTACCGAGGTGCTTTACAGTGATGCGGTGCGGGTGGCGGACCAGGCCGAGCGGGCGGGGGTAGAGCATACGCTGCAGGTTTGGGAGCAGATGCCCCATGTGTTCCATGCCCTGGCCGCCTGGTTGCCCGAGGCCAGTATGGCACTGCGCGAGATTGGCGTATTTGTGAATGCCAGGCTAGGCCACAGTGATGAGGCTGCCCATGTACGGGCCCGTGCGCAGATTGCCGGAGGCAATTCCTGGCGCTCTGCCAAGGGGTAATTCCGCAGACTGTAATCAAAAAGTTGTCTTGAGCCTTGTTCAGACACTAATGGGTAACGCTGGCTACGCTTGTTAACAGTCTACCAACCTCCTTGCTCTACAGCAGATTGCACATCCCTTCCATAGTCGTTGATACCAGCTCCTGTTCTGGGGGCCATAACGACAAAGATATGATGGAGGGGTTCATCTTGGCTAATCAATTCAAACTTCTGGTCGGTAGCAGCGCCCTTGCGGCAATGCTGGCAGCCTGTGGTGGGGGAGGCAGCAGTTCAGCGCCAGCTTCCAACACCTCGGACGCTGCCACGCGCGCGCTACCACCGGAAATCGCAGAGATCATCGACGAACAGAATGAGCTCACCGATGCCTTGTGTCCGGATGCGTCTGGCGACGCCGGTGAAGGGGGATCCATGGATCCCGGTGAGTGTTTGACTGAAGGTGAAGAAGGGTCGGAAGACGACACCGGTTTCGAGCTGTCACAGGACATGATTGTCCAGCAGTTCTGCCCGGATGCGGCGGTGGCCTTTGATCCTGCCGGCCTGTTTGATCCGGCCATGCTGCAGGAAGATCCGCAGGCTGCCCTGACCGGGTTCTTCGAGCAGTCCGGCACCTTTGCTGCGGCTTGTTTGCAGGAAGCGGCGGGCAATCTTCAGAACGCAGGCGATCTGCTGGGCGGTTCCAACCCGATTACCGAGGCGATCTGCCCGGAAGAATCCCTGGACGGTAACGTTGACCCGGCCAACTGCTTCGCAGAAGCCGCTGCTGGTGGCAATTTGCCCGGTGGTGGTGACGGTGGCGATGGCGCCGCAGACCCGATTGCCGAGCAGCTTTGCCCGGAAACCGGCTCGATTGCGCCCAACCCGGCCTCTCCAACCGCGTGTCTGGATGAAGCCAGCCGTGTCTATATCACCATCATCGACATGATCACCGCGCCCAATCCGCTGACAGAACAGATCTGTCCTCAGGATGCGGCGGATGGCCGAGTGAACCCGCCGGATTGCTTCGCCGAAGCGACCATGGGTATTGGTGGTTTCCCCGGCGACCCGGGCGGTGGCGATGGCAGCAACCCGTTTGCGCCGGTACTGGAACAATTCTGTCCGGATACCGCTGCCGCACCGATCGGCCCGACAACCCCTGTGGACTGTCTGGCGGAAGCGGGCGGTGATTTCGAAGATGTGCAGGACTTGCTGCTGGGCCCGAACCCGCTGACCGAGAACCTGTGTCCGGAAGCGGCCCAGACCACGCCGATTGATCCAGCAGCCTGTTTCATGGAAGTTGGCGGTGGCGGATTGCCCGGTGGCGGTGGTGGCGACAACCCGCTGGCGCCAGTGCTGGAACAGTTCTGTCCTGAAACCGCTGCAGGGGACGTGGGTCCGACCACGCCCATCGACTGTCTAACTGAAGCCGGTTCCGCCTTTGGTGACGTTCAGGACCTGCTGCTGGGCCCGAACCCGCTGACGGAAAACCTGTGCCCGGAAGCGGCTCAGACCACGCCGATTGACCCGGCAGCCTGCTTCGAAGAAGCGGCCGGTGGTGCTGGCGGTCTGCCCGGTGGTGGCGGGGATAACCCGCTGGCGCCAGTGCTGGAACAGTTCTGCCCGGAAACCGCTGAAAACGAAGTCAGCCCGACCACCCCGGTAGATTGCCTGGCGGAAGCCGGTGGCAACTTCCAGGACGTGCAGGATCTGCTGCTCGGTCCGAACCCGCTGACGGAAAATCTGTGCCCGGAAGCGGCCCAGACCACGCCTATCGATCCGGCAGCCTGCTTTGAAGAAGCGGCCGGTGGAGCAGGCGGCTTGCCTGGTGGTGGCGGTGATAACCCGCTGGCACCGGTGCTGGAGCCGTTCTGTCCGGAAACCGCTGCAGGCGAAGTGGGCCCGACCACGCCCATCGACTGTCTGACCGAAGCCGGTTCCGCCTTTGGCGACGTTCAGGATCTGATCTCTGGTTCCAACCCGCTGACCGAGGCGCTGTGCCCGGAAGAGTCTGCTGACGGCACGGTTGATCCGGCTGCCTGCTTTGAAGAGGCTGCCGGTGGTGCAGGCGGTCTGCCCGGTGGCGGCGGTGATAACCCGCTGGCGCCGGTGCTGGAACAGTTCTGCCCGGAAACCGCTGAAAACGAAGTCGGCCCGACCACCCCGGTAGATTGCCTGGCGGAAGCCGGTGGCAACTTCCAGGACGTACAGGACCTGCTGCTGGGCTCCAACCCGCTGACCGAGCAACTGTGCCCGGAGGCGTCTGCGGATGCTCCGATTGATCCGGCAGCCTGCTTTATGGAAGCGGCCGGTGGTCTTGCGCCAGGCGGTGGTGAGCTGCCGGGTGCCGATGGCAACCCGCTGGAACCGGTGCTGGCACAATTCTGCCCGGACACCTCCGAAGCAGATTTGGGCCCGACCACGCCGATCGATTGTCTGACTGAAGCTGGTGGCAACTTTGGCGATGTGCAGGACCTGTTGCTGGGCAGCAACCCGCTGACCGAGCAGCTGTGTCCAGAAGCCTCTGCGGATGCACCCATTGATCCGGCAGCCTGTTTCATGGAAGCGGCCGGTGGTCTTGCGCCAGGCGGTGGTGAGCTGCCGGGTGCCGATGGCAACCCGCTGGAGCCGGTACTGGCTCAATTCTGCCCGGACACCTCCGAAGCAGATCTGGGGCCGACCACTCCGCTGGATTGCCTGACCGAAGCGGGCGGTAACTTTGGCGACGTGCAGGACCTGCTGCTGGGCAGCAATCCGCTGACCGAGCAACTGTGTCCGGAAGCCTCTGCAGATAGCCCGATTGATCCGGCTGCCTGCTTTATGGAAGCGGCCGGTGGTCTTGCGCCAGGCGGTGGTGAGCTGCCGGGTGCCGATGGCAACCCGCTGGAGCCGGTACTGGCTCAATTCTGCCCGGACACCTCCGAAGCAGATCTGGGCCCGACCACTCCACTGGATTGCCTGACCGAAGCGGGCGGTAACTTTGGTGACGTACAGGACCTGCTGCTGGGCTCCAACCCGCTGACCGAGCAATTGTGTCCGGAAGCCTCTGCAGATAGCCCGATTGATCCGGCAGCCTGTTTCGAAGAAGCCGCTGGTGGTTTTGCTCCGGGTGGTGGTGGCCTGCCGGGTGCCGATGGCAACCCGCTGGCGCCAGTACTGGGTCAGTTCTGCCCGGATGCTTCCGAAGCGGATCTGGGGCCGACGACGCCTTTCGACTGTCTGATTGAAGCCGGTTCTGCTTTCGGAGATATTCAGGATGCAATCTCGGGCTCCAATCCGCTGACCGACCAGATTTGTTCAGAAGAGTCTGCCGACGGTAACGTGGACCCTGCGGCGTGTTTCATGGAAGCCATCAGTGGTGGCGCTGGCGGTGACGGCACGCCGCTTGATCCGATCCTTGATGGAATCTGCCCTGATGCAGCAGCGGGTGGCCTTAGCCCGACGCTGGCATTCGAGTGTTTGCTGGAGGGAGGTTCTGGCTTGGCCGGTTTGTTCGGCGGCTAAGTTAGCCCTGCTAACCGTTTGAAGAAGCCCGGCAATTGCCGGGCTTTTTTTGTGCGGCTTAGCGAAGAAGCGTTTTTGCACTGGGGATTTGTCTGCAAGCGAAGTGGGCTATACCTGCAGTGAGCCCTTATAGGGGAACGCCCACAAAAAAGCCGCCCTGAAGGCGGCTTTTTTGTCAGCAACGGGGCGTTATTTCTGCCGTTTCGGCAGCACCTCGCGCAGTTTGTCGGCCATGCTGCGAATGGCTTCTTCGGTGGTGTCCCAGGCGATACAGCCGTCGGTAATGGACACGCCGTATTCCAGGTCGTCCAGATTCGGCGGGATCTTCTGGTTGCCGAATTTCAGGTGCGATTCCACCATCAGGCCGAGAATGGAGTCGTTGCCTTCCAGAATCTGGTTGGCGATGTTTTCCATCACCAGCGGTTGCAGGCCCGGGTCCTTGTTGGAGTTGGCGTGGGAGCAATCCACCATGATGTTGGTGGAGACACCGGCTTTCTCCAGCGCCTGTTCAGCCAGCGCCACGGATACGGAATCGTAGTTCGGCTTGCCGCCACCGCCACGCAACACAACATGACCATACTGGTTGCCCTTGGTGGTGGTCAGCGCCACGCGGCCTTCCGGGTCGATGCCCAGAAAACGGTGCGGGTGCTTTACGCTGAGCATGGCGTTCACGGCCACATCCAGGCTGCCATCGGTGCCGTTCTTGAAGCCCACCGGGCTGGACAGGCCGGAAGACATTTCCCGGTGCGTCTGGCTTTCGGTGGTGCGCGCGCCAATGGCGTTCCAGGCGATCAAGTCCTGCAGGTACTGCGGGGTGGTCGGGTCCAGCGCCTCGGTGGCGGCAGGCAGGCCCAGCTCGGCCACATCCAGCAGCAGCTTGCGGGCAATATGCAGGCCGTCTTCCACCTTGAAGGAATCGTTCATGTAAGGGTCGTTGATCAGCCCTTTCCAGCCCACAGTGGTACGCGGCTTCTCAAAGTAGACACGCAGCACCAGGTAGATGGTGTCGCTCACCTCGTCGGCCAGCTTCTTCAGCCGGGCGGCGTATTCCATGGCGGCGTCCGTATCGTGGATAGAGCAGGGGCCAATCACCACGAACAGGCGATGGTCCTTGCGGTCCAGAATATTACGGATGGTCTCGCGGCCGCTGATAACAGTCTGGCGGGCGTTATCGCTGAGAGGCAATTTTTCCTTCAGCGCGTTGGGCGTAATCAGTACGTCCTGCGAGGCAATGTTAAGGTCGTCTACCTGCTTGTCGGTCATGATGTGCTTTGCTACCTGTAGTTGCTGGAGGCCCCGTGCCCCGTTCTTGCGCGGCGGGCTCTGGCTGACACTCCCTTTGTAGAGGTCCAGCAGTCTAGCGGAATCAGCCGGTTATAGAAATATCAAGGGGCCTGTCTGTGCCATAGGGTGGGGCAATGCAGGGGGCCGCTATTAGCTACGAGCTGCTAGCTGCCAGGCGCGAGGTGGTCCTGGGGTACGAATAGTCAGTGCCCGCGTTCCGACCGAATCCGCATACCTGACAGGTTATTTAAGAAACGGGTGTTCCTCGCAGCTAGAAGCTCGTAGCTAGCAGCTTAGTCCTTCAATCAACTCTTCCACATAGGCCGGCACCAGTTCGCTGGCCAAGCCATGCTGGTGCTCAGCGAAGGCGGTGAGCCGCTGGGAGGGCTCCAGATTCAGTTCCACGGTGTGCGCACCATGGCGGTTGGCCTCTTCCACAAAGCCGGCGGCCGGGTACACGTTGCCGCTGGTGCCGATGCTGATAAAGCGGTCACACTGGGACAAGGCGCGGTAGATGGTCTCCATCTGCAGGGGCATTTCCCCGAACCACACCACATGGGGGCGCAGGCAGCCTTTGCCGCCGCAGAGCGGGCAGGGCAGGTTGACGGTCAGGTCGTGGTCCAGGTCCACCAGGCCGCCGCTGGTCTGGCAGCGGCCCTTGAGCAGTTCGCCGTGCATGTGGATCAGATTGCGGCTGCCAGCCCGTTCGTGGAGGTCGTCGATGTTCTGGGTCACCAGCAGTACCTTGCCCGCCGGGAAGGCTTTCTCTAACTTGGCCAGTGCCCGGTGGGCCGCATTGGGCTGAATGGCCGGTGTGAGCAGCTGTTGGCGGCGCTGGTTGTAGAAGTTCTGCACCAGCAGGGGATTGCGCAGGAAGGCTTCCGGGGTGGCCACATCTTCTACCCGGTGGTTTTCCCACAGTCCGTCGGCGGCGCGGAAGGTCTTGATCCCGGATTCCGCAGAGATTCCGGCGCCGGTAAGTATTACAATGTTTTCAGCCATTTATCCGCCCGTATTACGTAAGGTTTCAGATTCTATGGACACCATTATCGACCAACAGGAAAACCTCAGCCTGCCACCGCGCGGTAACGTGACCCTGCTCCACTTTCATCAGGGCATGGTGCTGCTGGTCGGCGAAGACGCGGTGGGCCTGTATCGCGACCGGGTTGCCATCGATGACCCTCTGGCCAATGGTGTCATCGGCTACGAAACCATTCCACCTTCATTGCAGCCGCAGTGGAGCGAGGTGTGCGGTTTTGTCCGCGAGCATCAATCCGGCTTTGTTGGCCTGAATGAAGGGGGGGTGCTTTTTATTCGCCCGGATGGGGTGGCGCTCTATCCCAGTGGCATGCATGCGTTGCAGAATCAGGAAATGAGCTGGTTGATTACCTTCCCGCCACTGAATGCCTAAATAGAGAAGCAACACGCGGCACGCAACACGGAAATGCAAAAATCGTCGTAACCTGCAGCATTGAAGCGCGGCTGCGGCATTGAAGAGATGAATAGACCTGTATCGCGTTGTTGCGTTGAGCGTGACGCGTGCAGCGAAAAACGGAGTTTTTTTATGGCCGAAGAAACAACCCGCCTGCGTTTGCGTACGCTCACCGAAGACGATTACCCGGCGTTGGCGCGTCTTATGAATCAGGTGTATCACGATATCGGTGGGGCCTGGCCGGAAGACACTATCAAGACCCTGATCCGCATTTTTCAGGATGGGCAGCTGGTGATCGAAGACAATGGCGAGCTGGTGGCCACGGCGCTGACCATCAAGGTCAAATACGACCGTTTCTCCAACCCGCACCGCTACGAAGACCTGATCACCGACGACAAGGTGCGCTCCCACGACAAGAAGGGGGATGCCCTGTACGGCTTGGACGTGTTTGTGGACAAGGAGTACCGCGGCTACCGGTTGGGGCGTCGTCTTTACGAAGCCCGCAAAGAGCTGTGCCGGGAAGAAAACCTGCGCGCCATTCTGGCCGGGGGGCGCTTGCCGGGGTTCACCAACTACGCTGACCAGATGAAGGTCACCGAGTACATCGAGCAGGTGGAATCCCGCGCCATTTACGACCCGATTCTGTCGTTCCAGCTTTCCAATGGCTTCGATGTGAAGCGTTTGATGAAAGCGTACTTGCCGGAAGACGAAGACTCCCACGGCTACGCCACCCTGCTGGAATGGGACAACATCCTCTACGAACCGGAAGATGACGACGCCGAATGGCCGCGCCGTACTGTAGTGCGTGTGGGGGTAGTCCAGCGCCGCATGCGCGCCGCCCGTGACGTGCAGGATCTGCTCAATCAGGTGGAATTCTTTATCGACGCGCTGTCCGATTATCGCGCCGACTTCGCGGTGCTCCCGGAATTCTTCAGCGCTCCGCTCATGGGCCTGCGCCCGGAATTGAACTCCGTGGAAGCGGTGCGCTTCCTGGCCAGCTTCACCGAAGAAGTCCGCGATGCGCTGGCGGACATGGCGGTGAGCTACAACATCAACATCGTCGGCGGCTCCATGCCGGTGATTGAAGATGACAAGGTCTACAACGTGGCCTATTTGATGCGCCGCGATGGTTCGGTGGAATCCCAGTACAAGATCCACATCACCCCCCATGAACGCCGTGACTGGGTGATTCAGGGTGGTGACAAGCTGCAGGTATTCGACACCGACGCGGGCCGGGTGGGTATCCTGATCTGCTACGACGTGGAATTCCCCGAACTGGGCCGGATTCTCGCCGACGAGAAAATGGATATCCTGTTCGTCCCGTTCTGGACCGACACCAAGAACGGCTATCTGCGCGTACGTCACTGCGCCCAGGCCCGCGCCATCGAAAACGAATGCTACGTGGCCATCTCCGGATCCGTGGGCAACCTGCCGCGGGTGGATGCGGTGGACATCCAGTACGCCCAGTCGTCGGTATTTTCCCCCAGCGACTTCTACTTTCCCCACGATGCCATCATCAGCGAGTCGGTCCCCAATACCGAAATGCTGATGTTTGCGGATGTGGATCTGGAGAAGCTTAAGCTGTTGCACCGGGAAGGGTCGGTGACCAATCTGCGTGATCGGAGAGATGATCTTTATAGTCTGGATTGGAAGAATAAGGGCTGAATCCTGCCAGGCAGGGCCTTCCGGCCCTGCCTACCTTCTCCCCGACGCGTACCGTAGGAGCGGCGCTTGAGCCGCGAACAACCCCGCCAAAATCGCACCCTCGTCAAGAAACTATGCTCAAACAGGTAGAAGAGAACCTTATACCCGGCCTATCAGGAAATGCCGCCTTCCTCATATCACAGCCGCTCGGAACGGACGTCGTTGTAACCCGTTGAGATTTCTGCTTTTATCGGTCGGTATGCAAATTTGATAAATGTGATATGAAGCCGTCGCGTTCATTGGGTATTCGAGCGGAATTCTTATACCTGTTAGGCAAAAAATAACAATATTATCAGGTGACAATATGGATGAAGAATACGAAGAAGAATTTAGAATATTCATCACACATGGCCGAAGCGAGCTGTGGAGAGATGTTGCCCGGTATATTGAGAAAGATCTTAACGTAGATACGATTGAGCTGTCCGAAGCGGCAAATAGGGGTCGAACCATTATCCAAAAACTGGATGAGGAATCGGATGATTGCCATTTTGCAATAGTTATCTTGTCCGCTGAAGATGAGATATCTAGCGGCACACTTCGAGCAAGACAGAATGTTGTTCATGAAATTGGTTTTTTTCAAGGAAAATTCGGATTAGATAAGGTTGTATTCTTAAAGGAGGAAGGCGTCGAATGGTTCAGCAATATAGACGGGGTCGTATATGAGGAATTCAACAAGGGATATATCCGCAGCACTTTCCCGAGAATTCAAAAAGAAATAGAGCATGCGCTTGAAGAGTGGCAATCAGAAAGTGACGAAGAATAGCCTAAAAAGACAAACCAGTCTGACGGCTTTTCCGTTCCTACGTTTTGCGGTTTAACGCTACGCTACCGCAAAACAATCCACTGCAAAGCCGCAGCTATTTGCGGGGTTATGAAGGGAGGAGAATTTCATGGATGGATGGTGTTTTGAAGAAGAGGCAACTTGCTGGCGAGATGTTGGAGGGGAGTCGATTTGCTTTGATGGTTATTTGGATGGTGAGAGATACGTTTTTGCCGTTTCGCAAATAGCTCTAAATGATTACTACGGGACAGATGATACTCTGGAGGATGCAGAGAATAACTATCTCAATAATTATCAGCATGTTGAGAGCGTGGCGGCTAGGTTCGCCTCTGAGTATGAGCCCAATGATGAGCCGCCGCATTACTTCATCGATTCAGACGGATTCAATGAGTTTGCGTAATTTTCATAACAAGCCGTGGCAGTTCGTGCCTGCCGGCGCCGGACTCGCTACGCTCGCCGCAGCACAGGGTCGTTATGAGCTTCCACGAATGAGGAGTCTATGAACGAAGAGCAATTGGCTGGAACACTTCAGTCTGTCGGGCAATCGTGTTTTGTGCGGTTCTTCGGTGAATTTTCGTCTAGATCGATGTCTCGTGAAGATGTCATTGAAAAATTACGCGCCGAAACAAATTACACGGAAGGTTCGTGCATTTCCCGAACAGGACATGCACAAAGTATTATCAATGCAGGTTTAGCTAAGTCAGCGTTGAACATAGTTATTTCGTCCGAGTCTCCACGAGTTACAGAAAATACAAGAGAAGAGGCTCGGCAATGGCTGAAGAATGCGGAGTAATGGGGTCAGGTCTCCCAATTCCCATTAATCCTACTGTCTGGGAAATGAGAGACCTGACCCCAGGACCGACCCCAGGACCTTGATCTTATGCAGAATAGGATTATGAAGAATTTATTGGCTAAAAAGTTTTGTGTTTTTGAGAGTGCTGATCTCTTTCCTAGAGAAAATCTAAGGGAAGCTGTAACTATTTTTCTGGCTTGGGCGTTGCCAGCGTTTTTATTCGTCGTTTGGGCGGATAAATATTATCCGGATGTCAAGTTTTACCAAGCAGCAATTACAGAAGGTGTCGGACCAAATTTGTGGAATGCCATCGGATCCTTTGGTTTATTCACTTTCGGAGTGGCGGTGTCGCTTTCTTCCTTTTTCACACCATCTTTAATCGCTAGGCAGATACTTGAAAACACCTACGCAATAGGTTGTCTGACCTTTGGCTTATTGGTTGGGCAGTGGTGCCTACTGCCTTTCAGCGAATTAACTTGGTGGCAACAGGGCTTGTTCGGCGTCACCTCAGTTTTCCTACTAGTAGTGGTCTTTCTATATAACATGGTTGTCTGGTGCTTGAGTTTTTTAATCCAAAACTCGCCAGAGAGAAAATCCAATTTTTTAGTAAAGCTTGAGAAGAGGCATTGGCTGTGGCGCGCGGGAATAGGGTTGTCTATCTCCTGTGTTGCCCTTCTGGCATTTTTAAGTGCATAAAAAACGAAAAAAATGTGGCCAGGTCTCCCAATTCCCATTAATTCTATAGTCTGGGAAAAGGGAGATCTGACCCCAGAACCGCACCGGGAAGGGTCGGTGACCAACCTGCGGGATCGTCGGCACGATTTGTATAGTTTGGATTGGAAGAATAAGGGCTAAGGAGAGCAATTCCAGAAAAGGTTGCTAGACGAATATATTCGGTTTAAGAGAGTGGCTATGAAAAAATGGATTTCGATTGCTATGGTCTTGTTTTCAGGGAGCGTGACTTCAGACGATAGTATTGAAAGTAAGGGCGGCCTGCATGAATTATGTAAGACCGTTGCAGGCTTTTCTGTTTCAACTATGAGGGAGCGGCAGTATGGAACGCCAATAATTGAACTATTGGATAAAGTTAGTAGTGATGAAGAGTGGGTTAAAGAGGTTGTTTATATCGCGTATGAATATCCTCTTGAAAAAGACGCACATAAGAAAGAGTCTGTAATTGTAGAGTTCGGTAATCGCGGTTTCAAGTAATAACTGCAATCCATTTACGCGGCGAGCAAATCATCTCGCCGCCCCATAAATAATTCGTTTGGTGACCGGCCACCTCGTGTTGCTCTTGGCCTGCTGTTCAATCTGTCCATGA